>Ga0233425_10000247_pt1 | contig 143131 bp, 124 predicted proteins | sample Watercolumn_Towu_2_FD_181712 | JGI IMG/M metagenome (GOLD analysis project Ga0233425, IMG submission 181712) | Freshwater microbial communities from Lake Towuti, South Sulawesi, Indonesia - Watercolumn_Towuti2014_140_MG | ecosystem: Environmental > Aquatic > Freshwater > Lake | place...
AATATCGACCACCATCGAACCCGACGGCTCCGACACGGGCAGGCCGGCGCCGATCGCGGCCGACATCGGCTCCTCGATCAGGTAGACCTGGCTGGCACCGGCGCCCAGCGCCGATTCGCGGATGGCGCGGCGTTCCACCTGGGTGGAGCCGCACGGCACGCAGATGATGATGCGCGGGCTCGGACGCAGCAGCTTCGAGTCGTGCACCATCTTGATGAACTGCTTGAGCATTTGCTCGGTCACCGTGAAGTCGGCGATCACGCCGTCCTTCATGGGGCGGATCGCCTCGATGTTGCCCGGCACCTTGCCCAGCATCTGCTTGGCTTCCTTGCCCACGGCGGTGATCGTCTTCTTGGCGTTGGGACCACCTTCCTGGCGGATGGCCACGACCGAGGGTTCGTCCAGGACGATGCCCTTGTCGCGCATGTAGATCAGCGTGTTGGCGGTGCCAAGGTCGATGGCCAGGTCGTTGGAGAAATAGCTGCGGAGAAATCCGAACATCAGGAATCCTGTCTTCTGTTGGTTCGCGAGTATGCGAAGCGGCCGGCGCCTTGTTCGGCCCAGCCACGTATGCGTTTGCAAGGGTGATGGTTCACGGTTCCCCCGGTGCGTGCGGTCGCGTGCCGCTCAACTGGCGCGCGCCGCCTTCACTGGCACGGCAAGCCCCGGTGTGCCAGCGGCGATCCGCATCCGGCGCATGCCTGCACGCCGGACCTACGGGAACCTTTGATTAAACTCTGCGCGAAAGTTCGCCGCCAAATGCGCCGGACAGGACAAAAAACGCCTGACGATCGCAGTAGCCTAATCGGAGGAACCAGTTTGCTACGACTGAAAATGCGATGAAAACCGACCGCTAATCCGCAGTCATGGTTTTGAGCCGGCCGCGTAGTGTTGCTTGCCCGCGACGAACCGCGCCACCATGCCGCCCGATGAGGCACATCGCGGCGCCCCGGCGACCGGCAAAACCGACCGCCCGACCCGGCGGCAGTGCCGATGGCATCACCGCCCGACCGCCCCGCCGCAGCCCAAGTGGAGCGTGCGTTGCGGGAAGACTGCAACGTGTAATGATACCTTATAATTCCGGCTGTTTCGGGGCGTTTGGCCCCGGAAAAACTTGTAACTTCGACGATCCTGGGGTGTCCCCCGGGCGCACCCGTCCGGCACGCCTTGGCCATTGCGCCATGCTGCCCGGCGCATGACGCCCTTCCCGGCACTCCGACGGCCGCCAGAACGCGAACAGGGTGGACGCCGGCATCGCGCCACCGCCCTTTTCGCCACCGGCCGAAACTCCTCCAGTCCGCAGGACTGAACCCGGCGCCGACGCGCCGCACCACGCCATGGCTCTCGAACTTTCCGACGTCAAGCGCATCGCGCATCTGGCCCGCATCGAAACCAGCGATGCCGAGGCCGCGCAGACGCTTGTGCAGCTGAACAATTTCTTCTCGCTCGTGGAGCAGATGCAGGCGGTGGACACCACCGGCATCGAGCCGCTGGCGCATCCGCTGTCCGCCGTGCGCGACATCGCCCAGCGCCTGCGCGACGACGCCGCCACTGAGACCGACCGCCGCGCCGATTACCAGCGCCCGGCGCCGGCCACCGAGAACGGCCTGTATCTGGTGCCGAAGGTCATCGAGTGACAACCGGCCCGCGCGCCGCCGTTGTCCCCTCCCAGACGCCATCTGAACCGACATGACCTTTTCCACTGATTCCGTGATTTCCCTGCGCCAGATCGCCGACGCCCTGGCCGCGCGCGCCGTATCCGCCGAAGAACTGGCGCGCGACTACCTGGCGCGCATCGACGCCGCGCGCGACCTGAACGCCTATGTCGACGTCAACGCCGACCTGACGCTGGCGCAGGCGCGCAGCGCGGACGAGCGCCGCGCCAACGGCCAGGCCACGCCGCTGACCGGCGTGCCGATCGCCCACAAGGACGTCTTCGTGACGCGCGGCTGGAAGTCCACCGCCGGCTCGAAGATGCTGGCCAACTACGAAAGCCCGTTCGACGCCACCGTGGTGGAACGCCTTGGCGCCGCCGGCATGGTGACGCTTGGCAAGACCAACATGGACGAATTCGCGATGGGGTCGTCCAACGAGAACTCGTGCCAGGGCGTGGTGCGCAATCCGTGGGATACGCAGCGCGTGCCGGGCGGGTCGTCGGGCGGGTCGGCCGCCGCCGTGGCCGCCGGCCTGGCGCCCGCCGCCACCGGCACCGACACCGGCGGATCGATCCGCCAGCCGGCGTCGTTCTCGGGCATTACCGGCATCAAGCCGACCTACGGCCGCGTGTCGCGCTATGGCATGATCGCGTTCGCGTCGTCGCTGGACCAGGGCGGCCCGATGGCCCGCACCGCCGAAGACTGCGCCATGCTGCTCAACGCCATGGCCGGCTTCGATCCCAAGGATTCCACCAGCCTGGCTCCCGAACAGGGCGGCGTGGACGAAGACTTCACGCGCCTGCTGGGCCAGCCGCGCGCCGGCGCCAGCGCGGCGCAACCGCTGGCTGGGCTGCGCATCGGCCTGCCGCGCGAATATTTCGGCGCGGGCCTGTCCGCCGACGTGGAGAAGACCGTGCGCGCCGCGCTGGCCGAGTACGAAAAGCTTGGCGCCACGCTGGTCGACGTCACGCTGCCGAAGACCGAGCTGTCGATCCCGGTGTACTACATCATCGCGCCGGCCGAGGCCTCGTCGAACCTGTCGCGCTTCGACGGCGTGCGCTACGGCCATCGCGCCGCCGAGTACCGCGATCTGCTCGACATGTACAAGAAGAGCCGCGCCGAAGGTTTCGGCACCGAGGTCAAGCGCCGCATCATGGTGGGCACCTATGTGCTGTCGCACGGCTACTACGATGCCTACTACCTGCAGGCGCAGAAGATCCGCCGCATCATCGCCGACGATTTCCAGCGCGCCTTCGGCCAGTGCGACGTAATCATGGGCCCGGTGGCGCCGAGCGTGGCATGGAAGCTGGGCGAGAAGACCGCCGATCCGGTGCAGATGTACCTGGCCGACATCTTCACGCTTTCCACCAGCCTGGCCGGACTGCCCGGCATGAGCGTGCCGGCCGGCTTTGGCGAGGGCAACATGCCGGTGGGCTTGCAGATCATCGGCAACTACTTCGACGAGGCGCGCCTGCTGCAGGTGGCGCACGCATTCCAGCAGGCCACCGACTGGCATCTGCGCCGGCCGGCCTGATGCGCCAACCAGAGCCCGATCGATCCATCATGCGCATGCACGCCCTGCCCCGCATCCCGCTGCGGCTCGCCGCCGCCCTGGCGCTGGCCGTCACGCTGGCCGGCTGCCAGATTCCGTTTGTCGGCCGCTCCACCCCGATCGCCGCGCGCGACATCGACATCGTCGGCGACTGCCGGCGCACCGAGGACGACGGCTTCCGCGAGGACGCGCAACTGCGTGTCGTGGACAACAGCGTGCAGCAGTTGCAATGGAAGCTGTGGGTGGGCAAGCGCGGCTCGTGCAGCTTCAACCTGGCCGATTTCCGCCAGGTCCGCAAGACGCCGCATATCGAACTGCGCGCCAACGACGGCAGCGCCTGCAAGCTGATGGTGTGGCAGGATCCGCGCCGCATCACGCTGGCGCATGCCAGCTGCCAGGCGCACTGCACGCCGGGCATCTACGAAGAAGCGTGGCCCGTGATGTTCGAGCCGGGCACCGGCGACTGCGCACGGACCCGCTGAAGACGCGCGCGACGATCATGACCCGGCCGCCCCTGCCTTCGCATCCGCGCCCGCCGACGGTTCCGACCGCGGCGGGACGCTGGCTGCGCGGCATCGGCGCCACGCTGGCGATCGGCATGGCATTGCTGGCGGCGGCAGCGGCGCGGCCCGCGGTGTCGATGACGCCGATCGTCCCCGCGTCGCCGCTGACGGCGCCCGCCGGCGCATCGACGGCAACCCCGGGGCCAGCGTCCGCGGCAAACTCCACGGCAAACCCGGCGGCAGCGTCCTCGCAACTGCCCGCGGGCGCGGCCGAGCCGGCGGTCACGCGCGTGCGTCTGCCCGCCGATGTCGGCACGCCGGCGCTCACCGCGTACTGGTTCACGCCGCGCGAGACCTCCGTGCCGCGCACCCAGCCGCTGCCCGTGGTGGTGGCGCTGCATGGTTGCGGCGGGCTGGTCGACATGCGCGTGGCGGCCCGGCGCGCCGGCACGATCGAGGAAGTGATCGATCCCGCCGCTGCGCTGCAAAGCCGCTACCGCGACTACGCGCACTGGCTGACCGAACGCGGCTATGCGGTGCTGATGCCCGACAGCTTCAGCCCGCGTGGCAAAGCGCAAGGCATCTGCAACGAATCTCTCGATGCGCGCGCCATCGACGACAAGACGCGCCGCGCCGACGCGCTGGCCGCGCTGCGCTGGGTGTCCAGACAGCCGGGCGTGGATGCGCGCCGCATCGTGCTGCTCGGCTGGTCCAACGGCGCGCAGGCCGTGCTGGCCACGATCGACACCAGCCGCGCGTGGCCGGCGGGCACGCCGACGGTGGAGCGCGCCGTCGCGTTCTATCCCGGCTGCAAGCGGGCGCTGCAGCAGCACGATTTCCGGCTGCGCACGCCATTGCTGCTGATGATCGGCGGCGCCGACGACTGGACGCCCGCCACACGCTGCGCGATGCTGCAGAATGCCGTGCAATCGCGCCAGCCGGACGCCCGTTTTCGCCTGGAGATCTATCCGGGGGCGTACCACGGCTTCGACGGCACCAGCGAACTGCACGTACGGCGCGATATCGCCGCGCGTCCCGGTGCCGGCGTGACGGTGGGCGGCGATGCGGTGGCCCGCGTGGCCGCACTGGCGCGGCTCGACTCATGGCTGGCGAGTCCGGATCCCTGACAACGCAGGAACGGACTCGACGAATACCGAACATCGAACACCGATACAGAAAGACTCAAACAGGAATACCGCCATGCAATGGGAAGTGGTGATTGGCCTGGAGACGCACGTACAGCTCTCCACGGCATCCAAGATTTTTTCCGGCTCGTCCACCGCGTTCGGCGCCGCGCCCAACACGCAGGCGTCGCCCGTGGACCTGGCGCTGCCGGGCACGCTGCCGGTGCTGAACCGCGGCGCCGTGGAGCGCGCCATCCAGTTCGGCCTGGCGATCGACGCCAAGATCGCGCCGCGCAGCATCTTTGCGCGCAAGAATTACTTCTACCCCGACCTGCCCAAGGGCTATCAGATCAGCCAGTACGAAATCCCGGTCGTGCAGGGCGGCAAGATCACGGTGCAGGTCGAAGGCAAGCAGGGCGTCTACGAAAAGACCGTCAACCTCACGCGCGCGCATCTGGAGGAAGACGCCGGCAAATCGCTGCATGAGGATTTCGCCGGGATGACCGGTATCGACCTGAACCGCGCCGGCACGCCGCTGCTCGAAATCGTGACCGAGCCCGAAATGCGCAGCTCGGCCGAAGCCGTGGCCTATGCCAAGGCGTTGCATTCGCTGGTGGTATGGCTGGGCATCTGCGATGGCAACATGCAGGAAGGCAGCTTCCGCTGCGACGCCAACGTGTCGGTGCGGCCCGTCGGCCAGGAAAAATTCGGCACGCGCCGCGAAATCAAGAACCTGAATTCGTTCCGCTTCCTGCAACAGGCCATCGACTACGAAGTGCAGTGGCAGATCGCCGAGATCGAGGACGGTCGCGATATCGTGCAGGCGACGGTGCTGTTCAACCCGGACACCGGCGAGACGCGCGCGATGCGCACCAAGGAAGACGCGCACGACTACCGCTATTTCCCCGATCCGGACCTGATGCCGCTGGAGATCGACGCCGCGTGGATCGACCGCGTGAAAAGCGCACTGCCCGAGCTGCCCGCCGCGATGCAGGCGCGCTTCGTGTCGCAGTACGGGCTCTCGGCCTATGACGCCAGCGCGATCACCGCGACCAAGGCGCTGGCCACTTATTTCGAAGCCGTGGTCAGCGAAGTGGGCGCGGCCAGCGCCAAGCCGGCCGCCAACTGGCTGATGGGCGACGTGGCGTCACAACTGAATCGCGACGGCATCTCGATCGAAGACGCGCCGGTGCGCCCGGCGCAACTCGCGAAGCTGCTGGCGCGCATTGCCGACGGCACGGTGTCGAACAACACCGCCAAGAAGGACGTGTTCCCCGCGATGTGGGCGGGCGAATCGGACGGTGACGCCGACGCCATCATCGCGGCCAAGGGTCTGAAGCAGATGTCCGATACGGGCGAGCTGGAAAAGATCATCGACGACGTGCTGGCCGCCAACGCCAAGTCGGTGGAAGAATTCCGCGCGGGCAAGGAAAAGGCGTTCAACGCGCTGGTCGGCCAGGCGATGAAGGCCACCAAGGGCAAGGCCAACCCGGCCCAGGTGAACGAACTGCTGAAGAAAAAACTGGGCTGATTTCCGGCCAGCTCGGCACGACATCGGCCACGCGCATGCGTGGCCTTTTTTATGCCTTGTCTTCGAGTGCCCCGCCCGCCTGCGTCACGGCGCGGGACGCCGGCGCTGGCCCGCTGGCCTGCCAGGGCACCACGCTGACCTCCACTTCGACCGTGTGTTCGCCGCCGCCGACGATCACGCCATGCAGCAGCGGCACATCGCTGTAGTCGCGCGCGATGGCCAGCGTGACGTGGCGCGTGTCCGCCAGCACGTCGTTGGTCGGATCCAGATCGATCCAGCCGTTCACGGGGCACCACACACCGGCCCATGCGTGCGACGCGTCGGCGCCCAGCAGGCGCGGTTCTCCGGGCGGCGGATCGGTGCATAGATAGCCGCTGACATAGCGCGCCGCCAGCCCGATCGAACGCAGGCAGCCGATCATCACCTGCGCGAAATCCTGGCACACGCCGCTGCGCAGCGCGAAGGCTTCCAGCGCGGGCGTGTGCACTTCGGTGGCTTCGCCGTGATACGTGAAATCGGCGTGGATGCGATGCATCAGGTCGATCGCCCCCTGCGCCACGGTGACGCCCGGCGCGAAACTGCGCCGGGCGTAATCGCGCAGATCCGCGTGCAAGGCCACATTGGGCGAGGCGTAGACAAATTCGGCTTCGGCGTGAAATGGCTGCCCGGCGCGATAGCGCAGCATCTGCGCGGCGTCTTCCCACGCCATGCCGCGTGCGGCGTCGAAAGTGCGCCAGCGCGGCGTCAGCGTTACCGTGCTGGTGGTGGCGAGCCGCATCGACTCGTGCGGCACGTCGAGCATGAAATGCAGGACGTTGTTGCCGAATGCGTCGACCCGCAGATGCTGGTGCGATGGCGCGGGATCGATGTCGGCACGGTGCGCGCCAACGGTCTGCCACGGGTACGCGGGCGGCATCACCACGGCGCGCTGCTGCGCATGTTCCACGGGCCACGCATAGCGATAGGTCGTGACGTGATGCACATCGAGCGTGGTGGGCGTCCCGGGCGCAACCGCTTGGGTCATGGCAGATCGGTCTCCGGCGCCACGCCCGCATGGCTGAAATAGCGTCCGCCGATTTCCTCGGACAGCCGGGCCATGCGCGCGCCGAGCTGATCGCACAGCGCTGACAGCTTCATGAAGCGATCCTGGTCGCGCTGGCACAGCAGCGTGCGCGACGGCAGCGCACTGACGGGCGGCAGCAATTCCGCCAGCGGCACCCGGGCCTGGGCGTGTGTGCCGGCCGGCAATTGCGCCAGCTTGTCGCGCAGGCGGTCCAGCACGCCATAGAGGCCGCGCGGATTGGTCGGCTCCAGCACCAGCAGGTCCACCAGCGCCGGCACATCGGTGCGCCCCGGAAACAGCGAGCGATAGGTCAGCGTGCTGTCGAACAGATGCAGCAGCAGATCGAAGCCGCTGCGCGATTCCAGCGCGCCGCTGCGCTCGGCCACTTCCAGGAACAGCGCGAGGGTGCCCAGGCGCTCGATATGACGGCCGATGAAGACCAGCCGCCACGCCTCGTCGCGCGTCATGCGGTCGCCTTGCGCGCCGCTGATCGCGCCGAGCTGCATCGACAGGTGCTCCAGCGCATCGAGCACCAGCGACCGGTCATACGCGCGCTCGCCGTGCGCCGCGCCACCGGCGGGACATGCGGCCTTGGCCATCGCGTCCTGGAAATCATTTCGCGCGGCCAGGATCGTGCGCCAGTGATCGTTGGAAAGACGATTGCGGATTTCATTGGCGGCGCGCGCGTGGGCCGCCAGCGTCGGAATCAACCCCGAAGCCGCATTGACATCGGCCAGCGCCGAGACCAGGCTGCGCTCGAAAACGCGCAGCGATGCCTGGGGCGACGGCGTCTGCGGCGGCACCAATCCAAACCACTGCGCAAGCTGGCCGATCATGTTCAGCGTGCCATCGTCGGTTTCGTCGTTCGATTCGATCGACCCGAGGATCTGTCGGCATAGACGCACCACGTTTTCGGCGCGCTCGGCATAGCGCCCGGCCCAGAACAGGTTTTCCGCAGCGCGGCTCGACACCGCCAGCGGGCGCGTCACGGCATTGGCGCCGAGCCCCGGCACGCTGCCGCGCGCCGCGCGCGCCAGCGGCATCAGGCCGTGCGCGGGCTGGCTCGACAACACCCAGGTGTCGGCGCTGGTGCCGCCCAACTGCATCGACACCGCTTCCAGGCTGGGAGGCGCCAGCCGCAAAAAGCCGCCCGGCATGACCTGCCAACCGCCATTGCCATCGGCCACGGCATAGACGCGCAGCATCGCCGCGCGCGATCCGATCCGGCCGCCGCCGTTTGCGCCGGGCTCCCAGCACGGCATGTGCGACAGCGGCAACGGCGCCTGCAACGTGTAGCGGTCCGGCGCCTCGGCGATGCGCGCGCGCCAGTCGTCCAGCGCCTGCAAACCCTGCTCCATGCCGAGCGGCGCATCGCCGGGCGCCCGCGGGTAGGTCGGCATCACGAAGGCGTGATCCATGACGCGCAGCGCCTGGTCCTGCGCGGCGCCCTCGCCGCACCACCAGCTCATCACCGACGGCAACCGCAGCGGCTCGCCCAACAGCGCGCGCGCCATGCCGGGCATGAAGCCGTGAATCGCCGGCGATTCGAGAAAGCCGGACCCGGGCACGTTGGACACCATTACATTGCCCGCGCGCATCGCCTCGAGCAGGCCCGGTACGCCAATGGTGGAATCGCTGCGCAGTTCGAGCGGATCGCAGAACACGTCGTCGAGTCGGCGCAGAATCACGTCCACGCGTTCGAGCCCGCCGAACGTCTTCAGGTACACCACGTCGTTGCGCACGGTCAGGTCCTTGCCCTCGACCAGCGTGATGCCAAGGTAGCGCGCCAGGAACGTGTGCTCGAAGTACGTCTCGTTGAACGGCCCGGGCGACAGCAGCACGATCTGGCGTCCCACGCCGGGCGCCGCCCGGCCGCTGTCGTCGCCGGCCTGCGCCGAGGTCGACAACGGCACATGGGCGAGCGTAGAGATCAGCTGCGCGAACGCGGGCGGCAGGCGTCGCACGCGCAGTTCGCGGAACGCTTCGGCGAACTGGCCCGAGATGATCAACCGGTTCTCTAGCGCGTAGCCCATGCCCGACGGCGTCTCCGTGCGATGCGCAATCACGGTCCAGCCGTCGTCGGTATGCACCAGATCGACCGCGATGGTCTGCAGGAAACTTCCGCCCGGCGGCAGATAGCCCTTGAGCGGGCGCATATAGCCCGGATGCCCGTAAACCAGCCCGGGCGGCAGCAGGCCTTTTTCAAGCAGCGTCTGCGGCCCGTAGATGTCGGCCATGATCGCGTTGGCCAGCGTGGCGCGCTGGATCACGCCGGCCTCGATGACGGCCCAGTCCGCCTCCGGAATCAGGAACGGCAGCAGCTCCAGCTGCCACGCGCGCGCGCCGCCGCCCTGGTCGGCGTAGACGTTGTACGTGACGCCGTTGTCGCGGATCTGGCGTGCCACCGCTGCGGCATGGGTGTCGAGCGCCTCGGGACGCAGGTCGCCCACCACCGAGAAAAAGCGCGCCCAGGTTTCGCGCAGCGCGCCGTCAGGCTCGCGCAGTTCGTCGCGATGCCCTGGCGGCACGGGCAACGCCAGCCCGGCGGCCATGGCCACAGGAGCATCCGTTCCATCGAAGGGCAGCGACGACTGCGAAGGCAAGACTGACAAATCTCCAGAAGCATGACGCCAAACGCTACAGCTAGCGCACGTCGCGCAGATCCAGTGTGAACGGAAACTCAAGACTGCGCCGCGCGGGCGGCGCCACCGAGCGCCCCGGCGTATGGCCGATCGCAAAAAAGCGCGCCAGACGCCGGCTTTCCGCCTCGTAGGCATTGACCGGGAATGTCTGGTAATTACGGCCGCCCGGGTGCGAAACATGATACTGACACCCGCCCAGGCTGCGATCCATCCACGTATCCACCACGTCGAAGGTCAGCGGCGCGTGCGACGGAATGGTCGGATGCAGCGATGACGGCGGCGCCCATGCGCGATAGCGCACGCCGGCCACGAATTCCCCGGCGCGCCCGGTCGGCTGCAGCGGCAGCGTCTGACCGTTGACGGTGACCACGTGGCGGCTGTCGTTCATCCCCAGCACGGTGACCTCGATGCGTTCGACCGACGAATCGACATAGCGCACGGTGCCGCCGGGCGCACCTTCCTCGCCCATCACGTGCCACGGTTCCAGTGCCGTGCGCAGCGCCAGCGACAGCCCGGCCACGTCGACCTCGCCCACACGCGGGAAGCGGAATTCAAAGTGCGGCGCAAACCAGTTCGATTCGAACACAAAGCCGGCGGCGCGCATTTCCGCCAGCACGTCGTCGAAATCCATCTGCACGAAAGTGCCCAGCATGAAGCGATCGTGCAGCGCCGTGCCCCAGCGCGTCAGCGGCGCCGTGTACGGCGTGCGCCAGAAGCGCACCATCAGCGCGCGCAGCAGCAACTGCTGCACAAGGCTCATGCGCGCGTGCGGCGGCATCTCGAACGCGCGCAGTTCCAGCAGGCCCAGCCGGCCGGTCGGGCCGTCGGGCGAGTACAGCTTGTCGATGCAGAATTCGGAGCGATGCGTGTTGCCCGTCACGTCAACCAGCAGATTGCGCAAAATCCGGTCGATCAGCCACGGCGGCACATAACCGTTGCCCACCATTTCGGACATGCCGAGCTGGCGGCGCAGTTCGTCGAAGGCGATTTCAAGTTCGTAGACCTGGTCGTTGCGCGCTTCGTCCACGCGCGGCGCCTGGCTGGTGGGGCCGATGAAGAGGCCCGAGAACAGATACGACAGCGACGGATGGTTGTGCCAGTACGCGATCAGGCTGGCCAGCACGTCGGGGCGGCGCAGGAACGGGCTGTCCGCCGGCGTGGCACCGCCGAGCACGAAATGATTGCCGCCGCCGGTGCCCGTATGGCGGCCGTCGACCATGAACTTCTCGGTCGACAGGTGCGTTTCGTGCGCAGCCTGATAAAGGAATTCCGTGTGATCGACCAGTTCCGTCCAGTCGCTGGCCGGATGGATATTGACCTCGATCACGCCGGGGTCAGGCGTCACCTGCAACAGCTTCAGGCGCGGATCGCGCGGCGGCGGGTAGCCTTCCAGCACGATCTTCACGCCCAGTTCGGCGGCCGTGGCTTCTACTTCGGCCAGCAGCGCCAGGTAATCCTCCAGGGCGGTCAGCGGCGGCATGAACACGTACAGGATGCCGCGCCGGTCCTCCATGGCCTGCAGCTCGACGGCCGGTCCGGCCACGCGGCTCGGATGGCGGACCTCGACGCACAGCGCGGTGCGGATCGCATGCTGGTCCGATTCTCCGCGCGCCGGCGGCTGCGCGGGCGCGACGTTGCGCGCCGCGCCGCGGACCTGGGTGGCGCGGCGGGTCTCCGGCGCCGCGCGCGCGGCGTCGTGCCACGTTGCATCCGGCGATTGCGCGCGCAGCGGGGCGGCCGTCGGCAGCGGCGCGCGCGGCGCGAACGGATCCTGGTCGAACTGCCACGGATAGTCGGCCTTGGAAGCCCAAGGCAGCGAATCGAGCGGCAGCCGGTAGCCCATTGGCGAATCGCCGGGCAGCAGATACATGCGCTCGTCGCGCAGGAACCAGCGACCCGTGATCCAGCCCGCGCCATCGCCTTCGCCGCGCGCCAGCGGCAGCACGTAGCCGGTCACGCCCGCCAGCCCGGCGTCGAACACGCGCCGCAGCCGCGCGCGCTCCAGCTCGTCGTCGAGCCGGGTGTCGTGCGGATCGACATTGACCGGCAGCTTGCGCTCGCGCCACAGGTAATACCAGACGTCTTCGTAGCCGGGCTGGATGCAGCCGACGTCAAGTCCCAGCCGGCGCGTCAGCGTCTGCAGGAAGCGTTGCGCATCGGCCGAGGTGTAGTGTTCGGGCGCGCGTTCGTCGGCAAACAGGTTCGGATCGCGCCAGCACGGTTCGCCGTCCGCGCGCCAGCAGATCGACAACGCCCAGCGCGGCAGCTGTTCGCCCGGATACCACTTGCCCTGGCCAAAGTGCAGGAAGCCGCCTGCGCCATAGCGTGCACGAAGCTTGTGCACGAGCTCGGTGGCCAGTCCGCGTTTGGTGGGGCCGAGCGCGTCGGTATTCCATTCGGCGCCGTCGCGGTCGCGCGCGGATACGAAAGTCGGTTCGCCGCCCATCGTCAGGCGCACGTCCAGATCGCGCAATTGCCGATCCACGGCGTGGCCGGCCGCGTCGATGGCGATCCACTGCGCGTCGGTGTACGGCTTGGTCACGCGCGGCGATTCATAGATGCGCGTGATCGACATGTGGTGCGCAAACTGCACCTCGCATTCGTCGACCGCACCGCTGACTGGCGCCGCGCTGCCCGGTTCCGGCGTGCACGCCAGCGGAATATGGCCTTCGCCGGCCAGCAGTCCCGAAGTGGGATCGAGCCCGATCCAGCCGGCGCCGGGCAGGTAGACCTCGCACCAGGCGTGCAGGTCGGTGAAATCGGCCTCGGCGCCGACCGGGCCGTCCACGGCCTTCACGTCGGGCGTCAGCTGCAGCAGATAGCCCGACACGAAGCGCGCCGCCAGCCCCAGATGGCGCAATGTCTGCACCATCAGCCAACCGCTGTCGCGGCACGACCCCGAGCCGTTCTCGAGCGTGGTTTCGGGCGACTGCACGCCCGGCTCCATGCGGATCAGATAGCGGATGTCCTGCTGCAGCCGCTGGTTCAGCGCTACCAGGAAATCGAGCGTGGCGCGCGGCGTGCGGTCGATGCTGGCGACAAAGCTGGCAAAGCGCGGCGTGGCTTCATCCTTGACCAGATAAGGTGCCAGATCGTGGGCGAGGCCGGGCTCATAGGCAAACGGGAACTGCTCGGCCGACGGCTCCAGGAAGAAATCGAACGGGTTGTAGACCGACATCTCGGCGATGAGATCCACCGTGACGCGAAACTCCGTGGTCTTCTCGGGAAACACCAGTCGCGCCAGATAGTTCGAGAACGGATCCTGCTGCCAGTTGACGAAATGCTGCACCGGCTCGATGCGCAGCGAATAGGACAGGATCGGCGTCCGGCAATGCGGCGCGGGGCGCAGGCGCACGACCTGCGGCGACAACTGCACCGGCCGGTCATAGCGATAGTGTGTGACATGGTTCAGCGCGACGTGCGTGGCCACTACGACCTCCCCGGGATGGGCGTGATGAAGCGTCAGAGAATGGAGCGAACTGCGGGAGAAATGCGCCGATGATCCGGCGTCACTGGCTTAGCAAGACTTGTACCGCCCACGGCCGTCCGGCGCGACTCGCCTACATCTGGCCCTTTGCGCGCACGTTGTCTTCCAGCAGGGACCGCAGCTTGGCCAGCGCGCCGGGGTCGCCATGCGAGGCCGCCCGCGCGTACCAGATCTTGGCCTGCTCGATGTCCTTGTCCACCACGCCCGGATAGCCGCGCTCGTAGTAGCTGCCCACGATGTACTGCGCGGGCCCATCGCCGGACGCTGCCGCCTTGCTGTACCAGCCGAACGCGCGGCCGTAGTCCAGCGGCACGCCCCGGCCGGTGAAATAGTTGGTCGCCAGCGCCATCTGCGCCTGGACATGACCGCCCTGCGCCGCGCGCTCGTACCAGCGATTGGCTTCCTCGAGCGAGCGGGGCACCAGTTCGCCGCGTTCGTACAAATCCCCGAATGTGAACTGCGCATGTGTCATGCGGTTGTCAGCGGCCTTGCGCAACCAGATCAACGCTTCCTGCGGTTTGGCCGCCGTGCCCTCGCCGCGTAACAGCATCATCGCGTAGTTGAACTGCGCAAGCCGGTTGCCCTTGCGCGCCGCTTCGGCAAATCCCTGGATCGCCACATCGAACCGCCCTGCCTCGTAGGCCGCCACCGCTTCGCGCGTCTGCCCCTGCGCCGGGGCTGGCGGCTCCGTGGCGCCCCATCCCTGCATGGCCATCGCCATCAGTACGGCAAAGAGGGCCATACGAAACGTCGGGGCGGCGCAGGCAGACATGGCGAACTCCGGTTCTGGCAGGGAATGGGAGGATTGGATTCAGTGTAGTGGGGGATTTATCGAACAAACCATACGATTATTGGATACTCGAAAAGCAAATATCCGATATGTTATTCATCCCGCTAATACACAATCGCGCTACGCCGCGAACCGGTACCCGACGCCCACTTCGGTCAGCAGATGCACGGGCTGGGCGGGATCGGCTTCGAGCTTGTGCCGCAGGTGTCCCATGTACACACGCAGATAGTGGCTGCTTTCCGAATGGGAGGGTCCCCAGACTTCGCGCAGCAGTTCGCGGTGCGTCATGACCTTGCCGCGATGCGCGATCAGCACGGCCAGCAGGCGGTATTCGATCGGCGTCAGGTGCACCTGGGCGTCGCTGCGCATCACCAGGCGATTGGCCAGGTCGACGCGCACATCGCCGAACGCGATCTGTGGCGTGCCTTGCGGGTTGGCCTTCGCATGGCGGCGCAGCAGCACGCGCACGCGCGCCACCAGCTCGCCCACGCCGAACGGCTTGGTCAGGTAGTCGTCGGCGCCGGCGTCCAGCGCGGCGATCTTGTCGGCTTCATCGGTCCGCGCGGACAGCACCAGCACCGGCACTTCGGTCCAGGTGCGCATTTCGCGGATCAGCGTCATGCCGTCGCCATCGGGCAGGCCCAGGTCCAGGATGACGATGTCCGGCTGCCGCGTGCCGGCGTCGATCAGCCCGCGCTTGAGCGTATCGGCTTCGTGCACGCTGCAGCCTTCGGCCTGCAACGACTCCCGCACGAAGCGGCGGATATGGGGCTCGTCCTCGACCACCAGGACGGTCGGCGAAAAATCGAAAGGCATGTCAGTGCGGGTCGGAAAAAGCAGCGTCGAATGGCTCGGGTTCGATCGCGGGAGGATTGCCGCGCGGCAGCGCGAGCGTGAAGCGTGCGCCGGGGTGGGCCGACTCGACCCAGATCCGGCCACCGTGGGCCTGCATGATCGCCTCGCACACGGCCAGTCCGAGGCCCACGCCGGCGGTGGCCGATTCGCGCTCGCCGCGCGTGAATTTCTCAAAGATATGCCGCGCCTGTCCGGCAGGCACGCCGGGCCCTTCGTCCTCGACGCTCAGGTGGACTTCGTCGCCGGCCACCGCACCGCGGATGCGCACCACCGTTCCGGCGGGCGTGTACTTGGCCGCGTTTTCCAGCAGATTGCACAGCACGCGCTCGATCAGCACGCCATCGCACTCCACCAGCGGCAGCGCGGAGAGATCGGCCACCTCGACGCGGTGCGCCTTGAGCGCCTCGCGCATCGACGCCAGCGCGGCGCCGACCAGTTCTTCGAGCGATTGCCAGCCGCGCGCCAGCGTCACGTCGTGTTGCTGAAGGCGTGCCATGTCGAGCAGATTCACCACCATCGTGCGCATGCGCTGTGCCTGGCCGCGCATGGCGCTGACCGTATCGGCCACATCGGGCGCCAATGGCGGCGTGGCGCGCTGCAGCGTTTCGGCCATGCCGATCAGGCCGGTCAGCGGCGTGCGCAGATCGTGCGACACCGCCGCCAGCAGCGAACTGCGCAGGCGCTCCGATTCGATCGACACCAGTGCGCGCTGCGCGACGTCGACGTAGTGCAGCCGCTCCACCGCGATGGCGATCAGCGTGGCAAACACGTCGGCCTGACGGCGCAGTTCCGGTTCGGCCAGCGCGCGCCAGGCGCGAGGTTCCACCGCCAGCACGCCGCGCGTCTGCATCGGCGCCTTGAGCGGCAGGTACAGCACGGTGCTGCCCGGCAAGGTATGCGTGCCGGTGCCCGCGGGCTGGCCGTGATCGAATACCCATTGCGCCAGCACCGTGTCGATGGCCGCGCCCTTGTCGGTTTTCTGCGCGGCGTTGCCTTCGCCCGGATCGGCCATCGGTGCCAGCCGGCCCTGTTCGGATACCAGGAAAAACGTCGCGTGCGCATCGAACGCGGCGCGCAGGAAGCGCCCGCCTATCTCGGCGATCTGCGCCGTGGTCAGCGCCGCCGACAGCTCGCGCGCCAGTTCGTAAAGCGTGCGCGCGTCGGTCTCGCGCCGCACGGCCACCTGCGCCTGCTCGCGCAATCCCGCCGTAAGCTGCCCGATCACAAGCCCGACCGTCAGCAGGACGAAGAATGTCAGCAGGTATTGCACGTCGCTGACCGCGAACGACATACGTGGCGGCACGAAGAAGAAATCGAACGCGGCCACCGCCAGCACCGATGCCAGCGCGGCCGGCCCGCGCCCGTGGCGCAGCGCCACGCCGACCACGCCGGCGAGGAACAGCATCGCGATATTGACGAGGTCGAACCACGGGCGCGCCAGCAGCGACAACACCGCCGCACCCGCGCACCACGCCACGGCCCACGCATAGTCGCGCCGCCGCGCGCGCGCCAGGGCGGCCTCGGCCTGTGCGTCGTCGCCGTGGGGCGAAGCATCGGCCAGCGGTGCGCGCGGCCGCAGTTCCGCGCGCGTGGTGTCGGCGGCCACGCGGATCACGTCGATCTCGGGACACCCGCTCGCCAGCGCGTCGGCAAACGTCTGCCGGCCGATCAGGCGGTAGCCGGCGCCCAGCAGCGGCGCAAGCGCGCGCGCCAGCCACATGCGCGCGCGATCGACCAGGGTGCCGCCGGTCGGCCAGTCGGTACGTGCACGTCCCACCAGCACTTTGGTCAGGTTATGCCGTCGCACGTAGCCGGCCACCGCCTTGACCATGTCGTGCCCGGCCAGCGTTTCGGTACGCGCGCCGAGTTCTTCGGCCAACTGCATCGCCGCGCGCATCCGCATGCGGTCCGGATCGGCCAGCGGCATCAGGCGAGGCGTTGCGATGGTGACCACATGCCAGTCGCAATCGAGCTGGCCCGCCAGCCGGCGCGCGCTGCGCACTACCTGCTCCGCGTCGTCGCCGGCGCCAATGCATGCCAGCACCGCCTCGCGCGTGCGCCATACCGGTTCGATCGCCGCAGCATGGCGGTAGGCGCGCACGTCGTCGTCGACACGATCGGCAGTGCGGCGCAGCGCCAGTTCGCGCAGCGCGATCAGATTGCCCTTGCGAAAGAAGTTGCGCGCGGCGTGGCGCGCCTGTTCGGGCAGATAGACCTTGCCTTCGCGCAGCCGTCGCAGTAGTTCGTCGGCAGGCAGGTCCACCAGCACCACTTCGTCGGCGCCATCGAACACCGCATCGGGCACGGTTTCCCACACCCGCACCCCGGTGATGCCGCCCACCGCCTGGTTCAGGCTGTCCAGGTGCTGGACATTGACGGTGGTCCAGACATCTATGCCGGCCGCCTGCAATTCCTGGATGTCCTGCCAGCGTTTGGGATGGCGGCTGCCCGGGGCATTCGAATGAGCGAGCTCGTCGACCAGGATCAGCGCGGGACGGCGCAGCAGCGCGCCGTCGAGATCGAATTCCTGCAGGACCCGATCGCGATACGGCACGTCGCGCGCGGGCAGGCGCTCCAGCCCGTCGACGAGCGCCTCGGTCTCGGCGCGGCCGTGCGTTTCGACCACGCCGATCACCACATCGGCGCCCTGCTGGCGCAAGGCGCGCGCCGCGGTAAGCATCGCGAACGTCTTGCCCACGCCGGCCGATGCACCAAAGTAGACGCGCAGCTTGCCGCGCGCGGCACGCACGCCCTCCGCCTGCATGCGTTGCAGCAGATCGTCGGGATCAGGGCGTGGGGCGTCTGTCATCGTCTGCGGATTGTGCCACGCTGGCGTGAGCGATGTGGGCGGTTTCCGCGGCTTGGGGGCATGGCTACTTCAGCGCATCGAGCGCCAGATTCAGTTGCAGCACATTCACGCCGGGTTCGCCCAGCACGCCCAGCGTCGGCGCCTCGGTATGCGCGGCGATCAAGGCGTCGATCGTGGCCTGCGGAACACCCCGCGCGCGCGCCACGCGCGCCGCCTGGTATTGCGCCGCGGCCGGGCTGATGTGCGGGTCGAGGCCACTGCCCGAGGCGGTCACCAGATCCACGGGAATCGGTGCCTGGTTGTCGGGATCGGCGGCACGCAGCGCGTCGATGCGCGCGCGCGCCGCATCGGTCAGCGCCGGGTTGGTCGGACCGAGATTCGATCCGCCCGACGCTGTGGCGTTATAGGGCATCGGCGCGGTGGCCGACAGCCGGCCCCAGAAATACTTCGGCGCCGAGAACGATTGGCCGATCAGCGCAGACCCCACGGTCTTGCCGTCCTTGACGATCAGCGATCCGCCGGCCTGTGCGGGAAACAGCGCACGCGCGATGCCGCTGACCACGCCCGGATACAGCAGCCCGGTGACGAGCGACAGCGCGACGAAAACGGTCAGCGCGGGACGCAGCATGCCGGGCTGGCGCGCGGGTTCGATCATGGTGTTGGCTTGTGTTTGCATTGCAGTGCTCCGTATCTCAAATCCAGCCGAACATCGTCAGCAGCATGTCGATCAGCTTGATGCCCACGAACGGCACGACGATGCCGCCCACGCCGTAGATCAACAGGTTGCGGCGCAACAGCACGGCCGCGCCAAGCGGGCGATACACCACGCCGCGCAGCGCCAGCGGGATCAGCGCGACGATGATCAGCGCGTTGAAGATCACCGCGGACATGATGGCCGACGCCGGCGTCGACAGATGCATCACGTTGAGCAGATTCAACTGCGGATACGTGGTGGCAAACGCGGCCGGGATGATGGCGAAATACTTGGCCACGTCGTTGGCCACGCTGAACGTGGTGAGCGATCCGCGCGTCATCAGCATCTGCTTGCCGATCTCGACAATCTCGATCAGCTTGGTGGGATTGCTGTCCAGGTCGACCATGTTGCCGGCCTCGCGCGCGGCCTGCGTGCCGCTGTTCATCGCCACTGCGACATCGGCCTGCGCCAACGCGGGCGCATCGTTGGTGCCGTCGCCGGTCATCGCCACCAGCCGGCCCTGCCCCTGGTATTCGCGAATCAGCGCAAGCTTGGCTTCGGGCGTGGCTTCGGCCAGGAAGTCGTCGACGCCGGCCTCGGCAGCAATCGACGCCGCGGTCAGGCGGTTGTCGCCGGTGATCATCACGGTGCGGATGCCCATCCGGCGCAGTTCGCCAAAGCGTTCGCGGATGCCGGTCTTGACGATGTCCTTGAGTTCGACCACGCCCAGCACGCGCACGCTTTCCTCGGTGCCCTGCGCGATGGACTCGGCCACCACCAGCGGCGTGCTGCCGGCGCGCGCCACATCGTCCACGGCCTGCATCACCGCGTCGGGAAACTTGCCGGCGCGCTCGGTGACGTAGCGGCGCACCGCATCGGCCGCGCCCTTGCGCACGCTGCGCACGATCTCGCCATGGGCCACATCGACGCCGCTCATACGGGTCTGTGCCGTGAACGGGACGAACACAGGCGGCGTCGCCTGCGCCGCGCCCATCTCGGGGGCACGCGCGCCGGGCTGCTGGCGCGCCAGCGCCACGATGCTGCGGCCTTCCGGCGTTTCATCTGCCAAGGACGACAGCCACGCCGCTTCGGCAAGCTGTTGCGCGCTCACGCCCGGCGCACAGATAAAACGCGCTGCCTGGCGATTGCCGTGCGTGATCGTGCCGGTCTTGTCGAGCAACAGCACGTCGACATCGCCGGCCGCCTCGACCGCACGGCCCGAGGTGGCAATCACGTTGGCCTCCATCATGCGGCTCATGCCCGCCACGCCGATCGCCGACAGCAGGCCGCCAATCGTGGTTGGAATCAGGCAGACCAGCAGCGCCACCAGCACCGTCACCGATACCGGCACGCCGGCCTTGGTCACCAGCACCGCGTATAGCGAATACGGCTGCAGCGTGGCGGTGGCCAGCAGCAGCACCAGCGTCAGCCCGACCAGCAGGATCGTCAGCGCCAGTTCGTTCGGCGTCTTCTGGCGCTTGGCGCCTTCGACCATGCTGATCATGCGGTCGATGAAGCTCTCGCCCGGATTGGTGCTGATGCGTACCACGATCCAGTCGGACAGCACGCGCGTGCCGCCCGTGACCGACGAAAAGTCGCCGCCCGATTCGCGAATCACTGGCGCCGATTCGCCGGTGATGGCGCTTTCGTCGACCGACGCCACGCCTTCGATCACATCGCCGTCGCCGGGAATCATCTCGCCGGCCTCGACCAGCACGATGTCGCCCTTGCGCAGCAACGTAGCCGCGCGCTGTTCGGTGGCGCCAGCGGCGCGCGCATCGACGCTGCCGGTGCGCAGCACGCGCGCCATGGTGGTGGTTTTCAGGCCGCGCAGTGCGGCCGCCTGCTGCTTGCTGCGTCCTTCCGCCAGGGCTTCGGCAAAGTTGGCAAACAGCACCGTGAACCACAGCCAGATCGTCACGGCCAGGATGAATCCCGCCGATTCGCCGCCCTGCGTGGGCGCGAGCCACGCGCGCAGGAACAGGATGGTGGTCAGGATGCTGCCGGCGTAGACCACGAACATCACGGGATTGCGCAATTGCGCGCGCGGATCGAGCTTGCGCAGCGCATCGAGCATCGCCGGCTTGACCAGCTCCGGTGCGAACATGCCGCGCGCGGTGCGCGGATGATGCGGCACGCCGCCGCCGGGCGTCGTGGTGCCATGCGTGGCATTGGCCGCGGTATGGACGGACGCGCCGTGAGCTGCGTCCGCTTGGCGTACGGGCGCATTGGCGGCGCGCGTCGCCGAGGTGTTTTGAGGCATGCGAATCTCCGCGAATTACCGTGCAGCGGCCGCGACCGCGGCGCCCTGCAATTGCTCTGCGACCGGGCCCAGCGCGAGCGCGGGCACATAGGTCAGCGCGCCCACCAGCAGCACCGATCCCACCAGCAGGACCACGAACAGCGGACCATGCGTGGGCATCGTGCCGGCCGTGGCGGGCGTGCGGCGTTTGGCGGCCAGCGATCCGGCCATCGCCAGCACGGGCACGATGATCCAGAAGCGGCCGAACCACATCGCCGCAGCCAGCAGCGTGTTGTAAAACGGCGTGTTGGCCGACAGACCGGCAAATGCGCTGCCGTTGTTGTTGGCCGCCGAGGACAGCGCGTAGAGAATTTCCGAAAATCCATGCGTGCCGGGATTGAGCACGCCAGCGCGCCCGGCATCGAACATCACCGCGACGGCCGTGCCCACCAGCACCAGCAGCGGCGTGACCAGGATCGCCACGGCAGTCATCTTCATTTCGTACGCTTCGATCTTCTTGCCGAGATACTCGGGCGTGCGGCCGATCATCAATCCCGCGATAAACACGGCCAGCACCGCATACACGAGCATGCCGTACAGCCCCGAGCCCACGCCGCCGAACACCACTTCGCCAAGCTGCATCAGCAGCATCGGCACCAGACCGCCGATTGCCGTGAACGAATCGTGCATGCCGTTGACCGCGCCGCACGATGCCGCAGTGGTGATCGTTGCAAACAGCGAGGTGGCGGAAATGCCGAAGCGCACTTCCTTGCCTTCCATGTTGCCGCCGGCCTGCAATGCCGATGCCGCGTGATCGATGGGCAGCGCCGACAGCGCGGCGTTCACCTGCTGTTCGGACACCATCGCCGCCAGCGCCATGACCACGAAGATCACCGTCATCGACGCCAGCACCGCCACGCCCTGGCGACGGTCCTTGACCATTTCGCCGAACGTGAAGCACAACGCGGCGGGAATCAGGAAGATCGCCAGCATCTGGATGAAGTTGGCAAGCGGCGTCGGGTTTTCGAACGGATGCGCCGAATTGGCGTTGAAGAAACCGCCGCCGTTTGTCCCCAGCATCTTGATCGCTTCCTGCGAGGCGACCGGGCCCATCGCCAGCGTCTGCGTGGCGGTGGTGGCCGCTTCCGTCACCGGCTTGCCGTCGGCGTCGAGCACCGGCTGGCCAGCCGCGTCCACCTTGGGCTGGGTGAACTCGACGGTGTTGACGAGGCTCACCTCCTTGTAAGCGTCGAAGTTCTGGATCACACCCTGGCCAACCAACACCACGGCAATGACGACCGACAGCGGCAGCAGCACGTACAGCGTGGTGCGCGTGAGATCGACCCAGAAGTTGCCGATGGTCCGGGCGCTGTGGCGCGCGAAGCCTCGAATCAGCGCGAACACCACGGCAATGCCGGTGGCGGCCGAGGCAAAGTTCTGCACCGTCAACGCGAGCATCTGCGTGAGATAGCTCATCGTCGATTCACCCGCGTAGCCCTGCCAGTTGGTGTTCGACACAAAACTGATGGCCGTATTGAACGACGAGTCGGGCGACACCGCGCCAAACCCCTGCGGGTTGAGCGGCAGCGCGCCTTGCAGACGCTGGAACGCATACACGGCGATCACGCCGAGCACGTTGAACACGATCACGGCGATGGCGTATTGCTTCCATCCCATTTCCGCGTCGGCGCGCACGCCGGCCAGGCGATAAAGCCCGCGTTCCAGCGGCCGGCCCCAGGCGGTCAGCCGGTAGTTGCCCTCTTCGACGGCGCGCCGCATGTAGCGGCCGAGGAAAGGCGCCGCCACGAACAGCACGGCAAGGTAAAGGGCCAGCAGTGCGATGAATTGAGAGAGGTTCGGCGTCGACATCAGAATTTCTCCGGCCGGAACAGCGCTACCAGCAGGTAGACGAAGAGGACGGCGGCCAGCCCGCCGCTGAGCAGGTCGGTCCAGCTCATGACGGCCTCCGGTCAGCAGCGGCGCGGCCGGCGGTGTGCGGTGCGGCCGGCGTCGGGGCGTGCCGCGGCGCGGTGGCGTCGTCGCTGTTGCCGCGCGTCGACGGCAGGTTTGCGCCGAGCGCCGCGCAGAGCGCCAGCAGCGCACCGGTCAGCGCGCCGAACGCCAGCAATACAAGGAAGTAGATCCCGTCCATGACATGAATGCAGGCATGGCGCCTGCCGAGTGATTCACGGATACGAGATTAGGGATCGGGGGATAAAAACGGGATAGAGAGGCGGAAAAGCGGTGTAAACGAAATATAAAAATCGAAATACGAAAATGCCGGAAGACCGGATGTCAGATCCATCCCGCGCGGTGCAGTTTGCGCCAGAGCATTCCGCAAGCGGTCACCGTAATGCCGATCACCACGGGATAAGCGTAATGGAATTTCAGCTCCGGCATGAAATTGAAGTTCATCCCGTACAACGAAAACACCACGGTCGGCACCGCCAGAATGGCGCCCCAGCCGGCCAGCCGCTTGACCACCTCGTTCTGCGTGACCGTCACCAGCGCCAGGTTGACCTGCACCGCGGTCGTCAGCATTTCGCGCACCACGTCCAGCGATCGCACGATGCGGCTGCAGTGATCCTCGATATCGCGGAAATACGCGCGCAATTCCTTCGGCACGAGATCCTCGTGCAGGCGGATCAGTTGGCCGCAGATGTCCTCCACCGGGTAGACGGCATTGCGCAGCCGCAGCACCTGATGCTTGACGTGATATAGCCGTTCGATCGCCTGGCGGTCGAATTCATCGCGAAAGATGCCCTGCTCCAGCGCCTCGAAGGTGTCCTCCAGGTGCGTGAGTATCGGCAGGTAGTGGTCGACCACGAAGTCCATCAACGCATAGAGCACGTAGCCCGGGCCGTTGGCCAGGCCGTGCGGATCCTGCTCGCAGCGGTCGCGCACCGGGGCGTAGGTGGAACTGGCGCCGTGCCGCACCGAGACCACGTAATTGGGGCCGACGAACAGATGGGTCTCGCCCACCACCACTTCCTCGCCCACCAACTGCGCGGTGTTGAGCACCACGAAAACGGAATCACCGTAGGTTTCGAGCTTGGGCCGCTGGTGCGCGTCGAGCGCATCCTCCACGGCCAGGTCGTGCAGGCCGAACGCCTGCTGCACACGGCGCAGCATCGGCAGATCCGGTTCGTGCAGGCCCAGCCAGACGAAAGTGCCGGGCTCGGCAAGCACCGTGCCGATATCTTCGAACTCGACCTTCCCCAGTTTTTTGCCAGCACGATAAGCCGCGCAGTTGACGATGGCGCCCATGACTCCTCCGGTGTCGAGATGCGCAATCGTAACAAGCGCACGCAATTCGTGCGCGCACGATGCAACTGCCGCCTTCGGGTGTACCCGTATCGCCCCGCACGCCACGTGTTAAGACGCTTGCACGGAATATGGTCCGCATCCTCCACCCCCGATGCAATCACCAACATTTGTTACAGTTCCCCGGAATTCCGACGTTAGAATGTCCCATTTCCACGGTCACCGACTATGTCCCAGAAGAAATCGCCACGCTTCGAGCTGCGCAGTGGCAATGTCGACGCCCTCCTTCTCGCACTCAATACCGCCGACCTGGACGCGCTGCGGGATGACCTCCTCTCCCGTTTTGAGTCGACCCCCGATTTCTTTTCCGACGATGTGGTGGCACTGGACTTGCGCCGTCTGGAACATGACGGTGCGTTGGCGCTGGACCGCGTGATCGACACGCTGGCCACGCTCAATGCGCGGGCGATTGGCGTGGTGGCGCGCGCCGAGCAACGCGGCTGGGCCGGCGAATTCGGGCTGCCGCTGCTGGACAGCCAGAGCCGCCGCGGCGGGCGCGACGAAGCGCCGCGCGAATCCGATACGGCCGCCCCGGCAGACGGCGCGGCGCACAAAGCGCAGCCGGACGCCGAAGCGGCCGCATCCGGTGGCAACGGCAAAGCCGCCGCCGATATCGCCGAGATCATGGCCGCGGCCAATGCCGCCGCCGCGCCGCGCGCGATCCCCACGCTGCTGATCGACAAGCCGCTGCGCTCGGGCCAGCAGATCTACGCGCAGGGCGACGTAGTGATTCTGGATCTGGTGAGCTACGGCGCCGAGGTCATCGCGGAAGGCAACATTCATATCTATGCACCGCTGCGCGGCCGCGCGCTGGCAGGGGTGAAGGGCAATCCCGACGCACGCATCTTCTGCACGTGCCTGGAGCCCGAACTGATTTCCATCGCCGGCATCTATCGGACCGCGGAGCAGACGCTTCCGGCCGACGTGCTCGGCAAATCGGCACAGGTGCGCCTGGCCGACGAAAAGCTGATTCTCGAACCGCTGCGGATGAAATGACCGCAGTGCCCACAGCACATATTCCACTGATACCGGACCATAGAGCCATGGCAAAAATCATCGTAGTGACCTCCGGCAAGGGGGGCGTTGGCAAGACCACCACCAGCGCGAGCTTCGCCGCCGGCCTGGCCCTGCGTGGCCACAAGACTGCCGTGATCGACTTCGACGTCGGCCTGCGCAATCTCGACCTGATCATGGGTTGCGAGCGCCGCGTCGTGTACGACCTGATCAACGTCGTGCAAGGCGAGGCCAATCTGAACCAGGCCCTGATCAAGGACAAGAAGTGCGAAAACCTGTTCATCCTGCCGGCCTCGCAGACGCGCGACAAGGAAGCGCTGACGCGTGAGGGTGTGGAAAAGGTCATCAACGACCTGAAGGACATGGGCTTCGAATTCATCGTCTGCGATTCCCCGGCAGGCATCGAGACGGGCGCATTGATGGCGATGTATTTCGCCGACGAGGCGCTGATCGTGACCAACCCGGAAGTGTCGTCGGTGCGCGATTCGGACCGCATTCTCGGCATCCTGGCGTCGAAGACCAAGCGCGCCAGCGAAGGCGATCCGATCAAGGAACACCTGCTGATCACGCGCTACAACCCGAAGCGCGTGCACGGCGGCGAAATGCTGTCGCTGACGGACATCCAGGAAATCCTGCGCATCAAGCTGATTGGCGTGGTGCCGGAATCGGAAGCCGTGCTGCATGCGTCGAACCAGGGCACGCCCGCTATCCACCTGGAAGGCACCGACGTGGCCGATGCCTACGCCGATGTGGTGGACCGCTTCCTTGGCAAGGACAAGCCGCTGCGTTTTGTCGATTACCAGAAGCCGGGCCTGCTCTCGCGCATCTTTGGCAACAAGTAACCGGAGGACTATTCCATGTCGATCCTGTCCTTCCTGCTGGGGGAGAAGAAAAAATCAGCGTCTGTCGCCAAGGAACGGCTGCAGATCATTCTCGCCCACGAACGCACCGGCCATTCCGCGCCGGCCGATTACCTGCCCGCCCTGCAGCGCGAACTGGTGGCGGTGATCTCGAAATACGTGAAGATCAGCGATCAGGATTTGCGCGTGAGCCTCGAGCGCCAGGACAACCTGGAAGTGCTCGAAGTGAAAATAGAGATTCCGCAGGCATAATCGCCGCCGCATTAACTTGCCGGCCCGCATCCCCGATTAAGGGATAACCCTCCCCCTCTCTCGCGGGATATATTGCACCGCAGCAGCCGTCTCTTGCGACGGCTGCGGGTTTCCCCGTACATCCCCCTGTCTGCCGCTCCCCGCCTTGCATGCACCATGATGGCGCGTGCTGCTTTGCACCATTTTCACAGCGCTAAGACATTGTGTAGCGGCAAACCAACGAATTTGCACCAAATGTCTCCCCGAAGCCGGGCTCGAGTTCGGTTTTATGTCGGAATCTCGCGCGTTTTGTTAAATTTTCGCGGCGTTACGAGCAAACGTAAAAACCAAATGGACTCGCCGTGATCCGGTGAAAGTCTGGCCACAAGACAGAAAAGGAGCACCATGAAGAAATCGCTACTGACCCTCGCAATTGGTTCGCTGGCCGCCGGCAGCGCATTCGCGCAAACGTCGGTCACGCTGTACGGCATCGCCGACGCCAGCGTCCGCTGGACCAACCACGCCGATGCAGCTGGCCACAGCCAGGTCCAACTGACCGACGGCGCAGTGACGCAAAGCCGCTGGGGTCTCAAGGGTTCGGAAGCCCTGGGCAACAACCTCAAGGCTATCTTCCAACTGGAAAACGGCTACAGCCTGGACAACGGCACGATGAATTCGTCGGGCCAGCTGTTCAATCGTCAAGCCTACGTGGGTCTGGCCGGCGACTTCGGCGCCATCAAGCTGGGCCGCCAGTACACCGAGGGCTTTAACCTGTTCGGCGATTTCGATCCGCTGACGATCGGCAACTACACCGCCAACGCCTGGCCGTTCTTCCTGACCCAGTTCCGCGCCAACAACGTGATGAGCTACTCGGGCTCGTTTTCGGGCCTGAACGTTGGCGCCAGCTACGGCTTCGGCGAAGTGGCCGGCAGCGTCACCAAGAACCAGTACTGGGGCACCCGCGCTTCGTACGACATCGGACCGTTTGGTATCGGTGGTGTGTACCAGGAAGTGCGTGACGCCAACAGCAACAAGCAGCAGATGTGGGGTGTGGCCGGCAAGTACGGCATCGGCCCGGTCAAGCTGTTCCTGGGCTACGTTGGCGGCAAGGACAACACCGGCGTGATCGACAACAACTTCCTGAACCAGTCGGCCGCGACGACGTCGGCCACTGGCCGTGCCGCGGTCACTGCCGGCGCCCCGAACAACCCGCGCAAGGACGCGCTGGGCTACCTGGGCCTGACCTATCAGGTCTCCCCGGCCCTGGCCGTGACCGGCGTGTTCTACGGCGACCACGTGAAGAACAAGAACGGCGTCAACGGCAACGATGGCAACCGTTACACCGGCGTTCTGCTGGCCGAGTACTCGCTGTCCAAGCGCACCCAGGTCTACGGCACCGTGGACTACAACAAGCTGACCGGCGGCGTGCAGTCCGAACTGCCGGGCAAGGGCACTCAGATGGGCGTGGCCGCTGGCGTCCGCCACATTTTCTGATCGTTGGTCTGATCAGTGATTGGGAGAAAGGCACCTTCGGGTGCCTTTTTTTTCGCCCCGCGCGATGCGCTCGCGTTCTTCGTCGTCCAGCAATTCCAGCCGATAGCCGAAGGTGTAGACCGGCAGCACGCGCACGCCGTTGTCTTCCCAGAGGCCCAGCTTGGTCCGCACGCGCGACACATGCGTGTCGATGGTGCGCGACATCGGCGGCATATCGCGGCCCCACACCGTCGTCAGCATGTGTTCGCGCGGCACCACGCGGCCCTGGTTACGGAACATCAGCAGCGCCAGGTCGAATTCCTTCGGCGTCAGCGGCACCGTGCGGCCGTGGTGCGAGACCTGCCGCGCGACCACATCGAATACGAAGGCGCCCCATGACAGCCGGTTCTCGTCCAGGCGATGCGAATCGGGATACGCGCGCCGCAGCAGCGCCTCGATGCGGGCAGCAAATTCGCGCGGGCGGATCGGCTTGACCACGTAGTCGTCGGCGCCCGCGTTCATCGCCGCCACCACATCGTCCTCGCCACAGCGGTCGCTCACGAACATGACGGGGATGCGCGGATCGAGGTGCGCGCGCACCCAGCCGAGAATTTCCGTGCCGCTGATCTGTGGCACATCCCACGTCAGCAGCAGCAGGTCGAAGGTGATTCTGCGCAGCGTCAGCAGCAGGCGCCGGCCGTCCGCAAACGTCAAGCATTCGTGGCCGGCGCCGGTCACCACGTCGCGGATCAAAGCCGCGTGCGCGCTGTCGTCTTCCAGCGCGGCAATCCTGAGCCCTGTCGTTGTCATGCGTCGTCACGCCCGCCGTGGGCGTCGCTTGTCTGTCCAACGACCATTAGACGGGGAGTTGCGCGCCAATCCTATAAGACGATCCTCATTTTATCGGCAACAAATGTTTACTTCGCCCGCAACGCTGCGCGCCCTACCATGGCCGGCACTGCTCTACCGTTCATTCAGCGAACGAAAGGAAGGCCATCGTGAAGGTTGCCGCGCTCGAAGACAATCCGGCTCGCGCCATGGTGCTGGAACACGCCCTGCAATCGGGCGGGCACAGCCTTGCGCGCTTTCGCTGCGGGCAGGCGATGATCGACGCCATCCACCGCGACCGCTTCGACCTTCTGCTGCTCGACCGCGACGCGGCGGCCGGTGATGCCGACGAACTGCTGCGCTGGATCCGGCGCACGCTCGGGCAGGGCGTGCCGGTAATGATGTTCGGCGCCAGCAACGCCGAGGAAGATGTGGCGCGATGTTTGACGGAAGGTGCCGACGCCTACGTGCCGCAGCCCGCGCGCGGCAAGGAACTGCTGGCCCGCATCGAGGCGCTGGCGCGCCGTGCCGCCGCGCCGTGCGGGCCGGCCGGGATCCCCCCGCCGGACGAACTGGGCAATCCACCCGAGGAGCTGGTCTGCGGCGCGTTCCGGTTTGCGGTGGGCGAACGCCAGGTCTGGGTCAAGGGCGTGCCGGTAACGCTGTCGCCGAAGGAATATGCGCTGGCGCTGCTGCTGTTCCGCAACCTCGGCACGCTGGTGATGCGGCGGACCATGATCGATCAGGTCTGGCGCAACGCCGCCATGTCCGAGCAGGCGCGCACTATCGACAGTCATCTGTCGCGCATCCGGACCAAGCTGGCGCTATGGCCGTTCAACGGCGTGATGCTGCGCGCCGTCTATCGGCTGGGCAGCCGGCTCGATCTCGCCTAGGGGACGCCAGCCGATGCCAGCGCCGTGCAAACCCGCCGCAAGCGGTCGCCGATCAGTCGGCCTTGATGCCGGCTTCCTTGACGATGCGCGCGTTCTCGGCCGATTCGGCGCGAATCGCCGTGGCGAATTGCGCCGCGGAGCCGCCGGTCGGCACTTCGCCGCCGCGCATCAGCCGCTCGCGCACGTCCGGTTCGGCAAGCGCCTTGTTCAGTTCTGCGTTGAGCTTGTTAAGAATGGCTGGCGGCGTCTTGCCCGGCGCGAAGATGCCGAAGGTCGACGTGAGGTTGGCCTTCGGATAGCCGAGTTCGTCGAAGGTGGGCACGTTGGGCAGGCTTTCCAGGCGCTTGGGCGCGCCCACCGCGATGGCATGCAGGCGGCCAGCCTGCATGTGCTGGGTCAGCATCGGGCTGGCGTTGGTGCTCATCACCTCGAACTGTCCGCCCAGCGCATCGTTCATCTGCTGGCCCGCACCCTTGTAGGGAATCAGCGTGACATCGGCCTTCGCCTTGGACTTCACCTGTTCCAGCATCACGTGCCCGACCGTGCCCAGGCCGGACGTGGCCCAGCGGACCGAGCCCGGCTTGGCCTTGGCCTGCGCGATCAGGTCCTGGAACGTCTTGCCGGTGAAGCTTGGCGTGGCCACCACCAGCACCGGCGAATACATGACGCTCATGACCGGTGCGATATCGCGTTGCGGATCGTAGTTGACGCGCCCCACGTGCGGATTGAGCGTGAGCGGGCTGGTTGCGGCAAAGCCCAGCGTGTAGCCGTCGGGAGCGGCCTTGGCAACGGCGTCGATGCCGATGCTGCCACCGGCGCCGGCCTTGTTTTCCACCACCACCGAGGTGCCCATCTGCACCGACAGCTTTTCACCCAGCGCGCGCGCCACGGCATCGCTGATGCCGCCGGTCGGATAGGCCACGATCATGCGGATCGGACGGCTTGGATAGTTGTCGGCGGCCAGCGCCGGGGCGCATGCCGTGATGGTCAGGATCGGCGCGACGAAAAGCGCGCGCAGTGGCAGGGAACGGAAAGCGGCCATGGTCTGGGCGGGGGCGGGATATTCGTGGAAAGACTGCGGCGCGCGTGGGTACGCGCGGATCTGTCGGGGAACGCGGCAATGCCTGTGAGCGTCGGCGGCGTTCCAGTCAGGCGCGATTTTAGCCGATCGCCCTGTCCGGTCCCCTGCCGCCGCCGGCTACCGCACCAGCGGATGCTCTGGCACCCACGATACGAACAGCTCGTTGGCGCGGTCGTAGAGCCGCCACGCGGTACCACATTCGCGGCAACTGAACGACATCATGCTGAAAGGCACGCCGGCTGCGCTCTGGCTGACCAGCGGCGCGTTGTTGCGCAAGGCCAGACAGGCATGCGGTTCGCGTCGGCGCGGGTCGTCGGCCAGGGCAAGGCAGTGGGCGCAGGCAGGGCGAGCAGACATTGCAGACGTTGCGGAGGGAGGGGGCACAGCGGACTTCATGACCGTGATGATGCCGCAAAACCGATGCCAGGTCTTGGCGCAGATCGTCGCGGTGCTGGACCGCGGCGCGTTGCGCGCGCAACATGTCGGCTTCCCTTCACCAAGAAGAAACAGGAGTTTGTCCGCATGTCTGCCTTCCGCCCCCGTTTGGCGTCGCTGCCCGCCGCCCTGGCCCTGATCGGTGCGCTGTGCACGCCCTCGGTCCACGCCGCCCCCGTCGAGCCCGTCTTCCAGCTTGCGCAACAGGAAAAACCGGCCCTGGTCGAGACCCTGAAAGATCTGGTGTCGATCGAATCGGGCAGCAAGGACATCGAAGGGCTCGATCGTATCGCCGCGCTGATCCGCGACCGGCTGGCCGCCATGGGCGGCGATGCCAGGCTGGTGGAGCCCACCGACATCTACCGCATGGAAGACACGCCCGAGAAAGTGGGCAAGATGGTGCATGCCACGTTCAAGGGCACCGGCAAACGCAAGATCATGCTGATCGCACACATGGATACGGTCTACCTGCGCGGCATGCTGGCGCAGCAGCCGTTCCGCGTGGACGGCGATCGCGCCTATGGCCTTGGCATCGCTGACGACAAGAACGGCGTGGCCGTGATCCTGCACACGGTTGCCATCCTGCAGAAGATGAACTTCAAGGACTACGGCACGCTGACCGTACTGATCAATGGCGACGAGGAAATCAGCTCGCCCGGCGCGCGCGCGATGCTGACGAAGCTGGGCGCGGAACAGGACGCGGTATTTTCGTGTGAAGCCACGCGCGTGACCGGCGACCGCCTGTCGCTGGCCACCAGCGGGATTGGCGCCATCGCCCTGAAGGTGGAAGGCAAGTCGTCGCATGCCGGCAGTTCGCCCGAACTGGGCCGCAACGCACTGTACGAGATGTCGCACCAGATCCTGCAAATGCGCGACCTCTCCAATCCGGACACCGGGCTCAAGGTCAACTGGACGCTGTCGCAGGCCGGCACCAATCGCAACGTGATTCCCGCCGTGGCCACCGCGCAGGCCGATGTCCGTGTATTGCGCACGGCCGACTACGACGGCCTTGAGCGCACGCTGCAGGATCGCGTCAAGAAGACGCTGATTCCCGATACCAAGGTGAGCGTGAAGTTCGAGCGCCGCCGGCCGCCATTGGAAGTGACGCCCGCCGCGCGCGCACTGGCAGCGCATGCGCAAGGCATCTATGCGGAGATCGGCGAAAAACTGGCCGTTTATGACACGGCCGAAGGTGGCGGCACCGATGCGGCGTTTGCCGCCGCAGCAACCAAGGCGCCCGTGATCGAGCGCTTTGGCTTACGCGGCTTTGGCGCGCATTCGAACGATGCCGAATACGTCGACCTGAATTCCGTGACGCCGCGCCTGTACCTGCTGACGCGCATGATCATGGACGTGTCGCAGGACAAGGCCGGCAAGTAACGCCATGACGCTGGTGCAGGCGACTGCGCCAGTCTTGTGCACCACGCGCTACGAAAGGGACCGCAGCCGGCAGGCGGATGCGGTCCGCTCAGCCCGCGCGCGTGGTTCAGGCTGCCTTCGGCCTTTCGCGCAGATCGGGCAGAAACACCGCCAGCAAACCCAGCAACGGCAGGAACGCGCAGAGCTGATAGACGCTTTCGATGCCATGCGCATCGGCCAGCTTGCCAAGCACGGCGGCGCCGATGCCGCCCATGCCGAACGCGAAACCGAAGAACAGACCGGACACCATCCCGACCTTGCCGGGAATCAGTTCCTGCGCGAACACCAGAATCGCCGAGAACGCCGAGGCCAGGATGAAACCGATGATCACCGTCAGCACGGCCGTCCAGAACAGGTTGGCGTGCGGCAGCATCAGCGTGAACGGGGCCACGCCGAGGATCGACGCCCAGATCACGCGCTTGCGGCCGATGCGATCGCCGATCGGACCGCCCAGGATCGTGCCCGCCGCCACCGCGAACAGGAACAGGAACAGATAGATCTGCGACGTCTGACGCGGCAGGCTGAACTTCTCCATCAGATAGAACGTGTAATACGTGTTCAGGCTGGCCATGTAGAAGTACTTCGAGAAGATCAGCAGCAGCAGCACGGTCATGGCGCGCACCACGGTTGAGGTGGGCAGCTTGCTGACGGCCACGCCAGCGGCCTTCTTCTTTGCGGCGCGCTCGGCCAGGTGCCGGCCATACCATCCGCCGATCTGCCACAGCACGGCGATCGCCAGCAGCGCGGCCAGCGAAAACCACGCGACGCTGCCCTGCGTATGCACAATGCCGGCGGCCAGCAGCGGCCCCATCGCGCTACCGCCGTTCCCGCCCACCTGGAAGATCGACTGGGCCAGCCCGTGCTGGCCGCCGGATGCCAGCCGCGCCACGCGCGACGATTCCGGATGGAAGATCGACGAGCCCGTTCCGACCAGCGCCGCGGCCACCAGCAGCACGCCGTAGGTAGGCGCCACCGACAGCAGCAGCAGGCCGCACAACGTGAAGCCCATGCCGATTGCCAGCGAATGCGGCTTCGGATGCTTGTCCGTATAGAGCCCGACAATCGGCTGCAGCAGCGAAGCGGTGATCTGATACGTGAGCGTCAGCAGGCCGATCTGCGTAAAGCTCAGATTGAAGCCGCCCTTGAGCATCGGATAGATGGCCAGGATCAGCGACTGAATCATGTCGTTGAGGAAATGCGCGAAGCTGATCGCGTACAACACGCGAAAGCGTGTGCCTTCCTTGCGGGGTGTCGCCGCGTCACTCTGCGCGGCGGGAGCAGCGGGGGCTCGATTGACGGTTGTACTCATGGTGCGGGGGGCGCATTGGCCAGTCGTCGTCTCAGGATGTCCGGGTGCCAGCGCGCTGGCCCCTCGGGAAAGTGTGACGATGCTAATTGGCAATTGCGCGCCTGTCCTGCGAGAATGGGGCCGCAACTTTGGAGAAAAGGACATGTCTGGTGCTTCTCGCCCGCCGCGGCGCGCCCCGCCGGCCGTGCAATGGATCGACCACAGCACACCGGGAAGCAAGCGCCTGCCTGACGACGCGCCGCGCGATCCGGACGCGGACAGCCGCGCCGACACTTACGCCGATCATCCCGTCTATCTCCAGTACGATCGCAGCGCGATGCCGGTAACGGCCATGGCCGCGGACTACGTGCCCGGCCACGTCACCAAGCCGCATCAGCACCCGCACGCGCAGCTGGTGCACGCAATGCATGGCGTGATGGTTGTGTCGACGGCCGAGGGCCAGTGGATCGTGCCGCCCACGCGCGGCATGTGGATGCCCGGCGGCACCGTCCACTGGATCCGCATGGTGGGCCGCGTGCAGATGCGCACCGCCTACATCCGCCCCGATGCGGCTCCCGACCTGCCGACGCAATGCACCGTGCTGGGCGTTTCGCCGCTGCTGCGCGAATTGATCCTGGCGGCCATCGATATTCCGCTCACCTACTCGCCCGATTCACGCGATGGGCGCCTGATGCGGCTGCTGCTCGATGAAGTGAAGCTCGTGCCAACCCTGCCGTTGCATCTGCCACGTCCCGCGGACGCCGGTCTGCGTGAGATTTGCGAGCAGATCGTCGGCAGTCCCGACAACGATCTGACGCTGGCCGATTGGGGTGCAAGACTCGGGATCGATCCAAAGACGATCCAGCGCCGCTTTGCGCGCGAAACGGGCATGACGTTTGGGCGATGGCGGCAGCAAGCGCGCTTGCTGGCCGCGCTACAGCGGCTGGCCGCCGGCGACAAGGTGGTGGATGTGGCGCTGGACATGGGCTATGGCAGCCCGAGCGCGTTTGCGACGATGTTCCGGCGGCAATTCGGCGTGCCGCCCAGTGCGTTCTTCAAATAGTTGCGTGTGGTTCCATCGTCGCGAGCGCCGCGTGCAGCGGAGAACCCCGGCCACTTCGATGGCCACGAACTCGCAATGCCAATGCCGGTATCGGCGGGGAAACAGGCCAGTGGGCGTCAGTCCGCCAGATAGCGTTCCACCAGGCGCGTCCAGTAAGCTGCACCCACCGTCAGGTTTTCGTCGTTGAAGTCGTAGCCAGCGTTGTGCAGCAGCGGCTGGTTTGCACCGTTGCCCATCCGCACGAAACATCCGGGGCGCTGCTGCAGGAAATACGCGAAATCCTCGCTGCCCGCGATGCGGTGGAAGTTGCCGATAGCGCGTTCGGGGCCGACCAGCTCCTCGGCCACCTGCCGCGCGAATTCGGTTTCCGCTTCGCTGTTGACCAGCACCGGATAGCCGCGCACGTAATCGATATCGACCGTCGCGCCATAGCCTTCCGCGTGCGCGGTCACCAACTGACGAATCCGCGATTCCAGCGATGCACGCACCTCGGGACTGAACGAACGCACGCTGATTTCCATGCGCGCGCTATCGGGAATCACGTTTGGCGCATGTCCCGCGTGCAGCGTGCCGATCGTGACGACGGCGGTTTCGTTGGGATCGACATTGCGCGCGACGATCGACTGCAGCGCCAGCACAAGGCTGCCGGCCACCAGGATCGGATCGATCGATTGATGCGGCCGAGCCGCGTGACCGCCCTTGCCGCGAATCGTCAGCGTCACAGTATCGCAGGCCGCCATGAACGGACCGGCGCGGAACATGAAGGTACCGGCTTCGACACCCGGATGGTTGTGCAAGCCGAAAATGGCATCGCACGGGAAGCGTTCGAACAGGCCGTCGGCGAGCATGCGCTCGGCACCGCCTCCCGCGCCGATTTCTTCGGCCGGTTGGAAGATCAGATGCACCGTACCGTTGAAGTGGCGCGTACGAGCCAATTGCCGGGCCGCGCCAAGCAGCACGGTGGTGTGGCCGTCGTGCCCGCACGCATGCATCCTGCCCTCGTGCACGCTGGCATAGGGCAGACCAGAGCGCTCGTGGATCGGCAGCGCATCCATGTCGGCGCGAATGCCGACGCTGCGCTTGCCGTCGCCCGCTCGCAGCGTCGCCACGACACCGGTGCCGCCGACACCGCGCGTCACGTCATAGCCCCAGCCTTCGAGCTTGCGCGCGACAAGTTCGGCGGTGCGGACTTCGTTGAAGGCGAGTTCTGGATGCTGGTGGATATCGCGGCGGATGTCTTGCAGTTCCTCGCGCGAGTCGAGCGTGTCGTGCAGCGTGCAGAACGACCGGGTGGGGGTGTCTTTGGCAAGGCGGACCGATACGCTTTTCAATATCGATTCGATTTCGGGGGCGTGTTCAGACATGGCGTTGCTCTTGTTGGCAGACATGTAGGAACAGTATTTCACGCGAGGTCGATAGGTAAAACCCTGAATGCGGAATTCGTGCGAAAGCGCCCCATATCCTCACAAAACTGTTGCCCTTAACGGACGCTTTGTGTGGAAACGCGACGCTTTGTATGACGATGTTTCAGTGGGGAACCCTCACGCGTGCACCACTCGGCCACGTTTGCACATCGTGCAACGCGCGTGATGCGCGGGCGCGCCGCATTGACGCGTGGCCCACGCTCGCGACCGGAACGCTTCAGCGCTCGCCGTATGCCACGACGGTCTGGCTCTGCTCGCCCAGCCCCTCGATGCCCAGCCGCATCACATCGCCCGCCTTGAGGTAGCGCGGCGGCTTGAATCCCATGCCCACGCCCGGCGGCGTGCCGGTCGCGATCAGGTCGCCAGGTTCCAGCGTCATGAAGCGGCTGACGTAGCTGACCACGGTGGCCACATCGAAAACCATGGTGGCGGTGCTGCCTTTCTGCATGCGTTCGCCATTGACGTCGAGCCACATGCCCAATTTCTGGGCGTCGGGCACTTCGTCGCGCGTGACCAGCCATGGGCCGACCGGGCAGAACGTATCGCAGCCCTTGCCCTTGTCCCACGTGCCGCCGCGCTCGAGCTGGAATTCGCGCTCGGAGACGTCGTTGACCACGCAGTATCCGGCCACGTGTTCCAGCGCCTGCGCCTTGGACACGTTGCGCGCGGTGGTGCCGATGACCACGCCGAGTTCCACTTCCCAGTCGGACTTGTTCGATTCGAACGGCAACATCACCGCATCGTTCGGGCCATTCAGCGACGTATTGGCCTTCAGGAATACGATCGGTTCGGCAGGCAGCGGCATGCCGGCTTCGGCGGCGTGGTCGGCGTAGTTCAGGCCGATGGCGATGATCTTGCCGATGCCGGTCCAGGGCACGCCATGGCGCTGACCTTCCACCACCGGCAGCGAGGCCGGATCGATCGTCGCCAGCCGCGCCAGCTCGGCCGGCGCCAGTTGCGCGGGCCCGATATTGCCGATCACGCCGGACAGGTCGCGCACGCGGCCATCGCCATCTACCAGACCCGGACGCTCGGCGCCGGGCATTCCTACGCGGACTAATTTCATCGCTTTTATCTCCTCGGGGGTGGGCGCGGCCACGCGAGCGTATCGCCAGCGCGCGGCGGCGCAGGACTTCCATGACGCAGGGACAGCCGCCCGACAGCCAATCGGCGGATCTGCTGTCGGCTTTCGGCTTTCGGCTTTCGGCTTTCGGCTTTCGGCTTTCGGTTGTTGGATGTCGGCTGTCGGCGGTTAGCGGGGCGGCGGATCAGCGAGCGCCCAGCAGTTCCTCGATCCTGGCGACCAGTTGCTTGTCGTCCGGCTTGACCATGCTGTTGTAGCTGCCCACCACCTGGCCCTTACGGTCGATCAGGTACTTGTAGAAATTCCACTTCGGCGTGGTGCCGGTTTCCTTGGAAAGCAGCACGTACATCGGATTGGCTTCGCCGCCGCGCACGTGGGATTTGCCGAGCATCGGAAACTTGACGCCGTAGGTGTTGTAGCAGAAATCGGAAATTTCCTTCGACGATCCCGGTTCCTGCGAGAAGTCGTTCGACGGGAAGCCCAGCACCACGAGTCCGCGATCGCGATATTTGGCGTAAAGCGCTTCCAGCCCTTCGTATTGGGGCGTGAATCCGCAATAGCTGGCGGTATTGACCACCAGCACCACCTTGCCGGCGTACTGGCAAAGGTTTTGCGGCGATTCGTCCTGCAGACGCGGAAAGCGGAAATTCAGCGCCGCCGGACAATTGCCTGCCGGTTGGGTCGCCGGTTGGATCGCCACGCCGGCGGGCTTGTCGACGGCACGCGCCGGGTGCGGCAGCAACGCCGCCGTGGCCGCGAGACTCAGCGCGCCGGCCAGTGCAAGGCGTTGCAGCGGTTTCACAATCGGTGCGGCGGTCGTGGTGCTTCGGCTAGACATGAGATCGGGCTCCGGTGTCTGGAAATGCAGGCAAGTCTACGCTTTCGGATGCATCGCGTCATGACGCGCGGCCGCAGTCATTCCATGTGGATCTTGGCCGCGTGCTCGGTCACGCTGCTGCGCAATTCCAGGTCCGGCATGCGGCGGACGATCACCAGCGCGACGATCGCGGCCAGCGCGCCGGCGGCAAAGATCAGATGGAAACCGGATGCGACGCCGCCGGCCAGCATCTGGCGCACGGCGGGCGACAACTGCGCCATCGCCTCGCTGCCATGACGCAGCGACCCCAGATCGAGCGGCTGCGTCACGCCCGAGCGCGCCAGCGCATCGCGGAACCCCATCGCCAGCAACGTTCCGGCCAGCGCACCGCCCAGCGCGCTGCCCAGCGAGCGCAGCACCAGCAGCGCGCCCGTGCCGGCGCCCATATCGCGCCGCTCCAGCGCGTTCTGTACCGAAATCAGCGTCCCGACCATCGACATGCCCAGGCCGACGCCGGCAATCGTCATCGCCAGCAGCACCAGCGCGGTCGGCGTCGTGGCACTCACTGCCGCCAGCGCGATCAAGCCCACGGCGGCGGCCGCGTAGCCGCCGGTCAGGATCTCTCGCATGCGGCCCAGACGCGGCGCCAGCCACGCCACCACAAAGTTGCCGGCAACGGTCGACAGCAGGAACGGCACTACCAGCAGACCGGACATCGAGGCATCGGCGTCACGCACCAGCTGGAAAAGCAACGGCAGCGCGAAGATGCACAGGAAGATGTTGAGCGCGGCCAGCGCCGACGCGCCCACACCCATCACATACGCGCGGTTGCGGAACAACCGCGGCGGCAGCATCGGGTCCGACGCGCGCCGTTCCTGCCACGTCAGCGCCGCGACGGCCAGCAGCGTGAGCAACAACAGCCCTGCCATTTCCAGCGAGATCCAGTCGAAGGCATCGCCGGCCCAGCTCATCGCTAGCAGAAATGCGACGATGGCCACCGCCAGCAGGATCGCGCCGAGCCAGTCCACCCGTGGCGTGCCGCCGCGCGGGCGCAGGTTCGCCAGCCCGCGGTAGCACATGGCCATCGCCAGCAGGCCCAGCGGCACGTTGATCCAGAATAGCCAGCGCCACGACATGTGATCCGACACCCAGCCGCCCACCAGGGGCCCGGCGATCGACGAAACCGCCCAGACCGTTGCCAGATACCCTTGATAGCGGCCGCGCTGGCGCGGCGCCACCACGTCGGCAATCGCGGCCTGGGCCAGCGACATCAACCCGCCGCCGCCCACGCCCTGCAAGGCGCGGAACAGGATCAACTGCGTCAGCGACTGCGCCATCGCGCACGCCACGGACGCGCCGATAAACAGCGAAATCGCCAGCATCAGCAGGCGTCGACGCCCAAAACTGTCCGACAGCTTGCCGTACAGCGGCGTGGTCACTGTCGACACGATCAGGTACGCGGTGACGATCCACGAGAGGTGGCCAAACCCGTTGAGATCGTTGGCGATGGCCGGAACGGCCGGGATCACGACAGTCTGGTCCAGCGCCGCCAGCAGGATGCACAGCACGATCCCGCCGATAACGCGCATGATCGCGGCGTGATCGTGGATGAGAGGCGCGGACGGATCGACAGCGGGGGAATCGGGGGAGGCAGGCGGCGACATGCGTGAAGAAGGCGGGCGGAGGAGCGAGGGCGAGCGGCGCGGGACGCCGCAAAGGCGGGCCGCGCATCACATCGTCGCGACCTAATTCAATAACCGCATAATTATATGCATGCTTAGCATTTGGCGCAGCGCATCGAGGTCCGTCTCTCGGCACGCGGACGAGTGAAGGCAGCGGTGCGCGACGGCAGTCGGCACACCGCTCATGCGGGCATCCGAAGGAAGGTTCGGCCGATCAGCGCGGATCAAAGCCGATCATGGCCAATCAGGGCCGACGCTGACCCGCGAGCGGTCAATCAGCGCGCCGGGCCGTTAGCGGGGTCCACCCGTGATGTAATGTTCCAGTTGCTCGATTGTGAAGCGCTGTTCACTGATGATGTCGTTCACAAGGTCGCCGATCGACAACATGCCGATCAACTCGTCGCCTTGCATGACCGGCAAGTGACGCAAGCGATGCCGCGTCATCATCACCATGCATTCGTCAGTGCTCTGATCGGCACGGACGTAGATCACCGCAGTGGTCATGATCTCCCGCACCAGCGTCTCGCGCGAGGTGCGCTGCATCAGGATCACCTTGCGCGCGTAATCCCGTTCACTGAGGATGCCGACGATCTTGCCGTGCTCCATCACAAGCAGCGCGCCAATCCGCTTGTCGGCCATCAGCTGCAGCGCAGCATAGACCGTCGCGGTTGGCGAAATGCTGTAGATGGCCTGACTCGCCTTGTTTTCCAGAACCTGCCGTGCGGTTTTCATGTCACCGACTCCTTGTTGCCGTCTTGGAAACAGTTGTGGTTCTTCGCGGGAAAACGTGCGGCGCCGCGCAATAGCGCTGCACCCTGGCTGGACCACGTCTCTTCAGATTAGCAAAGGATGGGCGCCGCACACAGGGTGACTTTCACGAATCTTTGCAAGAAATGTTGGGACGGCCGCGCAGTGCGTGCCGCATTACATCGCTGGCGGGATCAATGCCAGCATGCGCGGCCGGCGCATCCAGCGCCGCCCCAGCCGCACCACATCGGGCGCCGGCTCCGGATCGGCCGATCCATGCAGCAGCAATGTCTGACGCGCTTTGGGGCATCGACTGGCCACGAATGCGAGATCGTCGACAAAACCCATGTCAAGCATCAGGTCCGCTTCGTCGAAAACCAGCGTGTTCACCGCACGCAGATCGAGACTGGCGGCGTCGACATGATCGAGCAATCGGCCCGGCGTACCCACAGCGATATGCGCGCCATGAATCAGCCTGTCGATTTGTTGCCGCATCGACGCACCATTACACAGCGTCGCCACCTTGATATAGCCCGCACATCGCGCGATACGTTGCGCACATTGCGCTACACGCTCCGCTCGGTCGCGCGTCGGGCAGAAGACCAACGCCTGTACGTCGAAGCGGCGCGGATCGAGACGATGCAGCACTGCGACGGCCAGGGCCACAATGCTGTCGTCTTCCGACGGCATCGGCAGGATCAGGTCATGCCCGGCCAGCACCAGCGGCAGCACCGCCGCCTGCACTGGCGTCATCGCGTCATATCCGGACTGGGCCAGCGCGTCGAGCCAGGTCTGCGCCAGCGGCAGCGCGGAGAACGCGCGCTGGGCTGATTGCCGTGGCGGTGCGGGCGTCTGACTGATACGCATGCGGGCCTCGCGCGGCTAACTGTCAGGCTGCCTGGCGTGCGGCCTTTTTCGCCGCCGTCGAGGTGGTGGACGCTTTCTTTGCGGCGGTTTTCTTTGCGGCGGTTTTCTTTGTGGCGGACTTTTTTGCCGGTGACTTTTTTGCTGGTGCCTTTGCTGGGGCGGATGTCTTCCCCGCGGTTTTCTTCGCAGCGGTTTTCTTTACGGCGGTTTTCTTTACGGCGGTTTTCTCGACCGCGGCGCCTGTCGCGGCCGTTTTCGCGGCCGGTTTTGTCGTCGCAACCTTTACCGGCACGGATTCCGACGGCGTCCAGCCCAATCGCGCCAAAAGCGCCTGAGCGGCTGCGGGCGCGCGCTCTTTTGCGCCGTTGATAAAGAAGAGAAAGACCTCGTTGGGTTTTGGCGCCGCGCCGGATTTTTCGCCGACATTCGGCAGATCGGCAGGCGCCTTGCCGGCAGCCCAGGCGCTGGCACGCAACGCCCACTGATCGAGGTCTTTGGCATCGTAGCCAGTCGCCACATTTTCCTGCGCATTCATCAGCCGCGCGTAAATGAAATCGGCTGTGGGATCGGCGAACGATGGAAACTTTGGGGAATCGGTAAATACCGTAGCCGCCTTGAATTTGCGCGCGAGTTTCAGATACGCCTCGCACATGAAACTCTCGTGACGCACCTCGAGTACGTGACGCAGCTTGACGCCTTCGACCGAGTCCGGCAGCAGATCCAGAAACGCCTCGAAATCGTCCGGCACAAACTGCTTGGTGGGCGCGAATTGCCAGACCACCGGACCCAGCTTTTCGCGCAACTCGGCGATGCCACTGTCGATAAAGCGATGGATGGAATCGGCGCCCTCGGCCAGAATGCGTCGATTGGTGGCAAAGCGCGACGCCTTCACGGAAAACACAAAGCCGTCCGGCGTGGCATCACGCCAATTGGCAAACGACGTGCGCTTCTGCGTGCCGTGATACGTGCTGTTGATTTCTATCGCGGTGAGATGCCGACTGGCATATTCCAGCTCGCGCGTGTGCGCCAGACCTGCGGGATAGAAGTTGTCACGCCACGGCGCAAAATTCCAGCCGCCGATGCCGATATGGATTCTCGCCGCCTCACCGTGCTTGCGCCCCGCCATGACTCGATCTCCGCAATTCGCAATGAAGCAAGTCTAGCCGGATTTGACGCACGTGACTGTCCACATTCGGACGCGTGAATAGCGCGTGGCACGGCGCATCAATCACCCGCGCCAGGCGCCGGATACTTGCGCGCGTTCATCTCCATTTTCTTGCGCACGGCAGCATCGAGATCGACACCAAGCGCCGTCACCAGCTGCGTCAGATAAATCGTGATATCGGCCAGCTCCTGCTCGACGTGATCGCGCTCCGCGGTCTGCATAATCCGCCGCGATTCATCCTCGGTCTGCCACTGAAAGATCTCGACCAGCTCGGCCACTTCCACACTGAGCGCCATCGCCAGGTTCTTGGGACTGTGATATTTGCCCCAACCCCGCACTTCACCAAAATCGGCGGCGGCTTGCTGAAGATTTTTGAGATCGATAAGCGGCATGGCAGACATCGTAATGGGGCTTGGACAATCCGGTATTGTCACATCGAATCACGGAGCCGCAGCGGGTGTTATCGATACTGGTACGCATGTGACGTTCAACGCGCGGTGGACGTTTGGGCGTGGACGCGCCTAACCTACACAGCAAACCGAGCGACAACGGAGGCCCTATGCAACCCAAACCCGGGCTGGTGTTCCTCACTATCGCGGCATCCCTGGCCTACCTGGCGTTGCCGATTCTCGGCTGGGGCGGAATCGCACCCTACTTTGCCGATGCCGCACGCTCAGCGGCCGCTGCAGCCATGATGGTCATGGCGATTATCGCGGTATTTTCCGGCGGCAATATCAGCCCCGGCGAACGCGAGGATCGCGGCAACCGATGGGTACTCTGGGCATTCGGCGTACTGGGACTGCTGGCAGGATATTTGCCCGCCTATTGCGACCGCATGTCGCTCTGGGTCATCGACGGCCAAACGGTCCGCTGGTCCGGCTTCGCCCTATTCCTCATCGGCGGCGCCCTGCGACTCTGGCCCGTATTCATACTCGGAAAACGCTTCAGCGGCCTGGTCGCCATCCAGCCCGACCACACGCTTGTGACAACGGGCATCTACCGCACGATTCGCCATCCCAGCTACCTCGGCTTCATCATCGGCTCGCTTGGCTGGGCGCTGGTATTCCGGTCGGTTGTGGGCGTGTTATTGGCGCTACTTCTTCTGCCCCCACTGATCGCCCGAATCCGCGCAGAAGAAGCACTGCTGCGTGACCAGTTTGGCGAGGAATATGAACGCTATTGCGCGCGCACGTGGAGATTGGTGCCGGGGGTGTATTGAATTTTGGGGTGAAGGCTGGCGGGTGAAAAAAATCCCGGCATTGCCGGGATTTTTTGTGGGCGAGGGATTGGGTGTTGTGACACCCAAATTAATTACCTCCTCCCTCAAACATCAATATTCCGAGCCACCAGCGCATTCGATTCGATGAAGTTGCGGCGCGGTTCTACTTCGTCGCCCATCAGCGTAGTGAAGATCTGGTCGGCGGCGATGGCGTCTTCGATTTGTACACGGAGCAGGCGGCGTTGCGTGACGTCGAGCGTGGTTTCGAACAGTTGCTCGGGGTTCATTTCGCCAAGACCCTTGTAGCGCTGGCGCGATACGCCGCGTTCGGCTTCGCTCAGCAGCCATTGCATGGCTTGGTGGAAATCGGCCACGGTTTGCTCGCGCATTTTCTCGCCTTCGCCGCGCTTGACCTTCGTGCCGTCGGGAATCAGGCCCTGGAACGTGGTGGCCGCGCGCGCCAGTGCGGCGTAGTCGGCGCCGTGGACGAAATCGGCGTCCAGGTGCGACAGCCGCACGTTGCCGTGGTGGCGGCGCGCGATCATCAGGCGGTGCTTGTCGGTCTTCTCGTCGAATTGCGCGTAGACGTCGGCCGTGCCGTCGTCGTTCACTGCGGCGCCGAGCAGCGTCTTGCCATGCATCTCGGCCAGCTTGGCCTTCAGCGCGACGGCGGATGCCTCAGCCGCGGCAGCGCTGTCGAGGTCGAGCGCCACGCCGTCGGCGATGGCGCGCAGCGCATCGGTATCGACGATACGCGACAGGCGGCCGATCACGCCCTCGGCCAGTTGGTACTGGCGGGCCAGTTCGGTCAGCGCATCGCCGTTGATCTCGCTGCCGTCCGGACGCACGAGGCTGGCCTTTTCCATCGCCAGCTTCAGCATGTAGGCGTTCAGCTCGGTATCGTCCTTGATATAGCGCTCTTCTTTGCCGTGCTTGATCTTGTAGAGCGGCGGCTGCGCGATATAGACGTAGCCGCGCTCGATGATGTCCGGCATCTGGCGATAGAAAAACGTCAGCAGCAGCGTGCGGATGTGCGAGCCGTCGACGTCCGCATCGGTCATGATGATGATGCGGTGGTAGCGCAGCTTGTCGAGGTTGTAGTCTTCTTTGCCGATGCCCGTGCCCAGCGCGGTGATCAGCGTCAGCACTTCCTGGCTCGACAGCATCTTGTCGAAACGCGCGCGCTCGACGTTCAGGATCTTGCCCTTGAGCGGCAGGATGGCCTGGAACTTCCGGTCGCGGCCTTGCTTGGCCGATCCGCCTGCGGAGTCGCCCTCCACCAGGAACAGTTCGGACTGTGCCGGATCCTTTTCCTGGCAGTCGGCCAGCTTGCCCGGCAAGCCCATGCCGTCCATTACGCCCTTGCGTCGCGTCATTTCACGGGCCTTGCGGGCCGCCTCGCGCGCGCGCGCTGCGTCGACGATCTTGCCGCAGATGATCTTGGCGTCGGCCGGCGTTTCCAGCAGGAAATCGGTCAGCGCCTTGCCGACCAGTTCTTCCACTGGCAGCCGCACTTCGGACGACACGAGTTTGTCCTTGGTCTGCGAGCTGAACTTGGGCTCGGGCACCTTGACCGAGAGCACGCACGCCAGGCCTTCGCGCATGTCATCGCCGCTGGTTTCCACCTTGGCGCGCTTGGCGATCTCGTTTTCTTCGATGTACTTGTTGATGACGCGCGTCATCGCTGCGCGCAGGCCGGTCAAATGGGTGCCGCCGTCGCGCTGCGGAATGTTGTTGGTGAAGCAGAGCACCTGCTCGTTATAGCCATCGTTCCATTGCATGGCGACTTCGACGGTAATGCCCTCTTTCTCTGCATTGGCGTAGAAGATATTCGGATGCAGCGTGGTCTTGGCGCGATTGATGTATTCGACAAAACCCTTCACGCCGCCGGCAAAGGCAAAATCCTCTTCCTTGCCGGTGCGCTGGTCGACCAGTCGGATATGGACGCCGTTATTCAGGAACGACAGTTCTCGAATGCGCTTGGACAGCACTTCGTAATGGAACTCGACATTCGTGAAGATTTCCTCGTCGGCCAGGAAATGCACCTCGGTGCCGCGCTTGTCGGTGGCGCCGACGATTTTCATCGGCGACACTTCCACGGGCTGGCCGTCCGGGCCGGTCACGGTCTCGATAATGCGATTCTGCACCTCGCCCTTGGCGAATTCGATCAGGTTGACCTGGCCGTCGCGGCGCACGGTCAGGCGCAGCCATTTCGACAGCGCATTCACGCAGGACACGCCCACGCCGTGCAGGCCGCCGGACACCTTGTAGCTGTTCTGGTTGAACTTGCCGCCAGCGTGCAGTTCGGTCATGGCGATTTCCGCCGCGCTGCGCTTGGGTTCGTGCTTGTCGTCGAACTTGATGGCCGGCGGAATGCCGCGGCCGTTGTCCACGATCGAAATCGAGTTGTCGCTATGGATCGTGACCAGGATTTCGGTGCAATAACCGGCCAGCGCTTCATCGATCGAATTGTCCAGCACCTCAAACACCAGATGGTGCAGGCCGGTGCCGTCCGACGTATCGCCGATATACATGCCGGGACGCTTGCGCACCGCTTCCAGGCCTTCCAGGATCTGGATCGAAGAGGCGCCGTAAGAGTTTTCTTGCTGCGGATTTTGCTGGTCGGTCATGTTTTCCTACTCACGATACTCACGGCAAAAGCGGAGAAAGCCGACCTGCGCCCAGAGGCGGCGGGTGCGGCAAATCCGCATTTGCGGGTTACTTAAAAACGGCAAAAGGGGCGGATCGCGTGGATCCGGCCCCTGCTGCGGTGCGTGCCCGATTGTGTATGGATGGCGACTTGGTGGTGGCCATCAAATGCGCATCGGCATCACGACATACTTGAAGTTGTCGTCTTCCGGCACAGTGATCAGCGCACTCGAATTGGAGTCGCCGAGGCTGACCTGTACCTGTTCGCTCTTGAGGTTGGCGAGCACATCGAGCAGATAGGTCACGTTAAAGCCGATATCGAGCGCATCGCCCGAATAATCGAGTTCCAGTTCTTCCTGCGCCTCTTCCTGATCGGCGTTGGTCGAGCTGATTTTCAGCACGTGCGTATCAAGAATGCAGCGCACGCCCTTGAATTTGTCGGTGGTCAGAATCGCGGTGCGCTGCAGCGCCTGCTGCAACTTCACGCGGTCAATGGCGAAGGCATTCTTGTAGCCCTTCGGAATGACGCGCTGGAAATCCGGGAACTTGCCTTCCACCAGCTTGCTGATCAGTTCCACATTGGCAAACGTGAACTTGACCTGATTTGCCGCCAGTTGCACCTGCACGGGATCGTCGTTGTCTTCAAGCAGGCGTTGCAGTTCCAGAATGGTCTTGCGCGGAATAATCACTTCCTGGCGCGAACCCACGCCGGCGGCTTCGTTTTCGAGCTCGACGCCGCAGTACGCGAGGCGGTGGCCGTCGGTGGCAACGGCCATGACCTTCTTGCCATCGACCACCAGCAGCATGCCATTCAGGTAATAGCGGATGTCCTGCTGGGCCATCGCGAAATGGACCATCGCCAGCAGATGCTTGAAGGTCTTCTGCGGCAGGCTCACGCTGGCGTTGAATTCGGCGGCTTCGGCAACCGTCGGGAATTCCTCGGCGGCCAGCGTCTGCAGCGCGAAGCGGCTTTTGCCGGACTGCACCGTCATGCGCTTGTCGTTGAGCGACAGCGCCACGTCGCCGTCGGGCATGGCGCGCAGGATATCGAGCAGCTTGCGCGCCGCTACGGTGGTGGCAACGTCGTCGCTGCCAACGCCGCATTCGGCGTGCGTGGTGATCTGGATTTCGATGTCCGTCGAAAGAAAGGACACATTGGAGCCGGACTTGCGAATCAGCAGGTTGGCCAGGATCGGGAGGGTGTGGCGGCGCTCCACGATGCCGCTCACGATTTGCAGCGGACGCAGCAGATTGTCTCGCGAGGTTTTGACCAATTGCATTGAATTTATCCTTCGTCGTTTGTCGTCGGCGACCGCAGAATCAGGCGAACCTTCCCGATATCCAAATTTTCTTAGGAATCAAGGAGTTAAAGTCGCATTGTACCAAGGATAAGCCGCTGCGGTGAAGCGGGGCAAATCCGGCGGAGCGCCCGGCTGTGCACAAAATGCCACGCCGCGGTGCGGTTGCCCCCGCCAATTTGTCCCGACTCACCGCAAAGCCTTATCTGAGGCCGAATTCCTGCGATCCAACTGTTGCTTTGGCGTCCGTTTGCCGCCGGACGCGCACCCTGTAGTATGCCAGCCCGGCAAGGCCGGCCCTGAAAAACCCGCGCAGGCGCCTGCGCGGCCAAAAACCGCGCGCAGGCTCAGCCCTTGAGCGTCTGTTCCAGCACGTGCAATTCGTGGTTGAGCTGCGCGTCCTTGCTGCGCTCGTCGGCAATCTTGCGCACGGCGTGCAGCACCGTGGTGTGATCGCGTCCACCAAACAGCTCGCCGATTTCGGGCAGGCTTTTCTGCGTCAGTTCCTTGGCCAGATACATGGCGATCTGGCGCGGCCGCGCGATATTGGCGGGTCGCTTTTTCGAATACATGTCCGCGACCTTGATGTTGTAGAAATCCGCACAGGTCTTCTGGATGTTTTCCACGGAGATCTGGCGGTTCTGCACGGTCAGCAGATCCTTCAAGGCTTCGCGCGTGACCTCGATCGTGATGTCCTTGCCATGGAAGTTCGAAAACGCCAGGATCTTGCGCAGGGCGCCTTCCAACTCGCGAACGTTGGAGCGCAGATGCTTGGCCACAAAGAACGCAACTTCCTCGGGCACGCTGACGTTTTCCGCCGCGGCCTTCTTCATCAGGATCGCCACGCGCATTTCCAGCTCGGGCGGCTCGATCGCCACGGTCAGGCCGGAATCGAAACGCGAGATTAATCGGTCATCGATACCTGTGATTTCCTTGGGATACGTATCGCTGGTAATGATCACCTGCGCGCGATTGGCGATCAGCGCCTCGAACGCGTAGAAGAATTCTTCCTGCGTTCGGTTCTTGCCCGAAAAGAACTGAATATCGTCGATCAGCAGCAGGTCCAGCGAATGGTAGTAGCGCTTGAATTCGTCGAACGCCTTGCGCTGGTAGGCCTTCACCACGTCGGACACATATTGTTCGGCGTGGATGTAGCGGATGCGCGCACGCGGGTTTTCCATCAGCATGAAATTGCCGATGGCGTGAATCAAGTGAGTCTTGCCCAGGCCGACGCCGCCATACAGATAGAGCGGGTTGTACGACTTGCCGGGATTGTTGGCGACCTGGATCGCCGCGGCGCGCGCCAGCTGGTTGGCCTTGCCGGTAACGAAATTGTCGAACGTCAGGATCGGATTCAGGCGCGAACGCTCGTGCACCGTATCGTTCTGCTGCACGGCGCCAGTCGCCGCCGGCTGCTGCGACGGCACCCGGTACGAGCGCGCGCTGGCCTCGGCCGGATCCATCTGGGCCATGTCGATTTCGCCCATCTCGGGAGTGTGGCCGCCGGCATTGCCCTGCAACGGGTGGCCGGTAGGCACGGCGCCGCGGTTTGGCATCGCGGACGGCGACGCCGGATACGCGGACTGTCCCGACATCGGACCGTAGCCGGGCTGGGCGGCATGCTGCTGGCCCGGATAGTCGTGAAATCCGCCCATCTGGGGCGCTGGCGCGTGCGGCTGTCCGTTCATCCCCGGCTGTGCGCCGCCGGCCGCGCCCGGATACGGCGCCGCTGCGCCCATGCCGGCGTGCGGATGGCCGGCGTCCTGGCCCTGCTGCATGGCCTGCTGCGCATAGGTGGCCGTACGGCCCGATGCAGCGGGATCCAGGACGAAGTGAACGCTAACCTGCGTTTCCCAGTATTCGCACGCGAGCGCGGTGATACGGCCCGAGAACTGGCTCTTGACCCAGTCGAGCTTGAAGCGATTGGGCGCAGCAATTCGCAGCGCATGCGCTTCCTCGTCGAAGGCGACGGGCGCCAACGGCTTGATCCAGGTTTTGTACTGTTGCGGCGTCAGTTCGCGCTCGAGTTGCGCGGCTGCCGCCTGCCAGAAATCTTGCATGTGTTGTTTTAAGTGACCGCGCCGCCTGGTGGCAACGCATCACGGATATCGAAGCGCAAGCATCCGCGGGACCCCTGCCTGCCTCGCGCCGCATTGCCGAACGCGAAAGGCAAGACGCCGCCCCCATGCGCTGCGCATGACATCTGGCGGCTGACGACAGGTATACCGGGCACTGGACACGACGGTATACCGATGGCAGGAAGTCTCGGGTTGTGCGTGCGCCACGCGGCCCGTGTTGTGTTTGGACCGGGATTGTACCCCCCTGCCCGAGTTATCCACAAAGGATAACCCTGTGGACAAGTTGTGAAGATTCAGTGGATTGATGTGCACAACTTGCACCCGCAGGCATGGCCCGATATGCCCGTCCGGCCTGTTAATGCATCGGAAACAAAGACTTGGCCGTCGTCGATGGCCCCGGCGCATGCTCCCCAGCAGACAAAAAGTTACCCACCGAATATTGTGGACAATGACGCACCACCCAAGGCCCGGCCGACGCGGCGCCGCTGTGGCGGACATTACGTCACCAGCCATCGGCCGCCTTGACACGGTTTACGAAAATCGGTTAAATGGCGGGTTCTGCGATGCGGCAGGGGATCACGTATGCGCATCGCCGGGTCTGGCCCGTACCGCAACATGTCCGCATGTGCGGCATCAGGCAAGCGGCCTGATCCCCGCCAGTGCTTCGTCGTTTGCGGCGCGGCCAGCGGCGGCCGGCAGCAAGACAGAACCAGAATCGTCGGCAAGGCCGCAGCGACCTCTCTGATTTGAATGCAGAGCGTCCGCATTGCGGCAGCCCCATGCGAACCATACGCGGCGGCCAAGGCGCTCCGGCATCGGCCGGCGCCCGGAAAGCCCGGATCAACCAGAGAGTGCAACATGAAACGTACCTACCAACCTTCCGTTACCCGCCGCAAGCGTACCCATGGTTTCCGCGTGCGCATGAAGACCCGCGGCGGCCGTGCCGTCATCAACGCGCGTCGCGCCAAGGGCCGCAAGCGCCTGGCGATCTGAGGGCCGGGCGACTGGCCGGTGTCTCTGGCAGCATGACGGTTCGCCGTCAATGCCGCGGATGACCCGGTCCAACGCCTTGCACTCAGGATGGCCAGCAGCGCTGCTGCCGAAGCCCGGCTTGCCGCCAGCTTTGACCAGCGTGTCGACCCATGCCTTCCCCAAGGCCGCAAGGCTCACAAAGACGGATGAGTTTTCATCCGTTTTTGCTTTGCGGCCCCGGCGCCGCAGTACGCATTTCGTGCTGTACGTGCGCGCCAACGGCCAGGAGCAATCCCGGCTGGGCATCGTCGTCGGCAAGAAGTTCGCACCGCGCGCCGCCGAGCGCAATCTCGTGAAGCGCATGGTGCGGGAACTGTTCCGCAGCCGGCAGGCCCAATTCGCGGGCCGCGATATCCTGTTGCGGCTACAGGCCAAGTTTGCGCGCGCCGACTTTGCCAGCCGGACGGCCATCAGGCGCGCCTGTCTGGCCGAACTGAGCGGTCTGCTCGATGTCGCGGCCAAGCCGCTGCCGGCAGCGCCGCCCGTCGCGGCGCCTGCGCCCGAACAGCCAGCCACGCCCGCCGCGCCTGCCCAACCATCACCATGAAGCGAATCCTGCTTGCCCTGCTGCGCATCTACAAGATCGCCTTGAGTCCGTACCTGGGCTCGCAGTGCCGCTTCCTGCCCACCTGTTCCGACTATGCCCGCGACGCCATCGTCCATCATGGCGCGGCGCGCGGCACGTGGATGACCGCATGCAGACTCTGTCGCTGTCATCCTTTCGCAAAGGGCGGGTATGATCCCGTGCCCGAGCCCGTAGTAAACGGGACGGCCGCCTCGGCGCCCCCGGCGTCCGCCGCGGCAGGTCACCCGCCTGTCACGGTCCGGCTCCCCCGCCCCTGATTTCCCAGACCATAGCGAGACATGGATATCAAACGCACCATCCTGTGGGTCATCTTCTCGATGTCCCTCGTGCTGCTCTACGACAACTGGCAGCGCGCCAACGGCCACGCGTCGATGTTCTTCCCGAGCGCCAACACGCAACAGCAGGCCGCCCCGGCCAATGGTGCGAGCGGCGCCGCGGCCCAGGGTGATGTGCCCAAGGCCGCCGGGACGAACGCGTCGGCCCCTGGCGCAGCTCCGGCCGCCCCGCAGGGCGCCGCGCAGCCTGCCGGCGAAAAGGTGGTGGTCACCACCGACGAAGTTCGTGCCGAAATCGATACGGCCGGCGGCATCCTGTCGCGCCTGGAACTGCTCAACGAGCACGAGAAGGACGGCAAGCCGGTGGTCCTGTTCGAGCGTGACGCAACCCGCACGTACCTGGCGCGCTCCGGCCTGATCGGCGGCGACTTGCCCAACCACACCACGGTATTCACTGCCGAGCCGGGCGCACGCGCGCTGGCGCCGGGACAGGACAAGCTCGATGTGGTGCTGAGCGCCGAGAAAAACGGCGTCAAGTTCACCAAGACTTATACGTTCCGCAAGGGCAGCTACGTGGTGGACGCACGTTTCGACGTGGCCAACACGGGGACCGCGCCGGTATCGCCGACGCTGTACCTGGAACTGGCGCGCGACGGCAGCAAGGTGGAACAGTCGCAGTTCTACAGCACGTTCACGGGCCCGGCCATCTACACGAACGCCGACAAGTATCACAAGATCAGCTTCGAGGACATCGCCAAGGGTAAGGCCAGCGTACCGGCCGCAACCGACAGCGGCTGGGTGGCGATGGTGCAGCATTACTTCGCCTCGGCTTGGATCCCGCAGTCGGGCAAGCAGCACAGCTTCTATGCCGAGCAGATCGACCCGAACCTCTACCGCGTGGGCATCCAGCAGCCGCTGGGCCAGATCGCCCCGGGCGCAACGGTAAGCACCGATGCACGCCTGTTCGCCGGTCCGCAGGAAGAGCGCATGCTCGAGCAGATCACGCCGGGCCTGGAGCTGGTGAAGGACTACGGCTGGCTGACGATCCTCGCCAAGCCGCTGTTCTGGCTGCTCGAAAAACTGCACGGCGTGCTGAACAACTGGGGCTGGTCGATCATCGCGCTGACGGTGTTGATCAAACTGGTGTTCTTCCCGCTGTCGGCGGCCAGCTACAAGTCCATGGGCAAGATGAAGGACCTGCAGCCGCGCATGACGGCCATCCGCGAGCGCCACAAGGGCGACCCGCAGAAGATGAACCAGGAAATGATGGCGTTGTATCGCACCGAGAAGGTCAATCCGCTCGGCGGGTGCCTGCCGATCGTGATCCAGATCCCGGTGTTCATCGCGCTGTACTGGGTGCTGCTGTCGTCGGTGGAAATGCGCGGCGCGCCGTGGCTGGGCTGGATCCACGATCTGTCGGTGCCGGATCCGTTCTACATCCTGCCGATCGTGATGGCCGTGTCGATGTTCGTGCAGACCAAGCTGAACCCGACTCCGCCGGATCCGGTGCAGGCCAAGGTCATGATGATCATGCCGCTGGTGTTCTCGTTCATGTTCTTCTTCTTCCCGGCCGGCCTGGTGCTGTACTGGGTTGTGAACAACATCCTGTCGATCGCCCAGCAATGGCAGATCAACCGCATGCTCGGCAAGGGCAAGGCGGCCGCGGTGGCCAAGAGCTAAGCGCTGCTGCGCCCGATCCGCTTCACCAGAAAAACCCGGCCTCGCGCCGGGTTTTCTGTTTCCGGCGTATGCTTCGAGTCTTATATAAGACTTAGCCCCCAACGCCCCCAGCAAGGAGATGCCATGACGTGGTCGGCCAGCCAATACGTGCAGTTCGAGGATGAACGGACCCGTCCGGTCCGGGATCTTGTCGCAGCCATTCCAACCGTGGCCGCGCGGCGGGTTGTCGATATCGGCTGCGGCCCCGGCAACTCCACCGAGGTGCTGGCGGCCCGCTACGCCGACGCCGAGGTCACGGGCCTGGACAGCGACGCCGACATGATCGCCGCCGCCCGCAAACGTCTGCCGGCGCTGAAGTTCGATGTCGCCGATGTCGCGCAGTGGCAGGACGCCGGTGCGTGGGACGTGATCCTGGCCAACGCCGTGTTCCAGTGGGTGCCCGATCACGCGCGGCTTTTCCCGTCGCTGATCGACAAGCTTGCGCCGGGCGGCAGCCTGGCCGTCCAGATGCCCGACAACCTGAACGAACCGCCCCACCTGCTGATGCGGGAAACCGCGTCCAACGGACCGTGGTCGGCCAAGCTCACCGCGGCGGCGCAGGCGCGCACGCCGCTGGCGTCGGAGCGCTGGTATTACGAATTGCTACAGCCGCTGTGTTCGCGCGTCGACATCTGGCGCACCATCTATCAGCATCCGCTCAAGGGCGGCACGGCGGCCGTCGTCGAATGGTTCAAGGGCAGCGGACTACGGCCCTTCCTCGCGCCGCTCGACGAGCCGGAAAAAGCCGAATACCTGAAGCAGTACGAGGCCGCGCTGGCCAAAGTCTTCCCGCCGCTGTCCGATGGCACGGTGCTGCTGCCTTTCCCGCGCGTGTTCATCGTCGCCACGCGCTAGCGTTTCTGCTCGGGCCGATCGATGCGGCGGCAGGCGGAGCGCCGAACCGCGCACCGCGCGATCGGGTGCGCCATCGCCTACACTTAGACGGGATCGTGCAGTCTCTCTCATTCGCGTAACTGAGAAACCGCCATGCGCCGTCAACCTACGCTGCATCGCAAGATGCGCCCCGCCGCCGCGTTCGTGGCGTTGGGCGAAAGCGGCCTGCGGACCATCGACCGCCATCTGGACTCGCTGCAGCATCACGATGAGCCTGAAGACGTCCACGCGCTGCGCGTGGCGGTGCGTCATTTACGCGCCGTGACGTGGGCGTTCGGGCCGGTGCTGCCCGATCCGGTGAAGACACGCTGGAAGCGAACGCTGCACGACGTCGCAGATGCCGCGGGCGACGTGCGCGACTGGGACGTCTTCATCACCGAGACCCTGGCCGACGCGCTGGCCAAACAGCCCGACAGCACGGTGCTGACCGCCCTGCTCGACACCGCGCAGGCCAAGCGCGCCAAGGCGCATGCGGCGATGATGACGAGATTGTCACGGTACCGGCAAGCGCCGCTCCCCACGCTCAAGCGCGACCTGCAGCATGTGTCGGCGCGGGCCGGATCGGGGCGGCTTGGCACGTTTGCGTCCCGGCGTATTCGCAAGGCACGCAACAAGGTACAGGCGCTGGCGCATCGTGCGCGCGATCGCGAGATCGCCCACATCCACGCGCTGCGCATCGCCAACAAGCGGCTGCGTTACGCCATCGAGGCGCTGTCCGATGTCCTGCCGAAGCGCTATCGCAAACGTCTGCGCAACAAGTTGACGACGCAGCAGAGCCGGCTCGGCGCGATGGTCGATGGCGCGGTGGCGCGCCGGCTGATGTGCGAATGCCTTGGTATCGATCCTGACCACGCAAGCCGGTAGCGTGAGCCGCCGCAATCGGGCTGCCGCCCCGCCCTTTCCCTTCCAGAGCGATCTGCGACAATACCGCCCATGACAGCAACCCAGCTTCCCATTGCCGCCATTGCCACCGCGCCGGGCCGCGGCGGCATCGGCGTCGTGCGCGTATCCGGACCGGACGTCAGCGCCATCATGCATGCCGTTTGCGGGCGCGCGCTGCAACCGCGCCACGCCACCTATCTGCCGTTTCTCGACGCCCACGCGAAGGTCATCGATCATGGCCTGGCGCTGTATTTCCCCGCGCCCCACTCCTACACCGGCGAAGAGGTTCTGGAGCTGCAGGGCCATGGCGGGCCAGTGGTCATGCAGATGCTGCTGTCACGTTGTCTCGAAGCCGGCAAGGATATCGGCCTGCGCGTGGCCGAACCGGGCGAATTCACGCGCCGCGCGTTTCTCAACGACAAGCTCGATCTGGCGCAGGCCGAAGCCGTCGCCGACCTGATCGAAGCCAGCACGGAAGCCGCGGCGCGCTCGGCGGCGCGTTCGATGGAAGGCGCATTCTCGGCCGCGATCCACGCGCTGGTGGAAAAGGTGATTCACCTGCGCATGCTGGTCGAAGCCACGCTCGATTTTCCCGAGGAAGAAATCGACTTCCTCGAAGCGTCGAACGCGCGCGGCCAGCTCGCCAGCATTCGCGAGGATCTGGCCGGCGTTCTCAAGCAGGCGCGCCAGGGATCGCTGCTGCGCGAAGGATTGTCGGTGGTGCTGGCGGGCCAGCCCAACGTCGGCAAGTCGTCGCTCTTGAACGCGCTGGCCGGCGCGGAACTGGCCATCGTCACACCAATCGCCGGCACCACGCGCGATCGCGTGCGCGAAACGATCCAGATCGATGGCATCCCGCTTCATATCATCGACACCGCTGGCTTGCGCGACGATGCCGCCGACGAAGTCGAACGCATCGGCATCGAACGCACCTGGGAGGCGATTCGTCGCGCCGACATCGTGCTGCATCTGGTCGACGCCGCCGAGTATGTGGAACATGGCATCTCGGAAATCGACGACCACATCGACGATCGCCTGAGCGGCCAACTGCCGCCGGGTTCGCCCATCGTGCGGGTGGTCAACAAGATCGACCTTGCACCCGCCAGCGGCGCGATGGGCTTCGGCGCCAACCGGCCGCACGTGGTAGCGGCCAACGGCCCCAATCCCACCGAAATCTGGATCTCCGCGCGCACCGGCGCGGGCATCGACCTGATGCGTCGCGAACTATTGCGGCTGATTGGCTGGCAATCCGGCAACGAGGGCACGTTCCTGGCGCGCGAGCGGCATCTCACCGCGCTGCGCAACGCGCAATCGCATCTGGACTGCGCCGTGGAACGCGCCGCGCAAAACGACCAGGCGCTGGATCTATTCGCCGAGGAACTGCGGCTGGCCCAGGATCACCTGAACAGCATCACCGGCGAGTTCACCAGCGATGATCTGCTGGGAACGATTTTCACGCGGTTCTGCATCGGCAAGTAATCGGATGTAAAGCGTCTGCAAGGGACGCGAGGACCGGATGCCGGTTAAGGTTTATCAATTGCTGGCCGTCGTTGGCTCGGGCCATTGCGGCCGAAGGGGGAAGGTGACGACTCGACTGCGGCGGCGAGCGATTCGGTTTATAGACGTTGTTGCCATTCTCCTTGCGCTGGTGGCCGTTGCGCGCGGTGTCTATGTCTTGGTCACGCCGCTAACGCTGGAAACTCGAACAGTCGGTCCCGCGTTGGCCGTCGCGGCGATCGTTTACGTCACCGCAGTGGTTCTATCAATTCTGGGCCTTGGTGCTGTGTTGATGCTGTGTACGGTGTTCCAGCGTCGCGCAATTCGAATGCGCGCGCTGGGGCCCTACATGAGTGGCATGCTGCTGTTTGCGGCGCTGTCCGTAGCGACCGAAGTGTGGATTGACCACCGCCACGCCGCGGTAGCAGCTCCAGCTACCGAACCATAGAGAGCACCTGTCGCCGGGATTAACCAATGTCTCTACACATCAACGACTTGCAGCAACGCGCGTGCGCCTGCATCGGCAAGTGAGACGACCGCAAGCACGCCGCGATCCTGGCAGGCCGCTCACTAGCGGCGAGCGCGATCTCGCGCGGCAGATCTTTGCCGATGCGATCGACTACGACGCCGTGCGCATTCACCATTGCAACTTCGTGTTCTGGCAGGGCGCGAACTACATCGTCGCGCCGAACGGTCACCTTTACCTGGGCCGCAAGCTGCGCCACCTGAACGACTTCAGCGCGGCGGGCGTGCGTATCGCGGCGCTGTTCATCCACGAGATGACGCATGTGTGGCAGCACCAGTGCGGCGTCAACGTCATGGCGCGCGGCGCGTGCGAACAAGTGCTGCATTGGCTTGGCCTCAACCAATATCGCTATCGCCTCGAGACGGGCAAGCCGCTCGCCGCCTACAAGCTCGAACAACAGGGCGACATCCTGCGCGACTACTTTCTGGCGCAGCGCGGACAGGCGTCGCCGTACCGGGTCGACCAGTATCTTGCCGCGCTCGGCGGCACCGAGTCCCACATCGTCTGATACGTGCGTGTTGCCGCAAGCGTCCCCACTTGCGCCTGGGTTTCGTTGACTTGTCGCGCATTGTGGCGGACCATCGGCCACATATCGAACCGGAGTCCATCATGCCGCGTGTATCGAAAGCGGAAGCGGAGAAAAACCGCGCAGCCATCGAACAGGTCTCCTCACGACTATTTCGCGAGCAAGGTTTCCATGGCGTCAGCGTGGCCGATCTAATGGGCGCGGCGGGGCTGACGCATGGCGGATTCTATGGCCATTTCGAATCGAAGGATGCGCTCGCGGCGATTGCCTGCGCGCGCGCATTCGAGGAATCGGAAGCGCGCTGGCGCAAGCGCGTGGACGATGCGCCGGATCGGCCAGCGGCGTTGACCGCGCTGGTCGACGGCTACCTGTCCGCGCGCAATCGCAATGGTCCGGGCGCCGGCTGCCCCGTGGCGGCGCTCGCCAACGACGTGGCGCGCGAGCCTGAAGGCAAACCGGTGCGCGCCGTGTTTCATGAAGGACTGGAAAACCTGCTGGAGATTTTGGCAAGCGTCCAGCCCGGCGACGACGATACGCAGCGACGCAGCACGGCCATCGCGCAGATGGCGACACTGGCCGGCGCGCTGGTGCTGGCGCGCGCCACGCAGGGCACGCCACTATCCAACGAAGTGCTTGCGGCCACCAAGGCGCATCTGCTGGCCGACATCGACGCCGCGTAGGCGCGCTACACTGGCGGACTTCGAAGCTTCCGCATATTGGCCGCGCGCGCGGTCCGCCCCACAGATGTTGAGCCGCCTCCAGCAAACCCTTATCGCCATCGTTGCCGTCGTCGTACTTGGATTGTTGTGGTTCGTCGGCAATGACCGGAACGACGCGGTGCAAACCGAACTCCCGGCCGCCGCGGGCGACGCGCCCGCCAGCGTGCCGCGCGGCATCCCGCGCAACGGCACGCTCGACCCGATCAGCATCGATCCCGATCGCCCCGCCAATCCCCTGCCGCAATACCAGGCCGAGAATCTTTTCGACGACTATCGCGACAACAGCGGTGCGGCCGACGACCGCTATCGCGGCAAGTATTTCATCGTGGAAGGCGTGGCCAGCGGCGTGCGCCGCGATGGCGATCGCGTGTTCCTGGAAATCCGCGCCAACAATCCCGGCGACGTGGTCCGCGCCGAGCTGCTTCCTCGCCAGATCTGCGGTCCGGCCGGGCGCACCTGCGAAGTGGAGGCACGCGCGACGATGGTCCGGCGCGGCCAGAAAGTCGCGGTCGAGTGCACGGGCGCGGGACGGGACGACAGCGGCACGCCGCTGCTGGCCGACTGCCTGGTGCGCGGCGGCGCCAACTGAAGCGTGTCGGGATTGCGCCGCCCGCAACCGGCGCGAAGCACGCATCGATCCGGATATACGGCAACTGTCCCACGCTTTTCGGTGCTTTGCGCCGCGGCCTGCCCGCCTACATTACAGGGGCATGCTGCCGCCACTGCGCCGCTGAACCGCGATTCGCGCGGGCCCGGAACGCCGGCGGTGTCGCCGACGCGTTTCCAGGACCGAAGATGAAGAGAGCAACGATTGCCGCCGCGCTGGCCTTGATGGCCGCGGGCTGTTCCACCTACCAGAGCGTCGCACCCGTGGACCGTGCCGACCAGCCGGATCCGATTGCCGGCTTCCAGCCCGGCGCCTACGGCGGCCCGGCCCAGTTCCGCGTGGACGGCAATCGCGTGGTGGGCGCCGACGGCGCGCTGTTCTGCGTGATCACCAACCAGGTGAACGGCAACGCCTTCGTGGAAGACTTCGCCAGTGCGCTGCGCGCGCGCAACTTCGAAGTCAAAATGCTGCCGCCCTATTCTTCCGTGGCGGCATGTCCGATGACGGCACTGTACGTGGCGCAGCGCCAGACCTACATCACGCCGTTCCTGGTGTCGGCCGACATCACCGTGTTTCGCAACGGCGAGCGCGTCGGCAAAGCCGTGTTCAACGCAAACCGCAGCGCGGGTGGCATCAACCTGAGCCACCTGATCCAGCCGGGCGCGAAGATCGAGGAACTGGTCGATCGGCTGTTCCCGGGCCTCAAGCCGCAACCGACCCAACCGGGACAACCGGCGCAAGCCGCGCCGGCGCCGGCCGCCACGCCCCAGGCCACACCGGCCGCAGCCCCGGCAGCCTGACGCCGCACTGCCGCCGTCTCGGCGCGGTTCAGGCCAGCCGGAACACTTCCACGGCCTGACGCAACTCCTGCGCCTGATGGTGCAGGCTTTCGGCGGCGGCGGCCGCCTCTTCCACCAGCGCCGCGTTCTGCTGCGTCACGGTGTCCATTTCGGCCACGGCGCCGCTCACCTGCGCCAGCCCCTGCGACTGCTCGCGCGATGCCACGCTGATATCGCCCATCAATGCGGCGATGCCTTCCACGCGCCGCACCATGTCGTCGATCGCATTGCCCGCCTGCTGCACGGCCGCGTTGCCGCTTTCCAGATCCGTGACGGTGCGCTCGATCAATTGCTTGATCTCGGCCGCCGCATTGGCGCTGCGCTGCGCCAGGCTGCGCACCTCGCCGGCCACCACCGCGAAACCGCGCCCGTGCTCGCCGGCGCGCGCCGCTTCCACTGCGGCATTGAGCGCGAGGATATTGGTCTGGAAAGCGATGCCGTCGATCAGGCCAATGATGTCCACCACCTGCTGTGCATTGCGATGGATGTCGGCCATGGTCGCCACCACGCCACTGACCGTGTCGCCGCTGGTGCGCGCGGCTTCGGCGGCGCTGGTAACGGCCTGGTTGGCATCGTGCGCATTGTCGGCGTTCTGCTTGACCGTGGCGGACAGCTCTTCGATGCTTGCCACCGTGCGCTCGAGGCTGCCGGCCTGCGCTGCGGTGCGCGCCGACAGGTCGGCGTTGCCGCTGGCGATCTGGCTGGTACTGCCGGCGATTGCGGCAACGCTGCCGCGCACCTTGTCGACAATGCCGCTCAGACCCTGCCCCACGCCGTCGATGGCGCGCATCAGCTGGCCGATTTCGTCATGACGCGCGCTGTCCAGTCGAGCGCTGAGATCGCCCGACGCCAGACGTCCCGCCGCATCGGCGGCGTTGGCGAGCGGCACGCTCACCATCCTGCGCAGCAGCCACCAGAACGCCGCCGACACCGCCAGTGCGGCCAGCAACCCGCCGGCTAAAAAGCGGTTGCGGCTGGCGGCCAGTTCGTCGCGTAGCGACGCCATCGGCACGCTGCCCGCGATCAGCCATTGCCATTCGGGATAGGTGACAAAGGCGGTCAGGCGCTCGGCCGGCGCGCCGTTGCCGAGCGCCACGGTGTTCACGCGTACGCCCTCTTTTGCGGCGATCATCTCGCGCACCCACGCGTTGCCGTCGCTATCCTTGGCGTCGAGCTGCACGGTGCCTTCCGACCCGGACCGGTCGACCATCACCCTGCCCTGGTCCGGCCCCGGCCTGGCGTCGATCACCAGGAACTGGCCCGTGCCGCCGATGGCCTTGCGACGGATGCGGTTCTTCACCGCGGCCAGTTCGGCCTCCACGTTCACGCCCACAAACAGCGCGCCGACGATCCTGCCGGCGCTGTCGCGCACGGGCTCGTACTTGCTCATGTACGGTTTGCCGAACAGCCACGCCAGCGAGCGGTACGACTTGCCCGAGGACACCGCCGCATACGCCGCACCGGTGCGGTCCAGCAGCGTGCCGACCGCGCGCTGGCCGTCCTGCTTCTTCAGCGATGTCGTCACGCGGATAAAGTCATCGCCGGTTCGCGCGAACACGGTGGCCACGACCCCGCCGGTGTGGGCGAAAAACTTGTCGGGCACGTCGAAGCTGTTATTCAGCACCTGATCGCCGCTGCGAAACGCCGGCGTCGGCTTGCCGGCCACTTCGATCGATTGCGACGGATCGACCGCGTAGGGTCCGGGCAGCACCGCGGCGAGGCTCAGCATAAAGCGGTCGGCTTCCTGCAGCATCGTGTCGTCGAGCTGCGCCACGAGTTCGCGCAGGGTGTGGCTTTCGGTCGCGATGGCGTCGCGCGCCTGGGATTCCAGCTGGTTCATGCTGCTGGCAGACAGCGCCAGCGAAAACGCGCCGAAGGCGACGACCTGCACGGCCAGCACGACCAGCGCAATGCGCGTGCCGATGCTCCAGCCGCCGGCGCGCACGCGGCCCGCCGACGTCTGCGCAGGCAGGGTAAGGGAAGAGGTAGAAGACAAGGGGCGCTCCGTGAATAACGCCGTGCGCCGTCATGGCGCACGGGCGACGTCTGCTCTGACGGCAGATCGTCACAACGGAGTTATCGGATGTCCGAACAGCCGCCTTGAGTTCAAGGAATGCTTACTCTAGATCGCGTCCAGATACATCACGGCATGATGGAAAAAATCGCGCCGGACGCGGCTTCTTGCGGGAGCCGCTTGCCGGCGCGTCGCACCAGATCGGAGACACCGACACTGCAACTGGTTTCAGACCTCGAGCCGCCCCAGCCGAACGACCGTCACGCCAGGCCGCAGCTGGCGCAGCGACGGCATCACCAGCACGCAATGCGGATACGGCGTGACCACCGCCTGGCCATCGCGCCAGCCGATCACGGTGCCGGCATCGTCGAAGGTTTCCAGCCCCGTGTAAGGGCCGGCGAAGCGGAAGTCCATGCTGCTGGCCACCACCGGCTCGGTCACGCGGATCACGCGCTGCGCGGCCGGCAGCGGGCGCAGCCAGCCCGCCGGCAGATCGGCTTCGGCGACGATGCCGGCATTGAGCAGGAAGCGCGCGGCGCTGTCGCGCGCCACGTCCACCGCAATCGTCTCCCAGTGCTGGCCGCATTCGATCAGCAACGCATTGCGCGCGCTGGCCGGGTCGCCAAAATCGGCGTAGTCGCGCATGCGACGGCCCTCGGGATGGCCTTCGTCGACGATGATGTCGGCCGGCGCACCCAATGCACGCGCCAGCGCGATGCCCTTGTCCAGCGGGCCGGACACGATCAGCGCGCGGCTTTTCTCGTGCATCGAATGCAGGTCGAGCAACAGGTCGACGGTGTCGATCACCGGTCGCATGGCGCGGGCGCGGCGCAATTCCGAGGAATCGCGCGACATGTCGTCGAGCACACTCGCGGTCCAGACGCGATTGAAATCCTGATCGACGAAACGCGACGCATCAGGCCGGGCCGCGTCGAACGTAGCGTAGGCGTCGACATTGGCAAACGACAGCGTCAGCCGGCCGCTGCGCGGACGCAGGCCGTGATCGAGCAGGCCGGCCACGGCAATCGCGCCACACACCTCGTTGCCGTGCGTCAGCGCGTTGATCATCACGTGCGGGCCGGGCAGGCCGCTGTCGAAGGTGAAGATGTACGGCACGCCCGTGTTGCCATCGGCATAGGGGCGGATATCGGGAAACTCGACTTCGACCGGATAAGCGTCAAAGTCAGGTGCACTTTGCGTCATAAATTCTTCCTTGCGGTTACTCGCGGATGTCGGCGGCCTGGACGATGGCGCGGTACTTGGCCGTCTCGCGCTTGACGAAGCTGGCGAACTGGGCCGGATTGGCCGGTGCCACCTCGACGCCGGCCTCGGCCAGCTTCTTGCGCACGTCCGGCATGGCCAGCACGGCCTGCATCTCGGTATTCAGGCGATCGATAATGGGACGCGGCGTGGACGTAGGCGCCATCAATCCGAACCATACTCCCATGTCCACGCCCTTGAGCGCGGGCGTCTCGGCCAGTGCCGGAACGTTGGGCGCCACGCCCGCGCGCTTGGCCTCGGTCACGCCATAGGCGCGCACGCGGCCGGCCTGGATATGCGGCAGGGCGGACGACAGCACCATCACCGCGAGGTCGATCTGGCCGCCCAGCAGGTCCGTGGCCATGGCCGAGGCGCCCTTGTACGGCACATGGGTGATATTGACCTTGCCCTGTTGCTTGATCAGCTCGCCGGCCAGGTTCAGCGGCGTCCCCACGCCCGACGATGCGTACGACAGCGTGCCGGGCTTGGCTTTGGCCAGCGCCATCAGTTCGCCAGCGTCCTTGGCCGGCAGTTGCAGCTTGCCCACCAGCACCATCGGCTGGGTGCCGACGAAGGTGATCGGCGCGAGGTCCTTTTCGCCGTCGTAGCGCACGGCGGGATTGGTCAGGCGCGCAATCGATACTTCGCTGCCCGAGCCCATCAGCAGCGTGTATCCGTCGGCTTCGGCCTTGACCACTTTCTGCGCGCCAATCGTGCCGCCCGCGCCGCCAAGGTTTTCGATCACCACGCTCTGGCCCAGCCGCTTGCCGAGCTCCGGCGCCACGGTGCGCGCCACCAGATCGACGCTGCCGCCGGCGGTGTAGCCAACCACCAGCGTGATCGGCTTGGTCGGATAAGCGGGCGCAGCGGCCAAGGCCTGCGTGGCGGCAAAGGCGCAGCAAGAGAGGGAAACGGAAGCGGCAACGCGTAGCAGGGACTTCATGATTTCTCCGGATCGTGGCTTTGAATGTTTTCCGGCGATGGTAGAGAGCATGCACCGGCGCGGCATGCCGCTTTGGCAACGCCGGTTGCCGTTTCGGCAATGACCGGCATGGTGCATCGCCAGCTGCGCCACGCGTGCCGTGCACACGTGCGGTGCGCGGCGATTGCGGAGGAGGGCGCCGCGAGGTTGTGACGCTGTATCTGGCGCCGGCGAAGACGCGCCGCAGCGACGGCGCTATGCCGCTACGCCGCGGCCGCGCGCCAGAACGCTTCGGCCAGCGGACGCATCGGCGCGCGCGGGCGGTAAAGACGAATGTCGAGCGCCAGATCGGCCGAATCCGCGCCGTGCAGATCGGCGCGCACCAATCGCCCCGTGTGCAAGTCGTCGGCGATCAATCGTGCAGGCAGCCACGCCAGGCCCATTCTCTGCCGCACCATCTCGTGCACGGATTCGGCAAAGTCGCTCACCGCGATCACGTCGAGCCAGCCGGCCAGTTGGCGGCGTGCAATTTCCTGATTGACCATGCGGCCCATCGTCAGCGTTTCCGCGTACGCGATCATCGGCACGGGCGCGTTGCGCACGCCGGCTTTCGATTTCGCGGTAGTGGGCTGGTGCAGCCGGAATTCCGGGCCGCCGCGCGCCGTGGCGGCCGACACGCAGACCAGCCGTTCCACACCTACCGGATGAAACTGGTAGCGCGCATCGTCCAGCATCACGGGCAGATCGTGCGGGCTGTAGCAGAGCAGGAAATCGGCGTCGCCTTCGGTGAACATTTCCAGCGCATCGTGCGTGGCGTGCGTCGACAGTCGCGTGCGGAATCCCGCGCCCGCGGGGTCGTCGCGCAGCGCGTCGCGCAGTCCCGCCAGCCACGCTGGCACCATCGAGCGCGCGAGCGTCTTGCCGGTGGCGATGGTGATCGTGCTGGCATCGGCGCGATGCGCCGCGCGCAGCGACAGGCGCGCTTCGTCCAGCGTGCGCAACGCCGCCTGCGCGGCTTCCAGGAACTGTCGGCCCTCGATGGTCAGGCGCACCGGGAATACGCTGCGGTCGATCAGCGGCGCGCCGGCCCACACCTCCAGCGCCTGCATGCGGCGCCCGAACGCGGGCGGCGTGACGTTGCGCAGCTCGGCGGCACGCGCCAGGCTTCCGGCCTGTGCCAGGCAGACGAAATCTTCGAGCCAACGGATGTGCATGGGGAGGGCGGGGGAGTGGTGGGCCATTGTAACGTTGCCCGACTCGGTTAGAATTTTCGCCATGGTTTCCCCAAAGCGCGGCGCTCAGCCAACTCCATCCGCTCCGTCCGACACCGATGCTGACGCGTCGGGCCGCGCAGCGTTTCCCGAATACACGATCGACGAACTGGCGCGCGCTGCGGGCACCACGGTGCGCAATATCCGCTCGTACCAGGATCGCGGCCTGATCGATCCGCCGGAGCGGCGCGGACGCGTGGGCATCTACACGCAGACCCATCTGGGGCGCCTGCGGCTGATCCACCATCTGCTGGCGCGCGGCTATACGCTGGCCAACATCATGGAGCTGCTCAAGGCGATCGTGGAAGGGCACGATCTGCGGTCGATCCTGGGGTTGGAAACCGCGATCAGCAGCCCGTGGAACAGCGAGGCGCCGCGCCACTATTCCTACCTGGCGCTGGCCCGCCTGTTCGGGCGCGCGATTTCACGGCCGGCGCTGGCCAAGGCGATTTCACTGGGACTGCTGGAGCCGGACGGCTTCGGCTATCTGGCGCGCAGCCCGCGCGCGCTGCAGGCGGGTGCAGAAATGGCGCGTGCCGGATTTGCGCTGGAAGATGTGCTCGACATCATCGATCACGCGCGCGGCCATTTCCAGGCCGTGTCGGACCGCATCGTCGGCATGGTGGTGCGCGAACTTGACCGTTTTGGCGAAGGACAATTGCCGCCGCCCGCCGAAGTGCCGCGCATCGTCGATGTGCTGTGGCGCATCCGTCCGCTGGCGCTGGTCGCGCTCGAAACGGAAATGATGCGTGCGCTCGAGATCTCGGCAAACAAGTATCTCGGCGACCGCGTCGCGGCGATCCTCGAGCATCTGCACGACACGCCGCGGCCCTGACAAAACCCCTCTCCCGCGCACGGGAGAGGGAAACACCTCAGCAATCAAAACGACACCGCGCCTCAGGCCGCGTTGCGGATCGACGGCGCGCGCGTGCTGGCGCCGGCGCGTATCGCCGTGTCCTCGATCTCGGCGATCAGCGGCATGATGCGCTGCAGTTCCGCGCGGTTGTCCTCGTCCCATGGATGAAAGCCCGGCCGGAAGTAGTCGAACCATTCCGGAATCATCTTGCGCAGCACGCCCGGCGATCCCCACAGGAACTTGATCACGCTGCCAAAGCCGAGCAGCTTGTTGCGGCACGTCTTGTCCGCCATCACCAGCCGGACGTGGAACACGAATACCATCGCCCAGAACGTCAGCGTGGTGGTCAGCATCGTGAACGTGCGCAGGAAATAGCGATACGGGCCCGGTTTCATCACGACGTTCCAGACGTCGTAGGCCACCGCCTTGTGCTCGGTTTCCTCCAGCGCGTGCCAGGTCCAGACCTGCCGGTAGCCGGGCTCCGATTCGCCCATGTGGCGCGGGTCCGAAAGCATGCCGCCAGCCAGCATCGCGGTGTAGTGTTCGAGCGCGATGGTATGCGCCAGCTGCCACGACTTCGGCAGGATCTTGCGCAGCAGATTGAGCAGCCGCGCCACCACGTTGTCGAGCTTTGTCGCCGGCAGTCCCGCGTCGTCGAGCAGCCGGTTGTAGAGGATATGCTCGCGCGTGTGCATCGCCTCCTGGCCGATAAAGCCGGCCACCGCCTGCTTCAGTTCGGGATCGGTCACGCGGTCGCGATAGTTGCGCACGCTGTCCATGAAGAAGCGTTCGCCGGCAGGAAAGAAAATCGACAGCGCATTGATGAAGTGGGTGACATGCTGCCCGCGTTCGTGCCAGTCGCAAATGCGTTCCGGCGGAAGGTGTGGGTGCACGTCACGGCGGACAGGCATCATGATGTGAACTCCTGGTTCGAAGAGTGGTGCGCCGTGTCGGCGCGTTCAAGGAAACGCAGCAGGTCGGCCGCCACGCGCTGCGGGTCTTCTTCCATTGGGACATGGCCAAGACCCGCATAGCGGTGCAGCGTCACGTCGGGGATACGTGCCGCAAACTCCGCTGCGTGCGCGGGCGGGATCCAGCGGTCGCGCTCGCCCCACAACACCAGCGTGGGTTGACGCACGGCGCGCAGGCGCCCGGTGTCGAGCGCGTCGAAATCGAGCTTCGGCACCATGCGGCCCACCGCTTCGCGGCTGCCCGCTGCGTAAAAGAAATCGACATAGCGCCGGAACGTGGCCTCGGGCACGCGCGCGGCATCGCCGTACACGTCGCGCGTGGCGGCGCGGATGATCCATTCCGGCAACAGCCACGGTGCGGACCAGCGCACCGCCGCGTGACGGAACAGGTCGATGTAGATCGGCAGCTTCATCGGAAAGCCCGCCGCATCGATCAGCACGAGCCGGTTGACGGCCGTCGGCCGGCGCGCGGCAAGATCCCACGCGATCAGTCCACCCAGCGAGTTGCCGACGAGCGTCGCGCGCGCAATGTTCACCGCCGCCAGGAACGCGTCGATAAAGGCGCGGTAGGCGTCGATGTCCATCGTCACGATGCGACCGTGCGAATCGCGCAACGGCCCGGTCAGGCCGAACGGCGCGAGATCGAGACGGATCACGCGGTAGTGCTGGCGCAGCGCCGGCATCACGCCTTCCCACGTATGCAGCGACGCGCCGAAACCATGGATCAGCACCAGCGGCTCGCCCTCTGGCACGCCTTCCTCGGTGTAGTGCACCAGCGCGCCCATCACCTGCACCCAGCGCGATGCGGGCAGCGCGTAGCGGCGCGCCAGCGTGTCGCGCGACAGGCTGAACAGCCCGACGCGCCCCTGGCCGAACCAGCGCGTGAACGGGCCGGGCGGCGCCTGCAACGCCGCCTCGCGCGGCAACGCGGCGCGCGTCATGCGCGTTCTCCACTGCCTGCCGGCGCGCCCGCGGCGTCCGGCATCAACTGCTTGCGCTTGCGCCGCGTCTCGCGCACCACCAGCGACTGGTACGCGGCCGGCAGCAAGCGCGCCATCGCGTCGGCCGCATAGGCGTCCGGCCCGATCAACACGCGACGCTTGTTGGCGCGCACGCCGGCCAGGATCACGCGCGCCGCCTTGTCCGCCGTCGTGATGAAAAACTTTTCGAATTCCTCGCGGCCCTGCTGCGCGTCGCGCACCAGTAGACCATTCACGCTTGGCGACACGCGACTGGCGCGCGCGATGTTGGTCTTGATGCCGCCGGGATGCACGGTGGTGGCCGACACCCCGCAGTCCATCAGGTCCAGTTCCTGGCGCAACGATTCGGTAAAGCCGCGCACCGCATACTTGCTGGCGTTATAGGCGCCCATGCCGGGCTGCGCGAACAGGCCAAACACGCTCGACGTGTTGACAATATGGCCTTCGCCGCTGGCCTTCAGATGCGGCAGGAACGCCTTGGTGCCATGCACCACGCCCCAGAAATTGATGCCGATGATCCATTCGAGATCGTCGTAGGCCATGCCTTCCACGGTGCTGGAAAGCGCCACGCCAGCGTTGTTGAAGATCATGTTGACGCGGCCGTGCGCGCGCACCACCGATTCGGCCCACGCATGCACGGCGGCGCGATCGGCCACGTCGACGCGGTCGGTGGTCACCTTCACATCGGGCGCGGCGCGCTGCACGTCGACCAGCGTCTGCGCCAGTCCGGCTTCATTGCAGTCCGACAGCGCCACGTGGCAACCCGCCTGCGCGAGCTGTACCGCCAGGCACCGGCCCATGCCCGAGCCCGCGCCGGTGATCGCGGCAACCTTGTTGCGGAAATCCTTCATGCATGTCTCCTGTCGATGGTTCTGCTGTTCTGCTGTTCTGCTGTTCTGCTTTTCTGACGATGCGGCGTGCCGGCGCCGATGTGGGACGCCGGCGCGCGCTTTCAGGCGCGCACGGCGGCCGTGGATGGGTTCGGTTGGGCAAGCGGCTCGACGCTGGTGTGGCGCACTGGCCAGCGTTCGTAATCGGCCATGCGAAAGCGCTGTGTCGCGCGGCGGAACTGCCATGTGAATCCAGGCCAGAGCGTAGTGTTCTTGTTGCTGCGCGGATCGATGTACCAGCTGGCGCAGCCGCCCGCCGCCCAGATCGCATGGCCGAGCTTCTGCTGGATGCCGCGATTGAACGACGCCTGCACGGGCGGCCGCACGTCGACTGCCTGCACGCGTTCGCGCCGCATCTGGCGCAGGGCGTCGAGCACGTAAGTCACTTGCGACTCGATCATGAACACCATCGAGCTGTGTCCGAGCCCGGTGTTCGGTCCAACGATCAGGAACAGGTTCGGAAAGCCGGCCACCGTGGTGCCCAGGTACGCCTCGGCGCCATCGCGCCACGCATCGAGCAGATCGCGCCCGTCGCGTCCGACGATCACGCCACGCGGCAATGGATCGGTCGCGTGAAAACCGGTGCCGAAGATGATCGCGTCGGCTGGCCGCCGCGTGCCGTCGCGCATCACCACGGCGTCGGCTTCGATATGGTCGATGCCCGTCGTCACCACATCGACATTGCTGCGCGACAGCGCCGGGTAATAGTCATTGGAGATCAGCACGCGCTTGCAGCCGATGGTGTAGTCCGGCGTCAGCGTCTGGCGCAGGCGCGGGTCCGCCACCTGCTTCTTCAGATGACGACGCGCCACGCGCTCCACGGCCTTCATCAGCTTCGGATGAATGACAAAGCCGAGCACGCGCGATTCCAGCATCCAGTACAGGCCGGTGCGCATCAGCGTTTGCGTGAACGGCAGGTGCCGGAACAACCAGCGCTCGGCGCGGCTCACCACGCGATCGGGCTTGGGCATGATCCACGGCGGCGTGCGCTGGTAGAGGTCGAGTTGCGCCACCTGCGGTGCGATCTGCGGCACAAACTGGATCGCGCTGGCGCCGGTGCCGATGACGGCCACGCGCTTGCCCTGCAGCGGATAGTCGTGACGCCACTGTTGCGAATGAAACGTGGTGCCCGCAAACGATGCAAGGCCGGGAATATCAGGAATCGAGGGACGGCTCAGGCCGCCCATGCCCGAAATCAGCACGCGCGCCCGCACGCGCCGCCCGTCGGCCATCTCCAGCCGCCAGACCGCCGCCGCGCCATCCCATTGCGCATGCCGCAGTTCGTGGCCAAAGCGCAGGTGATCGCGCAAGTCGAAGCGATCGGTGCAGTGCTCCAGATAGCGGCGGATTTCCGGCTGCGTGGAAAACATGCGCGACCAGTCGGGATTTGGCGCGAACGAAAACGAATAGAGATGCGATTGCACGTCGCACGCACAGCCGGGGTAGTGGTTGTCACGCCAGGTACCGCCCACCGAATCGGCCTTCTCGAAAATCAGGAAGTCATCGACGCCCGATTGCTTAAGGCGGATACCCATGCCGAGCCCGGCAAAGCCGCTGCCGATGATGGCGATATCGCATACCACCTCGGACGATGGCGCTTGGGACAGGTGGCTTGGCAGATCCACGGGTGCATTCATTGGGGCGCATTCCAGTGGGGCGCATTGACGTCGTCGTAGCGGCAGAAGCGGCGGCGTGACATCAATGACACCGTTGATTGTGACATTGTTCGATGTCATCCTAGGCACCGATGTCCGGCCGGTCAATCCGCTGGTTTGAAGAATTGCTCTATTTCCGAGGGTTTTCCAGCGACTGAGGCATCACATGAAACGACGCGCATGACAACAAAGCTGCACGAACCAAGGCGGTCGGTCGTGCGTTTGAAACCCATGCGCCAAAGAAAAAAATCTTCGGCCGCTTCGGCAGAATCGCAACGCTGTCATGGCAGTGCGTACCCAACGCTGCGCGGCACGCCATCGCATAGAAGAAAAGACACACGGAGACAACATGCCCACACCACTGCGCCGCGCGCCGCATGCGCCGCCGTCCCATCCGTCGCGCCGCCAGTTTCTGAAGGTCGGCGCGGGGTTTTCCGCAGCCGTCGCGTGCAGCGCGCTGCTGCCCGGACTGACCGGCTGTTCGACCTCGGAAACGCCGCCGCATCCCGGCATGGCCTTCCTGCGTCCCGCGGACGTGGCGCTGTTTCGCGCGCTGCTACCGGCCATCGCCAGCGATCTGCAGCACGTCGAAGCGAAGGTGCGCGATGCGCGCATTGCCGCCGCGCTCAAGAACATCGACGGCGCGCTGGCGGCGATGGGACAAAACGGCCAGCACGAACTGCGCAAGCTGCTGGACCTGCTGTCGAGCACGCCATTGCGCTGGGCGATCGCCGGCGTGCGCTCGCCGTGGGACCAGGCAACGCCCGAGCAGGTGCGCGCGTTCCTGGCGCGCTGGCGTGCCAGCCGCCTCGCCACGCTCAACGCGGGCGGCGTGGTGCTGGTCAAGCTGACCAGCGTGGCCTATTTCGTGATGCCCGACACCTGGCAAGCGAGCGGCTATCCCGGCCCCAATCCCGCGGTCTATCGCGCCCTCCACAGCTGAGCACCCGACCATGGCCATCAACGATATCTATAGCGCCGGCATCGCGTCCGGCTGGAAGGTTCTGGACGCTGCCACTTTCACCGCGCCGCGCACATTCGACGCCGACGTCGTGATCGTCGGCACCGGCGCGGGCGGCGGCATTGCGGCCGAACGGCTCAGCGAGGCCGGACTCAAGGTGCTGATGGTGGAAGAGGGCGGCCTGCACACGTCCGACAGCTTCCGCGACATGGACGAGGCGCGCGCCTATCGCGAGCTGTATCAGGAGGCGGCGGCGCGCGCGACGTCGGACGGCGCCATCGCCATCCTGCAAGGCCGCTCGGTCGGCGGCAGCACGACCGTGAACTGGTCGTCGAGCTTTCGCACGCCGCCACAAACGCTGGCGCACTGGGCCGCCGAGCACGCGGTGAACGGCCATGGCGAAGCCGACATGGCGCCGTGGTTTGAAAAGATCGAAGCGCGACTCAACATGGCGCCGTGGGCAATGGATGCGAATCCCAACAACGCGGTGCTGCGCGCGGGCTGCGAGAAGCTCGGTTGGGAATGGCATGTGATACCGCGCAACGTCAAAGGCTGCTGGAATTCGGGATATTGCGGCTTCGGGTGTCCCGTCAACGCCAAGCAGTCGATGCTGGTATCGACCATTCCCACCGCGCTCGCGCACGGCGCCACGCTGGTGCATCGGCTGCGCGCGCGCGCGATCGACCACGACGGCAAGACGGTGCGCGGCCTGACCGCCGATGCCATCGGCCACGACGGCTACACGCCCACCGGCATCGCCGTGACCATCCGCGCCAAGTACGTGATCGCGGCCGGCGGCGCGATCAATACGCCGGCGCTGCTGCTGCGGTCGCGCGTGCCCGATCCGCACGAACAAACCGGACGCCGGACATTTATTCATCCGGTGAATTTAAGCATCGCGGAAATGCCAAATAAAATCGATCCGTATTATGGCGCCCCGCAATCGGTGGCATCGGATCATTTCCAATGGCGCGATGGCGCCACCGGCCGCATGGGCTTCAAGCTCGAGGTGCCGCCGATGTTTCCGGGCATCAGCGCCGGGGTGTTCAATGCAATCGGCGACGACCTGCAGCGGGAGATGGCGGCGCTGCCGCATACCAACGCGATGCTGGCACTGCTGCGCGACGGCTTCGTGGCGGAAAGTCCTGGCGGGCGCGTACGCGTGGCCGACGATGGCAGTCCGGTGCTCGACTACGACCTCGGCGACTACGTCTGGGATGGCGTGCGGCGCGCGTATCTGAGCATGGCCGAAGCGCAGTTCGCGGCGGGCGCGCTGCGCGTGCGTCCAGCCCACCTCGATGCGACGTACTACAAAAGCTGGGCGCAGGCGCGCAAAGCCATCGACGAACTGCCTTTGAAAAAATTTCGCGCGCTGCTGTTCACGGCGCACCTGATGGGCGGCTGCGCGATGAGCGACGACCCAAAACGGGGCGTGGTCAACAGCGCCGGGCAGCATCATCAACTGTCGAATCTTTTTGTATTCGATGGATCGGTGTTTCCTACCAGCATCGGTGCCAACCCCCAATTGTCAGTGTTCGCATTGACGGCGCAGAATGCTGACTCGTTTGCCCGGACCATCACGGCGTGATGCGTGTATCGACATGCAGAATTGTGGCTTGCAATTTAGAGCAAGTCCTCGAAAAATGGTCTTGTGAAACGGACGGAGTCGTAGATAGGCTCCCTACAACCGTTTCAAGCATCCGTATGCCGATAGAGCTCGGAGCCAAGGCGGTCGTGGATGAAATTTTTTTGCAGGGGTCCACAGCGGTATTTGAGCGAGAGACGCCCCCATGAAGACCGGGAAAACCACGGCAGGAGATACCAAGGCTCGCATCCTGGATGCGACCGAGAAGTTGTTCATCGAGGTAGGCTACGAAGCGACATCGCTCAGGCAGGTGACTTCCCGCGCGATCGTCAATCTGGCCGCCGTCAATTATCACTTCCGCAGCAAAGAAATCATGATGCAGTCGGTGCTTGGACGCCGGCTGGATCCGCTCAATGTCCGCAGGCTGGCCTTGCTCGATGCATGCGAGGCGCGCTGGCCGGGTAACGAGATCCGCTGCGAACACGTGATGGGCGCACTGTTCGTGCCCGCGCTGCAGATGGCGCGCGAGCCCGAAGTCGGTGGGCCGTCGTTCCTGCGCCTGCTCGGGCGCGTGTATTCCGATACGTCCCCGTTCATCCAGTCCTGGCTGATGGGGCACTACGCGCCCGTCTTCGGCCGCTTCTTCGAAGCGTTTGCGCGCGCGTTGCCCGACGTGCCGCGCCAGGAGCTGGGCTGGCGCCTGCATTTCGCGCTCAAGGCGCTGGCCGGCGTGCTGGCTGGCGACGAACTCGGCAACCTGATGCCGGCGTTCACGCAAGGCAAGCGGATGAGCGATGCGCAGATCCTGGCGCAGCTGACATCGATGGTGGTGGCCGCCCTCAAGGCGCCATCGCCCGCGATGCAGGAACTGGGCGCGCTGCAGGAGGTGTTCGAAATCGGCGAGACCCAACACGCCGACGAACAGGCCCAGCTCGCCGCGATGGCCGCTACGGTGGAGAGTGAAGCCCAGCAGGCCGCCGCAGCCACGGCCGCCGCGATGGGCCGCGCCCGACGCAGTGCGCGCGCCGTCCGCAACGAGGGCGCGACGCGCTCGGCCACCGCCAGCATGGCGGTGCGCCGCGAGCACTGCGCGACCTTCCCCAGCAATCCGCTCGACGACTGGATGCGCACCCGCCCCCGGACCTAGCCGCACGCCGCGGCGGTCTCCACCAGGACCGCCGCGCATGCAGCAGCGAGCCGCGACGGCACCCGTCGCTTTCGATTCCGACAACCTGATTCGCCACGCAACACGCGAGGCGTGACCCCGCTGCGCGCCACGGTTCCGGTGCGCGTGTCACCCGCCGTCACCGGACAGGCGGGAGGGCTGCGTCTTGCCAAAAATAATGGAGACACGCAATGAAGCAGCTGTTTGTGATCGCCGCGTTTGGCGGTGTGCTCGGATGTCTGGCGGCGCCGACTGGCGCGCTGTTCGAAGCCCACGCACAAGGCGCACCCGCCGCCCAGAGCGCGCACGCACCCACCCCGTACGATGGCTTGCCGACTTCGCAGCAGACCGCGCTGTTCGGCAAGCAGATTGCCAACGGAGAACTCGCGGCGATGTCCGACGCGCAGGTGATCGCGGTCTTCGAGGCACTGCAGCCCGAGGCGCTGCTGACGTGGGCGCGGCAGGAAATCAACCGCTATCCCGAATACGAATACTGGATGACGCGCCAGGAACGGCTCAACGGCCAATGGCAGGACAAGCCCGCGCGCATGATGATCCGCTACCGTCATCTGCCGCGGCAGCTCTATGCGAAGTGGCTGCCCAACGGCGCGCAGTCGGGCCAGGAAATCATCTACGACGAAACCAAGCGCAAGGATGAGATGTACGGCCACCTCGGCGGCATCATGGGCTTCACGTCGATCTGGACCGCAATCGACGGCACGCTGGCCAAATCGCAATCGAACCACACGGTGCGCGATCTCGGCTTCCAGTTCGTGTTGTCGATGCTCGAGCGCGATGCCAGGACGCTGCGCGCCGCGGGGCTTTCCGAAAAATACAGCCGCGTGGAGATCGTGCAGGAGCACGGTGCGCGCATGGTGGCGCTGACATGGGACCTGCCCGAAGGCGCGCCGAAGTATTACGCCAAGAAAGTGCAGCTGATGTTCGATCTCAAGCATCCGTGGCCGCGCGCGGAAACCGCGTGGGACGCCGACGGCAATATGGTCGAGAAGATCGTGTTTGAAAAGGCCGTGAAAAAGACCTTCGACGCATCCGCGTTCGATCCCGGCAACAGCGAATACAAGTTCTGACGCTTCCGCGCTGCGCATGGCGACCGCAATGCATCCGCCATGCGCGCACCGCGCGAAGACCGGGCGTTTGAATTCGTCCGCATACGGCAGCCCACGCGGTTTGAACAGGAACGGCAGCCGCTTTGCTGACAACGGTACACGGCTCCGCCACGGTGTTTGGAACGAGCGCTCTATTGCGCGCAGGCGATTGAAACGCGAGATTCCGACCACCGTGCGAGCTTCCGGAATAGCCCGGGCGCCGGTCATAAGAACGAGGAGACAACCATGCAACAGTCGAATATTCGACGCACCATTTTCGCCTTGGCTGGGGTAAGCCTGACGATCGCACTCGCGGCCTGCGGCGGCGGCGATGGAGAACCGGGCGGCACCACCCCGCAGGCCGCCGCGCAGCAGTGCGCGGCCAATGGCACGTGCACGCCTTCCGGCCCCACCGTGAACCAGCCGGTGGCCGCCATGTGTCCTGCCACGCTCGACTACAACACCACGTACACCGGCGGCTCCGGCGCCGGGGAATTCGTGAAGATCCAGCTCGACAGCGCGAAGGGCACGTACCGGATCCAGATCCTCGAATCGGCCGTGCCCAAGAGCGTCGGCACCGTGTATCCGACGCGCGCCGGCGTGACGCTGACCGGCACCATGACCCATCCGTCCAAACCGCTGCCGACCGAGGCGCAGAACAACTGCGCGTACGAACTGAAGACCGTCACCGCTTCCGACGGCATTTCGGAGGCCGTTATCGATCCCGCGCATCCGCCGATCCTGTTCGTCGGCAATGGCGTGGCCGGCGGCGGCATTCCCGGCGCGACCATCGCCTACGATCCGGGCCTGGGCGGCATCGGCACGATTCCATCGACCACGTTCCCGATGTATCCGGTGCTGGCGTTCGCGCAGACCGAGACCGATTTCAGCAAGGTCGCCGGCACCTACAACGTGCTCGGCTATCACCTCGTGCCATCGGGCGGCGACTTCACGCAGATCGGCGTCAACTTCGTCCCGGCAATCTCGCGCGCCGTCGAAACCCTCAAGGCCGACGGCACATGCACTGCCGCATCGGGAGACTGCGTCACCACGGGCCACGCATGGGAATTGCGCCCCGGCAACGACGGCGCATTCGAGAGCAGCGACCCGAGCAGCCTGCAGCCCTATCCGTATTTCTACAAGTCGGCCTGGCTGCCCGGTGCGAGTTCGCTGGCCAAGGGCGTGCTGATCGTGGGCAAGCTCGAAGGCAAGCTGGTGCCGTTGCTGGTTCGCGTTGGCTACGCGCGTGTCGACCTGCTCGCGGGCGTGCTTAGCGTGGACGACGAATCGGGCATCGCGCTGTTGTCGGCCACCACCAACACCTCGACCTCGGTAACCAACGGCGGCTATATCGGCTCGGGCAGCGATTTCAAGTACACGGCCTCGTCGCTGCACGACAACACCGGCGTCTGGATCGATCCACAGGATCCGTCGCTGACGCCTACCGGCGGATTCCAGATGGACTTCACGCAGGCCGTGAAACCCGGCGTGGTGGCAACCGTCGACAACAGCGGCCGCACCGGATCGATCATCACCACCGGCCCGGTGTACGCACATCTGTTTGGACCAGACGCCAACCCGACGTTCCGCGTCAACGCGGTGGCCAGCCGCTAGCCGGCCACCGTACAGCATCGCCACACCTACAAGAAAGCCCCAAGGAGACACCATCATGCAGGAACTGCCGCAATCGCTTCGTCCGCATGCCGCCACCGCGCGGCGCACCTGGGTGCCACGCATCGCGCTGGCGCTCGCCACGCTCACCATGCTCGCCGCGTGCGGCGGGGGCGACGGCGGTGGCGGCGGCACGTCGACTCCCGCTGCGGTGACCCCGCGCCTGTGCCCGGCATCGGTCGACTATTCGACGCCGTACATCGGCGGCACCGGCTCCGGCGAACTGGTCAAGGTGCAGATCGACACGCGGACCAAGACCTGGGCCGTCACGTTCCTCGATTCGTCCGTGCCACGCAACACCGGCACGGTCTCGCCGACGCGCTCGGACCCGACCAACGGCCAGAACGTGATGACCGGCACGCTGGCGCAGGAAACCACGCTGCCGACCGACAAGCTCAATCAGTGCGCGTTCGTGTTGCAGGGCGCGAGCCTCGATGCCTCGCGTCCGGCCAAGCTGTTCCTCGGCGAAGGCGTGATGGGCGGCACCATCCCGGGCGCGCGCATCCAGTTCAACGGACTGCTGGGCGCGGGCGCGGTGCCGGACACCACGGTCCCGTACTTCCAGTTCATCGGCTTTGCGCAGACCGAGACCGATCTGAGCAAGATTGCCGGCGTGTACAACGGCTCGGGCTTCCACGAGATCCCTTCCAAGAACTTTGCGCAGGTGGCGCAGGACTACAGGATGTCGCTGGCTGCCGACGGATCGTTCACGGTGTGCGACAACAAGGCCGGCGGCGCCTGCAAGCAGAAGGGCAACAAGTTCGCGCCGCAAGCCAACGGCACGCTGCTGTCGACCAACTACGAAGGCGAACAGCCACCTAGCCTGGGCGGCGTGATGGGCCGCGCGTATCTGATCGTCGGCAAGCTGCGCGGGCAGTTGGTGCCGGTGATGATCCGCGTGGGCTATGCCAGCGCCGACAAGTTGCCGCTGGGCGCCGATGACGAGATCGGCATCGGCATGATGGCGCCGGCGGTATCGGCGGTGCAGGGCAGCGTGAACGGTGAGTACATCGGCGTGGACAGCAACTTCGAATACAAGACCACGGCGCTGGTGGGTGCCGATGCGGCAATGCTCGATCCGTTCCATGCGTCGGACGCCACGCGCGCGATCGCGCTGAAGCTCGACTTTTCGCAGACCACGCCCGGCATCGTGACCACCACGCGCAAGGAAGGCACGGCGGGCATCACGGGCAAGTTCATGTTCACCGGCGGCGTATTCGGCTTCCTCGAAAACCGCAACGGCAGCCCGTATTTCACGATCGGCGCGTTCGTCGAATAACAAGACCGGGGAGACATAACCATGCAGATGAAGACCGACATGCGCCGCGCGCTGGCGCGGCTCGCTTCCGGCGCGGCCGCCATTGCCGCCGCCACCGCTATCGCCGCCATCACCGCCGCGCCCGCGCATGCGCAGAAGGCCGGCGACAACGTGGTGTCGGCAGGCTGGTTCCACATCCAGACCTTCGGCACCAGCGGCCCGCTGACCACCAATGTGGTCGACGTGCCGATCAACTATCCGCTGGGCTTGCCGTCGTCGTTCAGCGCGCCGGGCAGCGGCCTGTCGTCATCGAATTCGGATACGCTCGGCCTGACGTTCAGCCACTTCGTCACGGACCATATCGCCATCACCGGGGTCGGCGGCATTCCGCCCACCTTCAAGATCTACGGGCACGGCGAATTGATTCCGCCCGGGCCGGCCGGTGCGCTGGGTCGTCAGAGCCTTGGCGATCCGTCGCTGAACCCGATCATCACGCGCGCGCGCCAGTGGAGCCCGGCTGCAATGGTGCAATACCACTTCCGCTCGCCGGGCGTGTCGTTCCGGCCGTTTGTCGGCTTGGGGGTCTCGTACAACTTCTTCACCGACATCAAGGTCAATCCCGCGTTCGCCGAATCGGTGAACAACAACCTCGGCGCGATCCTGGCCGCGGGCGCCGGCATTCCGGGGCCCACGTCGGTCACCGCCGATGCGTCGTCGTCGTGGGCGCCGATCTTCAATCTGGGCGGCACCTACAACTTCAACGAGCACTGGGGCGTGACCGGCGCGGTCACCTACATTCCGCTGAAGTCGGAATCGACCATGACGATCAAGGCGTCCGACGGCACCGTGCTGTCGACATCGAAGACCACCTTGCGGCCGAATCCGATCGTGTTCTTCCTGGCGGCGACCTACAAGTTCTGAGCACGCGCTGCGCCGCTGCCGGCGCGCACAAAAAAACAAAGGGCGAAGCTTTTGCGGCTTCGCCCTTTGTCATGGCTGTGACGCCCGACGATTACTGCGTCGTCGTGGCGCCCTGCGGTGCCGGCTGCTGCGCCACCGTGCCGGTTTCATTGAGCCCGCCACCCAGTGCGCGATACAGATCGATCGAGTTGGTCAGGCGCAACTGGCGCGCCTGCACCAGCGCCTGTTCGGCCGAGAACAGCTGACGCTGCGCATCGAGTTCATCGAGATAACTGGCCACGCCGCTGCGGAAGCGCAGGCGCGACAACTCGTAGCGCGCAGCTTCCGCGTTGCGCTGCTGCTCCTGTCCCGCCACCTGCTCCTCGAGCGTGCCGCGCGCCACCAGCGCATCGGCCACTTCGGCAAACGCGGTCTGGATCGTCTTCTCGTAGTTGGCCACCTGGATGTTCTTGCGCACGTTGGCCAAGTCCAGGTTCGACAGGTTGCGGCCGTAGTCGAAGATCGGCAGCACCAGTTGCGGCGAGAACGACCACACGCCTGCGCCGCTGTCGAACAGGCTCGTGAACGACGTGCTGATGTTGCCCGCGCTGGCGGTCATCGTGATGCGCGGGAAGAACGCCGCGCGCGCCGCGCCGATGTTGGCGTTGGCGGACAGCAGCGCTTGCTCGGCCTGGCGGATGTCCGGACGCTGCGTCAGCAGCTCCGAGGGCAGGCCCTCGGGGATGTCGCTAATGATGCGCTCGTCGGACAGGCGCATCGGCGCCGGCAGGTTCGGGATCTCGGCGATGGGCTTTCCGACCAGCACTTCCAGCGCGTTCTGCGCCTGCGCGCGCTGACGCGCGAGCTGGGCGGCGGACACGCGGGCCTGGGCCACCAGCGACTCGTTGTCGCGCAGGTCCAGCGCCGACGTGGCGCCGGCATCGAAGCGCTTCTTCGCCAGCTCGAACGTGTTCTGGCGCGCCTCCAGCGTCTCGCGTGCCAGATCGTACTGCTCGGCGGCGGCCCGCTCGGCCAGGTAAGCCTTGGCCACCTCGGACACCAGCGAGATATACGCGGCGCGGTGCGCCTCCTCGGTCGAGAAGTACTGCGCCAGCGCGGCGTTCGACAGGCTACGCACGCGGCCGAAGAAGTCCAGCTCCCATTGCGTCACCGACAGGCCCACCTGGTACACGTTGCCCGTGAACGACTGGTTCACGCCCGACGTGGCGCCCGAGAAGCGCCCCCGCTGGAAGCTCGCGTTGCCGTTTAGCGTCGGCAGCAGGTCCGCACGCTGGATCTGATACTGCGCGCGCGCTTCTTCGATGCGCAGCGCGGCGGTGCGCAGGTCGCGGTTGTTTTCCAGCGACGTCGCAATCAGTTGCTGCAGACGCGGATCGGTGAAGAATTCACGCCAGCCGATATCGGCCGCGCGACGTGTTTCGCCGGTCTTCACCTCGGCCGTGGCGTAGCCTTCCGGCGCCGCCGGATAACCGGCAGCCACCGGCGGGGCAGGGCGATCGTAGTGCGGCGCCAGCGTGCAGCCGCTCATCACGCCGGCTGCCAGCAGCAATGCGGTCAAAGTCTTTGTCATGGTCAAATTTCCTTCTGGCTTTCCAGACGCGCTTGTTCACGTTCGTGCTGGGCCTTGCTGCCCTTGAAGCGGCCGCGCACCACCACGAAGAACACCGGCACCAGGAAAATCGCCAGCACCGTAGCCGTGATCATGCCACCCATCACGCCGGTACCGATAGCGCGCTGGCTGCCGGACCCGGCGCCGGTGGAAATGGCCAGCGGCAGCACGCCCAGGATGAACGCCATCGACGTCATCAGGATCGGGCGGAAGCGCAGATGCACGGCCTCCAGCGTGGCGTCGATCAGGCTGCGTCCCTGCGCCTGCAGGTCCTTGGCGAATTCGACGATCAGGATGGCGTTCTTCGCGGACAGGCCGATCGTGGCGATCAGGCCCACCTTGAAGTAGACGTCGTTGGGCATGCCGCGCAGCGTCACGCCCAGCAACGCGCCGATCACGCCCAGCGGCACCACCAGCAGCACCGCCACCGGGATCGACCAGCTTTCATAGAGCGCCGCCAGGCACAGGAACACGATGATCAGCGACAGCGTGTAGAGAATCGGCTCCTGCGAGCCGGCCAGGCGCTCTTCGAACGACTGGCCTGACCATTCGAAACCAAACCCGGGCGGCAGCTTCGCGAAGTTTTCTTCCATCACGCGCATGGCTTCACCGGTCGATTTGCCCGGCGCGGCCTGGCCTGCCAGCTTGACCGCCGGCATGCCGTTGTAGCGCTCCAGACGCGGCGACCCCATGATCCACTGCGACGTGGAGAACGCGGCAAACGCCACCATGTCGCCATTGGCATTGCGCACGCGCAGCTTGGTCAGGTCATCGGGCAGGCGACGGTCCGCGCCCTCGGCCTGCACGATCACGCGGCGCACGCGGCCTTCGTAGATGAAGTCATTCACATACGACGAGCCGAACGCGATCGACAGCGTCGAGTTGATGTCCGCCACCGAAACGCCGAGCGCACGCGCTTTCTCGCGGTCGATGTCGATGCGCAGCTGCGGCGCGTCTTCCTGGCCTTCCGGACGCACGCCCACCAGCGCCGGCGACTTCGCAGCCATCCCCAGCATCATGTTGCGCGCTTCCATCAGCTTGGCGTGGCCCTGGCCGGTACGATCCTGCAGGCGGAAGTCGAAGCCCGACGAATTGCCGAGTTCGGAAATCGCCGGCGGATTCAGCGGGAAGATGATCGCGTCCTTGATGAACGACAGCGTGCCGAACGCGCGGCCCACCAGCGCCTGCGCGGTCTGGTCCGCACCGGGACGCTCCTTCCAGTCCTTCAGGCGCACGAACGCGATACCGCCGTTCTGTCCGCGTCCGAAGAACGAGAAGCCCGCCACCGTGATCATCTGGTCCACCACCTTCGATTCCTTCTGCAGGTAGTAGTCCTCGATCTGCTTGAGCACGCCGATCGTGCGCTCTTGCGTGGCGCCCGTGGGCAGCTGCACCACGGTGATCATGTAGCCCTGGTCTTCGTCAGGCAGGAATGACGACGGCAGGCGCTTGAACAGCACCACCACGCCCGCGATGATCACGAGATAGATGATCAGGTAGCGGCCCGAGCGCTTGAGGATGCGCGCCACAAGGCTCTGGTATCCGGTGGATGCCGTATTGAAGGTGCGGTTGAACCAGCCGAAGAAACCCTTTTTCTCGTGGTGATGGCCAGCTTCCACCGGCTTGAGCAGCGTTGCGCACAACGCCGGCGTCAGCGTCAGCGCCAGCAGGGCCGAGAACGCCATCGACGAGATCAGCGACAGCGAGAACTGGCGATAGATATTGCCCACCGAGCCAGAGAAGAACGCCATCGGGATGAACACGGCGGTCAGCACCAGCGTGATGCCGATGATGGCGCCGGTGATCTGGCCCATCGCCTTGCGTGTGGCTTCGCGCGGCGAGAGACCTTCCTCGCTCATGATCCGCTCGACGTTTTCCACCACCACGATCGCATCGTCCACCAGGATACCGATGGCGAGCACCATGCCGAACATCGTCAGCACGTTGATCGAGAAGCCGAACGCGAGCATCGCGCCGAACGTACCGAGCAGCGCCACCGGCACCACCAGCGTCGGAATCAGCGTGGCGCGGAAGTTCTGCAGGAACAGGTACATCACCAGGAACACCAGCACCACGGCTTCCAGCAGCGTCTTGACCACTTCCTCGATCGAGATCTTCACGAACGCGGAGGTGTCGTACGGCACGCTGAACTCGTAGTCCGGCGGGAAGAAGCGCGACAGCTCTGCCATCTTCGCGCGCACCGCAGTGGCCGTGGCCAGCGCGTTGCCGGTCGGCGACAGCTTGATGGCGATGGCCGAGGCCGGCTTGCTGTTGATGCGCGCCAGCGTCGAATAGTCGGCGCCGCCCAGCTCCACGCGGCCCACGTCCTTGATGCGCACCGACGAGCCGTCCGGATTCACGCGCAGCAGGATGTTGGCGAACTGCTCCGGCGTAGTCAGCCGGCTTTCGGTGCTGACGGTCGCGTTGAGTTCGGTGCCTTTGGGCGAAGGCGTGCCGCCGAGTTCGCCGACGGCCACCTGGATGTTCTGCTCCGACACCGCGGCGGTGACGTCCAGCGGCGTGAGGTTGTATCCGGTCAGCTTGGCCGGATCCAGCCAGATGCGCATCGCGTACTCGGTGCCGAACAGGTCGGCCGCGCCCACGCCTGGCACGCGGCGGATCGAGTCCACCACCTGCGCCGACACGAAGTTACCCAGTTCGATCGCATCCGAATTGCCGGATTTGGACGAGACCGTGATGAACATCATGTAGTTGTTGCCGGCCTTGTCGACCCTGACGCCCTGTTGGCGCACTTCCGCCGGCAGACGCGCTTCCACGCGTTTCAGGCGGTTCTGCACTTCCACGGAGTTCAGGTCGGCATTGGAGCCGGGCGCGAACGAGATGTTGATCGTGGCCAGGCCCGACGATTCGCTCTGCGATTCGTAATAGAGCAGGTTCGGCGCGCCGTTGAGCTCCTGCTCGATGGGCGTGATCACCGAATCCTCGATCGTCTTGGCGGACGCACCCGGGTAGGTGGTGCTGACCGTGATGATCGGGGGCGCGATATTGGGGTACTGCGCGATCGGCAACTGCAGGATCGCCAGCACCCCGCCCAGCGCGATGATCAGCGCGAGCACCCACGCGAACACCGGCCGGTCGATAAAAAACTTCGCCATGAATCTGGCTCCCTAAATATTCTTGGTAGAGGGCGGGATCAGCCTTGCTTGGCCGCGGACTTTTCCTGGGCCGCGGCATCCTTGCCGGCGGCGGGCTTTTCGTCCTGCGCGGTCGCGGGCGCCGAGGCCGGCGCATCGGCGGTCTTCGGCGCCTGGAACGGCACGGCCTTGGCCGGCGCGCCGGGGCGCACCTTCTGCAGGCCCTCGACGATCACCTTCTCGCCGCCCTTCAGGCCTTCGGTCACCACCCAGCGGTCGCCCACGGCCTGCGGCGCCTTGACGGGCAGCGCGGCGACGTTGCCGTCCGCGCCCACCACCAGCACGCTGGCGCCCTGGGCGCTGCGGATCAGCGCGCGCTGCGGAACGGTCAGCGCGTTCTCGTCGACGCCCTGTTCGATCTTCACGCGTACGAACGTGCCGGACAGCAACTCGCGGCGCGGATTGGGGAATTCCGCGCGCAGCGTGATGGCGCCGGTGGTCGGATCCACGGTCATGTCGGAGAACAGCAGCTTGCCGGTGGCGCCGTATTCCTTGTCGCTGGCTTCCGGAAACAGATGCACGCGCGCGCCGTTCACGCCCTTGACCTTGCCGGACTCGATCGCAGCGCGCAGGCGTGCCACTTCGGAAGCCGGCTGCGTGAAGGTCACCCAGATTGGGTCGACCTGCTCGACGGTGGTCAGCTTGGTGGCCTCGCCCTTGCCCACCAGCGCGCCTTCGGTGACCAGCGCGCGGCCCACCCGGCCGGAGATCGGCGCGGTTACGGTGGTGTAGCCGAGGTTGATCTGCGCGGTGGTGACGGCAGCCTTGGCTGCGGCGATGTCGGCATTGGCCTGGCCGGCGGCGGCGACCGCCTCGTCATATTCCTGCTTGCTGACCGCGTTCACGGCCACCAGCGGCTTGTAGCGCTCCGCTTTCTGGCGCGCCGACACGGCGTTGGCCTCGGCGCGTTCGAGCTGCGCCTTGGCGGACGCGAGCTGCGCCTGGTACGGGGCCGGATCGATGCGGAACAGCACCTGGCCGGCCTTCACCTCGCCGCCTTCGGTGTAGTTGCGCGACAGCACGATGCCTTCCACGCGCGCACGGACTTCCGCGGTGCGCACGCCTTCCAGGCGGCCGGGCAATTCGTTGACAACGGCAACGGCGGACGGCGTGACGGTGACCACACCGACTTCCGGCGGCGGCATGGCACCCTGCGGCGCTTTCTCGCCGCAGGCGGACAACGCAAGTGCGGCCGCTGCAACAGCAGCAGCGGTGGCTACGCAACGGATACGTTGGGACTTCCTCATCGATAACCCCATGATGGCAATTTGAAATTTGCCGCATCGTCCTCAACGTGGAGCGTCATGGACAACGCGCCCCGGGGGCGGAGCGCGGCGGCAAAACAGTTGATTCTCTTCGGCAGGGCTCGGGGCCGAGGTGCCGTGGCAGGCACCAGACGACGCCAAAAAACGGTTTGGTCGAATTCCGAGCAAGCGCGTAGTATAGATACATTCGCGCATGTATGTAAGAGTCAGTTTGAATTGAGGGCTCTTTACAACACATCGCACCAATTGCGGGCAGTGGAATGCTCCCGTCGTGCGAGCAGGATTGTTCCAATCACGGTACGATTCGGCCCGCCGGTGCCAATGGGCATTCTGGAGAGAAACTCCCTCGTTCATCGCGAGGGCGTCAGGAGACCCGGGCGGCAAACCACTGCCCCGGGGAAAAAGGAAATGGTCAGACGTACCAAGGAAGAAGCGCTAGAGACGCGCAATCGGATTCTGGATGCGGCGGAAGCCGTCTTCCACGCCCGCGGCGTGGCGCGCCCGTCTCTGGCGGACATCGCCGAGGCAGCAGGCGTCACACGCGGCGCAATCTACTGGCACTTCAAGAACAAGAGCGACGTGTTCGCCGCGATGTGCGATCGCGTCAACCTGCCGGTCGAGGCGCTCTGCGCGCCCGAGCGGCTGGCCAAGCAGGAAGATCCGCTGGGCAGCATCCGCGACATCTGCGCCTTCGTGTTCCGCCAGACCGTGATCAATCCGCAATGGCGGCGCGTGTTCGAGATCATCTTCCACAAGTGCGAGATGGTGGAAGACAACGGCGCCATCTTCGAGCGCCAGCGTCAGTCGCACCAGGAAGGCACGGTCAAGATGCGCGAGCATTTGCGCCTGGCCATGGAGCGCGGCCAGTTGCCGGCCGATCTCGACCTGAACCTGGCGGTGATGGCGTTCCACGCCGCGATCGGCGGCGTGCTGGCGCACTGGCTGTTTTCTCCGGAAGACTTCGAACTGGGCCGGGAGGCCGAGCGCCTTGCCGACGCCTTCGTCGACACCCTGCGGCTTTCGCCGGCGCTGCGCGTCGGTTACGTGCCGCGCCCCATGGCGCCGCTCGATGCGGAAATGGCGGCGCTGTGCGAACGCCAGCCGCAGCACCTGCTGACGGCCTGACACCGTTCAGCCTTCAGCCGTTCACCCCTTAAGCGCGTCGTGCCAGCGCGCAAGAAACGCCTTCTTGCGCAGCGCGTCCTGCGCTGCCAGCAAGCCCGGTCCCACGCTGATCGGCTTGAGCGCATAGCCAAGCCGTTCGGCCAGCGCATTGGCGGTGTGCGAACTGTCCGTATCGGTCCGGATCGTATAGAGCTGCGAACTCGACTGGCTCAGCAACGCCTGGCCTTCGCGCGACAGCACGAAATCGAGCCATAGCCGGGCCGCATGGGGACGGGGCGACTTACGCGCGATAAACGCCACGCGCGACATGACCAGCGTGTAGTCGCGCGGCGCGATCACGCCGATGGCGGCGCCGCGTTCCATCAGCGACAACGCATACGAGCCAAGCAGGTTGTAGCCGAGCACCAGTTCACCGCTGGCGATGCGCTCGATCATGTCGGCCGTCGACGCCGACAGTTGCACTTTCGCGCGGCCCAGCGCCTGCGCCAGATACCAGAATTCGCTGCCCATGCGTGCATCCTGCTGCGCCAGCAGATAGCCCACGCCGGAGCGCTCCACGTCGTACGTCACCACCTTGCCGCGCCACTGCGGCGCGTGCTCCTGCAGCAGCCGCGCCAGACCGCTGCGGCTGCCCGGCACATGCGCGCCGTGAAAATGCCGGCGGTTGTAGACGATCACCGCCGGTTCGAACGTGGTGCCCCAGGCCTCGTCGCGCCACACCGCCCAGCTTGGCAGGCCGCCGCGTTCGGGCGAATCGTAGCGCTGCGCATAGCCGTCGTTGACCAGCTTGATCTGCAGATCCATCGCCGTGCTCCACAGCACGTCTGCATAGTCGGCGTCGCGCGCGGGCATGGTCGGGCCGAGACTGGCGGTTTCCGCCACGAAGCGGTTGTGCAGGTCGAGCGTGTTCAGGTCCTGGTAGCGCACGCGAATGCCGGGGTAGCGCGCTTCGAACGCCGTGATCAGCGGCTGCACCACTTCGAGGTCGGTCGATGCATAGACCGCCACCGCGCCTTCGCGCTGCGCCCGCGCGATGATCTCGACATAGTCGCCCGGATAGCCGGCCGGCACACGCGGCTGCGCCAGCGCCAGCGCCGGCAAACCAGCGGCCACGCCGCCGCCCGCCAGCAGCAGTTGGCGGCGCGTTGCACTGAAGGCCGGCGGCGGGATGTGGGGTGCGGTGGACACGAGATCGGAAGGAAGGGGCAAATCGGCAAGGCGCGAAGCGGGACGCCGGGTGCCAATCAATACAGATCGATGGCTGGCGCGGATACCGGACGCGCGGTGCGGAGGTATTATAGGCGCCCGCGGCGCGCACTGGCGCGGCTGCAAGGCATAACGAGACTGGGTGAAGGAGACCGGCATGCGCATCCTGCTGGTGGAAGACGAAGTGGAACTGGCCCGCTGGGTGGCGCGCGCGCTGGAGCAGGGCGGCTTCGTCATCGAGCATGTCGCCGATGGCCTGCAGGCCGACGCGCGCCTGATGGCCGAGGAATACGACGCGGTGGTGCTCGACCTGCGCCTGCCGGGCAAGGATGGACTGGCCGTGCTGAAGACCATGCGCGGGCGCGACGACCGCACGCCGGTGCTGATCCTGACCGCGCAGGACACGCTCGACGAACGCGTGCGCGGCCTGAACCTTGGCGCCGACGACTACCTGCCCAAACCGTTTGCCATCGCCGAACTCGAAGCGCGCATCCTGGCCCTGATCCGCCGCAGCCGTGGCCGCGCGCATCCGCGCCTGCAATGCGGCACGCTGGTGTTCGATGGCGAAACCCGCAGCTTCACGCTCGGCGGCGCACCGCTGTCGCTGACGCCGCGCGAATCGACGCTGCTCGGCGCCTTGCTGGCGCGCAGCGGCCAGCCGCTCACCAAGGCGCAACTGCTCGACAAGGTGTTTTCGCTCGATGCGGACGTGAGCCCGGACGCCATCGAAGTGCTGGTCTATCGGCTGCGCAAGAAGCTGGCCGGCCACGGCGTGACGATCGTCACGCTGCGCGGCTTCGGCTATCTGCTGGAGCCCGAGGCGCTGGACACCCCGCCCGCGGGAGCCTGACATGTGGCCACGCAGCCTGCGCCAGCGTGCTCGTCTGCCGGTGCGGCTGTGGCTGCGCGGCAGCCTGCGCCGCCAGTTGCTGATCCTGCTGGTGCCGGCGCTGGCGCTGATGATGGCTGCCGATACCTGGTTCACCTACGGCACGCTGCGCGATGCCGCCAACACCGCCTACGACCGGTCCCTCTATGGCTCGGTGCGCACCATCGACAACGCGATCGGCATGGCCGGCGAAAGCGTGCAGCTGACGTTGCCGGACGCGGCCATGGAGATGTTCGAAACCGCAGCGCAGACCCACGTGTTCTATCGCATATCGATGGAGCGCGGCGGCGCGGTCGATACCGTCACGGGCTATGACGACCTGCCGCTGCCGAGCGGCGCGCTGGTCAACAACCAGCCGCGCTTCTACGACGCGGTGTATCGCGGCGACCCAGTACGCATCGCAGCCATGGCGCGTCCGGTCTACCGGCCCGACGCGCATATGCGCGTGATTATCCAGGTCGCGGAAACCGCCGAGCCGCGCGCGGCGCTAATCGGCAACGTGTGGCGCAGCGCGCTGTTGCGCGACATCGCGCTGATCGTGCTGTCCGCGGTGATCCTGGTAGGAGGCATCACCTACGTGCTCAAGCCATTGCAGCGCGTGCGCGACGATGTGCGCGCGCGGCCCGCCGACGACCTGACGCCGCTCGAATTCGATCGCGTGCCGGTGGAGGTGCGCCCCCTGGTCGACGCGATCAACCTGCATGTGTCGCGTTCCGAAGCCATGGCGCAGTCGCAGGCCCAGTTCATTGCCGATGCGGCGCACCAGTTGCGCACGCCGCTGGCCATCCTGAAGACCCAGGCCGAATTCGCGCAGCGGCAACTGCAAACGCGCGATCCCACTCCGGGCGCGCAGGCGGCCGCATCGGAAGCGGTGGGCGGCATCGTCACGCAGCTCGAACAGGCGGCGCGGCTGACCAATCAACTGCTGGCGCTGGCGCGCGTGCGCCAGCCTGCGCGCGATGCGTCCGCGCACGATGAAGAAGCCGGCGTGATCGACGCGGTGGCCGTCGCCGAACAGGTCGCGCTCGACTATCTACCGCTGGCGCGCGGCCGGCAGCAGGATTTCGGCTGGGAGCGTCCCGCCGGCCTAAGCCTGCCGGTGCGCGCCGACGCCGCGCTGCTGCGTGAAGCACTGGCCAACCTGGTGCACAACGCGATCCAGTATTCGGGACGCGGCAGCCGCATCACGCTGTCGGCCGCGCGCGTGCAGCAGCGCGCGCTGCTGGTGGTCGAGGACGACGGGCCCGGCATTCCCGAGGCCGAACGCGAAAAGGTGTTCGCGCGCTTCTATCGTCGCGTCGGCAATACGGAACCGGGATCGGGGCTGGGGCTCGCCATCTCGCGCGAGATGGCCGCGCGCTCGGGCGGCACGGTCACGCTGCGCGACGGCTTGCAAGGACACGGCCTGCGCGCGGAGCTTGCCCTGCGCATCGCCGACGCCGATCTCTGAGGCGCGTCAGGGCTTGGCGCGCTGGCCCGCCAGATTCCCGCTCATCACCGCATCCTTGCACGGATCGTCGCGGTCCATGGTCGGCACGCGCACCACGGTGTCGAATCCGGCGTCAGGCGAATCGGTTTCCAGATAGCCGACGCTCAGCACGCGCGTGGCGTCACCCGGCAGCCAGCGCGGCACGCCGATATCGCGCCGCACGTGGCCGTTGCCAGCAATCAGCACCGCGCCGCGCTGCGCGTAAGGGCGCAGCGTCTGTGCCATCACTGCGTCGCGCGCGGCCTGCGCGTCGAGCATGCCGGGCAGCATCGCCTTCGGAAAATGCCCGCAGTGGCCAGCATCGAGCACTGCGGTTTGCGCGCTGGCGATGTCCTGCGGCAACGGCTTGTCCAGGCCGAGCGCCGTCAGTTGATCCGGGGCGAACACTTCGCCGTATCCGTTGCGCACGATCCTGAAGGCGTCGGCGCGCGACAGGTTGGCAGCCAGCAACGGCAGATCGTATTGCAGCGCCAGCGCAATCACGGGCTTGTACAAATCCCAGTCCCAACCACTCTTGTCGCCCGCTGCCTGCGCAATCAGATAGTCGACATCGCGCGGACGCGTGCGGCGGGCGCGGTCGATATCGGCCTGGCGTTCGCGGTCGAACTGTTCCATCGCGATGGCCGGGCGCCAGCCTGACTCCACCGCGCGCGTCAACGCCTGCAGGCGCTGCCGTTGCGCCGCCGCGCTGTCGTGCACTTCGCCCAGCAGCACATACGATTTGCCGCTGAATGCGCGGCTCACCGTCTCCGGTGTCGGCATCGTGGCGGCGCAGCCGGACAGCGCCGCGATCAGGATTGCAAGCCGAACGATCGAACGGGTCATGGCCGCGCGGTTTCCGGTTGCGGACGCGGCGATGCCTGCGCCTGCGTGGTGTCAGCGGGATGGTCAACGGGATGGCCTGCGTCGGCGGCGCTTTCGGGCACGTAGACCATCGAACCATCCTTCATGCGGTACGCGACGCCTGCCTTGACGCCGTCGCCGCTGCCCGTCTGCCCGTTGGCCTGGTAGCGCACGATCTTCTCGCCATGGCGCGACACGATTTCCATGTTCGGCTTGCCCGGATTGGTGATGATGGTCACGTCATTGTGCGTGAATGGATTGAGCGGATTCTGCGCGATGGTCACCAGCAATGCGGCGATCACGACCAGGAACACGTCGATCAGATTGACCACCGACAGAATCGGATCGTCGGCCTCGCTTTCGTCGAGAAACTTCATGGCTCCACGTCCCATTGCGGCCGGGACTGGCCCAGCCAGACCAGTTCCTCGGCCAGCCAGCGCCGCCGCACATTGACCACCCAGAACGTGATGCTGGCCGCGATCAGCGCCAGGATCACGGCCGAGAACGCGATGGTCAGGTTCTCGCCGACATTGGCCAGATTGCCGCCCGACAGGCTCTTCAGCGCGGGTCCCATCGGGATCATGGTGGCTACCAGGCCCAGCATCGGCGCTACGCGCGTGGCGATGCGCGGGCGTTCCAGCAGCCGGTGCGCCGTCACGTCGAGCGCATCGGGATGGGTCACCTTGTTACGGCGCGCCCATGCCACCAGCAGGTAGCCGCGCCCCGACTCGATCGGATGGCGTTGGCGCAGCCACGCCTGCATCGCAAACTCGCCGAGCGCCCAGAATGCGTAGAGAAACAGCAAGCCGATCAGCACCAGCGTCGGGTACAGAAACAACTGGCCGACGTCGTACATCAAGGTTTCAAGCAGGCTTGGCGTCATGGGCGCATGGCTCCGTTCTATTCGTATGAACAATCAATTGGCCAGTTTTAGGCTATTTGAAATTCATAGGGATGATAATTTTAAGCATTTTGCCGCACTTTGTGATGCACGACGGTCGGCGAGCAAGATAGCACCGGAAATGTCGCGGCAGCATGCGGCGCGTGCCGGCCTGAACGCGCGCGCAGGCTTCGGCCCAAATGAAAACGGATGCCGAAACTGCCGGCATCCGTACGCATCGCTTTTCGCTAACCCATTCCCTAGCGGATGCTGGCCACCTCTTTTTCGGGCAACGCGTTGCCCTGCGCATCGATCTGCAGCGGGCCGGTGCCCGAGTAACGGTCCAGCGCCAGGTAGATCACCGGCGTAATGAACAGCGTGATGACCTGCGAGAACAGCAGGCCGCCCACCACCGCCAGCCCCAGCGGCTGCCGCAGTTCCGCGCCGGCGCCCAGCCCCAGCGCAAGCGGCAGGGCGCCCATCACGGCGGCAAACGTGGTCATCATGATCGGACGGAAGCGCAGCAGGCACGCCTGCCGGATCGCCTTGGACGGATGCATGCCCTGTTCACGCTGCGCCGCCAGCGCGAAGTCGATCATCATGATGGCGTTTTTCTTGACGATGCCGATCAGCATCAGCACGCCGATCGTGGCGATCAGGGACAGCTCGACGTTGAAGATAAACAGCGTCAACAACGCGCCGATCGCCGCCGAAGGCAAGCCCGCCAGGATCGTCAGCGGATGGATATAGCTTTCGTACAGCACGCCCAGCAGCGTGTAGATCACGGCGATGGCCGCCACCAGCAGCACCACCTGCGTGGCCTGCGACGACTGGAACACCGCCGCGTCGCCGCCCCAGCTTGTGAAGATCGACGTCGGCATGTCGATCTCCTGGCGGTAGCGGTCGATCAACTTTGACGCATCGCCAAGCGCCGCGCCGGGCGCGAGGTTGAACGACACGGTCACCGACGGAAGCTGGCCCTGGTGGTTGACTGCGATCGGCCCGACGCGGCGCTCGGTCGTGGCGAATGCCGACACCGGCACCATCTGCCCGGTCTTGCTGCGCACGTACAGCTTCGAGAAAGCCGTTTCATCGACGCGATCGATATCGGCGGCAGTCAGAATCACGTAGTAATTGTCGATCGGCGTGTAGATCGTCGACACCTGGCGCTCGCCGAACGCCGTGTAGAGCGCGGTGCGCACGTCCTGCATCTGCACGCCCAGCGCATTGGCCTTGTCGCGGTCGATCGTCAGTTGCGCCTCCAGGCCCGACTGCTGCGAGTCGCTGGTGACATCGCGGAACATCGGCTCGGCGCGCATCCTGGCCATGAGCTTGTCGCTGAACGCCTGCAACTGGTCCGCCTTCACGCTCTGCAGCGTGTACTGGTAGCGGCTCTTGCTCTGCCGGCCGCCCAGGCGCAGGTTCTGCACCGGAGAGAAATACACCTGCAGGCCTGGCACCACGGACACGTCCTTGCGCAGCGACTCCACCACCTGCGCCATCTTGGGCCGCTCTCCCAGCGGCTTCAGTTCGACGAACATGCGGCCCGTGTTGATGGCCGGCGACGGGCCGCCGCCAATCGACGCCACCACGCTCTTCACGGCCGGATTCGCGCGGATGCGCTCGGCCGCGTCGCGCAGGCGCTCGGCCATCGCGTCGAACGAAATGTCCTGCGGGCCTTCGGCGTTGACCTGGATCTGGCCGATGTCCTCCTCAGGGAAAAAGCCCTTCGGAATCTTCACGAACAGCACGGCGGTCAGCACGAACGTCAAACCCGCCACGCCCAGCACGATGCGCCGATGCGCCAGACACCAGTCGAGCCCCCGCGCGTACCGGTGCAGCGTCCATTCGAACAGATCCTCGAACCACTGCGTCGAGCGCATGCCAAGCGTCCGCTGCTGTGGCGCGCGATGCGCGGGTGCGGCGCCGGCGTGATCGCCATAGGCATGCTGTGACTCGTCGACCGGCACGTTTTCCGCCGACAAAAAGCGCGCGCACAGCATCGGAATCAGCGTCAGCGACACCAGCGCGGACACCAGGATCGCCAGCGACACCACCGCGGCAAATTCGTGGAACAGCAGGCCGATCACGCCCGGCATGAAGAAGATCGGAATGAACACCGCCACCAGCGAAATCGAGATCGAGAGAATCGTGAACCCCATCTCGCGCGAGCCGACCAGCGCGGCTTTCAGCGGCGGCACGCCTTCCTCGATATGGCGCACGATGTTTTCCAGCATCACGATCGCGTCGTCGACCACCAGTCCCACCGCCAGCGTGATGGCCAGCAGCGAAACGTTGTCGAGGCTGTAGCCAAACGCCTTCATCAGCGCCACGGTGCCGATCAGCGAGATCGGCAGCGATACGGTTGGAATCAGCGTGGCCGCCGCGCGGCGCAGGAACAGGAAGATCACCATCACCACCAGCGCCACGGTCAGCGCCAAGGTGAACTGCACGTCATGGATCGATTCGCGGATCGACATCGAGCGATCGTTCACCACATTGACGTTGACCGAGCCCGGCATCTGCTGGAGCAGCCGCGGCAGCGCGGCCTTGATGGCGTCCACCACCGCCACGGTGTTGGCGTCGGGCTGGCGCAGCACGGCCAGCACGATCGAGCGCTCGTTGTTGAGCCAACTGCCGGTCTTGATGGTCTCGACGCCGTCCTCCACATCGGCCACGTCCGACAGGCGCACCACGGCGCCGCTGGGCTGGCTGGCCACGATGATGTTGCGGAACGCCTCGGCGCTGGTCATCTGGCGATTGGCCTGGATCGTCAGCGTCTGGCGCGCGCCGTCGAGCGTGCCGACCGGCGTGTTGGCATTGGCCCGATTGAGCGCCGTGGCCAGCTCGTCCAGCGTCAGGCCGCGTGCGGCAAGGGCGTCGGGATGGGCGCGGACCCGCACTGAAAAACGCTTCTGGCCGAAGATCTGCACCTGCGCCACGCCCGGCAGCGTGGCCAGCGTGGGCGAGATGAGGTTGTCGCCGAAGGCGTTGAGTTCGCCCAGACTCATTGACGGCGAATTGATCGCCAGCAGGATCACCGGCGCATCGGCCGGATTCACCTTGCGGTATGACGGCGGCACCGTCATTTCGATCGGCAGCGAGCGCTGGGCGCGGAACAGCGCAGCCTGCACGTCGACCGCCGCCGCATCGATATCGCGGTCGCTGTTGAATTCGATCGTGATGCTCGAATTGCCAAGCGTGTTCGACGAACTGATCACCGTGACGCCAGGGATCGTCGCGAACTGCTTTTCCAGCTGCGTGGCCACCGACGCGGCCATCGTCTCGGGGCTGGCGCCGGGCAGCGTGGCGGTGACCTGGATCACGGGCGAATTGAAGCTGGGCAGCGCCGCAATCGGAATCGTCGGATACAGCACGATGCCGGTCACGATGACGGCCAGGCACAGCAGCACCGTCATGACGGGCCGGCGGATACAGAGCTCGGACAGCGTCATGGTCTTAGTGCTTGTCGGCGGCTGCCGGCGTCGCGGCAGGGGAGGCGGCGGAGGCGGCTGCGGCGCGCGGGGCGGCCTCGCGCACCAGGCTGCCCGGACGCAGATTCTGCGCGCCTTCGGTCACCACGCGCACGCCCGGCTGTACACCTTCCACCACGGCGGCGGCGGCGGTGGTCGCCACCACCCGCACCGGTACGCGCGCCACCTTGCTGTCCGGCTGCACCGTATAGACGAAGCGGCCCTCCGGACCCGTCACGATGGCCTGCGGCGGCACGCTCAGCGCGCCCTTCAGCACCTGCACCGTGGCGCTGACGTTGGCATAGGTGCCGGGCCAGAGCCGGTGCTCGGTATTGTCGAAGGTCGCCTTGACGCGGATGCTGCCGTATTGCGGATCGACCGTGTTGTCGACGAACGTGATCTTGCCGGTCACGGGCGTCGTGTTGCCGTCGTTGGGCAATGCCGTAATGGTGACCGGGCCTTGTTGCAGCGCCTCGCGCAGCGCGGCCAGCTGGCGCTCGGGCAGCGTGAACATCACGGTGATTGGCGCGATCTGCGCGATCGTGACCATCGCGGGCGTGGTGGTCGTGTTGGCCGGCGTCACCAGCGACCCCGGAAACGCGTTGATCACGCCGGTGCGGCCGCCGATCGTGGCGCGGATGGTGCCGTAGCTGATGGCCACCTGACTCGCTTCGATGGCGGCCTGGTCGGCGCGGATCGTCGCTTCGAAGCCGTCGACCTTGGCCTGCGCGGTATCGACCGCGCTGCGCGAAATGAAATTGCGCTGCAGCAGTTCCTGGCTGCGCGCCAGCGTGCGCCGCGCATCGGCAAGATCGGCCTGATCGCGCATCAGTTGCGCGCGCGCGCGGGCCAGATTGGCTTCGTCCATGCGCGTGTCGAGCGTGAACAGCAAGTCGCCCGGCTTGACCGACTGGCCCTCCTTGATATGCACCGCGCGAACCGTGCTGGACACCTGCGGACGCACGTCGACCGACTGCATCGCGGTGACCGTGCCATTGGCGGTGACTTCGAGCGGCACATCGCCCTGCATGACGCGCGCCGTGGTGACGGCGGTGGCGGCCGGCCCCTTGGTCTGCGGCTTGGGCGAGGACCAGTGCTTCCAGCCAAACCAGCCCAGCACGGCCAGCAGCACGACCACCGCGATTGCCACCCAGGGCGAAGTCCGGCCGCGGCCTGCGCGGGCAGCCGCGCTCCAGTTGCCATCGACGAAGCCCTTGGGCTGGTCGATCCCGTCAGTTTTCATTATGAGGACCCTCAAAGACCGCTTGGTGCGCGACTTCCCTGGCACCGGTTTCTTGGAACCGGTTTTGCCCGCGCAAACCGCTACTAGTACCGCGCCAGACCCTTCAAGGCCAGCGCGTTGTATTACAAGCCATTACAGCAGCATGGAACGCTGCCCGGACCAGCCCGGAAGGGCACTCCGATTGCTTGTATCGAAATTAAAACATTAGCAGAAAATCCAGGCCGGACCACTCGGGAAAAACGCGGGAAACCGTGGAAAAACCCGGATCAGGCGCTTTCGCGTCGATGGCGGCCGTGCAGCGGCACCGCGCGGGGGCCGGCGGCCAGCACCACGGTATCGCCGGCGCGGATCACGCCCGCGCGGGCCACGCTGAGGTAGACGCCCGAAAAACCGCTGCGCGTCATGTCGCGCACGGCGTTGGCGTAGCCCATCACGGCATTGAGCTTGTAGCAGGGCAGGCGGGGCGCGCTGACCACCAGTTCCACCTCGCCGATGCGCAGGCGGTCGCCCAGCCACAGCGCCGTTTCGAGCAGACCCTGCGTGGTCAGGTTCTCGCCCATCGCGCCAAACGCCAGCGGCCGTTCGGACTCCTCGACACCGGCCTCGCGCCGGCGCGTGTTCCACCAGGTGTAGTGCTCGATGGGATAGGCATAGACGGCACGGTCGGGGCCGCCGTGAACCGTGCGATCCACCTGCTCGTCGCCCGCCAGCCCGAGCCGATGCACACCGACCGCGATCGGATGATGGAGCGTGCTCAGCGGGTGCTTGCGCACGCCCGACAGCACCACGGCCTCGCAGCCGGCGCCGGCCACCACCAGCGGTAGCGCCGTGCCGACGTTGACCGCCAGCACCCGTCCGACGGCCGTGCCGCCGGCGCCTGCGGGATTGGGACGCGGATCGGATTCGGCCACGGTACGCCCTCCTTCGCGTGTGCGGGGCCGCGCGCAACGTCGATCACGGGACGTCGTGCGCTGACGTTGTTTGTGAACCGAGTGTACCGACTCGTGCGCACGTTTGAGGGCGGGAAATGTGGGGAAACAGACGCACGGCGCGTCGGCCGGGCGGGCAGCCAGCCGACGGCGTGCGTCTGCAATCGCCGGGCGCGGCATGCCGTGAGAGAAGCGCAGGCGCGCAAGACGCGCCCGGCTGGATCGGCTGGAGCGCGCCGGGTCAGCGCGACAACGCGGGCGTCAGCGCCTTGGGGTTGGCGATGCTGTCGTGCTTGCCGGCCAGCACGTCGAGGATGTTCTGGAACGCGGTGCGGAAGTACAGCTCGTAGCTGTCACGCTCGACATAGCCCAGGTGAGGCGTGCAGATGCAGTTCTCCATGCGCAGCAGCGCGTGGCCCTGCAGAATCGGCTCCGACTCGAACACGTCGATCGCCGCCATGCCCGGGCGTCCCCGATTCAGCGCCGCCACCAGCGCGTTTTCCTCGATCAGCTCGGCGCGGCTGGTGTTGACGAACAGCGCTGTCGGCTTCATGCGCTGCAGATCGGCCAATGTGACGATGCCGCGCGTTTCGTCGTTCAGGCGCAGGTGCAGCGACAGCACATCGCTGTCGGCAAACAGCTGCTCGACCGATTCGGCGACGTTCAGGCCGTCTTCGCGCGCGCCCTGCTGCGACGCCTCGCGGCCCCAGACCAGCACGTTCATGCCGAAAGCGCGACCGTAACCGGCCAGCAGGCGGCCGATCTTGCCGTATCCCCAGATCCCCAGCGTCTGCCCGCGCAGCACCTGGCCAAGGCCAAAATTGGGCGGCATCGTGGTCGATTTCAGGCCCGACTGCTGCCACGCGCCGTGCTTGAGGCTGGCCACGTATTGCGGGATGCGGCGCTGCGCCGCCATGATCAGCGCCCAGGTCAGTTCGGCCGGCGCCACTGGCGAGCCCACGCCCTGCAAGACCACCACGCCGCGCTCGGTGCAGGCATCGAGATCCACATGGTTGCCCACGCGGCCGGTCTGGCTGATGATTTTCAGCTTCGGCAGCTTCTCGAGTACCTGGCGCGTCACCCGCGTGCGCTCGCGGATCAGCACCAGCGCCTCCACGTCGGACAGTCGCGCGGCGAGCTGGCCGACGCCCTTCACGGTGTTGTTGAAGACCTTGACGTCGTGCCCTTCCAGAAGGGAAAAGCAGGACAGCTTGCGGACGGCATCCTGGTAATCGTCGAGAACGGCAATCTTCATCGGTAACTCTTTAACCTCGGGGGCTTGGTGTGCGCGGCCACAGAATCAGCGCGCAACCGACAGTATTGTTGGCTTCCCTGACGCAACATTGACTGCAGACGCGTCCGAGCGGCAACCGCCGCGAGACGATGCTGCGCGGTGGCGAACGGGCATTCTGACAGGGGAGACAATGCTGCGCAGCAAAAAACAGGGGATCCGTGCAGTGGTATCCTTGCGCGCTCTCGCGATGCGACAGTGCGGTCGAGCCACGCTCCCGCCTCCTGCGCGCCGCCGGACAATGCCCGACCGACCCCTGCCGCCCGCCAGAAACGGGCGAAGCGCAACTGTATCGCAGCCGCAGGGACCCCCGCGACCATTTGCACCCATCTGGTCGCCGCCGAGTTGTAACGGGATGTGACGGTCAGAGCGCGAGTGCGTCAGGCCCTACGCGGCCGCCACTCGACACGCCGTCTTTCCCCGTCGCAGCTCCTGTCGGACATTGCAAGGTTTCTTTTTAGCTTTGGAGCAGTTAGATGAACCATCCCACAATGCAAGGCACGCCGGCACTGAACGTACCGGCCTGGGTAAAGAACCAGAAACTGGTCTCTTGGGTTGCCGATATCGCCGCGCTGACCAAGCCGGACCAGATCTACTGGTGCGACGGCTCGCAGGAAGAATATGACCGCCTGTGCGAGCAGATGGTCGCCGCCGGCACCATGCGTCGCCTGAATCCCGCCAAGCGCAAGAATTCGTTCCTGGCCCTGTCCGACCCGTCCGACGTGGCGCGCGTGGAAGACCGCACCTTCATCTGCTCCGAGAAGAAGGAAGACGCCGGCCCCACGAATCACTGGGTCGCCCCGGGCGAAATGCGCCAGACGCTGAGCGGCCTGTTCGACGGCTGCATGCGCGGCCGCACGCTCTACGTGGTGCCGTTCTCGATGGGTCCGCTGGGCTCGCCGATCGCGCACATCGGCGTGGAACTGTCCGATTCGCCGTACGTCGCCGTGAACATGCGCATCATGACCCGCATGGGCCGCGCCGTGTACGACGTGCTGGGCGCCGACGGCGAATTCGTGCCGTGCGTGCATACCGTTGGCAAGCCGCTGGCCGCTGGCGAGAAGGACGTGCCGTGGCCGTGCAACCCGACCAAATACATCGTGCACTTCCCGGAATCGCGCGAGATCTGGTCGTTCGGTTCGGGCTACGGCGGCAACGCGCTGCTGGGCAAGAAGTGCTTCGCCTTGCGCATCGCCTCGACCATGGGCCGCGACGAGGGCTGGCTCGCAGAGCACATGCTGATCCTGGGCGTGACCTCGCCCGAGGGCAAGAAGTACCACGTCGCCGCCGCATTCCCGTCGGCCTGCGGCAAGACCAACTTCGCCATGCTGATCCCGCCCAAGGGCTTCGACGGCTGGAAGGTCACCACGATCGGCGACGATATCGCGTGGATCAAGCCGGGCCAGGACGGCCGCCTGTACGCGATCAACCCGGAAGCCGGCTATTTCGGCGTGGCTCCAGGCACCAGCGAGCAGACCAACTACAACGCGATGGCGACGCTCAAGGAAAACGTCATCTTCACCAACGTGGCGCTGACCGATGACGGCGACGTGTGGTGGGAAGGCATGACCAAGGAAGCGCCGGCGCATCTGATCGACTGGCAGGGCAACGACTGGACGCCCGAGATCGCCAAGCAGACCGGCGCCAAGGCCGCGCATCCGAACGCACGCTTCACCGCGCCGGCGTCGCAGTGCCCGTCGATCGACGAGAACTGGGACAACCCGGCTGGCGTGGCCATCGACGCCTTCATCTTCGGCGGACGCCGCAGCAGCACGGTGCCCCTGGTGACCGAAGCGCGCAACTGGACCGAAGGCGTGTACATGGCCGCCACGATGGGGTCCGAAACCACCGCCGCCGCAGCCGGCCAGCAGGGTGTGGTGCGCCGCGATCCGTTCGCCATGCTGCCGTTCTGCGGCTACAACATGGCCGATTACTTCGGCCACTGGCTGGCCCTGGGCAAGAAGCTCGAGGCAACCGGCGCAAAGCTGCCGAAGTTCTACTGCGTGAACTGGTTCCGCAAGGACGCCGACGGCAAGTTCGTGTGGCCCGGCTTTGGTGAAAACATGCGCGTACTGTCGTGGATGATCGATCGCGTGGAAGGCCGCGGCCAGGGCGTCGATCACGTGTTCGGCACGTCGCCGCGTTACACCGACCTGAACTGGGACGGCCTGACCTTCACCACCGAGCAATTCGAACAGGTCACGTCGATCGACCACGACGCCTGGCAGAAGGAATTGGCGCTGCACGACGAGCTGTTCACCCAGCTCAAGCAGAACCTGCCGCAGGCACTGCTGGAAACCAAGGAAGCGCTGGCCAAACGCCTGGCCGCCTGATCCCAGCCGTTCTTCGGATGTACAAGGCCGACCGGTTGACGCCGGTCGGTTTTTTTTTGCGCGCGCAACGCTGGCCCGGGACGATTCGTCGCGGCTCGCTCACGAGATCGACTGTCCCGAATCGGCGTCGGTCACGATATGCCGCACCGCGTACTTGACCAGTTCCGCGCGGCCCTCGATGCCAAGCTTGCGCTTCAGGTTGAGCCGGTGCGTTTCCACCGTGCGCACGGAGACACCAAGCCCGGCGGCGATTTCCTTGTTGGCCAGGCCCTTGCCGATGCCGTGAAGGATGTCGCGTTCGCGCGGGGTCAGCGCATCGAGCGGACTGATCGTCTGTTCGGCCATGCCGCGTGCGATGCGCGCGCTATAGAACATGCGACCCGCCAATACGGCCTGGATGGCTGCCATCAATTCGTCGGCGGGAGCGTCCTTGAGCACGTAGCCGCGCGCGCCCGCGCGGATCGCCTGGCGCACGTATTCAAGGTTGTCGTGCATTGACACGATCAGCACGGCCAGTTGCGGATACTGGTCGTGCAGCGCGCCCGCCAGCGCAATCCCGCCCATGCCGCGCATGCCGATATCGGTGATCACCAGGTCAGGCAGACACCCGGGCCGGGCTTGCGCCAACCACGCCAACGCGGCCTCGCCGTCGTCGGCTTCGCCCACCACTTCGAGATCGGGCTGCAGGGACAGATGCATGCGCATGCCGTCGCGCACCAGCGCGTGGTCGTCGATCAACAGCACGCGCGCAGGGCTGGCGGGCGAATGGGTTGCGGGATCGTCGTCTTGCAACGAATTCATGACTGCGAAGGTTCCGAGGAGGGAGTTTTCAGTGGCAAGGCCGCGGTGAGCCGCGTGCCGGACGGCAGGGAAACGATGTCGAACTGGCCGCCGAGCGCCGCCATGCGCTCGCGCAGGTTGCGCAGGCCGATGCCGCGCTGCGGATCGCGCTGCATGCGCGCGACGTCGAACCCCGTGCCGTTGTCGCGCACCACCAGCCGCGTGCCAGACGGCAGGTATTCGAGTTCGACATCGACGTGCGTGGCGTGCGCGTGGCGCTCGACATTGGTCAGCGCCTCCTGGGCGATGCGGAACAGCGCCGTGGCCTGATCGTCGGACAGTTCGCGCGGCTGGCCGCGCTGCCTGACGTCAATGCCCAGCGTGCTGCCGGCCTGCATCTCGCGCGCCAGATGCTGAAGCGCGGCGAACAGGCCAAGATCGTCGAGCAACGCCGGGCGCAGGTTGCGCGCCACGCGCCGCACTTCGTTGAAGACGGAATCGAGCCGATTGAGCGCCATGCCGAGGATCGGCGCCACGGACGCGCCCTCGGCCGGAGCCAGCCGGATGCGGTTGGTGGCGGCCTCCAGCACCAGCTTGACGGACACCAGCAGTTGGCTGATGCCGTCATGCAGTTCGCGCGACAGGCGCGCACGCTCTTCTTCCTGCGACTGCACCACGCGCTGCGCCAGTTGCCGCAGCTTGGCGTCGGCCTCGCGGTGTTCGCTGATATTGAGCGCCAAGCCGCTGGCCGCCACCAGCAGGATGCTGATGGCCGCAATCACGCCAATCCACGCCATGGTCTCGCGGATGTCGGTTTCCGCGCGCGCATCGAGCTGGCGCAAGGTCTGCTCCACATCGTCGAGGTAAATGCCGGTGCCGAGCATCCAGTTCCACGCCGGCACGGCCACCACGTAGCCAAGCTTGGGCGCCACCTGCTGCGACGACGGCTTGCGCCACAGGTAGCGCACCGATCCGCCGCCGGACTTTGCGGCGCTCACCAGCTTCTGGATCGTCAACGCCCCTTGCGGGTCGCGCAGCAGCCACAGATCCTGCCCCACCAGTTCCGGCTGGCGCGGATGCATGAGATTGCGGCCCTGCAGGTCATACAGGAAGAAATAGCCGTCCGGGCCGTAGTCGAGCCGCGCCAGCGCCTCCATGGCAGCCTGGCGCGTGGCCGCGTCGGTGCGGCCCGACTGCACCAGCGGCGCGATCGCGCTTTGCGCCAGCTCCACGTAGTGGCGCAGTTCGGTTTCCTTGCTTTGCAGGTAGGCCGCCTCGACCAGCGCGCGCTCGTGGCGAGCCAGCGCCGTGGCCTGGTAGCGGACGGCCAGCGCGATGCCCAGCATGGCGACGGCAAGCGGCGCCACGGCGAGCAAAAGTATCTTTTGGCGGAGTTTCATCTGAGCCGGGGGTAAACACCGATGCCGGGAAGGCCGCTTGACTTCGTCGATCTACGTACTACTACGCAATATGGCTGCGTAGTTTCGCGCTTGTGCCGACATGGGCGGGTGTCAATACTACACGCCGGATTGCACCCGGGCCCGCCCGCGGTGCAATCCTATGCAGTAGGTGCCCCGACCCTGGCGATTGCCCGCCTCGGGTGCACTGCCTGCCTGCACGACAAGATCCGGCTCAGACGAGAACAGACCGGGCGTCGCAGACACTCAGGAGACACCTTCCGCACGATTGTCGGCGCCGCCATCCGGCACGCCCCCGCTGCCCGCAATCCGTCGCCGCAGGCTCTTTCAGCCGGTCTGAGGAGACCCTTCAACATGAATCGCATCGGACAACACCTGTTGTGGCTGGCCGTCGCCGTACTCGGCGCGTTTGCCTTCGCCACCGTCGCGCTGTCGCGCGGTGAAGCCGTCAGCGCGCTGTGGATCGTGGTTGCCGCGCTCTGCATCTACCTGATCGCCTACCGCTACTACAGCCGTTTCATCGCCGACAAGGTGATGCAACTCGACCCCAAGCGCATGACGCCAGCCTGGCGCCATAACGACGGCCTGGACTACGTACCGACCAACAAGGCGGTGCTGTTCGGCCATCACTTTGCCGCCATCGCCGGCGCCGGGCCGCTGGTTGGGCCGGTGCTTGCCGCGCAGATGGGCTATATGCCGGGCATGCTGTGGATTCTTGCGGGCGTGGTGTTTGCCGGCGCGGTGCAGGATTTCATGATCCTGTTTATCTCGACTCGCCGCGACGGCCGCTCGCTGGGCGATCTGGTCAAGTCCGAAATGGGCACCGTGCCCGGCCTGATCGCGCTGTTCGGCTGCTTCATGATCATGATCATCATCCTGGCGGTGCTGGCGCTGATCGTGGTGAAGGCGCTGGCTGGCTCGCCCTGGGGCACCTTCACCGTGGCGGTGACGATTCCCATCGCGATCTTCATGGGCATCTACACGCGTTATATCCGTCCGGGGCGCATCGGCGAGGTGTCGGTGATCGGCTTCGTGCTGCTGATGCTGGCCATCGTCGGCGGCCAGCACGTGCACGAAAGCGCCACGCTGGCGCCGCTGTTCACGTATGACGGCAAGGCGCTGACGTGGATGCTGATCATCTATGGGTTCATCGCCGCCGTGCTGCCGGTGTGGCTGCTGCTGGCGCCGCGCGACTACCTGTCGACGTTCCTGAAAATCGGCACCATCATCGCACTAGCCATCGGCATCCTGATCGTGGCGCCGGAGCTGAAGATGCCGGCCTTCACGCAGTTTGCGCAGGGCGGTGGCCCGGTGTGGTCGGGCAACCTGTTCCCGTTCCTGTTCATCACCATCGCCTGCGGCGCCGTGTCGGGTTTCCACGCGCTGATTTCGTCGGGCACCACGCCCAAGCTGCTGGAAAACGAATCGCACGCACGCTTTATTGGCTACGGCGCGATGCTGGCCGAGTCGTTCGTCGCGATCATGGCGCTGGTCGCCGCATCGGTGATCGAACCCGGCGTGTACTTCGCGATGAACAGCCCGGCCGCGGTGATCGGCACCACGCCGGAAACGGTGGCGCAGGCCGTGTCCAGCTGGGGCTTTGTGATCACGCCCGACGTGCTGATCCAGACCGCCAAGGACGTGGGCGAAAACACCATCATCTCGCGTGCCGGCGGCGCTCCGACGCTGGCCGTCGGGATCGCGCACATCCTGCACCAGGTGGTGGGCGGCCAGGCCATGATGGCGTTCTGGTATCACTTTGCGATCCTGTTCGAAGCGCTGTTCATCCTGACGGCCGTCGACGCCGGCACGCGCGCCGGCCGCTTCATGCTGCAGGATCTGCTGGGCAGTTTCGTGCCGTCGCTCAAGCGTACCGAGTCACTGCCGGCCAACCTGATCGCCACCGCGCTGACCGTGGCCGCCTGGGGCTACTTCCTGTACCAGGGCGTGGTGGATCCGCTGGGCGGCATCAACACGCTATGGCCGCTGTTCGGCATCTCTAACCAGATGCTGGCCGCCGTGGCACTGGTGCTGGGCACCTGCGTGCTGGTGAAGATGAAGCGCGGGCAGTACGCATGGGTGACGCTGCTGCCCACCTGCTGGCTGCTAATCTGCACGCTGACCGCCGGCTGGCAGAAGCTGTTCGACGCCGATCCTAAGGTCAGCTTCCTGACCCACGCGTCGAAATTCAGCGCGGCGATTGCCGAAGGCAAGGTGCTGGCTCCGGCCAAGTCGATGGAACAGATGCACCGCATCGTCTTCAACGACTATCTGGACGCGGGCCTGTGCGCGCTGTTCATGTTTGTAGTGCTGTCGATTGTGTTCTACGGTTTCAAGACGGCCATGGCCGCTCGCAACCAGGCAAGGCGCACGGACAGCGAAACGCCGTTCGAACCCATGCCTGCGCAGGCCTCGGCCGCGTCGCATTGAACCACTGGCGGAGGCCATCATGCTGGAACAGATCGGAAACATGGGACGTTACCTGGGCCAGTCGCTGCGGCTGATGGTGGGCCTGCCGGACTACCAGACCTACGTGGCCCATATGGAAAGCACCCATCCGGATCGCACGCCGATGACGTACGAGGAGTTCTTCCGCGAACGCCAGCAAGCGCGCTACGGCGGCGGCCAGGGCAAATGCTGCTGACCTGACCGGACGCGCTCCGGCGCCACAGGGCGGCCCTTCGGGGCCGCTTTTTTATGCGCGTAATGGCTTTTGCGACTCATTTGTTGCCGATTTGCCGCATTTTTTAACAGACCGATACCGTTTCTGCAGGGGGTTACAGGGCCTCACAACTAGTTACAGCAAGGGGAGGGCTCCTTCTCTACACTCCGCTCCAGATCCACACCGAATAAGGAAAATACGATGTCTCGCCTTCGCAACCTGACTCTGGCTCTTGCCCTCTCGGCGGCTGCGCTGCCGGCGTTCGCTGGGGGTGATCTGAACAATGCGCTCGGCGGCGGTCTGGGCGGCGTGGCTGGCGCTGCCGTGGGCGGCGCGCTGGGCGGCAGCACCGGCGCCGTGCTCGGCGGCGCGGTGGGCGGCGGCGCGGGTGGCGCGCTGACGTCGAACCGTCGCGAACGCACCGGCGCCATCATTGGCGGCGCCTTGGGTGGCGGCGCGGGCACTGCGGCGGGCAACGCCATGGGCGGCCGAACCGGCGGTCTGGTCGGTGCGGGACTGGGCGGCGCGGCAGGCGCGGCGCTTGGCGGCAACGTGTCGCGCAGCAATTCGTACGACGACGACCGTCGCTATGACAAGCGCGGCAAGCACCATCGTCATCGTCATCACGACTGAGTCGTCGATCGATAGCAAAACGGGCCTTCGCAGGCCCGTTTTGCATTGCCGCCCGCTCGCCGAAGCCGCAAGCAGGTGGCCAGACAATAAAAAACCCGTACCGGATTGGTACGGGTTTTTTTACGAGATGCGGAAAAATCAGTTTTTGGCGCCGTCCGTGTACACGTCGAACGCGCGGGCGCCATCGGTAAAGCTGTCGAACTTGCCGGCCTTGGCGCCGTCGGTGAACGTGTCGAACTTGCCGAGCTTCGCACCATCGGTGTACGGGTCGAACGTGCTGGCCTTGGCGCCGTCGGTGTACGGATCGAACTTGGTCGCCTTGGCAAAGGCGGGAGCGGCCGACAGGGCGAGGGTCAGGGCAGCGATCAGGGCAACTTGGGTCTTCATGGCGATTCCTTCACTTTCAAGGATGCCGACCAATTAAAGAATTTGCTGCGTCGCGGCATCGATTGAGGCGATATTAGGCATTCCCCTGATATGAATAAATATTGCCATCCACAATGATTGGTTGTGATTTCAACAATAAACTACTCGCGTTGGGTAAAAGTTCAGGGCGAAAGCGGGAGACTGTGTCATGGATCGGCTGCAATCGATGCGCGTTTTTGCCAAGGTTGTCGAGCTAGGCAGCTTTGCACGTGCGGCGCAACAACTGGAAATGTCGAACGCCGTGGTAACGCGCTACGTGGCCGATCTGGAAAGCCATCTGGGCACCCGGTTGCTCAATCGCACCACGCGCAGCCTGTCGCTGACCGACGCGGGCGAAACGTACCTGCAGCGGTGTTCGCAAATCCTTGAAGACGTCGAGGAAGCGGAGTCGATCGTCACGGCGCGCAGCCAGTCGCTCTCGGGCACGTTGCGGCTGGTGACGCCGGTGATGTTTGGCCTGCATCTGCTGCCGGAAACCCTGGAGCGCTTTCAGAAGCGCTACCCCGACGTGGTGTTCGACGTCCAGCTTTCGGACCGCATGATCGATATCGTCGAGGAGGGGCGCGACGTGGGGGTGATGCTTTCCGATCTGGGGCTCGGCTCGCACCTGGTGGCGCGGCCGCTGATTTCTGCCGAAATCATCCTGTGTGCATCCCCGGGCTATCTGCGCGAGCATCCGCCGCTGCGCACCGCGCACGATCTGACCAGCCACCGCGCCATCGCCATGCGGCTGCCGACCGCCGAGCACGAATGGACGCTGTCCGGCCCCGAAGGCGAAGTCACCGTGCCGATCCGCCCCGGGCTGCTATGCAGCAACGCGGAACTGGCGCACCAGGCGGCGCTGGCCAATATGGGCATCGCAATGTTGTCATCGTATCTGGCGCGGCCCAATATCGAGGCCGGCCGGCTGACGCATATCCTGCCGCAATATCAATTGCCCAAGCGCGATGTCAGCGTGGTCTACCCCAGCCGAAAGTTTCTGCCCACCAAAGTGCGCGCGTTTATCGACTTCCTGCTCGAAGAAGGTCAGCAGCGCGCCAGCGACACCATCGGCAAGCATTCCAAATAGCAAAACGGCGAGGTTTTCACCTCGCCGTCCTGGCCCAATCGGCTGCCGATCAACTTGTCAGATCGGCAGTCTGTGACGTGGCACCGCTTACTCTTCCGCCTCGGCCGTCTGGCGCGAACTCGAACCGGTCTTCTTGGCCGCCGTAGTCTTGCCTGCGGCTGACTTCGCCGTCGCCGTCTTGCCGGCCGCGGTCTTGCCAGCCGGCTTGGCCGCGGATTTGGCCGTGGCCTTCGTTGCCGCTTTTTTGGCCGGCGCTTTCTTGGCAGCCGCCTTTACCGGCGCAGCCTCGGTTTCTTCCGACTTGCCGGTGGACTTTGCCGCGGCCTTGGCCGCCGCGCCGGTCTTTGCAGCTGTCTTCGCTGCGGCCCCGGCCTTCGGTTCGCGCGCCTCGAACTCAAACCCGATCTTGCCGTCCGGCTGCTTCACCAGATACGCCTTGAAATTGCGGCCGGTGCGCGACGATTTGAAGCCGGTTAGCAAATCGGTCTTGCCATTGCTCAGCAGCTTGCCGATCTGTTCGCTGGAAATCTCCTGCTGGAGGATGATCTTCCCAGTGGTGAAATCGCAGGTCTTCTCGCTGCCGACGGCGTTTTCGCACACATACTTCATGCCGTGCTCGTAGACCGAGCCATTGCATTTGGGGCAATGGCCCACAGGCGTCTCTCCGCTGAAATCCACCGGTTCGCCGTCGCCTTCGTCGTCGTTCTGGCCGAAGTCGAATTCCATCTTCCAATGTCCTTCGTCGTCCTTGGCCAGCTTCAAAATGGCCGCGAACGGGCGGCCCATCTTGCTGCGGAATCCCTGCAGCGGACCGATTTCCTTCTTCAGCAACAGCTCTTCGACTTCTTCGATTTCAAACTGCCGGCCGCCCGGAATCTTGCTGATCGAGAAGTCGCACGCCGTACAGGCAAAGCGCCGGTAGTTTTCCTTGACCTGGCCACCGCATTGCGGGCACGGCGTATCGAGGGTCGCGTAGTCGCCAGGAATCGTATCGCTATCGTATTCCTTGGCACGTTTGACGATCTGCTGCGTCATCTGCGCGATTTCGCGCATGAATTCGTCACGCTTGAGGCGCCCACGCTCGATTTGCGACAGCTTGTGTTCCCACTCGCCGGTCAACTCGGCCTGCGTCAGTTCCTGCACGCCCAGTCCGCGCAGCAGCGTCATCAGCTGGAACGCCTTGGCGGTGGGAATCAGTTCACGGCCTTCCCGCACCAGGTATTTCTCGGTCAGCAGGCCTTCGATGATGGCCGCACGCGTGGCCGGCGTGCCCAGGCCCTTGCCGGCCATGGCTTCGCGCAGCGCATCGTCGTCGACCAGCTTGCCTGCGCCTTCCATCGCCGACAGCAGCGTGGCTTCGTTGTAGCGCGCCGGCGGACGCGTGGTCAGGCCAACCGCTTCCACCTTGTCGGTCTTGACCTTCTCGTCCTTCTGCACCGGCACCAGGCTGGCGTCCTTGTCGTCCTTGGCCTGGGCCTCGCGCCCGTAGATCACCAGCCAGCCCGGATTGACGAGCACCTTGCCTTCGGTCTTGAAGTGATGCCCCGCCACCTCGGTGATGCGCGTGGTGATCTGGAATTCGGCTGCCGGGAAAAACACGGCCAGGAAGCGGCGCACGACCAGGTCGTACAGCTTCTGCTCCGGTTCCGACAGGTTCTTGGGCGCCTGCAGCGTCGGGATGATGGCGAAGTGATCGCTGATCTTGCTGTTGTCGAAGATCCGCTTGTTCGGCTTGACCCAGCCGCTGGCCAGGATTTTCTTGGCGTGCGGCAGATAGTTCGGCGAGCTGTCGGCCAGCATGTCCATGGTCTGCTTGACCGTGTCCAGATAGTCTTCCGGCAGCGCGCGCGCGTCGGTACGCGGATAGGTCAGCACCTTGTGCTTTTCGTACAGCGCCTGGGCCAGGCCAAGCGTGTTCTTCGCCGAGAAGCCGAAGCGCGAGTTGGCTTCGCGCTGCAGCGTGGTCAGATCGAACAGCGCCGGCGACTGCTGCGTCGACGGCTTCGATTCTTCCGTGACCGTGCCCGGCTTGTCGCGGCAGGCCGCAACGATGCTCTTGGCTTCGGCCTCGCTCCACAGGCGCGAATCGCGCGCCTCGGGATCGAACTCGTTCTTCTTGAATTTCGGGTCGAACCAGCGGCCTTCATACAGACCGGCAGCCGCGATAAATTCGGCGCGCACTTCCCAGTAGTCGCGCGGCACGAAATGTTTGATCTTCTCTTCGCGCTCGACCACGATCGACAGCGTCGGCGTCTGCACCCGTCCCACGGTGGTCAGGAAAAAGCCGCCGCCCTTGCTGTTGAAGGCCGTCATGGCGCGCGTGCCGTTGATGCCGACGAGCCAGTCGGCCTCGGAGCGGCAACGGGCCGCGTCGGCCAGCGGCATCATTTCCTCGTCTTCGCGCAATGCGGCAAAGCCGTCGCGGATGGCCTGCGGCGTCATCGACTGCAGCCAGAGCCGGCGCACCGGCTGCTTGGCCTTGGCCTGCTGCGCGATCAGGCGGAAGATCAGCTCGCCCTCGCGCCCCGCGTCACACGCATTGATCAGCGCCGAAACGTCCTTGCGCTTGATCAGCCGGTTGAGCACCTTGAGGCGCGATTCGGTCTTGGGGATCGGGCGCAGATCGAAGTGCGGCGGGATCACCGGCAGGTTGGTGAAGCTCCACTTGCCGCGCTTGACTTCATACTCGTCGGGCGCGGCGATTTCCACCAGATGGCCCACGGCAGAGGACAGCACGTAGTCGTCGCTCTCGAAGTACTCGTCGTGCTTGGTAAAGCCCCCGAGGGCGCGCGCGATATCGGCGGCGACCGATGGCTTTTCCGCGATGATGAGGGCTTTAGACATTCAACGGGTCCTTGTGGCGCGGCCTCGTAAAGAGAAGCCTGCGCCTCTTGAAATTCACAGCAAACTGTGTAAACAGCACGCCTGGGCTTTGAGGCGCCAATAATAAGCGCGGTTCCGACGGGCGTGCAAGAGAATCGCCATCGCGGCGCCGGACCGTGCTCAGCCGGGGCTGGCGGGGGTCTCAAGCAACCAGGACAGCACTTCAGGAAATTCTGATGCGGATAACGGCATCGCCGTTCCCCGCGCCAACATGCGATCCAGAACGTCCAGATGCGGCAGTACCGTTCCGTAAAAGTGCGGCGTCCCGCCCGCAAGCGGTTGAATCAATACAGTAGGAAAATTTTCGATGTCGATGTCCTCGCCAAGCTGATCGGCGTGGGTTTCGATATCGATCCAGGCAAAACAGTCATCCGGGTAACGCGCAGCCAGAGCCGCAAACCCATCCATATATTCCTTGCACGTGCCGCACCAGTCCGCGCATAGGCATGCCACGAGCCTGCCCTGCGGCCGGGCTGCCATGGCGCGACGCAACGCGGCGAGATCGTGTTCGGGAAAGTAAACGGCCATTGCGACGGAATAATGAGGCGGAGGCGATACACCGGATCATGCCAGACGCCGGAACCGGTTGCCTGGCAGGCGCTCGACTGTGCCTGAGAGCTCCAGTTGCAAAAGCGACGCCGCAGCGACACTGGCCGTCACGCCGGCACGCTCGCACAATGCGTCGAACGTGACAGGATCATAGGCCAGAGCGGCCGCCAACGCGTCGGACACGCCTGGCGCCGCCTTTTTTGGCGGCGCTTCCCGGGCTTGCTGCGCCGGACCTGGCCCCGGGCCCGACGACGAGCCGGCGTCCCGACGGTCACGCCGGCGAGCGCTGGGCAGCGCTGCCCGACACGGAGCAACTGGGGACGGCGCGGCCAGATCGGCAAACTCCTCGAACACGTCGGCCGCGGTCTCCACCAGCTTTGCCCCCTGGCGAATGAGCTTGTGACATCCGCGGGATAGTTCGGCGTGGATCGACCCGGGAATCGCAAATACCTCACGACCGATCTCGGACGCCAGCCGCGCCGTAATCAGCGACCCGGACCGCTCGGCCGCCTCCACCACAAGCACGCCGCGCGTCAGCGCCGCAATGATGCGGTTGCGGCGCGGAAAATGGCCTGGCAGGCCCGGCGTCCCCAACGGAAATTCACTGACGATGGCGCCCCCCGCATCGACGATCTGGTGCGCCAGCGCATGATGGCGCGACGGATAGACGATATCGGCGCCCGTTCCCACCACGGCGAGCGTGCCGCCCGGACCGTTCAGCGCCTCCGCGTGCGCGGCCGCGTCGATGCCCAGCGCCAGCCCCGACACCACCGTCACGCTGGCCGCTGAAAACGCCGCCGCGAACGTGCGCGCATTGCGCTCGCCCTGCTGCGTGGCATGGCGCGCGCCGACGACGCCGAGCGACTGCCGGTGCAGGCGGGTGGGGTCACCGTTGACGTAAAGCATCAGCGGCGGATCGGCGAGATCGAGTAATTGCGACGGATAGGCGTCATCGGCCAGTGTCACCAGACAGTGGTGCGGTTCGCCAAGCCAGGCCATCGTGCGATCGATGCGCGCTGCCATGTCGGCGTCGGGCCCGGCGCAAAGCGCCCGGACTGCGGCCGGCTCCGCCACTTCGCGCAGGCGCTTCGCATCCTGCGCCAGCACGCTCTGCGGCAGGCCGAAGGCGGCCAGCAGGCGCCGCGCCGTCTGGGCGGACACTCCGGAAGTGGTGGTGAGTCGCAGCCAGGCAGCGACTTCAGCGGGATCGCGGGTGGATTCGATCATCGGATGCGCGGCCGCGCGTACACCACGGTACGCGCGAGCCGGTTACTGCGGCGTCGTGGCGAGATCGCCCACCTTCATCACGTTTGTCGCGTCGGTCACCAGCGCATAGGCGATGCCCGGGAATACACGATAGACATAGGCCAGGCCGTAGCGGTCGTCGGGCAGCGTGATGGTGCGATTGCTGTCGGTCGGGTCGGCCACCACGCCGCCCGTGCGCGACAGCGCCAGCACATGTCCCGGCTCGAGGCCAGCGTTGGCGCCCACGTTCAGCACCACCACCTGCTTGGCGCCGCCATATTGCACACCGCCATACACGGCCGCGATGCGGGCCTGCACGTCCGCGTCCGGCGCGTGCGGCACGTAGCGCACCAGTTCACGCGGGGGCTGCGGCAACAGCAGCGAGCCGGCGCCCATCTCCTGCGGAGACTGGGTCGCCTGCACGGTAGCCACGGCGTCCGGTCCTTCGGGGCCACGCACCACGCGCACGCTGCCCTGGAATTGCGCTTCGTAGCCGATCACGGCATTGGTGACCGGATCGCGCACCGGCAGCGCCGGCTTGAAGGCCTGCCAGTCGCTCCCGACCACGGCGTCCGGCGCGGCAATTCCGCGTACGAACGCCGAATCGCCGCGGCCCATATAGACGCGCGCGTCTGGCAACGCGACGATGCGCGCCGATGTATCCACCGTGCTCTGATCCACCACCAGCGGGCGTGTCAGGAACGGCTCGATGTCGCTGGCCGGAATGCTGAGGATCGCCTCGTTGTCGAGGCCGTTGCCGCGCACGCGTGGCGACAGGCGTACATCGCCATTGGCGCCGGCTGGGGCGGTGGTCGACAGGTAGGCGCGGCCATCGCGCTGAATCAGGTACAGGATCTGGCCGGGATAGATCAGGTGGGGATTGCGGACCTGCTGCCGGTTCATGCCCCACAGCGCAGGCCAGCGCCACGGCTGGCGCAGGAACTTGCCCGAAATGCCCCACAGCGTGTCCCCGCTGCGCACCGTATACTGGCTGGGCGCGCCGGCAGCCAGTTCGTTTACCGGGATCCCTTGCTGGGCCGTGACATCAGCCTGAGCCTGCTGCGCCGGCGAGACGCCGAGCTCGGCGGACTGGACAGCCATGCTCGCCCCCGCAGTGACGCCAACAGCACTCAATATGGCGAGGGTGAACGCGTGCAGCCTGCGGCCCGACGCCGCCTGTTCTTTGGTAAGATCGCGCATTTTCCTGAACCGGCCGGGAGTACGACCGGATTGACCCTAGGTAGAGCGTGCCTGCTGCGGCGCGCCTTGAATTTTTGTACTAGCGCCCCGATTCTGCATCGAAACCCCGCACGCCGCAACGGCGTCCGGGCAGTGAACTGCACCCGGCGTTGCGCCCGAGCATCATGGCCAAACTCGACATCCTGACCTACCCCGATCCACGTCTGCACAAAGTGGCAAAGCCCGTGGCGGTGGTGGACGACCGCATCCGCAAGCTTGTACAGGACATGGCCGAAACCATGTACGAAGCCCCCGGCATCGGGCTGGCCGCCACGCAGGTGGACGTTCACGAACGCGTGATTACGATCGACGTGTCCGAATCGCGCGATGCGCTGATGGTATTCATCAATCCCGAAATCGTGTGGGCCAGCGACAACCGCAAGGTGTGGGAAGAGGGCTGCCTGTCGGTGCCCGAAGTCTACGACCGCGTGGAGCGTCCCGACCGCGTCAAGGTGCGCGCGCTCAACGAGCGTGGCGAGACCTTCGAGATCGAGGCCGACGATCTGCTGGCCGTATGTATACAGCACGAGATCGATCACCTGGACGGCAAGGTGTTCGTGGAATACCTGTCGCCACTCAAGATCAACCGCATCAAGAGCAAGCTGCAGAAGCGCGTACGATCGCGCATGTAAGGATGTAACAGTGGAATGCCGCGGCTGCGGCGTCTGCTATGGTTACACCTTCCGAAGACCATTCACGTACCGGCCGCTATGCGGCCGGTGTCGTTTCTATCGCGGACATTTTTCATGACTCAAGCCCAGCCACTGCGCGTCGCGTTTGCCGGCACACCCGAATTTGCGCGCGTTGCCCTTGAGGCCATTCACGCCGCCGGATTTCCCGTGGTGGCCGTGTTGACCCAGCCGGACCGGCCCGCCGGACGCGGTCTGCAGGTGCAGGCCAGTCCGGTCAAGCAGTTTGCCGTGGAGGCGGGTCTCGGCCCGGTGCTGCAGCCGCGCTCTCTGCGCCGTCACGGCAAGTATCCGGAAGAGGCCGGCGCCGCGGTCGATACGCTCGCGCAAATCGCACCCGATGTGATGGTGGTTGCCGCATACGGGCTGATCCTGCCGGCAGAAGTGCTGACGCTGCCGCGCCATGGGTGCCTGAATATCCATGCCTCGCTGTTGCCGCGCTGGCGCGGTGCGGCGCCCATTCATCGTGCGATCGAGGCGGGCGACGCGGAAACCGGCATCACGCTGATGCAGATGGACGAAGGCCTGGACACCGGCGCGATGATTTCACGCGAGTCTGTGCCGATCGGCCCCGAGGACAGCACTGGCACACTCCACGACAAACTGGCTGCGCTGGGCGCGCGCATGATCGTCGACGCGTTGCGCCAGCTTGCGGGCGGCCAGCCGCTGGCCGCCACGCCGCAACCCGACGCCGGCGTGACCTACGCCGAAAAGATCGACAAGAGCGAAGCGCCGCTGGACCTTCGCCGCCCGGCCGCCGAACTGGCTAATCAGGTGCGCGCCTTCAATCCTTTCCCAGGCGCCACGATCCAGATGGGCGATACGGTGATCAAGTGCTGGCAAGCGCTGCCGCTGGCCGCGTCGACCAGCCTGCCGCATCCGCCTGGCACCGTGCTGGCTTCCGACGCGGCGGGCGTGATCGTCGCGTGCGGCAATGGCGGCGCGCTGCAGATGACCGAGCTGCAAAAGCCCGGCGGACGACGTCAGGCCGCGCATCAATTCCTGCAGGCCATGCCGCTGCCGCCCGGCACTCGCTTTGTGGTGCCCGACGCGGCCTGATAGCGCAGCCGGAGAGTCGCCGCCGATACACGGGGCCTTCAGGCGGCGCATATGCCGCTTTTGCCTCACGCGCGTAAAACCCTGCCAACATCATTGAATTTCCACGCTCCCGGCCCTATCTAACCGTCATCGCGTCCCGCAGGGGCGGGTTCGCGGAAGTCGTTTATTGAGATCTGGAGACCAAGCCATGTTCAACTGGGTCAAGACCTTCATGCTGATGGCCGCCATCACGGCGCTGTTCATCGTCATTGGCGGCATGATCGGCGGACGTAACGGCATGATGTTCGCGCTGTTGATGGCGCTGGCCATGAATTTCTTTTCCTACTGGTTTTCGGACAAGATGGTCCTGCGCATGTACAACGCGCAGGAAGTCGATGCCGGTAGCGCGCCGCAGTTCTACGGCATGGTGCAGGAGCTGTCGCAGCGCGCCGGCCTGCCCATGCCCCGCGTGTACCTGATCAACGAGGACGCGCCCAACGCCTTCGCCACCGGCCGCAATCCCGAGCACGCCGCCGTGGCCGCGACCACCGGCATTCTGCGTGCGCTGTCCGATCGCGAACTGCGCGGCGTGATGGCCCACGAACTGGCCCACGTCAAGCATCGCGACATCCTGACCTCGACCATCGCCGCCACCATGGCCGGCGCCATCTCGGCACTGGCCAACATGGCGATGTTCTTTGGCGGGCGCGACGAAAACGGCAACCGCACCAACCCGATCGCCGCGATCGCGGTGGCCATTCTCGCGCCGCTGGCCGCGTCGCTGATCCAGATGGCCATTTCGCGCGCGCGCGAATTCGAGGCCGATCGCGGCGGCGCCGAGATCAGCGGCGATCCGCAAGCGCTGGCCAGCGCGCTCGACAAGATCCATCGCTATGCGCGCGGCATCCCGTTCCAGGCCGCGGAAGAGCATCCGGCCACCGCGCAGATGATGATCATGAACCCGCTGTCGGGTGGCGGCATCGCCAACCTGTTCTCGACGCACCCGGCCACCGAGGAGCGCATCGCCCGCCTGATGCATATGGCGCAGACCGGCACCTATCCGGCCTGATCGCCGGTTTTGACCGGCCGGCTGGCCACAAACGGGTAAACTGCCCGCTGTGTTCCTCCGGGAACCGGCGGGCAGTTTTATATCCGCAGTGCCGCGACGCACGCGCCCGTGCCGTCGTCTCTTCTCGTTTCTGTTCTATTCAACGTATTACCCATGCGCCTGCCCCACGATTCCCTTGCCTTCCAGATGCTCGGCGCCGCCGCGGCTGTTCGCGCCGTGCATGAAGGCACGGCGCTGCCGCAGGCCATCGAAGACGTCGCCACGCACTTGCGCCTCGATCGCGTGGCCGATGCCGCCACGCGCGGCGCCATCCAGGACCTGGCCTATCGCTCGGTGCGACAGTTCGGCACCACGCGCGCGCTGGTCACGCAGTTGGTGACGCGACCGCCGGGCGCGCTGGTCGATTCGCTGCTGGCCGTGGCGCTGGCCTTGTTGATCGAAGGCGAGGAGGGCGACGGCAGCAAAGTGGGGCGCGGCGGCTATTCCGCGTTCACCGTGGTCGATCAGGCCGTAAGCGCGGCCGCGTCCGAACCCAAGACTGCGCATGCGCGCGGGCTGGTCAATGCCGTGCTGCGCCGGTTCCTGCGCGAACACAAGACGCTGATGCCGGCGGTGCTCAAGGACGACGAAGCGCGCTGGAACCTGCCTGCATGGTGGCTCAAGCTGCTGCGCAAGGCCTATCCGGACCAATGGACGACGCTGGCCGACAGCATGAATGCGCGCCCGCCGATGACCCTGCGGATCAACACCCGGCGTATTTCAGTCAAGGACTATCTGCAAAACCTGGCCAATGCCGGCATGGCCGGTACGGCGGTGGGCGATCAGGCGGTGCGGCTTGCGCGCGCATTCCCGGTCTCGCAGGTGCCGGGCTTTGCCGCCGGCGACGTGTCGGTACAGGACGCCGGCGCGCAACTGGCCGCGCCGCTGTGCGAACTTTCCGACGGCATGCGCGTGCTCGACGCCTGCGCGGCGCCGGGCGGCAAGACCGGTCATCTGCTGGAACTGGCCGACGTTCACGTCACGGCCGTCGAAAGCGATGAACAGCGCGCCGCGCGCATCCACGACAACCTCGCGCGCCTGGGCCGCCAGGCCGAGGTCGTCGTCGGCGACGCCAGCCGTCCGGGCGACTGGTGGGACGGCCAGCAATTCGACCGCATTCTGGCCGACGTGCCGTGCTCCGCGTCGGGTATCGTGCGCCGTCACCCCGATATCCGCTGGCTGCGCCGCGAAACGGACATTGCGAAGCTGATCACCGAGCAGCGGCGCATCGTGTCGCAGCTATGGCCGCTGCTGAAACCGGGCGGGATCCTGGTCTACGTGACTTGTTCTATTTTCCCAACGGAAGGCGAAGAGCAGGCGCTCTGGTTTGGTGCGCAGCTTCCAGATGCGATACGATTGCAAGCGCCGGGCCAGCTACTGCCCGGTGTCAAGGCGCCTGAACCGGCCGGCGGCACATTAGCCGGCCAGGCAAGCCTGCCATCGGATCACGATGGCTTCTACTACGCCCGCTTCCAGAAACGCGCCTGATCATTCCGCCAATGCCGAGCCTGCTGCATCTGTTCGTCCTACGTGCCCCCGGCCGCGCGGTGCGCGGATGGGCGGCGGCGCCGTGGGTCGATCTGTTCAGGGCCTGGTGCATGGCGGCGCTGCTGTCGATATTGTTGTGGCATGTGCCGCAGGCACGCGCGCAGCTGATCGAAAACACCGAGGCCCGCATCGAGTATCAGGACGGCGCGTTCGAACTTGCCGCCGCGTTCGATTTCGATCTGCCGCCGGCGCTCGAGGACGCGCTGCACAAGGGCATCTCGCTGTATTTCGTCGTCGATTTCCAGCTCACGCGGCCGCGCTGGTACTGGTTCGACGAAAAACCGGTCAACGCCACGCGCTCGGTGCGTTTGTCGTTCCAGCCGCTGACGCGCCAGTACCGGGTGTCGACGGGCGGCCTGCAGTTGCCGTTCAATCGCCTCAAAAGCGCGTTGCAGTTCATCCAGCAGGTACGGGGCTGGCGCGTGTTCGAACGCAAGGACGTAAAGCTGGGCGAGACCTATCACGCCGAGACGCGCATGCGGCTCGATCTTTCCCAATTGCCCAAGCCCTTCCAGATCAATGCGGTAAATACGCGCGAGTGGAACCTGTCGTCGGAGTGGAAGCGCTTCACGTACACGGTGCCCACCAATCTCGACGTGCCGCCGCCGGTGCCCGTCGCGCCCGTCGCGCCGCCGCCTCCGCCGGCCATGCCCGGGTCCGCGCCGCCCGCAGCTTCCACGCCGTCGGCTGAAACACGCACACCGTTCTCGCAAACCGTCTCGAACGTGCTGTCGCCCAATCAACTGGTCCAACCGGCCAGCCAGCCATGAACGGCAATCCGTGGGACAGCAGGTTTCGCCGCGTGCTGTATCGCGTGGTGGTCGGCATCATCGTTTTCCTCGCGCTGGTGCTGGTGGGACTGCTGGCCGGCGCCTCGGCCAATACCGAATTCTTCGACCGGTATTTCACGCTTCTCTTCAAGATCAATCTCGTCGTCGGCGCGTTGCTGGTGCTGACCGTCGGCGCGCTCGCGCTGACGCTGTGGATGCGCTATCGCCGCGGCAAGTTTGGCACGCGGCTGATGAGCAAGCTCGCGGTGTTCTTCGGCGTGGTGGGCGTGCTGCCCGGCGTGCTGATCTACCTCGTGTCGCTGCAGTTTGTCTCGCGCAGTATCGAATCGTGGTTCGACGTGCGCGTGGAAACCGCGCTCGAGGCGGGCCTGAACCTGGGCCGCTCGACGATCGACAGCCAGCTTGCCGACCTGCAAGGCAAGGCACACCTGATGGCCGAGCAGCTCACCGGCGCGTCCGGGATGGCCACGTCGCTGCAGCTGAATCGCCTGCGCGAGCAATACGGCGTGCAGGAGGCTGCCATCTTCACCGGCAGCGGGCGCGTGCTGGCCACCGCATCGAGCAGCTACGCGTCGCTGGTGCCCGACATCCCTTCGGGGGTGCTGGCCGAACAGGCGCGCATGGCGGGCGGCTATGCCGCGGTGGAAGGCGGCACCGATCCGGTCGGCGAGAAGGCGCCGGTCAACATCGACAGCAGCCATTTGTACCGGATCCGCGTGATCGTTCCGCTCGGCGCAGCAACCGGCACGACGACCGCCGACGCACAGGCCCAGGCCGCGGCGAGTGCCGCTGCAGCTGCCGCGTCGCGCTCGCGCAGCGCGCTGGTATCGCCAGCCAACCGCTGGGCAGGGTCGGGCCTGTCGGTCGAACGGCGTCCCGAGGACGCACCGGCCACGGGATTCGGACTGGTCGGCGACACGGTGCGCGAGGAACGCTACCTGCAGATTCTGCACCCGGTGCCGGCCGTGCTGGCGCGTAACGCCGACGAGGTGCAACGCGCGTATCAGGAATATCAGGAGAAGGCGCTGGGCCGCACTGGCCTGCGCAAGATGTATATCGGCACGCTGACGCTGACGCTGTTCCTGGCGGTGTTTATCGCGGTGATGCTGGCGCTGTTGCTGGGCGGACAGCTCGCGCGGCCGCTGCTGATGCTGCTGCAAGGCACCAAGGAAGTGGCCGAAGGCGATCTCTCGCCCAAACGCGAGCTGAAAAGCCGCGATGAACTTGGCATGTTGACGCAGCAGTTCAACCAGATGACGCGCCAGCTTTCCGAAGCGCGCATTGCGGTGGAAGAAAACCGCGTTGCGCTGGAACAGTCGAAGGCCTATCTGGAAAGCGTGCTGCAGAACCTGACGGCGGGCGTGCTGGTGTTCGATCGCCGCTTCACGCTGATCACGGCAAACCCGGGCGCCGAGCGCATCTTCCGCCAGCCGTTCGCCGGTGTGATCGGTCAGCCTGTGCAGCAGATCCAGGGCATGGGCGAGTTCGCCGAGATCGTGCGCCAGGCGTTTTCCGAGCAGACGACGCGCGAGGTGCTGGGCGGCGCGCAACACTGGCAAAAGCAGATCGAACTGCCGCAGGGCGATGAGGAACAACCGCTGACCCTGCTGGTGCGCGGCGCGCTGCTGCCCGGCGGCAGCCGCGACGAGCCCGGCTACGTGGTGGTGTTCGACGATATTTCCGACGTGATCTCGGCGCAGCGCTCGGTGGCGTGGGGCGAAGTGGCGCGCCGGCTGGCACACGAGATCAAGAATCCGCTGACACCGATCCAGCTGTCGGCCGAGCGTCTGCAGATGAAGCTGTCGCCGAAACTGGAACACGCCGATGCGGAAGTGCTAAAGCGCGGGGCCACCACGATCGTTAACCAGGTGGCGGCAATGAAACGCATGGTGGACGATTTCCGCGACTACGCGCGCACGCCGCCGGCGGTCATGCAGTCGCTGGCACTGAACAGCCTGGTGGCGGAAGTTCTGCACCTGTATGGGATCGATGATCCGACGGTGCACGAACATCCGGTGATTCATCCGACGCTGGGACCGGATCTACCTGAAATCAAGGGCGATCCTACCCAGTTGCGGCAGGTCATTCACAACCTGTTGCAGAATGCGCAGGATGCGGCGGCAGACAACGTGGCGGCCGGTAGGGCGGCGCCCCATATCACTCTGCACACCGAGACTGTAGAATACAAAGATTCTGCCGGCGAAGACCGGCAAGCCGTCAAGCTGTCCATAACGGACAATGGTCCCGGTTTCGCGCCACGTATCCTGAGTCGTGCGTTCGAGCCCTATGTGACCACGAAAGCCAAGGGTACGGGTCTCGGGCTTGCGATGGTGAAAAAGATCATTGACGAACATGGCGCGCGCATCGAATTGCGCAATCGCATGAACGGTACCGAGATCATGGGAGCCCAGATCTCGATCCTGTTCGTTAAACTGGCTTAGTCAATCTTGCACCACCGGCGCCTCCGGTGGCGCTGCGGTGGGGTTAAGAGGGGAAGTATGGCAACCATCCTCGTAGTCGATGACGAAATGGGTATCCGCGAGTTGCTCTCGGAAATCCTCAGTGACGAAGGGCATGTGGTGGAACTTGCGGAGAACGCGCAGCAGGCGCGCGAATTCCGTGCGGCTGCCACGCCCGATCTGGTGCTGCTCGATATCTGGATGCCGGATACCGACGGCGTCACGCTGCTCAAGGAATGGTCGGCACAGGGATACCTGACGATGCCGGTCATCATGATGTCCGGCCACGCCACGATCGACACGGCCGTGGAAGCCACCAAGATCGGCGCGCTGAACTTCCTGGAAAAGCCGATCGCGTTGCAGAAGCTGCTGTCGGCCGTCGAAGCCGGGCTCGCCCGCGGCGTCGAGCGCCCACGTACGGCGCCCGCCGCATCGGCCGCTCCGGTCACCGCTGCGGGCCTGCAGGACGTCGACGAGACATCCACCGCCCCCGACGAAACCCCGGCGGAGCCAGCCACCAACGGCAACCCATCGCGAGGCCTGCCGGAAGGCGAGATGCAGTTCTCGTTCGACATGCCGCTGCGCGAGGCGCGCGACCTGTTCGAGCGCGCCTATTTCGAATATCACCTCGTGCGCGAGCACGGCAGCATGACACGCGTGGCCGAGAAAACCGGCCTTGAACGCACGCACCTGTATCGCAAGCTCAAGCAGCTGGGCGTGGAACTGGGCCGCAACAAGCCGGAGCCCACCGAGCAATAAGCGTGACGCAGAAAACGCTTGACGGGGCCGAATCGCACGGTTATAGTTTCGCTTCTTTGGCCCGGTAGCTCAGTCGGTAGAGCAGAGGATTGAAAATCCTTGTGTCGGCGGTTCGATTCCGTCCCAGGCCACCAAAATTCAGCGCCCAACTGTTCTCGGTTGGGCGTTTTCATTTGTGCTTCCCGCATGACACGCGGGGTTCCCGCACATTCTGCGTGTGCGACCAGGCTCCTGTGGCCTGGCAGGAACATCCCCGGTTGCCCTCCGTTCCGCCCTCTCTTCTCTCGAAATCGGCGCTAACTTCTTCGCCGTGGCACACGCACATGGCCTTTTGCGACCATCATTTGCGCGCGTGCCATTGCCATTCGTTGTCGGGTGGGCTTGGAGCAGCAGTCCGTCACGCCAACACTGCCGCCGCGCAAGGCATGGAATACAAGCCTGCGCGTTGCTGCGTGACGACGAGTGCTCCGTAGGCCGCCAGTCGAGCCTCGTGCTCCGGCTTGCCCTTGTCCTTAGACTTGATCTTGAACAGGTCAATCGGCTTGTCGCTCTTCTGGCCAGCGCGCTGCATGATCCTTTCTCCGTCCACCTCGACTCCCTTGAACGACCACAGCGACTCGAAGACCTTAGCCTGACCATCGGTGAACCGGATCGGCGTGGCCTGCACGTCCGGCAGCGTCGCCCACTTGAAGTCCGCCGAGAATGGCCCGTTCACAGGTGCGGCCGGATCGGCCACTGCTGGCGCTGCAGACGGTGCCGAAGGGATGAACGAGATCCCGTTGCCATAGAACGTGAATCGTTCTTCCAGCGCCAGCCATTCCACTCCTGAGCCGAAGGGCGATCCACGAGTCGTGCGCGGCCTGGGAGTGATGACTCGGATGTTGCTACCCGCAACTCGGACACGATCCAGCAAGGACGGCTCATGCAGCACTCTCGTCAGATCTCGGGCCAGCACGACCGGCGAGCTGCGGGCATTACCGAGCCGCCAAGCACCGTCGCCCAAGTCATCGATGTCGTCGCGGCTCTCGATGTCGAGCGCGAGGCGCATTTTCTGCCTCAGCCAGTCTTCGTCCAGGGCCAACGCCGCACCGTCGATTGCCTCGACAGGAACCTGGCCACACTCCGGGCACCGGCAGATTCGACCGCCCCGTCCATCGCCCCAGACCTGCGCCCTATGCTGCTGACAGTGGGGACAGAGCACAAAAAACTGATCCACCACTGTTGGCCTGACGGCTTTGCCGAGCATAGACAAAGCAGATACCTCGCGTGGCGACAGCGTGGCCCGCAGCACCGGCGTGCCGCCTGCGAACAGTCGGCAAACCAGGGCCCAGGCATCGTGCGTCGTCATTGGTCAGTCCTCGAAAGCGGATGAAGAACTGACTGGGTCGGTCTCCGGCGGCAACTCCTGGGCGCTGAGGGTCTGGCCCTTCTGCAAGATGCCCACCGCAACCAAGTAGCCTTCCAGCTGCGCCTGCATCTTGGCGTCGAACTTGTGCAGATTCAGCCGCCCTTTGCTGGTCACTTCGATGGTGACCACCTTGGGGCGAGTCCTGCCCGGCTCGGGCGGGTAATAGAGATTGACCTGTGCCGCTGTCACCGCCCACTGACCCTCCAGCGGGCCTGGGAGTTTCTCCTTCAGCAAATCGTGCACCGAGCGTTGCTGGCTGGACTGCATCGCCGTGCATTCGATCTTCAGCGCCGTGTCGGGGCTGAGCAGGGTGAGTGCCTTGAGCTGCACCATCGAAAAACCGTCCTCAAAGACCTCCGGCACATCGAACCCGGTGCGCAGCATCGACAGATCCAGAGTCGGCGACTTGATCTTGTGAGCGCTTGCTTTCACGCCCAGCACATGCTCCGCGAAGGCCTCGACCAGCATTTGCTGATACTTTGCCCCGCCGCGCACCAGCGTGCGCACGACACCGGTGGACTTGGCGTACTCCAGCACCATGTGGATGTTGGGGTTGCCGACCCGGCGTTTCAGGGTCGCCCCCTCGAACTCCAGACGCAGCATCGCCATGTCCTTGACATGGACCGACAACAGGAACACGCCCGGGCTGCGCTCGACCAAGTGCGCCACGCTGCCGTCTCCGCATTGGAGTTCGCGCTTGTAGAAGGCCGAGATGGCGTGACGCAACGCGGTCAGATTGGCATCCGAACCGTTCGGTTGGCGTTTCAGGCCAAGATCGTATTGCTGTGTCTGTTGCCCATGCTGTTCCCAAAAGCTGAAGTCATAGGCACGCTCGAACAGTGCCGGGTGGTGGACGTAGAGCCAGAAGGAACGGTGGATGTCGCTTGCACACAGCGCCAAACCCGCAAGCGCAGCACCATCGGCCACGGCCGCCTCAAACATCGCCTGCTTACCAGCTGCATCGCCCAACTGAACGCTGGCCATGAGGTTGGCGGTCATCCGGTCGCGGGCAGCAATGTCGGGCCAGACTTTGACCGCTTCGACCAGAAACTGGCTGGTCTCCGGTGTGTCATCCCAGGCAAAGCCATCGGGCACAGGCAGGCTGTGGGTGGTCAGGAAGTCGCGCAGCGTGGCGTCCACCGGCAGCTCGAGCATCACGTCGACAAAGGTCTTCTTCATCTTGATCGTCCTTTCTGGATCGGCGTCGAAGGTCTGCGACCGATGTACGGACTGCACTGGCCAGCGACTAGGTTACTGAACACGCACCTCGTACAAGTAAAGCAGCGAGATACAATCGCGATTCTGAACCTCAGATTTCCGCTTGTCAATCAAAGCGGCACATCTAGACCTTATTTGTATCTCGCGGCTATACTGGCGGTCTTGTTTTTGTTAACTGACTGTTTTCCCCTACAGGAGCATCGCTATGGCTTCAGCGTTCGGAGCACGCCTGCGACGCTTACGCGAGGCGAAGAAATTGACCTTGCAACAGGTCGCCGACGAAGTCGGCTGTACCAAGGCGTATATATGGGAACTGGAGATGAAGGACGGCCAGCGTCCCTCCGCTGAACGGGTCCAGGCCTTGGCCAGGGTGCTGGGCGTGACGATGGAGGACATCATGGGCGAGCCCATTGAACAGGTTCCTCAGGCCAGTCCAGAAGATGTGGCCTTCTTCCGCGAGTACGCTGGAATGACGGACGAGGAGAAGGATCGTTACCGTCAGGCACTCAAAATCATGTTCCCCGACAAGAACTAAGGCGGTCTGACAATTGAGCTCATCCCAGCCCCTAACCGGTTCCATCGCGGCCAGCACCGTCTTGAGATGGTTGCGGGCCTGGCACGCCGATGGCATGCCGGATGCCGTGGATCTGGAAGTCGTCCGGCAAATGCTTCCAGAGACGCCTTACGGCAAAGGGGTGCGGGAGATCAAGGCCCCGATGGTGCTGGACATCAATAGCTGCGAAGGCATGTTGGTGCGCAACCCACAGGACACCGCAGAGTGGGGCATCTTCTATAACGGCAAGGCAAACCCCGAACGCCAGCGTTTCACCATCGCTCACGAACTGGGCCACTTCATCCTTCACCGCGATCAGCGGCAAAGTTTCAACTGCGACAAGGAAAGCGTGTACTCCGGCGCTGACACTATCCGTGTCATCGAACGTGAGGCGGACGACTTTGCCAGCAACCTGCTGATGCCTGGCGACTTGCTGCGCGAGTGGATCTCGAACCAGCACATCGACTTGCATGTCCTGAGCGCCCTTGCCAAACGGTTCCAGGTGTCGTTCGAGGCGCTGTGCATTCGGTTCATCAAATTCACCACGCAGCGGGCAATCCTTGTCTATTGGGACAACGGTTTCGTGAAGTACGAATGGCGCAGCAGCAGCGCGGTCAAGACGCGCGCCCGCATTCGGCGCACTGACGATCCGCAGGAACCATTACCCGGCACCCTGGCTGCTGATTCCACCGTTGAGCAGGAGTGGGATGGCACGGAGATGTCTGCAGCGATCTGGTGCCCGGAGGAGGCACCACACATGAAGTTGCGCGAGTTCAAGCACAGCTACACCACAGGAGATCGCGTCCTGACCCTTTTGCTACTGGAAAGTGCTGAACCACGGTCATGGGATCGGTCTTGGCAAGACGGCGAGAGCTTTGACAGCTTCGATCAGTTCGTCTCGAACGGGCAATTGCCAGTACGGTGAGTCCCTCGATGACAGGCTTGCCGATCCAACCCATAGATGAAGAACTGCAGACCTTGCAACGCGAGGTGCAGCGAATGCTGGGCCGTTGTCTCTTGCGTCTGCAGCAGTACGAACAACTGATGAAGGCCATCGTGGCACACCACGAAATCTCTGCGTCAGGATCACCCCTCGAATCGAACCAAGCGGAGCGCATTGCGGATGCCGCAAACAAGACTCTGGGTACGTTGGTTGGCACGCTGCTCGGAACGTATGTCACCAGCGGCGAGCAAGACGAGGTCGCCGAACCAGATACGCCCGACAACATCATCTCGTTCAAGATGAAGATGAGCTTGCGGATGTCTGCCGAGGATTTCGATACGACGCAAAACGATCTGAAGGAACTGGTTCTGCTGCGGAACAACCTGGTGCACCACTTTATCGACCAGCACGACCTTTGGAGTCAGGATGGATGCCGTGGTGCGCAAGAGTCCTTGGCGGCGGCCTACAGTCGCGTCGATCAACACTTTGAGCAACTGCGAGGCTGGGCGGAGCACATGGATCAGGCCCGTCGTCTGGCGGCGGAGTTTGCCCAGTCCGATGCCTTCCGCGATCTGGTGATCAACGGCATAGCGCCGGATGGCTCGGTGGATTGGCCCGCAGCCGGAATTGTTCGCGCATTGCGTGAAGCGGCAGATCAGTTGGCTGTCGACGAGTGGACGCCGGTCGCTACTGCTGGACGATGGATTGCAGAAAGGTATCCCGATCAACTGCCGGCCAAGTATGGGTGCAGCAGTTGGCGGCAGGTCGTGCACGAATCCCGCCTTTTCGAGCTTCGGTATCGGGAAGTGAATGGCCAGCGCGCGGCTTGGTATAGGCCCAAAGAGACATAGCGCCAAACCCGCGCACTCACGCTAATTCACGTTACGCGAAGTGCCCTTGGTTTTTAGCATGAGCAGCGTTTTCCATCGGAACGCTTGCCATGACAGAAATCGAACCTATCTCCATTTGCACATCACCTGACCGGCCACGGCACGGGCATCAAGAAATCGCTGATCTCTTGGCTGCCGCGCTGCTGCGCCTTCGTGTCCGCCAATCGCGCGACATCTCCAAAAACAGCGAGCACGTTTGCCTTGGCTTCCCCGGCCAACAGCGCGTGAATGCGAACCCCGATCACAACAACGGAGTTCGCCCATGACAGCACACGCAACCTCACCAACGCCCGCCTCAGTCGCCGCCCGCGTCGCGGCTATTCCCCATCTTTCAATGGATGATCTTTGGGCTCTCTGGGACGACCATTTCGATGAACGGCCGAATCACCACCATCGGGTCTGGTTGGAAAGTCGCCTGGCCTACCGGATGCAAGAGCGCGCGTTTGGCGGTTTGAAACCATCACTGCGCAAGAAGCTCGAGGAGGTTGGCGAAACCGGCATCTTGCCCAAGCAACTGCGCGGCGATAGTCAGCGCCTGCTGCCCGGTACCGTCCTGACACGCGTCTACGACGACATTGAGCATCGTGTGCTGGTGCGTGGATCGAATGATTTCGAGTACCAGGGGCAACGCTTCAAGAGCCTGTCCGCTGTAGCCAAACGCATCACGGGCAGTCACTGGTCAGGTCCGGTGTTCTTTGGCTTGAAGGCACCAGCTTCGAAGAAGGAGGCGGTATGAGCTCAGTGCGGCGAAACCAGATTCCCGCAGTCACGCCAAAGAAGCGCTGCGCCGTCTACACCCGCAAGTCCACTGACGAAGGCCTCGATCAGGAATACAACAGCCTCGAGGCACAGCGTGATGCAGGCTTGGCCTTCATTGCCAGCCAACGGCATGAAGGCTGGATAGCCGTCGACGACGGATACGACGACGGCGGCTACTCGGGCGGCAACATGGAACGGCCCGGGTTGCGCCGCCTGATGATCGACATCGAGGCGGGGAAGATCGATACCGTGGTCGTCTACAAAATCGACCGCCTCACGCGCAGCCTGCCGGACTTCGCAAAGCTGGTCGAGGTTTTCGACCGCAACGGCGTCTCCTTTGTCGCGGTCACGCAGCAGTTCAACACCACCACATCGATGGGGCGATTGACGCTCAACATCCTTTTGTCATTCGCGCAGTTCGAACGCGAGGTCACCGGCGAACGCATCCGCGACAAGATCGCCGCCAGCAAGGCCAAGGGCATGTGGATGGGCGGAGTCCCGCCTCTTGGATACGACGTGGTCGAACGCAAGCTCGTCATCAATGAACGTGAAGCCGCGCTGGTGCGTGACATCTTCCGCCGCTATGCCGAGCACGGCTCGGCTGCGCGACTCGTCCGCGAATTGGAAATCGAAGGGCATACCACCAAGGCATGGGTCACCCAGTCCGGTCGGGAGCGATTGGGACGCAGCATCGATCAGCAGTACCTCTTTACCTTGCTGCGTAACCGCATTTACCTCGGTGAAATCTGCAATCACGAGACGTGGTACTCGGGCCAGCACGACCCCATCATTTCTCAAGAATTGTGGGACTCGGCACACGCCTTCATTGAGAGGCGAAAGCAGGCTCCGCGCGAACACCGAGCCAAGCATCCGGCACTGCTGGCGGGACTTCTGTTTGCACCGGATGGCCAACGCATGTTGCACTCCTTCGTCAAAAAGAAAAATGGTCGGCAGTACCGCTACTACGTGCCTTACCTGCACAAGCGGCGCAACGCCGGTGCCAGCCTGGCTCCGCATACGCCGGACGTGGGCCACCTGCCAGCCGCCGAGATCGAAGATGCAGTGTTGGCGCAAATCCATGCTGCGCTCTCATCGCCGCAAATGCTGATCGCAGTGTGGAGATCCTGCCAGCAGCATCCGGCGGGGGCGACGCTGGACGAGGCACAGGTGGTGGTCGCCATGCAGCGCATCGGTGACGTGTGGTCGCAACTGTTCCCTGCCGAGCAGCAACGGATTACACGGCTGTTGATCGAACGCGTGCAACTACACGGGCACGGCCTGGATATCGTTTGGCGAGAGGACGGTTGGATCGGATTCGGTGCGGACATCAGCACGCATCCCTTGATCGAAGAGTCCCAAGAGCGTGTCGAGGAGGCTTTGGCATGAATGCCACGACCCACCAGCGCCAGCGCGCCGTCCGCATCGAGATTGGAGCCGAGGCGCGCAGTTATGTCAGCGAGGGGCAGCGGGTTACCTTGGTGCCCCTGACGATCAAGCGCCGCCAGAACCGGAAGCTGCTGATACCGCCAGCCCCCGAGATCGCGGACCGAATCGGTGGCTTCGATGTGCCGATGATCAAAACGCTGGGCAAGGCCTTCTACTGGAAGCGCTTGATCGACGATGGCACCTACTCCACGACAACGGACTTGGCGCACGCCTTCAAAGTGGAACCGGGCTGGGCTGCCGAGGTCCTGCGCATGACCATGTTGGCCCCCGATATCGTGGAGGCGATATTCGAAGGACGTCAGCCACGCCACCTGAATCTGCACACCTTGCGTGGCCGCCAAGAGCAACTGCCGCGCGATTGGCCTGCGCAGCGTCGATTGCTCGGTTTCTCCGACGCCTGATCTGCTTCCAGACACATCCGATGACGGCGAGCCATGTGCTCGCCGTTTGCTTTTCTGCACTGGGCCATTGGCGAACCTGGAGTTCCGTCGTGGTTCGCCATTGCGTCCCTTAAAGGTTCGCCACCCGAAGTTTGGAATGACACCTGTTACTCAACAACGTCACAGGAGCATTCCATGCAGACACCAACCAGCGGTATCCCCCGGTCGCCACAGCAGGCGATCAACACCATGTCACCCGGTGATCGCCGCGTGCTCAACGAAAACGAGCTCGCGCAACGCTGGGGCGTTAGCCCCAAGACTTTGCAGCGCTGGCGCAGTGAGGGTCGCGGTCCACGCTACCTGAAGCTGTCCAAGCGTGTCGGCTACCCGGTCGACGCGATCCTCGAGTTTGAGCGCGAAGCGCTGCACGACTCGACATCCGAACGCGCGGCGGTTTGAGGAGAGATGCGATGAATGACATCACCATCTTCCCTGCCGACATCGCCGAGATGTCGGTCAGCCAACTGGCCGCATTGCCGCCCGCGCAGAAACACGAGATCGACAAGAACCTCGATGCAGCCATCGACTGGCTGAAGAAGGCGCGCACCAAGTTCGATGCGGCACTGGATCAGTGCTACGGCGAGCAGGCACGCACCGCGCTGCGCGAATCCGGCCGTGACTTCGGCACAGCACACATCAGCGATGGCCCGCTGCACCTGAAGTTCGAGCTGCCCAAGAAGGTCAGCTGGGATCAGAAGCAACTGGCTGAGATCGCTGAACGCATCGTCGCCTCAGGCGAGAAGGTCGAGGGTTACCTCGACATCAAGTTGTCCGTCTCCGAATCCCGCTTCACGAACTGGCCGCCTGCTTTGCAACAGCAGTTCGCCGCCGCTCGCACCGTGGATTCCGGCAAGCCGTCTTTCACCCTTTCCATCGATTCGGAGTAATGACCATGAGCACCAATCTCATCGCCTCGCTGCGTCAACAGCTGCCGTCCATCTACGGCGAACACCTCCCTGACGAAATCCGGTATCGCCGCGCGGACGGTCAGGACGTCGTTGTCCCGCTTGATGTCGCCACTGTGGACGAGCTGGCTTTTGCCATCCAGACAGCCAACGCGGAATCGCTGGCGCTCGGCCGCCGCCGCACCGCGCTGGAAGAACTCCACACCGAGATGCGCAAACGTGCCGCGCGTGGAGTCGACCGTATCGCCGACGTGTCGTGGGAGGGCTGATCATGAGCGCGATCATTCCCTTCCAGTTCGAAGCGCACGCCGTGCGCGTCCAGGTCGATGAACTCGGTCTGCCGTGGTTCAACGCCACCGATGTCTGCGACGCCCTGGAGATGGGCAATCCGTCTCAGGCGATCAAGTCCCACGTCGATGCCGAGGATCTCCAGAAATTGGAGACCCTTACGGCAGGTGGCCGTCAACGTCAAAACCACGTCAACGAGTCGGGGCTTTACGCCCTGATCCTCGGTAGCACCAAGGATGCCGCCAAGCGCTTCAAGCGCTGGATCACCGGTGAAGTGCTGCCTGCAATCCGCAAGACAGGCGCGTATTCCGCCGCCACCACGATGGCTGCCTTGCCCGCGCCGACCCAAGATCGCGTCACCGCCATCCTGCTGATCGGCGAAGCGGTCGCCAAGGTACCGGGTGTCAAGACCGGCATTGCAATGGCTGCCACGTTGACCTGCATTCAGGAAAACACCGGCCTGACCACGGAAGTGCTGCGCCGCGCTTTGCCTGCCGCCAACGAGCCGATCTGCTCGCTCAACGCCACACAGCTCGGCAAATTGCTGAGTCGCTCAGCCAAAGCCACGAACCAGTTGCTGGCATCCGGCGGCCTTCAGTTCCGCAACGACCGGGACGAGTGGGAACTGACCGAGGCCGGTGAAGCATGGGCCGAAGCCATGCCGTACTCCCGCAACGGTCACAGCGGCTACCAAATCCTCTGGAATCCGGCGGTCGCGGAGCAACTGAAGGAGGTGGCGTGATGTCCCTCCCGATCATTACCGCGCAGCAGCGCTTGGCCGAACGCAAGGGTGTGAAGTTGCTGATGCTGGGCAAGTCTGGCATCGGCAAGACCACCCGGCTCAAAGACCTCGACCCTGCCACCACCTTGTTCCTCGATATTGAGGCGGGCGATCTCGCCGTGGCCGATTGGCCGGGCGACACCATCCGCCCGGCATCGTGGCCGGAAAGCCGCGACTTTTTCGTGTTCCTCGCAGGCCCGGACAAGTCACTGCCGCCGGAGAGCGCGTTCTCGCAGGCGCATTACGACCACGTCATCGAGAAATTTGGCAGCCCGACGCAGCTCGACCGCTACCAGACCTTCTTTCTCGACTCGATCACGCAGTTGTCCCGGCAGTGCTTCGCATGGTGCAAGACGCAACCCGGTGCCACCAGTGACCGCTCCGGCAAACCGGATCTGCGCGCGGCCTATGGCCTGCTCGGCCAGGAAATGATCGGCGCACTGACCCACTTGCAGCACGCACGGGGCAAGAACGTGGTGTTCGTCGCCATCCTCGACGAGCGCCTCGATGACTACAACCGCAAGGTGTTCGTGCCACAGATCGAAGGCAGCAAGACCAGTCTGGAGCTGCCCGGCATTGTCGATGAGGTCGTGACACTGGCCGAGATCAAGGCCGACGACGGCAGTGCTTACCGCGCCTTCGTCACCCACACCGTCAATCCCTACGGCTTCCCGGCCAAAGACCGCAGCGGTCGTCTCGACCTGCTGGAGCCGCCGCATCTCGGCGCACTGATCGCCAAGTGCGCAGGCCAGTCGCCATTGCCCATGCCCGGCTGCACCGGCACCCCCACCGCAGAAAACACCACCGAATCCAAGGAGTAATCGCCATGTCGTCCAACTATTTTGATTTCCAAGATGCCGATCCCCAACAGTCGGGCTTTGACCTGATCCCCAAGGGCGCTGTCGTGCCAGTGCGCATGACCATCAAGCCCGGTGGCTATGACGATCCGGGACAAGGCTGGGGCGGCGGCTACGCCACCGAGTCCTTCGAAACCGGCTCTGTCTACCTCGCCGCCGAGTTTGTCGTCACGGCGGGCGACCATGCCAAGCGCAAGATGTGGAGCAACATCGGCCTGCACTCCAAGAAGGGGCCGACCTGGGGTCAGATGGGGCGCAGCTTTATCCGCGCCGCGCTCAACAGCGCCCGCAACGTCCATCCTCAGGACAACAGCCCGCAGGCCGCCGCCGCGCGCCGCATCCAGGGTTTTCATGAACTGGATGGCCTGGAGTTTCTGGCGCGCGTGGACATTGAGAAGGATGGCAAGGGCCAAGACCGGAACGTGGTCAAGATCGCGGTCGAGCCTGATCACCCCGACTACGCAAAACTGATGGGCGTGCCGCCCAAGGCTCCGGGCAGTGGACATTCCGGCGCTCCAGCGCAGGCGGCTGCGCCTGCGTATCAGGCACCGGCTCCACAACGCGCACCGGTGACCGGCAAGCCGTCGTGGGCACAGTGAGGGAGGCCGATGAAATGCTGGGTCTGCAAACGACAGGCCCGGGGATTCGGCCACACCGACAACCGTCACGGTGTCGGCCATCCCCGGCGCTATCCCATCGACTGGGTGTTCTGCTCACAACGCTGCCAAAACGCGTTTCATGCGCTGTACGGCAACTGGCTGCGGGTCAAGGAAGGTCGCGTCGACAGTACGGAGGTCGCCATGATCGATCCATCTGATGTCGAACTGGCCGCGATGAAGAAGTGCCTCAGGGCCTTCGGCGAGGCTGCGGGCGAGATTGGCTTCACCAAGCCGCTGGGCGACTACTCCGAAGCCGAGGCGCTGCAAGTGATCGACGCCATCGTCACTTGCTACACCGAGGCAATGGTCGCGCACCACGAGGCGAGCAAGTACCCACCGGTACGCGGCATGACGCCTGCGCCCGACCCTCTGGCCAACCCGTTCGCGGATCTGGAGGACGACCTGCCCTGGGAAGAGCCGAAGGGGAAGAAGCCATGATCGACTTCAACTCCTCATCGAGCATCTCGGGTCAGGTCACCACCCTGGTGGACACGGGCCTGCAGCAGGCTCGCGCCCGCCAGTCCGAGCGCCAGTACCTCGGGGCCTCGCGCCTCGGAGTGGCCTGTGAGCGAGCGCTGCAGTTCGAGTACGCCAAGGCACCCATCGACCACGGGCGTGACACCCCGGGCCGAATGCTGCGGATCTTCGAACGCGGTCACGTCATGGAGGACTGCATGGTCGCGTGGCTCCGGGACGCGGGCTTTGACCTGCGCACCCGCAAGGCCGACGGCGAGCAGTTCGGTTTCTCGGTGGCCGATGGCCGCCTGCAGGGCCACATCGACGGCGTCATCGTCGGCGGCCCCGAGGGATTCGCCTATCCCGCGCTCTGGGAATGTAAGTGTCTCGGCAACAAGTCCTGGAGCGATCTGGACAAGAAGGGCCTGACTCTCTCCAAGCCCGTCTACGCCGCGCAAGTGGCGATCTACCAAGCCTATCTCGAACTGCACGAGCACCCGGCGATCTTCACGGCACTCAACGCCGACACGATGGAGATCTACACCGAGCTCGTGCCCTTTGACGCAGCACTGGCCCAACGCATGTCGGATCGGGCGGTCAAGGTCATCACGGCGACCGAGGCGGGAGAGCTCCTGCCGCGCGCCTTCCATGACTCGACCCACTTTGAATGCCGGATGTGCGCGTGGCAAGACCGCTGCTGGAGGACACAAGCATGAATACCTCGAATTTGAATCACGTACTGGGCGAGCAGCTGATCGACGTGCGCCAGGCTGCCCTGATGTTCAACCTGCCGTCGTATTGGCTCTCTCAAGCCAAGGAGCGAAAGGAGCGTCGCATTCCGCATTACCGCGTCGGCAAACTGGTTCGCTTCAAACCCAACGAGCTGGAAGCCTGGATCGCTGCGCAGCAGACGTCACACGAGGGTGGTGCCGATGCTTGATTTCAATGACACATCACCACCGGGAGAAACGGGCCGGCGCAACGTCAATGACAGCGAGCGGGACGATATTCGCACTGAACTGATCGCACGCATGGAATCAGTCCTGACCACGATGCTTCCGGCAGGAAAGAAGCGTCGTGGCAAGTTTCTGATCGGGGACATCCTGGGCAGCCCGGGCGACAGCCTTGAGGTGGTACTCGAAGGCGACAAGGCTGGTCTCTGGACGGATCGTGCCACGGGCGATGGCGGTGACATCTTTGCCTTGATCGCCGCCTACCTCGGGGCCAACGTCCACACCGACTTTCCCCGGGTGCTCGACGAGGCAGCTGATCTGCTCGGTCGTTCGCGATCAGTGCCGGTACGCCGCGCCAAGAAGGAAGCTCCGGTTGATGATCTCGGCCCGGCCACGGCCAAGTGGGACTACTTCGATGCCACCGGCAAACTGATTGCGGTCGTGTACCGCTACGACCCACCCGGGCGCAAGAAGGAGTTCCGGCCGTGGGATGCCAAGCGGCGTAAGATGACTCCGCCCGATCCGCGTCCGCTGTACAACCAGCCGGGGCTGGCTGCCGCTGGTCACGTTGTGCTGGTCGAGGGCGAGAAGTGTGCGCAGGCCCTGATCGCCATCGGCGTGGTGGCAACCACGGCCATGCATGGCGCAAACGCTCCCGTCGATAAGACCGACTGGTCGCCGCTGGCGGGCAAATCCGTGCTGATCTGGCCTGACCGGGACGCGCCAGGCTGGGATTACGCTGACCGTGCATCGCAAGCAATCCTGAACGCGGGTGCGACCACGGTCGCCATCCTGGTGCCACCCGATGACAAGCCGGAAGGATGGGATGCGGCTGACGCCATTCCGGACGGCTTCGATGTGAGGGGCTTCCTCGCCGTCGGCGAGCGGATGCCGGTGATGCGGTCGGTCGAGGAGACGCCACCACCGGATCTGCTGACCGGTGTCGACTGGACTACGGAGGACGGCTTGTCCTCGGCCTTCACACGCCGCTATGGCGAGGACTGGCGCTACTGCGCGCTTTGGGGCAAATGGCTGGTCTGGACCGGCGTGCGCTGGAATCCGGATCAGGTTCTCTATGTGTCTCATCTGGCGCGCGGTATCTGCCGGATGGCGTCACTCAAGGCGGACAGCCCTCGGCTCACAGGCAAGCTGGCCAGCTCCGCCACGATCTCATCCGTCGAGAAAATCGCACGCTCCGATCCCAAGCACGCGTCCACCGCCGAGGAGTGGGATGCCGACGTCTGGGCACTCAACACACCAGGCGGTGTGGTTGATCTGCGCACGGGCCGCATGCGACCGCACCGGCGCGATGATCGGATGACCAAGGTGACCACGGCCACACCGCAGGGCGACAGTCCGACGTGGCGCGCATTCCTGGCCGACGTCACAGGCGGTGACGCTGAACTGATTGCCTACCTGCAACTGATGGTTGGCTACTGCCTGACGGGCGTGACCAGCGAGCACGCGCTGTTCTTCCTGTACGGGACCGGCGCGAACGGCAAGTCGGTGTTCGTCAACGTCCTGACCACCATCTTGGGCGACTACGCGGCCAACGCGCCGATGGACACGTTCATGGAGGCGCGCACCGACCGGCATCCGACCGATTTGGCGGGCCTGCGCGGTGCCCGCTTTGTGTCCTCCATCGAAACCGAACAGGGTCGGCGCTGGAACGAATCCAAGGTCAAGGCCATCACCGGTGGCGACAAGGTGTCTGCGCGTTTCATGCGCCAGGACTTCTTCGAGTACGTGCCGCAGTTCAAGTTGGTGATCGCAGGCAACCACAAGCCATCGATCCGCAACGTGGATGAGGCGATGAAGCGGCGACTGCACCTGATCCCGTTCACGGTGACGATCCCGCCCGAGCGGCGTGACGGCAGGCTGACCGAAAAACTGCTCAAGGAGCGGGACGGCATTCTGGCGTGGGCAGTCGAGGGCTGCAGCTTTTGGCAACGCCAAGGACTGAAGCCACCCGCCAGTGTGGTGTCGGCGACCGAGGAGTATTTCGAGGCTGAGGACGCGCTCGGGCAGTGGATCGAAGAGCGTTGCTTACTGGCCAAGACCCACCGCGAAGGCGTTTCCGAATTGTTCGCCGACTGGCGTGAATGGGCTGAGCGCGCGGGTGAGTACGTGGGCTCGGTCAAGCGCTTTTCCGAACTGATGGCCGCCCGCAAGTTCGAGAAGTGTCGGCTGACCGGGGGCGCACGTGGGATCACGGGCATAGCCCTCAGGCCCAAGCCGTACAGCCATGGCTACCCCTATCGAGATGACTGAGCAATCCGGGCGAGTGACGGATTTGACGGGTTTCCTGATTGACGCGCTACGCGTGCGCGCACGTAAAGGCTGTTTTCCAAAGAACCCGTCGCATCCGTCACTCGCCCCCCGAACTGGAGTACGACGATGAACACGACAATCTTGGCCCTTGATCTGGGCACACACACCGGGTGGGCTTTGCAGCACCTGGACGGCACTATCACCAGCGGCACGGAGCACTTCAAGCCGCAGCGATTTGAAGGAGGCGGCATGCGTTTCCTCCGTTTCAAGCGCTGGCTCAACGAATTGCTCTCGGCCAGCAACCACATCAACGCGGTGTTCTTCGAGGAGGTTCGACGGCACGCTGGCGTTGATGCGGCGCACGCCTACGGTGGCTTCATGGGACACCTGACCGCGTGGTGTGAGCATCACAACATCCCTTACCAGGGTGTTCCAGTCGGCACGATCAAGAAGCACGCGACCGGCAAGGGCAATGCGGGCAAGGACGACATGATCGCGTCCGTCCGCCTGCGTGGTCACACCCCAGTCGACGACAACGAAGCCGACGCACTGGCCTTGCTGCACTGGGCTGTCGAGACGCAGGAGGTGTGACATGAAGGTGCCGACACCCCAATACCGCTGCCCCCTCGGTCGTCTGCAGCCTCAGGCCACGGATCTGGATGCGATCAAGGAACGTGGCTGGCGTGACCAACACATCCTGGTGGTCAACGCATCCGACGAACGTCTGGACTTCATCGAGCGCGAAATCGTGCGACGCATCGGTGACCGGCTCTACGGAGGGCGACGCAATGACTAAGTGGACTATCGAGGACGTTGCTGCTCGGTTTGAAGAGGCCGCAAGCACCAGTCGACGGTTGCCTCCTGTTCGAGTGCAGGGCTACTTCAACTGCTGGCCCGCCATTGTCCGAAGCGAATGGGAGACCTTTGCAGCGGACGAGAGGGTGTACCGATCCTTTCCGCCGAGTCCAGAGGCAATTGAACGAATGCTGGAGGCTATGCGCTGGGTGCAGTGGCTCACCATCGAGCAACGTCATCTCGTATGGATGCGCGCGAAGCGCTATGGCTGGCGGGACATCACGATCCGCTTTGCCTGCGACCGCACGACGGCATGGCGGCATTGGCGGCGGGCATTGCAGACGGTCGCAGATCAACTTAATGGTGTGGTGGTTGCGTAGGGTTTTGGCGTGATTTGGCGCGTATGGTCGGGGATGTGCGCCATCACGCGGCAATCAGCGGTTTTTGCCCCTGCAACAAAACGACCTGATCTTGCGTAGTATTCATTTATCGTCTGGACAGAGGTGACGGCAGAGGAAGCAGCCCAGAAATCAACGGGTCCTTCCTGGCCAAAAACCAATGCGGGGGGCGCGAGCGCGGCGCTTTTTTAGCGTCAGGGTGCGAACCAAGGTTCGCACGGTTCGCAGTTCGCACCCCGTCAGTTCGCACCAACCCCAAAAACCCGCCCACGGTTGTCGTCGGCGGGTTTTCTATTTTCAGGACACCCTCTTTGAATACGCTCAACGTCGAGTACCGCAAGGTCGAGGCGCTGATTCCCTACGCCCGCAATCCGCGCACACATTCCGATGCGCAGATCACCAAGATCGCCGCCAGCATCGTCGAATATGGCTGGACGAACCCGGTACTGGTTGATGGCGACAACGGCATCATCGCGGGCCACGGTCGTTTGGCTGCTGCACGCAAGCTGGGGCTGGATCAGGTGCCGGTGATCGAACTGGCCCATCTCACCACCGCGCAAAAGCGCGCCTTGGTCATCGCCGACAACCGGCTGGCGCTTGACGCTGGCTGGGATGAGGAGATGTTGGCGCTCGAACTGGCGGAGCTTTCCGAAGCGGGTTTCGAACTGGCGCTGACCGGCTTCGAGAACATCGAGATCGATGCGCTGCTGGCAGATGCCCCGTCGACTGAAGGTGAACCGGCGGCGCAGGATGGTGCAAACGCCGATGAACTCGATACGACCGATGACGTACCTGACACGCCAGTGGTGGCGGTGTCGCGCGAGGGAGATGTCTGGGCCATCGGCTCGCACCGCTTGATCTGTGGCGACGCCACCGACCCAGCCGTGGTCGCCACGCTGATGCAGGGTGACACCGCGCAGCTTTGCTTCACCTCGCCGCCGTATGGCAACCAGCGCAACTACACCTCCGGCGGCATTGTCGATTGGGATGCACTGATGCGCGGTGTGTTCGCACATCTGCCGATAACGGACGCCGGACAGGTGTTGGTCAATCTTGGGCTGATCCACCGCGACAACGAAGTCATCCCCTATTGGGACGGCTGGCTGTCCTGGATGCGTCAGCAAGGGTGGCGGCGCTTCGCGTGGTACGTCTGGGATCAGGGGCCAGGCATGCCCGGCGACTGGCAGGGCCGATTAGCTCCCAGCTTCGAGTTTGTTTTCCACTTCAATCGCAGCACCCGCAAACCCAACAAGATCGTGCCTTGCAAGCACGCAGGCCAGGAATCGCACCTGCGCGCTGACGGGTCGTCCACAGCGATGCGTGGTAAGGATGGCGAGGTCGGCGGCTGGACGCACAAGGGTCAGCCGACGCAGGACACCCGCATCCCCGATTCGGTGATTCGCGTGATGCGCCACAAGGGCAAGATCGGGCAGGACATTGATCACCCGGCCGTGTTCCCGGTGGCATTGCCGGAGTTTGCGATCAAGGCTTACACCGATTCGGGTGACGTCGTGTTCGAGCCCTTCGGTGGCAGTGGCACGACGATGCTGGCCGCGCAACGCACTGGCCGGATCTGCCGCAGTGTGGAAGTTGCACCGGAGTACGTGGACGTGGCCATCAAGCGCTTTCAGCAAAACCACCCCGGCGTGCCGGTCACGCTCATCGCAGGCTTTGGAATCAAATCGGGCCAGTCCTTCGACGACGTGGCCACAGAACGGCTGGCGACCTCGGAGGTCGAACAATGAGCGCGTCCTGGTTGGCAGACAAGATCGAGCAGTGGCCTACAGCCAAACTGCTGCCCTATGCCCGCAATGCGCGGACGCACTCGGATGACCAGGTGGCGCAGATCGCTGCATCGATTGCCGAGTTTGGCTTCACCAATCCGATCCTTGCGGGCAGTGACGGCGTCATCGTCGCTGGGCATGGCCGCTTGGCCGCTGCGCAGAAACTCGGGCTGGAAATCGTGCCCGTGGGCGTACTGGATCACCTGAGCCCGACCCAGCGCCGCGCCTTGGTCATCGCAGACAACCGCATCGCGGAGAACGCTGGTTGGGATGACGCGATGTTGCGGATCGAACTTGAGGCTTTGCAGCTGAAAGGTTTCGATCTGGACATCACAGGCTTCGACGCCGACGCGCTGGCCGAACTGATCGCGGGCGACGAGCCGGACAACGAGGGGCAGACCGATGAGGACGCGGTACCGGAGGTTGGCGAAATTCCAATATCGCGCCCGGGCGATGTCTGGATCATGGGCCAGCACCGACTGCTGTGCGGTGACTCGACCGTGGCAGAGAGCTATGCCCGGCTGATGCGAGGCGACATGGCAGACATGGTCTTCACCGACCCGCCGTACAACGTGAACTATGCCAACAGCGCCAAGGACAAGATGCGCGGCAAGGACCGCGCGATCCTCAACGACAACTTGGGCGATGGCTTCTACGACTTCCTGTTGGCAGCATTGACGCCCACCGTGGCGAACTGCCGGGGCGGCATCTATGTGGCGATGTCATCCAGCGAGCTGGATGTGCTGCAGGCCGCCTTTCGCGCCGCCGGTGGCAAGTGGTCGACGTTCATCATCTGGGCCAAGAACACCTTCACGCTGGGCCGTGCCGACTACCAGCGCCAGTACGAACCGATCTTGTACGGATGGCCCGAGGGTGCGCAACGCCACTGGTGTGGTGACCGCGATCAGGGCGATGTGTGGGCGATCAAGAAGCCGCAGAAGAACGATCTGCATCCGACGATGAAGCCGGTGGAGCTGGTCGAGCGAGCCATCCGCAATTCGAGCCGCCCGGGTAACGTGGTGCTCGATCCGTTCGGTGGTTCTGGCACAACGCTGATTGCGGCCGAAAAGTCAGGTCGCGTCGCGCGGCTGATCGAACTCGATCCGAAGTACGTGGATGTGATCGTGCGCCGGTGGGAGGACTTCACCGGCCAGACGGCCATCCGCGAGGCAGCAGACCAGGAAGTGTGCGCCAGTTGAATGGCTGGCCGGGCTGCCTGGCATCTTCTTCCTCGGCGATGCGCCGGAGGATGGGTATCCGCAATCTGCGGTTTATGCCTAAACTGCTTGCTGCGGTGCACCAAGGTGGTTTCCATTCCTTGCTCACCAAAAAATAGGTGAGCGGCTCAGATCGACCCAGAGTGGCCTTTCGCCTTTGGTCAGTAGCGCGACTGAAAGCAGCCGCCCAACGCAGAGTTAGGCATCATTCGGTTGACGGCGTCAGCGCTCCGGCAAGCTCCTCGACGGCTGCGGTAGCTTGGCTGCACAACGCGGCGAATTGTTCTGAGTACGTAGACGGCTTCTCGTCCCGATTTAGGATCTTGTGATCAGCATCGACTCGGAGCGCAGATACCTTACGAAGGACCTCCGACAGACTGCCAGGTAGCTTGAACTGCTGCTCAAGCAACGCCAGCAGCTGGCTGCTGCTGAGGGGGCGCTTTGACTGATGATGCACAAAGTCGGATGCAGACAACCCCAACCTATTTTGGAGAATGTCCTTCATGGTCGCCTGAGAGAGTGCGTCGGGGCCAATGATCTTGTAGAGCTCGCTAGCGCAGTCGCAGAAGGACTTGTACGTTTGCTCAACTGGCGCGCGAAGGTGAACGTTCTCGAGTCGAGTGAAAAGCGCGCCGGGCGACACGATCGAGTTCAGAGATCGCATTGCGGCGATCAAATCGGCGATGGGGTCAGGGTACTCGACCCAAGATCCATCGTAGGTTCTGCCGAGAAAGGCCTGGAAGTTGGGATCGCTGGACTCCAAGTCTGGCTTTACCAGTTCATGGGAGTGCCAGTACCTTTGCTCCAACACTCCCATGTCAGCAAGATCCTTGCAGATCGCAGTGACTGCAATTCTTCCGTCTCGAAGTCGGCATTTGCCATACCTGACATACAGATAACGATCGTCAACATCTTCCCCACGTGCGTTGATCTCTCCGCCGGCGAGACTGTCACTAATGTCGTACAGCTCCGGATGATCAAAGTAGCGAGATAGAACCTCCTCGGAGAAGAAGATGAGTTCAATCTGCTGAGTACCGAGGTGCAGTCTTACAACGTACTCGGTTAGGTTTTGTGCCGGTAGTTCAGAAGCGTAGAAGGCCCGACGCAGCGCGCCCCTGGAGGGGAAGAAGATGTGGGTCGTGAATGGCCTCTGGGTAAAGCCACCACTAGGGTTGGCGGGGTCGAAGCTCAGCGCGACCAGCTTTACGTCACGATTTAGGGTGCCATAGCCCAGATGCGCAAGCTCCTCAACCGCTGCCAGTGCTTGCTCATGTGACACCGAGAGCTTCTCAGCAATGGTGCTCGCGCTGGCGCCGCCGTGGTTGGCGAACCATTCGGCGAGCCCTTCATCAAGAACAAGTGTTTGGAAGTCAGTGAGGGACATGCGGAATTGTGGTCTAGTACGTTTAATGAGCTAGGACGATCACTCACGATCACCATAGCACCTGACCACTTAGCGGTCGCTGACCAGCGTCCACTCCTGGCCGATAGCAGACGTCTATATTTGGCATAGATAGCACAACTTATTTCCCTCACAGGCACCCGCGACCATGTCACAAAAATGACATCAACGAGTCATCAGGGTGTCATATCACGACATTACCATCGCT
>Ga0233425_10000248_pt1 | contig 143041 bp, 129 predicted proteins | sample Watercolumn_Towu_2_FD_181712 | JGI IMG/M metagenome (GOLD analysis project Ga0233425, IMG submission 181712) | Freshwater microbial communities from Lake Towuti, South Sulawesi, Indonesia - Watercolumn_Towuti2014_140_MG | ecosystem: Environmental > Aquatic > Freshwater > Lake | place...
GACTGTAGTAATCGGTCGCGTCCAGGGCTGCCGCCAAGCGCCAGCTCTCCTGGGCCACGGCTGCATCCCCCAGGACCTGCTGGGTTTTACCCGACCAGAAATAGGCACGGGCTTGATCCGTTGGGGTAGTTGAAAGCAGGATACTGCGCTGGAAGGTGATCAGGGCCTGGTCGTACTGGCCCATGCGGAAGCGGGTGATCCCGGCCCAGAACAGGGCCTGGGTGGCGACTTCGCTGCCCGGGTAGGCGTTGTTCAGGTCCTCCCACATGCGCGCGGCTTGTTCGAGCTGGCCATTGCGCTCATAAAGCCTGCCGATGGTCAACATCGTTTGCGGGATCGTCCCGGCGACCTGGGCCTGGCGGGTGAAGGCGAGCAGGGTCTCGATGGCGGCGTCGTAATTGCCGAGGAAATACCATTGGATATAAGCCTTCTCGTCCCAGGCGGCCGGCCAGTACTGGTTGGCCGGATAGCTGGAGATGTAACCTGTAAACGCCTCCACTGCCTGCTGGTACTGGCCCATCTCGCGCAGGGTCATGGCGGCATAGTAATTCGCCGTGCCGTCGTTGGGCGCGCCTGAATCGAGGTAGCGGTTGAAGGCGTCCAACGCGTACCCGTACTGGCCGGCGAAATAATCGACCAGGCCGCGGTCCAGGTCGCTGACCGGGATGCCGGCATTGACCAGGGCGACCAGGGCGGAATAAGAATCGTATGAACTGGGATAATTCTCGACGGCATGCAGGAAGCGTTGGTAGGCCGGATCCGCCTGACCGAGACCGAGGTGCAGTTGTCCGGCCAGCAGGTCCATTTCGGCCTTGACGTAATCCTGCCCGGAGGTCGCTGCGATCGAATCGTACATCCCCAGGGCAGTGACCGTATCCCCGGTCAGTTCATAGGCCTGTGCGATGTCGATCTGGACCCGGGTGTCATCGCCGATATGGTCGGCCGACAACGCTGCCTGATAAGCGGCGATGGCATCGGTGTACAGGCCGGCATTGAACAGGGCGTCACCCCTGGCGGTTTGCGCGTAGGTATCGAGCGTCCCCGGACGCAGGGCGACGTACTGCTGGAAAGCGTCCGCAGCTTCCAGGTAGCGTTCCTGTTCGGCATAGATCATGCCCCTCAGGTAATAAGCGCCCGGAGTCTGGGATGCGTCGGGGTATTCGCTGCAAAGCTGAAAAAGGATCTCCAGCGAACGGGCATTATTTCCGGCTTCACGGTAGACCCGGCCGATGCCCCAGAGGGCTGCTGCCCGGTAGGCCGGATCGACGGCCGACTCGAACGCGGATTGATATTCATACTGGGCGCGATCGAAATCCCCGAGGAAGAGCGCCCGATCCCCGGTCGAGAGGCGGACCTGGGGGGTGGGGGTCGGGGAAGGGGTGGGGCTGGGAGATGTGGTCGGCGCGGCCGTGTCTGCCGGCAGCTGTGCGGGGGTCGGGGATCCAGCCACGCCGGATTCCGGGCTGAAGGTGCAGCCGGTGATCAGGAGGAGAATCAACACCAGGAGGGTCCGATTTTTCTGGGACATGAAAACCCTTATAATTGAGAACAAAAGGTGTGTCAAGCTTGCCAAACACTGCCGGGCATGATAAACTTTTGCCGCATTCCCACGGCGCCCGGAACTGGGCGTCATTTCATGTAGGGATATAGGAAAGTCCATGAACATCTTGCTGACCGGTTCGGTGGCGTACGATTATTTGATGACCTTCCCTGGCCTGTTCAAGGAGCAACTGCTTCCGGAACGGCTCGAAAAGATCAGCCTGTCCTTCCTGGTCGACAGCATGACCCGTCAGGATGGCGGCATTGCCCCGAACATCGCTTACACCATGGCCCTGCTGGGGGAACGGCCGCGGGTCATGGCGACCGTGGGCGAGGATTTCGAGGACTACCGGGCACGGCTGGAAAAACGCGGCGTCGATACCTCCCTGATGGAGGTCATCCCCGGTCTCTACACCGCATCCTTCTTCGCAACCACGGACAAGGCGAGCGCCCAGCTGGCCTCCTTCTACCCGGGGGCGATGGGCTCTGCCTCCAGGCAAAGCCTGACGAACGTCCGCCCGGCCCCGGACCTGGTGATCGTCTCCCCGAACGCGCCTCTGGCGATGACCAAGTTCGCCGCGGAATGCCGGGAATTGAAGCTGCCCTATCTCTACGACCCCTCCCAGCAGATCCTGCGCCTGGAAGGTCCCGAACTCCAGCGTGACATGGATGGAGCCCGTTTCCTGTTCGTCAACGATTACGAGTTCGGGTTGATCTCGAAGAAGACCGGCTGGGAGCTGGAGCAGATGCTCCAGCACGTCCAGGTCATCGTCGTCACGCGCGGCAAGGACGGTGCGGACCTGTACACCGAAAGCGAGCATCACTTCATCCCGACCGTTCCCGAACGCGAGATCGTCGACCCGACCGGAGTCGGGGACGCCTTCCGGGGCGGTTTCCTGGCCGGGTATGCCCGCGGCTGGGACTGGGTCCTGTGCGGCCAGGTGGGTTCGCTGGCGGCCGTCTATTGCCTGGAGAAAAAGGGCACCCAGAACCACTTCTACACCCGCAAGGAATTTGTCGAGCGCTTCCGGAACCATTTCGACGATCATGGCAAGCTGGACGGGCTTCTGTCCTGATCCGGGCGCGATCGCTCCCGGCGGATCGATCCGCCGTACACCCAGAAGGAGATGGAAATAATGAGCAACCACGATATCAAGGATATCAACCTGGCCGAAGGCGGCCGCCGCCGCATCGAATGGGCGGAACGCGAAATGCCCGTCCTGCGCACCATCCGCGAGCGCTTCGCCAAGGAAAAACCGCTGAAGGGCGTGCGCCTGTCCGCCTGCCTGCATGTCACCACCGAGACCGCCAACCTGGCGCGCACGCTGGTGGCCGGCGGTGCGGACCTGGTGCTGACGGCATCCAATCCGCTCTCCACGCAGGACGATGTCGCCGCTGCGCTGGTCAACATCTATGAAGTCCCGACCTACGCGATCAAGGGCGAGGACAACGTCACCTATTACAAGCACATCGGTGCCGCCCTCGACCACAAGCCGCACATGACCATGGATGACGGCGCCGACCTGGTCTCGACCATCCACAAGGAACGTCGCGAACTGCTCAAGGAGATCGTCGGCGGCACGGAAGAGACCACCACCGGCGTGATCCGCCTGAGGGCCATGGCCGCGGACAAGATGCTCGAGTTCCCGGTCATCGCGGTGAACGACGCCATGACGAAGCATTTCTTCGACAACCGCTACGGCACCGGGCAGAGCACCGTGGACGGCATCGTGCGCGCCACCAACGTCCTGCTGGCCGGCAAACGCTTCATCGTCGCCGGGTATGGTTGGTGCGGACGCGGCCTGGCCTCCCGGGCGCGCGGCATGGGCGCCCTGGTGATCGTCACCGAGGTGGACCCGCTCAAGGCGCTGGAAGCGGTCATGGACGGTTTCGAGGTCATGCCGATGATGGACGCCGCCCGGATCGGCGACATCTTCTGCACCGTGACCGGAGACATCAACGTGATCGACACCCGCCACTTCGAGGCAATGAAGGACGGCGCGATCGTGGCTAACTCCGGGCATTTCAACGTCGAGATCAACATCCCCGGGCTGGTGGGCATCAGCAAGGGTGAGCCGAAGCTGGTCCGTCCGTTCGTCGACCAGTATGAAACCAAGGATGGGCGCAAGATCAACATCCTGGGTGAGGGCCGCCTGATCAATCTTGCCTCCGCCGAAGGCCATCCCGCCTCGGTGATGGACATGTCCTTCGCCAACCAGGCCCTGGCCGCCGAGTACATGATCAAGAATGCCTCGACGCTGGAGAAGCGGGTCTACTCCGTTCCGGCGGAAGTGGATGCCGAGATCGCCCGCATCAAGCTGGACGCGATGCGGATCAAGATCGACGAGCTGACCCCCGAACAGGTCAAGTACCTGAATTCCTGGGAAGAGGGGACATAGCCTTTAGAGAACCGATCAGCCTCACCGTGAATGCACGGTGAGGCTTTTTTTGGTCACAAACCGGTGGGGGGATGTTAGCCGGGAGATAGGTTGGCTGGGGACATCCCGATTATGCTTGCGAAAAAGGAGTCCCATGCTGCGTAACTTTCGTGAACCTGTAAGCGGCCTGCTGCATCTTGGCGGCGCGGTCGCCTCCCTGGGCGGACTGACCTACCTGGCCTCCCTGTCCTGGAATTGGAGTGCCAGGCTGGTCTCCATCGTCGTCTATGGCGCCAGCCTGGTGCTGCTCTTTCTATCGAGCACCGTCTACCACCTCACCCGGGCCAGACCGGCGGTGATCAACGTCCTGCGCAAGCTCGATCATTCGGCCATTTATGTCCTGATCGCAGGAACCTACACGCCGTTCTGCCTGCTGGCATTTCACGGTTTCTTCCGTTGGGGGCTGCTGATCCTGATCTGGGGGATCGCCCTGACCGGGATCGTGATGAAGATCCGCCTGGGCAGGCTGCCGCGCTGGGTCAATGCCGGGGTGTATGTGCTCATGGGCTGGCTGTGTGCCCTGGCGGCCCCGCAGATGGCGTCCGCCCTGTCCGCGGAGACGCTGACCTGGCTGGTCGTGGGCGGTGTGGTCTACACCCTCGGCGCGGTGGTGTATGCCACCAAGATCTTCAATTTCTTCCCGGGGAAGTTCGGCTTTCACGAGATCTGGCACATGTTCGTGCTGGCCGGCGCCCTGGCCCATTTCCTGTCAGTCCGCTCCCTGCTTGTCTAGCCCCACTGGACTTGTGCGGATCCGCCGTACCTTCAGGATGCCCCGGATCGGTTCCCGGGGCATCCTGTTTCGTTATTTTCCTTTACGGGCGGCGTAATCGCTGTACCCGCCGATATACTCCTTGAGCCTTCCGCTTACCAATTCCAGGATGCGATCGACGGTCTGATCGAGGAAATAACGGTCGTGGGAGATGACCAGCATGGTGCCGACGAAATCGGCGAGGGCGGCCTCGAGCACCTCGGCCGAGGCGATATCCAGGTTGTTGGTCGGCTCGTCGAGCAGCAGGAAGTTGGCATCGGAGAGGACCAGCAGGGCCAGCTGCAGGCGCGAGCGTTCGCCACCTGAAAGGGTGCGGATCTTCTCGGAGGCCTGCTTGTACGTGAAGAGGTAGCGCAGCAGGAAGGCCACCGCGCTGGATTCGCTCAATCGACCCGCCCGGCGAACCGCCTCGATCAGGGTCATGTCCAGGTCGAGGGTTTCGTGTTCCTGGGCGTAATAGCCGACCTTGACGCTGGGTCCGATCTTGATCTCCCCGGAGTCAGGCTGCTCCTGCCCCAGGATCAGGCGCAGCAGCACGGATTTCCCGGTCCCGTTCGGGCCGATCAGCCCGACACGCTCGCCGTGGCGGATCAGAACGTTCACGCCCTCCAGGATTGGACGGGCGTATGCCTTTTGGACATCCACCAGCTCGAGGACCTGGTTCGAGCCGCGCCAGCCGTTCAGCTCCAGGCCCATCTTGCGCCGTTCGAGCAGCGGGCGGTCCAGCCGCTCGACCCGCTCCAGGCGGGTCTCCATGGACCGGACGCGGCTGGCGAACGTATCGCTGACCAGCACCCAGGTCTTGTAGCGCTTGAGCGCCATTTCCATGCGGGCGATGGCCCGCTGCTGGATCTGGTACAGTTCCTCCGCCCGTGCCAGCCGGTCCTGCTTATCCAGGATATATTCGGTATAGTTCCCGCTGAAACTGGTCAGCCGCCCGTCCTCGATCTCGACGATGTGGGTGACGACCGCGTCCAGCAGCGTCCGGTCGTGGGAGATGAGCACGACCGCACCGGGATACTCGTTGATCAGCCTCTCCAGGTAGGCTTTGCCGGGCAGGTCGAGATGGTTGTCCGGCTCGTCCAGCAGCAGGATGTCCGGGCGCAGCAGGAGCAGCCGGGCAAGACCGATCAACTTCTTCTGTCCGCCGGACAGGACGCCGATCGGCTTGGCGAAGTCCGCTTCGGGCAGCCCCAGGCCGCGCAGCAACCCGGCCACCCGTTCCGGGTAAGAGGCGCCTCCCAGGGTTTCGTATTCGGCCAGGATTTTCTCGTGCAGGTCGAGCGTGCGCGCCAGCGCCTTCTCATCCTCGTAGACCGAGGGTGTACCCAGCCGGGATTCGATGTCGGCCAGTTCCCTTTCCAGTTCGGCGAAACGCGGGTTGCCGGTCAGGGCCAGCTCGTAGGCTGGTTTCTCCGCATCGAATTCCGGCTGCTGCGGCAGGTAACCGACGGTCACGCCGCGGGCACGGGCGATGCTTCCGCCCGGTTCGGCGCTGTATTCGCCGGTGATGAGCTTGAAGAGCGAGGATTTGCCGGCGCCGTTCGGCCCGACCAGGCCGATCTTCTGGTCGTGCTGGATCTCCCAGGACAGCTCGCGGAAGAGCGCTTTCGCTCCGAGGATGAGGGTCAGGTTGGACAGGCTGATGGATATCATGGGTGCTCCGAAGGTGGTGGGAAAAAGAAAAACCGCAGGGAGGGCCTGCGGCGGGAAAAGACTCGATGGACGAAGCTTAGGTCATGCTTTCCGGGCAACAGGCGCGATTCAAGGAACCCCGGCGGGAATGAAGCCGTTAACCACCAGGAACGGCGCGGAATGGGCGGCAGGATCGGCATGGATCATAACGGCGGCATTATATCACAAGCGGCGCGCCTCTATCCAAAACTCGTGCAATCTGATAAGATAGCCACCGCACGCCGGACCTCTCAGCCTCGGCCCACTGGCCGGGGTTTTTATATGAAACAGGGAACTATGCTCAAGGAAAGAACCGATCTCCGTAACATCGCCATCATCGCCCATGTCGACCACGGCAAGACCACCCTGGTGGACGGCCTGCTCCGCCAGGCCCACACCTTCCGCGAGAACCAGCAGGTGGCCGAACGGGTGATGGATTCGAACGACCTGGAGCGCGAACGCGGCATCACCATCCTGGCCAAGAACACCGCCATCTCGATCTTCGATGCCGACGCCAGGCAGCAGGTCAAGATCAACATCGTCGACACCCCGGGCCATGCCGACTTTGGCGGCGAGGTCGAGCGGGTCATGAACATGGTCGACGGCGTCCTGCTGCTGGTCGACGCCGCCGAGGGTCCGATGCCGCAGACCCGCTTCGTGCTGAAGAAGGCGCTCGAGCGCGGACACAAGGCCATCGTCGTCATTAACAAGGTCGACCGAAAGGATGCCGAGCCGGCGCGCGTGCTCAACCAGACCTTCGACCTTTTCATCGAGCTGGGCGCCTCGGATGAGCAGGCCGACTTCCCGGTCATCTACGCCCAGGCGACCAGCGCCCGCGCCGGGCTGACGCCCGATCTCGGGCCGGACCTGCAGCCCCTGTTCCAGTCCATCCTGCGCCATATTCCCGGCCCGCGCGTCGACCTGGAAGCGCCGCTGCAGATCCTCGTCACCACGCTGGGATACGACGATTACCGCGGCGTGACCGCCCTCGGGCGTCTCTTCGCCGGGACGATCAAGGCCGGGCAGCCGCTGGCGCGCCTGACCCTGAAGGGCGAGAACCTGCCGGAACGGGCGCGATATCTCTACGTCCACCAGGGTCTGGAAAAGGTCGAGGTCGAGGCGGCCGAGGCGGGCGAGATCATCGCCCTGGCCGGCCTGGAAGGGATCGCCATCGGCGAGACCCTGGCCGATCCGCAGAACCCGCTCGCCCTGCCGACCATTAAAGTCGAGGAGCCGACCGTGCGCATGACCTTCGGGGTCAACACCTCGCCGTTCAGCGGCAAGGAAGGCAAATGGGGCACGTCGCGGAAACTGCGCGAGCGCCTGTTCGACGAACTGCGCACCAATGTTTCCCTGCGCGTCGAGGAGACCAACACCGCCGACACCTTCCTGGTCTCCGGGCGGGGCGAACTGCACCTGGGCATCCTGATCGAAACCATGCGCCGCGAAGGCTACGAGTTCCAGGTCTCCCGCCCGGAGGTCATCTTCCGGAAGGCGGAAGATGGCAGCATGCTGGAGCCGTACGAGGAAGTCCACATCGAGACCAGCAACGACACGGTTGGCGTGGTGGTCGAAATGCTCGGCGGACGTCGCGGCCAGATGATGGACATGCACGAGACCGGCCAAGGGACCACCCGCCTGGTCTACATCGCCCCGACGCGCGGCCTGCTCGGTTTCCGCTACCAGTTCCTGACCGCCACGCGCGGTGCGGGCGTGATGCACACGATCTTTCACGGATACGATGAAATGTCCGGGCCGATGGCGACCCGCCTGACGCAATCCATCGTCGCCTGGGAACAGGGCACGACGACCGCCTACGCCCTGAAAAGCGCCGAGGAGCGCGGTACGCTTTTCGTCGGACCCGGGGAGGACGTGTACGAGGGGATGGTGGTCGGCGAGACCAACAAGGGCTCGGATGTCCCGTTCAACGTCTGCCGCAAGAAGCATCTCACCAATGTGCGCTCGTCGCGCGGCGAAATGGAGATCCGCCTGACCCCGCCGCGCAAGATGAGCCTGGACGAGGCCATCGAGTATCTGGCGGACGACGAACTGCTCGAGGTCACCCCGACCAACTACCGCATCCGCAAGCGCATTCTCAATACGGATGACCGCGGCAAGCAGCAGAAGCGCATCAAGGAAGGCCTGGAGGAAGCATGAACGGAACCCGGTTCCTGTCGAGGGAACCGGGTTTTTTTATTCCCTATTTGACTCTGCGGACCGTTCCACCGGTCAGCGTTTGGAGCTGCGCGGGGGTCAGTTCGAAGACCGCGCTGGGTGCGCCGCCGGCTGCCCACAGGCTGGGATATTGGAGCAGGTCCTCGTCGAGATAGGTCTCCATCGGGCGGGCATGCCCGAGCGGCGGGACCCCGCCGATGGCGAATCCGGTTGTCAGACGGACGAAATCCGGGTCGGCGCGGCGGATGGCCTCCCCGGCAACCTGGCTGAGCTGTGCCTCGTCCACCCGGTTGGCGCCGCTGGTCAGGACCAGGATCGGTTTGCCGCTGACGACCCCCTGGAAAATGAGCGACTTGACGATCTGCCCGAGGCTGCAGCCGACCCGGTCTGCAGCTTCCTGCGCGGTGCGGGTGCTCTCGGCAAATTCGATCACCTTGCAGGCCAGTCCAGCTTTTTCAAGCAGGTTCTGGACCGCCTGTGCATTGGGGCTGAGCGTTGGCAGGAGCGTCACATTCGTCCTTTCAGGCCGGCTCGGCCAGGAAGATCCCGACCGGCAGCCCCCACATTTCCATCCGCCGATTTGTGCTTATCCGGAATCCGGCTGCGGACAGGAACCCGCCGGTCGCGATCGGTCGACAATCCACGATCTCTGGCCAGCGGACGTGGGTCCATTTGTAAACATCGACCGCCCAGCCGGTCCCGTCCGCCAGCGCGACGATCGCCAGCCTGCCGTTGGGGCGCAGCGTCCGGCGGCATTCGGCCAGGACCGCCGGGATCTCCGCCTCAGGGAATAGTTCGAGGGTGAAGCTGATCAGGACGGCGTCGAGGCTGGCGGAGGGCAGGGGCAGGTGCAGGGCATCCGCCTGGCACAAGTGGACCGTCCCCGGCTTTGTCTTTTTCGCGGCCCGCCGGGCACGCGCCAGCATACCGGCCGACAGGTCCAGCCCGAAGGTCGCGGCGCCGCTCCGGGCGAGTTGATCCAGGGCATGCCCGGTCCCGCAGCCGATCTCCAGGATGCGTTCACCGGGGCGGGCAGAGAGCAGCTCCAGACCGGCAAGGGTGAAGGCTTGCTCGCTGCCGGCGAACCAGTCATACCAGCGGCTCATGCGGTCGTAGTTCTGCCGGGTTGCGTTGTGCTCGGGAAGTGTGTTCATCGCACGAAGGCCGCTTCCTTCCCATCCAGGGCGTCCCGCAGTTGGAGCGCGTGCCCGTGAAACAAGTCCATGGAGAGGGCTTCCGCGACAGGAAACCAGTCGATCCCGGTCGTTTCCGCGCTCAAAGTCGCCTGCCCGCCCGTCTGCCGGACCTCGAAATCCAGCACGACGATATGCGCCTCGTTCCCGTCGGGGTAGATGACCAGCTCGTCCGGGTTGCTGTAGACGCCGACCAGGCGCTCCACTTTGACCGTCAGCCCGGTCTCCTCGAAGAATTCCCTTTCACAGGCTTCCGCTACTGTTTCGCCCGGTTCGATCATGCCCCCGGGCAGGCACCACTGGCCGTTATCTGAACGGCGGGTCAGCAGGACGGAGTTGCGGGCCTCGTCCAAAAGAACGGCCGAGCATCCCAATCGGAGCCGGCCTTGTCTTGCGGCACGCGTGCCGCGCAGGATCTGGGTCATGTGGATATTATACAGGAGGAGGATGCGCCTAGCCTTTACGAACGGACGAAGGTGCCGTTGCGCAGGTCCTCGAGCGCCTGCTGGATCTCCTGGCGGGTGTTCATCACGAACGGACCGTAGGGCACGATCGGTTCCCCGAAGGGGGCGCCGGAGATGAGCAGGAAGCGTGCCCCGCCCTGACCCGCCCGTGCGTGTACACGCTCGCCGTCAGCGAAGGCGAGCATGCGCACCGCATCCACCGGGGTCTCTCCGACGGAAAGGCTGCCTTCGAAAACGTATGCCAGGGCGGTATGGCCGGCGGGGATCGCCTGAGCGAATTCCGCTCCCGCTTCGAGCGTCACCTCGATGTAGAGCGGGCTGGCGGCGATCTCCTTGACCGGTCCCTGGGTGCCCGCGACCTCGCCGGCCACGACGCGGGCCTGCCATCCTCGTCCGGCGGCTGCCGGAATGGTGGCGGCATCGACTTCCTGGTAGCGCGGCCGGGTCATTTTGAGCGCGGCGGGCAGGTTGACCCATAACTGAAAGCCGTAGATGTTGCCAGCCGGTCCGCGCTGCGGCATCTCCTCGTGCAGGATGCCGCCTCCGGCAGTCATCCATTGGACGTCCTGCGCGCCGATCAGGCCGCTGTTCCCCAGGCTGTCCCGGTGCCGGACCGATCCTTCCAGCATGTAGGTGACCGTCTCGATGCCCCGGTGTGGGTGCATCGGGAAGCCGCGGATCGGCCCCTCGACCGGGTCGTTAAATGCGAAGTGATCGAAGAGCAGGAAGGGGTCGAAGCGGTTGCCGACCTGGGGGGAGATCGAACGCCGCAGCAGGACCCCGGCGCCCTCGATGACCAGTTGCGGTTCGATGATCTCTTTGATGGGGCGGATTTTATTCATACCAATATACTCCAATTACCGCCATTGTACCCGCACCAGATTAATATTGGATAGGAATTTGAGCTTACGATCTATTTCAGAGAAAATCCCTGTTCTTCCAGCACCGCCCGCAGGCCGGTGCGGACCGCTTTCGAGACCCGCCGGGCGGTGTGCTCCAGCCAGCCGTACTCCGCCATCGCTTCCGGTTTTCCCGGCGCGGGGACCTGGCGGCCCTCATAGATGCCGGTGACGGCCATCGTCCGGTCGTAGGCCTGGAGCGCGGACTCTTGGTCGAGCTGGTAGGTGTCCCGATGCAGGATCGCCTGGAGCGGCAGGCGCGGCTTGACGCGTCCGTGCTTGGCCGGCCAGCCGAGGGACATCCCCGCGATGGGGAAGGTCAGCCGCGGCAGTTCGAGCAGCCCGATGATCTCCCCGGGGTTGTTGCGGATCGCCCCGACGTAGCACATACCCAGGCCGAGCGACTCGGCCGCCAGGGCGGCATTCTGGGCGGCAATGGCGCAGTCCAGCGCGGCGACCAGGAAATTCTCCACGTACCCGCTTGCCTGTTTGGTGCCACGCATCTGGCAGACAGTTTCTGTGCGCGCCAGGTCGGCGACCCACGCCAGGAAGACGGGAGCCGCGGCGATGAAGGCCTGCTCCCCGCACAGCTCTGCCAGCCGCCGGCGTCGGTCTGCATCGGTGACGACGATGACCGAGTAGGCCTGGAGATTGGAGGAGCTGGAGGCACACTGAGCGGCCGCTACGATCGTTTCGACCATTTCGTCCGGGAGGGGATCGGGCTTGAAATGCCGGACGGAGGCATGGCTGTGGATGAGTTCAAGGGTGGGATTGGTCATGGATTCATTTTACGCAAGTCTGGGGTCTTGACAAGTCTCCCGTTAAGCTGGTTTATACAAATAACTTTGTAGGGCAAAGTTAACGGATGTGCCGCATGAATGAAACGGGCGGAAAAGTCGATCTTGCGGGCATGTCCGAGATCGACCGCCTGATCCTCGAACCGGCGCGTCTGGCGGTCCTCTCGCTGCTCCATGTGATCGAAAGCGCGGACTTCACCTTCCTGATGAACCAGACCGGCCTGACCTGGGGAAACCTTTCCGCTCATATGAGCAAGCTGCAGGAAGCCGGTTACGTGGCGGTCGAGAAATCCTTCAAGGGGAAGCGCCTGAATACCATGCAGCGGCTGACACCCAGCGGACGGACCGCCTTTCGCAGCTACGCCGAAAGGATGCGCGCGTTCTTCAGCAGCATCCAGGATTGATCCACGGGCGGAGGGGGATGGAACCGGTAGATAAGCGGGAGCGGACCATCAGGTCCGCTCCCGGATTTCATAGCCACATTTCCAATTCGAGTTCGTCCCGGATCGGGATGCCATCCACGCCGAGCAGCGGGATTTGCGGCTTAAGCTGCCGACTCGCTTGGATGACAGCCACGCGCAGCGCGCAGAGAACGAAACCGCGTTTCTGGTAGAAGCGCAGAGCGGTGGTATTGTCGTTGGTGGTGACCAGCCACAACCGCCGGCAGCCCTGTCCACGGGCAGCCTGTTCGACCGCTTCGATAAGCGCGGTCCCGATCCCCAGGCCCTCCTGCCAGGAGTTCAAGGTGACGATCTCACAACCAGCAGCGCAGACTTGATAGGTGATCAGGCCCAGGGTCTCCTTCCCACGGCTGGCGCAGAAACCGGGCAACCGGTCGGGGTGGAAGATCTCGCCGTGTGCGACCACGGTTTCGGTCCCCCATTCCTGGCACGTTTTCTGGCGCACCCAGGATCGATCTTTGTTTGTCAGCGGGCGGATGTCCAGCATGATCTGACCTAAAAAAAAGAGGAGGCGTGGGACATCCCGCGCCTCCTGGGAGGGAGAGTGGATTAATAAGAAACGACGCGCGGCAGTTTCTTGGCCTGTTCGATCCAGGACTTGACCTGCTTGGCGCCCGGGAGCTTGTTGACCAGGTTCTTGGCAGCGTTCACTTCGACCATCTTCTGATACAGGTTGTCGGGGATGCGCTTGGCAAGTTCGACCACGGTATCCACGCCGGCTTCCTCCAGCAGGTCGGCATACTCACTGCCCACGCCCTTGATCCGGTACAGATCGGCGTGGTTGACCCACTCGAGGATCAGGGCATCGCCGATGCCTGTGGAAGCGGCGATGTCTTTGCGGCCTTTGGGGGTGGCACCTTGCTTGAGCAGGTTTTCGACGGTGCGGATCCCGACCTTGTTAAGTTTTCCAGCGTAGATTTTTCCGATGCCTTCCACGTCAACGATTTTCATGACTGATCTCCTTTTGATGATTATAAACCAACTTGATCGGGAATCTGCGGCTTTGACAGCCAGGATCGTTGACGTCTCGCGGGTTCAGGGGGTAACGACGATCTTGATGAAAAAAGAATCTCCGAATGGCAGGCCGCCGGGATCGTACGCCTGCCACTCGCTGACATACGTCCCGCTGCCGGCCGGGGCGGTGAAGACGATCTCGAGAGTCGCCTGGGAGCCAGCCCGGGCCGGGTACAGGGCATATTCCGGCGCGGCGCCCATCCGGTCCCCCTGGATAAAGCGCAGCCGGTAATCGGCGGACCAGTTGCAGGTCCCTGAATTGATCACCAGCCATTGTTTTACGACGGGCAAACCGGGCGCAACCGGGGTGTTATCCGGGATGGTTACGTCCTGCAGAAAACCCAGATTGTTGGAACAGAACGGGGTGGCGGTCACGACCGATGGGGCAGGCACGGTCGGGCTTGCCGCAGGCAGCCCGTCTGCCAGCGTGGGGATCGGTTCGGCAGTCTGCCCGGCGGCCGTGGAGCCGGCGGGAGTGCAGCCGGTCAGGCTGATGAAACAGATCAATAAAAAGGACACCAGAAACTTGGATGTCCTCGTCCTGGTGTCCAATGGCATCATTCGAATGCGGCCTTTCCCTGGATCATTCCTCTCCACCGGCATCTCCGCCGTCGTCCCCGACCGGTGAACCCATGGGCAGCTCGACTTCGCCTCCGGCGGCTTTGCTGCGGATCTCGGCTTCGATGGCATTGGCCATTTCGGGATTCTGCCGCAGGAATTCCTTGGCGTTCTCGCGCCCCTGACCGACCCGCTGGTCGCCGTAGGAGAAGAAAGCGCCGCGCTTTTCGACGATGTTCAACTGGGTGGCGAGGTCGATCAGGTCGCCGACCTTGGAAATGCCCTCGTTGTACATGATGTCGAATTCGGCGGTGCGGAAGGGCGGGGCGACCTTGTTCTTGACGATGCGCACCCGCGTGCGGTTGCCGACGATCTCGGCGCCGACCTTGATCGACTGGATGCGGCGAACGTCCAGGCGGACGGAGGCGTAAAACTTCAAGGCATTGCCGCCGGTGGTGGTTTCCGGGTTGCCGAACATGACGCCGATCTTCATGCGCAACTGGTTGGTGAAGATGACCGAGGTCTTCGTCTGGTTGATCGCCCCGGACAGCTTGCGCAGGGCCTGGGACATCAGGCGGGCCATGGCACCCATTTGGGCATCGCCCATGTCGCCTTCGATCTCCGAGCGGGGCACCAGCGCGGCGACCGAGTCGATCACCACCAGGTCGACGGCGCCCGAGCGGACCAGAGTCTCGGTGATCTCGAGCGCCTGTTCGCCCGTGTCCGGCTGGGAGACGAGCAGGTTTTCCACGTCCACGCCGCACTTGGCCGCGTAGCTCGGGTCGAGGGCGTGTTCCATATCCACATAGGCGGCCGTGCCGCCGCTCTTCTGCACCTCGGCCACAATGTGCTGGCAGAGAGTGGTCTTGCCGGACGATTCAGGTCCGTAGATCTCCGTGATCCGTCCGCGCGGGATGCCACCGATGCCGAGGGCCAGGTCGAGCGAAAGCGAACCGGTCGGGATGGCGTCGATGGTCATCTTGTGCGCCTCACCGAGGCGCATGATCGAACCATCTCCATAACGTTTGACGATATCGCCAACGGCCTTGTCCAGCATGGCGCGGCGGCCATCATCCATCTGGTGCTCAATGCCGGGATCTGATTTGCGTGCCATAGGGATCCTTTCTGTACGCAGGTGATTGTTCAGAGTATAGCACAGATGTTCGGTCCGTCAAGGGATGGGCGTACTGAGTTGTTGTTCCGGTGGAGCAAAATCGTAGCCCCCGTACCCGTAGAAAGCAAAATAGTTGATCTGCCCGGGATAGATCTGAATGGTCGCCAGGCGGTTCAGCGAGCCGTAGGGGATGTTGATCTCATACAGCCCGGCCGGCAGGTCTCCAATGGCGACGTTTTCGTTGTAGTAAGGATCCGCGATCGCCGTCAGTTCGGCGTATGTTTTCAGGACGTAGTTTTTCCCGGTGGCAAGGTCCTTCAACATGACCAGGTAGGTATGCAGCGGCCAGCCGGTTCGGTTCATGATCCGTCCAACCAGCACACCGGTGCCTTGCGGGGGAGCGATCCAGAGCTCCGGGTTGCGTGTCGACCAGAAGTCGTTCTTGCCCAGGCGGACCTCGAAGTGCAGATGCGGACCGGTCGTGTTGCCGGTGCTGCCCACGTTGCCAAGGACGTCTCCCGTGTCCAGCCATTGACCGAGCGCAACGTCGATTTCGTCAAGGTGCGCATAGACAGTATAGAGCGGTAAATTGTTATACCCGAAATCATGACGGATGGCGACGACCAGGCCATACGGATCTTTGACATTGTACGGGGACCCGGTGAACAAACCCACCCCGGCCCAGACGACGGTACCGGGTCCCGCCGCCAGGACGTCCGTGCCGCGCGGCGCGGGCAGGTCGATGCCAGAGTGGATCACATCCGGTCCGAAATAGATGCCCCCGTAGCGGTAATCCCAGACGGGTTCGCTCGGGTAGAACGCCGAGATCGGGCGGGTGAAATAAAAATGGTCGTTGGGGGAGAGCGCCCACGGGACCGGATACAGCGGGGGGCGGTACTCCGCACCTTCCGCCGGAACGACGGTCGGAAAGAACAACTGCATGGCGCTGGTCGTCATGGTTGGCAGCGGCAGCGGGGTGGGCGTGGCCTGTGCGGTCGGGGTGTCCTCCGCCAGGGTTGGCGGCTCCTGTACGGTCCAGGTCGGTGTGAGCGTCGCGGACGGGATGAACGGCTCGAGGATCGGTCCCTGTGTTTCCGAAGGCAGGGGGGTTGCCGGGACAGCCTGTCCGCAGGCCGCCAGGAATGCAAACCACAGGATGACCGGAAGGGTGCGCCTGCTCATGGTGTCGAAGTCGGATGGAGCGTGGGGGTCCGGGTGGGCGTGGGAGAACGGAACCAGAGCGGTGTCCGGGTCGGCGTGCGCGTCGGCGGGATCAATGCGGTCGGGGTGATCAGCATCTCCGGTGGATAGAGCTGCAACATGGCAGAGCGCCAATCCAGTCCCTGGTCGAAAACGAACTTGCTGAACTGGGCCCCCGAGTAATACGTCTGCCAGTTGACCAGGGCAGGGATGCGGTCCCAGCCCAGTGCACGGGCCAGGAAGGTCGCATCCACCCAGTAGCCGGAGGGCGACGAACCGGCCAGGCTGCCCCCGTGCTCGAACGCGGCTGAGCTGCCTGTGCGCGTGGTGAAATCCCAGGGCAGGACCTTGAGCGGCATGCCATGCGAACCGTCCTGGGCAACGGCGCGCAGGAAGAGATGCCAGTAGGTTTGCTGGCCGATCTCTTCGCGTTGAACGATCATCCAGCCGGCACTGATCAGGCCTGGATTCAGCGAGATCGCCCGGCCGGTGTAGAGCCAGTCTTCGCTCATTCCGGGGTCAAGCGGGGTCGTGAACGGAAGAAATGCGTTTTCCAGACCGGCGAGGACGTCCCAGCCGGTTTCGGCGGCGATCTTATCTCGCAGAGCCTGGAAGGCCGGGACGATGGCCGAGTGCAGCCGGGGATAAGGCGCCTCCACGCCCGGCAGTACGGACAGGTCGGTCCGGACCGGGGAAAGTCCGGCCGCGGTGACCGCCTCCACCGGGTAAGGCTGGGTGAGTTGTGCCAGCGCGGCCCCCTGGAACGGACCCGGAAGCGGGTGGGTCCAGATTCCACAGGACAGGCCGAGCGGAATTCCGGGCAAGACGAAGGTCGGCAGGCTGATCGTGCCATCCATGCCGTAACCGACCAGGAGGGATTCGTTGGGCATCTCGAGCGTGCTGACCAGGTGGTTGTTATCCTGCCAGACCGGCCATGCGCCACCGCCCGCCTGCCGGGCAGGCAGTTCGGGACTGCGGGCGTCCCAGATGTAAAGGCTGCTCAGTCCGCTGGCCGGATCCTGCGCCGACCAGGCCAGCCGGCTGCCATTCGGAGACCAGGCTGGATGCGCCTCGAGCAGATCAGGATTGCGGCTGATATTGGTGAAACGCTCGTCCCCGGCGCGGTCCAGGTCGGCGATCCAGATCTCCGGCTCGCCGCTGCGATCGGAGACGAAGGCGATCTGCCGGCCCAGGGGCGACCAGACGGGCGTCTGGTCCAGGGCTGTGCTGCTGGTCAGCTGGATGGGCGCCTGCAGCGGATCGGTGGCGGAGCGGATGAACAGGTCCAGGTTTTGATTCTGGTAGCTTTCGTACACGAGCCAGGCGCCGTCGGGGGACCAGCTCGGAAAGGCATCGTAATCGAGCGTGTCGGTCAGGCGGATGGTCCCGCCGCCCTGCAGGTCCAGGAGATAGAGATCCCAGTAACCGTTGCGGTGGGAGGAAAAGGCCAGCCAGTCGCCGGTCGGATTGAGGGCCGGGGTGATGTCGTCCCAGGCGTCGGCGGTGATGCGGGTCAGCGGCAGTCCGGACGGAGAATATGCGTATAGGTGATAGTTTCCAAAATCCAGTAGGGAGAGGAAGAAAATGTCGCTGGCCGGGATGACGGGCTCCTGAACGGCGGTTGTGGCCGTGATGACGTAGGGGGTCTGCGTCGGGGCGCTGGTCGGCGTCTCGGTGATCGTTGCAGTCGGGCTGGGCGGCAGGGTCGGCGAGGCGGTGGCGGTTGGTCCGCAGGCCGCGAGCAGTAACGCTCCGGTAAGCAACAGGGCGGCCGGTTTCCAGTGCGAGGAAAGGAGTGCGAATCTCATGAGGGGACCGCCAGTTCGCGCCGGTCGATCTCCCCCAGATCGGGATACAGGAGCACGGCCTCCAACTGCAGGCCGGCAGCGTCGATCCGGGGATCCCGCAGGTGCAGGGTCAATTCCAGGCGCCAGGTGAAGGGTTCGATGATCGTCGTGGTGGCTGCCGTGTTTCCCTGCGCATCCCGGACGGTCAGCTCGAGGACGGGGCTTTTCAGGAAGGGCGTGAATTCCAGCTGCACCCGGATCCGTTGTCCGTCCGGGTAGAGTTCTGCAGACAGGTTGACCCAATGCATCTTTTCGGGGGGCAGCCGTTCCAGATCGGATTCGTTGAAGAAGGCCTGCATAGGACAATTATAACCAGAAAGCGTCGATTTCCGGGTAGGCTGCGCGCCAACCGCAATCATGCGGCAGCGGTGCGCGCTGGCGGGCTCCGGGGCATGAGGTAATCCGTGCCGCTACGGTATAATTCAGGTATGACTGGCCGTTTGACTCATCTCGACGAGACCGGACGTGCGAAGATGGTCGATGTGGGCGGGAAGCCGGAAACCGAACGCCTGGCCGTGGCGCGCGGCGAGATCCGCATGCTGCCGGGCACGCTCGAACAGATCCGCCAGGGTGATTTGAAAAAGGGGGACGTTTTGACCGTGGCGCAGATCGCCGGGATCGCAGCCGCCAAGCGCACCTCCGACCTGATCCCGCTCTGCCATCCCCTGCCGATCTCCCATATCGAGGTCACGCTCGCACTGAACGATGCCCTGCCCGGGGTGGAGATCACCGCCAGCGTCCGCACCACCGGCCGGACCGGTGTGGAGATGGAGGCGCTGACCGCGGTCTCCGTGGCGGCGTTGACCGTCTACGATATGGCCAAGGCGGCCGAAAAGACCATGCATATACAGAACATCCGCCTGGTGGAGAAGCATGGCGGGCGGAGTGGAGATGTGGTTAATGAATAAGATCAAGGTCCTGCTTTTTGCAACCTTGCGGGATTACGTCGGGGCGCGCAGTGTGGAGTTCGAAGTTCCCGGCGGGTCGACCGTTGCCGCCCTGGAAGACGAATTGGTCCGCCGTTATCCGCGTCTCGAGAAAGTGCGCGGTTCCATGATGGCGGCCATCAACCGGGAATTTGCCGCCGATGAGATGGTCATTCCGGAGAATGCCGAAGTGGCCTTTTTCCCGCCGGTTTCGGGAGGCTGATCGTGTCCCAGCCGACCATCCTGTCCATCACCGAAGACGGCTTCGACCTGGATGAGATCCTCAGGCGCATCTCGCTCCCGACCACGGGCGCGGCGGTGGCCTTCACCGGGATCGTGCGCGGCCGCACGGAGCGGGACCAGCCGCATGACACACTGTACCTCGAATACGAGGCCTACCAGCCGATGGCGGAGCAAAAGCTGGCCCAGGTGGCTGCGGAGATGCGCCACCGTTGGCCCAGCCTGGAAGGGGTGGCGCTCATTCAGCGGGTCGGCCACCTGGAAGCGGGCAGTCCGACCACGCTGGTGGCCTGTACGTCAGCTCACCGGGATACGGGTGTCTTCGATGCGGCCCGGTACGGGATCGACCGCCTGAAGGAGATCGTCCCGGTCTGGAAAAAGGAAGTCGGCAGGGACGGGGCCGAATGGGTCGAAGGGCAATACCGCCCAAAGCCGGGAGAATGATGGCCATTTCCTGCACCCGGTGTGCGCGCCCTTATCCACAGGCTGGTCTGCCGTACCGCTGCCCTGACTGTGGTGGGATCTATGACTTCGAACCGGGCACGTTCGTCTCGTCAGAGACTCTCTCCGGGCAGCCGGGGATCTGGCGCTACCGACGTGCCTTCGGCCTCGATGAGGATGTACAACCGGTTTCCCTCGGGGAGGGCAACACCCCGCTGGTCGGGGCGCAGGTCGCCGGCAGGCAGGTGGCCTTTAAATGTGAATACCAGAACCCGACCGGTTCCTTCAAGGACCGCGGCTCGGCCTTGATCGTTGCCTGGCTGCGTGCCCGCGGCATCTTCGAGGCGGTCGAGGATTCCTCCGGGAACGCAGGGGCTTCGCTGGCTGCCTACGCCGCGCACGCCGGCCTGCGGGCGCGGATCTTTGTCCCGGCTGCCGCGGCAGGTCCGAAGCGCGGTCAGATCGAGGCGTACGGCGCGGAGTTGGTCCCGATCGCGGGTACCCGCACGCAGGTCTCACAGGCGGTGCGGGCCGAAGCGGACCGCGGCATGCCGTATGCCAGTCATGCCCACCTGCCGTTCAACCTGCCCGGGTATGCCACGGCAGCTTACGAGATCTTCGAACAGCTCGATCGACGCCTGCCAGGCACGGTCATCGTGCCTGCCGGACAGGGCGGATTCCTGCTCAGCCTGGGTCGCGGCTTCCGCCAGCTGCAGGCGGCCTGCCCGGGGACGGAGTTGCCGCGCTTGATCGGGGTCCAGGCACAGGCCTGCGCACCGTTGTCGGCGCTTGCAGCCGGGGATGCACAAACGCTTGACGCGACCGAACAGGCCACCCTGGCTGAAGGGATCCGTGTGCGCCAGCCGGTGCGCGCGGAAGCCGTGGTCGAGATCGTTCGCCGGTCTGGTGGCCATTTCCGGGTGGTCAGCGAGGAGGCGATCCTGCCCGGCCGGGACGCTCTGGCCCGGTTGGGTTTTTATGTGGAACCGACCTCGGCGGTCACCTGGGAAGTCCTGAATACCGAAAGCCAACTGCGCGACCCGGTCGTGGTCATCCTGACGGGCAGCGGTTTGAAGTATGAAAGTCGAAACTGACTAGGAGAGTGAAGACCATGGTAAACGTAAAAACCTTCGGCCAGAAATTGATCGACAATCTCGAGACGGTCATCGTCGGTAAACGGCAGACCCTCGAACTGGTGGTCATCGGGTTGCTCTGCCAGGGCCACATCCTGATCGAGGACGTGCCCGGGGTTGGCAAGACGATCCTTGCCCGCAGCCTGGCGAAATCCCTGGGCTGTTCCTTCAACCGGCTGCAGTTCACACCGGACATGCTGCCCAGTGATGTGACCGGGGTCTCGATCTTCGACCAGGCGAAGCGCGAATTCGAGTTCCGTCCCGGCCCGATCTTCGCCCAGGTCGTCCTGGTCGACGAGATCAACCGGGCGACGCCGAAAACCCAGGCCGCTCTGCTCGAGGCCATGGAAGAACGCCAGGTGACCGTCGATGGCACCACCCACCAATTGTCCGCACCGTTCATGGTATTGGCCACGCAGAACCCGATCGAATACGAAGGCACCTTCCCGCTGCCCGAAGCGCAGATGGACCGGTTCCAGATGCGCGTGCGCATGGGCTATCCCAAACCGACCGACGAGATCGACATCCTCAACCGGCAGCAACTGCGGCATCCGATCGAAACGCTCGAGGCAGTGATCAGGATCGAGGAGATCCTGGAAACCATCGAAGCCATCAAGCGCGTCCACGTCTCGGAGCCGATCAAGCGCTACGTCGTCGACCTGATCAACCGCACGCGGCAGAACTCGGACGTTTACCTGGGCGCCAGCCCGCGCGGCTCGCTGGCGCTCTACCGGACCACCCAGGCGCTGGCCGCGCTCGAAGGGCGGGATTTCGTCCTTCCGGACGACGTCAAGGAATTGGCGATCCCGGTCCTGGCACACCGCGTCATCGTCGGACCGGCGGCGCGCCTGCGGGAACTGACCTCCGAAAAGGTGATCGCTGAGATCCTGGAATTTCTGCCCGTACCGGGCGGTGACTTCGAGGCTGCTCCGAAAAAATGAAAGCCTCCCGGCTCTCGCGCTGGCTGGTGATCGGCCTGCTGGCGGCAGGCATCTTCGGATGGAGCGCGACCGGCCAGCTCGTCTATGCGCGCCTGGTCTATCTGACCTTCTTTCTGGTCGTCGGGTCCATGCTCTGGGCGAACTTCTCGGCGCGCGGCCTGGACCTGAAACGCTCCGCCCGGACCATGCGGGCGACCGTCGGGGATGTATTTGAGGAGCGTTTCGAAATCGCTGTGCGCTCCTGGACGGGCGCAGTCTGGCTGGAAGTGCTCAACCGTTCCAGCATTCCGCAAGCCGCCGGGTCCCGTCTCTTGACGATGATCGGACCGCGGCAGCGCCGCTTCTACACCGCCCGGACGATGCTCTCGCGTCGCGGCGCCTTCCAGCTTGGCCCGACCTGCCTGACCCTGGGCGATCCTTTTGGCCTGTTCCCGGTGACACGCACCTTTCAGGCGGATGACACCCTGGTGGTGCTGCCGATGTCCTTCCCGATCGCCGAATTCCCGCCGCCTCCCGGCATCCTTCCCGGCGGAAAGACCATCCGGGCGCGCACCGTCGATGTCACGCCGCATTCCGCCGGTGTGCGCGAGTACGTTCCCGGGGATCCGATGAAACGCATCCACTGGCCGAGTACCGCCCGGCGGAACCGGTTCATGGTCAAGGAGTTCGAGCAGGATCCCCAGGCGGACATCTGGATCTTCCTGGATGCGCAGCGCAGCAACCATTTCGCGCAAACGGATGCGATCAGCAACTTTGGCGACGAAGGCCTGTGGCTGTGGCGTCCGAAGATGGAAATGCCGCGCGATAATTTCGAGTACGCGGTCAGCGCGGCCGCCTCCCTGGCGCAGTACTTCCTGGCCGATCGCCGCTCGGTCGGACTGGCCGCCAACACGAGCAGGATGACCGTCCTTTCCGCCGAGCGCGGTGTGCGCCAGACGACCAAGGTGATGGAGACCCTGGCCTTCCTGCAACCCGATGGCGACCTGCCCCTGCTCAGCCTGGTGACCACACAGGCCAAACTGCTCCAGATCGGAACCGGCGTCCTCCTGGTGACCAGTTCCAACGCGAACGACATTTTCCTGTCCGTCGAATATCTGCAGCGCCGCAACCTGCGACCGCTGGTCGTGCTGGTCCGCCCGGAGACTTTTGGCGGTCAGGGTGACAGCGAACAGATCGCCGCCGGTTTGCTTGGCCGCAATATCCCGGCCTGCCTGGTCGGGCTTGGTGACGATCTGACGACCCGCCTGACCCTGCCGGTGGTCTATTTCCAGCGATCGCGCTATTCGAAATCGAATTTTGCCGTCCCGGCCTGAACATCCGAAGGTGATTTCTTTCCACGAAGGATCTGCCGGTCTTCACTTGACGTTCAGCGGTTTGCATTCGATACTACAATTAGTATGATTTCGCAAAGGAGACCCATGAATCACTTTCTTGATATTTCCGACCACTCCCCGGCCGAGATCCAGGACCTGCTCGATGTGGCCGTCAGGCTGAAGAAAGAGCACTTCGCCAGCGGGAATCAACCCCTGTTCAAAGGCAAGGTGCTGGGCATGATCTTCCAGAAGCCCAGTTTGCGCACGCGTGTGTCGTTCGATATGGCCATGCGCCACATGGGCGGGGATGCCCTCTATCTCTCCCCGAATGAGATCGGGCTGGGCAAGCGCGAATCGATCGCGGATGTCTCGCGCGTGCTTTCCGGCTACGTCCAGGCGGTCATGGCGCGCGTCTTCGAGCACGCCCACGTGCTCGAGCTGGCCAAATGGTCTTCCGTGCCGGTGATCAACGGTCTGAGCGACTTCAGCCATCCCTGCCAGGCCATGGCGGACGCCCTGACCATCCAGGAGAAGTTTGGTAAGGTCAAAAGCTTGAACGTGGTCTTCGTCGGCGATGGGAACAACGTGGCCGTGTCCCTGATGCAGGTTTCGGTCAAACTCGGCTGGAACTTCACCATCGCCAACCCGGAAGGGTACGATATGCCGCCCGAGGCGATCCAGACCGCCAGGGCGGTGGCTGCAGAGACCGGCTCGAAACTGGCTTTCCTGCGCGATGCGCACGAGGCAGTCAAGGGCGCCCAGGCGATCTATACGGATACCTGGACCAGCATGGGCCAGGAGGAAGAGACCGCCAAGCGGGAAGCCGTTTTCCCGCCCTACCAGGTCAATGCCAGGCTGGTCTCGGAAGCCGACAAGGATGTGATCGTGATGCACTGCCTGCCGGCACACCGCAACCACGAACTGACCGACGAGGTCGCCGATGGCCCGCACTCGGTCATCTTCCCGCAAGCCCACAACCGCCTGCATGCCCAGAAAGCGGTCCTGGCGCGCTTGTTCGGGGTTGCTTAGATCTCAGCCACAACGGCCGGTGGCGAACGGGACTTGCCCAGCCGCCACCGGCATCCAAAAATGGCCTCTCGACTGCGTGGCGCTCGGGGCTGAACCCAATTCGAAGGAAAAGGTCAAACCATGAACACGCAGGAATATATTCAACTCGAAGAGAAGTACGGGGCGCACAACTATCATCCGCTGGATGTGGTCATCGCCCGGGCGGAGGGCGTTTGGGTCTATGACGTGGATGGCAGGAAATACCTGGACTGCCTTTCGGCGTATTCCGCCTTGAACCAGGGGCATGTCCATCCGAAGATCAAGGCGGCACTGGTGGAACAGCTCGACAAGGTCACGCTGACCTCACGCGCCTTCCGCAACGACCAGCTGCCGCTGTTCTACAAGGAACTGTCCGAGCTGAGCGGGTACGAACTCTCCCTGCCGATGAATTCGGGCGCTGAAGCGGTCGAGACGGCCCTGAAGATCGCCCGCAAGTGGGCCAGCAAAGTCAGGAACATCCCGCGCGCGCAGGCCGATATCATCACCTGCGCCGGGAATTTCCACGGTCGGACGATCACAGAGATCTCCTTCTCGACCGAGCCGCTCTATCGCGACGATTTCGGACCGTACACGCCCGGATTTGTGACCGTGCCCTACGGCGATGCCGAAGCGATCGAGAAGGCCATCACCGCCAACACCGCGGCTGTCTTCCTCGAGCCGATCCAGGGGGAGGGCGGCGTGATCATTCCTCCAGAGGGTTTCCTGAGGCGGACAGCCGAGATCTGCAAACGGCATGGCATCCTGTTCATGGCCGACGAGATCCAGACCGGGCTTGGGCGCACCGGCAGGCTCTTCGCCTGCATGCACGAAGACGTGCGGCCGGACGTGGTCGTGATCGGCAAGGCATTGTCGGGCGGTTTCTATCCGATCTCGGCCGTCCTCTCGGACAGGCCCGTCCTCGGCCTGTTCACGCCCGGCGAACACGGCTCCACCTTTGGCGGCAACCCGCTGGCTGCAGCCATCGCCCGGGCAGCCATGCGGGTCATCGTCGAGGAGAAGCTGGTCGAGAACTCAGCCCGGCTGGGTGAATACCTGATGGAACAGCTCAGCGAGATCCCCAGCCCGCATATCAAGGAAGTGCGCGGGCGCGGCCTGTTCGTCGGCGTCGAACTGAAACCAGAAGCGGGCGGAGCGCGCCGCTTCTGTGTGGCGCTTCAGGAGAAGGGCATTCTGGCGAAGGAAACGCACGAAAACGTCATCCGCTTTGCCCCGCCGCTGGTGATCGATCAGGCGACCATCGATGGCGCATTGCCGGCCATTCGCGAAGTCCTGAACATGAAGTAACACGTCCCCGCACCCGGTTGCCTGCCGGGTGCATTGGTTAATCCAAGGAGGAGTGCAATGAACATCGGGATCCCGAAGGAACGCCGGCCATTCGAGTACCGTGTCGGCCTGTCGCCGTCCGGGGTGGAGGCCTTGTGCCAGAACAAGCATACCGTTTTCGTCGAACACGATGCAGGCCTGGGGGCCGGCTTTCCGGATAATGAATATGAACGTGCCGGGGCGCGCATCGTCTATTCGATCGACGAGGTTTTCGGCCGGTCTGACCTGCTGCTCAAGATCGCCCGTCCGACGGAGGAGGAGCTGAACTGGCTGCAGCCGAATTCCGTGCTGATGGGCTTGCTGCATCTGGCCTCGGCCCGTACATCCAAGATCGACGTTTTCCTGAAGGAAAAGATCACCGCCATCGCGTATGAGCAGATCCAGGAAGCGGACGGCTCGCTGCCGGTCCTGCGGCCTTTCAGCCAGATCGGCGGGGCCATGTCCGCCGAGGTGGCGGCCCGTCTGCTGCACACCGACCAGGGCGGGCGCGGCATCCTTCTGGGCGGCATCCCCGGCGTGCCTCCGGCGGAGGTCGTCATCCTGGGGGCCGGGACCACCGGCACGTACGCGGCACGCGCCTTCGTCGGCATGGGCGCGCACGTGACCGTGCTCGACCGGGATATGAACGCCCTGCAGCGGGTCAGCCAGTGCAGCGCGGGGGTCGCCACGCTGCCGTCCGCACCGCGCAACATCGAGAAGGTCATCGAGTTCGCGGATGTCCTGGTCGGCGCGGTGCTGGTCCCGGGTGAACGCGCCCCGGTGCTCGTCTCGCGCGAGCTGGTCAGGAAGATGAAACCCCGCTCGGTGATCGTCGACATCAGCATCGACCAGGGTGGCTGCATCGAAACCTCCCGGCCGACCTCCCACGATCATCCTTCTTACGTCGAGGAAGGGGTTGTGCATTACTGTGTACCGAACATGCCGGGTGTGGTGGCGCGCACGGCGACGAACGGGTTCGTCAACGCAGCCCTGCCATACATCCTGGATGTTGCCAACCTGGGCGTCGAGCAGGCCATCATTCAAAACCCGGCGATCGAGTTCGGCATCGCCACGCTCAAAGGCGAACTGCGGCATTTGGCACGCCTGACGAAATAGAAATCGGAGGAGACCATGGACTGGAACAGCATTTATCAATCCCGCGTGACGACTGCCGAAGAGGCGGTCAAAGCGATCAAATCCGGGCAGCGTGTCTTCATGACCGGCAACGTCTCGGTACCGCAGAAATTACTGGCAGCGTTGGTGGAGTATGCCCCCAAACTCAAAAATGTTGAGGTCTGCCAGGCACTGATGATCGGTCCGGCCGATTACGTCAAGCCGGAACTCCAGGGCCATCTGCGGGTCAACACCTTGTTCATCAGTTCCAACGTTCGAAAAGCGGTCTGGGAAGGCCGTGCGGATTTCACCCCGGTGCTGCTCTCGGAATTCCCCCTGCTGTTCAAGAACAAGGTCCTCCCGGTGGACGTCGCCCTGATCCACGTCTCCCCGCCGGACGAACATGGTTTTTGTTCCCTGGGCGTCGAGGTCGGCCTGTCCAAATCCCCGGCCGAGTCGGCGGGCATGATCATCGCCGAGGTCAACGATCAGATGCCGCGCACCCTGGGTGACTCCTTCATCCATGTCAGCCGCCTGACCCATATCGTCCCGGTCAGTTATCCGATCGTCGAGATGCCGATGGCCGAGGAGGGGGACAAGGTCGCCGAGAAGATCGCCGGGAACGTTGCCGAGATGATCCCGGACGGGGCGACGATGCAGATGGGCATCGGCGCCATCCCGGACGCGGTGCTGAAGTTCCTGTTCCACAAGAAGGACCTGGGCATCCACTCCGAGATGATCTCGGACGGCGTCATCGACCTGGTGGAGGGCGGTGTCATCACCAACGCGCGCAAGAACATCCATACCGGCAAGATCGTGGTCGGCTTCATCCTCGGCTCGCAGCGTCTGTACAGATGGGTGCACGACAATCCGTTGTGCGAATTCCACCGCACTGAGTACGTCAACGACCCGTTCGTCATCGCCCAGAACGACCGCATGGTGGCGATCAACTCCGCCATCGAGATCGACCTGACCGGCCAGGTCTGCTCGGACAGCATCGGGCCGAAGTTCTACAGCGGCATCGGCGGTCAGCTGGATTTCATCTATGGTGCCTCCCGCTCCAAGGGCGGCGTGCCGATCATTGCCATGCCCAGCACCAATGTGCTGAAGGACGGTTCCTTGATGACCAAGATCGTCCCGATGCTCAAGCAGGGGGCGGGCGTTGTCACCGGGCGGAACCACGTCCATTACGTGGTCACGGAGTACGGCGTCGCCGACCTGTACGGGAAAACGGTCCGGCAGCGCGCCCAGGCCTTGATCAAGGTCTCGCACCCGGACTTCCGGGCGGACCTCGAGAAGCAGGCCAGGGAACTGAACTGGATGTAAATCCCTGGGGCGGCCAACCGGTCGCCCCGATGTCTTATAATTAGCGCATGGATAGAAAAGCCAAGATCGTTGCCACCCTGGGTCCTGCCAGCCAGGAAGAGTCGGTTCTCGAGCAACTGCTCCAGACGGGGATGAACGTTGCCCGTTTGAACTTTTCACATGGGACCCACGAAACACACGCTGCATTGACCGAGAGCCTGCGGGGGATCGCCCGGCGTCTCAACCGGCCTGTGGCCGTCCTGCAGGATCTGCAAGGTCCGAAGATCCGCGTCGGCGGTCTGACCGCACCGCTGACCCTCCCGGCGGGTCAGGATGTTCTGCTCCACCCCGAGGGCGGTCCGACACCTTCTGCGGCCCCGGACCAGCCGGTGGTCCCGGTCGATTTTCCTCAGTTGTTCTATTCGGTCAAGGCCGGCGACCGCATTCTGCTCGACGATGGCCGGCTGGCACTGCGTGTCAGATCTGTCGCCAGGAGCCTGGTCGTGGCGGAGGTGCACACCGGCGGGACCCTGAGCTCGCACAAGGGGATCAACCTGCCGGGCGTGCGCCTGAGCCTGCCGGCGTTCACCGACAAGGATGCCGAGGACCTGGAATTTGGCCTGTCGATCGGCGTGGATCTGATCGCGCTTTCCTTCGTACGCATCCCCGAAGACGTGGCCATGGTCAAGCAGATCGTCAGCACGCGGCTGGGGGAACAAGCCCCGCCTGTGATCGCCAAGCTGGAGCGGCCGGAAGCGCTCGACAACCTGGAAGGCATCCTGGAGGTCGCCGACGGGGTGATGGTGGCGCGCGGCGACCTGGGTGTGGAAATGGCTCCGGAGGACGTGCCGGGAGCGCAAAAGCGGATCATCCAGGAGGCCAACCGGCGCGGCAAGCTGGTCATCACCGCCACGCAGATGCTCGAGTCGATGATCCACAATCCGCTGCCGACGCGGGCCGAGGCCTCGGACGTGGCCAACGCCATCTATGATGGGACGGATGCGGTCATGCTGTCCGCAGAGACCGCGGCCGGGGAATACCCGGTCGAAGCGGTCGCCATGATGGACCGCATCGTCCGCCAGGCCGAAACCGACTTCGACCGCTGGGGCCGGGCGCAGATCATCAAGGCGGACGAGCGCGACGACGCAGTGGCCATCTGCCTGGCGGCCAAGGAACTCGCCCACGACCGCGATGTGGAAGCGATCGCCATCTTCACCCGAACCGGTCGGACGGCGTTGCTGCTGTCCAAAGCCCGTCCATGCGTTCCCGTCCTGGCTTTTACCCCGGTGGACGCGACGTATCGCCGCCTGGCTGCCGCCTGGGGGGTGATCCCGCACCACGTTCCCTGGGCCGATACGGTCGAGGAGATGATCGCGCACCTGGAACAGGCGCTCAAGGAGAAAGGGGCCATTAAACCGGGCCAGCAGGTGGTGCTGGTCTCGGGTTTCCCGGTGCGGGATTTCCCGCAGCCGAACATGGCTTTGCTGCACACAGTGAAGTGACAGGGAACTCCCGCTGAGAAAATCTGCGGGAGTTTTATTTCCTGTGTCCGATTGGAGCTGTTCATCTTATCAATGATAAGAATCGTTATATTTGATTATTACGGGATAATAGACCCAGCGCTGCCATATTATCTGACGAAAAGCAGGGCGTAAGAGAGGAAAATGACCACGTCCGGGACGAAGTGCATGATCCATGGCCACAGGAAGCCGCGCGTCTCGAGCATGCCTTTGCCCATCAGCCAGGCCAGGAAGCCGGTCATCAGGAAGCCGACCAATCCGGGCGGGGATCCATACAGCCAGTGCGCCAGGCCAAAAAAGACCACAGTGATCAACAGGGTCTGGTTCTTGCCGAGCACCTCGTGCAAGGTGGATAACAGGGATGCCCTGAAATATGCTTCCTCGGTAAAGGCGTTGACAGCTGCGAACAGCAGCGCCGCAGGCAGGAGCGGCAAAGCGCGTAACCAGGTTTCGCCGGATGGGGCAATGCCCAGGATCGTGGGGATGAACACGCCCAAACCGGCACAAGCGGCGAAGATCCAGCCGAACATGCGCCACGATTCCCCGGCTTTGATCCCCAGCCAGCGGACCGGTTCGATGGGCGCCTGCATGTCGCCCTTGACCAGGAAGAAAGCCCGTCGGTCGCGTTTCATCAGCCAGAGGGCGGCCAGCACCGCCAGGGCGACCAGCAGATCGAGCGCCATGATGGCGGCGTAACCGGTAAAGAAGGATACGCCGGCAAAATTGAAGTTGCCCTGGAACCAGTCCGAAAAGCGCAGCAGGGAGGTTAGGCCCAGCGCCAGGAACAGGACCAGCAGGGCCACGCCATACTGCCAGAGCGGCCGGATGGCTTTCCAGGCCAGCGTGAGCAGGAGGAACGCGCCCAGAAAGCCGGTCTTGCCCCAGAACAGCCAGGCCGGGATCGGGCTGCCCAGCCAGGTGAGGAGCATGTCTGGCAGGTCGGAGACGAGCAGCATGGCTGCCCAGGCAGTGGCGATCAGAATCCTTTTAGATGAATGGGAGTTGTCCATGGCCCCTTCCTTGGAAAGGAAATTGGATAAAAAAAGTATAGAAGCATAACCCGGCCGGGGTCTGGGAAAACATCATCAGGTATTCCTGTTGGACAAAACCGTCCCACTGAACCGCCGGATCGGATCCGGGTCCGGTTTGGCCGGGTGGCAGGTAAACCCACAGAATAAATTTCCACAGACGAAATGCTGCGGAAGTCTCAATAACTAGTAGGCCATGATTATTTCGCGGACTTTTCTTCTGATCCGGATTGTTTTTTCCCCTTTTCTTCGCTGGTGTTACTCATGAAGTAAGATCCCATACCTGTAAGCAGGGGCGCTTCCGGCTCTGGAACGGGGCGTTCCGTGGTCTCAACGCCCGTTTGGTTTTTGACGATCCAGCCACCCAATACGCCGCCGAATCCCTCATAGGCCTTTGCCAATGCGATGTACGCCACGAACGGGATGGCGATCGTTCCTAAAATGAGACCCCAGTAGAGGCCCCCGAGAAGGCCTTCCTTCCCTGCCAGGATCAAACCCAACAAACCCAACAACAGACTTGTCGCCCCGACCGCGAGCAGCGTATTGCGGAAAAAGAGGGCGAAAAATTTTTTCCAGTCCATTTTGGGCTCCATTTCTGTTTACCGATTGGGACATGCTTAAGATAATTATACATGAAGTGCACGAGCGGTTGGCAGCCGTTTTTTTTTCCTTTCCCCGGGGAATGGTTCCACCTGGTCACTGGAGAGGCTGCCGAGCGCGATTCGCGATATCATGGTCATGTCTTCCATGGATCCGAGGGAAGCCATCCAGGTCCCGGGGACGAGGCGGAGAAAAGGATGACCAGTCCGGCAGCCAGCAAGGCATATCGTTTATGCATGGAAACCACTGTGGTTGGATTATTCATCGATCGTCGCCTGTCGCAAGCGTTTGGCCGCGGAATGCCGCTTTTTGGATTCCAGCCGCCGGACCCGGGAGGCGGCGCTGGGCCGGGTGGGGCGGCGCTTCTTGGGCGGGACGATGGCCTTGCCGACCAGGGCCGCCAGGCGCAATTCGGCGTCCGCCCGGTTTTGCTCCTGGGTGCGGTAGCGTTTGGCTTCGATAACGAGTACGCCCTCGGCGGTCATTTTCGCTCCTGCCAGGCGGACCAGGCGCGCCTTGATCTCCGCGGAAAGCGCTCCGGACCGGCGCACGTCAAAGCGCAGTTGCGCGGCAGTGGCCACCTTGTTGACGTTCTGTCCGCCGGGACCGGAAGCGCGCACAAAGGTGAAGAGCAATTCGTCGTCCGGGATGGTGATTTCGGGGGTGATCTGCATCGCTATTCTTATAGCGGCGACCTCCGGGGGTCGCCGCTATCCTTCGATCAGAACATCATCGCGTTGATCTTGTCGATCGTCTCCCGGGCCGGCCGCAGGTCGGCATCGCCCAGGCGGTTGAGGGGCGTCTCGACCAGGTTGAACCCATCCAGCAGGGTTGGGCGAGAGGTGTCGATATAGATCAGGCCGGTGACGAGCAGATTCTCCCGCTCGGCTTCTTCGAGCATCTGCAGGGCATGGCCGCGGCTGGTCGGGTCGTAATCCCGTTCCAGTTTTTTCAGGACGACCGTCGAGCCGTCGTGCATCGTGACCTCGCGCACGCTGCCTTCGGCGAAATCACCCGGGATCTCGATCTCGTCCAGTGCGGGGACGAAGGAGATCTCATGCAGCGGGGCTTCATGGTCCTTGCCCCAGGTGTAGGAGTGGACCGCGTTCTCCTGGTTGTTGAAGGTCACGCACGGGCTGATGATATCCAGCACGGCGATACCGCGGTGACTGATGGCGGCCTTGAGCAGCTCCTTGACCTGTTTGGGATCGCCGGCGAAGGAGCGCGCCACAAAGGTGGCCCGGGAGGCCAGCGCTTCCATGCAGATGTCGACCGGCATGTAGGGGTTGGTCCCCTGATGCTTCAGGTTCAGGCCGACCTCGGCCGTGGCGGAGAACTGGCCCTTGGTCAGGCCGTATACGCCGTTGTTCTCGACGATGTAGGTCATCGGGACATTGCGGCGCACCAGGTGTTTGAAACCGCCCATGCCGATGGATGCAGTGTCGCCATCGCCGCTCACACCCAGGGCGCGCAGGCCGGCATCGCCGAAGAGCGCGCCGGTGGCGATGGAAGCCATGCGGCCGTGCAGGCTGTTGAAGCCGAAGGAGCGGTTCAGGAAATAGGTCGGGCTCTTCGACGAGCAGCCGATGCCCGAGAATTTCATGATCTTCTCCGGGACGATGTCCAACTCGTAACAGGCGGAGACGATCTGGTTGGCGATCGAGTTGTGGCCGCAGCCCGCGCACAGGGTGGAGGACAGGCCCTTGTAATCGTTCTTGGTCAGGCCGGCTTTATTGGCCGGGCCGGCATTGGCAACAGGCACGTTGGTAGCCATTATTTCATCTCCTGTGACAGGATGGCATTTTTGACCCAGGCGGCGGTCAGGGGCAGGCCATCCGAATGGGCATTGCTGCGCAGCTTGGGGGCCACGTCTGGCATGGCCATCGAGAGGATCTGTTTCAACTGGCCGTCACGATTGGCTTCGACCACGTAGATATGTTCATACTTCTGGACAAAGTCAAAGACTTCCTGCGTGCAGGGCAGGGCGCGCAGACGCAGACAGGCGGTTTTCGGACCTTTCTCCCGGGCGATCAGGGCGCGTGCCTCTGCGACGGCCGGTTCACTGGAACCATAAGTGATGATGCCGATTTTCGCCCTGGAAGGCGCGTCGATCTCCGGTTTGGGGACCAGGGTCCGGGCGGTGTCGTACTTTTTCTTCAGGCGCTCCATGTTCTGTTCCCAGGTATGGCTGTCCTCGGTGTACTTGGCATTCTCATCGTGTCCCGTGCCGCGCGCCAGCCAGGCGGCAGCCGGATGCTGATTGCCGGGCATGGTGCGGAAGGGGATGCCGTCGCCGTCGACATCCTTGTAGCGGGCCCATGCGCCCTTGCTCTTTTCCAGGTCCGCCTCCCACAGCACCTTGCCGCGATCCAGGGGCGAATCCGGGTAATCGAATGGCCTGGTCATCCACTGGTTCATGCCCAGGTCCAGATCGGAGAGAACGAACACGGGGGTTTGCAGCCGTTCAGCCAGATCGAAGGCGCGCCAGCCGAATTCGAAACATTCCTGCACCGAGCCGGGCAGCAGGATGACGTGCTGCCGGTCGCCGTGGCTGAGGAAGTAGGCTTCGGTCAGGTCGCCCTGGGCGGTGCGGGTTGGCAGGCCGGTGGAGGGCCCGATACGCTGCACATCCCAGATGACAACCGGAGTTTCCGAGTAATAGGCCATGCCGGCGTATTCGGCCATCAGGCTCAGGCCGGGACCGGAAGTGGAGGTCATGGCGCGCAATCCGCTCCAGCCGGCGCCGACAGCCATGCCGATCGCCGCCAGTTCGTCCTCGGCCTGCAGAACGGCATAGGTCGCCTTGCCTTCCTTTGTCTTGCGCAACTGAGGCAGGTAGATGTTGAGCGCTTCGGCTAGCGAGGAGGCAGGTGTGATCGGATACCAGGCGGCGAACTGCACCCCGCCATAGACCGAGCCGATGGCGGCGGCCGTATTGCCGTCGGCCATGATCAGCCCGCCAGTGGCATCCATCGATTCGACCTGGAAGGGGTCGGTCTTGGTCAGATTCTGCGCTGCCCAATCCGCCGCAGCCTGGATCACACCGAAGTTGGACTGGATCGGGCCTTCCTTGCCGCGAAAATGGAAGGTGAGCGCCTGCTTGATCTTTTCCATGTCGATGCCCAGCATGTGAGCTACGACGCCGACGTAAACCATGTTGGCGATGTAGTCGCGCAGGCTGGGGGAAACATCGGCTGTGCGGGCCAGCGCTTTGACCGGCATCGGATAAACGGAGATATCCTTGCGCTCGATCGGGAGCTTGATGTCGTCGGCGTAGAAAAAGGCCCCGCCGGGGTGGACTGCCGCCAGGTCCCGGGCGAAGGAGGCCGGGTTCAGGGTCACCATGACCTCGATCTGCTCGCGGCGGGCGATGAAGCCATCGCGGCTGACGCGGATGGTATACCAGGTGGGCAGTCCCTGGATATTGGAGGGGAACAGGTTCTTGCCGGAGACCGGAATGCCCATCCTGAAGAGTGCCCGCAGCAGGGTCACGTTGGCCGTCTGCGAGCCGGACCCGTTGACTGTGGCGATGGAGATCGAGAAGTCATTTAATATTGAAACTGTCATGGGTGCTCCTGAAGATTGGATGCCGAACCGGACAAAAAGAGGCCGAAAGATGATAAATCAAACACAGGTCAGGGTCAAGGGGAAAACACACCTTCGGGTTCCCAGATCGCCGAGCGGTTTCGGCCGGATTTCTTCGCTTTGTAGAGCGCCTGGTCGGCCCGCCCCAGCAGGACTTCGAGCGAAGTCACGGATGGGTCCAGAAAGGCGATCCCGATGCTGACCGTCACCCGGATCGATTCTCCTTGATAATGGTAAGGTCGGTCTCCGATCGCTGCATGCAGCCGCGCTGCGATCTGGACAGTCTGGTCGCGGTCGGTGCGGTGCAGAAGGACGGCGAACTCCTCGCCCCCGTACCGGCCCAGCAGGTCGCAGGTCCGCAGGCCGCTCTGGAAGCGGCTGGAACTCTCCCGCAGGATGGCGTCGCCGGCAAGATGTCCGTAGGTATCGTTGATCTGCTTAAAGTGGTCCAGGTCGATCATCAGCACGGCCAGCTCGAACGGCGGCTGGATGGAGCGTTGGAAGATCTCTTCGGCCTGGGCAAAGAAGAACCGCCGGTTGGCGATGCCGGTGAGCGGATCGCGGGTGGCAAGTTGCTGGAGCTGATCCACGGCCCGCCGTCGTTCGGTGATGTCGACCAGGCTGCCCTCGTAATACTGGACCTTCCCGTCCCGGCCATGGACCGGTGAAACATGATCGCTGACCCAGATCGTGCTGCCGTCCTGGCGGCGCATCTGCATTTCGGTCGTGTGCGTCTTTTCGACGATGTCGAGGTGCTGGTCGCGGCTGGATGGGTCGGCATACAGGTCCGCGGCTGTGATCCGGTCGACGGCCTGCGAATCGGGAAAACCGAACATGCGCAGAAATGCGGAATTTACATCCAGAATGCGTCCGTCCGGCGACGTGCGGTAGAGCCCGATGGGAAGATCGTTGAACAGGTTGTGATATTTGGCTTCCGAGCGGTCGATGGTGGCAATGGCCCAGTTCAAGTGAGAAGCGGTGATGTAAGGTATGGAGGCCAGGGCAGTCAGACCGATGATCTTGAACAGGGTCAGGTCGACGGGCTCGCGGTACCCAACCCATCCAGCGATCAACAGGTAGAGGGTGATCGAGATCCCTGCCGAGGGAAAGGATGCCCACGGTTTCAGGACGAAACTCGAGATCAGGATCGGGAAGGCGTAAGCCCAAAAAACATTGATGAAGCGTTGCGGATCCTGGATCAGACCGATGCGCACGAAATACGTCGCCAGGAGCAGGTAGGCTGAAAGCCCGGTCATGCCGCGGCGGTTCAGCAGCCACAATCCCGCGAGATAGACCAGGCCAAAACTGCCCAGCAGAAAGAAGCCGCGGTCGTTCTCCGAGCCGAGAAACTTCCAGGCGAACAGGTTGGCGAGCAACAAAACCAGATTGAAAAAGAAGGTGATCGATATCAGGATCGAGATCAGGCGGCCGCGGCGAACCTTTTCGGCATCCGTCCCCTCGACGTCCGTCAAGCGCTCGATCAGGGATTTCGGTTTCGAATGCATCGGATCTGCCTGTTCGAACCTTCAGGCTGTTTCCGCAAGCAGCCGGACGACGCTGGCTGCCATGAGGGCGGCAGCCCCGGGAAGACAATTTTCATCGATGTCGAATTTGGGATGGTGGTGGGCTGCGGAAAAACCTATAGCGGGGTTGGCGGAACCGACGAAGAAGAAGCACCCTGGCACCTGCTCCATCATGTAGGCCATGTCTTCTGAGCCCATGGTGATGTAATTGCCTGTTTCGATCACTGCCTCCGGCAGGAGCTGGCGCGCCACCGCCTGGACCTGACGGGCGGTCGGCGTGTCGTTGACGACTGCCGGCGTCAGCCGGTCGATCTGGAGCTCGGCCTGGCAGCCCAACGCTTCTGCACTGGAACGCACCGTCTGCTCGAAGCGCTCCAGTACCTTCCGGCGGATGGCGGGATCGAAGGTGCGGATCGTGCCGGTCATTTCAACAACCGGCGGGATGACGTTGAAGGTCTCGCCAGCATGGATCGTACACACGCTGACGACGGCGGTCTCGAGCGGACCCACGTTGCGGGCCACGATGCCCTGCAGGGCGGTGACGATGTGGGCTGCCGCCAGGATCGGATCGACGGCCAGCTGCGGAACGGCACCATGCCCGCCTTTGCCGATCACGCGGATCTTGAAGATCTCTCCGCCAGCCATCGACGGTCCATCCGAGATGCCGACCCATCCGAGAGGTTTCTCGTTCCACACATGCAGGGCCAGGCAGGCGTCCACCCTGGGAGTAGCGAGCACACCGTCGGCGATCATCTTTTCGGCGCCGCCCATTCCTTCCTCCGCGGGCTGGAAGGCCAGTTTAACAATGCCATGCAGTTCGTCCCGGTGCGCGTGCAGCATGCGCGCGACCGTCAGCAGTACGGCGGTGTGGGCATCGTGCCCGCAGGCGTGCATCACGCCTTCGTTCGTGGATGCATAGGCAGCCCCGGTTTCTTCGTGGATCGGCAGGGCGTCCATGTCGGCCCGCAGCAGCAGGGTCCGTCCCGGCTTGGTCCCTTCGATCAAGGCCACCACCCCGGTCCCGCCGATGCCGGTGCTCACTTCCAACCCAAGGCCGGTCAGTTCACGGGCGACGACGCCGGCGGTGCGCACTTCCTGGAAACCCAGTTCGGGATGCTGATGAAAATCGCGGCGCAGCGCGCGGGTGTATTCGAACAGGGCCTGGGCTTCCGCCAGGAAATCGGTCATGGCTGCTCCTGATGAACCCGGACGGATGCGACACGCAGATCAGCCATATTTGATGACCCGGAATCGCTCTTCATAACGGGGTTGCTCATCGGTACTGTCCTCGGTGTGACGGGAACGCAGGCGCTGCTCCAGCTTTTGCGGATCGCCGATCTGGGATTGATGCTCCGTCAGGGCGGCCAATTTGATCTCCCAGGTATCGGTCACATCCAAATGATGAGTGGGGTTGACCGCCAGCGAAACCCAGACCTCGCGCGGGGTGTGCGGTTGCAGACCTTCTGCGCGGATCAGTTGCGGAAAATAATGCGCGTTCCCGGCGGCTGGGAAGACGGCGTCCAGGACGACCTGGCCGGCGGCGCGATGGTCGGGGTGATTGAGCGTGCCGAATGGCGTGTAGAGCAGGCTGGGGTCGCAGGTGAGCAGGATGTCCGGCTTTTCCCTGCGGATGGCGCGGACGATCTCGCAGCGCAGGTCGATGCTGGGGACCAGATAACCATCTTCGTGCTGTAGGAATTGGACCGAGGTCACGCCGATGACCGTTGCCGCTTTCCGTTGTTCCGCCTGTCTCAAGGCGCACAATTCCTGCGGCTCTACCTCCGGGCCGCCGCCCTTGTCGCCACAGGTGAGCAGCAGGTAATGGACCTTGTGACCGGCCCGTGCCCAACGGGCGAGGCTGGCCCCACAGAAAAATTCCGGGTCATCCGGATGTGCCAGGATGACCAGGATCTTTTGTGACGGCTGCCAGTTTTCCGCTCGTTCGATCTGGGGAATGCTCATGCTGTCGTATCCGCGCCTCCCGCGGGTTGATGCTTTTCCGAGCAGTTCCCGCAGGGTTGGGCCGACTTGCGGCGCAGTGCTTCCAGTTCATCCCAGGGTTCGACCTCGTCACGCTTGAACTCGCGTGCGCCGGTTTCGGGCAGGTCGACCCGGACGGTCATGCGCAGGGGGTTCACGTCGATGACCTTGCCTTCGCCCATCGGGGTGACGACGCGTTTATTCTTCTTGGGCAATTCTTTGCGGGCGGCGGCGTACTGTTCATATTCGTACACCAGGCAGCAGCGCAGGCGCCCGCACATTCCGGTGATCTCGGTCGGTGTCAGGGAGATGCCCTGCTCCTTGGCCATTTTGATCGAGATTGGGCTGAACTCGGTGAGGAATTTTGAACAGCAGCGGGTTTCCATTCCGCAGGCGCCCATGCCGCCCAACATCTTGGCCACATCACGCGGCCCGATCTGGCGCATCTCCACCTGGGCTGGCTGGTACTGCTTTTGCATATCGTGGCGCAGGGACTTCAGGTCCGGTTTGTCTTCCGATTCGGTGCTGAACATCAGCGTCAGGCGGGTGCCGTCATAGGAATATTCCGCCGCCACGATTTTGACTCCGGCAAGCTTGATCTGGGCTGCCCTTTCCCGACAGGCGATCATCGCCTCGAGTTCCTTTTGGGACCACATGCGGCGCAACACCAGGTCGCGGGGGGTCGCCAGCCGGTCGATCGGTTTCCAGCCCTCCGGGGAGCTCTTGGGATCCTTGACGATCTGGGCTACTTCACCGAGTTGTTTCCCACGCGAGGTTTCCACGATGACGTGATCCCCAACCTTGATCTGCGGGGTGGAGGAAGCGTCAAAATGGTAGATTTTTCCAACGGGGTTGAAACGGATACCGACAATAAGAGGTTGCATGGCTGAATTATACCAAGAAGGAGCAGCGACCCGGCCTGCAGGCCGGGTCGCCGGGACTAGACGATGTTGATGGTGGGCGCGTTCTTCTGATTGAGCGCTTCGACGCTGATCCGGGCGGCGACGATCTCGGCCAGCGAGCGCATTGCCCTGGCGGAGTCCGACTCGGGTTTGGCAACGATCACCGGCTCGCCGGTATCGCCGCCGATGCGCACTGCCGGTTCCATCGGGACTGCGCCGAGGAAGGGAACCCTGGCGCTGCGGGCCAGGTCTTCGCCGCCGCCGCTGCCAAAGAATTCGCCGCGCATGTTTTCGACCACGCCCAGGATCGGGACTTCGAGCGTGCGGAACATTTCCAGACCGCGGCTGGCGTCCTCGAGCGAAACGGACTGCGGCAGGGTGACGATGATGACCCCCGAGAGCGGCAGCGTCTGCGCCAGGGAGAGCGGAGCATCGCCCGTGCCAGGCGGAAGATCGATGATCAGATAGTCCAGTTCGCCCCAGACCACATCGGCCAGGAACTGGCGGATGGCGGAATTGAGCATCGGACCGCGCCAGATGAGCGGCTGGCCGGGCTTGACCAGGAAGCCCATCGACATCAGCTTGACGCCGTGGGCTTCGGCCGGCATGATCTTGTTTTCCCGGGTGCCGGGGATGTCGTGGACGCCCATCATGGTCGGGATGTTCGGGCCGTAGATGTCGGCGTCCATCAGGCCGACGCGTGCCCCCGCCTGGGCCAGGGCAACAGCCAGGTTGACGCTGATCGTGCTCTTGCCGACGCCACCCTTGCCGGAAGCCACGGCGATCGCATTGCGGACCGGCAGCTGCAGCAGGCCGCGCAGACGCCCGTCGCCCGGAACGCTGGCGTCCATGCTGATCTTCACCTCGCCCACGCCTGGAATCGCCTTGACCGCCTCCCGGGCGGACTTTTCGATGCTGCCTTTCAGCGGGCAGGCAGGGGTCGTCAGCATGATCGTGAAGGATACCTTGTCATCCTTGATCTCCAGGTCGCGGATCATGTTCAGGCTGACCAGGTCCTTGTGCAGTTCCGGCTCCTGAACCGTCGCCAGAGCCTTCAGGATGTCCTCTCGATCGAGTTTCTTTACCATTATTTACCTTCGCATTCCTCAATGAATACCGTCATGCGGTGACCGCCACAACGGTGGAGTCCGGCCTGCTCAGTTGCAGGCGGACGAGATCTCTGTTTTTGCACCTTCGAAAAGGGTCAGGAGGTCGCCGTCTTCGCCACGGAAACGCCTGAGGGCCTGCTTGGCACAGCTGGCGCAACCGGTGATCGCGCGATACGAATCCGAATTGCAGGTGCTGCATCCGCACAGGCGGGCGAGAAGCAGCACCATCGCCGCCGACTCCAGGCTGTCGGAACGGCTGCCTTCGACCGCGGCAACCATCTCGAGCCAGGCCCGGTCGCGCTCCGAGCGCAGATCGGACAGAGCTTCCAGCGGAAAGAGTAGATGGCTTTCGGAGTAGAGGCTCATTCCGTTCTGGCGGTCCGTGCGGCTTCCTTGGCGGCGCGGGCGGCGTTCTCGCGGGCCGCGTTTGCCGGTCGGACGGATTCGTAGTAGCTGACCGGCTTGGCCAACTTCTGCTTGTTGAACACGTTCCGCCCGAAGGAGGCCAGCTCGTAATCGTGGTCCATCTTGATCGCGTCGAACGGGCAGAACTCCGCACACAGACCGCAGTTCATACAGATATCCACGTCGACGAAGAACTCAGCCGGGTCCGGGACCGGGCGCCCGGTGGACGGGTCCGTGGAGCGGACGATCCAGATGCACTGCGGCGGACAGACCTTCGAGCAGATGCCGCAGGAAGTGCAGCGCAGGTTTTGTTCCCCGTTCTCACCCCGGTCGTAGACCAGGAAGGGAACGAAGCGGAATTCCTCCGGGACGGGCAGTTTCTCTTCCGGATACTGGACGGTGAAGATGCCGCGTGCGTCCTTGCTCGAACGGTGGGCGATGCCCTCGTCCGTGCGATAGCGTTTGCCGATCCAGCGCAGGTCGTCCAGATAGGTCTGGACGAAACGCTTCAGGCTGACGCTCAACCCTTTGACGATCCCTTTTCCATACATGTCATTCATGCCAGCCTCCTACCGGTCCACTTCGCCCAGGACGATATCGATCGAACCCAGGACGGCGACGACATCCGCCACCTTGTGACCGACGCACATCGGACCGAAGGCAGTCAGGTTGATAAAGGATGGGGCGCGCACGTGATAGCGCCACGGATTTGGTTTCCCGTTCGAGATGAGATAGAAACCCAGTTCGCCTTTGGGCCCTTCCACGCGGCTGTAGACCTCCCCGGCTGGCACGCGCACCTGGTAGGCTGGTTTGACGGAAAGGACCGGTCCCACCGGGATCTGTTTGACCGCCTGCTGGACGATGCGCATGCTCTGCCGGATCTCGTCGAAGCGGATCATCAGCCGGTCGTAAATGTCCCCGTTCTGTCGGACGCAGACATCGAACTCGAAGCGGTCGTAGATGCCGTACGGTTCAGCCCGGCGGACGTCATATGGGATCCCGGACGCACGCAGGAGTGGACCGGCGGCGGAGAAGCGAATGGCGTCCGCGGCGGTCAATACGCCCTGACCGATCCCGCGCGAGCGGATGATCTCGTTCTCGGTCAGGAACCGGTCGATCTCGTCGATCTGCCGCGGCAGGCGCTCGAAGAACAGGTCCTTGATCTTTTCGAGAACCCCTTCGGGGAGGTCCCGGGCGACGCCGCCGAAGCGGAAGTAGTTGCACATCATGCGCGAACCGGAGACGGCCTCGAAGATGTCCAGGAGCAGCTCGCGTTCCTCCAGCGCATACAGCATCGGGGTGAAATAGGTCCCCAGGTCGTTCAACAGGGCGCCGATCGCCATCAGATGATTGGCGATACGGGTCATCTCGGCCATCATCACGCGGATGTATTCCGCCCGTTCGGTCGGTTGGACGTTCATCAGTTTTTCAACGGCCAAGGCATAGCCGAAGTTGTTGCTCATCGAGGAGAGGTAATCGAGCCGGTCGGTGTACGGCATGTTCATCAGGAAGGTATTGCGTTCCCCGATCTTCTCGTGGTTGCGGTGCAGATAGCCCATGACCGGTTTCAGGCTGACGATCGTCTCGCCATCCAGTACGACCGCGATGCGGAAGACGCCGTGCGTGGACGGGTGCTGCGGCCCCAGGTTGACGACGATGTGGTCGGTGTCCAACCCGATCTCATCTTTCTGATACACTTTCAGGGACTCGTAAAGCGCTTTCTCCGAGTCGTAGGATTGCGCTTCCGGATCGAAGCCGGCCGGGTAGGCGATGTTGTCTTCGTAAATATTCTTCGCCTCTGCCAGCGAGAACTTCCCTTCCGGCCAGCGTGATTTAAACGGCTTGGCTTCGTCTTCGAAATACGCCTCGTGCCAATCCTTGCGCAGCGGGTGGCCGTCAAAGCTTTCCCACATGAAGATCCGGCGCAGGTCCGGATGACCGGTGAAGCGGATCCCGTACAGGTCCCAGATCTCCCGTTCCTGCAGTTCAGCTCCCGGGAAAATGCCCACCAGGGAGGCGACCTCGACCGGATCCTGGCGCGGCAACTGGACCTTGAACAGCAAGCCCGGTCCGCCGGTGGTCTTGTAAAGGTTGTAAACGACCTCCAGGATGTTATCCGGGAAATAATCGACGCCGGTCACGGAGGAGAGATAGTCGAAGCCATGCTCGTCGCGCAGCGCCGTGGCGAGCGCGACCAAGTCGTCCTTGTTGACGATCCAACCGGAATATCCGGGACGCGGATCGGGGCTCACTTTTCCGGGAAAGCTCGTGCCGAGATCGAACGTGGAGGTGGTGGTAGGGGTTGTCATGGGCGCCACCTAGGCCTTGTTTCCGTTGGTTTTGATCAGGTCGATCTTGCGCGGGTCGATCAGGTCCGGGCCAAGCATGGGGATGGCGATCTCAGCCTGATCCGGTCCCTTCTGATACCAGCGTGCCTTTTTGATGGACTCGCCGGAGATCTTCTCCTGGATCTTGATCAGACCGTTGAGCAGGGCCTGCGGGGTGGGCGGGCAGCCCGGAACGTACACATCGACCGGGATGTATTTATCCACGCCGGAGATCACGTTGTAGCCTTCCTTGAAAGGCCCGCCGCCGGAGGCGCAGGCGCCCATTGCCAGCACGTACTTCGGCTCGGGCATCTGGTTGTACAGGCGGACAATCGTGGGGACCATTTTCTTCGTCACCGTGCCGGAGACGATCATCAGGTCGCTCTGGCGCGGCGATGGGCGCATGATCTCCATGCCGAAGCGCGCCAGGTCATAGCGGCTGGCTGCCGTGCAGATCATCTCGATGGCGCAGCACGCCAGGCCAAACATCAACGGCCAGACCGACGCCCGCCGGCCCCAGTTGTAGATCCGGTCGAGTGTGGTGATCGAGACCTGTGCCTGCATTTCGGGTGGGATGGAATATCCGGGGGAATTGAACTCGCTTTGTTCCATAAAATCTCCTGTCGGGCAGCCTGTCAACCGCCTGATTATAGCCGTGGCCCGGTGGTGCGTCAATTTATATATGCAAATATATATTTGCAAAAACAGTATAATGTCGGCATGCGCCAACCCCCGACCCGCCTGCGAATCCTCAATTTCATCCGCAGCCGCCAGGCTGCCTCTGTGCGCGAGATGAGCCGGTTCTTGAAGCTGAGCGGTGCGAACGTCCGCCATCACCTGGGGGTGCTGGAGTCCAATGCTTTGATCGAGGTGGTTGGGCGGCACAAGGATGGCCGCGGCCGGCCTGCCCAGGTGTATGGCCTGTCACGCAGGATTCTGGGCGATAATCTGGACGCACTGACCTTGGCGTTATTGCAAAACACCCTATCGGGGATGGACGCCGCCTCCCGGGCGGACAGCCTGCGCGCCATTGCAGGGCGCCTGACCGGCAGCCCCGCCGCGGCATTCAGCGGACCGCCGGTCCAGCGCCTGGTGGCAGCCGTTGGCTGGCTGAACGCGCATCATTATCAGGCGCACTGGGAAGCCACCGCTGGCGGTCCGCGGATCGTGTTCGGGTATTGTCCGTACGCGGCGGTGGTTTCGCGCTGCCCCGAGGTCTGCGAATTGGATCGGTACGTACTGGAAGCGTTGACCGGAAAGGGCGCACAACAGGTCGCCATGCGTGATCCGAACGTTCGCGAGGATCGCCTCTGCTCCTTTCGCTTAATGGATTGATGCCTTTGCCAACCGGTGGATTTTCTAGTATAGTTATTCCGGCCCTTGATGGGAATTGATCAATCCAAACGCCGCAGGAGCAGACCATGACGAGGATCTTGACCGACAGCACTTCGGACCTTGGAGCAGACATTCAGGAGGAATTCGGGCTGCGGGTCATCCCTTTGAATGTGACCATCTCCGGGAAATCGTACAAGGATGGCGTCGACCTCGATCAGGATCAGTTATTCGCGCTGGTCGGCCAGACGGGCGAACTACCCAAAACTTCCGCTCCCTCGGTGGGTGAGTTCGCGGAATTCTTTCGGCAGGGAGAGGACTGCGTTTTTCTTGGGATCTCGTCAAGGCTGTCTGCCACCATCGCGAACGCAAGTCTCGCCGCCCAGGAGTTTCCGTCCGGATCTGCGAAAGTGGTCGATACGTTGAACCTATCGACGGGTGTTGGCCTGCTGGCGCTGCGCGCTGCCGAACTCGCCAAAAACGGGGACCCGGCGCATGCGATCGAGAGCAGTATGCAGCAATTGGTGCCGAAAGTGCGCACCGCTTTCCTGATCGACACGATGGAGTATTTGTACAAAGGCGGGCGGTGTACCGCCTTGCAGGCGATCGCCGGGAGCGTCCTGAAAATCCACCCGCTCATCGAGGTCCGCTCGGACGGCACCCTGGGTGTCCGGGAAAAGGCTCGCGGCAGCCGGGAGAAGGGAATTCAATCGCTGCTGGATCAATTTCAGGCTGATCTGCCCAACCTGGATCGACAGTGCGTCTTCGTCACCCATACTGGTGAAGACCGGGACGCTCAGGCCCTGGCGGACAGGATCCGGCAGATTGCCGGGCCTCAGGAGGTGCGGATCACCCGTGCGGGGAGCGTCATCTCCAGCCACTGCGGACCAGGCACGATCGGCATCCTCTACATGGTGAAATGAACCCAGCCGGCCTTGCTCCGCGCGAGGCCGGAATCGCCTGAGCAAAAAGATGATTGCAGCATCTTCGCCGGGCTGATCGCCCTGTGGGGTACCCTGCGCCTGAGGACGCGCCGGGATTTCCGCCGGTCCGGTCCGGCCCGGCTCCACCTGTCGATCGGCATCTTCTTCCTGGCCGTCTTCCACGGCAGTTTCACCATCCTGTTCCTGAAGAACCCGGTCCAGCCGTACCGCGTGGTCGACGAGCCCTGGCAGTATTCCCGCCTTTGGCTGGCGGGAGCGGACTCGGTGACGAGCAACGTCGTCCAGACCTTCGCGGCAATGGCGCGCCCGGTCCTGGCGCTGGTGTACCCGGCGTATCTGCTGATATGGGGGCTGGTGGGACTGCTGGCCGTGGGGCAGTATTTCTCCAGACATTAAAATAATCGACGGTCACAGCTTGGTGACCGTCAGAATGTTTATCCCATTTCAACGACAACTTCGTTGACCGATCCGGCCGATTGCGGTGGGATCGGACCGGCGACCGGCTGCCCGTTGAGCGTCATTTCCCGGACGCCTTTCTCGACCCCATGCGGGTTGCGCACCGCGATGTGGTACGCCGCCCCGCGCCACTGTCGCCTCACCTCGAACTCCTTCCAACTGGAGGGGATGCACGGGTCGACGGTCAGGCCGTCGAAGCCGGGGCGCACACCCAGGATCCAGTGCGTGGCTGCGTGGTAGGCCCAACCGCCCGAACCGGTCAGCCAGGGATGGCGCGCCCGCCCGTGGGCGCTGTGATCGCGTCCCATCACGAACTGGCAGTAGGAGTACGGTTCCGCCTGGCGGATCTCGATACGATCGTTCTGGTTGCAGGGCAGGGTCGAGTCGTAGAATTTCATCGCCCGCCCGCCGCGCCCGAGTTTGCACTCGGCGACGACCGCCCACGGGTTGGGATGGCTGAAGATGGCCGCGTTCTCCTTGATGCCCTTGTAGACGCGCGTCACGTAGCCGATGTCGTCGTCGGGTTTCGAGAAAGCCGGCCAGAGCAGGTGGATGCCGTATTGCGAGAAGAGGTGCCGGTCGACCGAGTCCATGCACTTGCGGCCGCGTTCGGGGCTGGCGGCCTCCGAGAGCACGGCCAGCGAATTGCTCTCCAGAAAGATCCTGCCCTCCTCGTTCTCATGCGAGCCGATCTTGATGCCTTTCCGGGTGAAGCCGCGCAGGTACCACTCGCCATCCCATAAATTCTGTTCGCAGGCTGTGCGGACCTTCTCGGCCATGGCAGTGTACTTCTGCACGTCGTCCTGACGCCCCAGGAATTTGGCCGCCTCGATGAAGTTCAGTAGCGCCCAGTGGTGCAGGAAGGAGACCATGGCGGACTCGCCGCCGCCCAGGTTCAGGCAGTCGTTCCAGTCGGCGCGCAGGCCGAGGCAGATGCCCGTTTTGCCGATCTGCTCATCCGAGAAATCCAACCCGCGTTTCAGGTGTTCGTAGACGCTGACCGGCTCGCCATCCGCAAAGGGGATGACCTGGTCGAAGAAGGCCACGTCGCCGGTCTCTTTGGCATACTCGCAGACGGAGGCCACGATCCACAGGTGGTCGTCGGAGCAGGTGTCCTTCAGGCCGTGGATGATGTCGGCCGGGTCCGGCGTCGGTACCACGGTCGGCAGCTTGACGCCGGGCAGTTTGCTTTCCTTTGGCTTGAAGACTTCCGGGTCGAACAGGTGCAGGCCGTAGCCCTGGCCGACCTGGCCCTGGAAGAGCTCTTCCAGGCGCTGCTTCACTTTGACCGGGTTGGTGTGCGGGACGGACATCACGTCCTGGGACGTGTCGCGGTAGCCCAGCCCGGTCCGGCCGCCGACCTCGATGAAGGAGGCGAAGCGCGACCAGACGACGCAGGTCTCAGCCTGGTAGAGCGTCCAGGTGTTGATCATCGTGTCCAGTCCGGGGTGGGGGGTCTTGCACTGGAACTTGTCCAGTTTCCGCTGCCAGTGGGCTTTCAACTCGGCGAAAGCCGCGTCAACGGCAGCAGGCTGAGCGTACTTCTTGCGCTTAGCCAATCCAATATTTCGCGACCCCACACCGAGCATAATCGTCAGGCGGGTCTCCTGACCGGGCGGGAGGGTCAGGCGTTTGTGCAGGGCGCCACAGTGGTTGCCGCCCAACTCGGAGGAGCCGGAGCACTCGCCGCGGGCGACCGCTTGCGGGTCGGTCTCGGTGCGGTAGCTGCCGAGGAACGAGTCGCGCAGACAGTCATAGGAGTCCGGCTCGAAGGAGGCGGTCAGGTAGTGGAAAGTCCAGGGTTCGTAAAAAAAGTCGTACTCGATGACCCCATCCTGGTAGCTCGAACCGCTGGCGTACAGCGACATTTGCAGGTTCTGGTTGTCGATCTCGATGTGATGGTAGGAAAATTCGACATAGGAGAAGACACTCAACTTGCGTGGCCGGTCGGAGGTGTTCTTCAGCCGCACGTCCCACACCTCGACGTCATCGGCGACCGGGATGAAGAGCAATTGAGAGGCCTGTATTTCCTGGTATTCGCAGGAGAATTTCGAGTAGGACAGCCCATGCCGGCATTCATATTTCGCCTTGCTCAGGTCCTTGCCGGTCGGCTGCCAGGAGATGCTCCAGAACTCACCGGTCTCATCATCGCGGAGATAAACGTAATGCCCGGGGCGGTCGAGCGGGACACCGTTCTGGCGGAAGCGGGTCACCCGTCCGTGCTCGGCGGATTTGTAGAACATGTACCCGCCTGCATTATGCGAGAGTACTGTGCACAGGTCGCGCACGCCCAGGTAGTTGGTCCAGGAGACCGGGACATCCGGGCGTTCGATCACATATTCCCGGTTTTCATCGTCGAAATAACCGTAGCGCATAAGGCCTCATCTGATGAAATTGGGTACGGAATCCGGTCCTCCAGTCGTCGGCAAAGTCCGGACGTGGGGGAATTCGGACTTCGATTTACGATGCCTTGGTCACACAAAAAGCCTTCAGCCAGTCGATCAGCTCGCGCGCCTTCTCTGCCGAATCGGCCTCGACCATCAGGCGCAGGACCGGTTCGGTGCCGGAAAAGCGCAGCAGGGCCCAGTTGTCGTTCTCCAGCAGGACCTTGGTCCCGTCGGCGTGCGAGACGCTCACGACCTTGTGCTTGCCGATGGCGGTAATCGGCGTTTCCTTCAGTTTCCTTGGGATGGCGACGCGCATCTCGGGCGTGGCCGGGATGTTCTCCTCGTCGGCGTGCAGGCGGCCGGTCAATGCCCAGACCGCCTCCTGCATCTCGGAAATGCGCTTGCCGGTGCGGGCCAGCATCTCGACCACCAGGGCGCAGGCGAAGATGCCGTCCTTGCCGAGGATGTGACCGCGCACGGTCAGTCCACCGGACGACTCGCCCCCCAGCAGGGCGTCGTGTTCGACCAGGCTGGCGGCAATGTGCTTGAAACCGACCGGGACCTCGTAACTGCTTTCGCCGAAGGAGGCGGCCAGGCGGTCGAGCAGGTGGGTGGTCGCCAGGTTGCGAACCACGCCGCCGCGTTGTTTCTTGATCTCATGCAGGTACCAGTAGACCAGGCAGAGCAGGTCGTTGGTGGAGATGTAGCGGCCCTGCTCGTCGACGATGGCGATGCGGTCAGCGTCGCCGTCGGTTGCCAGGCCCAGGTCGTAGTGCCCCTCCTGCAGATCCGTGACCAGCAGGCGCAGGGCTTCCAGGTCGGGAGCTGGCGAGCGGCCGCCGAAGAGCGGGTTGCGCCGTTCGTGGATGAAGGTCACCCGGCAGCGAGCTTCGGTCAGGATGATGCCCAGCGTCAGCTGCCCGACGCCATACATCGGGTCGACGATGACCCGCAGGTTGGCTCTGCGGATGGCGTCCAGGTCGATCATCCTCTCGATGGCGTCGACGTATTCGTTGGTCATGTCGCGCCGGCGGATGATCCCCGATTCGAGCGCCAGGTCCAACTCGAGCTTGACCACCTCGCTGGCGGTCAGGCGGTTGGTCTCGAGGGTGATCTTGCGCGTTTCCTCATCGAGCAGCAGAGAACCGTCGCCGCGGAAGACTTTCAACCCGTTCCATTCGGGCGGGTTGTGGCTGGCGGTGAAGATCAGACCGTACGCGGAGTTGAGCTTTGCAGTGGCGAAGGTGACCAGCGGGGTGGGCACGTCCTCGGCGAGCAAGTCGACACGGATGTTGTTGCCAGCGAAGACCTCGGCGGCGGTCTCGGCGGCCCGGTCCGACAGGAAGCGCCGGTCGAAACCGATCAGCACCCCGCGCGCTTCCTGTCCCTGGCGGGTGATCTCGTTGGCGAGCGCCTGGCTCAGCCGCCGGACGTTGTGCATGGTGAAGCCCTCGCCGATGATCGCCCGCCAGCCGCCGGTCCCGAAGGCGACGCGTTCGTCCTCCTCCGGGCGGTGCGGGCGGAAGAGGCGTTTCTGGATGATGAATTCAGCCGCGGCCAGGTCTTCGGCGGTGTTGATGCCTTGCACCTCGTCCTGGTCGTAGGTCTGGTAGGTCTCGACGCGCAGCCCGGAACGGATGAGCTGGTGGACGCAGTCGGTCAGGCGGTACGTGCCGTCAATGCTGGATGGATTGAGCTTTTCGAGCGCGGGGAAAATGGCGCCGGCCTGGACGACATAAGCGCCCACGTTCAGCTCGCGGATCGCTCGTACGGTCTGCGATGCATCCGCGGCTTCGATGATATCGACGATGTGGCCCTGGGCGTCGCGAATGATGCGTCCGTAGGGGCGAGGCTGGTCGACCACGGCCGTCAACAGGGTCAGCTGTGCGCCGGTCAGGCGGTGTCGGTTCAGCAGGCCGCGGATCGAGTCGGGACGGAAGAGCGGTGTATCGCCGTATAGAATGAGCAGATCGCCGTCGAAATCCATGAGCAGGGGTGTGAGCTGCAGGACGGCATGACCCGTGCCGCGCTGTTCCTCCTGGCAGACGAAGTTGTTCTCACTGCCAAGGTGGGCGCGCATCTCCTCCTCGCCACAGCCAACCACGATGAAGAGGTTGGCAGGGGAAACGACCTGGCGTGCATTCTGGACGACGTAGTCGATCACAAGCCGATCACCCAGTTTCTGCATCAGAATCGGCAGGACATCGTCCGAGCCGGATTCCTTTCCAGCGGCGAGGATGACTGCTTTCAGCGGGCGGGGGGTTTCTGGCATACGTTCTCCGCCGAGGGTTATACCTTGATTGATGGTACCCGTCAATGAAACGGGAAATAAGCGTTTGTCAGATCACTCCACTGTTACCGACTTCGCCAGATTCCTGGGCTGGTCGACATCCAGGCCGCGGATGGCTGCGATGTGATAGGCCAGCAGTTGTAAAGGGATCACAGTCACGACCGGCGAGAGCAGCCAGGGACAGGCGGGAATCCATAACACCCGATCCGACTGGGACGCGACGGTGTCGTCGCCTTCCGTGGCCACGGCGATGACCAGACCGCCTCGCGCCCTGACCTGTTGCAACTGACTGATCATCTTTTCGCGCCAGGGATCCTGCGGCGCGATGCACACCACGGGCATGTTGCGATCGATCAGGGCGATCGGGCCGTGCTTCAATTCTCCGGCGGGGTATCCTTCTGCATGGACATACGATATTTCTTTCAACTTGAGTGCGCCCTCGTAGGCGATGGGCATGTTGATCCCGCGCCCGAGGTAGATGCAGTCACGCATATCCTTGAGCGCCCATGCGACGCGTTCGACCTCGGTTTCCCTTGCCAGCGTCCGGCTGACCAGGTCCGGGATCAAGCGCAGGTCGTTCACCAGGTTTTTCCGCGCGGACAAGGACAACGTTCCACGCAGATCGGCAAGCAGGATGGCCAGTAAATACTGATCGACCAGAGGAGCGGTGAATGCCTTGGTGGAGGCAACGCCGATTTCGGGGCCTGTTTGCATCGACATGCTTCCATCGGCGATGCGCATGGCCTGCGAACCGATGGCATTGACGATCGACCAGATCGTAGCGCCCTTGCTTTGGCCTTCCTCCATCGCAGCCAGTGTGTCGGCGGTTTCACCGGATTGTGAGATCGCCAGCAGGAGGGTGTGCTTGTCGATGATCGGATCGGCATATCGCAGCTCGGACCCGATCTGAACTTCTGTCGGGATGCGGGCAATGCGTTCGATCAGAATCTTGCCGACCATGCCTGCGTACGCGGCGGTGCCGCAGGCGGTAATGATGATCCTGTCGATCGATCTGGCAAGCTCCCTGTTCACCTTAAGCTCAGGCAGGCTTACTTCACCGTGTGCAAAGTCAACCCTTCCGGCGAGGGTATCCGTCAGCGCGCGGACCTGTTCGTGGATTTCCTTCTGCATGAAGTGGCGATATTCCCCCTTCTCGGCGGAAGCAGGATCCCATGCGATCGTATGGATTTGAGGCTGTACCGGATGTCCCGTGAGGGTTTCGATTTTCAACGAAGTGCTGGTGACCGTTGCCATCTGGTGAGATTCAAGGAAGATGACCCGCCGGGTATGCTCCAGGATCGCCGGAATATCCGAGGCGATATAATTTTCGCCTTCGCCCAGACCGATGACCACACCGCCGGCATTTCCGATCCGGGCACAAATGATCTTTTCCGGCTCATCCGACGAGAGCACCACAATTCCATGCGCACCGCGCAGCTGCTGGAACGTCCGCCGGGACGCTTCGACCAGGTCCTGGCCGGCCGCTTTATGATGTTCGATCAGATGGACGATCGTCTCTGTATCCGTGTCGGATTGGAATTCCACCCCCTCTGCGCGAAGCTCATCCTGTAACTCCAGGTAATTCTCGACAATTCCATTGTGGACGAGCACGACCTTCCCGGTTGTCCCCAGGTGGGGATGGGCGTTCCGTGCGGATGGCTCCCCGTGGGTCGCCCAGCGGGTATGCCCGATGCCAGGCGTGCCCTCGATCGGGCATCCGTTCACCAGATCGGTCAGACGCGATAACTTGCCAGCATCGCGGCGAACCTCGATCGTTCCATTCTGGATGACGGCCAGCCCGGCCGAGTCATAGCCGCGGTACTCCAGCTTTTTCAAGCCGGCAAGGATGATCGGGGTCGCGTCCTGCGGCCCGATGTAACCAACAATTCCACACATGGGATCCTCCAGTTCGTTTTGAACAAACGTATCGTTCAGGCTGGCTACAGCGGGAATCCGCATGCCGGTCTGAGGATGTATGCCCTGCCATTTCTTTGCCTGCCGGGTGACCCCTGCAGGGTTGTCCATGGCTTATTTACTGGAGGGAAAGGTGTCGGGTCGTGGCTGACCCGGAGGGCTTCCGCTGATCCTTCGATTTTCTCCCGATGGGGTACCGGGATTGGCTCCACTGTGAAGTGGAGAACCCTCTGCCTCGTCAACTCCACGAACATCGACCTTTTTCGTGTTCGCGAAGTCCATGCGCTCGTTTCCCTGAAAAGCCTTCGGTCGCACCTCCCGGATGGTATTTCCGGAAATTATACCTGAATCGAGGTCATTTTGTCGTGTTTCCGTGAAATTTTAGTTACACCTGGTTTACAAATCGGTCAGAGTGATTGACGCGGCCTGGCTCAACTGCTATCATTATCGTGGTGGTACCATATCTGCATATGAAAACCAAACGACTTCACCTGCCTCGCTTTTCAACCCGTTTCGACGTCCGGGGACAGAGTTTCGTCGAGCTGATGCTCGTCACGTTAATTCTTGCCCTGATGATCGCCGGCGTGGTCGAATTCGGTTTCCTGGTCAATAATTACCTTCATGTATTCGACGCGGCCAGGGAGGCAGCGCGCTTTTCCAGCGGCGGCCTTGCATTCTATCCCAATGGCACCAGCATCATCGAGTTCTACGATAATACCGTCATTCAAGCCGAGCGTGTCCTTGCCCCGGTCGTCCTGGACCCAGCCAACGGTGACGATATTGTCATCTCTGTTTTCAGTATTGCCGGTGCTTCGATTGTGCGCTTCCCCGATCCGGATGGCTGGAGTGCATACGGGAATCAGCTCTCAAATTTTACAACCACGGATATTGCCAATTTGGTCGACCCCACCTCTCCGTCTTCAGGCGTCTTGCTGGTGGAAATATTCTACAATTATCCCCAGATGCTTAAGCTGCCGATCTTTACCAACAGCGTTTATTCCATCGTGCCGGATCCGATCCCGGTTTATGTCTATTCGGTCATGCCCATCTCTTCGGCAGAACCGACACCGACCCCGAGGCCATAGCTCATGATCGTTCGCAAGCGTCAACTCTGGAAACGAATTCGGACCCCTGAAAAGGGTCAGGTTTTATTATTGGTGACGCTTGCTGCGGTCGCCTTGGTCGCGATCATGGGTTTGACTTTGGATGTTGGCATCATGTTCATCCAGAATGCACGACTGCGAAGAGCGGTGGACGCGGCTGCACTCGGCGCTGCCCTGCAGTTCCGAGAGGGGTACACGGTCGCTGAACTGGACATGGCGGCAGAGGATTTTCTCTACCTGAATGGGGTCAATGGAGCGGATGCCACGGTGCAAATCTGTGGCACGGCCTCACAAGTCGCATCCGATCCCGACCATTATACCGAGGACCTGTGCACCAATCCGCTTCGGAAGTTGGTCAGGGTGCGTGCCTCCGGTATCGTCAATCTCGCCTTTCTTCCCGTATTAGGTTTCGATACGGTCCCGATCGCCGCTGAGGCGACCTCCGAAACAGCTTCGGTAGACGTTATCCTGGTGATCGACACTTCCGAATCGATGACCTGGGACGCCGGGGCTGGCAACCCGATGCGCGATCCGAGCATTTGTAATTATAACGATCTGGCCTCTGCTTACGTCAGTGTAGCGGACGACATGCCCGGAGAATGTCATCCATTCGAGGAAGTCAAGATCGCAGCGCGTGAATTTGTTGAACAACTTTACTTCCCATACGATCGGGTCGCAATCATTACCTTCAACAAGCACGCCACGGTTCACCTGAGTTTCACCGATGCGGATACGTACATAGGTGACCCGAGTGGTTACGAAGATGCGATCGTGGCCACCATCGAAGACCTGAACGTTTTTGAAGCGGAAGGCATCTGTCCGACTGGAAATCCATGCCGACTTTACAATGCCAGTAGCCAGTTCCAGTTGTTCGACTGTCCCCAATTCCATGTGGATGGGGATCCTTCCCAGTGCACATCGACGAACATCGGGGGGGGGCTGTTGAATGCCGGGAATGAATTTGCGATGCCCCCGATCCGCCAGGAAGCCCTGTGGGTGGTCATTCTCCTGACGGACGGCGCAGCGAACGGCGGTGCCTGTCCTTCAACGGCATGGGCTTCTCAACCTTTCTGCCGGGATGCATCCGCAGCGACACGGCATGCGATCGGGAATCCTGATTATGACGCGGATGACTACGCTCATGATATGGCCGACTTTGTCGGCCGCGACCAGAGCGCCTTGATCTTTTCGATCGGCCTGGGTTCCCAGGTGCAGAGTGCTTCCTCCGGGGATCCAGATGCCGGAGAACAATTACTCGAATATGCTGCCCAAGATGGCGTTGGAAACGGACTGTATTATTTTGCCCCCAGTGGTGCGGAATTACGGGATGTGTTCCAGGCGATTGCCGATAATATCGCCACGAGACTGACCCACTAAGAGATGAAACGATGATTAAATTCCAGCCTCACAAACTGCCATCATTCCTATCCGGGACGAAAAAATCCCAGGGCGTGTTGGAGTTCGCCATCGCCTTGCCCGTATTGTTGCTGCTTGTCTTCGGCATCATCGATTTTTCGCTGCTTTTCTCCGCCTGGTTGTTGATCCAGAACATTTCCAGGCAAGCCGTTCGTTATGCGGTTACAGGAGAATACAACATCGCCAATTGCTCTGCCGGCTGTGTGGACGACTCCGACCAGGACGCCGCCCGCATGCAATCGATCCGCGACGAGGCATTGGATTTCACGGCTGGTCTGTTGCTGGACTCGGCCGCGACCGTGAGCGATCCCGGATATTTGCGGGTCACGATTTGCTCCGGCCGGGACCTGGATAACAATGGATCGAGCGATTTCGTCGCCTGGTACCCCAGGATGGGCTCGGCAACGGATTACGGGGAATGCACTCCATACGAGGATGCAGGCGGTCCGGGCGATCCGGTCGTTGTGATGGTGGATTTTAATCATCCTTACATCACGCCATTCCTTAACGATATCTGGCCCATGGTCCATCTGGCTTCTTATCATCAGGGTATCGTTGAACAGTTCCGCGTCTCCCGTTTGATCAATCTGCCTCCGGAGATCGAGGTCCCGACCCCGACTCCGTCCAATACTTTCACGCCTTCGAATACGTACACACCTACTGAGACATTCACGCCTAGCACCACTGCTACGAACACCTTCACCCCGACATACACTCCGAGTCCAACTTCGACTGCCACACCCAATTGTGCTTTGTATGTTCTCAGCTCAGCGGTTCAGGAAACCTGGAGTACTCCAGTAAAACCTCGTGTCCGGTTTAATTTTAGGAATAATAGCGCTGGAGATGTTTATGTGGTCAGGGTCGATTTCGACTGGGAGGCCTACGATGCTTCCAATCCCGGTCAGACTCTGGATCGCATATTCTTTAATGGTTCAAACTTGACAAACACCGACGACCTAAATTCGCCCACGATTTGGGCATCTGTCACTGGTAGACTATTTTCCGCGGGGGCGAATACATTATTCTATTTTGATTACCTGTACACAGATGCAAATTGGCCATCCATTGTACCGGCCAACTCATTTGGCCTGATTGTGACACTGGATAACGGGTGTACCATTCCTGTGATTGCTCAGCCGACGCCTACCCGCACGATAACACTCACTCCAACGAAGACCTACACGCCTTCCAATACTGTGCCGACCAACACAAGAACGTACACACCGACCGCAAGCCGGACCTTCACGCCATCCAGCACCCTGCCGAGCGCGACCTTCACCCCGAGCAGGACGCCGACGCGGACGTACACGCCGACCAATACGGTTCCTTCAAACACTCCCAGCCGGACAAGCACCCGGACGATCACGTTCACGCCGACGAGAACATTCACGATCACATTCACGCCAACGATCACGTACACACCCACGCGGACGTTCACGGTCACCCGGACCTTTACCCCAACGAACACCGTGCCCACAAGTACGTTTACGCCCTCACAGACGAGGAGTATGACTCCGACGCGGACACCGACCGTGCCGACCAGTACATTTACTCCGTCGTCCACCATTACACGTACGTTTACACCGACGAACACGGTTCCGACGAGTACTTTCACCAGAACCCCAACCCGGTCCAATACACCGATCACGCCGACAGCGACCCAGACGCCGACGATCACCAATACTCCCACGCGTACTCCGACACGGACGTACACACCAACCTTCACTCCGAATACACCCACGCCCACGCGGTCACCGACGAAGTCGACGACACCGACACCATCCAATACCATCTGCTTCGATTGTTAAGCACATTCAAGATTAGGAAGAGAGGCCTGCCGGGGGAAGGCCTCTTTTTATTTGATCGACCTTTGCGAGGCGTCTTTGCAGAAAATATTCCGTGCGCTTCATGTGGAAGAGCTGAATGGCAGGATCGTACCGGTCGAGTCCTTGGCCTTCCTCCTGCTTTACCTTCTCTGGGTTGTCTTTGGCTCGGATGCCCTCCCGCAGCGTCATGTGATCGGGAATCTAGCGGTATTCATCCCATATGCGGCAGTGGCGCTGGAGTTGTTTGTTCTTCGCGATTCGGCTCGTAGTCCGCTCCGCTGGACTTGGACCTTTCTCGCCCTGGCGTTGATCCTTTTAGCCACTGCCCGGGTGCTTTTTTTCTATATCGGCCTTGGCAGTCAGCTCCCAGGAAAGCTCGGTTTTTGGTTTGATTTATTGCGGCTCGGCGCATTCCCCTTCTTCTTTTTGGCCTTGTTCGCATTTCCGTTTGAAAACCGGTACGCCCCCTCGCGTTTCCGCTTCCTGCTGGACTCGACCATCGCATCCGGTGCAACCATTGCCCTGGGTTTCCTGGTCTTTCCTGTGCAGCCGGGGATCTCAGGCTGGCGTTTGGTGCCGTTGCTACTGCCGATCCTCGATCTTGTTTTGTGCGTCCTGGTGCTGAATATCTTTTTGGCGAATCAGTATTTCCGGGACATATCCGCTTCTTTTGGATTCTCGTTTGTCGCGATTCTGATTTCCGATTATCTCTATTACATCTCCACCCTTACCGACGGCTACCATTCGGGAAAGCTCCAGGATCTAGGCTGGATTGTGGGAACTCTGCTCTTGGGCTTGATCGCAGTCGCTACTTCGAAGCGAGAGATTTCTGAAAACCGGCCTAGGAAGGAAAGCAGGCGCAGCCTGAATATCCAAAACATCCTTCCTGTGGCGATGGTCCTGGTCCTCTTCTGGTACGTACTGGCGCGGTGGCAATTTAGCGGTGAGATATCGCTCTTCGGTTTGATCATGAGCCTCCTCCTCGTACTGCTCCTGATCGTGCGCGTCGGTATACGGGCGGGGGAGGGAGAGCTGCTGATCTACTGGCAACTGTTCAAGAATGTTGCCACGCCTGTTTTCCTGTGTGACAGAAAAGGGCGAATCGTTCTTGTCAATCCGGTTGCATTACGTGAGCTGGATATCGCCGATGAGAAAGCGATGATCGGCAGGAGGCTGGATACCGTCTTCCCGGTAGAGGACCAGCTACGGACGATGCTGCTCAAGCCGGAGCAGATGAGTGTCTTTGTCGACAAGCGGATCCACAACAGACGAGTGCCCTTTTCCTTGATGTTCAGCCCGGTCTACTCTGAAAATGGGAAATTACTCCTTGCGGTTACGGCCTACAATCTGACTGAGCAGAAGCATAACCAGGATATCCTGACCAGGAAAAATGAGGAACTGCTGGAATTGTCCAGCCGCCTGGAAGCGCTCAACACACAGCTCGAAGAGATGGTGGACGATAGGACCAGAACCCTTAAGCGGGCGATGAATCGACTCGAGGAGCAAAACAAGTTGTTGCGGGATCTGGACACAATGAAGTCCGAGTTCGTCTCTCTGGTCTCTCATGAGCTGCGAACACCGCTGACCAGCTTGAAGGGAGGATTGGAGCTGATCCTCCGAAATCGGAATCTACCGAAGAAGGTCGAAAAACCGCTGACCCTGATGATCGGGGAAGTGGAGCGCCTGGCCAAATTTGTGATCAACATTCTGGACGTATCCTCGGTGGAGGCCGGTAAGATCGCGATCAACATCAAGCCGATCAATCCTGTCCCGGTGATCCAAAGCGTTCTTGCTGAGGTCTCGGCGCAGACCGATTCGGCCCGGTTCCGCATGGATATAGGGAAAGGAATTCAAAAAGTGCGAGCAGACGAAATGGTGTTGCACAGTGTGTTGCTCCATCTGGTGGATAATGCCATCAAATATGCCCCCGAAGGCGACATCACGCTCGCCGTGCAACAAACCCCCGGCCGAACTCGATTTCAGGTGCTTGATCACGGACCGGGTATCCCGGAAGACAAGCGGCATCTGTTGTTCCGCAGATTCCAGAGGATCAATACCAGCGATGCACAATCTGTTTACGGTTATGGTTTGGGGTTATACTTCTCGCGGAAAATGCTCGCGGCCATGAAGGGCCGTCTCACATACGTCAAATTGCACGACGGCCGTTCATGTTTTCAATTCAGCTTGCAGTCCGCTTATGAAGAAGAAACTATTACTCGTTGACGATGATTTGACCCTGTCCCATTTGCTGGCCCAGTATCTGCGCGAGACCGGATTTCTGGTGATCGAGGTGGATAACGGTCAGGCTGGTCTGCGGGCGGCCTATAACGAGAAGCCGGACCTGGTTTTATTGGACATCATGCTGCCTGGGATGGATGGCTGGGATGTATGCAATCGGCTGCGCGAATTGACCGATGTCCCGATCATCATGCTTACGGCCAAGGCGACCGAAGAGGATAAATTGCATGGATTTAGCCTTGGGGTGGATGACTATGTGACCAAGCCTTTCAGCTTCGCCGAGCTGACTGCCCGGATCCAGGCCGTGCTTGGGCGGGCGGAACCGGATGGTCGCGAGGCAGACTATCTTGCCTTTGGCGAAATTGTTTTGGATCTGAAAAAATATGAAGCCAGTCTTGCAGGACAATCGCTGCCTCTGACGCCAACGGAGTTTCGCTTATTGGAAGCTCTTGTACGCAAGCAGGGGAAAGTAGCCTCGGAAGCCGAGTTGATCCGGGATGTGTGGGGGGGGCAAACAGGCGATTCTGCCTTGGTCCGACGGTATGTGTCGCTCCTGCGTAAAAAGATCGAAAGCGAGCCTTCCTCGCCTCGGCACCTGCTTACTGTGCGGGGTTTTGGCTATCGTCTTGTGTTGGATTGAACAGTGCCGAGACTCTTCTCAACCTATGGGATGACAAATAGCAGGTAACACGCACCCAGGATCAGAAAGGGGGCGTAAGGTATTGCCGTGAAGGCCTTAAATCTTCTTGCCAAGATCAAGGTCAGCATGACAACCAGCGAAATGATCCCGCCGCCAAGAATGGCGAAGAACAAACTGGCGAAGATGGCTGGCCAGCCAACGATCAAGCCAATAATCCCGGCGAGATTGACGTCTCCAAATCCGAGCGCCACCTCATCAGCTTGTATCCTGTTCCTTTTGGCCATTGCCTTGACATAGAGCGTCCCAAGGTAATAAAAAGCCAGCATCACCAGGAAGCCTGCTGCCCCTCCGGCAAGCGTCGACCAGATTCCGTGGAAAATGTCCGCTCCAGAACGCAGGTAGATTCCCGAACCGAGTCCGAGGATGATGCCAGCAACACTGACGGGATTAAGGATCACGCGGTATTCAACATCGATGATCAGCACCACCGTAAAAAAGGTGCTGATCGTCAAAGATAGCCAATAGGGGATGCTTTCACGGTGAAAAAACCAGAACAAGATGGACAGAATGGGCATGCCGATCAACACGATCCAGCTTCTTGGTTTGGGAAACCGCTTGCATTCTTGGCAGCGCTTGAAAAGCAAATAACCCCCAGGCTGGATTGGAGAACCGCAAGAGGGGCAGACGGGCTGCGTGAATTTTCTCGTACGCGGCAGGACGTCGGCGAGATAATTCACAAGCCAGCCGGAAAGCACACCAAAAACGATGGGTATCAGGATTTTGATTTCCATGGGTATAATTATAGTATAGCTTGGGGAAATCCATTCCTCCGTTTGCCTGCTGGAATGGATTTGTATACTGTGAACCTGGAGATCACATGGAAAAATTCCTTATCGATGGCGGCGTTCCTTTACACGGCGAGATCACTCCTTCGGGCAACAAGAACGCGACCCTCCCGATCCTGGCCGCGACGCTGCTGACCGATCAGCCGGTCATTCTCCATAACGTGCCAAATATCCGTGATGTCAATGATATGCGTAAGCTGATCGAAAGTCTGGGGGTTGTTATCAAGGACCTGGGGAGCAATACGCTCGAAGTAACAGCCGAAAAAGTTCGCCCTGCCGACCTCGACCCTGATATGTGTCGCCGGATACGGGCTTCGATCCTGCTGGCTGGGCCTTTGACGGCCAGGACCGGTTCGTTCCAGCTCCCACCTCCGGGTGGAGATGTGATCGGCAGGCGCCGCGTCGACACGCATATTTTGGCTTTACGTGCCCTTGGCGTTGACGTTCGTTATGATCGCAACTTTCGATTTTCTGTCCGAAAATTGCGCGGCGCAGACATTCTATTGGATGAAGCCTCGGTAACCGGGACCGAGAACGCCATCATGGCTTCGGTGTTGGCCAAGGGGACGACGATCCTGCGCAATGCCGCATCCGAACCGCATGTGCAGGAGTTGTGCAACATGCTCAACTCGGTCGGTGCGGAAATATCAGGGATTGGTTCGAACACCCTGGTCGTTCAGGGCGTCGAGCGGTTACGGGGTGGGGAATACACGATCGGCGCTGATTACCTGGAAGTGGTCAGTTTCATCGGCGCTTCGGTGGTGACCCGCGGTGAGATCAGGATCCGGAACGCGGGACCGAGGAATCTCGATATGATCCGCATGGTATTCCATCGCCTGGGGGTGAACTGGGAAACCGAAGGGGAGGATATAATTGTCCCGCAAAAACAACGCTTGCGGATCGAGCCGGATCTTGGCAATGCCATTCCTGAAGTGAAGACCAACGTCTGGCCGGCTTTCCCAACCGACTTGACCAGTATTGCGATCACAGTTGCCACCCAGGCCCGGGGAAGCGTTCTCTTCCACGATTGGATGTATCCCGGCCGGATGTATTTCACCGATAAACTGGTTTCCATGGGTGCGCAGATCGTGCTGTGCGATCCGCACCGGGTGATCGTCACCGGGCCATCGCGATTAATGAGTGAAAAAGTGGAAAGCCCGGATATCCGCGCCGGGATGGCGCTCCTGCTTGCTGCTCTCGCGGCTCCCGGTCAGTCGACGATACGGAATATCGGTCAGATCGATCGCGGCTATGAACGCGTGGATGAGAAACTCCGTTCTCTCGGCGCCAAGATCCGGAGAGCCAGTGAAACCTGAAAGAGTAACTTGGTAGAAAGAAAACCGGGCGTGGTCTGGAGACCATCGCCCGGTTATTTTATGCAAACCCGTTCCTATTTCGAATTCGTCGCCACGTCGAGGAATTGGACGACCGCTTCGCGCAACATCTTTTCCGGCAATGCTCCAACCTGACGGTGGATCACCTTTCCGCCATGGACGAAAAGGAGGGTCGGGATTCCCTGCACGCCGTACTTCGAAGCCCATTCCGAGTTTTCGTCGGTGTTGACCTTCGCGACCACGACTTTGCCGGCGAACTCCTGGCTGAATTTTTCCAGAGTGGGAGCGATCATTTTACAGGGTCCGCACCAGGGCGCCCAAAAATCAACGATCACGGGCAGCGGGCTTTGTAAAACGGTCTTTTCAAATGCAGCGTCGGTAACATGAATGGGCTCGTTCATAGGTAAAACTCCTTGTAATGGATTACTCAAACTTGTCTCCGGGTTTTAGGATGTGATATTCGGAGGTGATCTTGGCGGTTTTTCCTAGCATGATACCTACGGAGCAATACTTTTCCTCCGACAGTTGGATCGCTTGTTCGACATCTTTGGAGCGAATACCTTCCCCCCAGAGCAGGTAGGTGACATGGATGTCTGTCCAGACCATCGGAAACTCGGTGGCGCGTTTGCCCCTGACCCGTACCTGGAAACCGGAAAGCGTTATCTTTTTCTTGTTCAGGATGCTGACGATGTCACCGCCGGTGCATCCCGAAAGTGCAGCGAGCAGCAACTGCATCGGACCCACACCGGGTTTCTCCCCGATGGTTCCCATTTGAACGGCGCCGCCGTTATTATTTCGAGCCACCAGCGTGGTGCCGCCTTCCAGGTCGGCGACGATCTCCGTCCAGCCTTCTGCCATTCGCTTTCGCCTCCAAGTGTTTCAGAAAAGTATATCATATCTGATGCAGGAGCTCGAAAAAGGATACAGTATAATCCCTTGCATGACAGACCGATTTTCCGCCTGGAAGTCTGCCCTTTCCAGAAGCAGCAGAGGTGCTCTCGGCCGGCTGGCGTCCATATTCGGCGCGACCGAGATCACTGAACAGCTGTATGACGAGATGGAGGAGTTGCTTCTTCTGGCGGACCTTGGCGCCAGGACCACCCAGTCAGTGATGGATAAGGTCCGGATGGCGGTCCGTACCGAAGGGATTTTGCAGGCGGACCAGCTCACCGCTGTGGCGGAACGCGTGTTGCTTGAGAAACTCGGCTCCCCGGCAGCTATCGACTTCGGCCCCGACCCGGTTGTCGTCCTGCTGGTAGGCGTCAACGGCTCCGGGAAAACGACCACTTTGGCCAAGCTGGCCAGTCACTTCGCTTCGGAGAACAGGCGTGTGCTGATGGTCGGGGCGGATACCTTTCGCGCCGCGGCCGTGGACCAGTTGCGCATCTGGGCTGATCGGCTCGGCATGCCTTTGATTGCCGGGAATCCGGGATCCGACCCCGGTGCGGTCGTGTTCGATGCGATCCAGTCTGCCCTCGCACAGAAGTATGATATGATTTTGATCGATACTGCCGGCCGTCTTCACACCAAACATAATCTGATGGAAGAGCTCGAAAAGATCCGCCGGGTCGCAGGCAGGAACCTGCCGGGCGCACCGCATGCCATCTGGTTGGTCCTGGATGCCACGACCGGTCAGAATGCGATCGCCCAGGCGCGGGCGTTTCATGATGTGGTCGGAGTAACGGGCATCATTCTCACGAAATTGGACACGTCCGCTCGTGGCGGCATGGCCTTCTCGATCCAGGATGAGCTTGGGCTGCCGATCGTTTTTGCCGGTCTGGGAGAAAGATCCGAAGATCTCGTCCCGTTCGATCCGGTCGCTTTTGTGAAGGGAATTCTGGCTGGATGACAAGGATATGTTGGGTTCGTCATGGTGAGAGTCAGGCCGACCTGGACGGAACGTTTTCGCACCGCCGGATCGACCTTTCCTTGACGGGGGCCGGGATCATTCAGTCTCGCCAGGCTGCCAGCGTTTTACAGCAGGAAAAATTCAATGCCCTCTACAGCTCACCCTTGAAGCGGGCGCTCGAAACTGCTGACTTCATCAGCAAGAAAACCAACCTGCCGATCATTCCACTCGAGAGTTTCCGAGACGTGAATATCGGTGAACTTGAGACCGATTCTCCGCCAATCAATGGCAGGAGCCTGTTCGATGGGATCATCCGATCCTGGCTGATCGAGGAGGGGAAGCAGATTCGGTTCCCGGGTGGCGAGGATCGCTATATGTTGACCGGTCGCGTGAAGGACGGGCTGTTTCATGTGGTCGGACGACATCCGGATGGTTGCGTGGTCATCGTCGGTCACGTGCTCCCATTGACTGTCACCCTGAAGGAAATCATCCGTGCCGGAGCGGATCCACGCTGGATTGAGATGCCGATGCCCTACGGTTCGATCACCGTGATGAACGTCGTCGCAGAGATGGGCCGTTTGAGCGCTGATCTTGTCAGCTGGGCCAAGCAAGAGCATCTCAAGGCGTAATGCTTTCTCCCCGACACCATCTCGTCAATTCATTTCAACACGAAAGGGAATCGTATGACAGACCTTACCGACCGCTTGCAGCAAGCGCGCGAAGCACTCTCCGAGCTGATGGAGCGTCTTTGACTTCTCTGCAAAACGGGTCCTGCTGGCGGAGTATGAGACACAGATCAACGCGCCCGGATTCTGGGATAACGCCGCCAAGGCCCAGCAGATCAGCCGCGCCGCGGCCGGTATACGGTCCGACATCGAAGAATGGGCAAAGACGCGGAAGAAGATTGACGATCTGATGGATTTGGCCCAGATGGGGGATGCCTCGATGCTTCCGGAGATCGAGCAGGAATTATCTATCTTGGAAAGTGACCTGGAAAGGCGGTCTTTCCTGGCAATGCTTTCGGGTCCGTACGATCCCGGGGACGCGCTGCTTGCCATCCACGCCGGCGCCGGAGGGACCGATTCCCAGGATTGGGCGGGCATGTTGATGCGCATGTATCTGCGTTGGGCCGAGGCCAGCGGATACGATACCGAGGTGTTGGACATCACGGAAGGTGAAGAAGCGGGGATCAAGTCCGTCACCATCGCGGTCAATGGGAAATATGCGTACGGGTACCTGCGCTCCGAAAAAGGCGTCCACCGGCTTGTGCGCCTGTCGCCGTTCGATTCGGCCCACCGGCGGCACACCTCTTTCGCTCTCGTCGAGATCCTCCCGCAGGTGGCTTTTGACGATCCTGATATTCAGATCAATCCTTCCGAGATCAAGATCGACGTGTTCCGCTCATCGGGGGCGGGTGGGCAGAATGTACAGAAGAATGCCACGGCAATTCGCCTGACCCATCTGCCGACCGGGATTGTGGTCACCTGTCAAAACGAACGCTCGCAAACCCAGAACAAGGAATTCGCCCTGCGCATCCTGCGCTCACGTCTGCTCGAATTGAAAAAGGCGGAAAAAGACGTCGAGATCGCCGTTCTGCGGGGCGAATATACCAAAGCAGAATGGGGAAGCCAGATCCGCTCGTATGTGTTGCATCCCTATCAGATGGTGAAGGATCATCGCACCGAGTACGAGACCGGGAACTCCCAATCGGTTTTGGATGGGAATCTGCAGGGCTTCATGGAAGCCTATCTCAGGGCAAAATAAGTCCACTGGAAGGACAGGAAAAATAAAGAGCCGGTTGGTAACGATCCAGCCGGCTCTTTTCAATTCCGAAGATTCCTACATACCAGCCATATAGGCCAGACCAATGGTGCCAGGTCCGGCATGGGTACCGATCACCGGGCTGACCGAGGAAAGAACCTTCTCGACCGGATTGAGGAGCTTGGCGGCTTTTTCGAGGACGGTGCGGGCCTCGCTCTCGGCGTTGGCGTGCAGGGTCGCCAGCCGAACGGGGGTGCGCCCACCGATGTCTGTAACGATCAGTTCCACAAGGCGCTCGATCGCCTTGCTCTTGGTCCGGACCTTGTCAACAGATTCGATCTTGCCATCCAGCAAGGTCAGGACCGGCTTGATGTTGAGGGCTGTCCCGAGCAGGGCCTGGGCACCGCCGATCCGGCCACCGCGGCGCAGAAACTCCAATGTGTCGACAACAAAGTAAACCCCCGTATGTTTGATGGCTTCTTCGGCCAGCTGTTTGCACTCCGAAAGCGTCGCACCGGATTTGGCCGCCCGGGCGGCGGCAAGCGCCTGGAATCCCATGGCCATGGAAGTGGATCGGGAATCGACGATTTCGATCTTGCTGGCGGCCTTGGGAAGCATCTCGCGGCCCTGGATCGCCGACTGGATGGTCCCGGAGAGAGAGGATGAAATGAAAATTCCAAGAACGTCGTATCCCGCCTCGATCAGCTTTTCGAAGGTCTCTTTCATCGTAACGATTGCGACCTGGGAGGTGGTTGGCATGACCTTGGCGTTCGCCAGACGGCTATAGAATTGGTCCGGCAAAATGTCGATACCGTCCTGGAATGTCTCTTCCCCCCAGATCAAAACCTGCGGCGTGACCGTGATTCCGTTTTTCGATAATTCCTCGGCGGGTAGATAGGCGGTGCTGTCGGTGACAACGGCAACTTTAGACATGATCCCTCCACAACCAAGAAGTATATTAATTGGTAAAACACCGAAAGGCGCAAAGGTGACGGGAAAATCCGCCTTCCTTGACGCCGCTCCCTGGACACACTACAATGTCCAGCAATTTATACCACGAGGATGGCAAAGTGTTCGAGACTTTGACGGAACGGTTGAATACCCTTTTTGGTCAGTTGAACCGCCGCGGAAAACTGAGCGAGGCGGACGTGGATCTCGCCCTGCGCGAGGTTCGCCTGGCTTTGCTCGAGGCGGATGTCTACTTTGGGGTTGTCAAGGACTTTATTGCCCGCGTCCGCCAGAGGGCGGTTGGGGCCGAGGTGTCCAGGGCGCTAAATCCCGGGCAGCAGGTGATCAAGATCGTCAACGAGGAGTTGGTCCGGACTCTGGGCGACCCGGCGGAGCTGAACCTGATGGGTGACAAACCGCGGACCATCCTGCTGGTCGGCCTGCAGGGTTCCGGGAAGACGACGACTGCGGCCAAGCTGGCGCTTACCTTGATGCGGAAAGGCGAACGGGTCATGCTGGCGGCTGCGGATCCCTACCGGCCGGCGGCTGTTGATCAGCTGATGCTCCTGGGCGAGCAGATCAAGATCCCGGTTTTCCACGAGAAGGGTCTCGATCCTCCCACACTGGTGGGAAAGGCCGTCGAGAAGGCGCGCAACGGTGGTTTCAGCGTCCTGATCGTGGATACCGCCGGCCGCTCCCAATTGGACGAGGATTTGATGAAAGAAGTATCTTCTGTGGCGGCGGTCTGCAGCCCCGTTGAGAACTTGCTGGTCGTCGATGCGATGATCGGCCAGGAGTCGGTGCGCATAGCGGATGGCTTTCGGCGTGCGATCCCGCTGACCGGTTTCATCATGACCAAGATGGACGGGGATTCGCGCGGCGGCGCGGCGATCTCCATCCGTTCCGTGACCGGCCTGCCGATCAAGTTCATCGGGACGGGAGAGAAGGTCGAGGCGCTGGAGACGTTCCACCCCGATCGGGTCGCTTCACGGATTCTGGGAATGGGCGACGTGCTCGGTCTGATCGAAAAGGCAGAGTTCGCCCTGGATCAGCAGCAGATCGAGAAGCAGACCTCACGGCTCGCCTCCGGAGAGTTCACGCTGGAAGATATGCTTGAATTCATGGCGTCGTCGAAGAAGCTGGGCTCGATCGGGCAATTGCTGGATATGCTGCCTGCCGACCTCGGTCGGAACGCCCGGGATGTGGATCCGGCAGAGGTCGAGCGGTCGATGAAAAGGACCGAGGCCATCATTCGGTCCATGACGATTCGCGAACGGCGAAATCCGGATCTCCTCAACGGCAGCCGCCGGCGGCGCATCGCATCCGGTTCCGGGACCGAGGTACAGGAGGTCAACAGGCTGATGAAGCAATTCCGGGAGATGCAAAAACTGATGAAAAGTATGGGAAAGAGAAAAGGTTTCCCGATAGCAGGATTGTTTCGCTAGGTTTGCTGGCGGTTCCTCATTATATATAAGGAAAAATCTGGTAAAATACGTGCTTGTGATTCCCGGTTGACGAAACGCAGTCCTTCCTGCGCCCTCCCTCGTTCTCCGGCAGTAAATACTCGAAGAAAACATACAAGGAGAAAGTCGTTCATGGTACGTATTCGTTTACGCCGCACTGGCCTCAAGGGTCAGCCTTCCTACCGCCTTGTCGTTGCCGACAAGGAAAGCCCTCGCGACGGGCGTTTCCTGGAGATCGTTGGTTACTACAATCCGAGGACCGAACCTGCGACCCTCGAGATCAAAGAAGACCGGGTCTATGATTGGATGAGTCGGGGCGCGCTGCCGACCGAGTCCGTGGGTCAGCTTTTCAGAACCGCTGGCCTGGATGCGCGCTTCGAACGCTTCAAAGCAGGTGAGTCTGTGGAAACCCTGCTCGCCGAAGTTGCCAAGCAGAAGGCTGCGCAAGCACCCAGCAAGCGGACCAGCCGCTAAACCGGTGAAACCATGAAAGAGCTGATCGAATTCATCGCCAAATCCTTGGTCGAAAATCCAGGCAAGGTCGGTGTGACCGAATATCGCCGCGGAGATCGTGTCAGCTTGGAACTGCAGGTCGCAAAGGATGACATGGGGCGTGTGATTGGCAAGAACGGTCGTGTGGCCAACGCCATCCGGACCCTCTTGCGTGTCTCCTCCGAGCGCGAAGGCTTGCGCGTGTCCCTGGACGTGGTTGAGCCCTGAACTCAACATATGACGGGACTTGCTGAGCGTCCGGCAGGCTCGCCTCATGTCGGCGAGCCTGCCTTTTTGGAAGTGGGGAAGATACGACGCCCGCACGGGGTCTTGGGCGAAGTATTGGTTGAGTTGTTGACGGATTTCCCGGAACGGTTGGTCCGGGACAAGATTCTGTATATTGGAGCAAGCAAGGAAAGGGTGGTCATACGCAGCTCCCGCGGGCACGCGGACGGCATCTTGCTGGCCTTCGTTGGATTTGACAGTCCGGAGAGCATTGGTCAATTCCGCAACCAGTTGCTCTATGTTGCCGGGTCGGATATCCCTGAGTTGCCCGAGGGTGAATATTATTATCATGAATTGCTGGACCTGTCCGTCGTCGAAGAAGACGGTCATGAACTGGGCAGGATCGCCGAGATCATCGAGACCGGTGCCAACGATGTCTATGTCGTCATCGATGGATCGGGCCGGGAGCTGCTGATCCCGGTCATTCCGGACGTGATCCGTGGATTGGACCTGGATGCAGGCGTGGTGACGGTACGCTTGCTCCCTGGTTTGAACGAATCCGAAAGCGACGACTGACCTACTCGGGAAAGTATCCGGCGTGTCTTCTATGGATCAAGCAAAGGAAGAAAACAAATACTGGGTCGGGTTCAATCTCGTCAAAGGGATTGGCGCGGTCCGATTTCAGGCCCTGCTCGATCACTTCGGCAGCCTGGAAAGGGCCTGGCAGTCCCCCGACGATGGTTTGCTGGAAGCGGGTTTATCCCCACGGCTGGTGGAACGTATCCGACAGATACGAACGGATGTCGATCTTGACCAGTATGTCGACCAGCTCGAGGCAAAGGGCATCACCATCGTCACGTGGTCGGATGGAGACTACCCGGCGCGTTTGAAGACGATCGATCAACCGCCCCCGGTTCTGTATGTGCGTGGCGGCCTTCGTCAGCAAGACGATTGCGCGGTTGCCGTTGTGGGGACGAGACGGGTCAGTGCATACGGCCGGCAGGTCACTGAGGAGATCGCATCCTACCTGGCTGCCAACGGTGTGACGATAATCTCGGGACTGGCGCGCGGCGTGGATGCAATCGCCCATGAGGAGGCGCTCAAGGCGGGTGGCAGGACGATCGCGGTACTCGGTTCGGGCGTCGACCGGATCTATCCCCCGGAGCACGGCAGACTGGCCGAGAAGATGTGTACGAATGGTGCCCTGATCAGCGACTACGCTCCCGGTACGCCTCCGGATGCAGCCAACTTTCCTCCCCGCAACCGGATCATTTCCGGGATGGCGATGGCCGTCGTGGTTGTCGAAGCGGGAGAGACCAGCGGCGCCTTGATCTCCGCCCAGTTCGCCGTTGACCAGGGCCGGGAGGTCTTCGCCGTACCGGGGAATATCTATGCTCCGCAGAGCAGGGGAACCAACCGTTTGATCGTGAGCGGTGCCCGGCCGTTTCTTTCGGCCCAGGACATGCTCGATCTCCTGGATCTGGCACGGGTCAGTGAACAACGGACCGCCCGGCAGGTCCTGCCGGCCAATGCCGTGGAAGCGAAAATACTGGAGATCCTTTCCTCCGAGCCGATCCACCTGGACGAGATCCGGGGCTTGTCCGGACTGCCGATCGAGCGGGTCTCGGCAACCCTTGTGATGATGGAATTGAAAGGATTGGTTCGGCAGGTGGGTGGTATGAAGTACATTGCCGTACGGGAAGAGCAGGCAGCGTATGAGTAGCGAGTTGAGCGAACATACCTATGCGGTCATCATGGCCGGCGGAGGCGGGACCCGTCTCTGGCCGATCTCGCGGAAGAAGCATCCCAAGCATGTCTTGCCCCTGCTTGGGGAGCGTACCTTGTTCCAGCGAACGCTCGACCGGCTGAACGGCTTGATACCAGTGGAGAATATTCTGGTGGCCACCACTGCTGAGCAGGAGCAGGAACTCCGCCAGCAGGCGCCTCAAATCCCGGAGGAGAATTACCTGATCGAGCCCATGCCGAAGGGGACGGCTTCGGTCGTTGGTCTGGCAGCTGCCGTGCTGGAACGACGCGATCCGGACTCGATCATGATGGTCCTTCCTGCCGACCACTTTATTGGAAACCAGGATGTTTTCCACCTGATCATGCGCGTGGCTTGTGATGTGGCCCGGGACGACTACCTGGTCACACTCGGGATCACGCCGACGTTTCCGGCGACCGGGTATGGCTATATCCAGCGCTCGACGCCGCTGTCCGAGGAGTACGATTATCCGGTCTACCGTGTTCGCCGGTTTACCGAAAAGCCGGGGGACGCGGATGCGCGCAAAATGCTTGCGAGCGGCGATCATGTCTGGAACTCCGGCATGTTCGTCTGGAAGACCGGGCGGATCCTGACCGAGATCGCGCGCTGGATGCCGGAGCTGCGGGAAGCCCTGCAGAGCATTCAGGCGAGCTGGGGGACTGTAAAACAAAAGGAAGCCCTGGATCTCCTATGGATCAAACTGAACCCCGAGACAATCGATTATGGCATCATGGAACGTGCCGAGCAGGTGGCCGTGTTGCCGGCTGGTGGGCTGGACTGGAGCGATGTCGGATCGTGGGATTCGCTCTTCGATGTGCTACTGCCCGACGATGAGGGGAATGTGGTCGTCAACAGCCGCTTCGTTCCCGTGGACACACACAACTCGCTGGTGTACGTCTCCGAGAACAAGGTCGTTGCCACGATCGGGATCGACGATGTGATCATCATCGATTCTGGGGACGCGCTCCTGGTCTGTCGGAAGGATCAGGCGCAAAATGTCCGCCAGGTGATCGAGGTGCTCCGCAAGACGAAGCTGGACGCGTATCTTTAAGGAGGTGTTCATGGAAGCCTATTGCATGAAGTGCAAGACCAAGCGCGAAGTGGTTTCGCCGCAGGCCGGTTTCAATGCAGCCGGTGCCCCGATCACCAAAGGGACCTGCGGGATCTGCGGGACCGCTTTATACCGTATCGGGAAAACGCCCGCCCACGAGGGGATGGTCAAGCCGGAAAAATTCGCCAACCGTTCGGGCAAGCTGGTGATCGTCGAGTCTCCGGCCAAGGCCAAGACCGTGGGAAGATTCCTGGGAAAGGGATATACCGTTCGGGCTTCGGTCGGGCATATTCGTGACCTGCTGCGTTCCCAGCTCTCCGTGGATGTGGAACACGATTTCAAACCCAAGTACCGGGTTCCGAACGAAAAGAAGGTCGTGGTCAAGGAACTCAAGCAGCTGGCCAAGGAGCATGCCGAGATCTACCTGGCAACTGACCCCGACCGGGAAGGTGAGGCGATCTCCTGGCATCTGATGGAAGCGGCCGCGATCGAGCCCAAGCTTGCCCGCCGGGTCGTCTTTCATGAAATCACCGAGCATGCCATCGGAGAAGCTTTCGCCAATCCGCGGGCGATCAACATGGACCTGGTCAATGCCCAGCAGGCCCGCCGGGTTTTGGACCGCCTGGTGGGCTACAGCATCAGCCCGATCCTGTGGGAAAAGGTCCGTTCGCGGCTCTCCGCGGGACGGGTGCAGTCGGTCGCCTTGCGTTTGATCGTCGAGCGTGAGCGTGAGATCGATGCCTTCAACCCGGTCGAATACTGGTCCATCGCAGCCGAATTCCGCCCCGAGACCGAGAAGAAGGCCACATTCACAGCAAAACTGGCTAAGATGAATGACAAGGATGTGGAGCTTGGCAGCGAAGCGGTGGTCAAACCCATCCTGATCGAAATGGAAAAGGCTGGATATACGGTCACCAGGGTGAAGCGCGGCGAAAGGCGCCGAAGACCTTCCGCACCCTTTACGACCTCCACTCTGCAGCAGGAAGCTTCCCGAAAGCTTGGCTTTACGGCCAAGCGCACGATGGGACTGGCTCAGGGATTGTATGAAGGCCAGGACATCGGTGAGGGGGGTACGACCGGTCTGATCACCTACATGCGTACCGATTCGACCAATATCGCCGAAGTCGCCCGGGATGAAGTGCGCGCATACATCGCCCAGCGCTACGGGAACGATTTCCTGCCCGCGTCTCCGGTCGAATATAAGACCAAGGCCAAGGGCGCCCAGGAAGCCCACGAAGCCATCCGGCCGACCTCCTGCGTGCGCGACCCGGAAAAAGTAAAGCCCTTCCTGGAACCAGCCATGTTCAAGCTGTACCAACTGATCTGGCAGCGCTTTGTTGCCTGCCAGATGGAAGCTGCCGTGTACGATACCCTCTCCGTCGAAGTGACTGGACAGGGGCAGGAGAATACCTACCTTTTGCGGGCCTCCGGTTCCTCGGTCAAGTTCCCCGGCTTCCTCGTGGTTTATGAAGAAGCCAAGGACGAGGATAAAGCCAGCGAGGAAGAGGACCTGAACATCCGCATCCCCGGTTCCGTGGTGGAGGGGCAGAGACAGGAACTGATCCGGCTGATCCCCGAACAGCACTTCACCCAGCCGCCGCCGCGCTACTCGGAAGCCAGCCTGGTCCAGATCCTCGAAGAATACGGCATCGGCCGCCCGTCGACCTATGCGCCGACGCTCTCGACCATCCAGCAGCGCGGCTACGTGGAGCGCGTCGATCGCCGATTGATCCCGACCGAGACCGGCATCCTGGTCAACGATCTGATCGTGCAGTATTTCCCCGAAATCGTCGATTTCGGGTTCACGGCGAAGATGGAAGAGGATCTCGACCGGATCGCAGCCGGCGACGAAGACTGGGTGCGGGTCATGGACCGCTTCTATAAGTCGTTCTCGGTGACGGTAAGCAAGGCCCAGGCGGAGATGCCGGTGACCAAGACCGGTCCGGAGCCGATCGGCCGCGCCTGCCCGGATTGCGGCAAGGAACTGGTCATTCGCTACGGGCGTTATGGCAAATTCATCTCCTGTTCCGGCTTTCCGGATTGCCGCCATACCGAAGCCTGGTTGGAGAAGATCGGCGTCACCTGCCCGAAGGACGGCGGAGACGTGGTCGAACGCAAGACCCGGAAGGGCAGGATTTTCTACGGTTGTGCGAACTATCCGAACTGCGACTTCACGTCCTGGAAGCGCCCGTTGCCGAACCACTGCCCGAAGTGCAATGGCATGCTCGTGATCGCCAACAAACGGGAAGCCCAGTGCCTGGATTGCCAGGAGACCTTCCTCCTGGAAGATGTCGTTGTCGAGACCGCCTAGGTAGGAGGACCCCATGTTGATCTTTATTGCACTTTATCTCGATCCCGGATCTGGAAGCTTCCTGCTCCAATTGCTCATCGCGGGTCTTGCGGGGGCAGGTATTGCCATCGGTGCGCAATGGACCAGGATCAAGAAGCTATTCTCAAAAAAAGGCAAGAACGTTCAAGACGAAAATGATGAAGACGAGAGCGACGACGAATAACCGGGTCCTGTCCTCTTTTCGAGACCCGAGCGGATTCCTGTTCCACCGGGACGGCTTGCTCTATCGGCAGGTGAACCAGGGGTACGCCGCCGATTATGAGAAGCTGATCTCGAGCGGTCTGTATGAGAGCCTGACGAAATCGGGAAGGCTGGTCCCGCACAGGGAAGTGGAGCTTGTTCCGGAAGAAAGGACGGCTGCATACAAGGTCATCCAGCCGGAAGTCGTCCGGTTCATTTCCTATCCTTATGAATGGTCCTTTTCGCAGTTGAAGGAAGCGGCCCTGGCGACGCTTTCCATTCAGAAGCGGGCCATCCAGAGGGACATGTCCCTGAAGGATGCCAGTGCCTATAACATCCAGGTCCACAACGGCAGGATGACCCTGATCGACACGTTATCGTTCGAGTCGTACCGGGAAGGGGAACCCTGGGTCGCGTACCGGCAATTCTGTCAGCATTTCCTGGCGCCCCTGGCCTTGATGGCGTGGTGCGACATCCGTCTCGGGCAGCTCTCCCGGATCCATATCGACGGGGTCCCGCTGGACCTGGCCAGCCGACTGCTGCCACGGGCCACATTCCTTAATCCCGGCCTGGCTTCGCATATCCATTTACATGCCCGAGCCCAGAGGGATTTTGCCCAGGCGAACGTGCAGGAGGCGCGCCGGGGGCGCAAGCTATCCAGGGAAGCTTTGTTGAATATTCTGCAAAGTCTGAAAACCACGGTCCAAAAACTATCCTGGAAACCCGCAGGCACCGAGTGGGCTGAGTATTACTCGAATACGAATTACCAGGATGAAGCCTTCAGGCATAAAGCTGAACTGGTCGGGTCCTGGCTGGCCTCGCTCAAACCCGGGTTGAGCTGGGATCTGGGGGCGAACAATGGCTATTTCAGCCGGATCGCAGCGCAGGGGCAGGGGACATATGTCGTTGCCGCCGACATCGATCCAGCCGCGGTCGAAGCCAATTATCTGCAGTGCAGGAAGGACAAACAGCAGAACATCCTGCCTCTGGTCCTGGATCTGACCAATCCTTCGCCTGCGATCGGCTGGGAGAACCGGGAGAGGGATGCCTTCCTGGCACGCGGGGAACCGGATGCGGTCCTGGCCCTGGCCTTGATCCATCACCTGGCGATCTCGAACAACCTGCCGCTCGAGCGGATCGCCGCCTGGCTGGCCGTAATCACGAAAACCCTGATCATCGAGTTCATCCCCAAAACCGATTCACAGGTGGAGAAGCTGCTGCGCAACCGCCCGGACATCTTTCCGGATTATTCCCGGGAAGGATTCGAGCGCGCCTTCACGAAGCATTTCAGGATCGAAAAGTGTGCAGCCATCCATGACTCAGAACGGATCCTGTTTTTATTGAAGCGGGTTTAGGTGTTGGCGGTTCGGGAAAGCTTTTGTATAATCAAGTTGACCTGTATCATAAAAGGAGAGGTCCATGAAGATCCTTGAGAGTCTGAAAAAACCGGCCGTCGCCGCCATCGCGGGAGCGATCCTCGGGATCGCGCTAGGCCTGGTCTGGGCCTGGGTCATCCAGCCGGTCCAGTGGACGAATGTGCCACCGGAACAATGGGGGTCCTTCTACCAGGAACAATATCTTCGCATGGCGATCGACTCTTACAGGGTTAATACGGATAATGGCCTGGCCCTGCAACGTTACCAGAGCCTGGGCGACCTGGGTCCATCGGTCCTGCAGACCGTCCGGAACAATCCCGGAAGCATGGACATGAATGCCATCGAGGCCTTCACGGGCGTTGTCCAGGTGGGTGGCGTGATGCCTACTGTGGAAGGCACCGGATCGTCGGGCGAATCGGCACCTGCGGTCACCAATATCGCGGTGATCGGCGGGATCATCATTGTCGTTGCGCTGGTCGGTTTTGTCGTCTTCAAATTCCTGATCCCACTCTTCCGGCGGACGAGCGTGGAAAATCCCACGGCCGCCATGCGGGCCAGGGACATCACCAGCCAGACCGAGATGACCGACTATGAAGCAATGGGTGAAGAACCGCCGATCGCTCAGTTCATGACGACCTACGTGCTCGGCGATGATCTCTTCGACGATTCGTTCAGCATTGAATCGCCCGCAGGGGAATTCATGGGCGAATGCGGCGTCGGGATCTCGGAGACGATCGGGGTCGGGGAACCCAAGAAGGTCCAGGCATTCGAGGTTTGGTTGTTCGACAAGAACGACATCCAGACCGTGACCAAGGTCCTGATGAGCTCCCACGCGTTCAACGATGTAGCCACGGTTCAACGCCTGGAAGCCAAAGGTGAACCGTTCCTTGTGGAACGGAACAAGCAGATCGTGCTGGAAACGGCAGCGTTGCAGCTGGTCGCCACCATCTCGGACATGGAGTACGGGCGCAGCGCCATGCCAGATGGAAGTTATTTCGAACGGCTGACCCTCGAGATCGCGGTCTGGCCCCGGGGTTAATCGACCAGGGATAAAAAAGCGGTTCAATCTGAACCGCTTTTTCGATTCACTCGATCTTCAAGATCTTCAGGCGGATCTTTCCTCCAGGCGTCTCCGCCTCAACTGTCTCCCCTGTCCGGCGGTCCATTAACGCCTTCCCGATGGGCGAGTCGTAGGAGATCTTGCCGGATCGTGGATCGGCTTCCTTCACCCCGACCAAGTCATACACTTCCGGGGCGTAGTTGTCCTCCTGGACGGTGACCCGGGTACCGACCGCGACGACATTCTTGGGGCCGGCTGCCCGGTCGACAATGACGGCATTTCTCAGGATGTGCTCCAGTTCCTGGATGCGGCCTTCCAGAAAAGCCTGGTCTTCCTTGGCTTTGTGATAATCGGCGTTCTCCGATAGGTCGCCCATCTGGATCGCGTCCCGCAGCCGGCGGGCAAGCGCTTCCCGCTGGGGGCCGCGCAGTTCGTTCAGTTCGCTCTCGATCTTGTCGACGCCTTCTTTGGTCAGATACTGGATGTTTTTCTCAGCCATGTTCGTCTCACGGTTTCAGGAATGGGTCGTGCAGGCGCTGGTGCTCTTCGATGGCATAGCGGTCAGTCATGCCGGCGATGTAATCGCAGATCGTCCGCTGCAGACCGCGCTTCTCGATCCAGGCCTGGACGTGGTCGGGCAGGATGAGCGGTTCGCTCGCGTACGCCCGGAAGAGATCTTCAATGATATTTTCCGCCTTGACCTGCATCCGGACAACCCGGTAATGGCGGTAAAGATTTTCAAAGAGAAAATCCTTGAGTTCGCGGTGCTTGTTCTGCATTTCCTCGCTGTACCCGATCAGGTTACTCTTAAGCTTTTGGATATCCAAGGCGGAACGCACACCCGTGGCCCGGAGACGATCATCGGTCGCGGTGACCATGTCCGTGACCATCATCCCGACCAGGCTGCGGATCATGCGGTGTCTTTCAAGATCCTCCAGCTGAGGACCAGTCCAGTCGTGCAGATGGACCAGCGTCTCCCAAAGGCCGATGCCCTCCAGGTTGTGTGGCGTGATCATCCGGGAGCGCAGTCCGTCGTCCAGGTCATGCGTCGTATAAGCGAGTTCGTCGGCCACGTTGCAGATCTGAGTTTCGAGGTTCCCACGCAGATCCGGTGAGAAATCACGCGCATCGGAGACGTCGTATTCCGACTCGTGTTTGACCATGCCCTCGCGAACCTCCCAGGTCAGATTCAAGCCGGGGAATTCGGAGTAGCGTTGTTCCAGTTCGGTGACGATGCGCAGCGACTGCTTGTTGTGGTCGAATCCGCCGTGCTCCCGCATCAAGCGACGAAGTGTGGATTCCCCCGCGTGACCGAACGGGGAATGACCAAGGTCGTGGGCGAGGCAGATGGTCTCGACCAGGTCCTCGTTCGCACCCAGGGCCCGGGCGATCGTCCGACCGATCTGCGCGACCTCGAGCGTGTGCGTCAACCTCGTGCGGAAGTAATCGCCCTCGTAGTTGATGAAAACCTGGGTTTTATACTCCAGCCTGCGGAACGCCGTGGTATGCAGGATGCGGTCGCGATCGCGCTGGAAGCTGGTCCGGTAATCCGGTTCGGTGTCCGGGTACGTCCGTCCCTTGGAATCCCTGGATCGGCATGCATACGAAGCAAGGCTTCGGTTTTCGTTTTCTTCCAAATCCTGCCGGGAATACATCGTCGCTCTCTTTCTCTGAAGGCGGCTAGTTAATCCGAAGAACGCGCGCCCGTCAACGGGACAGGCGCGTCCCCGGATTCTGGCCCATCAACGCGGAGTGGATATTGTCGGTCTTTTCGCCGGAAAGGATCAGGATCTCGGGCGCGGGGCTGAGCTCGCACAGGGGCAACATCAGTTTGACCTTTTCGCGCATCCCACCCGTGACATCGACGCTGCCCGAATCGGTCAGGTGGACGCCAAGTTCACCGGCATCCGCGCTGTGGATCTCTTGCAGCAGCTGCCGGCGCGCAGGGAAGTCGGCCCAGATGCCCGGCTCGAGGCCTGCCAGCAGGATGCGCTCAGGACGCAGCAGCCGGGCCAGATGAACGAAGAGCTCCTCGGTCGAAAGGATCGTCCCGCCGAGCTGGCTGTCAAAGAGCACGTCGCCGTGAATGACCGGTAACAACTCGTGCTCCAGGCTGTTCACGATCGGGCCGATATCCCAGGTCTTGACCCTGCCCTGCTGCGCGAGGACGGCAGCAAAAGGGGAGATCGTCACCGCCGGAAGCCCGGCTGCCCGGAGCGCATCGATCACGTGACGGTTCAGCTCGGATGCCCGGTACCAGACCTCGCTGAACCCCTGCCATTGTGCTGGTGTTGAGACGCCGGCCCGGGTGCCATGCCCACTTGCCGCCTGGTGACCAAAGGAGCCCGATCCGTGCCCGAGCAGGATCCTGAGACTGGGATCTTCCTTTCGCGCACGGGCGATCTGTTCACTCGCCCTCGCCAGGTTCTCGTTTCGCAAGCGATAAGGGCGGGATTTGTCGGTGATCAGGGAGCCGCCCAATTTTAAGAAGATCAGCATGGGTGAAATGTAGCATGTTACCGGATGGTCGTCAAGAAGGTATAATGCCAGCGGAGTCGCTGGCAGATGAATCTTGACATCCATACAGCCGTTCTCACGACGGTGGTCGTAAGCATTCTCGGAGCTTTCCTGATCCTGATCCGCGGGATCCGGGTCGTTCTTTCGGCGCGTAAAATATCCTACTTCCGCATCCGCAGAAAGCAGCAGACAGGCGGGAGGTGGCTGATCATGCTGGCTGTCTTATTTCTCGGCGGTGCGTATGCCGTGGGCCGTTATGCCGAACCGGCTGCATATGCGGTTTTCCCACCGAGCACGACCCCCAGCCTGACCCCGACGATCACACTGACACCGACGATCAGTCTGACCCCCACGATCTCGCTCACCCCCAGTATCACGCCGACCCCGCTTTACAGCTACACACCCACGGTGACGGGTACCCCCTACCTTCCGGATTCGATCCGCGCCGCGTTCACGTCGCAGGTGACCCCCAATCCGCAGACCGTCTTCAGTCCATTGCAGTTCTCCCTTTCGGTGCAGAACTACCAGCCGGTCAATCCGCGCACAACTTTCCAAAATCCGGTTGGCAGACTGTTTGCCAGTTTTTCCTATGACTTTATGACGGATGGCGTTCAATGGTCCGCGGTCTGGTTCCGGAATGGGGAAATGGTATTTTCTGAAAGCGGTCCATGGGAAGGCGGAACTGGTGGATACGGCTATTCGGAATGGAATCCTCCCGCCGAAGACTGGATCCCGGGTGTCTATCAGGTCGTTCTTTACGTCGGCGAGGAATGGAAGGTGCTCGGTGAGTTCCGGGTGGTTGGCGATCCGCCCACGCCGACGGTCACGCCGACGCCGTCGTTGACCCCGCTGCCCAGCAGTACGCCGCTCCCGAGCTGGACACCCAGGCCGTCCGATACGCGCTGGCCGTCTCCAACGGCTCCCCAATAAATGGAGCGATAGCCGAAAAACGAACGTTTTCTCAAGCCAGGAGGACTTTCTGTTTACACATCTGCAGGGCGATCTCGGCCGCCACGCCGGCGTTATGGTTCAGAAGCCGGAGGTTGGCCTGCAGGGAGGCTCCTGCCGTCAGCTCGGACACCCTGCGCAGCAGGAAGGGGGTCAACGGTTGACCGTGGATCCCCTTCGTCCTGGCCTCCGCAAGCGCCTGGTCGATGGCAGGGTCGGCAATCTCACGGGGGAGTTCATCCGCGGCGGACAAGGGGACACAAACCAGAACGGCGCTTTTCAGGCCTAGCTCCCAGTGCGTGGCCGCGAAACGGGCCACCGCTTCGGGTCCATCCAGGCGGATGCTGACCGGAAGACCGCTGCTGCGTGAATAGAAGGCGGGGAATTCATCCGTCCCGTATCCCACGACGGGGACCGAACGGGTTTCGAGATATTCGAGGGTTGCCGGCAGGTCCAGGATGGCTTTCGCGCCCGCACAGACGACGATCATTGGCGTATCGGCCAGCGTCTCCAGGTCGGCGGAAATGTCGAGCGTGCCGACCTCATGCACACCGCCGATCCCGCCGGTGGCGAAGACCTGCAAGCCAGCCCTTCGGGCTGCCAGCATCGTCCCGGCCACGGTCGTGCCGCCCGAACCACCCTGCACCAGTACGGCGGCGAAATCCCGGCGGCTGATCTTGCGGACGTCCCGCCCGTCGACCAGCAGTTCCAGCTGTGCGTCGGTGAGACCGATGTGGACGCAGCCGTTCAGGACGGCGATCGTCGCGGGCGTGGCACCCTCTTGCCGGACGCGCGTTTCGAGATCCCGGGCGAGCTGGATATTTTCCGGATAGGGCAGTCCATGCGTGATCACGGTCGACTCGAGGGCGACGAGCGCTGAGCCGTCCTGCAGCGCCCGGCTCACAGATCGGTCGAATATAAATCGGGATGCAGTTGTGGTGGTCGGCATTGGGATTCAGGCGGATTTCAAGACCGCGAGCACGGTCCCCAGGATCCTGGTCTTTTTCGTGCAGGGGATCGGAGCGTATTTGTTGGCCGGGATCGACTCGGACAGGAATTGCCTGTTGATTTTATCGAAGCGTTTGACCCAGAGCATATCGCCGGATCCCGCCTCGTCCGGGATGGCAGCGATCACGATGGCTCCATTTTCGGCGCTCTCCGACTGCTCGAAGAGCAGATAATCTCCGTCAAAGATGTGGATCGGGTCCGCTCCCTCCATGCTGTCCCCGCGTACCTTCAACCAGCCGTACTTGCGTGAATGATTGAGCTTGATCTCGCCATCGAACTCGTTGATGGAGTGGATCTTGAATTCACGGCCTTCGAACTTGACTGTGTCCAGGGTGGGGACATCGGATCCAAGGTCCGGCTCCGGCCAGATCGGGCCTCCCGGACCGGCCTGAACCGTGGAATACAATCCGATCCAGGGAAGACGGATGGAACCTGTTTTCTCGCGGGATGGACGAGCGGCGGGGCTGCTCGCGGACCGAGCGGCTGGACGTTTTTTACTCTTGTTCGCCGCCAGCACGCGGGCGCATTCCGCTTCCAGCTCGACGATCAGTTCCTGGATGGCCTTGATGTCCTTGCGATTCGGGTTCAGGCGTTTGATCTGCCGGAGCCGATGGATGGCGTTTTCATAGGCGTGGATGGATCTTTGCAGGTCCGGCTCCGGCAGCATCGGATAGGTCCCGGCCAGGCTCGACCAGGCGATGGCTTCGTTCCACTCTTCGCCGGAAGCGCTGAAACGCGCCCTGGCCGAGTCGAAATCATCCACGGCTTCTGCATAGGAAGCCAGGTAATATTCAAGCGTTCCCGAAAAGAAGGCGCAGAAGGGATGATGATCGAAACAATCACAATCCGAGATGGCATTGTCGGTCTTGAGCGATTTCAGGATTTCGCGGGCTTTTTGCTGGTCCCCGGTATCCAGGCAGACGCCCACCTTGTCCCGCAGGGAGATCAGGTCTTGATTGGCGATCTGGAGTTTGTCGAGCAATTCTCGGATTTTCTCTTCCACCTGTCCGTCCCTTAAGCTGGTTTGTCGAGCATCTTCTGGAGTTTTTCCAGGGTTTCAAGCGTATCCTTGGCCATCGAAGCGCGTGTGAGCGGATTCTTGAGCGTTGTGTCCAGCATACCGGAAAGCGAGAGCAGCAGCGGCTCGGAGAACTGGCGGGATTTGTTCCGTTCCAGCCCGTCGGCGATGGCCAGGATCAGGTCGCGTTGGGCTTCGGCGCGTGCCTTTTCCCGGGAGCGGATCTCGTGGGCCCGGGTCTTGCCCTGGATGATCGCCTGGACACCTTCCTGTTCGGCGCCCCAGTTCCGCACGCGCTGGCGGTTCACCAGCTCAGGCGGTTCGAGCTTGACCACGTTCAGGTCGGTCACATGGACACCGAACGCACGAGTCACCGAGCCGATCTCCTCGCGGATCTCCGCAAGCACCCTCTCCGAAAAGATCTGGGGTCGATTCTCCCCGGCGATCAGGACCTCGTTCAACAACCGTCTGCCGATCGCCTGGGTGAACAGGGTGCGGGTTTCCTCCCAGGCCAGGTCGGACCAATCCGCGAGCGCATGCGGACTGGCTGAATCCGCCATCCAGATGGCCTGCCTTTCCACGGCCAGCTTGACGCTGAGCGGATCGTAGGGAAAGACCAGTTGATCTTCCGGTGTGACGCGGCCTTCTTCGCCCACCCGGCAGGTCAGCTTAATTTCCGCCGAGATCTTGATCCCATCCCTTGTCCAGGCATGGATCTCCCCCGAGCGTGTCTTCGGGCGCAGATCGACGGCGGCCTTGATCTTCTCGGACAGGTCGAGGAAAGGCTTTTCGCCTCCCGGACCGACGATGCGGGAGAAATGTTCCCCCTGTTCAAGATAAAGGGCGCAGCCATCGAAAACGGTCAGTGCGAACGGGCCGCCCATTTTCGCTGCCGCCCAGGCCGGCCATTCGTCAGCCTTGTCGATCCGGCCGTCTTTTGCCGTGATGGTGGCGAATTTGATCAGTATGTTCAACGGCGGAGGCAGCAGGGGGCAGCCGAACAGGCGGTAGCGCAGGATGCGCATGGGTTCGATGTTCTCGGGTACGGTATACAGTTCGGCCAAAAATTGTTTGGCGAGTCGAAATGCGGTGGCGATCCAGAAGACGAAAGCAGCAATCACAGCGATCAAGAGGGCGATCACGCCCAGGGTCAGGCCCAGATTGACCTGCGCCGGAGCGCCCGGCCCGTAGAGCAGGCGGACGAGCTTCTGAAAGGTGAACAGGAGGCTGATTGCCAGAGCCAGCACCATGGGCAGAATGAAGGCACTGACCCTCGCCTGCGAGTCGCGGTGGGCTTGATCGCGATCGTGGGCTGTCTGCCAATCCTTGACGGGGAGTGCTCCGTTGATCGTCATGATCTTTCCCCGTCCTGGTCCGAATCAGAATACTTTTTCTGCCATTGGAGCAGGAGGTTTTCGGTCTCCTCGATCCTCCCGTCATCATCCTTCTGACGGTGAATGTACTCCTGCAAAGCGCTCAGGAAGCGCATGGCAATGACGTAGCGTGGCAGGCGCGGATGGATCTTCTGGGTTTTTTCGAGGCCTTCGGCGATCGAGCTGAGCAGCATCGACTCGGCGTAGGCGCGTGCTTCCTGCTGGATGCGCTCGGACTCCGCCTGCGCCTCGGCCAGGATGTTGGAGCGTTCCCCTTCCCAGCGATCGCTCCAACTGGCCAGCTTGCGGGTCGAGACCTGATCCAGCTCCGGCTGCTTTTTACCTTCAGGGAAGACGATCCGGTCGATGCGGATCGACTCCAGCTGCACCCCGGTCCGCTGCAGAAGCGGGCTGGCCCGGTTCTGGATCTGCCCGGCAAGCTGGAATTGAGCGCTTTGTCCGTCCTCCGTTGGCGACCAGAGATCATCGAGATCGACCTCCGAGACGCTGTTGCGGGTCGCTTCTTCGATCACCCCTGCCACCCGGTCGTCCCAGTACAGGATCGTGTCAGTCTCCTGCTTTTTGATCGCCGTGGTCCCCAGGGCTGCCATGACCCGGGCGGGAACGTAGCGGTAGTGATTCTTCGCGTTCTTGAAGCTGTTGCCGCCCCGCAGGAAGGAATTCTGCTGTTTGAGGCGGTTGTATTCCTCGTCGCTCCAGGTTCGTGGATCGATCCGGAAGCAGGCATGCACCTCGAGCCGAAAGCCGATCCCGTCCCGGGTCATCACGTCGATCTCGCTGGACCAGAGCTGGCTGCGCAGGTCGACCGCCTGGAACGGCTGTTCAAATTTATCCGTATAGACCGAGCCAGGGCCTTCGACACGTTCGAACTTGTTCCCCGAAGAAATACCGACGACTGCGTGCGACGGCATCCAGATCAGGCCGGGGAGTTTGCTGCCCGGTTTCCCGTCAATGCGCTTTTCGGGAGCTTTCTTTTTCTCGTCGTCGCCCATGAACATCGGGCGCTGGATGCCGCAGCTGTAGGAGAGCAGCAGCTTGGTCTTCGTCCAGCCATCCCTGCTGCCGGCCGGGCTGGCGGGCAGGCTGATCTGTGCGGCCTGCTGGACGGTCCAGAAAAAAGCGAAAAGGATGGGCAGGGTTATGAAAATGATGCCCACCCAGCGATCGATCCACCAGCCCAGGAGCAGGGTCAACGACAGCAGCAAGGCGACCAGATAGGTTCGCCGTTGGCCTTTATTGCCGAAGATCCTGGCTGCCAGGAAAACCCCGCCAATGAAGATCGCCCAGCGAAGAATGGTCGTGATCACAGGCGCGGTCAGCTTCCCGATCCAGGCAGGGAAAGACCAGAAGAGCAGGATCGCGGCGGCCATCTCGGCGATCAAAAATGCCTCGAGGGTAAGTGCGCGCACGAGCCGGTTGGGGGATGTCTTCCCGGGCCGGGCTGCTTTCGCGGCCTTGGGTGCTTTCAGATTCACGACCAGGTAATAGATCGCATAGCCAAATAAACCTGCCAGGGCAAAGTATGGCAGGATCAGGTCCATGACGGCGTTGGTGGCTTCGATGAAACGGTCAAGGAATGGGGTCAGTCCCATCCAGCACTACTCCATTTGTGGCAACGAAGGTCCGAAAATGATAAAATCAGTATATCCCGGCAGAATCGTCTTTGTCAAGCCAATCGTCTACAGAACTGTAATGTCCCTTCAGGTCGAATTCCACTGCCACACACATGTTTCGAAAGATTCGCTCACCACGCCGGAGGCGTTGATCCGTGCCGGGCACAGGGCAAAGCTGGATCGCATCGTGGTCACGGATCACAATACGATCGCCGGCGCCCGGGCCGCCCGGGCACTCGCCCCGGATTTTGTCATCATCGGCGAGGAGATCATGACCACCAAGGGGGAGATCCTGGCCGCCTACGTGACCGAGGAGATCCCGCGCGGACTTACCCCCGCCGAGACCATCCGGCGGCTGCGGGACCAGGGCGCGTTCATCAGCGTCTCCCATCCGTTCGACGCCTGGCGCAACGGCGCCTGGAAGGAGGCGGACCTGCTCGAGATCGTCCCACTGGTGGATGCGATCGAGGTCTTCAATGCCCGCTGTATGCGGGCGGGTGAAAACCTGGCTGCCATGGAATTCGCCCGCAGGCACCGCCTCGCCGGGACGGCCGGTTCGGATGGCCACCACCCGTCAGAGACTGGGGCGGCCAGGCTGATCCTGCCGGACTTCGAAGGGCCGGACGGTTTACGCTCTGTCATCGCTCAGGGGCAGGTCCAGGGACGCCTCTCCCCATTCTGGGTTCACTTCCTGTCCTCCTACGCCCGCTGGAAAAAAATGGTTGTATAATTGCGCCGATGGGGCGGTGGCGGAACTGGCAGACGCAGCGGACTTAAAATCCGCCGGTGGAGACATCGTGTGGGTTCGATCCCCACCCGCCCTACTGGTCACGCTTTGGCGTGGCTTTTTTTTATTGATCCGGGATGGCGCATGAGCGAAGAAAGGGTGAATTCATGGATCTGCAAAACCTGACAGTCGTGTCCGCGCTGGACGGCTTGCGGTCGGGTCAGTTCACTGCAGGCGAGCTCGCCCGGGCGACTCTGGCGCAAATCGCCAGTCTGGACCCCGAGATGCACGCCTTTATCACAGTCACCGGCGACCTTGCCCTCGCAGATGCTGCCCAGGCGGATCATGCCTATTCCGAAAAAACTGCTCTCGATCTTGCCGGCAGCCTGCTCGGGATCCCGGTCGCCATCAAGGACCTGATCGACCTGGCCGGTTTTGCCACCACGGGCGGGACGCGCGGCCTGGGCAGGGAGGTGGTTGGCGAGGACGCCGAGGTCGTCCGGCGGCTCAAACGGGCCGGCGCGACGCTGATTGGAAAGACGAACACGCACGAGATCGCCCTGGGTGTGACCGGGGTCAATCCGCATTTCGGGACCGTCGGGAATCCATGGGATCCCTCCCGCATCACGGGAGGGTCATCCAGCGGGTCCGCTGCGGCAGTCGCCTGTGGGATGTGTCTGGCTGCGTTGGGGACGGATACCGGGGGCAGTGTGCGCATCCCGGCTTCGTTGTGCGGAGTTGCCGGCCTGAAACCGACCTTTGGCCGGATCAGCCTGCGCGGCGTGGTGCCCCTGTCGACCAACCTGGACCATGTCGGGGTCCTGGCGCGTACGGTCGCGGACCTTGCGCTCCTTTACCGGGTCCTGGCGGGGTACGATCCCGAAGATCTTGGTTCTGTGGATATGCCGGTGGATCTGCCAGGAGCAGGAAGCGCTCCGTCTGGCTGGAAGATCGCCTGCGCGGGCGGCGAATACACCGGGAGTGCGCAAGAGGAGATCCTGGCCGCTGTGCGTGCTGCGGCTGACGTGTACCGCGCTGCGGGTGCCTCCGTCGAGGAAGTGGATGTCTCCTGGTTGGGGGAGCTGGCGCTTGCCAACGGGCGGATGACCCAGGCGGATGCGGCTGCGGTCTATGCCAGCCGCCTTGCCGATCATCCGGAGCGGTTCGGTGCGGATGTTCGGAAACGTCTCGAAGCGGGGGCTGCATTGCCCCTGACGGATTACATTCGTGCCCGACGGACCCAACAGGAAGGCCGGCGGCGGATGGAAGTGTTCTTCGGTCTCTACGATCTTCTGATCCTGCCGACCACACCGATCCCCGCCCCGTTGATCGAGGAGACTGCTCCCCTGGATGCCGCCCGCCAGCTGACGCGCTTTACCGCTCCGTTCAACCTGACCGGGGTGCCGGCGCTTTCGGTACCATTCAAGCGAACCGCTCAGGGATTGCCTTTCGGCATCCAGCTGGTCTCCGGTCCCTGGTGTGAAGAGTCACTCCTCCAGGCAGGTCTGCTCCTGCAGGATGCTATTTCGCCTGCAGACAGATGATGATCGCCAGGTTGGACTCGGTCGCTTCCGCCGCCGTCGAGACGAGTAGCGGCATGGAACCGACCTCCAGCACGGAGCGGACATCCCCGGTGAGCCAGGCTTCGGGCAGGATCCCGATCGCGGCCGGGTCCGCCGCGACCGCGGCGCGCATCGCTTCGGGATCGATTGCCAGACTGGATCCCGAGACAGGCGCTCCGCCGGATAGGACGGCCCGCCCGAGAAATTGCTGGATTTCCTCGCCCGCAGGATAGCTCCAGACCTGGATCGTTCCCCCTTCTTCGCTCAATTCACCCCAGTTGCTCACGGCGCCGGAATAGATCGCGGCAGCCTGCTGTGCGGACAATGCGCCGACCGGACTCTGGCTGCTGACGATCAGATGAATGCCCTCTTCGCCGATCTCGTACGCTGGATACACGTCCGACGGAGCGCCCAGGGAAAGGGCGAGATCGAATTCCTGCAGGTCGATCGCTGCCGGGGAAGCCAGTTCAGCGAAAAGCGGGCGCTGCCCGGCACAGGTCTGCATGTCCGCCAGCCAGGCCTGGGCGGCGGCTGTGTACTGGACACGCAGCGGGGAGGGATCCGCTTCACTGCTGCCTGCAGAGCAGCCGCACGACGCAACCAGCAGGAACCAGACCGGGATCAGGCGAAAAATGGATGTCATCGGTTACAGGAAGTAAACCAGAAGGACGGCTATTCCCAGGACAGCACAGTATGCCGAAAAGGAATACAGCGAGTGTTTGTTCAGGTAGGCGATCAGCCAACGGATGGCCAGCCAACCGACGAGCGCTGCGGCAAGAAAGCCGACCGCCAGGACCGGCAGGAAGCTAAGCAGGGCATCCATCTTTAGGACGTCCAGCATTTCATAACCGCCAGCGGCCAGAAGGACCGGGATCGACATCAGGAAGGCAAACCGGGCTGCCGCCGGGCGGGAGAAGTGCCTCAGCACGCCGGCTGAGATGGTCGTACCCGAGCGGGAGGCTCCGGGGAAGACCGAAATGACCTGGAACAGCCCGATGAAGACGGCGTCCAACCAGGACATGCTCGTCAGGTCGCGGTTTGTTTTCGACAGCCACTCGGCCAGCGTCAGCAGGGCGGCGGCCGTCAGCAGCCGGATGGCAGCTTCCAACAGGGGAGTCTTGAACAGCGCTTCGACCGCATCCTTGAGCAGGTATCCGGCGATCAAGGCCGGCAGTGTGGCGATGACGATATACCAGCCAAGGCGGTTAAGGGGCGAGGAGAACGGCCTGGCGAAGAAGGCTTTGAGGATCGCCCACACATCCCTGGCAAAGAAAGCGATCAAGGCCAGCAGGGTTCCCAGCTGGACGATCACCAGGAAGGAAAAAGTGGCATCGCTGACCGGGATGCCCAGCAGCTGTTGTCCGATCAGCAGGTGCGCCGTGGACGAGACCGGGAGGAATTCGGTCAGCCCCTGGATGATGCCCAGCAGGATCGCGTCAAAGAAGTTCATAAAAGCGCTCCGTTGAAAAAAATTCGATTCGCTACCGAGAGCTAGGGCTTCTCGGTCGGGCGTCGCTTGGCGTTTCCCTGCCACAAGCCGAGCAGTTCCGGCAGCCTGGTCTCAAAACTGCCGTCCACAATGTAGCTCCGCATGGTTTCCATTAACTTGATCAGGGCGCGCAGGTTGTGGATCGAGATCAGGGTTCCGGCCAGGGTTTCCCGGGCGACGATCAGATGGCGCAGGTAGGCGCGCGTGAAGGTCCGGCAGGTGTAGCAGTCGCAGCCGGGATCGATGGGTTTGCGGTCCTCGGCGAAGGCGGCGTTCATCAAGTTCAACCGGCCTTCCGGGCTGAAGGCCGAATGATGGCGGGCCAGCCGGGTGGGCAGGACACAGTCGAAGATGTCCACGCCGCGGGCGACTCCCTGGATCAGATCCTCCGGGGTGCCGACGCCCATCAGGTAACGCGGTTTGTTTTCCGGAAGCATGGGCAGCACCAGGTCCAGAGTGGCAAGCATCTCGGCTTTGGATTCTCCGACGGACAGGCCACCGATCGCCAGCCCGGGGACCGGCAGGGAGCGGAGGAACTCTGCCGAACGGGTGCGTAGCTCGGGATCGACGCCCCCCTGAACGATGCCGAATAAGGCCTGGTCCGGCCGGCGATGGGCCAGCAGGGATCGTTCCGCCCAGCGGTGGGTGCGTTCCATGGCGATGCGGCTGTACTTGCGATCCGCCGGATCGGAGCATTCATCGAATGCCATGATAATATCCGCGCCCAGGTTCTCCTGGATTTGAATGGACCGTTCCGGGGTCAGGCGATGGGTGGACCCGTCGATGTGGGACTTGAAGGTCACGCCATCGTTGTCGATCTTGCGCGTTTCGGCCAGGGAGAAGACCTGGAAACCGCCCGAATCGGTCAGCATTGGCCGCGGCCATTGCATGAATTCGTGCAGCCCGCCCATGCGGGCGATCAACTCGTCCCCCGGGCGCAGATACAGGTGATAGGTGTTCGCCAGCACCAGGGAGGCACCCAGCTCCGCCACCTGGGCGGAGGTCAGCGTCTTGACGGTCGCCTGCGTGCCGACCGGGGCGAAGACCGGCGTGACCAGGTCCCCATGCGGGGTGTGGAAGGTCCCGCTGCGGGCCCTGCCCTGACCGGCCTGGAGCTCGAATTCGAACATGTTCGGGATTATACCTGACCGGTTGACAGGGACGGGTTGCCGTACCTGCTCCTGCGGATCAGTTCGCATGCGCGCCTTCCAGCGGCGCGGCTCGATCCAGCATCGTGTCGGCGTTTCGTTCCATCCAGGCCAAGCGCGTCAGGAACGCGGCCAGCAGGAGGGCGAAATGGCACATAATGGAGGGGAGTGCGGCCTCGGCCACCGGAACGACTGCCACGGTTACCAGGGATGGAATAATGAAGGCGATCGAGCCAAGCAGGACCTGGCCGAGTAGCCTGCGCGTGTGGAGATCCTCGCAGTTGGTCACGCCGTTGGCTGAGAGCAGCAGCATGCTCAACAGTCCCGATTGGTAGAAGATCCCGTAGGCCTGGTACAGGGGGGTCGGGTTCTGGTAACGGGCGAAGACGATCAAACAAACCGATACGGTCACGAAGTTCCTGTCCAGGGCGATGCCGACGACCAGGATGGTGCAGACCAGGAACATAAAAAAAGCGAATCCCTTTACCCAGCGGGGATTGGCCGGGTAAAGGCGCGAGACCAGCAGCAGTCCCATCGGCGGCAGCCAGGCGACCACCATGAAGGCCATTTTGGGAAGGAATGAAAGCGAGCTTGCCGCGTTGCTGCTGCAAAAAATGGCCTCGATGATCTGGTAGGCCGCCAGGAACGTCAGGATCGCTGCAACCGGCTGCGTCAGGGATTTCCTGCCGGGGCCGCGCAACGTCCAGACCGCGGCAGCGATTTCGAGTGCGGCTGTCGCCAGGGAGAGGATGGGGTCATATGTCATAAAGGCCTCCGAAGAAAATCGGGATGGGAAGGATTAAATCCATCGCGATTATACGACAACCCTTCCCGCACATAGAAACCCCGTTTATACTCATTTATTATGCAGACCAACAAACGCTGGGTGGTGTCACCGTTGATTTCGTCCGAGGCGACCGAGTCGCTGAGCGCGTTTCCTCCCATCATTCGCCAACTGTTGTTCAACCGGGGGATCGCCCGGGATGCGGATGCCCGTGCTTACATCAACGCCGCGCCGAACTTCGATCCGGATCCGTTCCAGATGCTGAACATGGAGAAGGCTGTTGCACGGATCCGGCAGGCATTGCGGAACGGTGAGCCCATTGCCATCTATGGGGATTACGATGTGGACGGGGTGACTGCGACCGCTCTGCTGGTCGAGACCCTCAAAGCCCTGGGCGGGAACGTCATTCCTTATATCCCCAACCGATTCGATGAGGGCTACGGTTTGAATAACGAGGCATTATCCAGCCTGATGGAACAGAACATCCGCCTGGTGATCAGTGTCGACTGCGGCATCCGCTCGCCGGCCGAAGCCAATCACGCCCGCAGCCTCGGCCTGGACCTGATCATCACGGACCATCACCAGCCGTCGGACGAACTCCCGGCTGCGTACGCCGTCCTGAACCCGAAACAGGCGGGGGATTCGTATCCTGACAAGGATCTCGCCGGGGTCGGGGTGGCGTACAAGCTTGCCGAGGCGATCGCATCGAGAGCCGGATCCGAATTTGACCGCACCCGCCTTCTCGATCTGGTGGCGCTCGGGACCGTAGCCGATCTGGCGCCGCTGACCGGCGAGAACCGGGTCCTGGTCCGCCGTGGACTCGACCAGTTGCGCAACACCCGCAGGCAGGGGATCTTTTCCCTGGCGGCGGTGGCCGACTTAAGCCTGGCGCGCATCAACGCGACCAGCATCGGCTTCGTCCTGGGTCCACGCCTGAACGCGGCCGGACGTCTGGAGTCCGCGCTGGCGGCGTACGAGTTGTTGACCGCGACCGATGTGAAGCGCGCCGGCGAACTCGCCCAGCAGCTGAATGTGCAGAACCGTCAGCGCCAGGAATTGACGCGCAAGATCCAGGAGCAGGCGGATGTGCTGGCCATGCAGGAGGATCCGCAGGCCACGCTTCTGTTCGCCGTACACCCGGAATTCAACTCGGGTGTGGTCGGACTGGCCGCGGCGCGCCTGGCGGAAGCGTATTACCGCCCTGCGGTCGTCGGGCAGGTCGGCCCGGAGACGACGCGCTGTTCCTGCCGTTCGATTCCCGAATTTCACATCACCCAGGCTCTGGATCAGTGCGCCGATCTGCTCATCCGACATGGCGGGCACGCGGCTGCCGCCGGCTTCACGGTCCGAAATGAGAATCTGGATGTACTCAAGGACCGCCTCAAGCAGATCGCCCACCAGACATTATCATCCCAGGATCTCCGACCGACGCTGCAAGCCGATCTGGAGGTTCAGTTGAAAGATCTGAACGGGGAGTTGCTCCGCCAGCTGGAATACCTCCAACCGACCGGATACGGCAACCCCGACGCAGTTTTTGTCTCCCGCAATCTGCGTGTGCAAAGTTCGCGCACGGTCGGGTCGGATGGTAAACACATGAAGTTGGTCGTCACCGATGGGGGGGGCAGTTTTGACGCGATCGCTTTCCGACTCGGGCACCTTGTGAAGGAAATGCCTGAACGGGTCGACGTTCTGTTCACATTCGAAACCAATGAATACAACGGTCGGATCACATTCCAGTTAAACGTGCGGGATCTGAGGCCAGCCGGTGTGCCGGATTGATCGCACAGATAGGATCAGGAAGCAGTAACTCGGATACGGGTCCTTGGAAAGAAGAGACCTCCGTTCAGCTGGAGGTCTCTTTTTGATCCCTAATCCGCGATCCGGTACCGGAACAACGCCCAGATCGCCGCAAACGCATCTTTGAGCTTGATCTTTTTCCCCTCGGAATAATCCCTGGGATTGAAGCTGATCGGTACTTCGAAAATGCGCGCCTTGCGCTTCAGGATCTTGGCGGTGAATTCGGGCTCGAAGTCAAAGCGATTCGCCCGAAGGATCATGCCGTCAACGACCTCACGGCGGAAAACCTTATAACCGGTCTCCATGTCTGTCAGGATCGTGTTATAGAGAATGTTGGTCGCCGTTGTCAGGAGCTGGTTGGCCAGCATATGCCAGAACATGGTGACGCGTCGCGGACCACCGAGAAAGCGTGAGCCGTAAACGACCGTGGCATTTCCTTCCTGGATCGGCTTGAGCAGTGCCGGGTAATCGCGCGGATCATATTCCAGGTCGGCGTCCTGGATCAGGATCACATCCCCCGTGGCAGCCTGGATCCCGGTCCGGACCGCGGCGCCTTTGCCGCGGTTCTTGTCGTGATACAGCACCCGGATCCCGTCCCTGTCATCCAGTTTGGCAAGAATGTCCCGGGTACCGTCCAGGGAAAAATCGTCGACCAGGAGGATCTCACCGGCAAGACCCGTGGCCTGGACTTTGTGAAGGATGTTCTCGATGGTATTTTTTTCGTTGTAGATCGGTATGATGACGGTTAGTCGCATGCGTGAATTATAAACGAAATGTAAGTATTCGAATTTCTCGCCGTGCTATAATGCTAAGAGGTCTTTTATTCGGGAGGCAATGATGACGAACGTGCAACAAGGTGCTCCTTTTATTCCGCCGCCGATATCCAAACTGGAGGATACCGGTCTATCTCTGCTTTGGCTTCAAGACCTGACCCTGAAGATCTTTTATTATCAAGGCTTTCTTTCCGGTTTCAAGGTGGCGGAGGAGATCGCGCTTCCCTTCGCCGGGATCGTCGATCAGATCCTGGAGTCGCTGAAGCGTGAAAAGTTGATCGAGGTCAAATCCTCGCAAATGGGCCTGGGCGAAGGTTCTTATCAATATGCCATTACCGGCGCCGGGATCACACGCGCTCGCGAAGCCCTGGATCGATCCCAGTACGCCGGCCCGGCTCCGGTGCCGATCGAAGATTACAACGAAGCGATCCGCAGGCAGAGCCGGGGTCGCGTGGCAGTTACCAGCCGGAACATGCAGCAGTTGATGAATCATCTGGTGCTTTCGGATGGCACATTCCAGCGTCTCGGTCCGGCTCTGAATTCCGGCACATCCATCTTCCTGTACGGTCCTCCAGGCAATGGCAAGACCAGTGTGGCCAAGGCGTTCGGCGCCATGGTCCTCACACACACGATGTTCATCCCGTTTGCCCTGTATCTGGATGGGCAGATCGTCAAGCTCTATGACTCCGTCAATCACCAACTGGCCCCCGATGCGGATTCCTCCGTTCCCGGAACCGGCGGTTTTCGCAGCGGTGCCCGCCGGGACACGCGCTGGGTGAAGATCCGCCGCCCGTTCGTGATCACCGGCGGGGAACTGACCCTGGCAGGCCTGGACCTGGTGTTCGACGATACGCATAAATTCTACGAAGCACCTTTCCAAGTGAAGGCCAATGGCGGCATCTTGTTGATCGACGACTTCGGCCGGCAGCAGGTCCGCCCGCGCGACCTTCTCAACCGGTGGATCGTGCCTCTCGAGAACCGGGTCGACTACCTGACCCTGCATACGGGCCGCAAGGTCGAAGTGCCTTTCGACGTGCTCGTCGTCTTCTCGACCAACCTTCCGCCGCGTGACCTGGTCGATGAAGCCTTCCTGCGCCGGTTGCGCCACAAGATCGAGATCGGTGATCCGACATACGAGGAGTATCGCGAGATCTTCCGGCGCGTTGCCCAGCATAAGGGCGTTCCCTATAATGACCAGGGACTGGCCTATTTATTGCAGGAGTGGTACATCAAACGCAATCGGAAGATGCGCGCTTCCCATCCGCGGGATCTGTGCGACCAGCTGCTCGACATCGCCCGTTACCTGTCCGTCGAGCCCTTGATGAACAAGGAAATGCTGGACCGCGCCGCCCAGGCATATTTCGTTGACATTTAACCATGTGGAGCGACCTGCCCCGTCCGGTCATCATCGCCCATCGCGGCGACAAGAACCATGCTCCCGAAAATACCGTGGCCGCTTTCTCCATGGCTGCGGACAAGGGCACTCCGGCAGTCGAGTTCGACGTCAAGTTGACCGCAGATGGTCGCGTGGTTGTCCTGCACGATGTCACTCTCGAGCGGACCACGGACGGCAGTGGCAAGCTGGCCAGGACGGCCTTCGAAGATTTACGCAAGCTGGATGCCGGGAGCTGGTTCGCCCCGCAGTTCAAGGGGGAACGGATCCCTTTGCTGGACGAGGTATTCGAAGCGGTCGGGAAGCGCCTGCACATGAACATCGAGTTGACCAACTACACCACCCCAGGAGACGCTCTGGTCCCCTGCGTGGTCGATCTGGTTAAGAAACATGGCATGCAGGATCGGATCATTTTCTCTTCGTTCTTCGCCAGGAACCTGCGGGCTGCGAAAGCCCTGTTGCCCGAAGCGCTTCGCGGCCTGCTTGCCTGGAGCGGCTGGGCAGGCTTCCCTGCGCGCAGCTGGGGCTGGAAACGGGATTGCTTTGCATTGCATCCGTATCTGACAGACACCAACATCGGTATGGTACAGCGTCTGCACGCAGTCGGCTGCCAGGTGAACGTCTGGACGGTTAACTCCGCCGCGGATCTGAAGCAGATGATCGGGTATGAAGTGGATGGGATCTTCACCGATGATCCGCAGTCGGCATTGCGATTGATCGGCAGGGGACCGTGATCCTGCCGGCCTGGATCGATCGAACGATGGCTCCGTTGTCCTTCCCATTCGGCGTACGTTGATCCTCAACGACGCCGAATTGAATCTCACACCTCTTGGGAAAACGGGTGCATGGATTCATTTGACCAGGCTCAGGAAGTCTGGAAACAGGCACATGATAGAATTGGCCCTCAGGATGATGATCAAGGAATGAAAAGAAAGTTACCGTCCGTCCTATTGCTGGCGCTCGTTGTAGCCTCCCTGTTCCCGGGTGGAAACACCTGGGCTTCGGGCATTCCGCAGTCTGACGACCCGGCGGCAAGCGCGCAGGCCATGCTCGCGACCATGACCCCCGAAGAACGGGTGGGGCAGCTGGTTTTGGTCTCCTTCACCGGGGTGGGCGCGGGGTTGGATTCCCAGATCTATGATTTGATCGCCCATTACCATGTGGGCGGAGTGGTTCTGCGTGCCGAAAATAACAATTTTGTTCCCGCCCCGGAAACCGCGGTCGGGGTCCAGAACCTGATTGTGCAATTGCAATCCGCGGAATGGCAGGCTTCCCAACCGCTTGTCGATACGGTTGGCCAGGGGACGGCTACGCTCACGCCGCCTGCAGACGATACCGTCCAGGCTTATATTCCATTGCTGGTCGCAATCTCTCAACCCGGCGATGGGTATCCCGGGGATCAGATCTTGGATGGGATGACTCCCATGCCCAGCTTGATGGCCCTGGGCGCGACCTGGGATCCTTCGCTGGCGGGTAAGATCGGGGAAATCACCGGGCAGGAACTGGCCTCGTTGGGTTTCAATATGTTCTTTGGGCCAGCCCTGGATGTCGCCGAGACTTCGGAATCGACGATCAACAACGGGTTGAACGCCGGCGTTTTCGGTGCAGATCCATACTGGGTGGGCGAGTTCGGTTCCGCATATATCACCGGCCTGCATGAAGGTAGCCAGGGGACTCTGCTGGTGGTTGCCGATCACTTCCCCGGCCGCGGCAGCTCGGACAGACCGCCGGGGGAAGAACCGGCGACAGTACGAAAATCGCTGGAACAACTGCAGCAGATCGAACTGGCACCCTATTTTTCCGTGACCGGGCTGGCGGCAACGCCGGAAGGAACAGCGGATGGTCTGGTCGTCTCGCATATCCGCTATCAAGGGTTCCAGGGAAACATCCGCACGACGACCCGCCCGGTGAGCTCGGACCCGCAGGCATTGACTCAGATCCTGTCCCTGCCGCCTCTCTCCTCCTGGCGTCAGGCCGGTGGGATCCTGGTCAGTGACGATCTTGGCAGCCAGACGGTGCGCAGTTTTTACGATTCGACCGGTCAATCCTTCTCCGCTCGCATGGTCGCCCGGGATGCTCTCCTGGCGGGAAATGATCTGCTCTACCTGGGTAATATCATCTCGACCGATGCAGAAGACAACTACACGTCGGTCCGGCGTGTCCTGGAATACTTTGCTCAAAAATACCGGGAAGACCAGGCGTTTTCGCAAAGGGTGGACGAGGCGGTCCTGCGCATCCTGACGAAAAAGTATACGCTCTACCCGGAGTTCTCGATCGAAGCAGTCCTGACGATGTCCGACATTCAGGCGAACACGAATCAGAAGCAGGCCATTCTCTTCGATATTGCCAGGCAGTCTGCCACGCTGGTCAGTCCGGGCTTGCAGGACCTCGAGTCCATCCTGCCAAGCCCCCCGGGGATCCGGGATCACATCGTTTTCATCACCGATACGCGAACCGGCCGTCAGTGCAGCACCTGCCCGGAGACCCCGATGCTGGCCGTGGATGCTTTACAGAGCGCGATCTTCCGTTTGTATGGGCCGCAAACCGGCGGGCTGGTGATGAATGGCAGGTTGATCTCCTACACGCTGGAGTCGCTCGCGGCGACTTTGCCGGGTGGGGGGGGAAACGACGAGCTGACCGCATATCTCCGCCAGGCCGATTGGGTGGTATTCAATCTCCTCGATGCACCTCCGGGTGAGACCCATACGACCGTTCTGCATCGCTTCATGGCAGAACGGCAGGATCTTTTACGTGGCAAGCAGGTCATCGTATTCGCCTTCAATGCGCCGTATTATCTTGACTCGACCGAGGTATCGAAACTGACTGCATATTATTGCATGTACGGCAAGACGGCGCCCTTCATCGACGTGGCTGCACGCTTATTGTTCCGGGAACTGACGCCGGACGGTGTTTTACCTGTATCGGTGCCGGGGATCGGATACGATCTGCTCTCTTCGACCGCACCCGATCCGGAACAGGTCATCCAGATATCCCTGGATGTGCTGTCACCGGCGACGCCGTCCTCAGATACGACCTTGGAGCCAACAGCAACGCCAAATTTCCACATCGGGGACACGGTCGGGGTCCGCACCGGGATGATCGTGGATCACAACGGGCACCCTGTACCGGATGGGACGGGGGTCCGGTTCAACATCACGACCGGTGGCGATAACAGCCTGATCCGCCAACTGGAGACAACGACGCAGGATGGCGTCGCTGTTGCGAGCTTTACCATCGACCGGGATGGGGTTCTGGAGGTGCGTGCGGAGAGTGAGCCGGCCCTCACCTCGGTTGTGTTGCAGTTGAGCGTCGTCGGTGGTGGCCTGACGGTTACGATTGTCGCGCCCACCCCGGCGGGCGGCATCACGCCGGAACCGGATCCGGTCGGAGTGCCTGAGTCCAATTCCGATACTCCATTCCCGACCGGTCGTCCCGGCGTACTGGGTTGGTTCATCCTAGTTGCTGTGCTCCTGATGGCTGCCACTCCGGTCTATCTCGTCTCCAGGCAGGTGATCAATCTGCTCTGGGGAATCCGCTTCACGCTGTTGGCTCTCCTGGGTGGACTGGTCGTTTATTCTCTGTTCGCCGTGGGTATTCCACCTGCGAAAAGTATCCTGGCTGGGCACGGTTGGGTCGCCCTGGCGGAATCCCTGTTCGTTGGGATCCTGGTCGGGGTTGCGAGCGCCGGCATCTGGTATGCAGTTTCGAAATCGATGAAGAAAGAATAGAACGATCATCCGATTCGAAGCAGCCGTTTTCGTTCAAGGGATGGCTGTTTTTTGTTTAATTGTCCACGTATGTCAGGGAATTAGCGAGGCAAGAAAGCCGAGAACCAACAAAACCAGCACAGATCCGAGCAGGAATTTTTCAATACTCCCCTTGGCGAAGATGGTATACATTTTACTTGCCGTGGAAAACGACGCCGGGCGGGCCGGTAGTTCCTTCGTACCCAATAAGAACTGCCTGAGTTCCTCCGCGGACGAAGGGCGGTCGTTGGGATGAAGTTCTATTGACCATAGGATGGCTCGTTCGGTCCGGAGACTGAGCGCCGGGTTGAGGCTGCGTGGTGAGGGCAGGCTGGCTGGGTGGAGAAAGCGTTGCCTGGCGTCCACAGGCGGGGTGTTCGTCAATAAGTGGTAGAGGGTGCAGCCGAAAGCGTACAGGTCGCTGCGTATATCCGTATGCAGGCCGTCTCCGCCGTACTGTTCGAGCGGAGTGTACAGCGCAGTCCCACGTCCCTGGATCACTGTGATTGTCATCTCGTCCGGGACCAGGGCTTTGACCAGGCCGAAGTCGACCAGCTTCAAGATCCCATTGGGAGTGAGCTTGAGGTTGGACGGTTTCACATCCCTGTGAACGAGTGGGGGAGTCTGGTTGTGCAAATAGGTCAACGCATCGGCCAGCTGGCAGGCCCAACCGATGACCTCGTCCTCGGGGAGAAACCGGTTCTTCTGTTTCTCGTCGAGCATTCTTGCGCGCAAGTCATTACCCGGAATATAATCCATGACCAGATAGTCGCGCGGACCGATGGAGAAGAAGTCGGAGACTTTGGGTAGATTGGGGTGGTCAAGGCGCGCCAAAACCGTGGCCTCGCGCAGGAATTGCTGGCGGGCTTCTTTGACTAAATTGCGAGGTACGGTGCGGTCGTGTTCCACTTCTTTCAGGGCGCATCTCCGCCCTTCCAGGCGGAGATCGTCAGCCAGGTAGATATTCCCCATACCTCCCTGGCCGATCCGCTCCTGAATACGGTAACGGCCGCGCAGCACCTCATTCGGTTTCAGCGCGACTGGCATGATCTTCGACCACTCTGTTATCCGATAATGCTCATCCGCCTGTGGGAGAGGGGACTCGGCGTTTGGCTGCTCCCGCGGCGGTGGTCCTACGCATTTGTCTATATTATAAGCGGCTTTTCCCCACCTGTTGTATAATCCCGGTTCAAGGTATGCGATGACCACGCCCGAACTAGAAGAGACTCCCCAACTGATCGCGCAGAGTGGTCCCCTCAATGGGCAGCGATGGAACCTCGACCGTTCCGTGGTCATCGGGCGCGAATCGGGTTGCGAGGTGATGATCCCCAACCGCATGGTTTCGCGTTTTCACGCGCGTATTACGCCAACCGGGGCGGGGATCGTTCTCGAGGATTTGGGTAGTAAAAACGGCACCCATTTGAACGGGGAATTGGTCACCAGCCAGGTCGTTTTACAGGACGGGGACATCATCCAGGTCGCTCTCGCACAACAGTTCACCTTCCTGTATTCCGATGCCACCATGCCGCTTGCGGATGTGAAGGATCCCGGCCTGTCCACGTTGAGACTCGATGTCCGGTCGAGGAGTGTCTGGGTGAACAATCAGGAGCTGGTGCCGCCCCTATCCGCTCTGCAATTCCATGTACTGAAAGTGCTGTATGAAAATCAGGGCAAGGTTGTCAGCCGGCAGCAATTGGTCAACGATGCCTGGGGCGAAGAACAAGCCATCGGTGTCTCCGACCAGGCGCTCGATGCCCTGCTCCGGCGCTTGCGGGACCGGATCGCCTTGGTCGATCCACGCCATGAGTATCTCGTTACGGTTCGAGGCCATGGGATCCGCTTCGAGAACCCGATCCGATCCGGATAAAAACGGAGAAGAAAAGATGCTGCTTTTGGCAGCATCTTTTTTGATTCTCACTGGGAGCTCTTCTTCATCGAGTAACGCAAGACAGAGCGGTAAACCATTTCGAGTTTTGAGAGCAGTTCAGCCTCTTCCGCGGACGGTTTTTCCTTCCCCTGCTCCTCGGAGCGCGAGAGGACGCTGGCAATGATCGAGGAAAATTCGGGGGTGATCTCTTGTCCATGGCTCTCGATCATGGCGTCGAGTGCTTTCGCATCCGGCGCGGCAAGCAACTCCTCCAGCAAGGCGAGTTCCGGCGGCGGAGCACTGGCTTTTTGAAGAACGGTCACGACCTGCTGCAGCTTGGGCATCATGTCGCTGTCGTTCTTTTGATTGGCCTCCTGAAGTCTCTTGTTCAAGATCTGGATGAAAACATCGTTGATCTCGTTGATGTTCTCTGCCGTGGCTTTCTGAATGTCAGCTGCCAGAAGGATCTTGTCCAGCATGTCGTTGGCATGTTTGTACTCCTCCTCCAGGCGCTGATCGATCTGACGGGTGAGGTCGAGCAGTTTCTCCCGCAGGCTCTCGAGCCGTGAACGGTCCGAGGCGGCTGCTTTCTCGATCTTATCGGTCAATGCCTGGAAGAACATGTAATCCAAACCGGGCCGGGTCATGCTGACCAGGGCGTTCAGCCGTTCGTCGTTGGGGGCTTCGATCAGGATATCCAGCAGTTTCTCCCGGGTCAGTTGTTTCCCGGCGGCTTGAAGTGTATTCACCGCTTCCTGGACCTCGTTCGCCTGCGCGGCGATCTTCTTCCCGTAGTCCGTCTCGGTCAGCAGTTGCTGCTGGATTGCCTCAAGCTGCGCTCCGGCTTGATCCTGATTTCCGGCTGCCGCGCCTGCGGCCAAACGACTGAAGATGGTGAAGAAATCCGCATCGATGACCTCGGCATTTTGCTTGATGATCCCCGAGCGGATTTCGGCGGAAGAAGCGCTCAGGAGTTGTTCGATCACGGTGACGCGTTTTTGCTGCGCCTGGATCATTTCCGGGGTGATGCCATCAGCTCCCAGGATTTTTTCGATCAGGCTCTGATAGGTGAAAAAGGTCTGAGGCCGGAGCAGGTAGCCCTTGCGCTTTTCTGCCGGCAGCCGGTTCGTGACCTGGTTGATGAGCGGGCCGATCAGCTTTTCCTGCTCATTGACAGGCATGTTCAATTCCGCCGGGAAGAATGTCAACAGGAGTTCCTTGTCGGCGTCATGGTATACGATGGGTGTGGACAGGGGACCGCTGAAACCGCAGCTTTGACAGGCCGCGTAGTTGGAAACGCCTCCGAGCAGGCGTTGCTTGGCACCGGGATCTGAGGTCACATCGAAGAGTTGTTCGATCTGGGCGGAGACGGGTTGTCGACAGCGTGGGCAGGCGATCTGGGTTCTCTGAGGGGGCATGGTTGACTCGTTAGGTGGATTTGACTTGCAGTCCTTGCTCAATTCGCAGGGACTATCTTACCTTAATTTCACTGGAACGTGGCAGGGAAAAACAGATCCGTGCACCGGCGGACGGTTTGGGATCGACCCAGATCCTGCCACCGTGGGCTTCGACGATCGTCTTGGCGAGGTACAGGCCGAGGCCGGCACCCTTGGTTTTTTTTACCGCCTTGTCTGCTCGGTAGAAGCGGTCAAAAATGTACGGGATATCCCCCGGATCGATCCCGGGCCCGTCGTCACTGACACAGACAATGACCTGGTCCGGCTTCGCCTGGCCCTGGATGCGGATATCGCCTTCGGGTGCATACTTCATCGCGTTCGAGACCAGGTTGTTGATCACTTGTGCGATCCGGTTCTCGTCGGCCAGAATGACGGGGAAGTTTTCAGGAAAGCTTGTCTTGATCGTGTGCCGGTTGCTCTGAGTCTGGAGCCGCTGCGCCAGGCGGTCCGCAAGCGCGGGCAGGGAGATGTCCGCGAGCTGGGGAACCAGGCCGCCAGCCTGCAGCCGGGAGGCATCCAGCAGGTCCTCGATCATGGCTGCCAGATGATCGGCTTCCTCCTCGATCACGGACAGGCTGTCCTGGACGATCTGCTTGTCCCAGTCTGCATCCTCGCGCCGCAGGGTGCTTACATAACCCTTGATCAAAGCGACGGGCGTTTTCAATTCATGACTGACGATGGAAACGAATGTGTTCTTGATCTCTTCGGCGGTACGGAATTTCGAGATGTCCCGAACGGTCACGATGATGTTCCGCAGGTTGTGGTCCGAGTCAAGCAGGGGGGCATAGGTGATGCCGACCGGAATGGTGTGCGGTTCAGACCTTTCCAGGTCACCTTCCACGTAAAGATAGGCGTTCGAGGTCAATGGCCAGCCGCCGGCCTCGGCTTGCTCGAGGGTCAGCCCCTCGGGTGGATGAATCCAGCGAATGATGTCGGAATGCAAGCGTCCATGGATTTCGGTTCGGGATTGTCCGAAAAGGCGCTCGAACGCCAGGTTGCAGCGCTCGATGCTATGATCGCGGTTCAGGATCAGGATCCCGTCCGCCGCGGACTCGAGCAGGGCATCCAGGCGTTGTTTTTCGTAACTGACCTGTCCGTACAGCCGCGCATTGTAGACTGCGATGGCTGCCTGATCCGCAAATGATTGCAGCAGCTTTTTGTCGTTGGGCGAGAAGAGCTCCGGGTAATTGCGAAAGATGAAGATGACACCGATCACCTGGTTGTGGGCAGCCAGGGGAATACCGACGCCGTTCAGCAGGCCCATGCTGGCCGTATAGGTCAGATCCTTCAGCATGCGGTTCAACTCGTCAAGATCGAGTTCGATGAATTGTTCCTCGGCCAACAAAGGTTGCAGGTAGCGCAGGAAAGCGGAAGGAATACCCTGGACCGCGGACACTTTCCAGCCAGCCTGCCCCCTGAGCGCGATCATCCCGGCCTGACCGGCCAGCATCTCCACGCTGATGCGCAAGATCCGGTCTAAAAGTTTTTCGAGGTCGAGTTCCTGGGTGAGGGCACGGGAGATCTCGAGGAGGTAATCGCGTTGGCGAATACGAAAATCGGGAAGCATATTAGTCCGATAACCACATTACAGATGAGTGGATATTTTCTTCAGGCATTGTACCATCCCGGTCGAGAGAGAATATATGAGATTCATTATCGATGTATTGGTGTTAAATCAAACACCCGCAGAGCGATCTCTACGGGTGTCGGGGATTCTACTTGACTTCTTTCTCAGCCAGTGACAGCGCTTCTTCGAAGATTGCCAGACCTTCGTCGATCTCGGCCTTGGTCACGCACAGTGGCGGTGCGACGCGGATGACGGCCTTTCCGCAGGAGAGCAGGATCAAGCCGCGCTCGAAGGCCAGGTCAACGATCTTGTCGCAAAGCGCTTCGTCCGGGACCTTGGTCTTGCGGTCCTTCACGAACTCAACGCCGATCATCAGGCCGATGCCGCGCACATCCCCGATGCGGGGATGGCGGGCCATGATCTCGTGCAGGGCATCCTGGGCGTACTGCCCGACCCTGGCGGCGTTTTCCATGTACTCGGTTTCGATGAGATCGAGTGTGGCCAGGGCGGCCGCGCTGGAAATCGGATTGCCGCCAAAGGTATTGCCGTGGGAGCCGCGCGGCCAGGTCATGACCGACTGTCGGGCAATGCACGCACCCAGGGGCATTCCGGAGGCGATCCCCTTGGCCGAGGTGACGACGTCCGGTTCGACGTCGAAATGCTCGATCGCCCACCACTTCCCTGTGCGTCCCATCCCGGACTGGACCTCGTCGGTGATCAGCAGGATGTCATACTTGTCGCACAGCTCGCGCAAGGCGGGGAAGAAGCCGGGCGGTGGAACGATGTATCCGCCCTCGCCCTGGATCGATTCCACCAGTACGGCCGCGACCTCGTCTGGGGGCACGATGTGTCCGAGGATCTCGTCCTCGATGTAGCGCACGACCGTTTCCCCGTAATCTTCGCCGGGAAGCCGGTCGAGGATCGGCCGGTAAGGATTGGGGAAGGGCGCATGCACCACGCCGTTCATCAGCGGGTAGAAGCCGCGATGGTAGGTCGGCTTGCTGGCGGTGAAGGTGACCGCGCCCATGGTCCGCCCGTGGAAAGCGCCGGTAAATCCGATGAAGTTTGTCCGTCCCGAATGATAGCGCGCCAGCTTGATGGCGGTCTCGATCGCCTCGGTGCCGGAATTGTTCATGAAGGAAACCGCGGCTTCCCCGAAGGGAGCGATCTCGTTCAGTTTCTCACCGAGAGCGATCCATTGTTCATGGTAAAAATCCGAGGAGATGTGCAGGAACTTTTCCGCCTGGTCCTGGATCGCCTTGACCACCTGCGGGTGGGCGTGTCCCGTGGACACGACCGCGATGCCTGCTGCGAAATCCATGAACCGGTTTCCGTCCACGTCCCAGACCTCGACTCCTTTGCCATGATCCATGACAAAGGGGATGCCGCGTGGATATGAGGGCGAGATGACTGCCGAGTCACGTTTGATCATCGCCCTGGCTTTCGGACCGGGCAATTTCATGGGTTCCATATACTCTCCTCGTTTCGAGTTTAATGACTTGATTGGTGAAGCTTTATCTGAGCCAAGGCCAGAGCACCCAGGAGTCCGACCGAATCTCCAAGTTCCGCTGTGGTGATGATGAGGTCTTCCAGGTAGGAAGCGTCCATGACCGACTTGGCCAGCGAGGCTTTCATCGGGTCAAAAAGGAGAGCACCGACCAGGGAAACGCCTCCGCCAAAGATGGCGATGGATGGATTGAACATATGCAGAAAGTCCGCCAAGGCGCGGCCGAGAATGGTACCGGCGTGAGTGAAAGCTTCCTGCGCCAATGCGTCCCCTGCGTGGGCGGCCTGGGCGACTGCCCGGGCTGTCAGGGCCGTATCGTACGGCAGGGTGGAAGACCTGTGCGCCTGGAGCTGCCCCAGAACGTAGTGGACGATTCCCGGTCCCGAGGCGATCGCTTCCAGGTGACCGGGACGGCCGCAGGAACATAACGGACCGTCCGGGACGACCGTGACGTGGCCAAGTTCGGTCGCCATCCCGCGCGCGCCGCTCAACAACCGGTTGTCGCAGATGACGCCTCCGCCGATCCCGGTGCTGATCGTCAGATAAAGAACGTCCTTGTGCCCGCGTCCGGCGCCGAAGCGCCATTCGCCCAGCGCAGCCAGGTTGGCATCATTATCCAGGAAGGTCGGGACATGGTAGCGGTCCCGCAGCTTCTGCACCAGGGGAAAGTCGACCCAGGCAGGGATGTTGGGTGTCGAGTAGATCAACCCCTCGTGCGGGTTCAAGGGTCCCGGGGAGGCGACACAGACCGCAGCCACTTCCTCCTGCGGCCAGATCGAATCGATCAGGGAGGTCAGGCGGTCGTAGACGCCCTTTTCCCGTCCCTTGGTGGCCGTGCGCTGGATGTTTTGCGGTTCGGTGCTGTTCTGGGGGTAGACGGCTGCTCGAAGCTGTGTGCCGCCGATGTCAACTGCGACGATAACACTCATTCTTAAATTATAACATGCCGGGGCGTTGACTAATCATTTGAAGACTGCTATCATCGTTTCGATGCGGACAATGCTGGCGAGTTTCTGGCGCGTGGTGAAGCGGGGGATGGGTTCTTTGTTTCGCTGGCTTGCCCCCGGACTCGGGGTTAAACGCTGGTTCCTGGTTCTCTTCTCCGGGATCACCCTGATCGGCGTGGGTACAGCCATTTTCCTGTTAGATATTTACCGGAACACGCCTGAAACCTGGTGGTTGCCGGTCATCTCATTTCTCTCCCTGCGCTTCCTTACCAGACCCCTGCGCGTACTCATTTTTGGAGGCCTGGGGATCGGTCTGATCCTCCTGGGTGTAGCCGGCATCAACCGTTCCCTGCTCGTTCCTTTCCTGCGCCCCGGTCAGAAGCTGGTCGACCAGGTGAGTGAATATCGGCGCAGGGAACGTGGGCCACGGGTCGTCGTCATTGGTGGGGGTCATGGGATCGCGACGGTCCTGCGCGGCCTTCGGGACCACACCAACAACCTGACCGCGGTCGTTTCGGTTGCGGACGACGGCGGTTCCTCCGGCGAACTGCGCAAGAGTCTGGGAATCCTGCCGCCGGGCGACCTGCGGAATTGCCTGGCTGCCCTCTCGGACGACGAAGCCATGTTGACCCAGCTTTTCCAGTACCGCTTCCCCCAGGAGACCGGACTCGGCGGACATTCATTTGGCAATCTTTTCATCTCAGCGCTGGTTGAGATCACCGGCAGTTTCGAGCATGCCATTGCCGAATCCGGCCGGGTGCTGTCGGTCCATGGACGGGTCCTGCCGGCCACCTTGCATAATGTGCGCCTGGTCGCGGATGTCCGTCTGCCGCACGGACAGGAAGAGGTCCGGGTCGAGGGCGAGAGCAGGATTCCCAAGGCGTCCGGCCGAGTCCGACGGGTTTGGCTGGAGCCGAATGACGCCTCGGCATTCCCGCCTGTCCTGCAGGCGATCCTGTCGGCAGAGATGATCGTCATCGGACCGGGCAGCCTGTATACGAGCATCCTCCCCAATCTCCTGGTTGGCGATCTGGCAGATGCCATCCGCTCCAGCCGGGCAGTCAAGATCTTCGTTGCTAACCTGACAACCCAGCCCGGCGAGACCGCTGCCTATACGTGCAGCGATCACCTGCAGCCTGTCGAAGAGATCCTCGGGGACGGGGTTCTGGATGTCATAGTTTGCAATTCATGGTATGATTCGTCCCTTGGGAGCGCTACCCATTGGGTCAAGGTGGACGAGCTGCTCGCCAGCGATCCACGTCTTTACCAGGCCAACCTGGTCGACCCTCAGCAGCCCATGCATCACGATACGACGAAATTGGCTCAGGTGCTCCTGGATTTACTCTACGAACGAACCGGGCCCCTGAGTTGACCCAGCCCGATCGCAAGTTGACCTAATTTTCACATCAAGGAGATGATCATGAAAACAAAAGTTGGTATCAATGGCTTCGGCCGCATCGGTCGCCAGGTCCTGAAGGCGATCCGGGATTATTATCCCGACACTCTCGAGGTGGTCGCCTTCAACGACATCGGTGACATGAAGACCATGGCTCACCTGCTCAAATACGACACGAACTACGGTCGTTTTGATGGCACCGTGGAAGTTGCGGAAGATGGTCTGCTGGTCGATGGCAAGAAGGTGACAGCCTTCAAGGAAACCGATCCGGCGGCCATTCCCTGGAAGGACCTGGGAGTGGACATCGTCGTTGAGTCCACCGGCCTGTTCACGATCAAGGAAGACGGCGTGAACAAGAAGGGCAAGACGGTCAAGGGTGCGGTCAATCACATCACTGCCGGCGGCGCCAAGAAGGTCATCATTTCCGCTCCGGCTGAGGGCGAAGACCTGACCATCGTCTTCGGCGTCAACGAGGACAAGTACGATCCCGCCAAGCACCACGTGGTCTCCAATGCCTCCTGCACCACGAACTGCCTGGCCCCGGCCGCCAAGGTCGTGCATGACAAGTTCACGATCAAGCGTGGCTTCATGACCACCATCCATGCCTACACCAACGACCAGAAGATCCTGGACATGCCGCATTCCGACCTGCGCCGCGCTCGCGCCGCGGCGATGAACATCATCCCGACCACGACCGGCGCCGCCAAGGCCATTGCCCTGGTCATCCCGGATCTCAAGGGAAAATTCGACGGCTATGCCCTGCGCGTTCCCACCAGCACCGTTTCCGTGGTGGATTTCACCGCCGAACTCGAGAAGTCGACCACGACCGAGGAGCTGCGCCAGGCCTTCCGCGATGCCGCCAAGCAGCCGCGCTTCAAGGGCATCCTGCAGGCCGTCGACGAGCCGCTGGTGAGTATCGATTACAAGGGCGACCCGCACAGCTCCTCCGTGGATCTGCCCTTCACCAGTGTTCTGGGCAAGGAAGCCAACAACTTCGTCAAGGTTGTGACCTGGTACGACAATGAATGGGGTTACTCGGTCCGCACAGCCGATCTGGCCGCCCTGATGGCAAAGAGCCTCTAGAGAATTCGCAGGTCACGCCCCGGGCGTGACCTGCTTTTAGGAATGACCTATGGACAAGAAAACCGTAAAAGACATTGAACTGAAGGGCAAGCGGGTTCTGATGCGTGTGGATTTTAATGTTCCCATGGATGCCGGAAAGGTCACGGACGATAAACGCATCAAGGCCGCGCTTCCGACCATAAAGTACGTCCTGGAACAGGGCGCTTCCCTCCTTCTGATGAGCCACCTCGGCCGACCGAAGGGTGGACCGGATCCCGAATTCAGCTTGAAAGCCGCTGCGGAGGTCCTCTCCGGGCACCTCGGCATCCCGGTCCAGATGGCCCCGGACTGCATCGGCCCAGAGGTCGAGAAGATGGCCAAGGCCTTGAAACCTGGCCAGGTCATCATGCTCGAAAACACCCGCTTCCACCCGGAAGAGGAGAAGAACGATCTTGAGCTTGCCAGGAAGATGGCTGCGCTCGGTGACGTATATGTTAACGACGCATTCGGTTCCGCTCACCGCGCCCACTCTTCGACCGAGGGCGTGGCCCGTTTCCTCCCGGCGGTCTCCGGCTTCCTGATGGAACAGGAGCTTGAGTACCTGGGTCGTGCCACTGCGAACCCCGAGCATCCCTATATCGCCATCCTGGGCGGTGCCAAGATCAGCGACAAGATCCTGGTGGTCGAGAACCTGCTGGCGAAGTGCGACAAGTTGATCATCGGCGGCGGCATGGCGAACACCTTTCTGGCGGCCAAAGGCTTGAACATGCAGGACAGCCTGGTCGAAGCAGCATCCATCGATACGGCCAAAGGTATTCTTGCCAGGCATGCCGGCAAGATCGTCCTGCCCGTCGATGCTGTCGTTGCGGACAAGTTCGAAGCGGAAGCGCAGAGCCAGATCGTCGATGTGGACAAGATCCCCGCGGGTTGGCGGATGCTGGATGTGGGTCCCAAGACACTGGACCTGTATAAGTCCACGCTTGCGGGCGCTAAATTGATCGTCTGGAATGGTCCGGTGGGTGTTTTCGAAATGCCGAAGTTCGCCGAAGGCACCTTCGCCCTGGCCAAACTTCTGGCGGAATCTGGCGCGACCACGGTCATCGGCGGCGGTGATAGCGCCAGCGCGGTCAAAAAGGCCGGCGTTGCCAAGCAAATGACGCATGTCTCGACCGGCGGCGGGGCTTCGCTGGAATTCCTCGAAGGCAAGGAACTTCCCGGGGTTGCGGCACTGCTCAAAAAATAACCAGCCCTCTACTAACTGGGCGGTCCATGACCGCCCAGTTCTTTGTTAATCCGTCACAATCCCGCAATCTCCCCTGCAACCATCTCAGTTATAATAATGTTCGATGTTCATCCCATATTACGGCGGATAACCATGTCATTTCAGGTCGGTGAAACCGTAGGTCGTTATCGCATCATGGAACAACTCGGTCAGGGTGGTATGGCGACCGTCCTAAAAGCCTATCACGCAGAACTGGATCGCTACGTTGCCATCAAAGTCCTGCACCCGGCTTTTTTGGAAGATAAGAACTTCCTCGCCCGCTTCCAGCGTGAAGCCCGGCTGGTCGCCAAGCTTGATCATCCCAACATCGTCCCGATTTTCGATTATTCCGAACACGAAGGCCGGCCATACCTGGTGATGAAGTTCATCGAGGGGGAGACGCTCAAGGCGCGGCTTGACCGCGGACCCGTGGAAACCGGGCAGCTTCTGGAGATCGTTCAATCGGTCGGCGCAGCACTGGCCTACGCCCATAAACACAAGATCCTTCATCGGGACATCAAACCTTCGAACGTGCTGCTCGCTGCGGACAAGCAGATCTACCTGGCCGATTTCGGTCTGGCGCGGATCGCACAATCCGGGGAATCCACGCTGACCTCCGACATGATCGTGGGGACGCCGCAGTACATCTCGCCCGAACAGGCGCTCGGGAAGAAGGACCTTGACGAAGGCACCGACATCTATTCCTTCGGGGTCATGCTCTACGAACTTGCGGTGGGCAAGGTGCCCTTCAGCGCCGACACGCCCTATTCGATCATTCACGATCACATCTATACTCCGCTGCCCTTGCCGTCCCAGGTGAATCCGGAGGTCGGGGAAGATGTGGAACGGGTCTTGTTGAAGGCCCTTTCCAAGGAACGTTCCGGACGGTATGAGAGCGTGGATGCGTTGGTCGCTGCAGTCTGCCAGGCCTGGCAGGTGAGCGGCCGGACGGAAGCGCTGCCGGCTCCGGCGGTGGTGGCTGCATCAGAAAAGGCGGAGGCGCCCACGCTTGCGCCGGCGGATATATGCTCTGAAGATGGGAAAATAAATACCGCCGATGACACAAGCGGAAATGAAGTCAGGCAGAAGCAAAGGAAGACGCCCAGGAAGCTCTGGATGTGGCTGGCGGTGCTGGTGATCCTGATCGCCTGCTGCCTGATCGTATTGCTGGCCTTTCGCGGTCTTTCACCGCGGCCGAACCTGCCTTCGAGTGTTTTCATTCCTCCAGGGTTGGCCTGACAGTTTGTGACGTTCATGGGAATTGCTATTATTTATCTGAAAGGATATCAGCAGTATGCGTAAACCGTTCGTCGCAGGAAACTGGAAAATGAACAAGACCATCGCCGAGGCCCGGGAACTGGTCTCTGCCATGGTCCCGGCGCTGCGGGAGATCCCCGCAGTGGAAAAGGTCCTTTGTCCGCCCTATCCCTCTCTCTTTCCGGTTGCAGCGCTCTTGCAGGGCACGGACATCGGACTGGGAGCCCAGGATCTCTTCTGGGAGGCCAAGGGCGCCTTTACCGGGCAGGTTTCGCCTGGCATGGTGGCTGAGTTCTGCCAATACGTCATCATCGGCCATTCCGAGCGGCGCACCTATTTCCACGAGACGGATGAGACCGTCAACAAGAAGGTGGTTGCCGCTCAGGCGGCAGGCCTGATCCCGATCGTATGTGTCGGCGAGACCCTGTCGGAATACGAGGCCGGGCAGACGAACGATGTCGTTCTGCGCCAGCTGCGGGACGGTCTGAAAGGCCTGGACGAAGTGGCTGCTCCCCGGGTCGTGGTCGCATACGAACCGGTTTGGGCGATCGGAACCGGCCGCGCCGCGAGCGGCGAGAGCGCCAATGCGGTCGTTCGCGATGTGATCCGTACGACACTCACCGGACTTTTTGGGCGCGACACGGCCCAGGCGATCCGCGTCCTGTACGGCGGGTCGGTCACGGCCGCCAATGCGGCGGAGTTCTTCGGGCAATCCGACATCGATGGGGCCCTCGTCGGCGGGGCCAGCCTGAAGGTGGATGAATTCGCCGCCATCACCCGCGCGGCGCAATAATAACGGATCCGGTCTGGGACGGAGGGCGGGGTTTCTACCGCCATCCGTCCTTTTCATGCCTGTAACGAGGATGGCACTCTGTCCGATTTTGACGGCCTGATCTGGCTGCTGATCGCCCTGACTCTCCTGGTGGTGCTGCAACGCGCGCTGCACCGGGAGATCCAGGCTGCTGTCCTGATCCTGACCCGCCGGCCCGGGATCACACAGGCGGTCTTTGCCCTGATCTTCTTTCCCGGGGTGCTCCTGCACGAACTCAGTCATTTTCTGACCGCCAAGCTGCTGCGCGTACCGACCGGACGGGTTTCGCTGATCCCCCAGGCCCAACCGGATGGCAAGTTGCGGCTTGGATATGTCGAAACCGGGTCCGGGGGTTTCATCCGCGACGCATTGATCGGATTTGCCCCACTGGCTGCCGGTTGTATCTTCGTGGCCTTCGTGGCGATCGACCGCCTGGGAATGCTTGCTTTATGGGATGGCCTGCGTTCCGGTAGCTGGAACGCGTTTTCCTTGGGCCTCTCCAGACTGCCGAACGCTCCGGATTTCTGGTTGTGGTTCTACCTGACCTTCACGGTCAGCAGTACGATGACCCCCTCCGCATCGGACCGCCATGCCTGGCTGCCGTTCGGCTTGCTCCTGGCCGGATTGCTGAGCGTGGTGTTCCTGGCTGGCGCAGGCCCCTGGATGCTTGCCAATCTTGCCCCGCGCTTCAACCAGTTCCTGCGTGGACTGGCGATGATCTTCAGCCTGAGCAGCCTGATCCACCTCAGCCTGATCCTGCCTTTCTGGTTGCTTCACCGGCTGCTGGCAAAGATCACCCGCATGGACGTTGGCAGAGCCTGACGGTTGGTCTGGGGGAACGTCTCGGGATCACCCTTCCACGATCAACCCGCCGTGGTAGTGCAGGCTGTAGACGAGGCTGCCGCCGCGGCTGATCTTCTCCAGACCCGTGAAGCGGGTGGCATCCCCTGTATTGGTGTCCTCGTAGTAAAAATCCCCGTACTGGTAAACAAAGTCTCCCAGGAAACGGCCCTGGCGGTACATCTCCGCCAGGCTCGCCTTGATCACCTGACCGGCTTCAGCGGGCGAGATCTTGGCTGTGTCCAGAATGAAACCGTAATAATTCATTGCCCAAACCGGCCGGCCCTCGAGCCAGACGACTTCCTCTCCGATAAAATCCTGCCCGCCGAAATAACTGTCGAGATATGCCCATGCGCCTTCGGAATAACGCAGGTCGTGCGAACCCGGCCGGCTTGAGCGGACGGGCTCGCCGCTCCCGACATAGGTCGCCGCTTTCGCCTTGACGATGAACGCATTCAGGTCTGCAGGATTGATCACCGTCGCCTCCGGGAGACCGATCTGTCAACCCGTCCCGAACTGCCGATCGCCGGCGTCACCCAGGCCGGGTACGATGTAGCCGCGCTCGTTGAGATGATCGTCGATGGCGGCCAGGTAGATGGGCACGTCCGGGTGTTCCTTTTGCATGCGTGCGATCCCCTCCGGCGCGCCGATCAGACCGACGAATTTGATCTTCCGGACTCCCCAGCGTTTCAATACCTCGACGGTGGCTGTCGCCGAGCCGCCGGTCGCAAGCATCGGATCCAGGATCAGGCAGACGGAAACGGTTGGGGCGACTGGCAGCTTGTTGTAATATTCGACCGGTTTCAGCGTTTGCTCGTCGCGATATATACCAATGTGCCAGACCTCGGCCTGGGGCATCAACTCCCAGATCCCCTCGACCATTCCCAGTCCGGCACGCAGGATGGGGACCAGGCCGATTTTCTCGGCCAATACGCTTCCGGTCATTTTCGCCAGAGGGGTCTCGATCTCACGCGGCAGGATCTCCAGATCGGCGGTCGCTTCGTACGCGAGCAGACCGGCGATCTCCCGGACCAGTTCGCGGAATTTTTTCGGATCGGTGCTTTTCTCGCGCATTTTGGACAGTTTGTGGGCGACGAGCGGATGTTTGGATGCAAATACCTGGTTCATCGGGCCTCCTGAATTTCCTGCCATTATATTACTGTAATTTCCAAATCACTTGACGAATTCCCGCTATCGGGAGTATTCTTACCATGCACTGGGAGAAAATTCGAATGGGATATCAAATCCTGGTCGTGGATGACAACGACATCAATCTTTTGTTGATCGAGAAGATCCTTCAGATGGAAGGTTATGAAGTCACGCTTGCCAATTCCGGGCAGGAGGCCATGACGCATTTCGGCAACCACTTCGACATGGCGATCCTGGACGTGATGATGCCCGACATGGACGGTTTCGAGCTGTGCCGCAGTCTGCGAAAATCGGACACGAACGCGAACATCCCGATCCTTCTGCTGACCGCCCTGAGCGGTGAAAATGAACGCAAGCTGGCAAAAACCGCCGGAGCGAATGCCATCCTTTCCAAGCCTTTTGACATGGAGAACTTTAAGAAGCGGGTCGCTGAATTCCTGGCTTGAGCGGCGGATCCTCCAAGGCAACGGGGCACCCCGGACAGGGTGCCCCGTTGCTTTTTACCGTTCGAACCGCAGGCTGACGGTCTCATGGGGACCAACTTCGAGATCGACACTGCCGCCGTTGACTCGCGCCTTCGCAAGCGTTTCTTCGGCAAGGTTGACCCGCCGGCAGTTCTTCCAGGGTTTCCACGGCTTCAGCCTGAGCTGGATCGGTTCCTCTCCCAGGTTCGTTCCGCGGACAAGCCATCCCTTGCCATCTTCCGTTTCCTTGATCGTCGTGACATCGAAGGATGCATCCGAGCGGTCCACCAGGCTGGCTTCGGGCGGCAGGCTGCCGGGATGGATCCCGGTCTGCGCCGAACGTAGCGGGGATTCAAAGGCGCGCGCTTCGTGCAGGCCGGCAGACCAGGTGCCCGCATGCGGGATGATCGCATAGTCGAACTCCCAGCTGCCCGGCAGCTGTGCCCCGGGGGTTTCCATCGCCGGGCCGGCATGGCCTTTGCGGGTCGAAAAATCGTCACGCGAGAGCCATCCGACGCAGCGCAGCAGGGTCAGGGCGATCTCCCTGCCATCCGGACCGAGGTCGCGGATCTCCACTTCCGGGAGGCCGCGATTGGCGATCATCAGGCCATGCTTCCCGTCAGACACATCGCTGAAGCCGCGTTGCGGAACTTCCGATCGGGGTTGTTCCACCCAGGAGTCGTCGGAGGCCGGAACGCCGATGCCGCGTTGGACCACCTCGAAGTGGCCATCCTGCCAGGCATGATCCACCTGGAAGGGGGTTGGGAAGTGGACGCGCAGCCTGTGATCCCGTGCGGCATTCGTGACCCGGGTATGGATATCGATCCGGGCCACGCCCATCGGCAGGGTCACCTTCGTCAGGATCGGCATTTGGCAGGATTCCCGGGACCGGGATCTCCGGTCGCCGGCCAGGGAGACCGGCAGGGTTATTTCCAGCTCAAGCGCAAGCGTCTGCCGGGTTACCCCATGGGTTGTGGTTACCTTTTTCAAGCGGGCAGGCACGATCCGGTCGTTTGCCGGCGGAGCATAGTTGTATTCGTCCCCGCAATCCGCTCCGTCCAGGAAGCGGTTCAGGCCCTGGTACCGGATGCCACTGGACTTGTCGAGCACCAGCAGGGTGCCGTCCTTGCGGGCTTCGACGCGGAAGAATTCGTTCTCCAGGACCGGTCGCTGCGCTTTGCTGCCTCGGGAGGCGAGCAGCTTCTGCACCCAGGGCAGTTCCAGGATGGGCAGCAGAAGTCCGGCCAGGGCCGGGATCTTGCCCGGCTGTGGTTCTTCAGCCGGCCGCGGGCGGACGTGCAGGGTCCGGAATCCCAGACCGGGTACATGCCTGGCGACGAAGGTGACCTTGGATGTGGAGGTGGACCTGGCGCGGACATGATAGGAGCTGATGGTCGGGTCGTTCAAGTATGCGTCTACCTGACGGCGGCCATTTTCCCAGGCAGCCAGGTTGGGTTCGCCCGTTTCCGAGAGGATCGCTTCGATCGAAGCCCTGGCTCCATCCCTGGATACGTTCAGGCTCTGGATGGCCATCCCGCCGGCCTTGCCATCGTGGATCGCCCCAAAAGTCGTCTGCAGGCCTTTTGGATCCATGATCATGTTCACGATCGGTTTGTTGCCCAATCCCTGGACCTGGTAGGGGACCGTTCTGCCTTTCTCGTCGACCAGGTCGAAGTCTTCGACCCCGGCGGGCAGGTCGATGTCGGCTTCGGCCAGGTCGGTGCGTGTCCCGGCAGTGGGGTTAAATACGACCACAGCTCCGCAGGAGCCCTGCGTATCCCGGGTATCGACACGCGCCGCGAGGACGGAAAGGCTTTGCCGGGTCAGTTCCTCGCCGATCTGTTCGACCTGATCGAAGCGGACTTTCATCTCATCGTGCACCTGGTCGATCGAACAACCGCAGATGGAATCGTGGGGGTGGTTTTCCATCAGGAGGCGCCAGGCCTGGGCGATGATCGTGGCCGGGTTCTTCAATACAGGTAGTTGTGTCTCCCCGTCGATGAGGCCGGCAAAGGTGGTGAAGGGTTCGACCCAGCGGGTCAGGAGCGTTTCGCAGGCCTGATTGCGCTGTTTGATCCAAATGCGCGTGGAGAGCACGCCCGGCAGGAGATGCATGCGCTTGCAGGCGCGCAGCTCGCCCCGGATGACCGGCAGGTCGGCGCGTGAGCGTTTGAGATCCGCCCGGACCGCCTTGACATAATTCGGCAGGGTGGAGTGGATCACGCGTGCGCCGGAAAGATGACGGTTGGCAAAGGCGATCGCCTTGGATGTCTGTGCCGGCGGTTCCATGTGATCCGTGCCGAACATGAGCAGGAACTGGGAGGTGGCTGATTTCTTCGCCAGTCCCTCGACCCGTTCGGCGATCATGGAGATAAAGAGCGGTGGCTGGTCGGCGGGCAGTTCGGCGGCATTGCCATACCCGTCCGGCATGTACGCCATCAGCACGCGGCTGCCATCCGGCGAATCCCACCAGAATTCCGCCGGGCCGTCCTCCACGCCGCGCCACAGCGAAACCGTTTCGATGCCAAACCCTTTCATGATCTGCGGCACCTGGCCCGGGTGTCCGAAGGGGTCCGGGATGTAGCCGATCATCATCTTCGGACCGAATTTCCGGGTTGTCTGGTCGCCGAGCAGCAGGTTGCGGATATGGGCTTCGGGTCCCACCAGGAACATATCCGGAAGGATGTGCCAGGGGCCGATCACGATCCGTCCCGAGCGGATATGTTTTCGCAGGATGCCTTCCTGCTCGGGCCGCATCTGCAGGTAGTCTTCCAGGACGATCGTCTGCCCATCCAACATGAAGAATTTATAGTTGGGATCCTGTTTCAGGATCTCCAGCAGCCCATCGATCAGGTGGACGAGCTTAAGGCGAAACTGCTGGAAGGTGCGGTACCATTCCCGGTCCCAGTGGGTGTGTGAGACGATATGAACGCTTCGCATAGTCACTCCGCAATGAGGGTGGATAGGATCTCTTCCCAGTGAGGGAAGAACAGAAGGTGGGCCTCGTTTTCGAGGACGTGCAGGGTCGCATGAGGGATGGAGCGGACCAGGTACTGCGCCATGGCGAATGGGGTCGAGTTGTCCGCCGTTCCGTGCCAGACGTGGACGGGGAGGCGGATCTGTTCCAGGCGGAAATCCCACGGGCGCACGATCAGATGCGCATCCCAGGCCATCCCACGCAGCCCCTGGCGGAAGGCTTCGGTTTCGCTGAGCACGCAGGCATCGCGGATGCCCGCCACCCGCATCAGGGTTTCATCCGCTTGCGGGCGCGTGGTGTCCCGGTCGATGGCGGCCTCCGGGTCGCGCTGCCGCTGCCGGTGGGTGATCCAGATCATCAGCCGCCAGATGGGCCAGGGAAGATAGCGGCCGTAGACGAAGCCGATCCTGTTCAAGGGCACCATCCCGGCCGTGGCTCCGGGCGTATCGTAAGGACCAGCGCCCGAAAGGGTGGCCGCCGAGACGACCCGGTCGGGAAGCAACGCGGCACAGGCCAGCGTATGCGGACCACCGCCGGAGTGCCCGCAGATGCGGAAGCGGGTCAGCCCCAGATGGTCCGCGATCTGGTTGACGTCACGCGGCCAGTCCGAAAGCCGCCGGCCGGGCTGGAAGTCGGACATGCCGTACCCAGGGCGGTCGCTGGTGATCAGGCGCACGCCAAGCCGGCGGGTGATCGCTTCCGGTGGCAGGAAGCGGCGCGAACCCGGTGTCCCATGAAAGAAGAAGACCGGCTGGCCATCGGGATCTCCGGAGCTCTGGAAACCCAACCGCCGTCCATCTCGAAGAACCAGGCTGTTCTCCAGGGTCATAGTTTCACCTTCTCCCGGGTCAGGGCCTGGGCTTCGAGCATGGCCTGCGGGCGATTGTCGATCGGGAAGCGGTTGTTGAGCGGGCTGAGACGCGCCCCCAGCGCGGTCGGTTCGTACATTCCCCAGCGGGCCAGCCAGTGGACCGGGCCGGTCAGTTCGACCGCATCCTTCAATTCAAGCAGGGTGTCCCTGTCCCAGCCGCCGAACAGACCGTATAAAAGCATGAAGAGCGGGAAGCTGGGCAGGATGCCGATCGTGAAGATCAGCACGCTGGTGATCTGGTCGCCCTGCCAGATCAGGTTGCTCAGAACCGACAGGACTCCGTAATGCGCCGCGCCTGCGAGCAGCGGAACGGCCAGGGACTGCCAGACATAGAACCGCTGGGGGAAGCTGACACGGTGGTTGATCGCATATGCGGCGATATCCTTGGCGAGCAGGCCGACGAAGTAGGCGATGATCAGGGCGGTGACCTGGAAGCGGGAGAGCAGCAGCCAGGCGAGGACGACCCGGATCATCTGTTCGGAGAAGATCAGGATCGATTTCAGCCAGGGCTTGTTGGCGCCCAGCTGGACCGTATCGCCGACCCAGGAGGGGAACTGGATCGTCCCCCAGATGGTCAACGGGATCACATACAGAGCGGCGCGCTCGAACTCCACCCCGGTCGAACCGATGATGAATTTCGGCGCCACCGCCAGCAGCACCGCCCCGATGAAGGCCGAAAGCATCGAATTGTATTTATACGAGATCGCGCTGTAATACTGGCTCAGGATCCGTTTTCCGTTGGAGATCGCCTCGGAGATGGCCGGCATGACCCCGTCGTTGAGCGTCTGGGTCACGTTGAATGCGAAGATGAAATTCTGGGCCATGCCCCAGTTGCCCCAGATCTCAGCGTAGTTGATCAGGCGGGCCTGCGTGATGGCGATCTCCATCGCCTGACCGAAGGACCAGGCGACGGATCCGAGCATTTCGAAGATCCCAAAGCGGAAGCTGGTCTTAACCACCTCCCAGTCGAAGTGCGCCAGGAACAGGACGCGGGCGCTGTATCCGACCCGGCGGTAGAACCACAGCCCGAGCAGGAAGGTGCACAATTCGGATGCATAGGCGGCGATGCCCATGCCCAGCAGGCCGCCCATCGCCCCGCCGAATGCGGGGGACGACTTTCCCCAGGCATACATGATGGAGACGAAGATGGGCTGGATCAGCATCGGCAGGATCACGTTCACGCCAATGTCCAGCACCCGGCTGTAGTCCAGCCGCTGAAAGCCGGTCAGGGCGTGGCGCATGACCTGGTAGAAACCGGGGAGCTGGATGAAGGCATGGATGATCACGCTCCATGAATACAGCGCAAACGCGGATTTGGGCGCCATTGTGCTGGCCAGCCCGATCACCAGTGCCACCTGGACCGCGCCCGACAGAGCCTGCCACCAGACGAAGACCTGTCCGTACTGGATGCCTTTCTTCGGGTCGTGGACGCGGTATTCGGACAGATACTTGATGAAGGCAATGCTCGTCCCCATGTCGAAGAAGAGCCAGGCCAGGTTGAAGAACTGGGTGACGCGCCCCCAGATCCCGAGCGCCTGTGCGGATGGCAGGATGTACGAAGGCAGGATCAGGTTCTGGTAGATGATCAGCGGGATGAAGAGGATCAGCCCGATGACCAGCGCCACCAGGAATCCGCCCAGCGGGCGGTGGAATCCGACCGTCTCCCATTGCGTCTTTTCCTCCCTTTCCTGGAAGTCCTTCCGGTCCGCAATGATTTTATCCAGCTCCTCCGGATGCCGCAGGCTGTAGCGCCGGACGAAAAAGAAAACCGTAAAGCTGGTGAGGACGAGCAGAGCCATGATGATCATGAGCGCGTTCCGGTCCGCGGCATGCGGGACCGGAGAGCCCGGATAATCGGCGAAGGAGAGCGGTGTACGCCCGGCCGCCCGTGTCGCCAGGTGGTAGATCAGGTAATTGAAATACGCCCATTCCTGGATCTGGGGATTGGCTCCACCGGTCAGGAATGCGTCGAAGAGGAAGACCCGTCCACCGCGCGCCGACCACAGCAGCCAGCTGCCATCCTCGTATCCGGTCACCAGGGGCTGGACGGACGAGAGCGGGGTCAGGATCTCGAACCGTTCCCGGACCTGCGGAGCTCCGTTCCAGAGGATCTCCGTCACAAGCGGGTCGTCGATCTGGATGGAGGTCGGGCTGACCGCCTGGTCGAGCGGTGTCAGGCTTAAGGGCAGGCCGGTGGCAGCTTCGACCGTGCCACCTTCCAGATCGGGACCGAGCAGCAACACCAGGCCCGCACCGCGCTCCAGCTGGAGAGCGACATCCTGCGGGTCCGGCAGCACACCGTTCAGGACCAGCACATCCGCCTGGCTGGACTCGGGGACGAGCGTGAAGCCGGCGAGTTCGAGCGCACTACGCACAGCGCCATCCTCGCCCGCGTAATAGACAGCCAGCGTATCGTCTGCAGAGGCGGGGGAAACACAGGTAAGTGCGATCACAAAGAGGAGCAAGGCAAGGAAGATTTTTCTCATCATTTCACTCTCCATCGAATTGGAAACCGTTATTCTGGATGACATCCCGGTACCAGTACCCGCTGTCCTTGACCGTGCGTTTCTGCGTGGCAAAGTCGACGTGCACCAGGCCGAAACGCTGTCCATACCCCAGCGCCCACTCGAAGTTGTCGAAGATGGACCAGACAAAGTATCCCTTGACCGGCACGCCGTCTTCGATGGCGCGCTGGACCTGCAGGATGTGGCTGCGCAGGTAACGGATGCGGCGTTCGTCCCGGATCCGGCCGTCGATATCGAGACCGTCCGGGACCGGGACCCCGTTCTCGGTCACCATCAAGGTCGGGAAATCGGCAGCTGCCCCGTACTCCTTCCAGATGCGCAGGAGCATTTGATGCAGCCCGGCGGGATAGATCTCCCACATGCCCGAGTATTCGTTGCCTTCCGGCTGGATCTGCTCCGCGGCGATGAGCGGGACTTTCGCCTGGTGGCGGGCGACCGTCCGGGTGTAGTAGTTCACTCCAAGGAGATCGCAGGTGCGGATCGTCTCGAGGTCGCCAGCCTGGATCAGCTTCTTGGTCAGCAGTTTTCCGAGGGACAGTTCCTGCAGTGGCGTGCTGCCCTTGAGGATCGGGTCGAGGGTCAGGCGGTTGAGGACGGCGTCGATGCGTTGTGCGGCGGCGATATCCTTCTTCGAATCGGTCGCAGGATGGACCGGATTCAGGTTCAGCACGATACCCACCCTGACCGGTTGGCGCGCCGCGGCGCGGATCGCCTTGGCGGCAAGCCCGTGCGACAGCAGCAGGTGATGCATGGCGCGGAACCCGGCGGAGGGATCCTTGCTCCCGGGCGCGTGTTCGCCGAAGATGTAGCCGACGATCGCCGTTACCCAGGGCTCGTTATGGGTGATCCACGTCCGGACGCGGTCGGAGAGATGCTCGCTGACGATGCGGGCGTATTCCGCAAAGTGTTCGGCGGTTTCCCGTTCGGGCCAGCCGCCGCGGTCCTGCAGCGCCTGGGGCAGGTCGAAATGATACAGGCAGGCGTACGGTTCGATCCCCCGGCGAAGCAGCTCGTCCACAAGCCGGTCATAAAAGGCCAGGCCCTTGGGATTCGGGGCTCCCCTGCCATCCGGCTGGATCCGGCTCCAGGCCACGGAGAAGCGGTAAGCCGGGATGTGCAGTTCCGCCATCAGGGCGACGTCTTCCTTGTAGCGGTGATAATGGTCGATGGCGACGTCGCCGCTCTCGCCATTGCGCGTCCTGCCGGGCAGGTGGCTGAACGTGTCCCAGATCGAGGGACCTTTGCCGTCGACGTTCCAGGCGCCCTCGATCTGATGGGCGGACGAGGCGGTTCCCCAGACAAATCCTTGTGGAAAGCGAATGGATCGCATCGTGCTCCTCGTTGATGGTGGTTGCGTCAGGTTGCCTATGGCTGCAGGAAGGGATTCCAGGCCACTTCCCACGGGTGCCCATCCGGGTCGGCAAAATAGCCCGAATACCCGCCCCAGAAGGTATCGGCCGCGGGCTTGAGCAGGCCGGCTCCCAGCTCGAGCGCGAGCGAAAGGACGCGGTCCACCTCCTCTTTGCTGCCGACATTGTGCGCCAGAGTAAAGCCTCCAAAGCGTGCACGTTCAGGCGGAAGGCAGGCGTCTTCTGCAAGCGCAGCGGATGGATACAGGGCCAGGCGGATGCCCCGGAGCGAAAAGAAGGCGATCCCCTCGCCTTCTTTGTACTCGGTTGGAAACTTGAGCCCGTCCCGGTAAAAACGAACCGACCGGGACAGGTCGGATACTCCAAGCGTGAGAATGCTGATGCGTGCTTCCATACGATAAGGATACCGGAAATTCTGCGCTCAGGCAAGGAGGCTGGTCGGGAAAATTCCGCCTACTCCTTGAAGAGGATGACGGACCAGACGTCGCGCAGTCCGAGCAGGCTTCCCGCCATCATGATCAGTCCGAGCAGCAGGGCAGTGAACGGACTGAACAGGAAATAAAGCGTGAAACGCAGGTACGGCGGCAGGGCGGACAGGAAGACCTCGGAAGGCTGCTGGCCCTGTTCGAGGATCCTGAGGAAGTAAGTGGTCAGGTCGGCCGGCATGCCGTCCGGCGAAAAGAAGAGCACCACACCGTACAGTCCATATCCGGCGAGGACCGTCCCGGCGAGAAAAACCACCAGGGCCAGGGCAAAGAGCAGCGGCAGGCGTCGGCGGAAGATCTCGCCTTCCCGGTCGCGTTCGACCTGCTCGAGGATCGATTCGGCCTGCGACCAGTCACACCTTGTCCAGGCGCAGATCTCTTGCAGGATGTCGTCGCGGCTGGCGGAGGCAGCCAGCCGGTCAAAGATCCATTCCTTCAAGTCCATCTCGGGCATGCTTTGATTATAGCAAGGAACGTGTGGGCTGCCTCAACATGGGTATAATCGAGTGCATGACCGATGCCACCAAACGTGTTCTCGACCCGGAGCCGAAGCCGGACGACCGTCTCGATCAAACCCTGCGGCCGCAAGCCCTTTCCGACCTGATCGGCCAGGAGCAGGTCAAGGAGAACCTGGCCATCCTGATCGCCGCCGCCCGGCAGCGCGGGGAAGCGCTCGATCACGTCCTCTTTTACGGACCTCCCGGCCTGGGCAAGACGACCCTGGCGCATGTCGTCGCCAACGAGATGGAGGTGAACATCAAGGTCACCTCCGGCCCAGCGATCGAACGCGCGGGTGACCTGGCCGCGATCCTGACCAACCTGCGTGCCGGGGACGTCCTGTTCATCGACGAAGTGCACCGGCTCGGGAAAGCGGTCGAGGAAGTCCTCTACCCGGCGATGGAGGATTATGCCCTGGACATCGTCATTGGCAAGGGCCCCTCGGCTCGTTCCATCCGATTGAAGCTGCCGCGCTTCACGGTCGTGGGCGCAACCACCCGCCTGGCCTTGATGACCGCCCCCCTGCGGGCCCGGTTCGGCGCGGTCTACCGCCTCGACTACTACGACTCGCAAGCCATGCAGGCCATCGTCCGCCGGGCAGCCGGGAAGCTGGATGTGCACATGGACGCTGGTGGTGTGGAGGAGATCGCCCGCCGGGCACGCGGCACCCCGCGCGTGGCCCTGCGGCTGCTGCGCCGGGTGCGCGATTACGCCCAGGTCCGGGCGGACGGGACCGTGAACCAGAAGGTGGCCCGGGAAGCACTGGACCTGCTGCAGGTCGACCCGCTCGGTCTGGACGATGTCGACCGGCGGGTGCTGAAAACCGTCATCCTGAAGTACCGCGGCGGGCCTGTCGGCCTGAACACGATCGCCGCGGCGATCAGCGAGGAACCCGAAACGATCATGGACGTGGTCGAGCCCTACCTGCTCCAGCTGGGCTTCCTGGACCGCACGCCGCAGGGCCGGGTTGCCACGCAGGCCGCCTACGAACACCTCGGCGTGGAATACAACGAGTCGACCCAGCCCAAACTCCTCTGAGTCCTTGCGTGTGAAAACCTCCGATTTCGATTACGAGCTGCCGCCCGAATTCATTGCCCAGGCGCCGCTGGAGCCGCGCGATTCGTCGCGCCTGCTGCTGCTGGACCGCCGCAGCGGGGAGGTCAAGCACGCCCGCTTTTCCGAGATCGGGAAATACCTTCTGCCCGGGGACCTGCTGGTGCTGAACCGCACCCGGGTCATTCCGGCGCGTCTCTTTGCCAGGAAGCCCACCGGAGGGCGGGTGGAAGTCCTGCTGCTGCGCCGCCGGGCGGCGGATACCTGGGAATGCCTGGTGGGCGGGAAGGGACTGAAGCAGGGTGTGCGGCTGCAGCTCGAGGCGGACGGCCCGGAACTGGAGATCCGCGAAGTGCTGGACGGCTCGCGGCGCGTGGTCCGGTTCCTCGGCGCCGTCGACCAGTACCTGCCGCGCGCCGGTCAAGTGCCCCTGCCGCCGTACATCCACGAGCCGCTGCGCGACCCCGAGCGCTACCAGACCGTTTTTGCCCGTGAGCCCGGTTCGGCCGCCGCGCCGACCGCCGGGCTGCACTTCACACCGCGTCTGCTGGACGAACTCCAGGGCAGGGGTGTTGGCCTTGCCTACGTCACCCTGCACGTCGGCCTGGACACCTTCGCCCCGGTGACCGAGGCCGATCCGGCCGAGCACGCGATCCACACCGAATGGTGCCAGCTTCCAGACGAGACGGCGCAGGCGATCACGACAACCCGCCATGCCGGCGGGCGGGTGATCGCGGTCGGCACGACCTCCGTCCGCACCCTGGAAAGCGCGGCCCAGAACGCTCCGGGTATGGGTCCGGATCGGGCCATCGCGCCGTACACCGGCGATACCAGCCTGTTCATCGTCCCGGGCTACCGGTTCGCCGTGGTGGAGGGCATGCTGACCAATTTCCACCTGCCGCGTTCGACCCTGATCATGCTGGTCAGCGCTTTTGCCGGGCGCGAGAACGTCCTGCGGGCATACGAAATCGCCAAACGGGAGAAGTACCGCTTCTACTCGTTTGGCGATGCCATGTTCATTGTTTGACCGCTAGCCCCTGGGGGGCAGTTCGGGGAGGATGCGCAGGGCGCGGTCGTAGCGGTCGTTCAGGATCATGTCGCCCATTTCCTCACCATAGCGGACGAGCTCCGCGGCCTGGGAGGTGTCATCCATGCCGATGTTCGCGCGCAGGTTGACCTGGAAGCGGCGGAAGTCCAGCCGCTCGAAGAAGGTCTCCACCAGGTGGACCTGCTGGTCGTCGGCGGAATGCAGGAAGGCGCCCAGGATCGGAGCGATCCAGTCCCAGGCGTGGAAGCGCTCGGGTTGCCCGGGAAGGACACCCTGCGGGTCACGTCCGGTGCCCAGGCTGATCAGGGTGGTATCGTCCAGGTTCCACTTCAGACAATACAGGATCTCGTAAGCCGCCAGGTAACAGGGGTTGGCATAGGCGCCCACCCCGCCATCGACATACCGGCCTTCGACGACGGGGAAAAATGTCGGAACGCTGCTGGAGGCCAGGACCGCGGTCACGATCGGCCAATCGCGGTATTCCGCCTTGTAGGGCTTGATGAACCGGCTGCGATTCTCCAGCAGGTCGAAGGCGGTGATGACCACGTCCATTGGGTCTTCCCGGTTCCAGAAGTCGCCCACCTTGCCCGCACCGATCTGGTTCTCGAGGGCCCTGGCGAGCGGTTCGAGCGGATAGCGGTAGCGGGTCAGTGGCCACAGGCGGGAGCGCCAGGATTTACGGAAGATGGTCTCCCCGAGGGTCAGGTAGAGCTCGTGCATCTGCGTGGCATTCATCCCGGCGGCGATCCCGGCAGAGATGATCGAGCCGGTCGAGGTGCCGGCCACCAGGTCGGTCACTTCGTGCAGCTCTTTCCCAAGGTGGTCCTCCAGCATCGCCAGGGCGCGCGTGACCAGGATGCCCCGGATCCCACCTCCGTCGACGGCGATGGCGACGTTCTTGCGGAATGGCTTCATGTCTCCTCCTTCCTCAGCTCCAGTGTAATCCAAATCCAGGGCTTTGACCATAAATCAGGTACAATCCCCGCATGCATCTCGACCAGCTGAACGCGGAGATCGTCGCCTGCCGGAAGTGTCCCCGGCTGGTCGCGTGGCGTGAGCAGGTCGCCCGGACGAAAAGGCGTGCCTTCGCGGACTGGACGTACTGGGGCAGGCCGGTGCCGGGTTTCGGCGACCCCCATGCCCGGGTGTTCGTGGTCGGGCTGGCTCCGGGGGCTCATGGCTCCAACCGTACCGGCCGACAGTTCACCGGCGACTCTTCCGGGGAGTTTCTCTATCCGGCACTCTACCGGACGGGATTTGCCTCCCAGCCGGATTCGGTCTCCCGCGAGGATGGAATGATCTTGACCGACCTCTACACGGCTCCGGTCTGCCGCTGTGCACCCCCGGAGAACAAACCCACCCGCTCCGAGATGGATGCCTGCCAGCCCTATCTGGTCCGGGAGCTGGAGTTGATCCGGCCGCGGGTTTTCGTTGTCCTGGGGCGGATCGCCCACGAGAGATTGTTGGGGATCCTCGGCCTGCAACCGGCCGGCTTCCCGTTCGCCCACGCCCGGGTTCATCCGCTTCCGGGCGGGCGTCACCTGGTGTGTTCCTATCACCCGAGCCGCCAGAACACCCAGACCGGTCGTTTGACCACGCCCATGTTCGACCGGGTATGGGTTTCGGCGCGACAATTATTGGAGAAATGAACATGCTTTCCTCTATGGGACCGATCGCCTTGCTTGGATCCGGGGAGACCTCCCTGGCTGGTGGACGGGTCTATGAAATGCTTGCCTCCCGGTATACCGGGCCGCTCGAGGTTGCGGTGCTGGAGACCCCGGCCGGCTTTGAGATCAACTCCGCCCAGGTGGCCGGCCGGGTCGGTGACTACCTGAAAGTCCGGCTGCAAAACTACGACGCCCGCATCCATGTCGTTCCTGCACGCCGGCGGGAAGGCCGCTGGAGCACCGATGACCCGGCGATCCTGCAACCACTGCTGACAGCCGATCTGATCTTCATGGGTCCGGGAAGTCCCACTTACGCCGTTCGCCAGTTGCGCGAGACGCTGGCCTGGGATCTGTTGCGCGCCCGGCACCGTTCCGGTGCGGCGTTGATCTTCGCTTCGGCCGCGACTGTCGCCATCGGGACCCATTCCCTGCCTGTGTATGAGATCTACAAGGTCGGTGAAGACGTCAGCTGCCCGAAAGGCCTGGATCTTTTCGGCGATTTCGGCCTGTCCGTCTCCTGCATTCCGCACTGGAACAACACAGATGGCGGTGCGGATGTGGATACGAGTCGCTGTTTCGTCGGCATGGACCGCTTCGCCCAATGGTGTGCCATGCTGCCGCCGGAAAGCTCGCTGCTGGGGCTGGATGAGCATACCAGCCTCGTGATCGATCCCGGGGCGGGCACCTGTCAGGTGAGTGGGGTCAGCTCGGTCACCCTGTTGCAGGTCTGCACCCCGGAGATCTACCCCGCGGGACAGAGCTTTGCATTGGCGGAACTCGGTCCGATCCGTCTACCGCAGGGTCCCAGCCAGGGCATCCAGGATGTTGCCTGGGAGATGGTCCAGAAGGCACGGTCAGCGCAGGCACCCGAACAACCTCCCGAAGCGATCCTGGAATTGGTCGAAAAGAGGCGCCTGGCGAGGCTGGAGAAGGATTGGGCCGCATCGGATCGCCTGCGGGCCGAGATCAACCAGCTGGGATGGACGGTCACTGACAGCGCGGAAGGGCAGACTGTCGCCCGCCGCGCTTGAAATCAGTTAAAATATTTACCGGGAAAGGAGTTCCGATGCGGGCTGTGGATATCATCATCAAGAAACGCGAGAAGGGGGAACTCACCCGTGAGGAAATCGAATCATTTGTTTCGGGATTTACCCGGGGCGAGATCCCGGATTATCAAGTCTCCGCCTGGGCGATGGCAGTCCTGTTGAACGGGATGTCCCCCAGGGAAACTGCCGATCTGACCATGGCGATGGTGAAATCCGGGGAAGTGCTGGACCTGACCGGGATCGTTAAGATCGCGGTGGACAAACACTCTTCCGGCGGCGTCGGAGACAAGACCACCCTGGTTGTCCTCCCGGTGGTGGCTGCCTGCGGTCTGCCCGCCGGGAAGATGTCCGGACGCGGGCTGGGATTCAGCGGCGGTACGCTGGATAAAATGGAATCGATTCCCGGTTTTCGGGTCGACCTGACGACCGATGCGTTCAAAAAACAGTTGAAGGATTTCGGCATCGTTCTGACCGGCCAATCGCTCGACCTTGCCCCGGCGGATGGGAAGCTATACGCCCTGCGCGACGTCACCGGGACCGTTCCTTCGACTCCGTTGATCGCCTCCTCGATCATGTGCAAGAAGATCGCCGGTGGGGCGCATGCGATCGTGCTCGACGTGAAGGTCGGCCTGGGCGCGTTCATGGATAATCTCCAGGCGGCGCGTGAGCTGGCGGAGCTCATGGTACAGATCGGCGAACACGCCGGCAGGAAGGTCGTCACCCTGCTTTCCGATATGAACCAGCCCCTTGGCTGTGCGGTGGGGAATGCCCTTGAGGTGAAGGAAGCGATCGATGCGCTTCTGGGGCGCGGTCCCGAGGACTTCAGGGAGCACTGTTTGCACGTGGCTGCCCACATGCTGGTCCTGGGCCGGCAGGCGCGCGATCTAAAAGCCGGGAGAAGGGCAGCAGAAAATGCGATCGCCTCCGGGCAGGCGCTGGACAAGTTCAAGCTGCTTGTCCGTGCCCAGGGTGGAGACGATACCTATGTCTCCCAGCCCGAAAAACTCCCCCGGGCAGATCTGGTCGAAACGATCCCGTCCCCCAGGAGTGGTTATCTGGCCCGGGTGCATGCGGGATTGATCGGCGAGGCGGCGGTCAGGCTTGGGGCTGGGCGGGCCAAAAAGGGTGACCCGGTCGACCATGCTGTCGGTTTCCTGATCCATCGTAAAGTCGGGGATTTTGTCGAGAGCGGACAGGACCTGTTCACGGTGCATGCCAGCTCGCCGGAAAAGCTGCAAGCGGCCAGGGAGGGGGTCCTGCGGGCTTTCCGCTGGCAGGACGAGCCGGTCCCGCCGCTGCCTTTGTTCTACTGATCCGCTCGTCCGGACTGCACACCACGGTTCGGTGAGCGATTGTCTATAAAATGTAATTGCGGAATTGTTCAGATTAGTGCATAATATTGGCAGGAGTATGTCATGGCGAATGTCCCATTGCGTGTATACAGCCACGAGATCGAAAACCTCGTTGAAAGCGGTCATTTAGATGAAGCGATTGCGCATTGCCAGCATATCCTGAAAACCTATCCAATGCACATGGAGACGTACCGGCTGCTTGGAAAAGCCTTTCTCGAGTCCCGCCGGTATACAGATGCGGCCGACATCTTCCAGCGCAGCCTGATGGCTGTCCCGGACGATTTCGTCTCCCACGTCGGCATGAGCATCATTCGCGACGACGAAGGCAAGCTTGACGATGCCATCTGGCATATGGAGCGGGCGTTCGAGATCCAGCCCTCCAATCCGGCCATTCAGGGCGAGCTTCGCCGTCTGTACGGCAGGCGGGACGGCGTCGAGCCCCCGAAGATCCGTCTCAGCCGGGACGCACTTGCCAATATGTATTCGCAAGGCGAGCTCTTTAACCAGGCCATTGCCGAGATCCGTTCGGTCCTTGCTGAGGATCCCAATCGACCCGATCTGCAGATCATGCTTGCGCGCGCCAACTATCGCGCCGGGCACAAGGTGGAAGCTGCCGAAATGGCAGCCGTGCTGCTCAAGAAATACCCCTACTGCATGGATGCTCTGCGCATCCTGATCGATGTGATTCCCCCCTCCTCCAACCAGGACAATCTACAGGTCTATCGCCAGCGCCTGACCGCGCTGGATCCATATTCCTCTTCTGCGACCGGTTCGATGTTCCAGACAGACCAGATCCCGGACACGGCGATCATGATCGAGCAGCTGGAATATGCTTCGGGGAATCTACCGATGGGCATGCAGCCGAACTGGGCCTCGTCCCTGGGGATCAAGCTCGAAGAGGAGAAGCCTGCGAACGAGACTCCCAGCTGGCTCACCGAAAGTGCCAGTGCAACGGCAGAACCGGCGAGCGATGCGGGAACGCCCGCGACGCCTGCTGGCGAAGAAGCCATCCCCGACTGGATGCAGACAGCCGGCTGGCAGTCGGCGACCGGAGATCAGCCCGAGCAGCCGGTCAGTTTCGAACCGGACACTCCCGCGGAACCGGCAGCGGAAGGCGAGATCCCCGTTTGGTTGAAATCCATGGCCCCGCCGCAGGCTGAACAGGTGGACGATGCGGCCGCGCCGCCTGGAATGGTCGATACTGGTCAGCCGGGCGATCTTCCGGACTGGCTGAAGCCGGCTTCGGCCGTACCTTCGACAGGTGCAGGTTCCGATATCCTGCCCGAGACGGCGGCCACCGAAAATGTCAAACAGGATCTGCCGGACTGGCTCGCCTCGGATCTGGGTGCCGGCTCCCAACCGATGGATGCATCGGAAAGCGCTTTTTCCTTGCCAGCGGCTGCAGCGGAACCAGAGTCCACGGTCGCCGATCTCTTTTCAGAGCAGCCCGCGCCGGTACAGGGCATTCCGGGCCCGGAAGAACCGGGTTCCGATGGCCTTCCGGATTGGATGCGATCGCTGGGCGGAAGCGAAACGCTTGCAGCGCAGCCGGAGCAGCCCCCATCTTCTCCCGTTGGCGAACCGATTTCTCAACCGGTTCAGCCTGCCGTCAGCAGCGAAACACCTGCAAGACCACCGCTGGATGACAGTCAACCCTTCCAACCCTCCGGGGAGTCCAAACCCCTGGACATCGGCGATGATGCACTGGCCTGGCTGGAAAGTCTGGCCGCGAAGCAGGGCGCCAAGCCCGAGGAACTGCTCACTCCCGCTGAAGGGCGGACGGAGGCGATGCCGGATTGGCTGCAGGACATCCGGGAAACGCCGGAGCTTGGCAGCCTTCCGCCATCGCCGGACGATTCTGCTCCTCTCGATTCCAGCGTGCCTTCCGGGCGCCTTCGGGCTGCGCCATCCGATTTTGAACAAGAAGCGGAGTCTCCCCTGCCGCAGGAACCTGTTCCAGCCCAGGCGGACGCTCCGGCCGCGGAGTCCTCCGACGCTCCTGACTGGTTGAAGGACCTCGCCAAGGCGCAGGACCCAGCGGGTACGATCGAAGCCGAAGAAGGAGCAGTCGACCTTCCGGATTGGATGAAGACCACGGAGGATGAAAAACCCGCCAGTCCGATCTTCCCGGAGATGCAGTCACTCTCCCTGCCGGAGGATGCCGGCGGGCAGGCCGCAGCGGAGACCCCGGCAGCGGCGCCGGTCGCCGAGCCCGCGCCCGAAGAGGATACGACGATCACGTCCTGGTTGAGCAAGAAGGATGTTGCCAGGGAATTGGAGAGCCGGGGACTGGCTGGAGATCGCGAGGCCAGCACCGCGGCGGATCTGCCAGACTGGCTTCAGAACACGGATACGCCGAACGAAAAACTTGAGACCCAGGATCTGCGCGCGGAAACGAACCCGGAGACCGGCATCCCGGATTGGTTGCGCCAACCCGTCAATCCGCCGGACGCAGGTGCCGGCGTTCAGAACGAAACGCGGGCAGAACTCGATCGGGAACCCTGGCTGGACGAGGCCAGTCCCATCGTGCAGCCGCCATCGCCGACCACACCGGAAGAGTGGGTTCCGGTGGATCGACAAACGGCTCAACTCGGGGAGCCGGAAGAAATGCCGCCCGTCCTGAGCGGCGCACCTGCCGAACCTGTCCTGGAACGGCCACAGCACCAGCAACCCGCTCCGGTCGTGGCGGTCCCAAAATCAAATGCTGCGGACAAGGATTCGGATCTTCTGACCGCCGCGCGCGGGGCGCTGGGCGCCAACAGCCTGGAGAATTCGATGGGCCAGTACGCCAAGCTGATCAAGAAAGGCCGGTTGCTGGAGGATGTCATCCAGGATCTGCGCGACGCCGTTTACCGGCACCCGGTGGATGTGATTGTCTGGCAGACGCTTGGAGATGCTTATATGCGTGCCAACCGTCTGCAGGAGGCCCTGGACGCGTATACCAAGGCGGAAGATCTCCTGCGCTGATGGATTTTTCGCCCCTGCCCACATGGTAGAATATGCCCTCGGGGCAATATGCCCGAGGTTATTTTTGAACTGGAGAATGGATCATGGAATCGTCGTTGGTCTTGGTAAAACCGGATGGCGTGGAGCGCGGCCTGATCGGGGAAGTGATCGGCCGGCTCGAGCGCCGTGGATTGCGGCTGGTGGCCGGGAAATTTCTGCTGGTCAGCCGCGAGCTCGCCGAAACGCATTATGCCATCCACAAAGGGAAGCCCTTTTACGATGGTTTGATCGAATACATTACTTCGGCTCCGGTCATGGCGATGGTGTGGGAAGGACCGAATGCGGTCGCGGCGATCCGGCAGACGATGGGAGCCACACGCCCGACGGATGCGGCTCCAGGCTCGATCCGCCACGATTTTGCCCTGGAAGTCGGACGCAACCTGACGCATGCATCCGATTCCGCTGAAAATGGGAGCACAGAAGTAGCCCTCTGGTTCAAACCGGAGGAACTCGTCCACTGGAAGCGCGAGATCGATCGTTGGGTTTTTGAAAAAAAATAATGCTGGCAGGAAAGGCTGTCCTGGGGTGGGCAGCCTTTTAATTTCATCTTCCGTGAAGCATGCGATCGTATATCCATCAAAGGAGATCATTATGACAGAGGAACTGTTCAAGAAGATGGCCCAAAGCATCGTGGATGGGGATTCCGATCTGGCAGTCTCGCTCGCCCAGCAGGCGATCGCTGCCGGCCTGGATCCGCTCGAGGCGATCACCATGGGCTATGTGATCGGAGTCAATCAGGTGGGAGCCAGTTTTGCCTGCGGGGATGCTTTCCTGCCCGAGCTGGTCATGGCGGGTGAAGCGATGAAGAGTGCCGTCGCCACCCTGGAGCCTGAAATGCAGCGCCGGGGTACCACCAGGCAGGTGCTTGGCAAGGTGGTTTTGGCGACCGTAGAAGGCGACATCCACGAGATCGGCAAGACGCTGGTCGGGACCATGCTGAGCGCCACCGGTTTCCAGGTGTACGATCTGGGCGTGGACGTGCCCGCGGCGCGGATCATCGAAACAGTGAAGGAAACGGATGCCGACCTGGTCGGATTAAGTGCCCTCTTGACGACGACAATGGTCAAGCAAAAAGAGGTCATCGACGAGCTGGACAAATCCGGCCTGCGTTCACGCGTGAAGGTGATCGTCGGTGGAGCGCCTGTCACCCGGGATTGGGTCGAGAAGATCGAGGCGGACGGTTATTCCGAGGATGCCATTGGCGCTGTTGATGTTGCCAAGCGCCTGGTCAGCGGCTCATAGACATTTCTTCGTTGCATCCCATCCCAGCCAAGGTGTCCCATGACAAAGACGATCAAGTCGGTCTCCAACCCTAAGATGAAATTGGAAGTGCTTTCCCAGCAGGAAATCAAGCGCATCCATGCAGCGACCTTGCAGGTGATCGAGAAGACCGGAGTGCGGTTTCCGTCAGCGCGGGCACTGGAAATCTGGGCTTCGCACGGAGCCGAGGTGGATCGTGGGAAGATGATCGTCCGGGCAAAACCGGATCTGATCGAGCGCGCCCTGGCTTTGTGTCCACCCGAATATCCGCTTGCCGCCCGGGATCCGCTCCAGGATTTGCTCCTGGATGGAAACCACGTCTTTGTCGGAACGGATGGCTGCGGCGTGGAAGTCCTGGATCTGCACAGCGGGACCCGCCGCTCCTCCTGCCTGCAGGACGTGCGTGACATTGCCCGTATTGCGGACGCCACTGCCGAAGTGGCCTTTCACTGGGTGCCGGTCTCCGCTCAGGATGTTTCCCCCGGAACGCGCGGTCTGCATGAGATCAAGGCCATCTGGGAGAATTCCAGCAAACACGTTCAGACCGAGTCGATCTATAACGAACGGGAAGCCCGCGCGGCCATCGAATTGGCAGCCCTCCTGGTTGGCGGGAAGGAAAATCTACGCTCGCGTCCCGTGCTTTCCCTGATGCAGTGTTCTGCGCCTCCGCTCGGGCACGATGGCGGCAGCCTGGATGCTGCCCTGGTCGCGGCCGAATACGGCCTGCCGACCGGTTTCATGACCATGGCCGCCAATCTGACCACCGGTCCGGCCACGCTGGCAGGCAACCTGGTGGTCGGAAACGCGGAAGTGGTTGCCGGGACGGCCCTGATCCAGCTTGCCTATCCCGGGGCACCGGTGTTCTATGCCGCCGCCCAGACCGCTTCTGACCTTCGCACGGGAGCCTATACAGGTGGCGGCCCGGAGGATTTCCTGTATGGCGCGGCGACGAATGCGCTGGCCGACTTCTACAAGATCCCGCTCTCGATGGGTTCCTTTGCCACAGGCGCCAAGCAGCCGGACTGGCAGGCAGGGGTTGAGAACAGTCTCTCCACGTTCATGGCGAGCATTTCCATGGCAGACATGTTGCTTGGGGTTGGTTTGCTGCACGGTTCCAGGATCTGGTCTTACGCACAGATGATGCTCGATTGTGAGATCTTCTCGATCATTCAAAAAACACTGCAGGGGATCACCGTGGACGAGGAGATGCTTGCATTGGACACGATCGCCGCGGTGGGACCCGGCGGCAATTTCCTGACCCAGAAACACACCCATAAGCACATGCGCGGAATCTTCCTGCCACAGTTCCTGGACCGGCGGCCGTATTCCGAATGGGAGCAGAAACGGGATGGCCCGGTCGATTGGGCTCTCGAGAAGGCCAGGCGGACGCTGGCCAGCCACCAACCGGACCCTCTCGATGACCGTGTTTCTGCCGAGATGGGCCGGATCATCACCGCACTGGAAAAGTAGAATCGATGTCCACGCAACCCAAGATCGAGCTTCTTACTTGCGACTTGATCGCCCGTATCCTAGATGAAGCCTTCCAGCTGCTGCAGGCTCCTGGCATCAAAGTTCAGTCCGAACAGGCGCGCCAGTTATTGATCACCGCAGGCGCGCAGTGTGAACAGGATGTCGTTCGCATACCGGAAGGGATCGTTCGCGGCGCGTTGAGCAGCGTACCGGAGACATTCCAGCTGTACGATCGGGATGGGAACGCGAAGGTGGCCTACGGCGGCGACAGCGTTCATTTCGATCCCGGCTCCTCCGGGGTCCACATACTCGATCCGGAAACCTTGAAGCATCGCCCATCCGAATCGGCCGACCTGATCGACCTGGTCAAGCTTACGGAGCAATTGCCGCAGTTCGCCGCCCAGTCGACGGCAGTTGTGTGTAACGAAATTCCCAAGCAGATCGGGGACCTGTATCGATTATTCCAGGTCCTGCTGTACTCCAAGAAGCCGGTCGTCACCGGCTCGTTTTCGATCCGGACGCTTGGCACGATGATCGACATGCTGGCGATATTTGCCGGCGGTCGTAATGCGCTTGCGGAAAAGCCGCAGGCGGTCTTCGACGTCTGTCCGACGCCGCCGCTGATCTGGAGCGAATTTGGAGCCGAGAATTTGATCGCGCTTGCCAGGGCTGGTGTTCCGGCACAAATGGTCTCCATGCCGCTGGCCGGTGCGGCTGCGCCGGTTACCCTGCTCGGTGCTGTGGTGCAGCATGCCGCCGAATGCTTGAGCGGTATTACCATTCATCAGCTGGCCAATCCAGGGGCACCGATCGTCTGGGGCGGAGCGCCGGCGATCTTCGATATGCGCTCAGGGACAACACCGATGGGCGCCATGGAAACGGCCATGATCGATGCGGCTTATGCGCAGGTCGGAAAATCCCTGAACCTGCCCACGCACGCCTACCTGGGAGCATCGGACAGCAAGCTGGTCGATGCCCAGGCTGGAATGGAAAGTTCGATGACGGCACTGGTAGGCGCTCTGGCTGGGATCAATATGATCTCGGGTGCCGGGATGCTGGATTTCCTCGCCTGCCAGAGCCTGGAAAAGCTGGTCATCGATGCCGAAGGGATTGCCATGACGGACCGCCTCCTGCAGGGCATCCAATTGCGCACCCAAACACTGGCTCTCGAACTATTCGCCGGCATCAATTTCAAGGGTGACTTCCTGCGCCAGAAAGCGACACGACAGTTCTTCCAGCAAGAGCAGTGGCTCCCATCGAATGTGATCGACCGGAAATCGATCCGGGCCTGGGAAGAGGAAGGAAGCCGGGATGCTTTTACCCGAGCGCGGTCGCGGGTTCGTGATCTGTTGGCATCCTATGAACGGCCTGCCCTGGACGAAACCAAGATCAAAGACCTGGTCCAATTTGTGCAGACCACGGCCAAATCACTCGGGGTGGACTCGCTTCCGCGTCTTTGAGTCTGGGACGAAGGGATCGATTCTATTGACAATCCATTTTCACGCGTGTATAGTAATTAAATCGTGTTCGCATTTCATCGGATGATGAATATTTCGAATAAGGCGGGAAAACAGAAGGAGGTGGCTTCGAGAAATATCCGGATCCACAGGTTTTGTCACGCAAGAACCGAGAGTCGTTTCATTATTAGAGCTCGAAGGAGGAGATTTTCAATGAGGCGTACATTCTTCTACAGCATGATGGCCGTGTTGCTTGTGACCAGCCTTCTCCTGACCGCCTGCCAGCCTGCTGGCGGCGGCGGGAACAAGGTGGTCACTTTCATTTTCGTCCAGGAACCAGAGACGCTCAATGTCCACTACACCAATATGTATTTCTCGACGATCCTGCAACAGCTCTGGGAACCCTGGGCATGGGAATATGACGAGAATAACAACCCGTATCCGGTGCTGGTCGCTGAACTGCCCAGCGTTGAAAATGGCGGGATTTCTGCAGACGGAACGGTCCTGACCCTGAAGGTGCGCGACGATATCACCTGGTCGGATGGCGAACCTGTCACCGCGGATGATTTTGTCTTCACATGGGAGATGGCCATTGCGCCAAGCAATACGGTTGCGACGACCTATCCGTATTCAGAGGCGGTCAGTGTTGTGGCTCAGGACCCCCAGACGGTTGTGGTCACCTTTGCAGCGCCGTTCGCCCCGTGGATGTATTTCTTCCATGGAGTGCTGCCCAAACACGTTCTTCAGCCGGTCTTTGACTCCGAGGGCACGCTGGATAATGCCGAATGGAACAACGCCCCAACCGTGGGGAACGGGCCGTTTGTCTTCGCGGAGTGGGAATCCGGCTCTTTCCTGCGTTTTGTCCGCAATGACAATTATTGGGGCGAGGCTCCCAAAGTGGATGAAATCTTCATCCGGATCGTTCCGGACGATGCTTCGCAGATCGCGGCCCTGACATCCGGCGAAGGCGATCTGGGTATTTTCATTGCATACCCGGATATCCCGACCCTGGAGGAGGCTGGACTTAACACCGTGAAGGTCTTCTCCGGTTACAACGAGGGCTGGTACTTGAACATGGGCCCGGACGCCAATCCGGCGATGCTGGACGTGAACGTGCGCCAGGCGCTTGCCTATGCTACCGACCGGTTCGCGATCACGCGTGACCTGCTTCTGGACAAGACCGTTCCGGCAGCGACCTTCTGGGATGGATCGCCGTGGATGGACCCGACTCTGGCACCGCACCCCTACGACCCCGCCATGGCCAATACATTGCTGGACGAGGCGGGCTGGGTCGACTCGAACGGGGATGGCACCCGCGATAAGGACGGTGTCGAGCTTGTTCTCCGCTATATTGCGAATGACCGTCAGGTTCGGATCGATACCATGGCTGTGATCAAACAGCAGCTTGCCCAGGTCGGGATCGAGGTGGATCTGTTCAACGTCGATTCGGACATCCTCTTTGGTTCGTATGGAGATGACGGTCCGGTCGCGACCGGGAATTACGATATTGCCGAGTGGTCGGACCTGCCCGGCGGATTCCCGGACCCGGATACGGCCTACTGGCTTTGCTCCGAGATCCCCAGCGACGAATCCCCCCAGGGTTCGAACTGGCAGTTCCTGTGCGATCAGGAACTCAACGATCTGTTCGTTCTCCAAAAGACCCAGGTCAACTTCGAGGACCGCGTCGCCACGTTCCATCAGATCAGCCGGATTATGTTCGAGAAGGTCTATTTCCTCGGCATCTGGCAGGATCCTGACATATGGGCTGTCGGTTCCCGCCTGTCAGGGGTCAAGATCTCTGGCGTTACCCCATTCTCAAATATCACGGAATGGGACATCCCATAATTTAGCTTTTCCGGAGTTTTGTTCGACCGGTAAGGGATTCCGGGGGCAGCAGCCCCCGGAATCCTGACCTATCATTGAGTATGAAGGTGCGATTGGCATGACACGATATATCGTCCGGCGCTTGCTGCAGGCGGTCCCGCTTCTTTTTTTCATCAGCCTGCTGCTTTTCGTGATGATGCAGAACATGGGGGACCCGCTGGCCACGATGGGTGGGCGGACGATGACCCGTTCCCAGGATCGGGCAAGGCTGACCCGCCAGTTGGGACTCGACAAACCGGTGATCGTCCAGTATTTCTTCTGGCTGATCGGGAACGATTGGACCAAGATCGACCTGGACGGGGATGGGATCGCCGAGAGCCCGGGGATCCGCAAAGGCGTTCTGCGCGGCGATTTCGGTTACTCGCTGGTCAACCGGAAGCCGGCCATGGAAGTCATTCTCGAGCGGCTTCCCAATACCCTCCTGCTGATGGTCAGCGCTGAAGTCGTTGTCATTTTGGGCTCCTTATTGCTCGGCATCTATGCCGCGTTGCGGCAGTATTCCCTGGCCGACAACGTCGTGACCACATTGTCCTTCATCGGATACTCCATGCCGATCTTTTTTGTTGCACTCGGATTGATGTATATTTTTGCCGTGAATTTCAAGGCCTGGGGTCTGCCTTATCTTCCCACGGTGGGGATGTTCGATCCCCGGGTTGGGAAAAGCGTCTGGCAGGTCGCCTGGCACATGATCCTGCCCATCTTCACCATCGCCATTACCAGTTTCGCTGCCAACAGCCGCTATGTACGCAGCACCATGCTGGAGGCGATGGGACAGGATTACATCCGCACCGCTCGCTCGAAGGGCATCCCGCGCCGCTCGATCGTCTTCATCCACGCGCTCAAGAACGCCTCCCTGCCGATCATTACCGTGGTCGGACTCGATCTGCCCTTCCTGCTGGGCGGGGCCGTGGTCACAGAGCGCATCTTCGCCTGGCCGGGGATGGGTCGATTGTTCCTCGATCATGTCAGCCGTGCGGATACGCCGGTGGTAATGGGAATCCTGATGCTGATCGCCGTGGCCGTGATCTTCTTCCAGATCATCACCGATGTGCTTTATGCGTGGCTTGATCCACGCATCCGTTATCATTAGGAGACCGGCGCATGACAGTCGAAAATATCCCCGAATTGACACCGGTCTCGCTGCAGGATGAGATCGAGACCCCGGTCCTAAGCCTGACCCAGCTGGCATGGCGACGATTCCGGCGGCATCGGATGGCGGTCGCCGGGGCGGTCGCGCTGGTCCTGCTCGTCCTGTATTGCACAGCCGGCTCCCTGTTCTTCACAGAAGACTATGCCAATTTCAACGATCTCTCCATCAAACTGCAGGCTCCCTCGCAGGAACACCCGTTCGGGACCGATACGATCGGACGCGATATCCTGGCGCGTACGATTTATGGCGGCCAGATCTCGCTGCTGATCGGCCTGACCGCCATGCTGGTCGAGATCATCGTCGGCGTCCTGATCGGGGCCTTCACCGGCTACTTCGGCGGTTGGCTCGACGCAGTCCTGATGCGGATGACGGAAGCGGTCCTGATCGTGCCGCAGATCTTTCTGTTATTGGTCATGGCGAAATTCTTCGGCGGCTCGATCCCGGACATCCATCTCTTCGGCCGTGACTTCAGCGGAAGCGTGATCGTGATCATCCTGATCATCGGGTTGACTGCCTGGCCGTATACAGCCCGGATCGTTCGTTCGCAATTCCTTTCGATCAAGGAGAACGAATTCATCCTGGCGGCTCGCGCCAATGGAGCCAGTACCTGGAGCATCATCTTCGGCCATATCCTGCCCAACAGCATTGCACCGATCGTCGTGGCGGCCACCCTGGGCATTGCCAACGCGATCACCCTGGAAGCGTACATCAGCTTTCTCGGCCTGGGCGTCCGGCCGCCGACCGCGACCTGGGGGAACATGCTCGAGGGCGCGTACAACTATATCGACCAGGGAATATACTGGTTGTGGCTGTTCCCCGGTTTGCTCATCCTGCTGATCGTCCTGGCAATCAATTTCGTCGGCGATGGCCTGCGCGACGCGCTCGACCCGCGCAGCCGGGCTGCTTAGGAACCATGCATGGGTAGAATCCTCGAAGTCAAAGACCTGGTCACCCGCTTTCATACCGCCGAAGGGACGGTGTATGCCGTGAATGGCGTATCCTTCCACCTGGACGAAGGCGAGCCATTGGCCGTGGTGGGGGAAAGCGGCTGCGGGAAATCAGTCACGATGATGTCTGTCCTGCGCCTGCTGCCCGAACCTCCGGCGCAGATCGCCAGTGGAACTGCCTTCTTTAAGGGCAGGGATCTCCTGAAAATGTCGGAGGAGGTCATCGAGCACGACGTTCGCGGCCGCGAGATCGCCATGGTTTTTCAGGACCCGATGACGTCCCTCAATCCGGTGCTCACGATTGGATACCAGATCGAAGAATCGCTCAAGGCCCATCTCGACCTGGAGGACGAACCAGCTCGGGAGCGGGCCGCGGACCTGCTGGCGCAGGTCGGGATTCCCGAATCTCCGAAACGGCTTGCAGCCTACCCGCACCAATTCTCAGGCGGCATGCGGCAACGGGCGATGATCGCCATGGCTCTGGCTTGCGAACCCAGTCTCCTGATCGCCGACGAGCCGACGACCGCGCTGGATGTGACCATCCAGGCGCAGATCGTGGAGTTGATGCTTGAGCTTCGCCAGCGGCGGAAATTATCCCTGATCTGGATCACCCACGACCTGGGAGTGGTTGCTGGTCTGGCTGAGCGCGTGCTCGTCATGTATGCCGGATATATCGTTGAAGAGGCCACCGTCGATGATCTTTACGACAGGCCGCAGCACCCGTACACGCTGGCCTTGCTGGCAGCCCTGCCGCGTGTCGACCGGCGGCGGAACCAGCGCCTCAAGTCCATCCCCGGAGCGCCGCCGAACCTGCTCGTCCAGCCGCACGGTTGTCCCTTCGCGCCGCGCTGCGAATTTGCCATCAGCCGCTGCCGGACGGAAAACCCCGGGTTGACAGATGTCGGCCCCAATCACCGGATCGCCTGTTGGATCGATGTTCGGACAAGGAAACAGCGATGAAATCCCAACCGCCCATCGTCATTGTCGATAACCTGAAGAAACACTTTCCGGTGACCCAGGGGATCGTTTTCCAGAAGACTGTCGGACAGGTGCGTGCCGTGGATGGGCTGTCCTTTTCGATCGTACAAGGACGGACCCTGGGATTGGTCGGGGAAAGCGGTTGTGGGAAGACCACGGCCGGAAGGACTCTGCTTGGCCTGTATCCGGCAACAGCGGGGCGGGTCCTGATCGATGGCATCGACGTGCAGCATGCAACGCGCAACAAACTGATGCTCCTGCGCCGCACGGCCCAGATGATCTTCCAGGATCCCTTTGCATCGCTGAACCCGCGCTGGACGGTGGGGTCCATTGTGGGCGAACCCTTGCGGATCCATCGCCTTCTGGCGACCCGGCAGGAACGGGTCGACCGGGTCAAGGAACTGCTGGGCCTGGTCGGATTGAGCCCGCAGCAGATCAACCGCTTCCCGCATGAGTTTTCGGGGGGGCAGCGCCAGCGGATCGGGGTTGCGCGTGCGCTGGCTTCCAGCCCAAAGTTCATTGTCTGCGACGAACCGATCTCGGCTTTGGATGTCTCCATCCAGGCCCAGGTCGTCAATCTGCTTGAAGACTTGCAGGATCGTTTTGGCCTGACCTATCTGTTCATCGCCCACGATCTCAGCATGGTCCGCCATGTCTGCGACCAGGTGGCGGTCATGTATCTCGGCGCCATGGCGGAATTGGCGGATCGGAACGAACTCTACGAGCACCCCCTTCATCCGTATACGCAGGCCCTGCTCTCGTCCGTGCCGGTGCCCGATCCCAAAAAGGACCGCGCCCGCCACCGGACCGTCCTGGGCGGTGACGTACCCAGCCCGATCAACCCGCCAAGCGGATGCCGTTTCCATCCTCGTTGCCCATTGGCTGGCGAAATCTGCTCCCAGGAGATACCCGCCTGGCGGGAGATCTCTACGGGGCACTGGGTGGCCTGTCACAAAGTATAATCACGGCAGGCTTTCCGTATTCTTACAGAAAGGATGGTGCGATGATCGACCTGGGGGTTTTGCTTCGCGTCCCTTGCGTCGAGACCGAGATGGGTTTTGACGTCTCTCCGGATGGCAAACGGGTGGCCTTCTCCTGGAATCGCACCGGGCAGTGGGAGATCTTTGAGCTCGATCTCGACCAGCCGGGGGACCGGGTGCCGGTTCGATTGACGCTGGCACCCGGCGGAAAATTCCATCCTCGCTATTCGCCGGATGGCCGGAAGCTGGCTTTCGCCTGCGACCCGGATGGAGGGGAATACTTCCAGATCCATGTCCTGGACCTTGATGAAAAAACCGAGATCGTCTGCAATACCGGAGTGCGCGCATCCATACAGCCCTTCTTCTCCTGGTCCCCGGACGGGGATCGGATCGCGTACATCTCGGATGCAAGCGGAGAATTCTCTGTCTACACCACTTCCTTCTCCCGGGACGAGGAACCACAATTGATCTTCGACCCCGGCTTTCCTGCCTGGAAGGTGTTCTGGTCTCCCGATGGGACGCACCTGGCTGTCGTCAGCGAAGCCAGTGCGCAGGATTACGGCCTGCACATTTTCGATCTCACCCAGGGAAGCGCTGTCCGCCTGGAATGGGCCGGGGTGGCAATCAATGCCAAGGACCCGGCCTGGTCACCCGATGGATGCAGCCTGGCATTTGCGTCGGACGTGGACGACAATTACCAGATCGGCATCTGGAAGATGGCGACCGGCGGCATCGAGTGGCTGACAACGGGAGAAGGGCAGAAACAGGTCCCTCGCTGGTCGTCCGATGACGGACGGCTGGTCTACACGTTCACCCTGGGGACGCTCTCCTGGGTCGCGCTTCAGGAACCGGGAACCGAGCCGCGGCTCACCCAGGTCGAGCCGGGAGTCCACTACCAGCCCTGTTTCCTTCCGGGTGGGCGCGGCATCCTGTTCTTGTTCGACAATCCACGCAATCCCACCGATCTCTGGTTCCTGGGGGAGGCGGAGAAACCCGAACGCATCACGCATTCGCGGCCACTGGATTTGAAGGAGGAGGTTTTCGTCCTGCCCGGCGAGATCCGCTATTCGGGTCTGGATGGCGCGCCGGTACCTGCGCTGCTCTTTGACCCGGGCGGATCGAAGGCGGACAGACCGGCGGTGATCCTTGTCCACGGCGGACCGGATTGGCATTTCGAGGCGACCTGGTATCCGCTGATGGTCCATATGGCGAGCCGGGGTTGGGTCGTCCTGGTCCCGAATTATCGCGGCTCGACCGGCTATGGTCATGCCTGGCAGACCGCCAGCCGCTTCGATTACGGCGGTGTGGACGCCGGGGATGTCATTGCGGGTGCGCACCATCTGATCCGGGAACAACTGGCCGAT
>Ga0233425_10000249_pt1 | contig 142968 bp, 126 predicted proteins | sample Watercolumn_Towu_2_FD_181712 | JGI IMG/M metagenome (GOLD analysis project Ga0233425, IMG submission 181712) | Freshwater microbial communities from Lake Towuti, South Sulawesi, Indonesia - Watercolumn_Towuti2014_140_MG | ecosystem: Environmental > Aquatic > Freshwater > Lake | place...
CCGACACCCGCAACTGTGCTATCGGGGATTGCGGGTGTCGGGATTCGAACCCGAGTAATCAGCTTGGAAGGCTGAAGTCATAGCCACTAGACCACACCCGCGCTCCGGCTGGATGAGGGAATGGCCCCGGCCTTATAATAATTTGGCGCGGCAAGATATAGATAAGCGGAAGGGCATTTCGTTGCCGATGCGCGGCAAGTTCGTCACCTTCGAGGGCATAGACGGCTGCGGCAAGACCACGGTGTCGAAGGCGGTCCTGGCCGCCTTGCGCAAGAGAAAGACGAAGGCGGTCTGGACTTGCGAGCCCACGGACAGCTGGCTGGGCGCGGCCGTAAAGCGCGGCTGGGCCGAGAAGGTCGGGGTCTTCACCGAGGCGTTCCTGTTCATGGCCGACCGGGCCGAGCACGTCGACGATATCTGCGCCCACATGGGCAAGGGCCAAACGGTCATCTGCGACCGGTACCTTGATTCGACTTTGGCCTACCAGGCGGCCGGCGTGGACGACGACCTCACGGAGGGCATGATGGACTGGCTCAGGCGCGCGCACCTGCCATTCCTGCTCCTGCCGGACCTGACGCTTTACATAAGGGTGACGCCGGAGCAGGGCCTCTCCCGCATGGCCGGGCGCAAGGGCCGGACCAAGTTCGAAAAAGCCGGTTATCTTCGGAAGGTTGCGCGCAACTACGACACGCTGGCGGAGACGGAGCCCCAGAGGATCAAGGTCGTCGACGGCTCGCTTCCGCTGGACGCGGTCGTGGAAAAGTGCCTGGCGGAGATTGGCAGAATCCTCTGAGAGGGTCAGGCCCTCGGCGGCCGGAAGCTCTCGCGCTCGCCAAGATGCATGACGCGCAGTTCGGCCATTCCGAGCGGCAGCTCGACATCGAGAACGAGCACGCTCTCGAGCCCCTCCTCGTCCCTGAGCACGGTCCGGAACTTGCCGTGGCCCTCGACCGGGGAAACCTCGACGACCTGCAGCCTGAGCGTCTCTCCAACCGCGAGCCTTGCCATGAATGCCACCGGCGCCCGGGGGCGCGGCCTTGTAAACGGTATGCGGGCTTAAAATGGTTGCCCAGCGCCGGGGGTTGGATTTGGTGGGGATTGGACCCGGAATACAGGCGCTTTATGACGAATCGCCCACAAACCCGCAGCCGGCCTCGTTAATACTGGCCATTACGCGGGTAAAAATCCATAAAACGCGACCAAAGGGGTCCGTATTGACGGGGGATTATTGATGGGGGAGGTTTTGACCTTGGAGCGGCCGGCTAAACGCCGGCCGCGCGGGGGGATGCGATATTTTGGATTAATCAAGACATGGACATCTCTGCAGAGGTATTGGGGAAATGGCTGCGGCAGAAGTTTGGATAGAGTGAAGGCAGGCCGGGCGCAAGCCGCCTCGGGCGGCTTGCGTAACGAATCAGGATGGGAATGAGGTAGGCAAGGCGCAAGCCGGCCTTTATTAGCTGTCGCCGGCTTGCGTAACGAATCCTATGGGGAGGGATGTCCTTATGCGCAAGCCGTTTGGAGCGGCTTACATGCCGATGATCTCACCGGTTTCTTCGATTCCGCTAGCAAACCTTCGATGAACGACCACCGGCTGAAGCCGGTAGTCTTCTCTCAGATGACCATCGATCGGCTTGACCATCGCCTGTCTCATAGGTTAGGCCTATCCCGGCCTGTTCCAGTACTCGAACTTGATGATGTCCCGGTCGTACGGCTTTCCGGTCTCGAAATGCCTTGCGAGCTCCAAAACGACCTTTTTGAACTCTTCCTCCGAAAGCTGGGACTTCATCTGGTTGATTATCTGGCAGGTGACGCTGTACTTTCCCGGCTGGCCCGGGAGGCTGTGGTCGAAGGCCAGGTGCCAGGGGCTTGCGGCCTCTTCCAAATCGAGGATGAAGCCCGTGTAATGACACCGGAAGCCGTCTGCGCGCTTGTCGTATGCGGACTTGAGCGCCTGGACCTTGGCATCGAGATAGTACGATTCGTCTGTCATGATGCCGTGGCACCGGGCGCAATAGAAGCCGCGTTTCATGGGCTTCTTGTCGCATATCTCGCATTTTTCTGGGAAATAGCCGGTCGGCGGCAGCCTCAATCCGGGAAGGGCGGGAGCCCGTTCCCGCGCTTTGGGCTTCCGGCGGAAATATTCGAGCTTGAACAGGGATTGGTCGATCGGCTCGCCGGTCCGGAAATGTCTCGCAAGCAGACGGATATTAGTCCGGAACTCCGTTTCGGACATCTGGCTCTTCATCTCGTTGATGAAACGGGCGCAGACGACGAACCGGGTGTTGTCGCCCGGGATGGCATGGTCGAACGTCAGGTAGAACGGGCCGAAGGGGCCTGTGAGGTCGAGCTTGATGCCCGTGTAGTAGCAGAGGAAGGCGTCGGCTTCCTTGCTCCAGGCGGCCTTCAGCGCCTTTTTGCGGACATTCTTGTGGAGGCCCTTGGACATGATTTTCAGGCACACGGGGCAGTATTGGCTGTAGTACACGACCAGCGCTGAAGGATGGCCGCAGATGATGCAATTCTTCTTGGTCAAGGTCATCGCGCAGATGATCACGGCGCAGATAACGCTGATGGGCATGGGCGTCAACTCAATACACGGAGGCCTATTTCAGGACTCCGATGGAGTTGCCGGCGTCAGGATGGCGGGCGCGGTCCGGCTGGATCTCGGACGGGTATAGCTTCTACATAGGGTATAGGAGGTTCCCGACCGGCTTTCCGTTTTCGAACCAGAATGACGATTCCAGCGGCAATCATCAGGATGATGACAATCGCTATCCCCATTGCGATCGGGGAAATCGCATTCGAACTCTGTTCCGGATTGGCGACCGTGAAATTGATACTCGCAGTTCCCGAATAGCTCCCGGCATCGATTACTTGAGTTTCGAGAGTATGTTTTCCGTTTTTCAATTTGGTCGTGTCCAGCGTCATGCTCCAACTCTGCAGGCCAGCCAGTTCCTGCCATTCCTTGCTGTCGATTCTTATATGGATTTTTGTGATTGAGAAGGTCCCTCCGGTAACGGTACCGTTCAGCCGGACCTTGCCTTTTATGCTCTGGCCCTCATGGGGGAACCCTATTGTGATGTGGGGCGACAAAGCTTCTGCCACCGTGACATTGAATACCTGTATTGTTTCTCCGCCGTTGCCATCTGACACTTTTATTACCACGGAAAATACGCCCGCCCGCATAGGCGTCCAGTTGATCGAGCCGGTCTGACGGTCTATCGCCATTCCGGTGGCCGGGGTTGTTATGGAATAGCTCATCTGGTCGCCATCATCGTCATTCGAGGACACATTGTATAAATACAATTCTCCGACTCTCGCCATCTGGACCGGTGTACTGGTTATCCGTGGAGCCCGGTTGGGCTGGAATACGTTAATCGTAAAATTCTGGAATGATACGGCAGTTCCGTCTGTAATGTTGATTGTGACATTGAAAAGCCCGCCATGAGTCGGGTACCAGCCGATATGCCCGTCCGAATTATCAATTGTCATGGCCGGGTCGCCGGTCAGACCGAATATCAGACGATCCCCATCACCGTCAGCAACCACCGGCTGATACGTATATTCCAGCCCGACCGTGGCATTCAGAGGCGGACTGGAAATGAAGACGGGCGGGTCGTTCACATTCCGGACCTCGACTGTGAACCGGTTCGAGACTGTCGTCTGGCCCCATTGGTCGGCGCAGCTCACAGATAAATTGACATTTCCGGTCCAGTTGCGGCTCGCCATTATCGTCTGGGCATCCACGGACACATAACGGTTCTGATAGATGGAGACGGTGACATTTGGGCTCGATGCCAACACAACGGAAAATGTCAGCGAGGACCTCAGGTCATAATCATCGGAGAAATAGGTGAAAAGGTCGACGAGCGTCTTATTGGCCGTATCCTCGTCGATTGCAGCATCTGGAATCGGCATCGCCAGCAACGGGGGTTCGTCGATGGTGATGTCAAGGTCGTAGAGCCGGAGCGCGCCCGGCGTCCTGGAAACGACTTCGAATGAGAGGTCAAGCATGCCTGCGGGGTCTATTTCATCCTGGTGGCCTGCGATGAAATCATTCAGAGGTCCGGCGAAGTCGAGGACTGTGAAGTTACATGTATATTGGATATTCAAATCAGAAAGAGAGATCATACCCGAACTCGAGGCTCCGCACTCCAACGGTATGTCGACATAAAGATTGCCAAACGGGTCTTTACTGCTGGGCGGTTTCGTATCAATATATTCATTGAGTGCATCCAAGAAAAGTTGTTTTGAAAGGTTGGTCCGGTTGCCAACAAAGAGATCCGGCGCGGTCCAGATGGTCTGGCCGCCTGCCTTGAACCACGGTTTCGTCATGTACGGGGCGCATGTATAAAGGAAGAACTGGCCAAACCAATGTCGTGGGGCCCCGACAAGGAAATCATCGAAGCCGTCGTCGTTCACATCGCCCGCACCGGATACAGCCGACCCGTACCAATCACCATATCCGGTGGAAACAAGTGTGAAATCAACACCGCCATCCATGTTTGCGCCGCCAAGGAATACGCGGGCGATGCCCTGTTGGGGATCCGAGGGCGCCTCGGGGGCGCCTAGTATCACATCGTCATATCCGTCCCCATTGACGTCACCGGCAAAGTTGAGCGCGCTCCCCAATCTTTCATTTTCCAGGACTCCGTTTAAAATGACATCAGCGTGGTTGTCCATCGCCTTCCCGCCGTAATAAATATAGGCGCCTCCAGAATTTTGTGCGCTGCCGTCCCTGCTTGGAACTCCTATTAGCACATCTTCAAATCCGTCTCCATTGACGTCACCGGCTGGCGCAAGATAGTTTCCCAATCCGGTCCCGACTTCCCCCAGAAAAATCACGTCCGGGGCGGCATCCAGAGGTGATCCGCCGAAGTAAAGGTGGGCGGCGCCGGAATATCCCATGGAACTGTTCCCTGGCGAGCCAATCAGAAAGTCATCAAAGCCGTCCCCATTGACATCGTCCAGCCCGGCCAGGCTTCCCCCAAGGAAATCCAGCGCATTGTCGCCTTCGAATACAAGGTCCGGCACGCTGTCCATGGGATTGCCGCCGAAGTAAAGGAACGCTAGCCCAGAATTGCCGCCGTGCGAACTGTTCCATGGAGCGCCTATCAGGACATCATCGAAACCATCAACGTTCACATCCCCGATTCCCGCTATTGCAGACCCAAGTCCGTCACTATTATTCCCGGTCATCACAACATCAGGTATTGCATCCATGTTCGGACCGCCGTAATAGATGGCGACTCGGCCTGCATAATATCCGGAAACGTTGCTGGACGGGGCACTGATCATCAAATCGTCATAGCCGTCGCCGTTCAGATCTCCAGCGCCGACGATAGAATAGCCGAACAATCCATCATCATCCTGGCCGAAGATTGCCAGCTCCGGCACCCCGTCCAGGTTGGGGCCGCCAAAATATACATAAGCCGCCCCAGAATTTACTCCATTAGTCGCATTTCCGGGGTCCCCCACAGCGAAATCATTATGACCGTCGCCGTTGAGGTCGCCCGCATAGGCCACCGATGTACCAAGTTGTCCGCTTCTACCGGTTCCATCGACATGCATGAATTCCTTGGCCTTGCCCGGCCCGCGGCAATCGAGGATGATCGAAGCATTCTGAATATTGGAATCCTTTGGAATGCGAACGTTGGTTGTTCCGCTCCCACCATTGGCGCCGTAACTAAATGAGGTATTGCCGGCACTGTCGGAAAACACAGTTTGTCGGTCAAGAGCTCCGTACCCGGAGCCGTTGAAAGCCCAAATGACGCTTCCATTGAAAAGTACTGAAACTCCATCTGCGCAGGCGCCGCCCGGCGCCGGCGCTCCGCTGACCTTTACCGTGGCATTAAGGACGTGACATCGGGCCGGAAGGCTGAAATTGACCCGATTTTCAAGTTCGGGATGTGCAAGATCAACGGTTTTTTCAAGACTTCCGCCTTCAAAAAAAGATATCGTAGCGGCAAACGAACCAGAGGACATTGAGAGTAAGACAATAATAATTGAAAGTGCTTTATCCCAAACCATAGCTGATTGCCCCTGATTCCATTAATTACATACAATATAAATGTTTCGATTTATTCTTTGATAGAATTCTTCGCGGTTTTAAGCTGCTGAGAGGTTCATGTTCTTAAATGGCTTATTGTCCCTTTGGATGGGTTCGCACGACAAAAACTCGTACCTTTCCACAACTAATATTTATTTCTTGTTAAGTTGAGATTAAGAACTTACAATATGATTTAAATTTGAAAGAAGAAAGAGGAGAGATGAACATGAGTAACAAACCGAAACAAATGGTGTCTACGATGATTGTGGGACTATTCCTTTCAGGAGGAATACCGATGTGCTTGAGTTTCTGTAGCAATAGTGCAAATGCAGAGACTCCACTTTTTGGCAATCTCGGACCTATCCTGTATTATTCATTTGATAATGTGAATTATAAGACGGCTCAACAACCACATGACATTCATGATGATTCGGGCCATTCCAGGGATGCAGATTTTTTTGATAATCGAGGTATTCCAGGTACCCAAAACTTATGTGATAGGGTTGCGTATTTTACTGGTGAATCATTATATGGATTAGGAATACGATTTGGTTATAGATTAAGTCTTTTCCCTGCAGAGGAATATGATGTAGTCGGCGGTTATCGGGTAACCCAAAATCCTCCTAATCAACTGCAGACACTCCAAACGTTGACAATCGAGGCATGGGTATTCTGGGAGGGTGATACCAAGGCTACCATTGCAGGTCAAGAACATAATTTTTGGTTCTATATAGATGATCAGAACAAACTTTGTTTCCGAACAGGGATAAATAATCCAAACGAACCAGTTTTTTCTAGCACAAATACCATTAAACTTCATCAATGGACTCATGTTGCGGTAACGCGGTACCAAACATCACTCCCGGCTGGCTGGATTGTCTGTCTATGGATAAATGGACGACTCGATTCTTCATCATATAATTTATGGGCATTTGGAAACCCACCTGTGCCTGTTCCGGACACTTATATTGGGGTCTGGAAACCTTCCTGGTATGCTCAACAGAATCCTCCATTACAAGGATCAGATGTGTTCCGAGGAGTCATTGATGAATTTAGGATATTTGATGGTGCAAAAACCCCATCAGACGGTCTTGGCAGGAATGTCTTGAAATTGGGATTTGAAGAAGGTACAGGTAGTGTAGTATATGATCGTTCTGGAACTGGACATAATGGAGAGGATATTAATGAATTGGTAGGAACTCTGGAGGGATCTTGTGCTGATCAAAATAGTATTTGGGCTTCTGTATCTGCCCAAAATACCGTTCCGGTTCCACCAGGTAGCGCTAGATGCTTTCACTTCAGTCCGAATCAAAATACCAATCCCCAAGATCGAACATATTTACAATTTGAAGGTTGGGCAGAATTTGATATTGCGGGTTCACTTACAATTGATACTTGGATAAAATGGGATATGCGTTGGGAGGGAAACCCAAATAATGCGGATCCAACAAAGAATCTTCAGACTATTGCATATGTTGAAGATAATTATTGGTTTGGAATCATTAAAATCATTCAAGGTGTGAATATTAACGAATATTTGATGTTTTGTAACGGTAAAGCTGTCGGAAGCCAGGATTGCGTTATTGGGGTAACGGATATTGCATCCCTCGGGACACCTTGGGTCCATGTTGGAGTCACCCGAGATTCTGATGGGACAGGAGGAAATTCTGTTAAATTATATTTAGCTAATAAATTGGATAATCAGGGTCAATTAATTTTACCAACTAGTGCAAGTTCATCTACTTTATATCTAGGAGCCATGAAAAATCCTGGAAATAATAACAAGGTAAGTTGGTTTTTTGGCTCCGTTGATAATTTTAATATATATAATTATGTCAAAGTCTGGCAACAAGAACAATTGAGATATACCTTTGAGAACGTAGACGCGCAGGGAAGAGTGAAAGATGAGGCCATGGGAGATCGGCCCGGAACGATATTACCTACCGGTGGTGTAATATCCGACCCGGAGTGGACAGCGGAAGACTATGGGAAGGCCTTTAAAGCTTATCAAACAATGCAGGGAATAGAGATTCAAAACAATCCAGACTTGAAAATCACAGGCGACCTGACAATCGAAGCCAGAATTTTCAGATATGAAGGATGTCAGCCGGCTCGAGGGACTATTGTCTGGGCAGATACCTATTATTGGTTGGTGCTCGTCGATCATGGTCAATACGGGACCCTTGAGTTCTATGATACTCATGATACAACTCGTCCTGTCGTAGCTGGTAATTTGAAAATCCCAAATGCCGAATGGACCTATGTTTCGGCCATACGTTTCGGTGATGGAACATCAGCAAATTCCGTAAAATTATATGTGAATGGGGTTCTTGATAATTCAGGCAACCTGCAGTATTCATACCAACAAGGAATTAATAATCAAATCAATCCTGCAAGGCCTGCTGCAGTTAAAACATATATTTTCACTGACCCTCCGGCGAATTCTCATTCTATTCGGGGTAAAATAGACAATGTCGTGATTTATAGTTCAATAAAGACCGGAGTTGAAGATCATGATAGTGATGGAATGTCCGACAGCTATGAAATGATGCGTACTGCAGGTACTAATCAGGATAATCCACTCGAATATAATGGACGATTTGCTTTATTGGCTGCTCCTTTTCAGGACAATAGTATATTCATCTATAAATCTGATATCACCCAACTCCGATATTACCTCATCGCAAATGGATGGTCGGATTGTGATATTATCTTTTTAACACAAACTGATAACAACCATGGAATAACTGTAAATCCCAGAAACAGTGCTCAATCACAAGATATAAGCAATGATTGGATCGATGGCGATGCGTTCCGTCAAAATATTTATGCCGCCTTGGACGGATTATCAACTGGGGGAGCTATTTCTCTCCTGACCGATCCAAGTACATCTGACAATGTTTATCTTGGAAAACCATCCAATCGCGATACGGTGCTTATTGAATTCAGGGGAACGGGAGATACTGATCCAGAAATAAACCCTCCAGAATACAAATTAATGGCGTATGACGATGGAGATTACGAATTAGATGATTATGAGGATGGATATATCGATCCTAGCAGTGTTGCTACAAAAATTGATTCAATACCATCTAGGACAATGGTTGTAGAACTAGATTTTGACCATGCCGGATCCTGGGTGAGTACTTTAGATTCTGTTGAGAAAGACCGAATTATTCTGACCTCGTGCGATTCGGATGAAACAGTAGCCGAAGCATATATGCTATATTCAAGATTGAGGGGCGAGACCCGGGCAGACTATTCAAAATTTTATCAGATTGGTGAATGGATTAATTGGGACCAAGAAAATAATCGTCCATTATACAAGGACTTGAATGCAGATGGCGTTACCGGAATTGATCCAATAACTCATCTTGTTACGAGAGACTCAATTAATTTCCCCTGCAACGGCATTGTGTCAATACAAGAGGCTCATTACTATGCATCCGATATGGTCATTAATTGGGATTGGCAAGTGACTCAACAAACCCCTCAGATTGCATACCATATGAATGTGCCAGATCCTTGTTATCTTTGAAATATTCATTGGAGGTCGAGAGAAGGGACCATATTTACCTTTAGGGAGTCGAAATATTTATCTTTTATTTTCTTTGAATAATTCGCATCACAAACAAATATCATGGAGGAAAAAGTCCAAGATTGGCGAAATCCTCGACGGAATTGGACTTTTCCTCGAAAAAGAGACAACATCTGCGTATTGAGAGTTTTCAATAAAGCATTCCATTTAGACTGTCCCGAAAGCGGATTTGAGACACCGTTTTACGCAAAGTGGAGGAATGGGGGATTGTTGAATCAAAGAATTAAGGTATATCCGGAAATGCCATGGCGATGGTATATTGTATGACAATAATCATCCGGTGTCTGAAATGTTTACATTCCGCTTTGTTGGAATAAAAAAAGGTAATATATAGACTTATTCTTTTTACCGTTAGGTTTAATATTTTAGGGTAACTAATGTTCGTTTATGAAATATGGTAAGTCGCTTCGGCCAGCGATTATAATAATTGGAATCAATATCATGTTACCTTGCATAAATGGATATGGATTGACTATTTCGAACGAAAACGCCGGGGATTTCCAGTTTGGTGAAATGATTCAGACCTCTATAAAAAATGACAGCCTCATACTCGCAACAAATCCAGATAATCTCTCCAATTGGACCCTATCATATTATCCCTCAAGCCCGCCAGGAAGGCGCTATCATTCAATGACCTACAATAGTGTTGATAAAATCGATATTCTATTTGGAGGTACCGGCCCGATGGTGGGCAATGATACATGGGTCTATAATGCCTCCAATAGTACCTGGACGGAATGCCATCCAAAGGCATCTCCGTGTGATCGAATGTCTTCTGCAATGGCATATAGCACTTTGACCAATTGTGTTCTGCTATTCGGAGGCAAGCAAGATGAAACTTATTTGAATGACACATGGTCTTTTGATTATGCTTCAGGAGAATGGACCGAACACTTTCCGTCACAACATCCATACCCACGGAGTAGTTATAGTATGGTTTATAATCAAAAAAATGGTGTATTTGTTCTATTTGGAGGATTGTATACTAGCCCCAATAAGCCATATGAAATTTACTTCGGGGATACATGGACATACAATTATAGTTCCAATGAATGGACAGATATGTCTCCTTCAACATCTCCAGAAGCCCGGTCTGATCATGCGATGGCCTACGATAATTCAACGGGATCAATCGTCCTTTTCGGTGGTAAAAACGGTAAGAATTCATTAAATGACACTTGGATTTATGATACAACAAATAATTCTTGGATAAAATGCGATCCCACAATGGCCCCAGCCCCCAGAAATGATCATTGTATGGTGGAGTATCATGATAAAGGTTCGATTTTTCTATATGGTGGCAAAGCCGGCACTCAAATCTTTGAGGATCTCTGGACTTATGACTTGTCCAATAATATTTGGATGGAACTACTCGCCTTGAATGGACCATCAGCGCGTACGGATATGGCATTAACTTACGAGGTCGCATCCAAAGAACTCCTTCTTTTTGGAGGCTACAACAGTACATATTCCAATGATGATAATTTTATGGATGATTATTGGAAATATAATCCGACAAAAAATACTTGGAATTATCTTGGTGAGCAGAATGCCCCGTTGCCTCGTGATGGTTTCGGCATTGCATACAACTCCAAAGATAATATTGGAGTCCTATTCGGTGGCCGACATATTATTTCTCAATATGAATTATATTACGGAGACACCTGGGTTTATAATGCTTCAGCGATCCGATGGGCACATAAAAGGATGCTTACAAGCCCTTTGAATAGGTTTGCCCCTGCGATGACTTATGATTCTAAAAATGATGTAATTGTTCTCTTTGGTGGCATTACCGGTGGCAAAGAGCAGAATGATACTTGGATTTTTAATATGACACAGAGTATATGGGAACTCATACCAAGGCAAAACCCGGTGCCACCCGCAGGTATATATTCGATGGTCTATGATTCATCGACCAGTTATATCGTTGCTTTCGGAGGAAATGGGCTCATAGGCAAACGGAATGAAACATGGACATATACTGTCAGTAATAATACATGGACGAATCGTACAGCTATTATGTCACCCCCATCCCGATCAAGTTCATCAATGGTCTATGACAGCTATGCTCATGAGGTCGTCCTTTTTGGTGGGGATGGACTAGCCGGTCCCTTATCAGATACATGGGTTTATGATATGTCCTCCTGGAAATGGTCCCTACGTCATCCATCTACATCGCCCGGCCCGAGATATGGCCATGCAATGGCATTTGATTCAAACAAAAAGTCTACAATTCTTTTTGGAGGGATGGGGGCAAACAAATTTGCAGATACCTGGGGATATGATGCTATTAATAATACTTGGGCAGAAATCAAAACGACAAAATCGCCGGCCCCCCGTCAATATCATGGTATATTCTACGATTCATTGAATAATATGACTGTTCTCTTTGGAGGAATTACTGATCTCGATATGGGTGACACATGGTTGTTTGGTATGAAAGATGGATATTCAAATGGTACTTACATTTCCCAACCAAAAGATACTGGTGGCAGTGCTTACTATGGTGAATTCATCTGGAACGCAAATATCGTACAAGACACATCTATTGAATTTCAAATTAGAACTGGTATGACTAGACCTGAATTGGAGCAAGCCATTTTTATTGGTCCGGATGGCACAGCTGCCACATACTATATCATTAATGGAACGAAAATTGCCTCTGTTCATAATGGTACCCGCTGGATTCAATATCGTGCCAATCTAGCAAGTAATTCGATGATACGGACACCATTTCTTTATTCCGTATCTATTAAATATAATATCGTACAAAGGTTATCAGTGGATTCTCCGTCTGGGAGTGAGAAGTGGTCTGGATCGGAATATATAAATTGGTCAGTGGTCGACCCGGATAACGATTCGCTTTCCTTCGACATCTTCCTCGAAAACGGTTATGCAAGCATCCTGCTAGCCAGCAATTTATCTACTGTGACACGACAATGGCTATGGGATACGGATAATTTCCCAAACGGCACATATAAAATTAGGATTTATGCATATGATAATAATTCTGAAATCCCATTAGTAGTAAGCGCAGTCTCTTCAGATATTATAGTCCAGCATCCTGCCCCACAACCACCACTTTATCCTCCTCAAGTTCATTTAATTGCACCACCCAACAATTCCTATATCAACTCAACAATAGTCGATTTGTGTTGGATTGGCAATGATCCCGATAATAGAGATTTGGTTTATACAATTTATTTTTCTGATCAAAAAGAAGATATTGGGAGGATTCCCCGCAATATTACTACTGAAAGTCATAATAAAGTAGCAAATTTAGCGAATAATACTACCTATTTTTGGTCTGTAAAGGCTTGGAATGGCAAGTTAAATAGTTCTGATTCTTTGACAGAAATATGGAGTTTTTCAATTCTATTACCTCCCGCAAATATTCCTCCGAGAATTAATAGCACCCCACCTCTGGAGGTACAGGTGGGCATGAAGCTCGTGTACAAAATCACTGCAATAGATGAAGATGGAGATATTCTTAATTATTCATTAATCCAAGGACCGCACAATTTGTTACTAAATTCAACATCAGGGGAAATGGTTTGGATACCTGAAACAACAGATATTGGAAACCATACTATCAAAGTTAAAGTCTCTGATGGAAGAGGGGGTTTTAATGAGCAGGAATTTACGTTAAGGGTACGTGATTCCATTATTAATCCTTTTAATGAAAAGCCTCAGTGTTTTATTATATTCCCTGTTAATGGTTCTAAGCTCAAAGGGCAGATTCAAATTAGAGGTAAGGCAATCAATGGAACCTTGCCATTGTCCTCTGTTCAAGTACGAATCGATGATGGAAACTGGCAAACCGCAACGGGGCTAGATAACTGGACATTATCACTAGAAACAAATAAATTAACGATTGGCAAGCATATAATCGAAGCTCGAGCATCAGATGGATCGTTCTTTTCCGACACCACATTCGTTGAGTTTAGTACATATAGAGCCAATGCGAATGTGATAATTGAAACAACACCATGGTATCTGTTGATTATCATAATAATAATTGTTGCTGTTGGGCTAGGGATATTCATAATTAAACGAAGGTAGGGGATAAACTTCCTTTAATAGAATTAAATGAAGCTTCCAACCATCGCAAATTACGGGATATTCGAATATTGAATATAATAGGGTTGTTAACGGCTGGATTTACGTATTCGATCGATGATATGGTGTCTGCGTAATCGATATATTGACGGTAAATTCGTTTTAAGCCATGGGAGAATATCTTCGACGGACATGCAACTGGCTGTATCGAAGTCTGATGGAAAAGGTTTTACTTGGAAACTATATCCCGAATGCCAAAAATACATGAGAAAACGAGTTCGATATGGATAATCAAACAAAGTGGTTGCGAACTTGAGCTCGAGGGATGAAGGGATGACAAGAATTCCTTTTTTTTGGGATGGTTTTTCGGAAATCATGATGAATTCGCAAGGGATGCATGAGTGGATTTTTTTCCGGCATCATGGAAGTGGAACGATAATAGAATTTGGCGATGGGAGCCCGGATAGTTTGGATGATGTATAGACCTCTTTCAGGTTTATGCAGAATTTGTCCGTATTTCTCGATATATTGCTGTAGTCTGACGCCTTCAAGCAAACCATCGTCGGATCTGGAGTTTATCAGAAGATTTGGTCCCTGGACCGTTAACGATTCTTGCCTCATCATGGGATCTCCCGCTATCAAAGGAAAAATTTCCTTTACACATAAACCAACGGAGAAAAATTGCCCGAAAGATTTATCGGTTCGGGAAGAAATATTTTTATATTATCGGCATGAACATCGGAAAAATGCTGATTATTATTTTTATATCAAATCGAATTTCTATTTAGATTTTCTCCTTGATTGAGGGATTATTTAAATCTTTGATATAATCGGCGTGTGTTATTCATCGATTGAATATGTTTTCGATAGGCCGATAATCAGGGGGCACCATTGCGTGCTTCGACGGTGACGATTATTTTTATGACGACAGAATTATTTTCCGATGCTGTAGTTTTAATGGCCTCATCATCTGATTCCTTTTGGTCTTCGTTTCGTAAATCCGATAAGTTTCAATATTCGTTGGATCTGTCTGATTCCAAGTTCGATTCGGTAATATTTTTTAATATGACGGGCGAGGAGGCCTCCATCCCATTCTGGGGAATCGTAGCCGAAATTGCTGGGATGTCGCCGGACATCAATGGCCAGTTGTCTCAATAGCTCATCGGTGATTCTCGGGATTCTCCCCGGGGGTTCATTGGTTTCTAACCCTTTGAGCCCTGATTTATTATAATGATTAATCCAATTGGTGATAGTGTGGGGAGATTTTCCCAACGCCAATCCTATTTCAGCGGGTGTGAGACCGATTGTGGCGAGCAGAAGTGCGTAAAGTCTTTGAATATATCTACTGCCATTGCATTGCATTAATTCCCTATTAAGTTCCATTCGCTTTTCTGTTGGATTGGGAATAGAAAGCCTACGTATTTATATCAACCCTGCTTGGGAACTGGTTTTGAACTATTTGATTGTTTCGAGACCCGAATATTCAGTATAGTCCTGAAATCATATCCCACCTGTTTATTAAATCAAGATGAATAAGTTAGGACACGGAACGGAGAACAGTCGTCGGGATTGACATTACATCGGACAGACGGAGCATGAACAATGATATCGCGGTGTCGCTGAATCAAGTGTCCATCTATGGGACAGGACCGGATGATAGGGGGGACTATATAAAGTGCCATCCTGAGCCATTATTTGCCTGAGCCGGGCGAGAACCGTCCGGACACAGCGGCAGGATGCAATTCGGGATATTCGCGGCCCGCCTCCCGTGCGCAACCTTTAACTGCCGCCACCGCATTCGAGAGAATCGTATGGCAGATTACGCCGCGGCGCCGGCCCAGCCGGGGCCGGAATCCGACCACGAGAAGATCGCCTCCCGGGCGCTGATTCTCCTCAGGGAGGGCCGCTACAACGAGGCCATCGCCTGCTACGACGAGCTCCTGCGCCGGTTCCCGAACTACGTGGACGGCTGGTATAACAAGGGCATAGCCCTCGGCGAGCACCTCCAGGACTACGAGCACGCCATATACTGCTACGACCGCGGGCTCCAGCTCAACCCCAACGACATAGACATGTGGCACAACAAGGGCAAGGCACTCTACTGCCTCGGGCGCAACGAGGAGGCCATCCAGTGCTTCGACCGCGTCCTCCTGCTCAACAAGCACTACCGCATCTCGCTCGAGGGAAAGGCGGCGGCGCTGAACAACATGGGCCGGTTCAAGGAGGCGGAAGCGGTGGCGGAATCCATCCTGGAGATGTACCCGCCGCGCAACATCAAGACCTGGAAGGCCCTTTCGGTGCTCTCGATGTCCCTGAACAACCAGGGCCTCTACAAGAAGGCCATAGAGGCCGCCAACAAGGCCATCGCCCTCAACCCCAACGACGACGGCATCTGGGAGACCAAGGGCGCGGCGCTCGCGAGCCTCGGCCGCTACCGCGAGGCGCTCCAGTGCCTCGAGGAGGCGCTCAAGCTCAACCCGCACAACAGGACCGCGGAGGCCACCCGGGACAAGGTGGCCGAGATCCTCAACGAGTTCTGGAGCGGGCAGAAGAAGTGAACCGCAGCCTTCGGCTGCGGCTTCTAATATCGGTCGTAGGCCAGCTTGTGCCTCGACTGCACGACGCCGGAGCCCTTCACGACCCGGCCGACGACCTGCGCGCGCAGGCCGTGGCGTGCCAGAAGCGTTATGGCCGGCTCGGCCGACGCCTTCGGCGCCACGAGCGCGAATCCCATGCCCATGTTGAATATCTGGTACATCTCCCGGTTGGTGATCTTGCCGAGCTTCTGCATGGCGCCGAATATGGGGTGGGGCGCCATCGGCGCGTCGATGCGCAGTTGGACCCCGGGCTTGAGGCGCAGAAGGTTTCTCAGGCCGCCGCCTGTGATGTTGGCCAGGCCGTGTATCTCCGTCCGCTTCAGGAGCTCGAGGATGGGGCGCACGTACATGTGCGTCGGCGCGAGGAGCTCCTCCCCGACGCTCTGGTCGAACCCGGGCAGGGTGTCCAGAAGGTCTATCCTGGCGTCCCTGAAGACGCGCCGGGCGAGCGTCAGGCCGTTCGAGTGTATCCCGGAGCTCTCAATGCCTATCACGGCGTCGCCGGGCCGGATGGCGCTGCCCACTATCTGACGGCCTTTTTTGACGAAGCCCAGGCACGTCCCCGAGAGGTCCAGCCCCCGCACCATCTCCGGGACGACGGCGGTCTCGCCCCCGATTATCGAGAGGTTGGCGAGCTCGGCCCCGCGCGAGAGGCCCCGCCCGACCGCTTCGACCGTCTTTGGCCGCGGCCGGTCCACCGCGATGTAGTCCACGAACGCCAGGGGCTCCGCCCCCACGCAGATCATGTCGTTGGCGTTCATCGCGATGCAGTCTATGCCGACGGTGTCCCAGCGGTCGAGCGCCTCGGCCACCAGCAGTTTCGTGCCCACGCCGTCGGTGCAGAGGGACAGGTAGTTTTGGCCGAAATCTATGAGCCCGGTGAAGTGGCCGCCTATGTCCACGGGCGCGCCGACGCCCTTGCGGGTGAAGCGGAGCTCCTTGACCAGGGCGGCGATGGCCGCGGACTTCTCGTCGATGTTCACCCCGGACTTGGCGTAGGTCAGGCCCATGCTACTTCCCCCGCTTGCAAACGCTCCTCTGGAACCTGTCGATGACGCGCTGGGTGAGCTTCTCGCGCCGCGCGTAGAGCCTCTTGGGCGGCCGGCGCTTGCACTTCGTGAGCGCCCAGGCGGCCAGCACCGGAAGGGCGATGGTGGCGTCGGCGTAGACGACGACGTTGTTCTTGACGGCGTCCTTGAGCTTGCCCCAGGACTTCGCCTCCGACGGCGTGGCGCCGGAGAGCCCTCCCGTGTCGGGGCGGGCGTCCGTGAGCTGGACGAAGAAGTCGTGGCCGCCCTTGTTCTGGCCGAGGACCTGCCAGAGCATCGGCTGGGTCTGCATGAAGAAGTTCTTCGGGGTGCCCCCGCCCACCTCCACGGCGCCGTTCTTCTGCGCCGCGGCGACGATGGCCGCCGACTCGAGTATGTCCAGGCTCGGGGTCGGCTCGGCCGGGTGGCCCTTGAGGTAGTTGAGCGCCAAATTCATGCTCAGCGAGGAGTCGGCGTGGGCCGGGACGTAGATGGGGACGTCGAACTCGGCCGCGGTGGCAAGGAGCGACTTCTCCGGGTGGGGGGCGATGGCCCGGACCTCCTCACCCAGGATGTGGTGGATAACCGCGGTCGAGAAGCGCTCGGGCATCTTCCGTTTCTCGAATATTCGGCGCACTATCTCGTCGGTCGGGAGGAGGGTCTTGTCGTCGTGGATGAACACGTCGTAGATTCGGGCGATGCCCGCCCTTCCGAGGACGTTGTCGTCGGCGTCGAACTGGCCCTGCACCATCGGCAGGTCGAACGCCCGGTGCAGGTCGTGGTAGAGGTTGGCCCCGGTGGAGGCCATCCAGTCGACGAACCCGGCCTCCAGGAGCGTCGAGAGCACCCCGCTCATGCCGACCGGCGTCATCGCCCCGGATAGGGTGAGGCAGATGGTGGCGTCCTCCTCTATCATCTTCTGGAAGGTCTCGCAGGATTCGGCGAGCCTGCGGGCGTTGTAGCCCATCCCCCGGTAGCAGTTGACGAGCTCCTCGATGCCCATCCCCGGCGAAACCTTTGCCGGCTCGATGGGCCTCCCCGCCAAGCAGAAATCCGTGCGCTTCGTGCTGGTCAAACGAGTTGCCTCCCGGGACGACAATCACCGGATATCCCCATGATTATTAATTCGTTTGGATGAATACGGGTGCGATGGCCTATGTGGTGATAGTATGCTCCCGCTGCCGGCTGGCGCGGGGAGCCGCCGAGACCGCCAGGACGGCCTCGTGCCCGAAATGCGGCCAAAAGCTCCGGGTGCCGGAGCTCCGGAAATACTACCGCTCGGAGTCGCTTGACCAGGTACGCGAGGCAATAGGCCAGCTCAACGCCCGGCTCAAGGGCGGGCTGGACATCTACCTCGACGACCTCTGCAAGAGCCTGCCGGAAACGGCGCCGAAGGCGCCATCTCCGCCGGCGTCGCCGGAGGACGCCGACGAGGCGCGGGCGCGCAAGGCCGACGAGCACCTGAAGCAGTCGGGGCGGGCGGTCCCCCAAAACAAGCTTGACCGGGCCATCGTGATGTGCCTCATGGGGCGCCCCCCGCTAGCCTCCGAGGAGATTATGCCCCTTCTGCCGATGAAATGCACCCTCGAGCAGCTCGACAGGCGCCTCGAGGGGCTGAGAAGGTCCGGGATGCTCTACGAGCCGAAAGCGGGGAAGTACTCGCTCGTCGGTTGAGCTCACCCGCCGGTGTCCCGGCGTCTCCTTCCGACCGCGGCGATCGCTGAAGCGGCCAATGCCAGGAGCGCAGGGCCGATTCCGAAACCGGGCATCTTCCAGAGCTGCCCGAGCGCCTGCGCCCCCGGGCCGGGGCCCGTGGTGGCTATCTCGACGGTGTTGTCGCTCGCCGTGTAGGTCCGGGCGTCGTAGCGGTCCTCGCGTAGAGGCGGGGCTCCGGAATAGGTGTAGCGCCAGGAAACGTAATAGTCCTCCAGGTGGTCGCCGTTGCCGTCGTCGACGTAGTCCGTGAGCCTGAAGGCGTCGCGGAACAGGAACTCGTCGTTGACCGCGTCCATCTGGACCTCCTGGCCCCCGCCGGAGGTGTCGGGGATGAACGTCCGAAGCCAGGCGTGGCCTCCCCAGGCGCGCCGGGCCTGGTCATACAGGAGGCCCATCTCCATCCAGGCCGGAACCCCCTGCGCGCGCAGCATGGACCCGAGCAGGAACGACTGGTCGTCGCAGTCGCCCGCCTTGTCGGCAAGCGTCTGGATCGGATACTTGGGCTCGGCCGGGCTGTTGGTCTGGTAGGCGAAGTTGTCGTGGATGTAGGAGTATATCCTCTGGACCTTCTGGAACGTGTTGTTCGTCCCGCCGGCGATATCGGCCGCCAGCCGGCTGATGGATGGTTCGGAGGGCGTGAACTTCCACTCGGTGCCCAAGTATTTCGAATAGGCTGCGGGTATCTGCGGGACCGTGCCCGAGCCCGCCGCGTCGAGCTTCCACTGCTTGAGCGTGGCCTTGACCTGGTAGGTTATGATGATGGAGACCTTCTGGTCCCTCACGGCCGTACCGCTCCAGGTCCAGAAATCCGTGCCGGTGGCGCCCGGGGCCGGGTTGGGCGATATCTGGATGACCTCCTGCTGGCCCGGAATCGTCTTGGGAATGCCGATGTAGACCGTGTAGCTCATGTCGGAGCCGCGGCAGGTCGAGGTCATCACGCGGTTGAGCTTGAACTCCGCCCACTCCGGATAGGAGCGGAGGGCCGGGAGGCCCTTGGAGATGTCGCGGTCGAGGAACTCCCGGAACTGGCCCATCTCGCCGTGGGCCTGGAGCACGCCCAGGAGGACGACGGCGATTGCAATGACGGCGATGGAACGTATTACGGGGATCTGGCTCCTTTTGAAAGGGCGCGGCTCCGGTTCGAAGGCGGGCTGGGGCGCCGGCCGGCCGGCCTGGCGGGCGGCCGGAGGGCCTGGCGGCGGGGGGGCGCTCTGGCCGTCCTCCCCGGGCGCCCGCTCGAGGCTGCGGCGAATCTCGGCCTCGTGCCGGTCGCGGGTGGGGATGCTCTCCCTGCTGGTCTGCCACTGGTGGAGCGTGGACGAGAACCCGGCCGGCGCGCCGCCCGGCGTCTTCGGCTGGTAGGACGGAGGCACGTATCCATGGTGGGAGGAGGGCGCCCGGGACAGTGGCTGGGCGGGCGGCCGCGCGGAGGGAGGCGGGGCCGTGGAAGGTGCGGGCTGCTGGACGATTGGAGGCCCGGCAGGCGGCCGGCCGGCCGGGGGCGGCCCCGCGGAGGGTGGCGGCTGGCGGGCTGGAGGTGCCTTCTGCGGCTCGTCCCACTGGAGTGCCCCGCCCTTCACCGGCGCGCCCATGATGGGATAGGATGCGCCTTCTATCGATATTAAATTATTGGTTCCGGGACTTATTGCGCAGGCGGGGCGGCCTTCCTCCGGCGGCGGCGGATGAGAATTGCGGCCAGGGCAACCGGTACGGCGACTGCGGGCGCAAGGACCACGACGGTCAGAGCGAGTGCCGCGCCTGAAACCGGCGACGGCGCCTTGTCGAAGTTCCTGTCCAGGGGCGGCGGGTCGGAGACCGTGACGGTTGCGTTGACGTACACATCGTCGGACAGCCCGTGGCCGGAGCAGGTGGCGTGGACCGTGATGTTCCAGACGCCCCCGGGCGCCCGGACGGGGATGGTCACGGCGCAGGTGAAGGTCGCGATAAAGGTGTCAACGAAGAGGAACTCGTTCGGGCTGCACTCGGTGTTCCAGCCGGCGTCGTTCGTGGTGACGAGGTAGACCGTGACCGGGACCTTGGGAGGCTTTTCGATCGTCAGATTCCCGTGCAGGGGGAGATGCTGGGTCCGGTTGGTGGAGTTCACCGATGCCGAGGAATCCATGTTGATGACGATCTGGGCGCCGGCGTACTGCGCCGGCGCGCCGGGGATGAGCGCAAGGAAGGCCAGCATGGCGGCCGCGGCGAGCGCGGCCGCCCTGCGGAGCGCCATCAACCCTCCAAGACGTATGCCCTCGGGCGCCTGCGCCGGTAGACGATGATGGCTGCGGCCGGGACCGCCACGGCCACGGCGGCGACGGCTCCTATCGTCAGGCTCCCGGAAAGCCCTCCGCCGAACGTCGCGGCGGGCCTGGCGCCTCCGGCCTGCGTCCGGTTGGCGCCGGTGAGGTTGAGCTTCACCGGGCCGGTCACGTCGATAATGGCCTCGACCTCGGCGATGGACTGGAGGCCGTTGGCCACGGCCCGCCCGGTGACGCGCAGGTTGCCCTGCGATGTGGGCGTGTCCACCGGGACGATGACGTCCACCCTGTAGTTCTGGGGTGCCTCGTTCGTGAAGACCATCGTGGAAGGTGATATCTGCGACACCCAGGCGACATCGGTGGCGGAGGTCAATGTGACAACGCACCTCACGCCGGCCATCTTGTCGACCGAGGCCGTGCCGTTGAAACCGGCGACGACCGTGTCGTTTGGATTGCTCCGGACTTTCAGTATCGGCGGCTGGATTGTGAGCGTGAGGACCGGCACGATGGGCGCTGCCTCGGGAGATGGTGGCTCCGCCGCCGCCTGCGCGAGAGGAAGAAGAAGGAGCATGCAGACCAGAAGCGGGCGCATGCTTGATACTTGGACCCGTGAGGATAAATAATTATCGCCCGGCTATATAAAGCGACGGTGCGCCGCCCGCTCGCCGTCACTTGCGCTTCATCTTCATGAGCGCCACGTCGCAGGCCAGCGTGATGGCGTCCAGCGTCGGCGCGATGGGCGGGGCGTAGGCCGTCTCCAGCCTGGAGAACTGCTCGAGCGTCATCCCGGCCAGGATGGCCACGGCGAACGAGTTTATCCTCTGGTGCACCCGGCTCGAGCCGACGATCTGCGCCCCCAGTATGCGCCCGTTCCCGGGATGGCCAAGCACCTTGACGGTTATCTCGTGCCCGCCGGGGATGTAGTCCGGGAGCGTCGAACCGACGAAGCGGCCTATCACCGGCTCTATGCCGGCCTTGAGGAGCTGGGCCTCTGTCGGGCCGACGCCGGCAAGGTGCATGCCGAAGGCCTCGGTGACGCGCGTGCCCAGGATGCCGGGCGGGAGCTCCGAGCGCCCCCCGGCGGCGTTGATGCCGGCGGTACGGCCCTGGCGCGCCGCCACGGTGCCCATCCCGACGGCCACGGGGGCGCCGGTTATAATGTCGACGTACTCGGTGCAGTCGCCGGCCGCCCAGATGCCTGGCACGGAGGTCTCGCAGCGCGCGTTGACCTTTATCTGGCCCGTCACGCCGAGCGCGCACCCGGCCTTCACCGCAAGCTCGGTGTTGCCCCGCGTCCCGGTCGATATGAGCACTATGTCCGCCGGGAGTTCGCGCCTTCGGCCCGTCGCGACCTCCTCTATGACGATGGATTCGCAGCGGGGCTCGCCGTTGATGCGGACGGCCGTGTGCCCCGTGAATATCGGCGTGCGGCTCTTCTCCACGAGCTGGCGGGCGGACTGGGCCATATCTTCGTCCAGCGAGGCCAGCAGGAGCTCTTTTTGGAGCTCCACGATGGTGACGTGGACCCCGCGCACTGAGAGCGCCTCGGCGAACTCCATGCCGATGAGCCCTCCGCCGACGATCACGGCCCGCGAGTCCCGCCAGGCGTTCCCCGAAAGGCGCGCCCCGTCCGCTATGGTGCGGATCATGTGGACGCCGTCCTTGAGCACCCCCGGACCGTTGAACGCGCCCTCGATGGGGGGCATCCACGGCTGGGCCCCGGTGGCGATTATGAGGGAGTCGTAGTTGAAAACGCCCTCCTTACCGCCCCTGAACTCGCACGTGTTGACCGTCCGGGCCGAGTGGTCCACGGACGTCACCTCGGTCCCGAGGTGGAGGTCTATGTGGAACTGGCGGAACCAGGCCTCGTCGAACTCCACCAGCCGCTCGAACGTGGGGATGCGGCCGGAGAGGGCGTAGGGCAGGCCGCACTTCGAATAGATTGGATGGGTTTCTTTGCCGATTATGGTGACCTCGGCCTTGCGGTCGGTCTTGCGCGCGAACTGCGCCGCCGTCGCGCCGGCGGCCATGCCGCCTATCACCACGACCTTCATGTCAAATTCCGGTGCACCACTTCCATGAATATGGCTTTATCGGTCGGCCTTTCAGAGGAGGGGCGCAAGGACCCGGAAGGCGATGCCTCCCGCCAGAACGGCCAGCCCGATCTCGACGGCCGTGATGAGTCCCGCAAGCCTCCACCCGGCCTCCCTGCCGAGCGCGGTGATGGTGGCGATGCACGGGATGTAGAGCATGATGACCAAGGCGAACACGAACATCTGCACCGGGGTCATCACCGAGGGGATGTCCACCGTGTTGGCAACGCTGGCCAAAAGGACCACGGCCGCCTCCTTCCGGAGTATGCCTAGGATGAAAAGAACGCCCGTGAATGCCGGCAGGCCCAGCCACCACACCGTGACGGGCGACATCCAGGCCGTTATCTCGTCGAGGGCGTGGGCCTGGCGGAGCCCCTCGATGGCCAGGCTGCCCAGCACGATGAGGGGAACGGCCGTGGCCAGAAAGGGCCGAAAGCGCGCCCAGGCCTGCTTCCCGACAAGCCGGGGCACCGGCCAGCGGAAGGGCGGTATCTCCATTATGATGCCGACCGAGGAGCCCTTCATGGTGCGGTGGAGCAGGCGCCCCAGGCCGATTATTATCGCGAAATCGATGACATAGAGGGCCATCGCCCACAGCGGACCCATGAATGTCCCCACCGTGCCCAGGATTACCGCGGTGCGAGCCGAGCAGGGCACGAGCGTCGAAAGGAACGTGGCGATGAGCCGGTCCCGCCTGTTCTCGATGATGCGGCAGCCCACGCAGGCCGGGACGTTGCAGCCGAACGCGGTGATGAGCGGGACGGAGGCCTTCCCGTGGAGGCCGACGGCATGGCAGGGGCGGTCCATCAGGAACGCGATGCGGGGCAGGTAGCCGGAGTTCTCGAGGATGGACAGTATGACGTAGAACGGAAGGAGGAAGCCGAGCGCCACGCCGAGCGCGGCGTACAGCCCGACGGCCCCGCCGTTCCAGAGAAGGGCCCCCCACCATTCGGGCGCGTGGGGGTTCAACGATTCGAAGGCGCGCTCGATGCCGGTCGCCACCCAGGCGCCGACAATGGAGATGAACGCTAGGATGGACAGCATCACGGCGAGCATGATTACGTAGCCCAGCACCGGGTGCATGCTGGCCGAATCCAGCCGGTCGGCATTCTTCCGGCCAGCGTCGGACACGAAGTCCTGCGCCGAGCCCGCGATACGGCCGACCAGCGCGTAGCGTTCCGAGGCGATTATCGTCGAGCAGGGCTCCCGGTGAAGCTCGGAGCACTCGTTCTCCAGTATACCCACAGCGTCCGGGAGGCGGGGGTCCTTCCGGGCCAGGCGGCGGAGAAGCCTGCGGTCTCCCTCGAGGAGCTTGATGGCCAGCCAACGCGGGGGCTGGCGGGTCCTGTGCTCGGAAAGCAGCGTTGAGAGCTTCTCTATCCTTTTCTCTATCTCCGGGCCGTATCTGAGGGAATCCGGCGTCCAGCGCCGGGGCCTTCCCTCGACGGCCAGCGAGGCGTCCACGAGCTCGTGCACGCCGGCGCCCTGGACCGCCACGGTCGGGATGACCTTCGTCTGGAGTGCCTTCTCCAGCCTCCCGGCGTCGACGAGGATGCCTTTCTTGCGCGCGATATCCACCAGGTTGAGCGAGATGACCACCGGGAGGCCCATGCCCAGGAGCTGGACCGTGAGGAAGAGGTTCCGCTCAAGCGCGGTGGAATCGATGACATTGACTAGGACATCGGCCTTTCCGGCCAGGAGGAAGTCCCGCGTTATCCTCTCGTCCTCGGAGCGCGCCATGAGCGAGTATGTCCCCGGTAGATCGATTATCCGGATGCGCCGGCCGTCGTGGAGCAGGACGCCCTCGGCCTTCTCTACGGTCTTGCCGGGCCAGTTGCCCACGGCCTGCTCGAGCCCCGTGAGCTGGTTGAATATGGCGCTCTTGCCGACGTTGGCGTTGCCGACCAGGGCGATGACCAGCTCGCCCGCCTCCCTCTGGGCGGGCGCCGGCCCCTCGCCGTGGCAGCTCATGCGGCCGCCCCGTCCGATTCGACAAAGATCTTGTCAGCGATGGCCCGGCCCAGGGCCAGGTTGCAGCCGCGGATGTGCACCTCCACCGGCCCGTTGAGCGGGGCGGCGCGCAGGAGCGACACGGGCGTCCCGGGCGTCAGGCCGAGGTCGCAGAGCCGCTTCACGACGGACTTTCCGCCCCGGACGAAAACGACACGGCGGGGCCGGCCCGCTCTCAGCGACGTGAGCGGAACCGCCCCCCGGCCCTCTCTTCGCGCGGCGGGCTTCCGGGCCGCCTGGCAGGCCGCGCAGCTTTCGACGTCGAGGTCGCAGGGCGGGATGGGGTCGCCGTCGGGGCAGCTCTGCGGCCCGTGGAGAGTCCGGCAGAGCGCCTCCTCCGTCTCGTCCGAGAGGGAGTGCTCCATCCGGCAGGCCTCGGCGTGAGCCTTCCTGGGCGCCATTCGCAGGACGCGCGTCAGGAAGACTTCCAGCAGGCGGTGCTTGCGCTTCACCCGGCTGGCGGCCTCGTTGCCTTTCGCCGTGAGCGTCGCGCCCTTGTAGGGCTCGTACGAGACGAGGCCGTCCCGGCAGAGCCTCTGGACCGCCTCGGTCGCGCTGGCCGGCGCCACGCCCAGGCGCTCCGCCAGGGCCGTGGTCTTGACCGCCTTCCCGCCGGCGGAAAGGTCCAGCATCGCCTCGAGGTACTCCTCCGCCTCCTCCTTCGGCATTCCAGTCCCGTACAGGTTTAGGCCGCCCTAAAATATATAGATTGGCCCAAATCGCGCCCCTGGCCCGTGCTAGACATTGGCCGGGCAGGAGGCCATTCCAAAAGGGTTATACGGACGGAGGGGGTTTTCATCGGCGATGCGCTTCATGGACACCGTGGACTCCATCTACGAGGGCACGGTCTACCGGCCCCCGTCGGAGGCCACGAGCCTCATCCTGCAGGCGACCATCGGCTGCAGCCACAGGACATGCACCTTCTGCGTCTCGTACATCGACAAGGAGTTCCGCATCAAATCCCTCAAGGAGATGGAGCGCGACATCAAGGCCGTTCTGCCTTACTACCGGGGCGCCACCCGGATATTCCTGGCAGACGGGGACGCGCTGGCCATCCCGGCGCCGGAGCTTTTAGAGCTCCTGGCGCTCCTCAAGAAGAGTTTCCCGCGCCTCGAGCGCGCCTCCATCTACGGCTCTCCGGGGAACATCCGCAAGAAGACCGTCGAGGAGCTCAAGGCCCTGAAGGAGGCCGGGCTGGGCATCATCTACATCGGCCTGGAGAGCGGCTCGGACGCCATATTGCGGGCGGTGAAGAAGGGCGCCCTTTCGAAGGACATGATAGCCGCCGCGAAGAAGGTCAAGGAGGCCGGCATCCCGCTCTCGGTCATCTGGATACTCGGGCTCGGAGGCAAGGAGCGGACGGAGGAGCACGCGCGCGAGACCGCCCGCGTCCTCAACGCCATGGACCCCGAGTACGCCGGCGCGCTGACGCTCATGGTGGTCGAGCCGGCGCCCATCTGCCGGGAGGTCGAGGCCGGGAGGCTCACCTTGCTCGACCCGAGAGAATCTCTCGAGGAGCTCCGAAAGGTCGTCGAGATGCTGGAGCTCACCAACTGCGTATTCAGGGTCAACCACGCCTCGAACTACGCGAGCATCCGCGGGACGCTCCCGCAGGACAAGCAGAAGGTGCTGGCGCAGATAGACGGGGCGTTGGGGCGGTCGGAGTACAAACCTGAGTGGATGAGGGGGCTTTGAAAGGAATGTACAACGATTTGGACAGCACGGACATCGTCGCCTCCAAGGGCGGGCTCATGCTCTACGTCCAGACGGACCACCGGACCTCCCCCGAGATCGAGGCCGACCGGGACATGTCCACGGTGTACGCGATGGTCCGGGTGCTGAACGCGGCCCGGATGGCCCGGGGGCGGGGGGAACGGTTCAAGGTCCACTACTCGAACGAGAACCAGGTTCCTGATTTCCTCCACCAGGCCATCGATGCGGCCGGTGGCGTGTTCACGGTCGGGCTGAAGGAAAAGACCTACCGCGGTCCCCGGGCTGACCCGAACGCGCTGCTGGACGAAGTGCTTGGGAGGATAGGAACCGCCGTCGCCCGGAGGACGGGCGCGGATTTCTCGCCGGCCTCGCTGGGCGTCGTGGAGGACCGGTACGCGGCCCTCCGGCCCAGCCCCGACGCCGACCGGGAGGCCTACTGGAGGGCCGTGGTGGAGCTGGGGGCCTGCGGCGGGGAGGTCCTCCGGCGGCTGCGCGGCGGCGGCTGGACCGTCTTCGAGGAGCCCATTTCGTCGCTGCCGGTGGTGTTCGACTGCCGCGGCAAGATCGTCAACCTCCTGGGAAAGGCCATCAAGCTTTACGCCAACGGAAAGCAGGACAGCCTGGCCGGGATGGTCCAGGCGGTCTGCCGGATGATCGACGAGGAGGGTATACCGCCGGCGCCCCGGCCGGCCCGCGCCGGCCCCGCCCCGCCTCCCAGACAGGGGTTCTTCGGCCGCCTGTTCGGCAAATGACGGCCCGCCTTCGTCCGGCTCACGGTTCCCGGCTCACGGCTCACGGATATTTCACCGATAGAAAGAGATCGCCGGGTTGTCCAGCATCGCTATGAGGACGTTGGCCCAGGTGAGCTTGCGCATCTTGACCTTGTCCCGGTCGTTCAGGTCTATCTCGTCCTCGTAGTCGGCCGGGTTGACGCGGCCGCGGTCGGAGCCGAAGTCGAAGCCGACGAGGACTATCCTCTTGGCGGCGAAGTGGTCCGCCAGGAACACGGCCCTGTCCCCGTCCGTGAACCCGCCGAAGCTCAGGAGGTGCTTCACCGGTCTGGACTGGCTCGTCGCCACTATCTTCCCGTTGAAGCGCGGGACCCATTCCCTGAGGGCCGGCATATTATCCCCGTGGGCGAGGATGACCACCAATGCGCCCTTCTCGCTGGCGGCGACCTGGTCCTCCACATTGCCGTCGAGGTCGGTGACTATGATGTTTGGGACGATGTTTTTGGCCATCAGGGCCGAGGTGGCGCCATTCGCGGCGACCAGCGTACCCTCGAAGTGGTGGCCTTCGAGCGAGTCCGGCAGGCTGGGCCCGTCGCCGAACACGTAGACGTATTTGCCGGCCAGAAGGACCCGCAGGTCCTCGATGGAGGCCATGTTCTTTCCGGTCGACACCTCGGCCAGCACGCCGGCGGCCTCGACGTCCTTTTCGCCGTCGTAGCCGAAATCCAAAAGGATCTGCTCGTAGTACTTCTCCCACTCGCTGTATTCCATGCGAAATCCCGCTAATGGCTGCTATGATATATATGTTGCGAAGGGTGGAAGGGGGCGAACTGCCCCGTCATCCCCTTTTGCCATTCATACCCATTATGCCATTCAGCCCGTTCCCCTCGTCCCCTTCCGCCCTTCGCCTTCCACCCTCGTCCGCATCCCGGCTACTGCCCGAGGATCGGCGGGTTGGGCCTCTTCGGGGCCAGCGCCTGCCTCTTGCGCGCCCCGTTCAGCACGAGGGCGAACTGGAGGACGAGCGCCATCGCCGGCAGGAACAGGCACAGCACCTGCGAGGCCGCGTTGGGGGGCGCCGGGTCCACGAGGTAGATGATCGGCACCTCCTTGTCCCGGACGCTTATGGAAAAGAGGAGGGTGAAGTTGTCCTTGCCGTCGGAGATGTTGATCTTGATGGGCACGGTGCCCTTGTCGACCGGGTCCGGCGTCCAGTTGATGACGCCGGTGGTGGCGTTCATCTTCATCGCCGCCGGGCCCATGACCAATGAATAGGTGAGCGGGTCGCCGTCCAGGTCGGTGCCGTTGACCTTGTAGTGATACTGCTCCCCGATGTGGGCGAGGATGACCGGCGTGCCGTTGATGCCGGGCGGGTTGTTCTTCACCACGGGCACCGCCCGCACGTCGATGGAGTAGGGCTGGACGCTGCTCAGCGAGTTGATGTCCTTGGCGATTATGGACACGAAGACGCTCTGGTTGAGGTATTCCTCGCCGGGGACCCAGGAGACCGCGCCCGTGGCCTCGTCGATGGTCATCGTGCGCGGCGACTGCCGGTCCAAAGAGTAGTAGACCCGGTCGCCGTCGGGGTCGACGGCATCGGCGTCGTAGGCGTAGGGGCGCCCGATCTGGGCGCTCCGGACCGGCGTGCTCGTGAACGCCGGCGCCGAGTTGGCCCGCGGGGCAACCTCGACCGTGAAAACCTGCGCCACCGCCTGGATGCCGTCGGTCACCCAGATGGTGACGGGCTGGGGGCCCGACTTGGCAGGCTTCCAGGTCAGGACGCCCGAGGTCGGGTCGACCGTCTGGTCGTCAATCTTGAAGGTGAGGTAGTAGGTGAGCACGTCGTTCTCGGGGTCGGTGGCGTTGGCGTCGTATATGTAGAACTGTCCGACCACGGCCTGGACGGGAGGGTTGCTCGTGAAGGAGGGCGGCTGGTTGGCGGCCAGCGCGGAAGGGGCCAGAACGCAAATCGCGAGGCCGAGCGCGGCGGCCAGGCACGCTGGGCGGCTCATGTTACAGATTATGTCCATTCTCGTATTTAATGCCGTTGGTGCGGGGCCTTTTCCCGACGGTGGCGGAAGGCGCGGCGAGGGCCGCCGCGGCAGGCATTCCGGTCCCTGTCAGGCCGGGGTCTGCCGGGGAAAAGCCTTTTTGCACCAAGCCCCATGGGATGGCGGCGGTGCGGCCCTGGACGAGGTTCTGTTCGCGATGTCGGTCCTCTCGACGGTGTTCTGCGCCTGGCGACTTTTCCTGTGCGCCTTCGTCTACCGTGATGCCGCCGCGAAGGGCGCCGATGCGGTGAGCTGGATGGGGCTCACCAGCGTACTTGGCATCATCGGGCTTGTGGTGTGGCTCGTCTCCCGGCCCCGGCCCGCCCCGGTGTACCAGCCATATGGATATTACCCGCTCCCAGGGCAGTACCCGCCGCCGGCCGCCGGCCCGCCGCCCACATATGCACCGCCGCCGCCCGGGACGGCTCCGATCGGCCCTCCGGCCCAGCCGCATCCTCCGCCCCCGTGGGCGCCAGAGGCGCAGGCCATCCATCCGCCGGGCGGGAGCCTTGCATCGCCGGCCCCGTACCCGCCGGCGGGCCAGTACCCGCCCCCGTGGCTTCCGACGTTTTCCGCGCCCCCGCAGGCATACGCTCCGGCATCTGCGGCCGCCAGGCCGTTCCGGCCCTTTGCCGTCCACCGGATGCTCGCGACCTTCTTCGCCGCGATGGCCGTGACCGTCTTCGTGGAGCTCCCGCTTATATTTCTCGTGATGGCCCAGGGCTCCGGGGGGACGGCCGACCCGGAGGCGCTGGTCTCCGGGCTGCTCTCGCCCTGGCTGCTCCTGGTCTTCGTGGCCATACAGGACGCTTTTCTGGTCGGATTCACCTACATCGCCATGTTCCGGCCGGGCCACCTCACCCTGAAGGCCATCGGAGCCGATGCGGAGGCGAACCTCCCGCGGGGTATCGGTCTCGGCCTCGTCGCGGGGCTGGGCATGTTCGCGCTGGCCTCCGGGATGGGATGGCTCCTGGAAAGGACCGGCTGGTTCGGGGCCGGAGAGAGCCTCATCCAGGTCTCGACGCCGGCGGGGCTCGTCCTCACGCTCGTCGCGACCGTCGCCATCGCGCCGCCGGCCGAGGAGCTCTTCTTCCGGGGCTACGCCCTGCCTGTGCTGGAGAGGAGGTGGGGCCCTGCCGCCGGGATATCCCTGAGCGCCCTGATGTTCTCCTTGGTCCACGGGAGCCTGTTCCAGTTCGTCCCCATATTCCTCGCCGGCGTCCTCCTGGCCCTGCTCTTCCGCAAATGGGGAATAGCGCCCTGCATCGTGGCCCACGGCGTGAACAACTTCCTGGCGGTGGTGCTGCTTTACATTGGATATGGGTGAAACGAGGGGGGCAAGGGTGAAAGGGTGCAGGGGCGAGGACCGCCCATAGGCGGTCCGAGCGAACGGCGAGGCGGCATGGCCGCCGAGCCGGCGACCGGCGAAACCTTTCGCCGGTCGCCCGCGGCAGCTTTTTTTTGATGGAACTTTTTGGAAAAAAGTTCCACGGCAACAATTTTATCCGCGCACGCGATTTGGGCCAGCATGCCAAGACGCAAGTACGGTCACATGGTCACAAAGATCGGCAACGTCTCCCAGGAGAAATGCCCCCTGTGCCGGGCCAAGAAGCGGTGCCCGGTGCACAAGAAGAACCAGTGAAACGAATGGACGCAAGGGACGCAAGGGACGTAAGGGACGTTCGGTGCAATTTGTCCAAAGGGACGTAAGGGTCAGTGCAATTGTTGAGGACGGCTGGCGGGCCGGCCAGCTCCCCCGTCGTTCCGTTTCACCAATCGCGCAGACCCTTACGTCCCTTGAACCGATAGCCCCAAACATCCCTTGCGTCCCTTACGTCCCTTCGCCCTTCACCTGGGCGGCTGCTGCTGGTATGCCGGCGGAGGCGCCTGCTGGTAATGAGGGGGAGGCGCCTGGCCCTGGAACTGCTGGGGCGGCGGCATCTGCTGCGGGGGCATCTGCGGAGGGGGCGCCTGCTGCTGGGGGGGCATCGGCTGTTGGGGCGGGGCCTGCATCTGCGGCTGCTGCGGCGGGCCCTGCTGGGCGTCTCCGCCCTGCGGCTGCTTCTTCGCATCGAAGAAGGCGAACTTCACCGGTATGAAGAAGGCGATTATCCAGAGCACGACGGCGCCGATGAAGGCGAAGTCGGCCGACTCCATCTCGTAGGGCGAGCCCACGAAAAGCCCGGTCTTGTAGCCGAGGTCGTTGCCCATCAGGAAGAGTGCGTCCCCGACAGCGTAGGCCATGAGGCCGATGACCAGGAGCCACATCGTGATGGCAAGCAGGCCCTTCTTGCCCCATTTCCAGACGAAGAGCAGTCCCAGCGTTATCACTATCGCATCCAGCACCAGGTAGAACACGTCCACGACTATGGCCAATCCATCACCTCATTTTATCGGCGCCCCGCACAGGAGGCAGTTCCTCTCTGTACCCGGATTCAGCGAGCCGCAGTAGTTGCAGGATATCTTCGGAGCCTCAGGAACGGGGGCCGGCGGCGCGTAGGAGGATGGCTGGCCAGTGGCGTAGGCGGGCGCCGGCGTCGACTGGAAACCGGGGCCGTACTGGCCCGATGAATACGATGGGGGGGATGGCTGGCCTCCGGGGTAGGCTTGGGCCTGCTGGTACGGCTGCTGCTGCGCGTAGGCCGGCTGGTTGTAGGAGGACTGCGGGAAGGCCGGCTGGTTGTAGGCCGGCTGGCGGTAGCCCTGCGTGTACGGCTGGGACCTGTATGACGAGGGGGGAACGTATGGCGGGTTGTAGGACGAGTACCCGCTGGAGGGGTAGGAGCCCTGGTTCATCAGGTACTGGAGCGCGAGCCCGCCGCTGCCGTAGGTCCGGTAGCGGCTTCCGCCATAGCCTGAATAGCCGCCGCCCATCCGGGTGGCGCCGCGAAGCGCTCTTGACAGAATGGAGATGAAGACGAAGATGAATATGATCGGCATTATGGCAAATCCCGCGGAGCAGTCCTCGGCCATGCCTATCGCATGTGAATCGCCGCGCCTGCAAATAAATGTGTCCCCAACAATTATTAATACAAAATGGCCTTTGCACCGCGAAGCAAATGGTGTTCAAGGTCCACAATACGGCAAGCGGGGAGCTCGAGGAGTTCCGCCCCATCCACGGCAACCGGGTGCACATGTACGTGTGCGGCCCGACCGTCTACGACTTCTGCCACATCGGCCACGCCCGCTCGTACGTGGCCTTCGACACCATCCGGCGCTACCTCGAGTACAAGGGGTATGCGGTCATCTACCTGCAGAACTTCACCGACGTCGACGACAAGATCCTCAAGCGGGCGTCCGAGACGGGCCAGGACCCGCGGAAGGTCTCGCAGTTCTTCATCGACGCTTATTTCGAGGACATGGACCGCCTGGGCGTCCGCCGGGCCAACTTCCATCCCCGCGTCACGGACCACATACCGGAAATCATCGGGACGGTCAGGGACCTCGTGGCGAAGAAGAACGCCTATGTCGCCGAGGGGGACGTCTACTTCTGCGTCACGACGATGAAGGAGGTGGTCGGCCGCCTCTCGCACCAGAAGCTCGAGGACATGCTCATCGGGGCGCGCGTCGAGCCCGACGAGAAGAAGTGCGACCCCATCGATTTCGCCCTCTGGAAGAAGTCCAAGCCGGGCGAGCCGGGCTGGGACAGCCCCTGGGGCCAGGGGCGCCCGGGCTGGCACATCGAGTGCTCGACGATGTCCACCATGTACCTGGGCAGCACCCTCGACATCCACGGCGGGGGGATGGACCTCATCTTCCCGCACCACGAATCCGAGATAATGCAGTCGGAGGCGCACACGGGGGAGCCTTTCGCAAAGTACTGGCTCCATAACGGCTTCATCAATATAAACAAGGAGAAGATGTCAAAGTCGCTGGGCAACTTCTTCACGATACGCGAGGTCCTCGCGCGCTACGAGCCCGAGGTCGTGAGGCTGTTTTTGGTCAGCACCCACTACCGGAGCCAGATAGACTTCGCCGACAGCCTCCTGGAGGAGGCGAAGACGGCCCACGCCCGGCTGCGCAACGCGTTCGACCTTCTCTCGCAGGCCCAAGACAACGGCGATGCGTCAATCGGCGAGGAGACGAAGAAGGCGATCGAATCATCAAGGGCGCGCTTTATCGCCGGAATGGACGAGGACTTCAACACGCGCGAGGCGGTGGCTTCGCTCTTCGACCTGGCCAACTTCTCCAATGCCTCGCTGCACAAGGGCGGGATGTCCCGCGGCGAGAAGGAGGCGATGCTTTCGGCATTCCGCGAGCTCGGCGGGGTCCTGGGCCTTCTGCAGGAGAGGGCGCAGGACGTCGGGGTCGTCGGCGGCCTTGTAGACCTGCTCCAGGAAGTGCGGGCGGAGGCCCGCGCCAAGAAGGACTACGCCACCTCCGACAAGATACGGGACCGGCTCAGGCAGATTGGCGTCGTCATCGAGGACAGCGCCGGGGGCTACCGCTGGAAGGTCCAGAAGTGATTCTCCATGCTCGTCATCGGCGAGAGGCTCAACATCTTCGCTTCGAAGAAGGTCAGGGCCGCACTCGAAGCGCGCGACGAGGCCTTCATCCTGGCGGTCGCCCGGGAGCAGCTCGCCGCCGGGGCGCAGTACCTGGACGTCCACGCCCAGGAATGGGCCGACCTCGAATGGCTGCTCGACACGGCCGCAAGATCCGGCTCGCCCCTCTGCCTTGACAGCGCAGACCCCGACCTCATCCGAAAGGGCCTCGCCCACCCGTCGGTGAAGTTCCTCAACAGCATCGGCGGCGACCGGCTGGAGCTCTTCAAGGAGGCGGCGGCGCGCCAGGTGAAGGTCGTCGGGATGCTCCACGACACCGCCGCGGAGCAAATGGTCGAGGCCGCAAAAGCGGCCGGCTTCCCGCTGGAGGACCTCTACCTCGACCCGGCGGTGATGCCCGTTTCCGTAGACGCCTCGTTCGCCCGAAAGCTCGTCGAGGACCACCGGGACCTCAAGCGGCGCTTCCCTTCGATGAAGACCGTCGTCGGCATCTCCAACGCCGCCCACGGCATGCCGCGCAAGACGGAGATACGCGCCGTTCTGCTCGTTTCGCTTTTGAACGACGGCCTGGACGCGGCGCTTATGGACCCGTCGGAGCTGGGCTGGTTCGCGCGGGCGCAGGCCATTCTCAAGGACGACGGGTCGGGCCGGTCCACCGTCGAGTACATCCGGGCGTTCCGGAAGGAAGAGGTGCGGAAGAAAGAACGAGGTGGGCAAGTCAACAAGTGAGCAGGTTGGCAAGTTTCGGGACTTGTTAACGGTTAACTTGTCAACTTGTCAACTTGTTCATTTATTTCGATTTCATCGATGTCCTCGCCGCACAGGGCGCCCAGGTCGCGGTGGAGTGCCTCCATCCTCGGCACGACGTGCGAGGCGCCCTTCCGTTCGAGGTCGTGGAGCACCTCGGCGAGCTTGATCTTCCCGTGCGGGCCGGCGAGGTTGTCGGCGTGGGCGACTATCTTTTCCTCGATGGTCAGGGGCAGGTAGTCCTTCGGCGGAAGGCCGAACCGCACCGCCTCGTCGCGCTCGACGCCGGCGCCGATGTGGCGCTCGATGATGAGCACGAGCTCCTCCGGCAGGCCCATTTCCCTGGCCATTTCGCCCCCCGCCACCGCATGGCGTATCCCGTGGGTCCGGCCCCGCCCGATGTCGTGCAGCAGGGCGCCGGCGCGGACCAGCTCGAGGTCGACATAAACACGGCACATGGCCCGCTCCTCCTCCTGCGAGGCCGTCGCCTCGCAGCGCGTTATCATTTTCCGGGCGATGGCGACCGCTATCCTTTCTACCATCCTCTGATGCTCGATGACCTTCTTGGAGCAACCGGCCTTGCGCAGGATGGCGAGGCACTCCGCCTCATCGGGCCAGCGGCGCGAGCCCTCCAAGGCTCACTCCTCCTCGCTCGTGTCCTGGACCTTCTTGCCCCGGGCGCTGGGGATGACCTTGAGCCTCCCGCCGAAGTCCTTGCGGAGCTCCCGGCCCTGGAACCAGCGGTCGAGGAACATGGCCAGCGCCGCCACCTCGGAATGGGGCTGGTTCCCGACCGAGACATTGAAATCCGCCAGTTCGTAGACCAGGGGCGGGACCTTGGTGGAGCCGACGATTATCAAGAGGGGGGCGGCTTTGGGGATGCGCAGCACGGCCTCCTCGAGAGAGGTGCCGTACATCGTGAGGTGGACCTTCGTGCCGGAAAACTCGCGTATGCGCCGGGCCCAGGCGACGCCGGTTTGGACCTTGAAGTCGCCCCCGAACCGGCGGTTGACGCCCGCCATGGTCTTCTCGATGGAGCGGTCGGCGGTGTCGACTACGATGGAGTCGGCGCCGAAGGCGCGGGAGACGAGGCACACGTGCGTCGTGATGCGCTTGTCCCTCGCCGGGCGGTGGCCGATACGCAGGACCTCGATCATCCGTTCGCCTTCCCTTTGCCTTCGGCGACAACGAACGGCTCGCATGCGCTCCCGTTCGTTGTCGATTCGGGCGACGGGCCCGCCCGTCGCCCTCTCTCCAACGACTGTTGTCGTTGTCGATTCGGAAGACCGCCTCTCTCGCCGGGCCGAGGCGGTCTTCCTCATTCGAACGACCTGCTGGTCGTTCTCATAGCCGCCAGGGGGAGTCGAACCCCCGACCTGCTGCTTTCCACGGCCCTGCCCACGCTGTGCGGCCGCTTCTGCGGTCGATGCGGGCGAGGCCTTACAAGGCAGCCGCTCTACCAGCTGAGCCATGGCGGCATTGCAGGAGCATATCGGGGCTGCTGAATAAAAGCGTTGCTGGGCCGGCGCCCGATGGCCCCACGACGAGGGGCTTTCACCCGCCCCCCCTCAGGTTTCTTATACCCATTTCCCAATATCAACCCGGAAGGCGCCCCATTGGACCGTTTCCAGCTCGAGGCCCAGTTCTCCCCGACGGGGGACCAGCCCGAGGCGGTGGACCGGCTGGTCAAGGGCATAGAGAGCGGGATGAAGGCCCAGACGCTTCTGGGGATAACCGGCTCGGGCAAGACCTTCACGATGGCCAACGTCATCGCCCGGCTCAACCGGCCGACGCTGGTCATCTCGCACAACAAGACCCTGGCGGCACAACTGTACTCGGAATTTCGCTCGTTCTTCCCGAAGAACGCCGTCGAATATTTCGTCTCCTATTACGACTACTACCAGCCGGAGTCCTATCTGCCCGAGACGGACACCTACATCGAGAAGGACACGGACGTCAACGCCGAGATAGAGAAGCTCCGGTACGCGGCCACGGGGGCGCTGATGTCCCGGCGCGACGTGATAATCGTGTCGTCGGTGTCGTGCATCTACGGCCTCGGGATGTCGCTCGAGGACTACAAGGCGATGCACATCGTGCTCAACAGGGGCGACCGCGTCTCGCGCGAAAAGCTCATGTCGCGCCTCGTGGAGATGCAGTACCAGCGGACCCGGGCGCGGGTGGAGAAGGGGCAGTTCCGCGTCACCGGCGGCGTCATCGACCTCCAGCCGCCCGGCGAGGATATCAATTTGCGCATCGAGCTCGACGGCGACAGGGTGGACCGGCTCTCGCTCGTGGACACGGTCACCGGCAACGTCATCAAGTCGAAGGAAATGCTCTACATATACCCGGCGAAGCACTTCGCCACCCCGCCCGAAAAGGTGGAGGCGGCCCTCGGGACCATCCAGAAGGAGCTCAAGGAAAGGCTCTCTTTTTTTAAAAAGGAGAAGAAGGTCGTCGAGGCCTACCGGCTGGAAACGAGAACGACCCACGACATCGAGATGATACGCGAGATGGGCTATTGCTCAGGCATCGAGAATTATTCAAGGCATTTCACGGGGCGGGCCAAGGGCCAGCCGCCCTATACGCTCATGGACTATTTCCCGAAAGACTATCTGCTCATAATCGACGAGAGCCACGTGACGCTCCCGCAGATTAGGGGAATGCACCGCGGCGATCTTTCCCGCAAGAAGTCGCTCATCGATTACGGCTTTCGGCTGGAGTCAGCGTTCGACAACCGGCCTCTCCGGTTCGAGGAGTTCGAGAAGAAGGTCAACACCGTCATCTACACATCTGCGACACCGGCCGATTTCGAGCTCAAGACCAGCGACCAGGTGGTCGAGCAGATACTGCGCCCGACGGGCCTCTTGGACCCCGCGATAGACATCAGGCCGACGAAGAACCAGATTGACAACCTGCTCGAGGAAATACATGCCACGGTCGGAAGGGGCAACCGGGTGCTGGTCACGACGCTCACGAAGAAGATGGCCGAAGATTTGACGGAGTACCTGCAGGACAAGGACATCAAGGCCCGATATCTGCACTCGGAGATAGACACGCTCGACCGCATCGAGGTCCTGCGGGGGCTGAGAAAGGGCGATTTCGACGTCCTGGTCGGCATCAATCTGCTGAGGGAGGGGCTGGACATGCCCGTCGTCGAGCTCGTGGCCATCCTCGACGCCGACAAGGAGGGCTTTCTCCGGTCGGAAACGTCGCTCATCCAGACCATCGGCAGGGCCTCGCGCAACGAGAACGGCCGCGTGATAATGTACGCCGACCGCATCACGCGCTCGATGAAGGCGGCCATCGACATTACCAGGGGAAGGCGCAAGAAGCAGGAAGCCTACAACCTGAAGAAGGGCATCACGCCCCGGACGATAACCCAGACGGGCGAGCTCATGGCCACGGCCCAGAAGGCCGAGATAAGCAAGGAAGGTTTGACGGTCGCGATGGCCAGGGACATGCTCATAGACCTCGAGCGCGACATGCGGTTCGCCGCAAAGAGGCAGGAGTTCGAGCTGGCGGCGAAGTACCGCGACGAGATCAAGGGATTGAGGGAATGGCTTGAAGAGAATGAGGATTGAGCGGCCACTTCCACCCACCCCTCCACAATCTCTATATAATAAGTCTCGGTTTTTCCGGCCGTGACCGGGGAGGAATACATCGAGATAGGCGGGGCCCGCCAGCACAACCTGAAGAACCTGACTGTGAAGATTCCGCGCAACAGGTTCGTAGTTATTACAGGGATTTCCGGGTCCGGCAAGTCGACGCTCGCCTTCGACACGATATTCGCTGAGGGGCAGAGGCGCTATGTCGAGTCGCTCTCGGCCTACGCGCGCCAGTTCCTGGGCCAGATGAAGAAGCCCGAGGTCGAGTACATCAACGGGCTGTCGCCCTCCATTTCCATCGACCAGAAGACCGTGTCCAGAAACCCGCGCTCGACCGTCGGGACCGTGACCGAGATTTACGATTACCTTCGCCTGCTCTTTGCGCGCGTCGGGGTTCCCCATTGCCCGAAATGCGGCAAGGTCATCCAGAAGCAGACCGTCCAGCAGATAGTGGACGGCATCATAACGGGTGGGAAGGACCACATCACGATACTGGCGCCTCTTGTCGTCGACCAGAAGGTCTGGCGCCCGAAGGAGATGGAGAACCTGCGCAAGCGCGGGTTCGTGAAAGTGAGGATAGACGGGAAGGTCTACAGGACCGACGAGGAAGTGGAGCTGGACCGCTTCAAGATGCACAACATCGACGCCGTGATAGACACGGTCGAGCTCAAGGACCTCGGCGACCCCGAATTGCGGCGGCGGCTGACGGACGCCGTGGAGCAGGCCCTTCAACTGTCGGGCGGGACGCTCAACGTGATGGACGCCGACGGGAAGGACGAGCTGATATCGGAGCACTTCGCCTGCGTCAAATGCGGCATCTCGTTCGAAGAGCTCCTGCCGCGCAACTTCTCGTTCAATTCGCCCCACGGGGCGTGCCCCCGCTGCGCCGGGCTGGGCGAACTCCGGGAAGTCGACCCGGAGCTGCTCGTCACCCATCCCGAGCGCAGTTTGCTCGACGGGGCCCTCCAGGGCTGGTTCGGCAACACCTCGATGTTCTGGGACCAGTTCATCCGGGCGCTCGCCGACGAGTATGATTTCGACCCGGACACGCCCTTCCAGGACCTGTCCAAGGAGGTGCAGAAGGTCATCCTCTACGGCTCCGGGGACAAGTGCATCCGGATGCGCCTCGAAGGCCCGCGCATGTCGCACGAGATAGACCGGCCGTGGGAAGGCGTGGTCAACAACCTCCAGAGGCGCTACATCGAGACGCACTCGGCGATGATGCGCGAGGAGATCGAGAAGTCCATGTCCATGGCCAAGTGCCCCGAGTGCAAGGGGCTCCGGCTCAAGCCGGAGGCCGGAGCCGTCACCGTGGCCGAGCGGTCGATAACGGCCGTGACGCAGATGTCGGTTGCGCAGGCGCTTGAGTTCTTCGGCGGCATCCAGCTCGGAAAGCGCGAGCTCCTCATCTCCAAGGACCTGATAAAGGAGATAATCGCGCGGCTCCGGTTCCTGGCCAATGTCGGGCTGGGCTACATCACCCTGGACCGCGCCTCCGGGACGCTCTCGGGCGGGGAGGGCCAAAGGATACGCCTGGCGACGCAGATCGGCTCGGGGCTCGTGGGCGTCATCTACATCCTCGACGAGCCCTCCATCGGGCTTCACCAGCGCGACAACGCCCGGCTCATAGAGACGCTGAAGGACCTTCGGGACCTGGGCAACACGCTGATAGTCGTCGAGCACGACGAGGAAACGATATTGAGCTCCGACCACGTGCTCGACCTGGGACCGGGGGCAGGCATCCACGGCGGGCACCTCGTGGCGCAGGGGACGCCGTTGCAGGTGATGAGGAACCAAAAGTCCGTCACGGGGCGGTTCCTCTCGGGCAAGGAAAGGATAGAGGTGCCGGCTGAGCGAAGGAAGCCGAACGGGCGGACATTGGTCATCAAGGGCGCAAAGGAGCACAATCTGAAGGACCTGACCGTCGAACTTCCCCTTAATGTGTTCACGTGCGTCACCGGGGTTTCCGGCTCCGGGAAATCGACGCTCATCAACGACATACTCTACCAGGCGCTGGCGAGGAAATTGAGCGGCGCCGCCGGCCCGGTGGGGAAACACGACGGGCTCGCCGGGCTGGAGCATGTCGACAAGGTCATCATCATCGACCAGTCGCCCATCGGCCGGACGCCGCGGTCGAACCCGGCGACCTACACGGGCGTGTTCAACCCGATAAGGGACCTGTTCGCCCAGACGAAGGACGCGAAGCTCCGCGGCTACCAGCCCGGCCGGTTCTCGTTCAACGTGAGGGGCGGCCGGTGCGAGAAATGCGGCGGGGCCGGCCTCGTCAAGATAGAGATGCACTTCCTGCCCGACATCTTCATCCCCTGCGAGCAGTGCAAGGGCCTGCGCTTCAACCGCGAGACGCTCGAGGTCAAGTTCAAGGACAAGAATATCTCCGAGGTCCTGGAGATGACCGTCGAGGAGGCGCTGGAGTTTTTCAAAAACCAGCCCCAGGTGGCGCGCAAACTGCAGACTATATACGATGTGGGGCTGGGCTACATCCGGCTGGGCCAGCCGGCGACGACGCTCTCCGGGGGCGAGGCCCAGCGCGTGAAGCTGTCGACGGAGCTGGGCCGTCGGGCGACGGGCAAGACATTGTACCTCCTGGACGAGCCGACGACGGGCCTGCATTTTGCCGATATAAAGAAACTGCTGGACGTTCTGCATCGGCTGGTGGCTGCGGGGAACACCGTCCTTGTCATCGAGCACAACATGGATGTCATAAAAACGGCCGACCACATCATCGACCTCGGCCCGGAAGGCGGCGACGAGGGTGGTTATCTTGTTGCGAAGGGGACGCCCGAGGCCGTCGCACGGACGGACACGGCCACCGGGCGCATCCTCAAGAAGGTTCTTAAGAAGCACCGCCGATGACCGACACGGCCGTGGTGCGGGGTTGCGGGTATGGTCAAGCCCGATGATGGCCGGAAGAGACGGTTCGACGTGCGCTCCAGGGCGCGGGAGCTCCCGGAACTCCCCGGCGTCTACCAGTTCCTGGATGCCGGCGGGCGCGTCCTCTACATCGGGAAGGCCCGGAACCTTCGCAAGCGCATCAATTCCTACACGAGGCCGCACTCGTGGCTCATACCGGCGATGCTGGAGAGGGCGCGCTCGCTGGATTGTACTGTCACGAAGAACGACCGTGAATCGCTCATTCTCGAGGCCTCGATGGTCCGCCACCACAAGCCCAGGTACAACGTGAGGTTGAAGGACGACAAGAGGTTCCCCTACCTCAAGCTCACGAAGGAGCGCTTCCCGCGGCTCATCTACGTTCGGAGAACGGCCGACGACGGGGCGATGTACTTTGGGCCGTTCACCTTCGGCCCGATAAATAGGACCATGCGGTTCGTGCGGAAGCTCTTCGGGCTCAGGCCGTGTTCGACCACTCTCCCGCGGGGGTGCATCTACGGCGACCTGGGCAACTGCCTGGCCCCCTGCCGCGGGGGCTGCGACGATGCCGGATACGCCGAGGCCGTCGGGCAGGCTGCCAAGTACCTTTCCGGCGAGCACCGCGCGCTGATGGCCGACCTCGAGCGCCGGATGGAAGAGCTCTCCGAACGGCAGGAATACGAGAAGGCTGCGGCGATACGGGACCAGATACGCACGATATCCCGGCTGGCGGCCCAGCAGAGGGTGGACTTCCTCGACCCGAAAGACCGCGACGCCATGGTTGTGAAGCGCACCGGGGCGGAGAAGGCGCTGCTCCTCCATTACTCTATAAGGGGCGGCATCGTGGTGGCCAGGAAGAATTTCAGCCTCGACGCGCCCGAAGGGCTCGGGCCGGGCGGGGTCATCGAGGGCTTCCTGACGCAGTACTACGGGAATGCGTCTCCGCCGCCGGAGATAATGCTGCCTGCGGCCGTCCCGGGGCGCGCCCTGGTCGAGGACTGGCTGTCTTCGGTTGCGGGCCGCAGGGTGCGGCTGCTCCTGCCAAAGAAGGGGCCCCGCCGCAAATTGCTGGAGCTCATGGAATCGGACCTCGCCTCGCTGGCCGCGGCCATGGTCGGAGGCCGGCCGCGGGACAGCGCCTACGACGAGGCCGCGGCGGAACTGCAGAAATGGCTGGGGCTCGGGAAGCCTCCGGAGAGCATCGAGGCCTACGACATATCCACCATACAGGGCACGAACTCCGTCGGGGCGAAGGTCCGCTTCGAGAACGGCCTGCCGGCGAAAGCGGGGTACCGGCGCTTCAAGATAAAGACCGTGCGCGGCCAGGACGACTTCGCCATGATGGGCGAGGTGGTCTCGCGCCGGCTGGGGCACGTCGACGACGACCCGTTGCCGGACATCATGTTGATAGATGGAGGGAAGGGTCAGCTGGCCGCGGCGCTCGGGGCCGTGAAGAGGGCGGGTGTGGTAATCAAAGAGGCGGGCATCCAGCCGGCCCTGGCCGCCCTGGCCAAGCGCGAGGAGGAGGTCTTCGTTCCCGGCGAGGAAGCACCCCTGCCAATACCGCCCGGGTCGAAGGCGCGACTGCTCTTGCAGCGCGTGAGGGACGAGGCGCACCGCTTTGCGGTCGGGTACCACCGGAAGCTCCGGGCAAAAGGACAGACAGGCTCGGCGCTGGACAAGGTCGAGGGGCTGGGTGCGAAGAAGGCGGCAGCCCTGCTCAGGCGTTTCGCCTCGGTGGCGGGAATCCGGGCGGCCTCCGAGGACGAGCTCAGGCAAGTCGGGGGGATTGGGCCGAAGCTGGCAAAAAAGATAAAAGGAAGTTTTTCCTGATTTCTTATCCTCGTTTGATCCCCGGTTTTAAAACAAGATATATCGCCCGGAAACAAAAAGCCCCCACACCAATAATGCCTATGACCCGTGCCCAGCCCGGACCTGTGAATATGATTCCTAAGAATAGCATGAATGTTCCAAATTGCCAAGCCAGGAAAATCGGTTCAATTGCGGGCAAATGGGGATCGGTACGAAACCTGTTTTTCATCCGGTCAAGATAGATGATTCCAAGTACAATGGTTGCACAGATCATGACCGCGGATGCCGCGGCGGCATTTATATGAGCGTTGGTGTAGGAGAGAGTGCTTTCGCCATGGCCATATGATGGTTCGGAGAGACTGACACTGATGAAGTCCAGGAGAAAGGGATAAACAACCACCAAAATCCCGACGATAATAATCGTAACTACCGTATGGAATCTCATCCGCTTTTTGATTGGGTACGCTTTTTCCAGTTCGGTCAAAGAAACGCTCATGACAGAAGTATATTTGGATTATGGATATTGAACTTATGCAATTGAATGGATTAATAAACTACACCCCCGGGCTGGGCGCGAAGAAGGCGGCGGCCCTGCTAAGGAGGTTCTCGTCTGTTGCGGGGATAGGGGCCGCATCGGAGGACGAGCTGCGACAGGTGGAGGGGATCGGTCCCGCAATGGCCCGCAGGATTAAGGAGGTCCTGACCTAGGCCGGTGGGCGCTTCTTTTCCACTGCCTTGACGGCCTTCAGGTAGACGTTCCTGACCCCGTTGTTCTCCTCTTTCTTGAGGATGGCCGCGATTTTTTCCAGGAGGGCCTTCCTCTGCTTCTCGTTGTATTTCAGTATCGCGCCCAGGGCGAAGGCGGCGCTCCAGCGCACGACCGTGCCCTCGTCCGTGGTATTTTTCAACAATGCCGGGACCGCGCGGGCCGCCTCGTCGGGGTATTTTGCGGCCAGGTTGGCGACAACGCGGGAGGATTCGAGCCTGGCCTTCGGGGCCGGGCAATTGATGAAACCGATGATGAACGGAAGGTGCGGGGCGACCGGCGCCGGGCGCTCCCGCGTGGCGGCCTCGAGGACCTCGAGGCAGACCCCCTTTTCCCTGTCGTTGCCGTTTTGCAGGGCCAGGATGAAGGCCGGGACGAGCCTGTCGTCCTCGACGAGCATCGCCGTGAGGCGCTCGTTGAGCGCTTTGGGCTTCCCCTGCCAGGCCCGTATCTCGGCCAGGATGTCAGGCATGCGTGCTTGATTGGCCCGGCGTATAATAAGGGTTTTCCGGGAAACAAGCTTTTTATCGGCGCAATCCGTATCACGACCGAAGAAACATGTCCAAGCGCTGGTTCAAGGAGAAGAAGCGCGAGCACTACTACAAGCTCGCCAAGAAGGAGAACTACCGGTCGCGGGCAGCCTACAAGCTCAAGCAGATACAGGACCGGTTCAATGTGATCCATTACGATTTCCTGGTCGTGGACCTGGGCGCCTCTCCGGGCGGCTGGTCCCAGGTCGCGGCCGAGATAGCGGGCACCCGGGGCAAGGTCGTGGCCATCGACCGGGCCCGGATGAAGCCCGTCGACAAGGTCACGGTCCTGCGGGGGGATATGCTGAAGGAAACGACCCTGGCCGCCCTCTTCACCGCGCTCGGCGGCCGGAAGGCCGATGTCGTGCTTTCCGACATGTCCCCGGACATATCCGGGAACTACTCGATAGACCATGCCCGGTCCATCGAGCTTTGCGAGATCGCGCTGGGCTTTGCCCGCAAGGCCCTGCGCCCGGGAGGCAATTTTGTGGTCAAGGTCTTCATGGGCGACCTCTTCGGCACTTTCATGGCCGCTGTACGCCGCAATTTCCGCAATGTCCACGCCTATCACCCGGAGGCCTCCCGCCCCTCGAGCTCGGAGATCTACGTGGTCGCCAAGGGCTTCGGCATGGAGTGGACCGGCGACAGGCTGACCGGAAAAGGCAGGGTAAAGGGCGACGACAGGGTTCAGGGGTCAGGGGTCAGGGTTCAGGGGAAGAGCAAACGGGGCCAGGGGAAGAAGGAAGAGGAATGACCCCGGCCGTCACCCTGTACCCTGTACCCTGAACCCTCGCCGTCACCCTGAACCTTGAACCCTGAACCCTGAACCCTCGTCGTTTGGCCAATCGCAATGCTTTTAAACCCCGCCCGCGTTAGGGACACTTCACCGAGAGAAAGCCCGATAGTGACGGGAAGGCGAGTGCGGGCAATGGGAAGAAGCAACCTGAAGGGAAAGACCAGCGACGTCGTGACCACCACCATAGAGGAGCTCAGGCTGGTCTCGAGGGTCAAGGGGGCCCCGGTCTGGAGGGCCGTGGCGGACCGCCTCGAGAAGCCGGCCCAGAACTGGGCCGAGGTGAGCCTGGACAAGGCCTCCGCCAACCTCAAGGAGGGCGAGCTCGGCGTGGTCCCAGGCCGGGTGCTGGGGAACGGCGCGGCCAGGCGCGGGCTCCAGATTGCGGCCTTCGGGTTCACCAGGAGCGCCCGCGAGAAGCTCGTCGCCGCCGGCGGAAAGGCGATGACCTTGACGGAGGCGGCCGACTCCAATCCCAAGGGCTCCAAGGTCAGGATTCTGGGGTGACCAAATGATATTCATCGATGCCGAAGGGGCCGTTCTGGGAAGGCTGGCGAGCGAGGTCGCCAAGCGCATCCTCAACGGCGAGGATGTGACGGTCGTCAACGCCGAGAAGGTGCTGGTCACCGGGTCCCGCGAGAATGTACTGAACCAGTACAAGCTCATGCGCTTTGTCGGGAGCACCCGCAAGGGGCCGTACTTCCCGAGGATGCCGGACCGCATCCTGCGGCGCACCGTCCGGGGAATGCTGCCTTTCACGCAGTACCGCGGCCGGGCCGCGTACAAGCGCCTGAAGGTCTTCATCGGGGTGCCGAGGGAGCTTGGCAAGTTCCAGGCTGAGAAGGCGGGCCAGAGACAGCTGCAAAACCCGCGCTACATGCCGCTCGGCGAGGTCTCCCGCCTGCTGGGAGCGAAATTCTGAGGTGCATCACATGGCGTCCAAGACAACCCAGGCAGTCGTAACGACCGGGCGGCGCAAGATGGCCATGGCCCGGGCCACGGTCACCAGGGGCACCGGGATGGTCCGGGTCAACCGCATCCCGCTGGACATCTTCCGGCCGGAGCTCGCGCGGCTTCGCATGGCCGAGCCGCTCCACATCGCCGGGGAGGTCGTGAGGAAGGTCGACATCGAGGTGTCCACGAGCGGCGGGGGCGTCATGGGCCAGGCCTCGGCGGCCCGGACGGCCATCGCCCGCGGCCTCGTGCAGTACCTCGAGGACAAGGAGCTCGACGACACCTTCCGCCAGTTCGACCGGAGCATCATGGTCAACGACGTGCGCCAGAAGGAGCCCAAGCACCAGCTGGGCCGGGGCGCCCGGAAGAAGCGCCAGAAGTCGTACAGATGAGGTGAATGGATGATAATACCGGTACGCTGCTTCACCTGCGGCAAGGTGATAGGCTCGACCTACGAGGCTTTCAAAAAGCGCGTCGAGCTCGGCGAGAAGCCCAAGGAGATACTCGATACGCTGGGCGTGGACCGCTACTGCTGCCGGCGGATGATAATCTCCCACGCCGACCTCATCGACGACGTGATGCCGTACAGCTAGCACTCCATGCCGACGAACGTCGATCTTGTCAAGAAGGTCTGCCTCATCGGCGACCCGGGGGTCGGCAAGACGAGCCTCATCCGGCGGTTCGTGCAGGACCGGTTCTCGGACGACTACCTCTCCACCATCGGCGCCAAGGTCACCAAGAAGGAGAAGCTCATCGACGTCGCGCAGGAGGATTTGCGAATCCACCTCGTGCTCATGATATGGGACGTCGCCGGGCAGAAGGAGTACCAGCAGTTCCACGAGATGTACCTGAAGGGAATGGAGGGGGTGCTCGCGGTCTGCGACCTCTCGCGCCAGAACACCTTCGAGAGGCTCCAGAACGCGATGCAGCTCGTGGAGAAGCACGCCGGGAGCATACCCATGGTATTCCTGCTCAACAAGGCCGACCTCGTGGACCTCGAGAAGGTCGACCTGCGCAGCGTGAACGCCCTGGCGGCCAAGAAGGCCATCCCGGTCCTGCCCACGAGCGCCAAGACCGGCCACAACGTGGAGCCCGCCTTCAGCAAGCTGACCATGATGATAATACGCGACTGGCTCGCGTCGAGGTAGGCCGGAGCGCCGCCGGCCCCGGGCCGCTCCTCATGCGCTTTTTGGCCCGTCCTCTTCCGGCCGGGGCCTGGCCGGCGCGGCGAGCATCCGGGCCCAAAGCCTGGCCCTTGCCGCAAACGCCCTTGCCCGGGGCAGGAGGTCAGGCGGGACGAGCAGGCCGGCGGCCAGGGCCGCAAGCATCGCCGCGCCCGGCAGGAAAAGGCCGGTCAGGGTGTAGGCCTCGAAGCTCTCGCCGTACGCCGGCCCCAGGAGGCCGGGGCTGCCGAAGACCGCGAGCACCACCCCCACGAGCAATGCGGACGCCGCCCCGCAGAAGGCGAGCCGGGCGAGGTAGTTGCCCGCCACGCGGTCCAGCGTCCGGCGGGCCCGGAGCTTCCCCGGGTCGCCGGCCGCCTCCGCAAGCTCCCGCCCGAGCGCCGCGCTCATCGATGCCGACGACCAGGAAAGCTCGAGCGCCGCAAGGTACACGATGGCGTAGCCGAGCAGCCCGGGGAGGTTTCGCCCGTCGAGGTTCGTCCCCAGGCCGATGAGAAGCTGCAGCAGCGCGCCCAATCCCACGGCCCAGAGGCGGCCGTTCTGCGCGCCGTGCACGAGGATGGCGCACGGGAAAAGGAAGAAGAGGAGCAGGAAGAACTGGGCGGTCCCCAGGGGCTCGATGATGAACATCACCACCGTCAGGATGAACACGGCGACCACCGCCAAGGGGAGTTTGGCCCCGCTGCCGCCGGGCCGGCCTTCCTTGAGGGCGCGGCCCAGGAGCGAGAAGCCGAGCCCCAGGAGGACCCCGGCCGGGGCCGCCCAGGCGAACGTGGACGGGCCCCCCCCGATGAACGGCAGGAAGACCGCGGGGAAGGCCGGCGAGAGCAGGCAGTTGAGGGAAAACAGCATCCCGGCGAGGATGGCCGAGAGGCCCTTCACCAGGGCCAGCCGGTCGAGGCCGGCCGGCGGGGCGCCCGGCTCACCTGGCATGGTCGCACCTCTCTATCAGCTCCCAGACCTTCATGTCGGGCGTCCAGTCCACGACCTCGATTCCGAAGAAGCGCAGATTGTCCAAGAAGTTCTGCCTCTCGATTTGCAGCAGCCGGTACTTGGGGTCGGAGGTGCCGGAGGCCACGGTCTCGAACTGGAATGGCCCCGGGGAAAGGATGATCACCGGATGGCCGGAGACCAGAAGCTCCGTCGCCTTGGGCGTCAGGGTGGGGTCGAACTCCAAGGGTGTGATGAGCACGAGGGCCGTGCCCGGGGCGAGGTAGGGCTGGACGAGCCTCATGGCCTCGCCGAACGTGGTCGTGCCCGCGCCCTGGACCGCGGTGAGGTGGGCGACCAGCGTGTCCAGGTGGCGGCCTCCGGCGCCCGGCGGGACGCTCTCGACGCCCCGGCCGTAGATGACCAGCCCGACCTTGTCCCGGCGGTAGATGAAGTAGCGGGCGAGGCTCGCCGCGCCCTTGACGCCGTACTCGAGCGGGTTGCAGGACACCGTCCCGCAGTTGCCCACCTCCCGGGCGTCAATTATTATGATCACGTCGCTGAGCGCCTCCTTCTCGTAGTCGTTGACCATGAGCTTCTGCCTTTTGGCCAGGAGCTTCCAGTTGATGTTGCGCAGCGGGTCCCCCTTGATGTAATCGCGGATGCGGTAGAACTCCATGCCCGGCCCGGGCCGGCGGCACAACATGGGCCCGGGGAAGGGCCTCACCCTGCGGGACCTGGAGGCGAACTCCTCCACGTTCTCGATGTGGGGCAGGACCTCGAGCCTCTCGGGCCCGCCGAGCTCCGTCTCCCAGCGGGCAAATCCCAGCGCCTCCTCCTCGCGCACGCCCAGCGGGCCGACGGGGTGGTAGCCCCGGAGCGGGGCCTCCACGGCATAGCGGAGCTTGAGCCCTCCCATCGGGGGGAGGACGCTGAGGGCGCGGTTCTGGCCGGAGCCTACCCTCAGCCGGTCCGAGAGGTTGTCGTAGGCCTCGAGCGTTCCCGAGGGTCGGCCGGTGGCGTTCTCCAGCTGCACCGCCACCTGTCTCGTGTCGCCCTCGAAGAGGCGGTGACCTCCCGGGGCGCGCGAGGCCGAGAGGGCGGTCGGGCGCCGGTAGAGCGCGACGAGCAGGAAGCCCGAAACGAGCAGTCCGGCCACCAGCACCTGGAAGTTCTTGACGGCGAGGGCCAGAAGGATCGCCGAAAGGCCCAATGCGGCGTACACCACCGCCTTGCGGGTCATCATTGGCCCCCGCCCCCCGAAACGGACGGGCCCCGGCCGGCGCCGCCGGGCGGCGCCCCGTAAAGGATCCTATCCGCCTCCGCCCCGGCCCGCCGCCGGTTGCCCGGGTCCCAGATCTTCACGCCGCCCGATTCCCCGTAGAGGGCGCCTTCCACGTCCAGCGCCCCGGCCTCTTCGACGACCTCGACCTCGGTGTACTCGGTCTCCTCGCGAGGGGAAGCCAGAGGGGTTCGCGGCGGCTCCGTCGAACGGGGCGCCCAGGACCCGGCGCGCTGGACGGCCCAGGCAAAGGCGTGGACATCGGGCCAGCTCTCGTAGTCCAGGAAGCGCTTGAGCTCCGGGTCGGACAGCATGGCCCCGAGCCGGGGCAGCATCGCCGGGTAGAACTCCTCGGGCGTCATGCCGTAGGCCAGCCGGACCTTCTCCACGATCGCCACCCGCAAACGCTGGAACTCGGCGGGGGAGACTGCCGGCGTGCGGAAGTGCAGAAGCCGCGGGTCCCCCAGGACGTCTTGGTGGCGCCGGGGGGCCGGGTCGGGAATGCCCGAGTACTGGTACATCGAGAGGAGAAGCGAGAGCAGGAAGGCCAGGAAGAGGGCCGCGACGTTGCCCGAAAGACCGGCGGCCACGCGCATGGCTGCGGAGCCGGCGCCGGCCGCCGCCCCCTCGGCGGCGTGGCGGCTCTCGTCGAAGATTATCGTGGACCGGTTCCGGCCCAGGCTCATCAGGACGGACAGCGCGAACTCCCGGTTGCAGGCCCTGTCCATCATGTCGTTGACGAACAAGCCCGGGTCGCTTGCCATGAACACCCGTGCGCCGGAGGCCATCGTGAAGAAGGCCGCCACCGGATAGGGCGATTCCTCCTCGTCCGCATCACGCACGAGGTCCCGGTTGACATCCAGCCAGGAATGGACGGAGGCGTTGGCGAGCACCTCCGGGTTGGTGACGTATCTGGCATTGCTCCGCACGTAGGCCGGGTCCATGCGGAGCGCCGACGGGCGGTTGAGCATGAGGTCCACCGCGGGAATGCCCAGCGAGCTGTTCGGCCGGACCCTCACCTTCACGAAATCCGGGTTCTTCGAGAACCAAAGATCGCGCAGGCACTCCTTCTGCAGACCGACCCAGTTGCCGGAAAGCGCCTCCATGAGCTCCCCGCCGTGCCCGAAATCGTCGGCCACGAGCACATTGCCGCCGGCGCGGGCGAAGGCCTCGATGGCTCCGAGCTCCTCCGGCGAATAGGCCCTTTCCACGCCCATTATCACGAGCACGCTCGACGCGGGATGGGCGTCCGAAAGCGCCCTGGGCCCCGAAAGCAGGGCGCGGCTGGAAAGGCCCAGCCCCGTCGCCATATTACGCAGTTCGGAAAGGTCGTCCCAGTGGCCGGAGTAGACCGAAAGCTGGGGTTTTTCGGCATCCAGGAGCGGGAGGAACACGGCGGCGAGCAGCACAAGCAGCAAGGCCACGGCGAGGAGCCTGGGGAGGAGGGCCCGCCACCCCCGTTTTCTCCGAATCCATCCACCGAGGCGCATCTATGGTCCATCCCTGGCCGTTCCGGGAACCGGTCAGGCCGCAGCCCTGCCCCTCCGGGGGCCCGGGGGGCGCAGCTCGAGGGACGCGAGTATGCCCCGTATGCATCCCAGGGCGCGCTCCTTGTAGCCCGGGCCGAGGCTGTGGTCGCTGTAGCGGGCCTCCTCCACGATGCCGGTGAGCTCCGAGAGGCTCGCGCCGTCGAGGGCCAGCGCCTCCTGCACGGCATGTTCGAACTCGCGCAGGGTGTTCGCCTTGCCTCTCAGGAAGCCGTACCTTTGCAGCGTGGCGCAGAGCTCCTTGTAGGTGCGGTAGATGACCCGGCGGACCTCGTCGGGCTCGGTGTCGATGTCCAGGTTGGCCAGTTCGCGCTCGGCCCGGCGCAGCGAGTCCTCCAGCTCGCCGACATGCCGCCGGCTCCAGAAGGCGTAGGCGGCGCCCAGGGCCATCACGGCGAGCAGGCCTATGACCACCGCCCAGGCCGCGTCCACCCGGGCGGGCGGGGTGCCGGAGCCGCCGGCCCCGGAGAACTCCAGGCCGTCGCGCACCCCGTCGCCGTCGGTGTCGCCGTCGCGCGGGTCGGTGTGCCGGAAGACCTCCTGCGAGTCTGAAAGGCCGTCGCGGTCCTGGTCGAAGACCCGCGGGTCCAGGTCGTGGTCGAAGTACTCGGTGGCGTCGTCGAGGCCGTCGCCGTCCGTGTCCCGGCTCAGCGGGTCGATGCCCTGGCTCACCTCCAGCCAGTCGTCGAGGCCGTCGCCGTCAGAGTCGGCGTTCGTGGGGTTCGTGCCCAGCTCCGTCTCGAAGACGTCGGCGAGGCCGTCGCGGTCGGAGTCGCCCGCGGACAGGTCGGTGCCCCGCGAGAGCTCGTCTTGGTCCGTCAGCCCGTCGCGGTCGGTGTCCACGGAGCGCGGGTCGCGGCGGGCGGCGCGCTCGTCCCAGTCGTTGACGTGGTCGTTGTCGAAGTCCACCGCGGGGTGGTCGTCCAGGGGATCGCGCGGGTTGGACTTCCTGTAGTACTCCTGGTTGTCGCACGCCCCCCCGCCGTCCGTGTCCCTCTTGTTGGGGTCGCTGCCGAAGGCGAGCTCGGTCGCGTCGCTGAGGCCGTCGCCGTCGGCGTCGTCGCTGCGCGGGTTCCAGTGGTTCCGGTGCTCCCTGAGGTCATCGATGCCGTCGCCGTCCGTGTCGGGCGAGAAGGGGTTGGTCCCGGCGGCCGCCTCCTCGGTGTTGTTCAGGCCGTCGCCGTCGGAATCGTTTTGGGGGGCGCTCGTGTTGATGACCACGAAGAAGCCGCCCGCGACGCTCCCGCCGCCCGTCCCGCCGACGTTGGCCGGCCTGTCGTCGTAGTACCACCAGGAGGTGATGCCGTTGTCCCAGAACTGCAGGATGTTGGTGTCGATGCCGGAGGAGCCCAGGGCTATCCCGTGGCCGGGCTCGGCGTTCTCGGGTGTGCACTCGACGCCCACCCAGCCGATGTCCTGCAATGCGACCTCCGCCCAGCAGTGCCGGTGGCCCGCCTGGACGTAGCGCGCCTCATCGCGAATGACGCCCGGCGCGAAGCCGTCCGCCAGGCGGGCCGGGATCCCGTTCAGCCGGCAAAGGAGGACATAGGCCGAGGCGAACTCGGGGCTCATCCCCGATTTCGAATCGAAAAGGAAGTGGTCCACCGGGTCCTCGCCCGAGGCCGGCGGCGGGGCGGAGCGGTCGAAGCGGCAGTTGTCCCGAAGCCACAGGGCGATTGCCTCCAGCCGGGCGTTGGTGGCCGTCCGGCCCTCGGTCATGTTCAGCGCCAGCGTCCTCACCCTCGAGGAGGTCCCGTAGGGCGTCGCAAGGTACTCGGAGCGGGCCGCATCCGGCCGGGCGGTGGAGAGGCGGTCCCCGAAGTTCTGCAAGTCGGCCGTCAGGTTGTAGGCCGAGACCGACCCGGTCGTCCGGAAGGCCGGGCCCGGGCCCACCGACAGGGGCTGCCCCCTCGGCTCGACATAGGACACGGCGGTGGTGTGGGCCGCGGTCGGCAGGAAGCCGGTTAGCGACCCGTTCACGGTGATGCGGTAGCTCTCGCCGTTGTTGACCATCGTGGAGGGCACGACATCGGAGAGGTCCGGCAGCGTGCCGTTGTAGGGGGCGTATTTCGCGGACGCCGCGCCGGTCCACTTGCGGCCGTTCCAGTCCTTGAAGGTCTGGAGCCGCCAGTAGCGCGGGTTGGTGATGGGCTTGACCTGGAACACCGCCTCGGTCAGGCTGCCCGTGCCGTAGAAGCTCTCGAAGCCCTGGAGCGGTAGCTCGCCGGAGGCGTAATTGAAAAGCCCGGTCCCGGGGTGGAACTCCGAGTTGGGGTCGGTGCCGGCCTGGAACTCCAAGACATTGGAGACTCCGTCGAGGTCGGTGTCGGCGTTGGGGTCGGCGACCGCATTGACCACCTCCCAGTCGTCCGCCATCCCGTCGCGGTCTGCGTCAGTGTTCACCAAGGGGTTGGGGTCCCGGCCGTCCAGCACGCCGTCCTGGTCGCTGTCGGGGTTCGCGATGTCCAGGCCCCTTTGGAGCTCTGCGCCGTCCCGTATGCCGTCCGAATCGGCGTCGCTGTCGTTTATGTTGGGCCGGCCGTCGCCGTCCAGGTCGCCGGCCGGGCCCCACTGCCTGGAAAGCTGGTATTCCGTGGCGCCCGGGTGGCGGGCGCGCACCCAGCCGGGGACGGGCTGGCCCGAGCGGGCGGTGGACAGGTTGTTCCAGAAGGCGACCTCCTCGCCGTCGCGCATGCCGTCGCCGTCGCTGTCGGGGTTCTGGGGGTTGAGGCCCAAGGCGGTCTCGTCGATATCGAGGACCCCGTCCTGGTCGGTGTCCAGGACAATGCCCAGCGAGCCGGGGGGCGTCCCGGCGTACCTGTTCTGCTCCGAAGGATTCGTCCCCTGCGGCAGGGCGCACAGGAGCGCCGTCACGACCATCACACCCACCATTGCACCGACAAACAACTTTCCCCTCATGCCTTCGACCTCCTACGCGATGGGCTGGGATTCCGCTGGTCGTCTAGTTGGGTCGGGCGGGTTTATATGGTATGTTATTTTGTTTACTTTTTTCCGAACGGTACCCGGGCCCTGCTACACTATTAAACGGATTGGTATAAATAATCATTGGAATGGGTTTTGTCCCCGGTCGATTTGATACTATATAAATAACGGAGTGACCGATTTCCTCATTGCGGCGATGACGCGGTCTTCCACCCCTTCGGGTAGGTGCCCGTCGGCATGAGTATCCGGTCCGGCGTGACGGCTATGCCCTGGTTGGTCTCCATCATCGCTTCCGATGGGAGTTCGGCCGCTCCCAGGGCCACGCCCTCGCCCTTTGCCGTGAAAACGGCCACGCGGTCGCCCTTGACGATGTCGCTGTCGAGGGCCACTATACCCGGCACGGCGAGCCGCGCCCCGTGGCAGACGGCGTCCACGGCGCCGTCGCGTATGATGACCGCGGGAAGGTGCGAGAGCAGCTGCTCCATCGGCCTGACCACTTTTCGTATCGGCGCCTCGTCGTGGTCCTCCTTCCAGAACACGAACGCGTCCTTGAGGCTGTGGAGCGTCACCGCCTCCTTCTCGGAAAAGCGCGCCGTCCTCGTCCGGCGCAGCTCCTGCATGTGGGCGCCCACGCCGAGCACCTCGCCGATGTCGGTGCAGAGGGTGCGCATGTAGGTGCCGGCCTGGCAGGCCGCCGTGAAGAGGACGTCCCGGCCGTCCACCTCGAGCACCTTCAGACGGTAGATGCGCCGGCTCCTCTGCTGGCGCTTCACCGCCGACCGCAGGGGAGGCACCTGGAATATCTCGTCCTCGAAGTCCGAAAGCACCGAGCGGACCTTCTCCTCCTTGACGTCTCGGTGAAGCTTCATGAAGCAGACGTATTCCTTGCTCGAATAGAGCAGGGAGCCGACGGCCTTGGTGGCCTGGTCCAGCGTGACGGGGAGCACGCCCGTCACATTGGGGTCGAGCGTTCCGCCGTGGCCGGCGCGCGGGAGCCCCAGGAGGTCCCGGGCCCAGGCGGCCACCTGGTGGCTGGTCGGCCCGGCGGGCTTGTCCAAGACGACCACGCCCAGGTGGAGAAGGGCCTCGACGGTCCGCTTGGCCGGCTCGACGCCGTGCGCGATGTCCGGTGTGAACTCGACCCGCACGAGCCGCCTGCGGTTTATGAACGACGGATCCTGGGTCTCGGGCATCGGGGCTATTCCTTGATGCCGCGCATTATGGTCTCGGCGACCTCTTGGGCGCTTATCGGGGCGCTGTCGATGACGGCGTTGTAGATGGTGAGGTCGTTGAGGTCGAGGTTGTATATCTGGTAGTAGCGGTCCCACTCGGATTTTTCGCGCACCTGTATCTCGGCGAGCGCCGTGTCGAACGCCTTCTGCTCCCGCTCGGCCACCCTCTGGGCGCGCACCTTGAGGGGCGCCTCCAGCCACACCTTGATGGCCTTGAGGCCCGAGCGCTCGCACATCGCGCCGGCCAGCCGGCCTTCGAGGATGACGTTGTCCTTCCTGGCTATCTCCACGATCTTCTTGTCGATGGTCTGGTCGACCGAGGGGTTCTTCTCGGCGAAGATGCCGAACTCCTCCAATGTGAGCCCCTTCTTGGTGGCAAGGTTGCGGAAGATGTCCCCGGCGTTGACGTACTCGAGCTTGAGCTTGTCGGAGAGTATCCTGGCCACCGTGGTCTTTCCGCTTCCGGGCAAACCGCCGATCGTGACGACCGTCATGGGGTTTCCTCCACCTTGCTCTTCAGACCGTCTTCAGGGAGCGCATCAAGCCTCTTTTTGAAGCTCCAGACCTTGAGCACCGAGCCGAGCACCTGGCCCATGGGTATCGAGAGCACCGAGTAGATGAGTATCCAGGTCGGCATGATGTGCAGGAACGGCCCGGGCTTCAGGTAGTCGACCGAGGGCTCCCAGGGCGTCGACATGAAATTGGACACGGTCCCCGAGTACATGAAAACGCCCAGCCACAGGAATATGGCCATCGCCACGACTATCGTCACGAGGGTGGTCTTCATCTGGCTGCCCATCGCGTCCGTGGACTGCTTCATCATCTCCGCCTGGTACTGGTTGAGCCGCTTCATCTTGGTGACGTTGCCCTTGAGCCGGACCTCCTTGTATTGTGCCTGTATCCAGGAGGAGAGGTGCTTCTGCCGGCCCTGGTCGACCCAGTTGGTGAAGAAGTGCCGGACCACCGTCGTGAATATGACCAGCACGACTGAGCAGGCGAAGAGCGTCCAGACCGGGTACTGGCCGCCGAAGCCGAACACCGGATCGAAAAGCCCGCCAACCGCCCCGCCCAGGGCGTTGCGTATGTTGGGGTCCATGATGACGATGAGCATTATCGGTAGCATCATCAGTATCATCAATTGGGAGGGGCCGCTCTTGGGGGCGGCTCCCGGCTGGGGGGCGGTGCTATCGGGCATGTGGATGGTTTCCGCTGTGGCCTTGGGATGCACGAAGGGGTAGATAACGGTTGTTGAGGTGGGGGAAACCGGGGGCCGTGAGCCGTGAGCCGTGAGCCGGGGGACGACCATTCAACCGGTATCTGCCCGAGGAACGGGTTTCGTCCCGGCTCACGGCTCACGGTTCACGGCTCACGGAGCCCGCCCCGCGGGCCGGCTATTATGATTTGCCGAAGAACTGCCGGAGCATCGGGTGCATCTCCATGGCCTTGGCCTTGCCCATCTCCTCGTAGAGGCGGATGATGATGCCAGTCATGAGCAGCACGCCCGTGCCGGAGGCGTTCCCCACCGTGCCTATCATGTCGGCGAAGGCCGCGAGCGCCCCGACTGCGGCGCCCGAAAGCACGGTCACGACCGGTATGTAGCGTTCGAGCACCTGCTTGAGGACCCGCGGGTCGCGGCGGAATCCTGGAATCTGCATTCCGCTCCGCTCTATCTGCTTGGCCACGGCCTCGGGGCCCATGTTGGTCGTGTCTATCCAGAACTTGGCAAACGCAATCGACCCTAAGATCATCATCCCCAGGTACACGGCGAGGTGGATGGCCACCTGCCAGCTCTCGTGGCCGCGCATGTAGGCGCTGTACTGGAGCGGGTTCATCAATGGCAGCAGCCATTCCGAAAGGCCGGCGATCTGGTAGGTATAATATGCGCCCCCCATGGTCGGCACGGTGGGGCTGTTGGGGTCGGTGTAGGCCCCCACCATCCAGTTGTGGCCCAGAAGGGGCGTCTGGCTGAGCGTCGGGTGCTGCCAGAAGAGCAGCGCGAACATGTTGATGTTCGCAAGCAGCGCCGACATCAGGATGACCGGGATGTTCGACGCGTAGATGAGCCTTATCGGATAGCGGCCCCGGGCGCCCCGGACCTTGCCGTGGGCGAGCGGCAGCTCGATGCTGGAGGATTCGGCATACGCGACTATGAGGAATATGAATATCGTCCCGATGAACGCTATCATCGGGTTGGGATTTTGTATGAATATTATCTCGTAGCCGCCCCGCGTCATGTCCGAGGAGCTCATCGTGGTGGCCAGGTAGATGGTCTTGGGTATGGTACCCGAGGGCGGGTTGGTCAGGCTCATGGCCGTGTCGGTGGAGACCGGAGCCCAGTTGACCGACCCGATGAATATCTGCTCGGCCACGCCGGCGGCGATGAACAGCGAGACGCCGGAGCCGATGCCCCACTTGGAGACGACCTCGTCCATGAGGAACACGAGGTAGGAGCCGACGAAAAGCTGCATGACGATGGCAAAGCGCGCCAAATTCGCGCCGTTGCCCGGCGACATGTTGTTGAGCTGGGCGTCGAACGAGACCGAGGGCGCGAGCAGGCCGTAGGTCTGGGGCACGGCCTCCACGAATATCATGATTATAACGAGGAGCTTCTGGGTGCCCTGGTAGATGGCCTTGTCCTCCTTCTTGGTGAGGTCCAGGCCGATTATCTTGGCGCCCGTGAAGAGCTGCATGATGATGGAGCCCGTGACTATGGGCCCGATCCCGAGATGCATCAGGGAGCCGCTCGCGCCCGCCATGATGGCCCGGAAGCCGGCAAAGACGTCCACCGCCTTCTTCTGGTCCAGGCCGTAGATCATGACGTTGGTCAGGACGAAATATATGAGCAGTATGCCGAAAGTCCACCAGAGCTTGGTGCCGAACCTGACGTTGACCTCGGGCTTCTTGACGGCAGGCATCCTGTCCAGGAGCGGCTTGAGCTTGTAGAGCACGCTCTTCTTCTTCTCGCCTTCCTCGTCCTCTTCCTCAGGCATCTATCCAGCCTCTCCGGTATTGGACTTTCTGGTTCACTGCTTCTTCGGTTCCTCTGCCTTCGCCGGCGCGCCCTTCGGTTTCTCGGCGGCCGCCTTCTCGGCGCCCTTGCCCGCCGGCTTCGGCTGGGCCGGCTTGCTTTCGGGCTTCTTTCCCTCGGGCGCCCTGGCCGGGGCGCCCTTGCCCGGCGGGGCCTTGGCGGCCGCCGGGGCCTTCCTTGCCGCCCGGGCCTTCTTCTTCTCCTCGTCGCTCGTGACCTCCTCGGCCACCACGACGCCCCCGGCTTTCTTCATCTTCTCGACGGCGCGGGCGGAGGCCTTCGGGACCGTTATCGTCAGCGGCAGCGTGGCCCGCCCGGAGCCGAGGAGCTTGTCGAAGCCCAGCGGCCCGAGGTCCACCTGTATCTTGCCCTCCACCTGCTTGGCCGCCCCCGACAGCAGGTACTTGCCCAGGTTGTGCTCGACCTCCTCCAGGTTGATGGCGCGGTCGGTGGCGACTATCAGCTGGGGGCGCTTGAAGCCGTGCCGGCCGAAGTGGTCCGGGTCGTACTTAATCATCCACTTGAACTTGTGCTTGTGCATGCCGGCGTTGCCGAAGCCGCCGCGCTTGCCCTTGCCCCGGCCGGCCTTCATGCCGCGGCCGTGGGTGCGGTGTCCCCTGAAACGGCGGGTCCGGCTAGGCATGTTTCGCGCCTCCCTTGAAAGCGAGGCCCTTCCGGCCGGCCGGCCTCTTCTCGGGCCAGTGCCCGGCGCCGGGACCCAGCATCCTCGATATCAGGACGGATATCTCCTTTCCGCGGTTGCCCAGCGAGCCGCCCGCCTTCCAGGAGACCTTCGTGTTCTCGTATCCGCCCCGGGGCGGGTGCAGGCGTATCACCGGTTTCACGTCCTTGAGGTCCGAGTACCTCGCCTTCTGCCTCGCCACGGCGTCGGCGAACTCGCGGGCCGAGCCGTAACCGCTGTTGGCCTTGATATATTCATCTGTGACGGGCCTGTCGCCGTAGAGCCGCCCCCTGAGGGCGATTACCGTCGCCACGGTCTCGGCGTCGGCCGGGCCCCAGGTCACGTAGTCCTTGACCTTCTGGAGCATGCCCTTCGTCACCGGGTCCTCGGGGATGAATACCAGGTGGTTCTGCCGGTTGAGGCGGAGCATCATGAGGGTGTCCCGGATGTCGTTGTTGGTCCGGATGCCGCCGCGTATGCGCACCACGGCCCAGGTCATTTGCCGGCACCCCCGGAAGCGCTCTTGGCGTCGGCGGGCTTCGCCTCGGGCCGGGCGGCCGCCTTGGCGTCGGCCGGCTTTGCCTCCGCCTTCACGGATGCCTGGCCCTCGGCCTTCTTGGCCTCGGGCGGTTTCACTTGCGCTTTGCCCTCGGCCGGCTTGGCCTCGGGCGGTTTCACTTGCGCTTTGCCCTCGGGCTTGGGCGGGGCCACGGTGGCGGCGTCCTCGGGCGTGGGGACCATCGCCTCCTTGTCGACCGCCACGGAAAGGTCGGCCTTGGTCGGGTCCGGGACGAGGGCGCTCTCGGCGATGCCGCTTGCGCCGCTCAGTATCCGCAGGCGCCGGGTCTGCTCGTCGTTCACCTTCTGGCGCGCGGTGCCCTGGAGCGCGTTGAACGCGGCCCGGGCCATGTTGACGGTGGTCCTCGTCTTCCCGTCCGTGAGGGACCAGGCGTCCTTCACTCCCGCAAGCCGCAGGACGTGCTTGGCGACGTTGCCGACCGCGAGCCCGACGCCGCGGGGCGCCGGTATGAAGGTTATCTCCACGGAGCCGCACTTGCCGAGGACCTTGTAGGGGAGCGTGTGGGGCTTCATGCAGCCGCACTGCCACGAGCCGCAGCCGCGCTTTATCTCGATGAGGTTGAGCTTGGCGTCGTCGATGGACCGGCGTATCGCCTGGCCGACCTCCTTGCCCTTCACGTGGCCCAGCCCGACGTAGCCGTCACCGTTGCCCACGACGGTGGTGATGGCGAACTTGATCCTGCGCCCCGAGTCCGTCATGCGCTGGACCATGTTGACGCTGAGCACCTCGTCTTCGAGGTTGGGCAGCAATATGTCGACGATCTCGGGTTCCCGGATGGGCAGCCCGCTGTTTATCGCCTCCGTCATGGAGGTTATCTTGCCCTCGCGGACCATCCGCCCGAGCTTGGTGCGGGGCTTCCAGTCCGTCACGGGCTCCTTCCTTCGTTCCATCCTTCTCTGCTCCATCTTTCGTCCCCCTTGAACCTCAGCTCTTGATGATCTTCTGCCTGACCTCTTCGAACAGCCTGGCCATCTCGGGCTTGCCCAGGTGGCCGCCCTTTATCCTTTCCTCGGAGGGCAGCACGTCGTCCGAGTGCGGGACCCGGACGCCGGCGTCCAGCACACCCTTGAGGGCGGCGAACACCTTCGACCCCTTCGAGGGCCGGATGAGACCCAGGTCGAGGATCGCCTCCGTCACGCTGGAGCGGAAGGCGCGGCGCCCGGCAAGGAGCCCGGCGAGGTAGGCCGCCGGGGTGTTGCCCGTGGCCGCCGTCCAGCCCAGCTCCCCGAGCTGGCCGGTCGTCGCCGACGCCATGATGCGGTCGCCCTTCTCGTCGTAGCCGACGAGCTGGACCACGGTGTGCTTGTTGCTGCGGCGCACCACGAGCCGGGGCTTCCCGGAGCGTACGAGCCGAAGCCGCGAGCGGTAGTCGGTCTTGCCCTCCCGCCTTCGCCTGAAAGGCACCCGGTGCCTCGGGTTGGTCGCCATGTTCAGGCCTCCTTGCGGCCGGCCTCGCCGGCCGGTTCAGCGGATTTCGAGGGCTCGGGGGGCGCGGGCGTCGCGGCCGGGGCGATGGACGCCGCGGGCCTTGCCCCGGGCTTGGCCTTCTTCGGCTTCCTGCCCTTGCGGGGCGCCTTGCGGTCGCCCTTCTTGAGCTTGCCGGGCATGATGAGGCTCCGGGCCGCCTCGCGGCGGCGCCGGCGCCTCTCCTCGGCGCGCTTCGTGGACGGCCTGGCCTCGGACTTGATTATCCCGCGGAGCCGAAGCTGGGTGTCAAGGTGGCTCCGGTTGTGGAACATCCCGCCCTTCGCCTGCAGGTAGAGCCGGCGGTAGGTGGTCCGGTCGAGCGCGCCGCTGTCCCGAAGCTCGCGCAGGTGCGTGCGGATGGGCCGTATCCTCATCATCCACCGGAGCTTGGTGTTGAAGCGGGCGTTGGTCCCGCCGCGGCGGTGGGCCGGGCCCCGGCGGCGGCCCTTGACCTTCTGGGCGGCGCGGAATCTTCCCTTGTTGCGGCTCTGGCCGATGCTCTGCCGGGCGCCGATGGCGCCGGAGGCGACGAGCTTGCGGATGTCCTTCCTGGTGACGGCCTCGGAGATGTCCTCCATGCGGGTGGGGTCCATGCGGACCCGGTTCAGGCCGCAGCCCAGCACCTGGGCGGCCATCCTTTTCTGGTTCGAGATGTCCATGGGATTTCCTCCTCACTCCTCACGCATTTCGTTGAGCACCCGGATGCCCTTCCTCTGGGCCCGCTGCTCTATCATCGTCCGCTTGCGGACGCCGACGCCGTGGGCGATGCGCGCCGCCTGGGTCTTCGGGTCCACCCTGTCGAGCTCGAGGGGGTGGTGCACGAGCACCTCCCGGAAGCCGGACGGGTGCATGCCCTTCGAGGCGTTGGGGCCGCCGTAGCCGATGGAAACGACGTTTATCCGGTAGTTTATGTGGTGGCGCAGCTTCGAGTGGGTCCCGCGGGGCCGGCGCCAGTTCTTGTCAAGGCGGCCGTAGTTGTAGGCCTCCTGGCGGATGAAATGGGGCGTCTTGTCCTTGAGCTCCTTGCGGAGGGCCAGCGCCTTGACCACTTCGGCCGAAAGCTCGGGCCTGATGCGGGGCCGGCGCTCCTTCTTCCCCTTCTTCTTCCTGGGCTTTTCGGCGGGCTTCTTCTCGCCGGGCTCCTCGACAATCTCTGCTTCCACCTCGCCGGTCTCGCCTGCGGGCGGGGTTTTTTCGGCCGGTTGAGGAGAGGGCTCCCCGGCGGGCGCATCGGTCCCCGGCCCTTCCTTCTTCGCCGCGCTCTTGTCTTCCGCCTTGGGGGCCGGCCTTTGCTCCGCCTTCGGGGCGGGTTTCGGTTCCGCCCTGGGGGCCGCCTCCCCGGTTTTCGGCCTGGCCTCGAGCTTCTTGACCGGGGCCGCCTCCTTCGCGGCGTGCTCCGCCGGGTGCGCGGCCGCCTTCGGCGCCGGCGACTGGCCGTGCTCAGGCGCCTTCGGCGCCGGCTCCCTGACGACCTTCTTTTCGACCTTCTTCTCGTGGGTGTCGGCCATCGCTCATTCCCCCTTGCTCGTGATGAATATCCCGTCCTGGAACACGCGCGGGTCGCGGTTGCGCACGCGCGTGGCGTTCTCGATGTTGGCGGCGGTCTGGCCGACGAGCTCGAGCGACGTTCCGACGAGCTCGAGCTCCTGGCCCTTGACCGTGACCTTGGTGTCGCCCAGGATGGCGGCGTGGCGCGGGTGGTGCTCGCCGAGGAAGTTCTCGATGAGCAGGTCCTGGCCCTTGACGGCCATCTTGATGGGGAAGTGGGCGTACACGGCCTTCATGTGGTAGACGAAGGGCTCCGTCACGCCCCTCATCATGTTCTTCGAGTGGGCGGCCCAGGTCCCGACGAGGGCCTTCTCGCGCCGCGTCACCTCGCCCGCCTCGACTGTTATCTTTCCGCCCGCAAGCGCCATCTTCACGCGCGGGTGGAAGAACCGGCGGGAGAGGGTCCCCTTGGGGCCCTTTATGGTGAGAACGTGGTCCTTGAACGTGGCCGAAAGCTCCTTGGGCACGGCCACCTCCTCGCTTACCCTGTGTATCCTCATTTCACATCACCCCTAGTAGACGTAGGCCAGGAGCTTTCCCCCGGTCCCGATCTCCTTGGCCTTGAAGTGCGATATGACGCCCTTCGTCGTGGTCAGTATCAGCACCCCGAAGTCCTGCGCCGGCAGGAAGCGGCTCTCCCATTTTTCGAACTCCTGCGTGCGGACGGAGTAGCGCGGCTTTACCACGCCGCAGTCGTTTATCTGGCCGGTGAGCTGGACCCTGAACTTCCCGCCCCGCCCGTCCTCGACGGGCTCGAAGCCCCTTATGTAGCCCATCTCGTGCATCACTTTCAGCACACGGCCGATGAGCCTGGAGGAGGGCCTGACCAGGCAGTCGCTCTTGCCGGCCTTCTCGGCATTCCTTATCACGGACATCGCGTCCGACAGCGGATCGTGCAGCATCTTCCCACCTCACTTGTACTTCTTGAAACCGATCTCGGGGGCGATCTCGCGGAAGCACTGGCGGCAAAGGTGCATGCCGTACCGCCTGACCAGCCCCCGCTTGCGGCCGCACCGGTGGCAGCCTATCCTCCGGCCGTAAAGCTTCTTGCGCTCCATCTAGTCCACCACCTCTACCCCGTACTTCCGCTTAAGGTGATCAATGACCTCGGCCCTCGTCAGCCGGTGGTGGTGCGGGATCCTCTTCGAGGCGTGGGCCCTGCGGGCCACGCGCTGCCCCGCCCGCCTCACCACCACGCACACGTCCATCCCGAATATGCCTATCTCCGGGTTGTATTTTTGGCCCGGGAAATCGGTGTGGTCGGTGATGCCGAAGGAGAAGTTGCCCTCCGGATCGAACGAGTAGGCGGTCACCCGGTTCTCCTTCACCCAGAGGGCGGCCTTGAGGAACTCCTCGGCCGCCTTCTTGCGCATCGTGACCTTGACCCCGAGCGGCATGCCCCAGCGTATGCCCAGGTCCTTGTTCGTCGTCTTCGATATCGTGCGGACGGGCTTCTGCTTGGTGACCATCTGCAGGACCTTCTCGGCCTTGGCGAGCTTGTCGCCGGCCTCCCCGACGCCGATGTTGACCACTATCTTCTCTATGCGCGGCTCCCTCATCGCGTTCTGCAGCGCGGGGGCGGCGGGAGCTTTGGCGGCGGTATCGGCCGCGGCCGGCGCATCCTTGAGGCCGTCGCTCACTTGCCCACCTCCACCTCAGGCAGCTTTATCTCGGGCACCGTCACGCCGATGGTGAACACGTAGGGCCGGATGGTGTAGAAGCCCTCCTTGAACTTGACCAGGTTGGGCATCGGGTTCTTCTTCTCCTCGAAGCCCGCAATCGTCGCAAGCTCCCCGACGTGCTGGCCGCCGGTGAGCATCGCAAGGCTCCCCACGGCCTCCGGGAACGAGCCCAGTATCTTCTGGCCCGGGAGCTCTATCTTGAGCACGTCGCCGGTCTTGTAATCGTTTTTGTCGACGAGCAGGTTCCGGCCGTCGTGGAGGTTGAGCTGGATGCGGCCGCCGGGGACGACCTTCTTGTCCTCGATTCGCACGAGCTTCCATTTCGCCTCCTCGGCGCCGATGCGCTGGAGGATTATCTTGCCGCGCCGGTCCTTGAGGACGCGGAAGTGCTCCTTCGTCTTCGGTATCGAGAGTATGTCCATGAGCCCCAGCGGGAACTTGGGGTCGGTGACTATGCGGCCGTCGGCCTGGATGTTTCGGCCGCCGATTATCTGGCGGGCCTCCTGGTAGGTGTCGCAGTGGTGGAGCATGTCCCGCAGCACCACGGCGAGCGGGAGCGCCTCCTGCACCGGATGCGGGCCCGGGCTGGGCTTCACTATCCAGCTGGACGTTTTCCGCGTTACCTTCCACGACCTCGGCGCCGTCAGGCGCTTCATGTGCTTGCTCACTTGGATTCCTCCTTGGAATGGGACTGCTTGTGCTCCGGTTTGTGCGCCGCGGGATGGTCTGCCTTCGGCGCCTCCCTGTGCTCGGGCTTCTTCTCGCGGGGCGCCTCGGCCTTCCCGGCCGCCTTCTCGGCCGTCTCTTCCTCCTTGAGGTGCTTTACGGCCGCCTTCTCCGCCCTGTCCGCGGCCTTCTCCGCCCTCTCGGCCGCCTTCTCTTCCCGGTCGGCCGCCTTCTCCGCCTTCTCGGCCTCTCTCAGTTCCATCTCGGCGGCCCGCTCCTCCTTCGCTTCCTTCTCTGCCGCCTTCTCGGCCCTCTCTTCCCGCTTTTCCTCGGCCGGGGAGGGCTTGCCCCTCTGGAGCTTCTCGCGCCGCCACGGGTCGGAGAGATCGAGCTTCGTGAGTATGACCTTCGAGGGCCGGAAGAGCCGCGCCACCTTCTTGTTGTCCGCCTTCGTCAGGGTGGCCTCCTCTATGGAGATCATCCCCTTGCGCGGGAAGACCCTGATGACCTTGGCGACCTGCCCCTTGAACGCCCCGCGGACGACCTTCACCGTGTCGCCCTTGCGGACGGTCAGCGAGCGAATCCGGCTGTATTCCTTGAGGAGCTCGTCGCTGAGGTGCGCCGACATCGCCCGGCTCCGGTCGTGGGCGTTGCGGTTGTAGCTAAACAGCCTCTGCTTCCTCGGTTGGGTGGAATAGTGCTTCATCCTCTCACCTCAGACTATCATCGCGGCCTTGGCCGCCACCATCGCCCAGCGCTCGGCGGCCTCGCGGGCCACGGGGCCCTTGATGTCAGAGCCCTTGACCTCGCCCGTCTCCGTCACGATTATGGCGGCGTTGTCCTCGAACGACACCATCGTGCCGTCGGGGCGCCGGTACGGCCGTCTCTGGCGGATTATCACGGCGCGCACCACCTGCTTGCGCATCTCGGGCGTGCCCTTCTTGACGGCCACCACAATGACGTCGGCCACGCCGGCGGCGGGGTACCTGCGGTGGACCCCGTGGTACTTGGGCACGTCTATTATCTCGACCACCTTGGCGCCGGTGTTGTCGACGCAGTCGAGGTGGGCGCCCTTGGGCAGCCCCCTCGTGACATTGGCTGGAACCGCTTTCATCGCTCATCCCTCCTATTCGGAGCGCGCCTTCTGGTCGGCGTGCTTGCTCACTATGGTGAACGCTATGGTCTTGCTCAGGGGCCGGCACTCCATCACGGTCACCTCGTCCCCGGCCTTCGCCTCTATGCAGGGCGGGCTGTGGACGGACATCCGGCTCGTGCGCTTGAGGTACCGCTCGTACTTGGGCACGTAGACCAGCCTCTCCCGGCGGATGACCGCGCTCTTGTCCATGCCGTCGGAAACGACCACGCCCTCGAAGATCTGGCCCCGGACCGGGAGCCGACCGTGGAAGGGGCAGTTCTGGTCCGAACACTGCTTGGCCGGCGGCTTGACATCGATGCCGATGTCCGTCTTGCCGACCACCCTGGGCTTCGCCGCCCTGGGCGCGGTGGCCTTCTTCTTCGGCGCCGCCGCGGCGATGGCCTTGGCCGCCTTGTGCTCCCTGGCCGGCTCCTTCTCGGCCGCCGGCCGGTGCTCCTTCGGTGCATCCTTGTCATGCGCCGGCTTGTGCGATTTGGCTTCCTTGTCCACCGGCTTCTTGACAGTCTCCGCGTGTTCCGCCATCTTCCCACTCACCTGCATCTTTTTACCCGATCCTCGGGCCTGAACGCCATCGAGCTTCCGTCCATCTCCGCGAACCTGCCGCCGGGCAGCGCCAGCCGGAACCGGGCCCCTTCCTTGGCCACCCGGATCCTCCGGCCGCTCCCGCGGCGCTCAAGCACGAGCGTGTTGCGGGTCTCGTCGACGACCCTCCCATCGGCGCCGACGAGCGACGGGTCGGGGCTGGACGCCACCGTCGCCTCGAGCCCGATGAGCTCGTGCCTGGACGCGTTCTTCTCGGTTATCATGACCTTTTCTCCCTCGTTGTCCCGTCACGGCCGCCGGCCCGGGTCCCGCCCGGGGCCGGCCCCGCCTACTGGACCGTGATCGGGAAGCCCAGCTCCTGCAGGACCGCCTCCACCTTCTTCTTGTGGTCCCCCTGGAGCTCGATCTTCCCATCCTTCACTGTCCCTCCGGCCGCGCACTTGGTCTTCAGCTGGCGGGCGAGGTCGTCGATGTTGATGTCGGAGGCGTTGATGCCCTCGACTATCGTCACGATCTTCCCGTAGCGGCGCTTCGCGGTGGAGATCCGTATCTCCTGCTGCTCACGCGCTATCTCCTCGCACGCGCATATCTCCTTCGGCAGACCGCATGTCGGACAGATTCCAGCCATTATCGCTCACTTCCTCCTTTCCATCACTCGCCCTTCTCTCCCTTCTCCTTCATGACGGTGAATATGCGGGCCACCGAGGTCCGCATCGCCCGGAGCTTCCCCGGGCTCGGGGGCGCGCCGCCCATCGCCGCCTGGCCCCGGGCGTGCATGAGCTCGTCCCGGGTCTCCTTGAGCTTCACCTTCCGCTCCTCCGCGGTCATCTCGCGGATGGCCCTCATGTTCATCGGCGAAACCATGTCGCATCACGCCCCCTGCCCCTCAGCGCCCTTCTTCGCGGCCGTCGCGGGCGCCTCGGGCTTTTGCGTCTGCTCATCGGGATTCCTCTCCGCGCCCTCGGGCCGCGGGGCCGCCGCCTCGGGCTTCGCCTCGGGGGCCGCCGCCTCCGAGGCCGCGCCCTGGGCGGGCGCCGCGGGCGGCTGGGCCGGCGCGGCCGCCGGCTCCCGGATGCGTATCTCGTCGGGGAGCCGGGCGTCCGGCCACATTATCTGGACCTTGATGCCGATGATGCCGGGCTTCTTCTTGGCCACGGCGAAGCCTATCTTCATGAAGGTCATCTTGGGCTCGCCGCAGTACTTGATATGGCCCTCCCGGAACTTCTCGGTGCGGTGCCTCTCGCCGGTCAGCTTGCCGGAGATTATGACCTGGCACCCGCGGGCGCCCGACTCCATTATCCGTCTGACGGTGGAGTGGCCGGCGCGCCGGAAGTGCCAGCCCCGCTCGATGGCCGAGGCGAGCTTCTGGGCCATTATGTGCGGGTTGAGGTTGGGGTGCGGGTCCTCCTGCACCTCGATTTGCGGGTTGTCGAACTTGAACCGGTTCTCGACCACGTCGGTCAGGTCCTTGATGCTCGCGCCCCTCTGGCCGATTATCATGCCCGGCCTCTCGGCGACGAGCGTGATGCGGGTGCCCATCGGCGTCCTCTGGATGTCGAGCCCGCCGAACCCTGCCTTCTCGGTCTCCTTGCGGATGTATTCCTTGAGCAGGACCCGGCGGATGTTCTCCGTGACGAGCTTGCGTTCTGCGACCATTCTATTCCTCCGGCTTTTCCAGGATTATCTCGATGTTGACCGTCTGGCGGTCCTTCTGCGTCCAGCGCCCGTGGGCGCGGGGCATCCTCTGGTGCCAGGTGCGCCCGTGGTGGGCCGAGGCCGAGAGGACCTTGAGGTTCTCGGTCTCGAAGCCCTTGTACTCGGCGTTGCTCTCGGCGTCCGTGAGGACGTAGAGGATGTACTTGGCGGCCTTCTTCGGGAACCTTCCCGGGCCCACACCGCCCTTCTGGTGGGTGATCTGGTACAGGTGGCGCCTGTAGGGGACGGCGACCTTCTCCGCAATGACGCCCTCGAGCATCTCGCGGGCCTTCTCGATGGGCCTGCCGCGTATCGCCCGGCACACGGCCTGGGCGCTCTTGGGCGAGATGGGAAGCTCCTTGCCGATGGACCGGGCCGTCTTCTCGGGGTCCGTCGCGATGGTGTATCCAGCGTGCTTTGCCATTTTCAGTCCTCCTACTTCAGCGGCATGAACTTCGACGAGCGGGTGGCGCCCACGCCCGGACCGGCGTGCTTCATGAACTTGCGCGTCAGCGCGAACTCTCCCAGGTAGTGGCCTATCATCTCGGGCATTATCTCGACCGTCTTGAACTCGTTGCCCTTGTGGATGCCGACCTTCTTCCCGACGAGCTCGGGCAGGACGACTATGTCGCGGCAGTGCGTCTCGACCACGTCGCGGTCTCCCTTGCGCACGGCCTCCCAGAACTTGCGGGAGTCATCGCTCAGGCCCCTTCGCAGGCAGCGGCGGGCGCGTGCGGTGAGCAGGGGGGCGAGCTCCTCGAGCGTCATCGCCTTCAGCTCCTCCAGGGTGTAGCCGCGGAAGGTGAACTCCTTCTTCCTGCGGCCCAGCATCTTGCCGACCTTCTTCCTGGCCCTCCTGCGGCTCGCCTTCCCGGAGCCGGCAAACTTCTCGTCAGCCATGTTGGACACCTCACTTCTTCCTCTTCCTCCGCTGCGGGCTCAGCCGCCCGACCTTCTGGCCGGGCCAGGCGCCGCGTCCGACGGTGCTTGGCCGGCCGACATGCGGGTGGCCGCCTCCGCCGTGCGGGTGGTCTATCGGGTTCTTGGACAGCCCCTTGACGTTGGGGAATATGATGGCCGTGGGCCGGAGCGCCCAGTACTTCTTCCCGGCCTTGGCGAAGGGCTTCTCCTTGCGCCCGCCGCCCGCCGTGAAGCCCACCGTGGCCCGGCAGAGCGGGCTGAACGTCTTGAACGCGCCCGACGGGAGCTGGACGGTGGTCAGCCTCCCCTGGCTGATCACCGTGGCGCCCACGCCTCCGGCGCGGGCGAACTTGCCCCCGTCGCCGGGGCGCGCCTCGAGGTTGTGGACCTGCACGCCGACCGGGATCTTCCCGACGGGCAGGGTGTTGCCGATCTCTATCGGGACGTCGGACCCGACGCGCAGCTCCTGGCCGACCTGAACCGAGTCGGGCGCGATGACCAGCGCCTCCTTCATCTTGCCCTTGTCCTCGAACGCGATGCGGGCGAGCGGCGTGGTCCGGCCCCGGGCGTGGAGCAGCTCCTCCACCTTGCCGGTGCAGCTCAGGGACGGTATGTGGCGGATGTCGCCGCGATGCTGATGGCCGGGCGAGCCGTAGACGCCGCCCTTGCCCCTCCTCCGGACTATGATTCGCTTTCCCATTGTCAGGCCCCCTAGAACACCCCGATCCTCATGCCGAGGTCCTCGGCCGAGAAGTCCTTGGCCAGCTTTACGATGGCATGCTTGCCCTCCCGGTTGATGAAGGTGTTGACGGCTGCGACCTTCACCTCGTAGAGGGCCTCGATGGCGAGCTTCACGTCCTTCTTGTTGGCCCGCCGGTCCACGATGAACTCGAGCTTGTTCTCCTTGGTCATGAGGTTCATCGTCTTTTCGGTCACGTGCGGATGGAACACCACGTTGTACGGGTCCTTGCTCATTCCTTCCACCTCCGCAGCTCCTCGATGGCGCTCTCCGTGAAGACCGAGAGGCGCCCCGGGTCGCCGCCCGGCGCCAGAAGCTCCGTGTTGAGCTGTTTTGGGGTCACGATGTCCACGCCGGCGAGGTTGCGGGCGCCCTTCTCGACGCCGTCCTTGCGGGAAACGACTATGAGGAGGCTGCTCGGCGAGCGGAACCGGCGGCCGCGCAGCTTGCCCATGCCGGCGCGCTGGTGCTTGCCCTTCCAGGCGCGGTCGACGTCCTCGTAGATGCCCACCTTCCGGAGGACCTCGATGACCTCCGAGGTGGCCTCGACCTTCTCGAAATCGTCCTCGATGACTATCGGCAGGGTCAGCCCATCCTTGTACCGGTGGCCGCGCTTCGCGACCGCTTCGGCGTGCATCACCGCGCCCAGCGCCGAGGCCCTGGCGCGGAGGCGCTCCTTGTGGTTTATCTTCTTGGACCAGTCGCGCTCGGGGCGGGGCGGGTTGCACGGGCGGCCGCCGACGGTGCACGGGGACTGGGCGCCCTTGGCCTGCCCCTTGAGGCGGGTGACGCGGCTTGCGCCCCGGCCCTTGCCCCACCACTCGACGCTGTGCCGCATGCCCGAGTGCTCGTTCGGGCCGTAGGGCTGGCGCCGGCCGGCCCGGATGGCCAAGACGTCCTTCTTTATGAGGTCGTGGCGCAGCGGGCTCGAGAAGATGTCGGGCAGGGTGATGCTTTTGGCCTTCTCGCCCTTCAGGCTGTAGACGTTGACGCTCGGGCCCCGGTGCTTCGGGTGAGCTTCCTTGACATGCTCCTTTTCAGGCATTTTTCAATCCCCCCTATGCCCCCTGCTTCGATTCCTTGGAAACGTACAGCACCTCTGTCTTTTCCGTCGCCGGGCCGAGGTTGCGCATTGCGTCGCGCAGCTTGATGAGCCGCTTGCTCGGGCCGGGCACGGAGCCCTGGATCAGGACATAGCCGTTGCGCACCATCCCGTAGCCCAGGAACCCGCCGGCGGGCGTGACGTCCTCGCCCTTGTCCCCTATCTTCAGGATGCGCTTGTTGAACTCGGTCCGCTGGTGCAGGCCGAACTGGCCCGATTGCGGGACGGTCCTTTGGACGTAGCTCGGGAAATGCGGCCCGAGCGTGCCTATCATGCGCCGGTGCTTGCTGTTCTTGTGCGTGAGGAGCTTGGGGTGCCATTTCTTGATGGTCCCTGCAAAGCCCTTGCCCTTGGTGACGGCCGCCACATCGACCATTAGCCCGTCCTCGGCGAAAAGGTCGGCTTTGAGCTCCTTGCCCAGAAGGCCCTTCGCGTACTCGATGCGCTGGTCCATGGTCCCGCCGCCTATCCTGACCTCCATCAGGTCGGGGACCTTCTTCGGGACGCCGGTGATGAGGTGCGGCTGGGTGTGGACCAGCAGGCGCACGTCCTCGATGATCGCCTTGTTGAGCTTCGAGAACCGGTCCTGAATCTCCTTGGAAAGTGATTCGTCGTGCTTTTTCTTCTTGCCCTTTTCCTCGTCGTCGCCCTTTCCACCCTTCTGACCCTTCTCACCCTTCGCACCCTTTCCCGTATCGGTGTCCACGGGGATCAAGCGTTCCAGGTGCTTGTCGAGCCTGTCGGCCCATATCTCGGTGGTCGTCTTCAGGCCGTAGGTCGAGCCTTCGTAGAACCTCACTGCCACGGCCCGCATGGGCGGGACCTCCAGGACGGTCACGGGCGCCTGTATCTCCTGGTCGGCCGTGGGGCTGTTCTTGTTCGAATCGCGCACTATCGCGTGGGTCATGCCGGCCTTGTACCCGGCAAAGCCCTGCAGTCGCGGCGGCTTGTCGGCCCCGCGCTCGGGCCAGGCGTTGAAGTGAGCCCGGTGGCTCTGTATCCGCTTGCGGGGCCAAAAGCCCCGCGACCCGCGCTTCGGCTTGTGCTTCTGGGCCATGTCGTTGCCTCCTGTGTCTTGGCGGGCTCGCTGTCCGCGTAGGCCCGCGTTGGCTCGAACTGCTCCACGGGGGTTTACGGGCGCGGCCGCGAGCGCTCATGGCGCTGGGGACCGTCGGTCCCACGCGGCGCTTTGCGACACAAACCGTAACGCTTAGCGCCACGCCAGTAACGGTTGGCCGCGGCGCCACAGGGGTCTTTCCGGGAGCCCTTTGGCGTTGGGTTTGCGCCCCGCTTTGCATTTCGCTCCCCGGCGTTTCCGGGGGAACGGTCGATTGCGGTCGACCTATATAATACTTTACTACTATATGATATAAGGAAGCCGGGAAGCCGGGGAACCGGGGAACCGGTGGGCGAGACTGGAGAGACGGGGGAGCCCGTGAAGGAACGGTCCGAGACCGTTCCTTGAAGCCGAGGCGGGCGAAGCTCGTCTACGGAGGCGCGGGGCGCACTGGTCAGGGCGCAGTACAAGCGGCGCAAAGCGCGGGCGATGAAGCTCGAGGCCCTTTCGTCCCGGCCCGCCTTCAAGGTCAGCCGGCTCTGTCCTCAATCGGAAGCTCGCAATGCTCAGAGCTCGGGGGCCGGCACCGCCACCCCATCGAGGACCCGGAGCGCATCCGCCCCGGAGACCCGGAATGCCTTGTGGGCCGGCTCGAGCAGAATCGCCACTTTAAGATCGTCAGGGACCACGAAATCCCGGCCCTCGGCGACCGCGAGCACTTGGGCAGCCGCCAGCCATTTCAGCTGGGCATCCCATGGAGGCTCCGTGCCTGCCTTGCCGGCCGCTTTGAGCCGGCGACCGAACTCCAGCATGTACTTGGCCAGCGACCTATCTATGAAGAGCCGGCCCTTGCTCATCGGGCCGGCCATCTGGTCTGCCATAAGTCCGGAAAGGGGTGCCCATCTGAAACCGGCCATGGCTGTCTTTATTTGTTCGATAGTGTCGTCCGGAAGCGGAGCAGGGATGGGCTTCTTCGGTCCGAGGGAATTATGGAATGCCTCGACGGCACGCTCGTCGAGTCCAGCGACCCCGGATTCCACCAACCCGAGCCAGGATTCCGGTGGCGTGAGCGCCGGGGCGACGACCCAGGGCCTTTTTGGCGGTCTGGAACCGGTTTTTTCCCGGTTCGCGGCCATCTCGGCCAGTACCACGTCGCGTTTTTGCGGTGGGAGCCGGTAGGGTTCGAGGCTGTAGGCCACGGCCCTCAGGGCCAGGATGGCTACATTGCGGTCCGCCTCGTTCATCGCCCGGTCGGAATACCGGGCGGATTCGACTTTTTCCATGAAATCGTAGAGCGCGGTCGAATCAACCTGGAGGCCGGCCTCAATGCGGCGGTAGTGCTGCCGGACGGTCTCGCTTACTTGGCGTTGGAAACCGGCACCGGCCATGAAATTCTCTTCCAGCTTTTCGTAGGCCTTGTGAATCACAAGTGCGTACTCGTCCTTGGTGGCCGAGAGCCGCTTCCTGTCTACCTTGTAAAGGTCGACCGGCGCTCGTTTCTCCTCACTTTTCGTGAACCAGCCCATATCAATCCCACCGCTCAACACACGGTGATCTCTCTCACAGCCATCGCTGGCAGTTCCCGCAGTACCACCGGTTGTACTGCTTGTTGAACGTTGCTCCCGCGCCGCAGTTCGGGCACGGCGTCGTCTCGAACCCGAGCTCCTTCGATATCCCGCCGAAGAAATCGTCCACGGCGTCCTTCCTCGGCTGTGCGGCCGGCGCCTGCGCCGGGACGTACTGCTGGCACTGCTGGCAATAGTACTGGCCGTACTCCGCCACCCATTGAAGCTGGGCCCCGCACTTGGGGCACGGATATCCGGCGCCCATCCCGACATGCTCCTTGCGTTTTACGTCCTGCGCCTTCGGCCCTGCGCCGTGCGCCCTGCGCCTTGCGCCATGCGCCTTGCACAGTGCGCCTTGCACCCCGGACTGAAGTCCGGGGCATGGACGCTTTCCTATGGTGAGACGACCCCGGAATAAATTCCGGGGTTTCTAGCTTTCAGCCTTGCGCCTTGCGCCCTGCGCCTTCGGCCCTTGCTCCCTTGCTGCCTTGCTCCCTTGCTCCCTTCGCTTACTCCTTCACCATGTAGACCTTCTTCATCTTGTCGCCCATCTGTATCTGGTCGACGACCTCGATGCCCTCGATGACCTGGCCGAAGACCGTGTGCTTGCCGTCCAGATGCGGCGTGGGCACGTGGCAGATGAAGAACTGGCACGAGCCGGTGTCGCGGCCCCGGTGCGCCATCGAGAGCGAGCCCCTCTGGTGCCGTCGCTTGTTGTGGTCGACCTCGCACTTGATGGTGTAGCCCGCATCCCCGGTCCCGTTCCCTTTCGGATCCCCGCCTTGGATCATGAAGCCGGGTATGACCCGGTGGAACTTGATCCCGTTGTAGAAGCCCTTCTTCACGAGCTTCATGAAATTGTCCACCGTGCCGGGAGCGTCGTTCTTGTAGAGCTCCAGCACGATCTTTCCCTTGTCCGTCTCCATCGCGACAACTGGAAGGTTCCCTTCTGCCGGCATCAAGACCACCTGCGAGCCAATCGGCTGGCTAATATTTAACGGTGGCGGAATCCCTGCACCCGGGCTATCCGGGGTCCCGCCTCCGCCGTAGTCCCAGGACCAAGGCGGACAGCGCCGCCGAGACGACTGCCAATGCCGCGAACCCGGGGATGAAACCCTTCGACGGCGCCGGAGAGGGCTTGGCTATGGCCACCACGACGTCGATGTATACGCTGCCCTTGCCGTCACTTATCTCGAGCCTCACCGTCTGGGTCCCGGCCTCGAGCTTGTCGGTGGACATGGTCGTCCCGGTGCCCAAAAGCTTCCCGGCTCCGTCCCGCCAGCTCAGCGTCAGGTTGTCGCCATCCTCGTCCCGGGCCTCCGCGATGAATGTGATGAACTCGCCCTTCCGGAACTTGGTGAAGTTCGTGGGCTGCGAGATGGCGCCGGTCGGGAGGCGGTTCACGTCGACGACCGTGACGGCCCACTCGACCGTGGCGTTGTCCTCGCCGGCCGATACCACCACCTTGAGCCGGTGCACGGCCCCGCCCATCCTGAAGTCCGGCTGGAACTGGTAGGACGGACCCGCCTGGGTCCGGTCGCGCACGCCATCTATATACCATGTGTAGGACAACGGCGCCTCCTCCGGGTCCAGGGCGGTGACGCGGAAGACCTCCTTCTTCCCCTCCGGGATGGAAGGATCGAGCTCCTCCGGCTGGAAATCCACGATGACCATCCTGTCGTCCACCGGCTCTATCATCACCGTGAGGTTCACCGTGGCCTTGAGCCCGGCGCGGTCCTTCGCGGTGATCAGGAACTTCTCGGAATAGGCCACACCGGGATAGTATTGCTCCTTGCCGGTGTCCACCCGGAGCCGGCCGCTTTCGAGTATGGCGACCGCGAGCTTCGAGCCGTTCGTTATCGAATAGGTCAACGTGTCCCCGGCGTAGTCCGCCGCGCAGTCGACATCGCTGAAAAGGTCGCTGACCACGATGTCCGTGTTGTTCCGGCCCTCCCTCACCACGATGGTCATCGGGTCCTTCACGCCGAGGCTGAGCGCAGGGGCGTGGTTTTTGTGGACAATGGTCAGGTTGAAGCGGACTACGGCCGGAACCGTGCCCGGCTGGCGGTCGGTGCACTCGACCGCCATAGTGAAGTTGCCGAAGAAGCCTCTGGCCGGCCCGAGCCGGTAGGTGCGCGACCCTTCATCGTACTGCCTCGGGAGCACGGCGTTGGGCGGATGCGTGTCGCCCGCCACCTGCCTGAGCGAATAGCTCAGGTTCCCGACCGGGTCGTCGACGTCCCTGAAGAGGGACGCGATGTCGGGCGTGGCGCCGGCGGGGGCGTCCTCGGCCAGGATGATGTCTTCTATCGTCCCGGCGGCCACCGGCGCGTCGTTGACCGGCTCCACGGTGACGGTCGTGTTGAGCTCGAGGGTCTTGCGCCCCGGTCCGTCGTCCTGGGCCCGGAAACGCACCATCTCGGAGCCGTGCCAGTTCGCCACCGGGGTGAGGTTGACCCGCCCGGTGGTGGCGTTTATCCTGGGCCGGGTGTTGTAGTTGCTGCCGATGATGTTGAACGAGAGCGTGTCGTTGTCCGGGTCCGATACGAACTCGGACAGGACCAGGCTGTCGTCGCTCTGGTCCTCCATCATGTGGACGGCCGGCAGCGCCCCGTTGAGGACCGGCGCGTCGTTGGCCTGGGTGACCGTCAGCTTGTACCAGGCGCTCGCCGAGATGAAATTAGGGACGCCCCAGAGGTAGCGGCTCAGCGCCCGCATGGCGAAGTACACCGTGCCGTTGTAGCCCATCGTGATGTTCTGGAGGTCGGCATACGGGCTGGAATAATACGGGAAGGTGGCGCCCTTGATGTACTTCAGGTCCTTGTCGTAGGCCGAGAGGTTCAGGCTGCTCCAGTTGTCGTAGGTGCCGGCGACCAGCGAGCAGTATGCGGACATTATCGGTTTTCCGGCCCGGACCTCCACCTTCCACCAGTCGACCCAGTCGGTCCCCTGGTCGATGTAGTCCAGGTGCGCCGAATCGTCGTCGATCGCCACGGCCTTTTCCGGGAAATTGTTGTCGTCCAGAGCGCCGCCTAGCTCCTCCAGCGAGAAGGTGTAGCTCCCGTTGCCGGCCATGGCCTTGATGATCGCATACCATGTCCCGCCGCACCCGTTCACGACGGCCGTCTGGGTGTTCCCGGCGACGTTCAGCCAGGATTCGTTGCGCAGGTTCCAGCTCCTGTCCACAGGCCAGATGTTGTAGAGGTGGACCGAGAAGTTCCCGGTGGCCGGGGTCTTGAGGGTCGCGAGAGTCCTCCGGTCGTCGGCCGGGCCCGGGTCGAGCCGGTAGGCGGCCCGGCTCGCCGGCCCGCTCCGGTCAAGCGTGCCGGTGGCGTTTCCGCCGGAATAGACAGGGGCGTCCGATATGTAGGCGCTGAGCGAGTACCTGCCGCCCTGGTAGTTCGAGCCGAACGCCACGGCGATGAACATCATCGCCTCGCCGGCCGGGTTGGAGGACTGGATGCCCAGGACGCTCTCCCACCGGTTCTTCGTGGACGAGTTGTCGAGCCACCAGTACGAGCCGGCGGCGTAGAGGTAAAGGCTGAAGTCGTACTTGCCGGGATTGGAATAGTCGTAATCGACTAGGAACAGGCTGGCGTTGAGCACCTTGCCGTACGGGACCGAGATCTTGTAATAATCGTAGTAATCGTTGGTGGGGTTCAGCATCAGGGTCCCATCGACGACCTCGCCGCTCGAGAGCGCCACCGCCTGGCTCTGGTAGTCGTTGGGTTCCGTGTCCGAGGCGCGGCCCGACGCTGCCGGCGATGGCGGACCCGAAACCGGCGCCCCGGCCACCGATGAGGCGAAAAGCAGGACCAAAAGGAGGATTGCCACCAATCGAGAGGGTATTCTCTTCTGCATACCGTCGCCCCCCGCGGGAGTCACATATCAATTGGGGTTGCGCTATATAAATCTTGTTGTATGCGTGCGTCCTGACGGGGCCGGCGCCTCACCACTTGAGCTCCACCTGCTTGAGCTCGGCCGGCTTTGCCGGCGGCTTTTTCTTTCCCCGCGCCAGGACCGCAATCACGACGGTCACGACGAGGACTACAAGCAGCCCTCCTATCATGGCCATAGAGTAGTCAGCCGCCACGCCGCCCTGCTCCACCACCTCGAAGTCGGCGGTCGACTGGACCGTGGCCGCCCCGTCCGACACCGCGAGCTGGAGCCGGTGCTTCCCGACCGCGAGATCCGAGAGCGAGAATGACCGGTTCGTGCCCACGAGCCGGCCGTTCTCCGTCCAGTAGTAGGTCAGGACGTCCCCGTCCGCGTCCATGACCTCGGCAGCCACGGGCACGATAGTCCCCTTCACGAAACGCTTCCCCCTGGACGGCTCGACCGAGAGTATCGTCGGTTTGGTGTTCGCCTTGACCGTGATGCTTATCGTGGCCGAGCGGGCCGTGGCGAAGCCGTCCGACACCTCCAGCGTTATCTTGTGGGTGCCGACCTCCAGGGTGGTGCTCAGGTTCCGGCCGGTGCCGATCTCCGTCAGGCCCTCCAGCCAGGAGAAGGCCAGCGCGTCGCCGTCCTGGTCGGTGGCGTCGCCCTCGAACCGGATGGAGACGCCCTCCTTGAACGTGGCCCCGGCCTTGGGGGACAATATCGTTGGCTTTGAGGGCTCGCGGTTGACGTTCTGTACAGTAATCATCCAGGCCATCGAGACGTTCGCCTCGCCGTCGCCCACCACGACCTTCACGAGATGGTCGCCGGACGAGTTGTAGTTCGTCCGGAAGGTGAAGCCGGTGACGCCGGTGGCGGCCGGCTGGTCGTCGACGAACCAGGCGTAGGTGACGCCCGCACCGCTCTCGGGGTCCGAGGCCGCGACGGAAAAGTCGAGCGCATCGTTCTCCCGGAGCGTGACGTTGCCGGGCGGGCTGAACGAGGTTATCCTCGGCGGATCGTTGACGGAAACGACCGTCACGTTGACCGAAACCGGCGGGCTGGAGAGCCCCTTGTCGTCCCGCGCCCGGAGCGATATCCTCTCGGTGAAGCCGGAGGCGTCCGGGGCGGGGGTGAACGTGGCGTTCCAGCGGTCGAACGAGACGGCCATCTGGCTCTGGCCGGAGGCCTCGAACGACAACGGGTCGCCGTCTGGGTCCCAGAACACCGGTCCCAGGAATATGGTGACGCTTTCGTCCTCGTTTACCGAGGTGTCCGGCGGCGCCGCCTTGACCTGGGGCGCCTGGTTCACGTGGTAGACGACGACCCTCGCCTCGACCGAGGCCGAAAGGCCGGTCCGGTCCGTGGCGGTGAATGTGGTGGTGACGTTGCCCCAGAAATCGGCCGGTGCCGCCACGGTCACCGTTCCGGCCTTGACCGTCACCTGCAGCTGCCCCGTGCCCGTGCAGGAAAATGTGAGGGCGTCGGTCCCGCCGAAAAGGGTGTCGTTGTCGAAGAAATGGCTGGACAGGTTCGTTGTCGAGTTGACACCCCCCTGCGGGACTATTATGTCCGGGAGGGGCTTCGAGAGGAAGGGCGCGTCCGGGACCGGCGTGACGTTGACGCGTATCTGGGCCTTTATCGAAGACCCGAAGCGGTCGGTGACCTTGATGTTCGCGAACTCGGCCCCGTTCCAGTTGGCGATGCCCCACACCTCGAGGTCGCTTTGGGTGTAGTTGAACGCCCCCTTTATGTGCGGGGCGTCCGTCACCTCGTAGGAGAGGTTGTCCCCGTCCGGGTCGGAGATGTGGGCCGAAATGTCGACACCGACGCGCTCGTCCTCGTTCACCGTCACCTGGCCGAACGGGTCCGTTATCGTCGGGGCGTGGTTGGGCGGCCCGACACGGAAGAAGTCGAAATCGGCGGCGTAGTCGGCGTTGGCGTTCCCGTCGGCAATGATGAGCCCGATTGCCACCGAGTCGTTCAGGGCCACGGAGCCGCTCCAGACGGACGTCCAGCCGGCGCCGTCCTTCGAGTAGTAGCTAGTAAACGTCTGGCCCTCGCGCTCCAGCCGGAGCCAGATGGGGCTCGAGGTGACGTCCACGATGTTGTCGTTGGCGACGCCCCCCACCTTCGTGGTCAGCTCCACCTTCTTCCCGTTCTGCGCCTGGTAGAACAGGCCGACCCAGTTGCTGGCATTGACCCGCACCATGATTCCCGCCTTCTCGAAGTTGGCGGCTGGGTCCGACGTCAGCTTCGTTTCGATGGAGAAGTTGCCGGACGTGTTCTGGTACAGGAGCGCCCCGCTGTCCGAGCTCCCGCCGAAGTTGGTGTTGCGGTTGGCGACCATGTGGAGCTGGCCGGGCGTGGTCGTCCCGACGGTGTACGAAGCCGGAAGGTTGTACCAGCTCCACTTGGCGTCGAGGGAACTCCCATCGAACTCGTCGGAGAGGCCGGCGCGCCCGGACGCCAGGGCCGTCCCGCCTCCGCTTTCCGGTTCGCAGGCTAGGCCGAACGGAGCCGGTGCAAGGAGCAGGCAGAATAGCACATATGCTGAGGTCTTCGGCGACAACGGCTCCACCCCGGTTGAACATGCGGGTGCGAGTATAAGAAATTGTCGAAACGGGGACCCCCGGGGCCCGGAAACATTTATTTCCGGTCCCCCGTCTAGGGGGCTCGATAGAGATGCGGCTGCTCCTCATCCACTCGGACTACATGCGCTACGAGACCAAAGACAAGGCCATGAAGGCCGCCGAGGAGATCCCCGGCGGGCACAAGAAGGGCTCCATGGACGAAGTGCTCGTGGTCTTCGCCACCGTCGAGGAGCGGGACGCGGCAAACCCCAGGGGCGCCGCGGCCGTCACGGCCCAGAACATAAAGGACGTTCTCGGCCAGGTCCGCGCCGACAAGGTCATGCTCTACCCGTACGCGCACCTGTCCTCGTCGCTCGCGGACCCGGCCAGCGCGATGGCGGCCCTCGTGGAGACCGAGAGGCTCCTCAAGGAGGACGGAATCACCGTCGAGCGCTCGCCCTTCGGCTGGTACAAGGCGTTCGAGATATCCTGCAAGGGCCACCCGCTCTCCGAGCTCTCGCGGGAGGTCGGCGTCGAGGAGGAGAAGGTAACCCGCGAGGACGTCGTCAAGGGCATCAAGAAGCAGTTCGTCGTCCTGACGCCGGAGGGCGCCGAGTTCCCGCTCGAGATGGAGCAGGCCGAGGGCGACCCGAACCTGGCCAAATACCCCTCGCTCCGCTCGTTCATCCTCACGGAAGAGGCGAAGACGAAGAAGATGGATGAACCGCCCTCGGTCAAGGCCATGCAGAGGCTCGAGCTCGTCGACTACGAGGAGGCCTCCGACAGCGGCCACTTCCGGCTCTACCCGAAGGGGCACCTGGTCTTCCACCTCCTCCAGGACTGGGCGCGCGAGCTCGCCCTGAAGCGGCTCAACGCCATCCAGATAGACACGCCCATCCTGTACGACTGGTCGCTCCCGGACATACAGGCGCAGGGCAAGTCGTTCCACGAGAGGCACTACGTCATCAAGACCGACGAGAAGCGCCAGTTCGTCCTGCGCTTCGCCGGCGACTTCGGCCTGTTCCGGATGATGGCGCAGTCCACGCTCAGCTACCGCCACCTGCCCGTCAAGGTCTACGAGTTCTCCAAGAGCTTCCGGCTGGAGCAGAGGGGCGAGCTCACGGGCCTCAAGCGCCTGCGGGCGTTCCACATGCCCGACATCCACTTCTTCACGAAGGACATCGACCAGGGCTGGGACACGTTCTTCGAGCTTTTCCGCGGCTACACCGAATACAACCGGGCGACCGGCGCCGAGTACGCCATCGCCTTCCGCATCGTGGACGAGTTCTACCAGAAGTACAAGGACCGGCTCGTGGGGCTTTTGAAGCACGCCGGAAAGCCGGCGCTCATCGAGATTCTTTCGCAGCGCAAGCACTACTGGGTGGTCAAGTACGAGTCGCAGGCGATAGACTCGCAGGGCGGGGCCGTCCAGCTCAACACCATCCAGCTCGATGTCGAGGACGCCGAGCGCTACGGCATCCTGTACACGGACAGCGACGGCCAGAAGAAGCCGTGCATCATCGGCCACTGCTCGGTCGGCTCGCTGGAGCGGTGGATATACACGCTCCTCGAAAACGCCCTCAAGATGCCCAAGCCGGAGTTGCCGTACTGGCTGGCGCCGACGCAGGTGCGACTTCTCCCGGTGGCCGGCGATTACATCAAGGACTGCGAGGCCCTTGTCCAACAGCTCCATGCGCGAGTGGACATCGACGACCGCGACGAGAAGGTCGGGCGCAAGATAAGGGACGCCGAGAAGGAGTGGATAAACCTCATAATCGTCGTCGGCGAGAAGGAGAAGGCGAGCGGCAAGTTCCCCGTGCGCTTCCGGTCGGGCGCGGTGAAGGAGTTCACCGTCGACGAATTGAAAGCCGAGATGGCCCGGCTGCAGGGCGAGTACCCGTATGACCACCTGCCGCTGCCGGTGCTGATGAGCAAGAGGCCGATATTCAGGGGCTAGAAGAACACCCTGACCAGGTAGCTCCACGCAAAAGCGCCGAGGAATGCCCCTAGAAGGCACACTCCAACGGATACCCTCAAAATTGCGACGGTCGAGTTGATGGCCGTCGTGAGGCGCGCGGTGTTCCCGTGGCCGAACACCCGGAGCTGGACCTTGCCGGAGCCCACCCCGACCTCCACGTCCTCCAGGCCGGCAAGCGCCCTCTGAAGAGTCTCCTTCGCTTTCTGCGCCAGGGAGTTCTGCGCGTATTTGGCCCCGACGGGATTGTAGCCGCCCATCGTGGCGTGGACGACGTGGTTGTCGGTCGTGAAGACCTCGGCCTCGTCGACCATCCCCTTGATGGAATCGAGCACCAGCTCCCGCAGGCCCTTCACCATGTTGTTCCCGTCGAAGAGCAGGTAGGCGGCCTTCCTTCCCCCGGCCTCGAGCACCGCCACCTGGATCCCCTGCTCGCCCAGTCCGTCCTTTTCCTTGTGGAAGCCCCCGGCCGAGCCGAAGCCGGCGCGCAACGCGCCGGCAGGCTTCGTGGTCGCGGAGGCCGCCTCTTCCGTTATTCGCAGGAGCTCCTCCGCTTCCAGGCTCCCCGAATGCACGGCGCCGCCGCCGCGCTCGAGGCAGTTGTGCGCGTCGATGAAGAGCGGGTGCGTAAAGCCGTGCTTCCTGAAGGCGTGCTGGACCAGGTGCCCGACGGCGTGGTCGACGTCGTCCGTCGGGTCCGGCGCCGAGGTGTGCATCGCCAGCACGGACTTTCCCAGCGGCTGGACGCAGAGGGCCACCCTCTCGCCCTTCACCCGGCGGAAGGCCCCCGCCTCCTTCGAGTATTCGAGGCCGTCGAGAACGGTCCGGGCCGCAGCGGCCAGTTTCCCGACCTCCGCGTCCGAGGCGGGGTTCTGGTCGTGCGTCGCCGGGCCGTGGAATATCATCAGGTTGTCGACGGCAATCTTACGTTTGAGCTTTGCCGGAAGGTCGCTTCCGCCCAGCGTACCGAAGGGCCCCGGATGTACGGTCGGCACGAGCCAGAGCCCCTTCAGTTTGTTGCCGGAGCGGAAGCCGACGACGCCGATTTCTGCCTTGAACGGTACCGAAAAGGTCGAGAAGAACTTCTCCATGCCCTCCTTGCCGGATTCCCCGCCCTCGGTCCAATGGGCCAGCATGTTCTTGACAAGCTCCATCCCGCTTGCGCCGAAGTTGCGCTTCAAGGGCGATTCGGCCATTTTCTTGAAAGCGTGGGCTGACAGCAGGAAGATTGCGAAGAAGCCGGCGGCCAGAAGAAGCTCCCGAAGGCCGAACGGCGGCAGCATGAGGGCCGCCGCCCAGACCCCGAGGCCCGGCATGATCAACGCCGCCGGAAGGCTCCGGGCGTGGCTCGTGCTCGATGTGGTGAGCAGGACCAGCTGCCAGAGCCAGAGCACCAGCGCCCAGGAGAACAGCAGGATGTCCGACAACCGACCGCCGAAATAGGGCCCGATCAGGAATCGCCAGGCGAGCACCATCGGGAAGAGCACGAATAGGGAGATGAGCGCAAGCAGAGTGCTCCGGCGCATGTAGAGGGTCCCGCCGAGGCCCCGGGCCATCGGCACCGCGAATATCGCGGCATCGGCCGCCGGGATGAAGAACAGCCCGACCGACAGCGCCAGCCAGCGCTGCCAGTCGTAGACGGAGGTGACGAGCGCGCCCAGGATCAGCGAAAGCACGAAAAGCACCGGAAAGGTCTTCCACGGCTTCGGCGAGGTGAATACGTAGTCGGCCACGCGCGTGGCCTGCACGACACCCTGCTCGGTCGTCGGGGCGGGCGTTCCCCTCACCCCTTTCTCACTGCGCCCACGATCTTTGCGAGGAGCTCGACCCGTCCGTGGCTGAACTCGGCCACGGTCCCCGTCACGACGATGTCGGCCCCGGCGCGCACGACCTCCCGCGCTGCCTCCGGGGAAGTTATCCCGCCGCCGACGATGACGGGGATGCGCACGCTTCGCTTCACGGCGCGTATCGTGTCGGCGGGCAGGTGCTCCGGCGCGCCCGAGCCGCTCTCGAGATAGACGCAGGCCATGCCGAAGAGCTCGGCCGTCAGCGCGTATTCGACGGCGCGCTCGATATCGGTCCGGCCGACGAGCTCCGCAAGCCCGACCTCGCCGACGCGCATCCCGGGCTCGAAGACTATGTAGCCCATCGGGATGGGCTCGAGCCGGTACTTCTTCACGTAGGGCGCGCCCCGCCTCTGCTCCTCGATGAGAAAGCGCCGGTCCCGTGAGTTGAGGAGACTCATGAAGAAGAGGGCGTGGGCGTGCTTCGAGAGGCAGGCAGCCCCGGCCGGGAAGAGTATGGTCGGCAGGGGGCATCTTTTCCGTATCTGGAGGACGGTGGCGTCCGTGATGCGCGGGTCCACGCCGGTGGAGCCGCCGACCATGATGCCGTCGCTTCCGGCGCGGTGGAAGGCCCCGGCCAGGCCGCCGGCCTCCTCGGGGCTCTGCTTGTCCGGATCGATGAGCCCCAGGTGGGCCGGCCGGCGCCGGAGCGTCCCCGTGAGCGTCTTCCAGACCTCTCCCCGCTTCATCATTCCACCGTCAGCGCTCCCAGCAGGAAGGCCGCCAGGGCGAGCAGCATCGCGAGCTTCGCCGCCCGGGAGGCCCTGCCGGGGTTCCGAAATACAACCCGGACAGAATATATAAACATTGCATCGGCCAGGAGGACCACCGTGAGGTAGGCCTCCGGCCTGAACACGTGAAGCGGGTAGACCGGCAGGGGCGAGAACGCCACCGCGAGGCCCGTCCAGAGGCCTGCTATCCGGCCGGCCGTGGCCGGGCCCACCAGGCGGGGAAGCGTCCGGCGGTCCCGGTCGCCCGCCACATCCTCGATGCCCTTGATTATCTCACGGCCGACGGAGGCCAGGAAGGCCAGAAGGGCCAAAACGAGCACCGGGGCCGGGAAGATGGTCGCGCCGGCGGACGGCACCGCCGCCGCGCCGCCGAAGAGGAACAGCGAGGCCGTGAGCCAGCTCACCGTCAGGTTGCCCGAAAAGCCCCGGGCCTTGAGCCGCATCTCGTAGGCCGCTAGCAACAGGCTGTTGAGGGCCGCCAGCCCCAGCGTCAGCCAGTTCAGCCGGGGGAAGCCTATGAACAGCGCCAGGAGCATCCCGGCCGCAAAGACGGCCACGGAGAACTTCCGGGCGTGTTCCGGGCGTATCCTTCCGGACGGTATGGGCCTGTCCGGATGGTTCACCCGGTCCGTCCGGCGGTCGTAGTAGTCGTTGAGCGCGTTGCCGGCGCCGGTGTAGAGCGAGGCGACCAGCATCGCCAGGCCGACGTCCGGCAGGGCCCCCGACCGGAGGAGGGGCATCCCGGCGGCGACCAGCGCGCCCACTCCGACGGCCACGCCGCCCATCACCGCGTTCAACGGCCTAAGGAGCTCGATGCGGGGTTCCATTCCCGGGTGCATGGGGCTGCCCTTCTTTAACTTTTGACACGGGCGCCGGGGCCAAAGCATTATATAACCGGTAAAATATATCTGTCGGACAGGCGGAGGACAGAAGAGGTCAACTAGACCTCCGCATGGAAGGCCCCGGAATGCCCAACCCGACCGAGAAGATAACGATACGGCTGCCGTCGAGGTTCATCGAGGCGCTCGACCTCCTGGTCGGCGTCGACGATTTCCCCTCGAGGTCGGAAGCCATCCGGACGGCCGTCCGGGACCTGGTCTACCAGCGCTCCGGGCTGGTCATAAAGAAGGCAAGGAAGCTCGGCCAGCTCCAGCGCAACGTGGCCCGCCTCAAGGACATTGAGCTCAAGTATCTCAACAAATGAGAAGACTTCCGATCGCTCCTTTCCCCTTTTTTTTTGTAATCGCCGAGTGTGAACCCTCAGGGTCCAGCGGAGCAGGGAGGCGCGCACAGTGGCCGAGATAACCGAAAACGAGCTGCCGGGGATAGGCAAGAAGTTCACTCTGGAGACGGCCGAGGGCGGGACCGTGACGGTCATAATCCATCTCACGGGCAGGCGGGATTTCTACTACGCCGTCGACGACGACGCCAGGCCGGTGGTGTTCGCGCTTACCGACGAGGAGGCGCGCCGGCTCAGCGCGGTGCTCGGGGACACGTTCTACAAGCCGGCCCCGGTGGACATGCTGCGCTCGGCGCTCCCGGCCGGCGGGGGCATCGACATGGTGCAGATAAGGGAGGGCTCGGCGGCCGCCGGGCGGTCGCTGGGCGAACTGGACGTGCGGCGCCAGACGGGAGCCACGGTGCTGAGCATCCAGCGGGGGGACCAAAAGATCTCCAACCCGCCGGCCTCCACGAGGCTCCAGAAGGACGACCTTCTCACCGTCATGGGGGGCGCCGACGAGCTCCGCCGGCTGGAACGGCTGATAAGGAAGGGCTGAGGAGAGAGAGCATTTGGCCTCCTTCTTCCTGGAAATCGGCATAATAATCTTCCTGGCCTTCATAGGGTCCTACCTGGCGGGCCGGGCGCGGCTGTCGGCCATAGTGGGCTACATCGTGGTGGGCATCTTCATCGGCCCGTACATGTCCTTCCAGGTCCTGGGGCTCCAGTACAACGGCCTCATCACCAACATGGACTTCGTCCGCCAGATATCGCGGTTGGGGCTCATGTTCCTCCTGTTCTTCACGGGGCTCGGGTTCTCGGTCTCGGCGCTCAAGTCCACCTGGAAGCCGGCGATACTGCTCGCTGTCTCGGATGTCATCATCAACCTCTATGTCGGGTTCATCATCGGCTCGCTCTTCGGCTGGCCGCTCGCGGACACGCTGTTCCTGGCGGCCATCATCGGCATGAGCTCGGTGGCCGTCGCCGCCAAGTCGGCCGAGGAGGGCAAGCAGCTCTACCGCAAGGAGTACAACTACCTCTTCAGCACGATGATAGTGGAGGACTTCATCTCGATACTCCTTTTGACGTTCGCCAGCGCCTTCGTGCTGGGGAACATCCTCAGGCCAGAGCAGGTTCTCAACATGGGCGTCGGCGTGGTCATCATCTACGCCTTCTTCTTCGTGCTGGCGCTCTACATAGCGCCCAAGGCGTTCCACTACTTCGAGAGGATACAGGGCAACGAGCTCTTCGTGCTTTTTGCGCTCAGCGTCGTGTTCCTGTCGGCCGCCTTCGCCGACTTTCTGGGCATCACGCCCGCGATAGGCGCCTTCCTCGTGGGGATGGCCTTCGCCGAGACCTCGCTCAAGGACAAGCTCGAGCGCCAGATGCTCTCGATGAAGGACGCCTTCGTGGCCATCTTCTTCGTCACGTTCGGCATGCTCGTCAACCCGGGCATGTTCTGGACCATCGCGCCCATGGTGGCCCTGGCCGTGCCCCTTGTCATAATGAACGAGGTTTTCATCCTCGGAGCGCTCGCCTACCTCGTCGGGTTCACTCGCCGCGCCGCCATCTCGATTGGCGCCGGGTTCCTGGGGCGCGGCGAGGACGCGGTGCTCTTCGCCTCCGTCGGGGCGGGGCTGCAGAACCCCCAGAGCGGGAAGCCCGTTTTGGAGCGTGCCGGCGAGATAGGGCCGTTCACCGGGATATTCTGCTTTGCAATGAGCATCATCACGCCGCTCATGATGAGGGTGTCCGTCCGGGTGGCGGATGCGGCCGGAAATGTCCTGCCTGATTCCATCAAGTTCGGCGGGAATTTGGTCTCGCGCGTCCTCAAGGGCACGATAATGGCCGCGGGATTCGCCCCCAACGGCTCGGAGAAGAGGCTCCTGGCCGGCATGCTGGGATACGGCGCCTCCGTCTGCGTCGCGCTGGTTCTTCCCGGCCAGGTCCACATCCTGGCGGCGGCCGTCAGCCTGGCGCTGCTCGTTCTGGTCGCCTGGGGGCTCTGGGGCTACCTGGCGCCCCGGGCCGAGGCCATCGACCTGCAGGACCTGGACGTCCTCCGCCCGGACCAGGCGGCGGTGCGCCGGTTCGTGACCGGCGTGCTGGTGCTCCTGCTCTCGCTGCTGTTCGTGACCGCGGCGTTCTGGAAGTACAGCTGGCAGGCCGCGCTCATAGTCAACCTCGTGCTGATAGCCTGGATATTCATATCGATGAGGCACATCTTCCTGACGCTCAAGGTCCGGGCCCCGCCCATGAGCAAGGAGCACATCCTGCCGACTGGCAGGCCCCAGCCGGTGCGCAAGCCCCTCGGGTTCGAGCCGCGCAAGGAGCGGGTCCGGGTCCAGCAGCCCACCCGGAAACGCGCCCAGGCCCGCACCTACCAGCCGGTTCCGAAGGGCCTGCTGCTGCCGGGCAATGCGCCCAGGCGCTAGTACTCGTCGTGGATCTCGTCCATGTCGGCGACCGGCTCGATGAAGCAGTCCAGGACGGACGGGAACTCGCGTTTTATGCGCTCCTCGACGTCCTGCATCAGGTCGTCGAGCAGGTCCAGCCGCATCCGGGAGTCGAACTCCACCATGAGGTGGACTATCATCCGGTTGGAGCCCATGAACATGGTCTTGACGCTCAGCACGTCCTTGATGCCCGGCTCGATGCGGGCCAGGTCGGCTATCTTCTTCTCGGTCAGCTCGTCGGCGGCGGCGCCGATGAGCTTCTGCCGGTTCTCCATGGCCAAGAATATCGCGAGCACGCCCAGCACTACTCCGATGATTATCGAGGCGTAGCCGTCGAGAACATGGAGGTCCGTCTGGCCGACTATGAAGAGGAAAACCAGCGCGATGCTCACCCCGAAAATCGCCACGGTGTCCTCGACGAATATGAGCTTGAGCGAGGGGTCGTTCACCGCCTTGAAGGCCTTGAACGGATTGCTGGTGCAGACGCCGCCGAACTGGTTGGCGCACCTGGTGAGGCCGCGCACGGCAAACGACACGGCCACGGCCTCGAGCGCGATCGAGAGGGCCAGCGCCGCGATGGCCACGTTGATGTTCGCCACGGTCTGTCCGTGCAGTATCTGGTCGTAGCCGCGGTAGATGGAGCTGAACGAGACCACTCCCAGCATGAAAACGGCCGCGACGAATGACCAGAAATAGACCTCCTTGCCGTAGCCGAAGGGGTGCGTCCGGTCCGCCGGGCGGGAGGCGAGGTAGATCCCCAGTATCAGGAAGACGCTGTTCATCGAGTCGGCGAGGCTGTGGAGCGTCTCGGAGAAAAGGGCGGCGGAGCCGGTGATGTAGGCCGAGACGGCCTTGACCAGGAATATGCCGATGTTCGCGGCGAAGGCTATCTTGACCGGCGTGCTGCCGAACTGGCGTGGGTCGGCCACTCTGCGTTGTCCTCCGGGAAGAGAATGGGAAAGGGGAAATATCAAACTATGCCGGAAAGCTCTGCGGAGTGTACACAAGGCAACAGGCAATGGGGACGAGGGAACAGGGAAGGAAAGGGGAAGGGGAAGAGGGATGGGGAAGGGTGAGGGAACAGGGGAGAGGGATGGGCGGCTCCCGCGCCCCTGTCCCCTGCTGCCCGGCCCTTCCCTGCTGATTCGTCCCTGTTGCCGGTTGACTCGGCTTTAAAGATTGATAATTTGATATTCACCTTACAAATCCAACTACCCCGGTGATATTTAGTGCCGGAAACGGGCCCATAGCTTAGACTGTATGGTGCCCCGGATGAGGTGTCGCACTCAGTTCCAATTCATTACCAATCCCGCTTGACGGCCGGCACCATATAATTTCAAATACCCCGGCGTCATTTAGTGCCGGAAACGGGCCCATAGCTTAGATTGTATGGTGCTCCGGATGTGGTTTGGTTCCGTCATCATGAGCCCGTGGCCAACATACAAATTCAAATACCCCCGTGATATTTAGTGAAGGAAACGGGCCCATAGCTTAGACTGGCTGGAGCGCCCGGCTGATAACCGGGCGGTCGAGAGTTCAAATCTCTCTGGGCCCACGCATCCCCGAAGGGGATGCTGCGCCGCAGCGCACAGAGATTTCAATTTTTGATGAAACTTTTCGACCGCAAGACTCGCGCAGAGTGGTCGAAAAGTTTCGTTCGAATCTCTCCGGGCCCACGCGGACCCGGCAACGGGCAAAGTTTAATAATTCCCCGGGCCTCTTTGGAAAAACATGATGCCGCCTCCTGCCGGGAAGATGGTATCCTTCTCCGATGTCGCGTTCAAGGGCGCCAACAGGTGGGCATTCATCGTGCTGGCACTGCTCGCCGTCACGGGCATCGCCGCCGGGGCCGCCATGGTCCCGGCGCAGCCGCCCGGCGCCCAAGGGTCCACGGCGCACGAGGACATCCCCATCGAGGTCCCGGACTCCGCCGCTCCCCCGATGAAGATCCACATATCCCACAGCTTCCGCCTCGTCACCACCCCCTACTCCGGTTCGTTCGAGGTGGACGACGGCTGGGACGAGATAATGTACAACATCACCATTGACGACGAGCGCGGGCAGATGGTCGCCGAGGACTTCTCGCGGCTCAACGCCCCGGAGCAGCACTCGTTCAGCAAGTACGACACCGAGGATACCGTGACCGTCGGAAACGACCACGAGTTCTCGCTCCGGCCCGGAAAGTACATTGTCACGGTGGCCTCCCTCCATCCCGTCGATTACCGCATCGAGCAGACCTCGAAGTCATTCCTGGCAGGGGCGGCGCTGATGGTGATGGGAGTGGTGTGCCTGGTCCTGCTTATCGGGATGGTCTTTCTCGTCCTCAGGAAGCGGGATTCCCTCAGAAGGTCACAGATCGGCCTGGCCCCGAACGCCGGCCATATCCAGCCGGCGCCCTACGTTCCGGCGCAGCCGGCCCCGGTGCAGGGGCCGGCCGGTTTCCAGGGGCCGCCCCCGCCGCCCGCCGACCCCCGGCGCTCCTCGCTGGAGTACGTCCCGGGCGGGTTCTACGCCGAGGTGCAGTGCAGCTACTGCGGCTCGAGCATCCGCAGCCCGCCGGTGTACGGCGTCGTCACATGCGAGCGGTGCGGCCAGATGGGGCGGCTGTACTGAACGGGCCTAGATCTTCTCCCGGAATACGCCGAAGACCACGAAAAGCGGCGCCGATATCAGTGTGATGAGCCCCGAGGAAATTGCCACGGTGTCCGAAAAGGTCAACGCTATTCCCGCCGCCAGCGCCCCGTTCTTCAGGCCGATGCACAGGGCCAGCGCCTTGGCGTTTCCGGCCGTGATGATGCCCCGCCTGGCCAATCGGCCAAAGGCCCGGCGCAGGCCGAAGAAGAAGACATATTCCTGCAACAGGGCCAGTCCCAGGAGGACCGAAACGGAAAGCAGGTTGATGCCGCCGAGGCTGGCGGCTATGACGCCCCACATGAAAAAGAAGAATATGATCGAGGTGGCGATCCGTTCGCCCGGGAGCGGATTGTCCCGGACCGAGGGCCGGGCCTTTCTCAGAACGAGGGCGATGAGCACCGGCAGCCCGACCAGCACGCCGGCCGTGAAGGCGATGTTCCCGACGGGGACATCCACGGTCCGGCCCACGAGGGCCACGAGCATGAGCGGGAGGAGCAGTGGCGAAAGGAGGGTGGATACCACGGAGATCATGGCCGCAAGCACCCGGTTCGCGCCTATCATGTCCGCAAAGAAGGGGGCAAGCGCGATGGCCGGGGAAAGCGCCGAGAGCGTCACGCCGAAGAGCAGGTCGGGCGGAAGGCGGGCGGCCAGGCCCGAGCCCCACATGACGAGCGGGACGATGATGTAGATGAAGACGAGCCCGACAGCGAGAAGGTCCAGCCTTTTGAGGCCCTCGCGCATCTCCTCGCGCCTTATCCGGACGAGCGAAAAGACCATGAGGGGAACGAGCAGCCAGACGATGTACTGGCGCGTCGGGGGCCCGAACGAGGGCACGAGAAGCCCGAACAGCATCCCGAGGAACGTGCCCGCCGGGAAGGCCCAGAGCTCGATGTTGCGTCGATTGGAGTCTTCCACGGGCCGGAAAAGGGCTCCCGCAGTATTAGGTTATTGCAACCGGGTGCGGGCGTCGCAGAGCTCCCACAGCTTGCGGGCATTCTCGTCGTCGTTGGATTGGGGCGAGGGCTCGGCCACTTTGCTGTCCTTCAGGTACCTGCCGGTAACGCCCTCTAGCTCCGGCGACGACGCGGCGTAGACCGGCGTCAGCGCCCCTTTCGACGGTTTTGCGGCCATCATGTTCATGATCGCCCTCGAAAAGGCGTTGGCGTTGCGCGAGAGCTTCGTCGCCACCCAGCCGGGCGCCACCGCGTTGGCGGTGATGTTGCGGCCGGCCAGCCGCCGGGCCATCTCGAAGGTGAGGAGGTTGACGGCCAGCTTGGACTGCGTGTAGGCGTCGGAGCCGTCGAACTTGCCCCGGGCGCGCTCCAGGTCGTCGAAATCGAGCCGCCCGCGGTCATGGAGCCCGGAGGTGAGGTTGACGATGCGCGAGGGGGCGCCCTTCTCCAGCGCCGGCAGGAGAAGGCTCGAGAGCAGGAAGGGCGCAAGCACGTTCACGGCCCAGGTCGTCTCGACGCCGTCCTTCGAGAGCGTCCTCTCGCGCTCCCAGGTGCCGGCGTTGTTGATGAGCACATGAATGCGGTCGTGCTTCGCCTGGAAGGCCAGCACGCACCTCCGCATGGAATCGAAAGAGGCGAGGTCGCAGAGGTACGGCTCGATGTTCTGGTTCCCCCCGGAGAGCCGGACGATGTCCTGCCGCGTGGTCTCGCCCTTCCATTCGTCGCGCGTCGTGAACGCCACCGTCGCGCCGAGCTTTGCGAGCGAGAGCGCCGTCTCCGTGCCGATGCCCGAGGTCGCCCCGGTGATGAACACGACCTTGCCTTTCATATCCATGTGGATTACCGGGTCTCGGGACGGTAAAACCAGTATAATAAATGAACGAGGGCAACAGGTTGACAGGTTCACAAGTTGACAAGTTGACAAGTTGACGATTTGGCAAGTGGGCAGGTGAAGCTGGCAAGTTGACCAGGGGGCAAGTTGGCAGGCGAGGTTGGCAAGTTGGGTAAGGTCGGGGACTTGTCAGCTTGCCAACTTGTTGACTTGTCAACCTAGCTTTCCCGCTTGGCCATGAACCTCATGAGGGCCTTGAACTTCCCGGCCTGCTCGGGGCTGCCGAACCCGCTCATCTCGTCGACCATGTCCACGGCCTGCCGGCAGAGCACCGCCGCCTCGTCGACTGCCCAGCCGGAGACCTTCTTCTTCCCGTCGACGACCTCCCAGTCGACTATCCCGTGCTTCCGGTACAGCCCCGAGACCCAGGCTATGTCCTTCCCCGTGGTCCTCTCGCGGGGCTTGCGGAATATCCCCACCAGCCTATCCTTCTCGGATGGAGAGACGCACTCGAGCGCCTTGGCAAAGAGCGCCGACGGTTTTCCTTCGCGGATGTCGTTGCCCGTCTCGGGCTTCCCGTTTCGGCCGACGCGGCCCTTGCCCGAGGTCAGGTCTATGACGTCGTCTAGCATCTGGAACGCCACGCCGACGCTCCCGCCGAGCTTCCAGAGCGTCCCGATGGACCGGCGGTCCAATCCCGCGAGCAGGGCCGCGCCCACCACGCCGAATATCAGGTAGTAGCCAGTCTTGAGCGTCGCCAGCTCGAAGTAGCGGTCCACGGTGAACGAGGCGTCCGAGCGCAGGTTCACGTCGAGCGCCTGCCCCTCGCCCGTCTTGACGAGCGTCGTCGCCAGTATCTCGCAGAGCGCCGCCTTCTTCTCGACCGGAAGGTGCGACGCCGTGACGGCCTCGAAGGCCTTGGCCATCATGTAGTCCCCGGCGTTTATCCCGTTGGCGATGCCGGTGTCCCCGAGCTTGAGCCCGCGGGAGACGGAGCGCAGGTAATCGCCCTTCCGCCTCTCGGCGTCGGTTCCGTACTTCACCCAGACCGCCGGCAGGTCGCGGCGCGAGGTGTCGCCGTCCATGACGTCGTCGTGGCAGATGAGGTAGTTGTGGGCGAGCTCCGTGGCCGCGGCGAAGGGAAGGGCGTCGTGGAGAGGAACGCCCAGGCACTCGGCGGCGAGGAGGCAGAACATCGGGCGGGAGCGCTTGGGGCCCTTCCTCGTCGCCGGGTCGATGCAGTCGTCGCCGATATGGTACCATATGGGCCCGTTGAGCCAGCGGGCATGGGGGCCTTCGCGCGGCAGCACGCGCTCTATCTCGGCCCGGACGAGGGGCCACTTCTCGGCGGTGTAGGCGAGCACCCAGCCGCTCTCGAACTCCATGGTTTCCCCCGGGGGAGTGCGGTTGCGGGGATTCGAACCCCGGCTTGAAGCTCGTCCCGGCGCGCCGGCGCGCCTTGGGAAGCTCCAGTCCTAACCACTAGACTACAACCGCGCGGATGTGACGGAGGACAGGGTTCAGGGTTCGGGTTTGGGGTTTTGGGCGCACGCGGATATCGGGGTGCGGTGTGCAGGGTGCGGGGCCGGCGCCTCAGATGGTCTCGAGCTTGAACAGGACGTTGTAGCCCTTCAGGACGGTGTGGATCTTGTCGCCGAACCAGATGGCGTCCTTGACGGTGGCCTTCTTGTCCCACTCGTAAATGAAGTCGTACGTGCCCTGCGTGGGCCGAAAACCTATCATGCAGAGGCGGTCCACGATCTCGGAGGGCTTCGCCCCCTCGCTGTTGAAGGTCACGGTCAAGTAGGTCTTCATCCCCATCCCCGACCGTAAAAGCACTTGGGCCTTTTAAAAGGTTTGGTGCCGGGGCGTTCCCAACGATAGGATTATTACCGCAGATGCCGTTCCGAAGGCACCGAGGTTCCCGGAGGGCTCGGCGTGAGCGAGGAATCCAGGAAGGCCGACAAGCCGAAGCGCGAGGAGACGCTCATCGAGGACTATCTCACGGAGCGCGAGGAGCTCGCCTCCGGGCCGAGGTTCCATGTCCCTCCCTTCACCATCAAGCAGATCAAGGGCACGAAGACCACCTTCTTCGCCCCCGTCGGCTCCGACCCGGAGGCCGACCTCGAAAGGATGCGAAAGGGCGCCGCACCGGCCGAACCGGAGGAGAAGCCAAAGCCTCCGGAGCCTCCCGCCGAAACGGCAGCCGGGCCCGTCAGGAAGCCCGCCCAGCCGGCCATGGTCCGCATGATGGAGGCGAAAGTCCCCAGGGCCTTTGCAGCCCTGCAGGCCCGGGCGCTGGGCCGCGTCGACGCCCCCGCACCGGAACAGGTTGGGCCGGCGGAGGAGGCCCGGCAGGAACCGGAGGAGGAGTCGGGGGAGCCGGAACCCGTTGCGGAGCCCGAGGCCGCGCCGGCACCCCGGGAGCCGGAGGCCCCGGCCCCGCCTGCAAGGCCGGCCGCTCCGCCAGCCCCGTCGCCGGGGCCCGAGGCCCCTCCCGCCCCCAGGGTCATCGAAATGCCGGCCGCCCGGGTGAAGGCGGCGGCCGCGTCCGTCGCGGTCCAGGAAGCCGCCGATGTTCCCGGACAGCCGGCCCCGGCCGGCCTTTCACCGTCAAGGCCGATGTCGTTCCGGAAGCCGTTCGTCAGGCCCGACACGTTCGCCACGAGGAAGACCGGCCTCCCGCCCCTGCCGAGAAAGGTCTCCGCGAAGGAGCTCATCGCCAGGCTGCGCGTCGTGCGCGAGGGCGTCGAGACGCACGACCAGATTGTCCAGCGGATGGGCGCGGCGCAGGAACCGCCCGCCGCGGAGGGGGAGGCCCCCGCTCCCGTGGAGGAGTCGCCGGCCGGAAAGGAAGAGGAAGGGCCCGGGGAGGCGGTCGTCGGGCCGGGGGCCGGGGACGTCGAGGAGGAGGCGCCGCCCGCCGCCGGGGAGCCCGCCCCGGACGGGTCGCCCGCCGACGAGAGGACCGGGGCCGGGAAGCTCTGCCCGTCCTGCGGGACGCCCATCTCGGAGAAGAACCGCCTTCTCATGTGCACTGACTGCGGCCGCCAGAACTGCGACACCTGCGGGCGCTACGAGAAGAGCCACCTGAAATCGGACGTCTTCTACGAGTACCAGTTCGACTGGCCGCTGTGCCTCACCTGCTACGAGAAGGCGTACACGATACAGAGGATGCTCGGGCGCGCCTCGGTCTGCTACGGGAACGGCAACTATTCCTACGCGACCTGGTACGCCAACAACGCCCTCTCGCAGGACCCCAGCTCGAGGTACGCCCCGAAGATAAAGGACATCATCGAAAAGATCAACAAGGCCAACAAGGCCGCCGGCGAGCGCGACCGGGAGTGGCGCTTCGCCCGCAAGCAGTTCGCCCGCCAGCCGGCCGAGGACCCGCGGTGGAGGCAGTAACGCCTTGCTATCGGTTATAGGGACGTATTTTTATCATTGGCAAAGGGGACGGACGGGGACGATTGTCTGGCGGCCCAGAAGGCCGCGACATCCGCCGCCGGGTCCGCCGATTCCCGAAGGTCTGGGAAGTATTCCTTGAACTGGAGGGCCCGTCGGTCCAGGATGACCGCGACGCCGCGGTCGCGCTCGCTTCTGATGAGCCGGCCGACGGACTGCTGGAGCCGGCGGGCGGTGGGAGCGCGCACGGTGTAGTCCCAGCCCTTGCCGAAGCGAAGGTCGTAGTAGTACTGGAGGGCCTTCTGCCTCGCCGTGGGTTTTGGATAGGGTATTCCCACCAGGACGGCCACCTCGAGCTCCCGGTCGGGGAAATCGATGCCCTCGCTGATACGGCCGCCTATGACGGAGAGGAGGACGGCGCCCTCCTCGCCCCGCCGGCCCTCCTCCTTGAAGCTTCCGACCGTCTCCAGGAGGTCCTGCTGGCTCAGGCCCCGCTCCTCGACGAATATCTTCCGGCCGATGGACCTCCCGAGGCCCATCTCGACCGAGTGCTCCAGGAGGTCGTGGCTGGGGAAGAACACGGCCGTGTTCCGGCCGGTGGCGCGGCATACGGCGCCGGCCTTCTCCACGATGCCGGAGAACATCTCCTCGTCCATGAGCCTGTCCTCGTACTTCATCGAGACCGCCGGGTCGTAGAGGACGAGCCGGTTCTCCGGCGGGAAGATGCCGGGGAAGGCGCGCATCGACGTCCGGTCGCCGAGCCCCAGCGAGTCGCGGTACTCCTCGAGCGGGGCGAGCGTCCCGGACATGTGCAGGCCGCTCCGGCAGCGGCCGAACGGCTCCGCGGCCAGCCCGGGGTCCATGCAGTAGGCCTCGAGGCGCGGGCCGGGCCCGTCCTTGACCAGCTTGACATAGGCGTCGCTCTCGAGGCCCATCCAGAGCGCCAGGAACGCGCCGACCGAGTGCATGTGGGAGCGCGGGATGCGCCCGCCCTTGCGGCGGCTCTCCCGGACCACCTCGCCGTGGGCGGCGAGATTGGCCACGGCCGTGTCGAGCTTGTTCGAGGTCCAGCGGAACGAGTACATGAGCTCCTCCTCGACGGCGCCCGGCGGGACGATGCCGTCCTCGTCTATGAGGTACTCGTCGCAAAGCTGGGAGATTATCTCCTCCATCCGGGCGCAGAACTCCTGGACGCGCACCTCGTCTTGGAGGTAGAGGCCCCCGAGCTCGGCGGCCTCCTGGCCGGCAAGCTTGAGCGACTGCTGGCCCAGCGAGACCGACTTGAGCGAACGGGCGAACTCGGGCAGGTTGTGCGCCTCGTCGACCACGACCACGAGGTCCTCGAGCGGGCAGTTCATCCAGTCGAGAAGGCGGGCGCGGATGAAAGGGCTCAGGAAATACACGTAGGGCGCCACCACCACGGAGGCGGAGCGCGCCAGGAGCTTGGCCGCCTCGTACGGGCACACGCCGAGCTCCCGGCAGCGGCGGGTCATCTCCTCGACCGTGGGCAGGGTGCGTTCGCACCAGGCCTGGAGCTCCGAGGCCCCGGAGGCCTGGAGGTTTTCGAAGAACGGGCAGCCCGGCGGCTGGCGGCGCCGCACCGATTCCTTGCGGTCGTTGCAAAGGAGCGACAGCTCCTCGGGCGAGGCGCCCCTCCATTCACCCACCGTCTCCAGGAGCAGGCAGGTGCTGTGCCGTCCCTGTATCCCGGTGCCGAGGACCTTGAACCGCGACGAGATGGCCCGGAGCTCCCGGAAGACCTGCACCTGCTGGGAGTTGGTGCGCGTGAGGTAGAGCACGCGCTTTCCAAGGCGCGCCGCGCCGTGGAGGGCCGGCACCAGCGCGCACACCGTCTTCCCGGTGCCGGAGCCCGCCTCCGCCAGCGCCCCGGTGCCGCCCTCGATGGCGGCGGCGAAAAGGCCCATGAGCTCGGCCTGGACGGGCCGGGGCTCGTAGGGGAATATCCCGAGGTGGGGGATCATCCGGTGGCGTATCGCCGGCAGGAAGTATATCCTTTCGGGGGGGTGGGTGAAAACGGGGCGGGGCCGGTGCGCCGCTCCCTCACAGCTTCTCGGGAATGTCCCCGGGGACCTCGTCGGGCGCGCGGGTCCAGACGTCCTCCGGTATCTCCTGGTAGACCGATGCCTCGGCGGGCGCCGCCGACTCGTCTTTTTCCTTCTCGGCCTCGACGAGCGAGGCTATCCGGTCCATCCGGAACAGCCAGTAGTGGATGCGCCACTCCCGCCCGTCGTAAAGCGTCGTCTCCTCCCGCTCCGTCGTCAGGAGGCCGGCGTCCTCGAGCATGTAGAAGGCGTCGCGGTCCTCCGGCTCGAGCACGTTGTCGATGATGCGGTCGCTGTAGCCGAAGAAGTTCATGATGTGCTTGGCCATGTCCCGGGCGGCCGTCTCCTCCATTCCCCTGCGGTCGATGCTGTTCTTGATCGCCTTGGTGAGGCCCTCGACCGAGAGCAGATGGCCGGAGCATTGCAGATTTTCAGGGCCGTTCATTGGCACCTTTCCCCCTTTTTTTCCTTGGTAAAAATGTATATGCACGGGGGTATGATATAAACATTTTGGTCTTTACCCGTTCTTAGAATCCGGTATACAACCGCTGCGTGAGCCTCGCTGGCAGGCCGCTTGCTGACACGCCGCCCGCCACGGGCCCCGGGTCGTATTCCACCCTGTGCAGCCGGGCCTCCAGGGCGGCTGTCTCCAGCGTCGCGAACGCCGCACGGGGGTCTCCGTCCCGCGGCTGTCCGACCGAGCCGGGGTTGATGACGAGGAGCCGGCCGAAGCGGCCCTGCCACTGGACATGGGTGTGGCCCATGATAAGGACCTCCGCGTCAAGCTCGCCGAAGGGCCAGGCGTCCGCCGACAGTGGAAAAACATACTCGTCGTCGTCCCGGGGACTTCCGTGGACCAGCAGCATCCGCCGGCCCCCGAGCTCCAGCCGGTCCCGCGGCGGGAGGCGCCGGAGCCCGTCTAGTGAGGCTTTCGTCAGTTTACGCGCCGTCCAGCGCGCGGCCTCGGCGGCCAGAGGGTTCAACCCGGAGAAATCGCCGCTCGCGATGGCCCGCTCGTGGTTCCCGGCGATGGAATGGATGCCGGCCTTTCCGGCGAGCTCGACCACCTCGTTGGGGAACGTGTAGTAGCCGACCAGGTCCCCGGCGCAGATGAGGCGCGACGCCCCCAGCCGCTTCATTTCGGCAAGCACGGCCCGCAGGGCCGGGAGGTTGGAGTGGATGTCGGAAACTATCCCGGCGAGCACGGAAAATGAAACGACGCGCTAGCTTAAAGTCTCTTTGATTAGCCGGCTTGCGGTCTCGGCGCTCGCAAGGAGCTCCTCGACGCCCCCCCGGCCCTCCTTGAGGATGACCAGGATCGCCTTGGCGCCGGCGTCGACCGCCACCAGGACGCAGTCGTGGCCCTCGACCACGATCCGGTCCGGGCCGGATTTGTTGAACTCGGACAGGGCGGCGGCGGCGGCGCCGCTCATGGTCGCCCCCATCGCCGCGAAGGTCTCGGTGTGGGCCTCCTCGGAGGCGCTGGCGGTGATGACGATCCCGCCCCGGCTGACCAGCACCGAACCGATGATGTTCGGGAGCTGGCGCAGCTCCCGGACTATCCGCTCGAGCTGCTCGGCCTTTGCCACCATTATTTCCTGCAACGGAGTTCGTGGCTTATATGGTTATTGGTCTTTTTATTGTCGGAAATTGAGACTGCGTTCGAATAACGGTGCGAGGGTGGAGGGGTGCAAGGGGGAACGGGTGGAAGGGTGGAAGGAGAACGGACGGCGGGGCGGGGCTTTTACCACCCCCGTCACCCTTTCACCCTTTCACCCTTCCACCCTTCCACCCTCGGACCGGATTATAAAAAGGTGTGCCGAGGGAGGGAGTCGAACCCCCAGGAAACGGATCTGCAGTCCGTCACATTAGCCGCTCTGTCACCTCGGCCCGGCCATACCTGATTGGGGGCGCGTGATTTGAATATTTCGTGTGCTGCCGGGATCCGTGAACCGGGAACCGTGATGCGGGACGGCCCGGGGGAGGCGGGAGCCCGAAGAAGCGGCGTCCGTGGCGCCCGGCCCACGGTTCACGGTTCACGGTTCACGGAACCTCCGCCAATCCCTTTATATCCCGGTTTGAATATTCCATTTTCCCCCGGAAAGGGGCGTCGGGAGGGGGGTGGATGAACCTCGGAAGGCGCTTGGTGATAGCCATCGGCGGCAACGCCATTCTCGCCGACGGCCAGAAAGGCACGAGCGAGGAGCAGCGGGCGAATCTCGAGACGGCCTGCGCCTCCATCGCGCCGCTGCTCCGGCCCGGCGTCAACGCGGTCATCACCCACGGCAACGGGCCCCAGGTCGGGAACATCCTCGTCCAGAACGAGGCCGCCCGGGCCGAAGTCCCGCCCCAGCCGCTGGACGTGTGCGGCGCCCAGTCCCAGGGGAGCCTGGGCTACCTCATCCAGCAGACCCTGGCCAGGGTGCTCGCCCGGCGAAAGGCGGGCCGCGAGGTGGTCGCCCTCGTGACGCAGACGGTGGTCTCCCCCGATGACCCGGCGTTCCGGGCGCCGGCCAAGCCGGTCGGCCCCTATTACAGGGAGGCGGAGGCGCAGGAGCTCTCGCGGGACAAGGGCTGGACGATGAAGGAGGTCGCCAAGCGCCGGTGGCGGCGCGTGGTGGCCTCGCCCGAGCCGCTCGAGATAGTCGAGCGGGCGATGATACGCAAGCTCATGCGCCAGGGCACCGTGGTGATCGCGGCCGGCGGGGGGGGCATACCTGTCACGAGGAGCGGCGGCGAGCTCTCCGGCATCGAGGCCGTGATAGACAAGGACCTCGCCTCCGCGACCCTGGCCCGCGACGTCGGCGCAGACACGCTCATCATCCTCACCGACATCGAGAAGGTGGCGCTGGACTTCGGAAAGCCCGGGGAGAGGCAGCTGGACCGGCTGACCGTCACGGAGGCGAAAAAGCATCTCGCCGAGGGCCAGTTCCCGCCCGGCAGCATGGGGCCCAAGATAGAGGCGGCCATCCGGTTCCTCTCGCCCCGTGCGGAGGCCTCCCTGGACTCGTTCCTGGAGGCCGGGGCAAAGCCCCCGCGCTCCCAGCTCAAGGTAATAATCACATCGCTCGGAGGCGCTCCCGAGGCCGCCCGCGGGAAGACCGGCACGGTCGTGACGCCCGACTAGGACAAGGGACGTGAAGGGACGTTCGTTGCTATTGATAAAAAGGGACGTAAGGGACGTAAGGGTCTGTGCAATTTTTGAAACGCCCAGCCTGGGCGGCCGCCATCCTTACGTCCCTTTTCTCCAATTTCAACGAACGTCCCTTACGTCCCTTGCGTCCCTTGCGCCCCCTCGTCCTCCCCCTTCCACCCTTCCACCCTTCATGCCCTTCCACCCTTCCCCGATAGTATAAATATCCCCTGTCCTCCATATGGGTACGAAGGAACCGGAATGCCCAGGGACGAGGAAGGAGGGGAGCTTGCAGCGGTGCCCGGCGAGGGCGGCGAGGAGTTCCGGGTCCGCCTGCCGCGCCGAGGCGAGGGCGAGCTTTTCGGCATCGCCGACATGCTGCTTGGCGCCTCGCGCATAAAGGTCATGTGCGCCGACGGAAAGACGCGCATGGCCCGCATCCCCGGGAAGATGAAGAAGCGGATGTGGATCAGGGAAGGGGACCTGGTCATCATCCGGCCCTGGAAGTTCCAGGACGAAAAGTCGGACGTCATCTGGCGGTACACGAAGACGCAGGCCAGCTACCTGAGCCGGCGCAAGCTGCTCCCCAAGGAAATCGACATATTCTGAGCGGGGTTCCCCGGGATGGCCTATGCAATCCAGAATACTTGAATTCCTCGAAGCCCGCGTGGACGCCCTCAAGCACCGCGACAAGGACCAAGACGAGATGCGGCGCACCGGCTCCGAGATATTCGACGAGCGTACGCTCATGGTGCTCTACAAGCTCCTGAGCGACGGGCTCTTCGACACGCTGGAGTTCCCCATCTCAACCGGCAAGGAGGCCAACGTCTTCCGCGGCACCCGGGGCGACCGCTTCGTCGCCGTGAAGATCTACCGGGTCGCCACCGCCACGTTCAAGACCTTCGGCAAGTACATAATCGGCGACCCGCGCTTTAGGAGCATCGGCAGGGACCACCGGGGCCTCATCGGCCTCTGGGCCCAGAAGGAGTACAAGAACCTGGCCCGGCTCAGGGAGGCCGGCATACGCGTCCCCGAGCCCCTCGCCTGCCGCGAGCACGTGCTGGTGATGGAGTACATCGGCCAGCCGGACGCGGCCGCCCCGATGCTCCGGGACGCGGGATTGGGCCCTGACGCCCTCGAGAGGGTGCAGCGCGATGTCCTCTCGTTCTTCGACCAAAGCCACAACCGCGCCGGCCTGGTCCACGGCGACCTGAGCGAGTACAACATCCTGATCAACGGGAAGAAGACCGTGTTCATCGACCTGGCGCAGGCCGTCCTGCTGGAGCACCCGATGGCGCAGGAGCTCTTCGAGCGGGATCTCCGGAACATGGCCGCCTGGTTCAGGCGCAGGGGCCTCCCGTTCGACTGGAAGGTCGTCCAGAACCAGGTGCTCTCCAGGGCGCGGAGGCTTTCGGCCGGAAGGGAGAAGCCGGGCCGGGGGCCCGCCGGCGTGAGGCGCCGCCGGGACGAGGAGGAGTGAGCATGGAGCATTTCCTGAAAATTCCCAGGGACCGCATAGGTGCGATGATAGGCCCGGCCGGCAAGGTCAAGCGCGACATAGAGAAAAGGACCGGGATAGACCTCGACGTCGATTCCGAGACCGGCGAGGTCACGATCCACTACGACAACGCCAGGGACCCGGCGATGGTCCTCAAGATGAACGACTTCGTCCGGGCCGTGGGCCGCGGCTTTTCGCCCGAGAGGGCCTACCGGCTCTTCAAGGACGACCAGTACTTCGCGGTCCTGGACATCCAGGACTACGTCGGCAAGAGGATCGAACACGTCCGCCGCATGCGGGCGCGGGTCATCGGCACGGGGGGCAAGACCCGGCGCGTCATCGAGGAGCTGAGCGAGGCCGAGCTTTCCATCTACGGCGACACGGTGGCCATAATCGGCGACGCCGTGGCCCTGGACATCGCCAAGACGGCCGTGGACATGATCCTCAACGGCTCGGAGCACTCCGCCGTCTATTCCTACCTCGAGCACACCCGGCGCGAGCGCCGGCTCTCCGAGCTCAGGCCTCCCGAGGACAGGGAAAAGCCCAGGGACGAAAGTGAAGGGTGAAGGTTGCAGGGGGAAGCGGGAGGGCGTCCCTTCACCCTTCTCCCTTCACCCTGCGACGATCGTTACGAGAAGCTGGGCGGGATGATCACGACGAAATAGCGGGCCTTCCTCTTTCCCGGGTTGCGCAGGGTATGAGGCACGTCGGCGGTGTGCCACAGGCAGTCGCCCTTCTTGAGGAGGTACTTTTTTCCGCCGATGTCGACCTCGAGCGCTCCTTCTAGTATGTATCGAATCTCCTCGCCCGGGTGGGAATAGGCCTCGCCCCAGTCGGTCCCGGGCTCCACCGTGACGAGCAGCCCCTCCATGCTGTCCGACCTGGCCAGCACCTCCACCTTCTTTCCGGCGGCCTCCGCCGGCGGTCTCCTGCCGGCCGCTCCGTTCCCCTTCATCCTGCACTTCTCCGGGCGGTGAATGGGCCGGCCGAATAAAAAATGTTCCCACCCGTACCATAAACTATATGAATGGTCCATCAGCTTATTCTCTTCAGGGAGTGCGTTTGTGAAAGGCGCGCTGATGCTGGCCGTCCTGTCCTGCCTTGTCCTGCAGGCCGGGGCATCCGGCGCGCTGGCGCCGGAGCGCGGCGTTTCGCCGCCGGGCGCCCGGGACGGCCCGTCGTTCGTATGGCCTCCGTGGTCCCGGGACTCCGACGGCAACCGGCTGGACGACGAGCTGGATTTCTGGATCTCGGAGCCCTCCCGGGAAAGCTTTCCGGTCGTGGTCTGCTACGACCGCATGCCCGGCGCCGCCGGGGCGCGCTCGCTGGAGGCCCTGGGAGCGGCGGTGGATTTCACCTCGCGCTGGCTGCCCTGCCTGGCGGCGTCATTGCCTCGGGATTCCGTGGGGGCCGCCCTGCTCCTTCCCGGCGTCGTCCGCATCGAGGCCGCCGTCCCGCTGAAGGCGGCGCTGGACACCTCCCTGCCGTCGATAGGGGTGGACCGGGCCTGGCAGAGGACCGGCCTGCGCGGCAGCGGTGTCACCATCTGCGTCATCGACTCGGGCATCGATGCCAACCACACCTCGCTCGACGACCTCGACGACCTAAACACCACCAAGGACCCCAAGGTGGTGGCCTTCTACGACGCCGCCGACTCGCCCGAGGCCACGGACGGCTCCACGAGGCCGTTCGACCCGGACGGCCACGGGACGCACGTGGCCGCGATAGCCGCGGGGACCGGCCAGGGGACCCCCGACCTCAGGTACACCGGCGTCGCCCCGGGCGCGCGGCTCGTGGGCGTCAAGATCCTCCAAAACGGCTCCACCAGCATGTCCATGGACGATGCCCTGCGGGGCATCGAGTGGGCCATCTCGAACAAGGACAGGTACGGCATCCGCGTGCTGAGCATGTCGTTCGGCGCGCAGTTCCTGGCGCCGGGGATAACGAACGACGGCTCCTCCGCGATGAGCCAGCTCTGCGACCGGGCCGTGGCCGCCGGGCTGGTCTGCGTGGCCGCGGCCGGCAACAACGGGCCCCTGAAGCGCTCCATCACGCCGCCCGGGGACGCCATCGACGTCATCACCGTCGGCAATGTCCGGGACGACCACAGCCTCAACCCCTCATCGTCGCGCGGCCCCGTCGGCCGGTTGACGGGCAGCTACATCAAGCCGGACGTGTGCGGCCCGGGGACGGACGTCTACTCGGCCGAGGCGAACTCCGGCGACAAGTTCACGACGAAAACGGGGACCAGCATGGCCTGCCCCCACATCGCCGGGCTGGCCGCGCTGATGCTCCAGGCGTCATCGGGGCTCCGGCCCCAGGACATAAAGGACCTCCTCCACACCACCGCCGAGCCGGCGAAGAGCTTCCCCTGGCAATCGTCGCCCAACAACGACTACGGCTGGGGCGTCGTGGACGCCCTGGCGGCCGTGGAGAACTGCACGAGCGGCACCCTGCCGCCGGTGGTGTACATCAACCCGCTGGAGAGGGCCAACGGCACCGTCCTCGTGAAGGGCACCGCCGCCTCGGCGCGCGGGACCGTGGAGGCGGTCGAGGTGCGGATAGACTCCGGGCCTTTCGCGCCCGCCTCGGGGACCGCCAACTGGAGCTACTCCTGGAACACCACGGGCCACCCCAACGGCCCCCACACGGTCACCGCCCGGGCGTTCGACGGCGAGCTCTATTCCTACGAGTACCGGCTGGTGGTCACCGTGGACAACCTGTACATCCAGATCTCGCCTCCAAATTCACCCGAGGTCAGCGGGGAATGGACCGTCTCCGGGACGGCCGACGGCCTGGAGGTCAGGTTGGTCGAGGTGAGGATAGACGGCCAGGGCTGGGAGCCGGCAAGCGACCTCTCCGGCTCGGGGTGGCGCTCCTGGCAGTACACCGTCAACACCACGAAGCTCCCGAACGGCAGGCACCGGCTGGAGGCCCGGGCCTACGACGGCTCCAGATACTCGCCGCTCGCGGACCTGGAGTTCCAGGTGAAAAACAAGGTCCCCGCCTCTCCGGGCCCGGCCGGCATGATCGGCGGCTTCGGGGCGCTCGCCGCCGGGGCGGCGGCCGCGCTGGCCCTGGCCGGCGCCCGCCGGAGGCGCCGCTCCCGTCCCGCACCGCCGCATTGATATGACGATTAGAAGAGCATTCCACAACGCTCTTATTTATCTAGAGGCCTAACCATATCACGGATTGATGCCGAGGGCCCCCATGCGAGGTCCCATGCCATCGCGCAAGCTGCTCCGGCTGGCCATCGCGCTGCTCCTGGCAGCCCCGCTGCCGCTGGCCTTCCCGGCGCCTGCGGAGGCCCTGCCGCCCTTCGGGATCGGCGACTGGCAGGTGACCGGGGCCGAGACGCTCATCGATTCGGGCGTCATTCTGGACGGGAACCTCACGGTGGCGGCGGGGGGCTCGCTCACCCTGGTCAACTCCACGCTCCAGCTCCTCCCCGGCCCGCACGAGGTCCGCGTCCTCGCCGGCGGGGAGCTCCGGGTGCTTTCGGGCTCGTCGGTCGGCTCCTTCGACACCACCGAGAAAGACCGGTACCGCGCCGGGTTCCGGGTGGAGGAGGGCGCCCGGGCCGAGTTCCGCAACTCCACGTTCAACGCCATCGGGATAATCTACCGCTGGGCTGGCTCAACGATGTTCGGCGGGGTGTGCGTCTACACCGACAACGCCGTGATAGACAACTGCACCTTCGCCGGCAACTACATCGGCCTGACGGTCTTCGGCGACTGCGACCTGACCGGCTGTCGCTTCGAGAACAACACCCGGATGGGTGCCGCCACCTACGGCGGTTCGACGGCCTTTTCGCTTTGCTCGTTCGAGCGCAACTTCTACGGCGTGGTCGCCTACCGTGGCAGCGCCGATTTCACCGAATGCGATTTCAACGACAACGCCGTCGGCGCCGCCGCCGACAGCATCCTCGCCCGGTTCACCCGGTGCGGGTTCCTGCGCAACGTCCGCACGGGGCTCTACGTCTCCCCGGAGCAGGGCTTGAACCCCGTGCCCGGCGCCTCCGAGGTCTTCGTCGACGACTGCCTCTTCGAGGGGAACCGCTGGGGGATAAACGGCACCTTCTTCTGGACGGACGAGGGCGGCGGCATCCATCCCCTGGAGCACAACCTGTACATGACGAACTCGGATTTCCGCGACAACACGGACAACGGCTTCCAGTGGGACCGCTTCATACCCGACGGGAACTTCCGGCGCAGCCTCAGCCGCTGGACCGTCCGGGGGAGCTCGGAGGTTCAGAACAACACCGTCCATTTCAAGGGCAACATCTCCGTGGAGGGCGGTCTCGAGGTCCGGTCCTCCATGTTCAAAATCGACTCGGAGGGGCCCGGCTGGCAGGACCTCACGGTCAGGGAAGGCGGACGGCTGGCATTCCTGGAGAACTCGACCCTGATGGCGGCGACCAGGGACCAGTTCGGGCTCTTCTGCAGGCCCGGCTCCGCATTCGTCCTGGACCGTTCGGTGCTGCGGGGCTGCGGCTGGGACGCGGGCGTCCCCTCGCGCGCCGGCCCCTTCATCGAGACCGCGGACGCCCGCATAAGCCGCTCCACCATCAAGTGGTGCCCCACGGCGCTGGTGTTCAGCGGGGCCCGGGGCGCGCTCGTCGAGGACTGCGCCCTGCGGGGCAACCTCACCGACCTTGGCCTGGCCGCCTCGACGGTGACGCTCCAAAACTGCACCCTGGGCGCGCCCTCGATATCCCAAAGCCGCCTGGCGGAGGGCTCGCTTCTCGACAGCATAAACTCCACCGTGGAACGCTCCCGGGTGGAGTTCGGCGACAACCGGAGCCGGGTCAACATCTCCTGGCATCTTGACGTCCGGGCCGTGTGGTCCGACGGCCGGCCGGTCCCCGGCGCAAGATTCTGCGCCACGGATTCGCGGGGGGCCCTGGCGGTCGACACCACCCTGGACGCCGGCGGCAGGGCGGCCGGGCTGGTGCTCCAGGAGACGACCTTCACCCTCGCAGGGTCCGACGAGCTCACGCCCCATCACCTGACCTGCGCCCGCGGGCCGGTGCTCAACGGGACGGATATCCTCATGGACGCCAGCCGGCGCCTGGAGCTCGTCTTGGCGGATTCGGAGCCGCCCTCCCTCTCCGTGACCTCGCCGTCGCCGGGCTCGCACGAGAGGACGCGCCCCGTGAGGCTCTCCGGGCGGGCGCAGGACAATCTGGCGCTCTCGAGAGTGGCGGTGGTGCTGGACGGCTGGCGCCGGAACCTGGTGTACCAGGACGCCGGCGGCTCGCAGTGGCAGGTGGACTGGAACTTCACGGTGGAGCTCGCGGAGGGCTACCACACCCTGGAGGCGGAGGCCGTCGACACCAGCGGCAACCGGGCGACGCGCTCGTTCTCGTTCGATTTGGACGTCTCGCCCCCGAAGGTGCTCATAACCTGGCCCCCAGACGGCCTGCTCACCGGCGACCCGGAGGTCGACGTCGCCGGCATGGCGGAGGCGCGCTCCGAGGTCAGCGTGAACGGCGTCCCGGCCCGGACGGCGGGCGGCACCTTCAGCGCGCGAATCCGCCTCTTTGAGGGGGAGAACCTAGTGACCGCCACGGCCACGGACGAGGCCGGCAACCAGAACCGGAGCTCCATAACCGTCCGGCTGGACACCCTCCCGCCGGCGCTCGAGGTGCTGTTTACGCCGGATGCGCCGGCCGTCCGGGACCCCCAGGTGGGCATCCGGGGGACGATGGAGTTCGGCGCCGCGGTGTCGGTCAACGGCCGACGGGTGGTGCTCCCGGGCCTCTCCGGGGACTTCAGCACGCTATTCTTCCTCTCGCCGGGGAACAACACCATCCGGGTGGAGGCCGTCGACGCCGCCGGCAACGTCAACACGGTGGAGAGGCGGTTCGTGCTGGACACTGTGCCCCCGGCGTTCCAGGTGCTCTTTCCCCCAGACAGGCTCCTCACGCGGGAGGAGACGCTGGAGATAATGCTGGTGGCGGAGGCCGGGACCGACATGACGGCGGGCAACCTGTCCCGTAAGGTCCCCGGCGAGGCCGGGCGGATGGTCAACTGGAGCCTCCTGGTCCGGCTGGCCGAGGGCCAAAACGACCTTCGCCTCATCTGCCGCGACGCCGCCGGGAACTCGTTCAGCGCGTCCCGCCTTGTGACGCTTGACACCACGCCGCCGCCGCTTGCGCTCTCGTCGCCGGAGGACGGCGCCGGCCTGCAGAAGGATTCGGTGTATGTCGTCGGCGAGACCGGCCCGGACGCCGCCGTGACCGTGAACGGCGTGGGCACCGAGGTGGGCGCCGGCGGTTCGTTCAGCGCCGAGCTGAAGCTCGGCGCCGGCCGCAACCGCATCGTGGTGCAGGCCGTCGACCCGGCGGGCAATGTCAACGAGACCACGCTGAACGTGACGCGCCTTCCGGCGAGGGGCGACACGACCGTGGTGGGCAGCGCCGGCCCCGACTGGCCATTCTGGGGCTTCCTGGCCGCCGCCGCCATCAGCGTTTCGGGCGAGGGCTGGTGGCTCTGGCGCCGCCAGTCTCTCCGCGCCCTTCACCCTTCACCCTTCCCCCTTCACACTGCGCAAACCGCGACCCGGGGGGTGCGCTGAACGCGCCCGGCCGCCTGCGCCCTGCTGGTGCTCTGGCTTGTCGCGCCGGGCCTCCCGGCCCAGCCCGCCACGGGCGGCGCGCCGCCGTTCGGCGCCGGGGACTGGACCGTCACCGGCGACGAGACCTTCGCCGACCGGTCCATCATCCTGGCGGGCAACCTGCTCGTGATGCCAGGCGGGTCGCTCACGCTGTCCAACGCCTCGCTGAGCGTTTTCTCGTCCAAACCGGAGGAGCACGGGATACGCGTCCGAAGCGGGGGGACGCTCCGGGTGGTGGACGGCTCCATGATCGGCGCGTTCGAACCGGTCAATACGTTCGGGTTCTGGCTGGACGAGGATTCCACGGTCGTCTTCGAAAACTCGACCTTCATCGCCTGCGGCATCCGGTACCGGGAGTCCAATTTCCAGATCTCGGGGGGAATCATCAGCCGGACCCACAAGCTCTCGGTCGAAAACTGCACCTTCTCCGGCGCCCACATCGCGCTGACCACCTACGCGCCCGTGCGCTTCGGCGGCACCGCCTTCACCGTGAACTACATCGGCGTCCTCGGCATCTCCACCGGCCTGGACTTCACCGGTTGCTCGTTTTGGGGGAACACGCTCGCCGGTGTCTGGGCCTACGATTGCCGCCCGGTATCCGACGGCCGGGCGGGGTTTTCCAACTGCACCTTCATCAACAACTCGATAGGCATCGCCTCCGACCAGTCCCTCTGCGACATCCGCGGCTGCGCTTTCGCCCGGCACAGCGGGGACGCCCTCTGGGCCTCGGCGCTGATGCACTGGTACATGGACCCTTCCACGTTCCTGGTCGAGGACTGCCTCTTCGAGGACAACGCCATCGGCATCGGGCACTACCCGGACGTCGGTTCCAACACGCTTCGGATGGTCAACTGCGCGTTCCTGGACAACTCGCTCGCGCTGGACTGGGAGAACGCCGGGGACACCGGCAACCCGCCCCGCGGCGTTTCGAGCTGGAACATTACCCGCCCCTGCCTGGCCCAAAACAACCGGTTCCTCCTCAACGGCAACATCAACATCGAGGGCGGCGGCGCCCTGGACCTCGCCGGTTCGAACCTGACCTTCGACAGCGATTTCGACGGCGAAAGCGGCCTGCAGGTCGAGGGGGGCGGGCTGGCGGAGCTCTCCAACGGGACCCTTTTGCGCGCCGGCTGGGGTTCGAGGCCATACTACCTGAGATGCCTGCCCGGCTCGGCATTCCGGATGAACGACACGGTGCTCCGGGACTGCGGCTGGGACCAGCTGTCCTCCCTGGGCGCCGGGCCGCTCTTCGACGGGGCCTCGGTCCGCATCGGCTCCTCGACCATAGACTACAACCCCGTGGCGCTCCGGTTCAACGGTACCCGGGGCGCCGAGGTCGACGGCTGCCGCATCCGCGGCCTCGAGTGGGCGCTCGGGCTTGACGATTCCTCGGCGGAGTTTCGCAACTGCTCCCTGGATTCGGCCTGGGGCCCGTCGGCGTGGCTTTCCAACGGCTCCCGGCTCGAGTGCATCAATTCCACCATCGACCGCGGCCCCGTCCGGTTCGACGACAACGAAAGCCGCCTCAACCTGAGCTGGTACCTGGACGTCCGGGCCCGGTGGGCCGACGGCTCGCCGGCCGCCGGGGCGGTCGTGTCCGTTGCGGACCGGTCGGGCGCCGGGGCCGCCCGGGAAACGCTGGGCGCCGACGGAAGGCTCGTGGGCCTCGTGCTCCGCGAGGCCTCCATCGGACTGCCTGAGGCGCTCAATTTCACGCCGCACGAGGTCAACTGCTCGTACGGGCCCGTTTGCAACCGGACCCTGCAGAGGATGGACCGGAGCCGTTCCCTCGACATCGTGCTCGAGGACCGCGATGCCCCCTCCGTCGAGATAGCCTACCCCGGGCCGGACGGGTTCCTGGGCTCCGGCGCCGTGGTCGTGAACGGCACCGCCTCGGACAACCTCGGCGTCGCCAGGCTGGAGCTCGTTGTCGACGGCTTCCGGCGGGTGGTGCCCGAACAGGCGGGCGGGCCCTTCCAGCCGAAGGTCTGGTGGGACGCCACGCTGGCCCTGCCCGAGGGGCCGCACAACGTCGAGGCCCGGGCCTTCGACCGGGCCGGCAACTCCGCCTCCGCCTCCGTCTCGTTCACGGTGGACTGGTCGGCTCCGCGCATCCGGATAGCCAGCCCTTCCGACGGTTTCCTCACGAACCGCTCGCTGGTCGCCGTGTCGGGCTACATGGAGCCGGGCGCCCGCGTGCTCCTGGACGGCAACGAGGTCAGGACCGAGCGCGACACCTTCGGGGGCACGGTGGTGCTCGCCGAGGGGGAGAACCTCGTGACGGCCACGGCCCTCGACCGGGCCGGCAATTCCAACGAAAGCTCGGTCCGGGTGCGGCTCGACACGGGGCCCCCGGCGCTCGAGGTGCTCTGGCCGCCCGAGGGCCACCGCACCAACGTGCCGATGGTGGCGGTGAACGGCACCATGGAGCCGGGCGCCTCGGTCACCATCAACGGACGGCTGGTGGTGTTTGCCGGGGAATTTGGGACATTCTCGACGGCGGTCGCCCTGCCCCGCGAGACCAACCTCATCGTGGTGGACGCCGCCGACCCGGCGGGGAACCACAACGTCACCTTCCGGACCGTGGCGGTGGACACGCGCCCGCCGATGCTGCAAATCGAATCGCCCCCGGAGGGCGCGCTCTTCAACCGCACGGAGGTCTGGCTCACCGGCCTCGCCGAGGGAGGCGCCCTGCTCTCGGTGGACGGATGCCTGACGCGCCTTTCGGGCGGGCCGGGCGCCCCGGTCCGTTTCTCCGCGGCCCTCCGGCTCCTGGAGGGCCACAACACCATCATCGTCAGCGCCGCCGACGCCGCCGGGAACCTCAATTACACGGCCAGGCACGTCCTCGTGGACACGCTCCCCCCGGCGCTGGCGATCTCGTCGCCGGCGGACGGCTCTCGCACGAGCCGGACCGCCGTCTACATCATCGGCGAATCGGAGCCCGGGGCCCTTCTCACCATCAATTCCCGGCCGGTGCCGGTGGGGCAGACGGGCTCGTTCAGCCTGGAGGTCCGGCTGGCCTCTGGCCTCAACCGGTTCACCGTGCGCTCGTCGGACGATGCGGGCAACACCAACGAAACCGCATTCGTGGTCCAGCGGCTCGCCGCCGCCGGCGATGAGATAGTGACGGCCGAGGCCGGGCCGGACTGGCCTTTTGCCGGGTTCGTCCTGCTCGCGGCCGCCGTCTGCGCCGCCGACGGGTACCTTGCATCACGGCACTTGGGAAGAAGAAGGGGTGGATGAAATGGACAGGGTCTTTTCGGTCTCGGCCTGCCTGGCATTCCTGGGATTGGCGGTCCTGGTCCTCTTCTTCACCGGCGGCGCCGGGGCCACGAACGACCCGCCCCCTTCCGGGGGGCCCGTGACCGGGGACTGGACGGTGACGGACACCCGGGCCTACAACGGGGTCTCCATAACGCTCTCCGGGAACCTCCTCGTGGAGAACGGCGGCATCCTCGTGCTGGACGGCGCCCGGCTGGTGATGGACGCGTCCAGCCAGGGACAGTACGGGATAGAGGTCCGTCCGGGCGGCCGGCTGGTCATGCAAAACGGGGCCAACCTGACCTCGAGCCTGGCCGCCTACCATTTCAAGGTGCTCGCCGGCGGCTCGGCCAACATCAGCGACAGCGAGCTCCGCCGGTGCGGATGGGACTGGGGCCTGGATGGCGAGACGGCCGGCATGTTCATCGCATCGGACGGCTGCACGATGGCGCGCACGCTCGTCTCGGGCGGATACTACGGCGTGGTGGTGCGGGGCGCCTCGCCGGCGTTCTCCCGGTGCGTCTTTTCGGGGAACTCGTACGGCTCGGCGCTGGTAAATTCCTCCTCCCGGTTCGACAGCTGCACGTTCACCTACAACACGAACGGCGCCAACCTGGAGAACTGCTCCGGCATTTTCACCGGCTGCACGTTCGCCCAGAACACCGGCTTCGGCCTGCTCGCCTACCGGTCGTCGGCCGCGTTCTCGGCCTGCGGCTTCATCTCCAACCCGTCCGGCAACTGCGTGCTCATGGGCTCTGAAGCGTCGTTTCTCAACTGCACCTTCCGCGACGGGGCCTACGGGGCCTACGTCACGCAGGGGCGGCCGTCGTTTTCGGGCTGCCAGGTTTCAGGGAACAGGTACGGGATGTACTTCTACAAGAGCTCCGCCGCCGTCAACGACAGCACCTTTGCCCGCAACAGCTGGTACGGCGTCTCCTGCTACTTCGGGGAGCCCGCGCTCGAGCGGTGCAGCATCTCCCGCACCGGCTGGTCGGACGTCGACGGCGTCGCCTACGGCACCGGGGTGGGCGCCTTCTCGTCCAATTTCTCCATCTCGGGGGGCAGCGTGAGCCACAACTACCAGGGCGTCGAGTGCCGCTACGGCTCTCCGCGCCTTTCGGGCGTGGAGTTCTCCGACAACGACCTCTCCGCCTGGGGCTACCAGACCGCGATGAGGTTCACCTCCTGCAACTTCACCCGGGCCCGGACCTACGGGGCCCAGCTCCAGTTCTTCTGCGGCGGGTACTTCGAGGGCTGCCGGTTCCAAGACAGCCTCTTCGGGGCCTACCTTGACTATTACAGCTCGACCGCCGTCCTCAACTCGACCTTCACCGGGTGCCGGTGGGCCCTCAAGCTCGAGACCTGCGGCGATGACACGGACGTCCGGGGCTGCCTGTTCGACAAAAACGGCGTCGGCGGCTACATCGTCGGCTCCTCATCGAGGATCGTCTCCAACCGCTTCGGGGGGAACCTCAACGGGTCGATGATGTGCTTCGGCTCCAAGATGACGGTCGCGGGCAACACCTTCTCCTCCTGCGAGGCGGACGCCCTCCAGCTCAACGACTGCGGCGGCCTGGTCGACGGGAACACGTTCGTTTCCAACAACGCCACCGGGGTGTACTGCCTGGATTCCCGGACGGAGATCTCCAACAACACCTTCAAATCGAACGGCGGCTCCGGCATCCACATCACCGGGAAGAAGGCCGACCCGAACGTGCACGACAACACGTTCGGCGCCAACGCGCTGGGGGTGGCATTCACGAAGCAGTCGTCGGGGTCGGTCCACCACAACATGCTCATCGGGAACGCCCAGGCGGGCATCACGTTCGCCGCCTCCACGGGGGACATCCACTGCAACACGGTGGCCGGGAGCGCGCGGGGGATATCCTGCGACGCCGGCTCGTCGCCCTCGATACGGGGCAACTCGATACTCGCCAACGAGGGCGGGGTGGTGTGCCACTCCTCGTCGAACGCCGCCATCCAGGGCAACGACCTCCGGGAGAACACCCGCTTCGGAATCGAGGCGGTGGACGCCTGGCCCTCCATCACCGGCAACACCATCGCGGGCAGCCGGGACGGGATACGCGTCCAGTCGTCGGGCTCCCGGGCCGTGGAGATCTCGGGCAACCTCATAATGAACAACACCGACGGCGTGTGGGCGGAGAACGCCCTCCTGGAGGTGCGGGACTGCAACTTCACGGGCAACACGGACGCCGGCATCCTGGCTTCCGGCACCGGGCTCCTGGCCAGCCGGTGCACCTTCCTGGGGAACGAGGACGGGATGTGCCCGTCGGGGGGCGCCGCCACCGCGGAGGACTGCGAGTTCATCCAAAACAACAACTCGGGCATCCTGGCCGAGCAGTCGGCCGTCCTCGTCCGCGGCTGCTTCTTCTTCCAAAACACCGACGGCGTGATGGACCTTGGCAACTCCACGCTGGACGTGTTCGACGGCGTCTACGAGCAGAACGCCGCCTACGCCCTCTACTGGTCGGACACCACGACCGGGGACTGGCGGGTGGAGGGCGCCTCGAGCTCATTGGACGACCGGTTCCGCCTGGCGGGCAGCCTCACCGTGTCCGGCGGGGGCTCCCTCCGGCTGGTCAACGCCACGGTGTTCATGCTCCTGGAGCGGCCGGGAGAGCACTCAATCGAGGTGCAGAACGGCGGGCGGCTGGAGATCCTCCAGGGCTCCCTGGTGACGGCCGCGACCGGGTCCGAGAGGTACGGCTTCAGCGTCGAATCCGGCGGCAACCTCACGTTCACGGACGGGACGCTCGAGCAATGCGGCCGGCGGATGGGAGGGAACCTGGCCGGCGCCGGGCTGACCCTGATGAGCTCCCAGGTGCTCCTGCGCGGCGTGACCTTCCGTGACTGCGACCACGGGCTGATAGCCAGCGGGATAACCGCCAGGTTCCAGTACCTGACGTTCATCGTTTGCGAGCTGCCGGTCCTGGCCGTGGCGTCCGAGCTCCGCATCGACAACAGCACCATCTATTCCAGGGAGGGGGCCGTCTGGGACCTCGAGCTCCAGCAGGCCGCACGCGTCATGCTCGTCAACACCACCGTGAAGAACGGCCTGGACCGGCCCTCCGCGAACCTCGCGGGGCCGGGGTGCGAGCTCTCGGTCTACTGGTACCTGTGGGTGAACGTCGCCTGGCAGAACAAGGTGGTGGCCCCCCGCGCCCAGATAACGCTTGAGAGCGCCGCCGGGGGCCGGGAGCTTGCGGGCCTCACGGACGAGAAGGGCTGGCTCCAGTGGGTGCTGGTGCTCCAGTCCGTCCAGAACTCCACGGCCCGGAGGGACCAAAACCCCTACACGCTCGGGGCAAGGCTCGGCAACGTCACCACCGAGGCGGAGCACGCCTTCCTGCAAAGCTTCACCTGGTACTGCGAGCTCCGGGACCGGCTGGTGCCCTATATACAGATAGATTCCCCCGCCCCGGGCGCCCGGCTCAACTCCACGCCCGTGGCCGTGTCAGGCCTCGCCGCCGACTTCGAGACCGGCCTCGAGCGCCTGGAGTGGTCAACCGACGGACGGGTGTACGCGCCGGCGGCCGGGACCAACAGCTGGACGGCCTCGGCCGCCCTGCCCGACGGCAACCACACGGTGCATATCAGGGCGACGGACGCGGTGGGGAACCAGGCCTTTGCGAACGTGAGCTTTTCGGTGAAGACCAGGATAAACGTGCTGGTGGTGAACGCCCCCGCCGAGGGGCTCCTCACGAGGAACCCGGTGCTCCTCGTCACCGGGGTCACCGATCTGGAGGCGCGCATCATGGTCAACGGGCGCGATGCCGGCGCCTCGCTGGGAAGGTTCTCCGCGACCGTCTACCTCTCCGAGGGGAACAACACCGTGCTCGTGACTGCCGAGGACGATTCGGGCAACACGGCCACGGTGGCCCGGCGGGTCGTTTTGGACACGCTCCCGCCGTTCATCGAGATGCTCTCGCCCCGCAACGGCTCGTACATCAACACCGCCCAGGCGCGTCTTTCCGGCCGGACGGAGCCCGGCGCGAACGTGTTCGTCGGCGGCCAGCCGGTCATCAACTCGGACGGGCGGTTCAGCCTGGCGGTGGACCTGCCCAACGAGACCAACACCATCGAGATAGCCGCCCATGACGCGGCCGGCAACCAGAACACCACCCTGCTGGAGGTCCATGTGGACCTGGTGCCGCCCGCGATAACCGTCGGGTATCCCCGGATGGGCCAGCACCTCGGGCGGCGCAACCTCACCCTGAACGGGACGACGGAGCCCTTCGCCACGGTCACCGCGGGCGACTTCACCGGCGTGGCCGGGGCCGACGGGGCGTTCCGGATGAACGTCACCCTGCTCTACGGCAACAACACGCTCATCATCCGTTCCACCGACCGGGCGGGGAACTTCGAGACCGTGACCTGGTACGTCGTCCGGGACCGGCCCTCGCCCGGGCCGGGCTCGCCGTGGATGGCGGCGCTCGCCGCCTTCGCCGTCATACTGGCCGCCGAGAACGCCGGCATCTACCTCTACTGGCGCAACCGCAGGGGCATGCCGCCGGCGGCGCCTCCTCCCGGGGCCCCGCCCGCACCGCCGGCCGCCTCATCGGCAGCGGCCGAGGCCGAGGTTGTGCCCGTGGCGGACGCGGTGGCCGTGGCGGGAGCGCCTCCCGAGGCCCTGCCCGTCGGGGACGACGAGCCTGTTGAAACGGTGGATATGAAATGAAGGGGGTTGACCGGTGAAGGAAGCCCTGCATTACACGGCCCTCGACGGCGGCAAGGTCCGCTGCGGGCTGTGCCCGCACAACTGCACGATTGCCGACGGCAAGCGTGGCCTCTGCGGCGTGCGCCGGAACACGAAGGGAAGACTCTATTCGCTCATCTTTGGGCGCTACTCCTCGGTCCACCCGGACCCCATCGAGAAGAAGCCTCTCTACCACTTCCACCCGGGCTCGACCGTGCTGTCGTTCGGCACGCTGGGCTGCAACCTGCGCTGCCTCCACTGCCAGAACTGGGAGATCTCCCAGGCGCGGGACGCCGATTTCGGGAACCTGCCGGCCCTCGACGTCAGCGAGCTTCAGGACCGGGCGAGGGACACCGGCTCGGAGGGCATCGCCTGGACCTACAACGAGCCCGCCATCTGGCACGAGTTCACGCTCGAGGGGTGCGTCGAGGCGAAGAAGAAGGGCCTCTACACGGTCTATGTGACCAACGGCTACATCAACGAGGCCCCCCTCCGGGAAATTGCCCCGCACCTGGACGCGGCCAACGTCGACGTGAAGGGATTCACCGACAAGTTCTACAAGGAGGTCTCCGGCGCGCGGCTCCAGCCGGTGCTCGACGCCTGCAAACTTTACCGGGAGCTTCGGGTGCACCTGGAGCTGACCTACCTTATCATTCCAACCAAAAATGACAGTTCCACCGAGATCGACCTGTTCTGCCGGTGGGTGGTGAAGGAGCTCGGGCCCGACGTCCCGGTCCATTTTTCACGGTTCCACCCGGACTACAAGCTGGTGGATGTCGGCGCCACGCCGGTGAAGAAGGTGGTCGAGGCCTGGGAGACGGGCCGGAAGGCGGGGCTCGATTTCGTTTACGGCGGGAACGTCCCCCACGGGGACTACGAGAACACCCGCTGCCCGAAGTGCGGCTCGCTGCTTATCGAGCGGAGCGGGTTCTTCGCGACCGTGAAGGGATTGGAGGGGGGCGCCTGCCAAAGCTGCGGGCGGGCCATCCCCGTCGTGCGCTGAATCACGACAGCACGGCGTCCAGCGCCCTGAGCTTCCGGGCCAGCTTTATCTCCCTTGCTATCCGGCGCCCGACCGACATCTCGGGCTCGCGCAGATCGGAATAGGGCGAGCTCCTGATGAAGAAGTTGGTCCCGGCGACTATGCGGGCCGAGATCTCGAAGACCTTGAACTCCAGCTTGTCCGTGACGATGCATTCGAGGCTGAAGGGACCGACCATCCCGCCGAAGAGCTCGAGCGACTTCTCGACGGTGCGCTCGCCCATCCAGAACGCCTTGGGCAGAAGGGATTCCCGCAATACCACGGGGATGTTCCCCGTCACGACGAAAGTGGGCATTATGCCGAACTGCTTGAGCCTCTCCTGGGCGCCGAGCTTGTACATCTCGTCGATGTTGGCCTCGTCGCGCCGGTCCATGCTCATGAGCTCGAGGCTGCCCTTGCTCAGGCGGTAGCCCTTGTTCACGAGGGGCGAGTAGAAGAAGTGCATGTAGTACCTCGTGCCGATGACGTACTCCTGGATGGTGTACTTCTCGGACGGGTTCACCTCCATGAACTCCTCGTAGTTCTTGGCGATGAAGAAGCCCCGGCCGCCCTTGGCGCCGTAGAACTTCACGAGCACCGGCCGGGTGATGTCCTCGGGCCGGGAGATCTTCTCGGGCATCGAGAGGCCGGCGAGCGTCAGCCAGTCGCGCTGCTTGTCCCGGTCGGACTCCCACTGGAGCACCCGGCGGTTGCCGAACGTGGGGAGCCCGAGGTCCTCGAACGCCTCCACCCCGAGGTACTCGACGAACGAGCCGTGGGGGATGACCACCGCGTTGGAGCCGGCGAGCTCCGCCGCCTTCCGGGGTATCTCCCGGTAGTTCTTGACCGAGAAGAACTCGTCGGGCTTTGCTTTCGGAAATGCGTCGTAGAACCTGGGCGGGTCGCCGATGCAGATGCCTATCGTGCGGAAGCCCTCGCGGCGTGCCCCGTCGAATATCTGGAGGCTCGTGTGGGAGCAGACCGTCGCGATGGCAAGTTTCCTCGGGTCGTAGGAGGAAAGTAGCTGGGAGATGCGGCCCTTTGGAACCATTGGCTCTAAAACGGTCTCCGGCTTTTATACTTTTTCCAGCTTTGACGGGCCGCCGCCCGGCCGCCGCCGGCATTGCCGCATTGCTACATTGTAGCTAGTGTCATTGGGGTAGTTTTATAGTAGCTATACATTTACCCACATTGCCGGTGGCAAGAGGCGGTCCCGGCGCCCCTGGGCGCCCGCGCGGCCGCCGCGAAGACGGAGGTTTGGATATGGTCGATGCATTAGCGGGCAAGAAGGCGGACCTCGCGGGGCCTGGAATAAGCACCTACGAGGCGGTCGACAAGATTCTTCCGAATGACTACGAGAGCGTCCTCGACAGGAAGGAGACGCAGAAGGCGCTGTTCATGCTCAAGCGCTTCATCATGGACGGCCTGAACAAGGAGCTCAACCTGTTCACCGTCGAAGTGCCCCTCATAGTGACGGTCGAGAGCGGGGTCAACGACATGCTCGACCGCGACGGCTCGCGAACGCCGGTGGGCTTCCCGTGCGGCCTCGGCCTCGAGAAGCGGATGGACTGCCAGGTGGTCCAGGCGGCCACCAAGTGGAAGCGGCTCGCCCTGAAGGAGTTCAACTGCAAGGTCGGCGAGGGCATCAACACGGACATGAGGGCGGTCCGCAAGGACTACTTCCTCGACCACGACCACTCCTCGTACGTCGACCAGTGGGACTGGGAAAAGGTCATCACCGCCAAGAACCGGAACCTCAACTACCTCAAGACCACGGTAAAGGGCATCTGGAAGGTCATCAAGGGCGCCGAGAAGATGATCCACAAGGAGTACCCCGAGCTCAAGAAGTACGGCGGCCACCCGCCCCTGCCGGAGGAGCTCAAGTTCCTCCACGCCGAGGAGATACTGGAAATGTTCCCGGACCTCCCGCGCAAGCAGAGGGAGACCCAGATACTGCAGAAGTACCCCGCCGTGTTCATAATCGGCATCGGCTGGGTGCTCAACGACGGCTACCCCCACGAGATGAGGGCCGCCGACTACGACGACTGGGTCACCCCGACCAAGGAGAACGGCAAGGAGTTCCACGGCATCAACGGCGACATACTCGTGTGGAACCCCATCACCAAGCGCCGCCACGAGCTTTCCTCGATGGGCATCCGCGTCACCAAGCAGACGCTGGTCGAGCAGCTCAAGCTAAGCAACCAGATGGACAAGCTCGAACTCCCGTACCACAAGGCCATCATGAACGACCTGGTCCCCCTGTCCATCGGCGGCGGCATCGGCCAGTCCCGTACGACCATGCTGCTCCTGAAGAAGGCGCACCTCGGAGAAGTGTCCGTCACCGTCTGGCCCAAGCAGCTCAAGGAGATCGGGGCCAAGCACAACATCCATGTTCTCGAATAAAGGGAACCTGGGTGCAAGGGTACAAGGGTAGAAGGGTACGAGGAACGACGGCGGGCTGAGGCCCGCCGTCATTATTATTTCATAATTGATGTTTGCGGCGGCCCGGCCTTTGACCGGCTTTCATCGGCCGGCAGGCGCGCTGGCGCCCTGCACAAAAAAAAATGCGAGCCCGGAATTTCTCCGGGCGTCCATGATATTCCGGCCCGGGCGACCGGGCCGGCTCCGGTCCCTGTTCAGAACTTTCGCGGAGGGCGATGCTTCTGGAAGCAATCCCTGCAATATACCGGGCGCCCCTCGGTGGGCTTGAACGGTACCTCGCAGTCCTTGCCGCAGTCCGAGCACTTTGCCGGGTGCATCTCCCGGGGGCCGCCAAAGCCGCCCCCGCCGCCTCTCCTTCTGTCTCCCCTGTCTCCGAACTCCATGTATCTCACTCTCTACTTCTTGACATCGCCCTCGAGAATCATGTTCGCTTTCTGCGCCCCTTGCGGGGCGGCATCCTTCGAACCACCGTCCTCGATGGTTTGTCGTCAGTATATTATTCTCCTAGTATCTAAATATAATACCCGGCCCGCCGGCCGATTTCCACCCGGATGTATTGACGTGGCAGGGTCTGGCGCGGCCTTTTTCACCGGCCCCCGGCGAGCGTTTAATAGGTGGAAAGCGATGGGCCGGGGGGATTGCTCCGATGTTGCCAAAGGTGGTGGTCTACAACGCCGTGAGCCTGGACGGGAGCATACAACTCCGGTCGCCGGACCTGGGAACCTACTACGGCCTGGCCCCGGTCTGGAAGGAGGACGCGACGCTGGCCGGGAGCGAGACCATCCTGGCCGGAGAAAAGGAGGCGCCGCCCGAGAGGCCGGCGGACCTCGGGCCCTGGAAGGTGGACCCCGATGACCGGCGCGCCCTTCTCGTTGTCCCGGACAGCCGGGGGCGCATACGCTTCTGGCATTACCTGAGAAATTCGGGCTACTGGCGCGATGTGGTGGTGCTCTGCTCGCGTTCGACGCCGGCAAGCTACCTGGAATACCTGCGCAGGAGGCGCATCGCCTGCATCGTCGCCGGCGCGCGCAAGGTGGACCTGCGGGCCTCGCTTGAGATACTGCGGTCCGATTTCGGCGTGCGCCGGGTCCGGGTGGACAGCGGCGGGGTCCTCAACGGCCTGCTCCTCCGGGAAAGCCTGGTGGACGAGGTCTCGCTCCTCGTACATCCGGAGCTGGTCGGCGGAGTGCGGCCGAAGACCTTCTTTTCCGGGCCTGCCATGCCGGAGGGGCATGGGAGGCTGCGTCTTTTCAAGGTGCAGAAGGTGAAGGGCGGGCTGGTCTGGCTCCGCTACCGCGTCGTCCATTGATGTCGGATTTGTCAAAAGGGTTATCTCCCGGGCGCCCAACACCTGACCGGCAAGGGGAGGAACCTGCATGGCCGAAATCAGGAAGGTGGAACACGTGTCGAGGAGCCGGCCCACCGTCGAGGGCGCCGGAGTGAGGCTCAAGAGGGCGTTCGGGTACCACGACGTCCCGAGATTCGATCCATTCCTCATGATGGACGATTTCCATTCGGACAACCCCGACGATTACCTGGCCGGGTTCCCCTGGCACCCGCACCGCGGGATAGAGACCGTGACCTACATGCTCGGCGGGAATGTCGAGCACGGCGACAGCATGGGCAATTCGGGCGTCATCGGCCCGGGGGACCTGCAGTGGATGACCGCCGGGAGCGGCATCATCCACCAGGAGATGCCGAAAAGGACGAAGGGAATGCTCGCCGGGCTCCAGCTCTGGGTGAACCTCCCGGCAAGGCAGAAGATGATGGACCCGCGTTACCGGGACATCAGGGCCGCCGACCCGCCGGTGGTGAAGCTCGGCGGGGGCGTTTCCGTGAAGGTCATCGCCGGAGAGGTGGAGGGCGCCCGGGGCCCGGTGCGCGACATAGTCGTCGAGCCGCAGTACCTCGACGTGACCGTTCCGGCCGGCAAGATATTCACCCATTCCATCAAGAAGGGCCACACCGCATTCGCCTATGTCCTCGGGGGCGAGGGGGTGTTCGCTCCCGGCGCCAGGGAGGCCCAGGGGCCGGAGAACCTGCTCCTTTTCGGCGACGGGGATTCGGTCTCCATCAAGGCGCTGGATGCGCAGCTGCGCTTCATCCTCGTTTCCGGAAAGCCGCTGGGAGAGCCGGTGGCGTGGGGCGGCCCCATCGTGATGAACACGCAGGAGGAGCTCGAGCTCGCGTTCGAGGAGTACGAGAACGGGACTTTCCTCAAGCACGGGAAATGAGGGAAAGGCGCAGGGCGCAGGGCGCAATGTGCAAGGCGCAAGGAGCAGGGCGCACGGGGCAAGCTCGCCAGGAGCAAGCGGTATTGTTAATGCGCCCCAATCCCGGTCGCATCTTCACTGACCGTCTGTGAAGATTTATTGCTTTCCCGCTCATTCGTCCCAGCTGTACTTCTTTTTCTTGGCCTTGAGCTTCTTCTCGTCGCAGGAAAAGCAGAGGCCGTTATGGACCGAGATCAATCCCCCGCACCTCGGGCACCGCCATTTCCGCCTCTGCGAGGCGAGGAAGGACCTCATCCCCCGGTCGCGTATGTGGACCAGGTTATCGATCGGGCTCGTCCGGTAGCGGGCGCGGTAGCGGCCGTCCAGGCCTTTCATGTGGCTGCATGGGAAGTCGGGGCATCCGGAGCAGAACCGGACGCGGCCCTTGCCGACCCGGGGGCACCATTTCTTGAAATTGGCGCAGTTCTTCGGGCGCGGGAGGCAGCCGGGGCATTCGGGAATCCGCAGGCCCTTCTTCCACCCGCCGTGGGTGAACGAAAGAAAGGCGGCGCAGACGGCGCAGTTGACACCGCAGGGGGCGACGAGCTCGGCGCGCATCGGGATCTTCATCGTACGGGGATTGGCCGGAGGGATTGTCAAGGTTGCGGGGGAGCGACCCCGCACAACTTGCGGGTCGCTATGGTCCCGCACACATGCAAGTTCAGGCTCGCTACGCTCCCGCACATATGCAAGTTCAGGCTCGCATACGCTCCCTGAACTTGCAGCTTCGTTCGAGCGCCCGCTCTGCCGTGGCGGGCGCTCGAACTCGCATCAAACTTTCAATGCGACTGTTAAAAAGTTTGATGCTCCCGTCGGGATTTGAACCCGAGTCTGAGGCTCGAGAGGCCTCGATGATTGACCGGACTACACTACGGGAGCATTCCGGCGCCCACAAATGCCCATCCCCTTTTAATACATTTTGCCCCTTTCCGACGGCCCGGCCATTCTCCGGTTCGCACAAATTCAAATACCCTTGTGCCATTTAGCGAATGCGAGGGCCTGTAGCTTAGCCCGGTGGAGCGTCCGGCTCATAACCGGATGGTCGACGGTTCAAATCCGTCCAGGCCCAATTACCCGATAGGACAAACTCACAGGGGCGGATTTGTACCCTTGGGTTCATCGCCGATTTCGAGCGAAGCGAGAAATTGGCGAGAGGATGACAAGGATGGCGTGCATGGTTGTCTTCCGAATCGAGGATTTGGCCGGGGCCAAATCCGAGAGAGGAGGACAAGGATGGCGTGCATGGTTGTCTTCCGAATCGCCGATTTCGAGCGAAGCGAGAAATTGGCGAGAGGAAGACAAGGATGGCGTGCATGGTTGTCCTCCGGAAATCCGTCCAGGCCCAATTGACACTCTCGTTCTATCCGTTTTAAATACCTCCTCCGCGATGCGAAAAACGGGTGGTGGAATGAAGGTGGTTTTAGCGTACTCGTCCCGGTACGGGAACGGAAAGAAGTGCGTCGACTGCGTGGAGGCCCGCCTGAAGGCAAAGGGCCACAGCGTCCAGGTGCTCGTGGCCGGCCAGTCGGACCCGGCGCAGATACCGCCGGCCGACCTTTACGTATTCTCCGGCGCCACCGAGGCCTTCGGCCTCGCCAAGGGCATCAAGCAGTACCTGGCGGGGCTGCCCGAGCTTCCGGGCCGGAAATACGCCCTCATCAACACCCACGCGATGAAGAAGGCCCGGGGCCTGCCCAGGATGGAGAAGATCCTTGCGGGCAAGGGGATGGTCAAGGCCGGCGAGATAGACTTCCAGGTCGGCGACGGGGCCGACCGGGGCTGCGGCCTGCCGGCGGGCTACGAGGTCAGGCTCTCCGGCTGGGCCGACGGGCTGGGCTAGAGCGGCCGGGGCCCCGCGGCGGCGCCCGCGGAAGGCCCCTGCAAGCATTTATACCCTCAAAACCATCCTCGTCCGATGCTCGTCCGGGAGGTCATGACCAGGAAAACGATAGCCCTCCGGCCCCAGGACACCCTGCGGGAGGCCGTTCGGATTTTCGCCGAAAACGGCATCAGCGGCGCCCCCGTGGTGGACGATGCCGGGCGGGTCTTGGGCATCATCACCGAGATGGACATCCTGCGCCGGCTGGAGATCGGAACGATGGAGGTGTCCCCCGGCTCCCCGGGGACCGGGGGGACGGCCGGGACGGGCGAAAACGGCCCCGCTCTCAGGTTCAGGACGCTCGCGGACGCCCTGGCGGGGACCGGAAGCCTCCCGGTATCGAGGCTCATGACCGCGCCGGTCATCACCGCCCGCCCCGGCGATTCCGTCCAGGAGAAGGCGGCGCTGATGGTCCACCGGCGGATCCGGCGCCTGCCGGTCATGGACGGGAGCGGGCGGCTGGTCGGCATACTCTCGCGCAAGGACCTCCTCCGGATGCTGAACTCCACCCCGTCGAAGCGGCGGGCGCCGGCCCGGAAGGCCGGAAAGAAGGGGGGCCGAGGCAATGGCTGAGAAACGCCCCCCGCCGGCAAAGCGGAGGGACCTGCTGAAGAAGGTGTGCCTTCTGGGCGATTCCGGCGTCGGGAAGAAGACCATCGCCGGCATTGTCGCTCCCTTCGAGAAGGGCATCGACAAGTACACCCAGACCATAGGCACGGCCGTGACCAAGTACGGGCTCGAGTTCCAGGTCGGTGACCAGAGGCTCCGGCTCCGCATCCTCATCTGGGATGTCACCGGCAAGGAGGACTACCGCCGGCTCCAGCCGGCCTACTACAACGGCGCCGAGGGGGTGCTGGTGGTGGGCGACGCCTCCCTGCCGGCGACGATAGAATCGATGCCGCACTGGATCGAGGCCGCCCGAGCGGTGACCGGCGACATCCCGGCGGTAGCCATAATCAACAAGACCGACCTGGTCTCCCCCCAGGCGCTGGTCTCGGTGCAGAAGCGGGCGCTGGAGCTCCTTGAACGGTACGCCGCTCCCGTCTACCTCGTCAACGCCGGCACGACGCCGCGGTCGGCCCTCAAGATCCCCTTCCACGAGCTCGCCAAGATGATAGCGGTCAGGGCCGCCGCCTCACGACGGTATTAAGAGCCGGGAGCCCCCGGAAGGAAGCAGGCGGGCGAGCTCCTCCGGTTCGCAGCCGAGCTCCGCGGCGGCCCGTTTCGCCACCTCGCGGGGCCCGTCCTCCCCGGGCTCGAGCAGGATGAATTTTTGCGAGCGGGCCCTCACGGCCGACTCGGGCCCGCACATCAGCGCCCTTTCGCCGTCGAGCTCTATGAACCCGACGGCCAGCCGCAGCTCCAGGTCGTGGTAGGCGTTCTTCCGCCCGCGGATGATGAACCCGCCCCGCGGGAGGTACTCGCCGCTCTCCGGCGTCTTGCTCACCTGGTCGGGCCGCACCCAGTAGGCGCTCCCGGAGGCGAGGCCCGCCGCCCAGGCCTTGGAGGTCGAGAGGGCGAACTGGCAGGATTCGCGCAGGGTGGTTTCGGGGATATCCGGCTGGCCCGGGGCCGCCTTGACCACCACGCTCGGCGCCCCGTGGAAGTCGGCGTGGGCGTAGGCGTCCCGCTCTCCCAGGTGGCGCTTGACCACCCGGTCGTTGGTGGAGGCGTCCCTCCCTCCGACGACCACGTTGCCGTCGCTCGAAAGGAACCAGCGGTATTTTTCGAACCACTGCACCCGGCGACGCTCCCGCGCCGCCTCCGGCGCCCGCTCGCCCGGAAGCCCCTCGCGCTCCAGCCGTTCCACGGTCAGGCGGGTCTCCTCGAGCTGGCCGGCGGTCCTTTCGGCCTTTCCGGCCGATTCCTTGGCTTCCGAAAACAGCCGGGTGGCGTTTTCCCGGGCGCCCTTCCGGACATCGAGGACGAGCTCCTGGTCGTTTCCCCCGGCATCCGCAAGGCGCACGACGATGGAGCCCTCGTGCGGCCGGACTGCCACCGCCCGCCCGAGCTTCCCGCCGGCGACGGCCGCCTCGACGGCCTTCCAGCCCCCGGACCTGCGGAGCTCCTCAACCCGCCCGAGCATTTCCGAGACGGGTCCGGCCGAGAGGGTCAGGGCCTCGGCGGCGCGCCGGCATTCGGCCGCCTGCGCCCGGAAGGCCTCCATGGCCTTCTGCTGGCTCGCGGCCTGGCGCCGGAGCCTCCCCAGCTCCCCGGAGAGCCGGCCGGAGCGGGCCGCCTCCGTCCGGCGGCCGCGCCAGGAGGCCGCAAAGTCCGCGACGAGCGAGTTCAGGTCAGGATAGGGCCGGGCCTCCAGGCCGCCGGCGGAGGCGAGCTCCAGAGGGGAAAAATCGACCATCTCCCCGTTTTCAAGATACATGGTGGGCCGGGGGCCCTGCGCCAGGCGGGAGAACAGCTCCGCCACGGCCGTGCGGAGGGCCGAAAGCTCTTCCTCCGTGAGCCTGCCGACCTTGCGGCCGCGCTCCAGGCCGGTCCGGGCGCAGACCTCCTCGGCATACCGGCCGCCGAGGTTGAGCGACACGGCGAGGGTCCGGACGAGGTCGCCCTTCGACCCGCGCAGAAGCTTTGAAAAGGAATCCGCGTCGAGCTCCCTGGGATCGGTCCTGGGCGGGGGGAACTGGTAGGCCCGGCCGGGTCGGACCTCCCGGTGCTCCCAGCTCTGCTCGCGCAGGGGCTGGACGATGCTCCCGTCATTCAGGAGGACCACGTTGCCCTCGCCGAAGAGCTCCAGCACGAGCTCGGTGCCCTCGCCCGCGGAGAGCACGAGGATCCTCTCGAACCCGTGCTGTCCGGCGGAGCGCAGGCGGGCGTTCTCGAGGTGCTTGCGAAGGAGCATTGCGAACGGCGTCGGGGGCGCGCCCTCGCCGTGCTGCCTTTCCCGGAGGTAGACCCATCTGCCGTCCTCGACGACGAGCTCCCGGCGCCCGCCCCCGGGCGCCTTGAGGCGGAGCACGAGCTCGCCCGCCGAAGGGGAGAGCACCTTGTCGATGTAAGAGCCTCCAAGTTGCGAAAGCTCGCCTGAGAGGACGAGCACGTCGAACGCGGTGAGCTCCGACTTTGGCCGCGCTGCGCCCATGACCGTTCAATGAGCGTTCGCAGTAATCAAGCTGATGGTTGGAAGAAAAACAAGGGAGAAAGGCAGAAAGGAAGAAAGGGAGAATGGCAGAAAGGCAGAAAGGCAGAGTGGCAGAAAGGAATAAAGGGGGAAAGGCAGAAAGGCAGCCTGGGGGGGCAGAAAGGGAGGAGGGCAAACCGGGGGTGAGGGCGATACGGAGGGAGAAGGGACTGGACATTGGGGATTCGGGTGCCTGGTTCGAATTCCCGTTCCCCTTTCTGCCTTTCCCCCTGCCGCCCCTATTTCTGGGTCCGCCCGCACTTGGTGCACTGGAAGGTTCCTAAGCCGGAGACCACCAGCCGGGAGCCGCAGGCGAAGCACACCTTGCCCTCGGGGACGGTCTGCGCCGCGGACCCGGCGGGCCCCAGCGTCACCATGCGCTGCTCCTGCGTGGGCAGCATCTGCGCGGCGGCGGCGGCCTGCTCCTGCTCGAGCCGGCGCTTGCGCCGCGATGCCACCATGTAGAACCCGGCCGAGCCGCCCACTATCGCCGCCACCAGTATGACCGGCAGGGCCCAGAGCAGGAGGTCGTTGCTGGCCATGCCGCCGAAGACTCCCTTCCTCGGCGAAACCGTGACCTGGACGCTCTGGTTCACCTTGTTGCCCTCGGAATCCGTGGCGGTCAGCACGAACTCGGTGGTGCCGGTCTTTTCGCCGACGGAGCGTATCCTCATGGTCCCGTTCCCGTCGAAGCCCACGGTTATCAGCGTCTTGTCGACGCGGGTCGCGGCCCACTTCAGGCCGGAGGCGCCGTCCTCGCGGTCGTTGACGTGGCGGCCCAGGTCGACCGTTATCTCCCGGGTCGCCTCGACGAACAGGGCGCCTATCGGCTCGGTGAAGGACGGCGGGAAGGTCAAGGTCACCGTGATGTCCTGGTGGCCGGAGGCACGGCCGTCGTTCGCGGTTATCCTCACGACCTCGATGTCGAGCCTCTCGTCGTTGGGATAGAAGAAGGTTATCTGGAACCCGGAGACGGAGGCGTAGAGGGAGTTCGTGCTCAGCCGGACCTGGGTGGACACGTCGCTGTCCGGGTCGGTCACGTACTGCCGCACATCGAGCTTGTAGGGCACGGCCACCTTCACCTGGATGTTGGGAATCCCCTTCACCGCCGGGGCATCGTTCACCGGCAGCACCTTGACGCTTATGTTCGTCATCGCCTCTGCCCCCGAGCGGTCGCGGACTATCAGGATGAACCTGGCCTCCCCCGAGAGGTTCGGGAGGGGCGTTATGGTCATCAGGTTGGCCTGGTCTATGGTGACGTTGAGGAGGTCGAAGGGCACGTTCTCCGCCCTCCAGGCCAGCAGGCCGGGCGCGTCCTCCTCGTCGACCGCGAAGGGAGTAAGGTCCAGCACGAGCTTCGTGTCCTCGTTGGTCGTGAGGTCGGGCATCGGAAGCGTCGACGGCCGGTCGTTCACCGGCGTCACCTTGACCTCGAGCATCGTGTAGACGGTCCACTGGCCGTCCGTGAGGCTCAGGTTGATGCGGTCGGTGCCTGTTTCGCGGGGGTAGCTGAAGGTGAGCACCGGCCCCTCCACGGTGACGAACGTGGACAGGAGCCCCAGCCGGAGCTGGCTTTGGAGCGTGTCCGGGTCGCCGATGTACTCGGTCATGTCGACCATGCGCGGCTGGTCCTCGGTAACCGTGATGGCCGGTATCGGGAGGAAGAAGGGCGGGTCGTTCACCGACGTCACCGTGACCGTGAAGTTGTTCGATTCCATCGATATTCCGCCCTTGTCGGTGACCCGGACCTTGAACTCGCGCTTGCCGTACCACTCCGGTGCCATCGTGTAGAAGTCCATCCAGTGCCCGTCCACCACCTCGGCGTGGAGCTTGGTCGGGTCCTGCTCGTAGGAGACGGCGTAGGCCAGGTCGCCGGGGTACAGGTCGTCCGTGAAATACAGTGAAAGGTCGATGGCGTGCGTGAGGTTGGTGTCCTCGGGGAACGAAACGGGCGGGATGTTCCGGACCTGCGTCGGGGGGCCGTTCTTCAGGAAGTTGCGGACATCCGACCAGCCGGGGCTCTTGTCCCCGTCGTACAGGGCGCGCACCCGCCAGTAGAACTTGCCTCCCTTGAGGCCCGACGGCTGGTAGGCCGAATCCTGCGGGTCGATGTCCTTGCTCTCGTCGTCGATGGTGATGAACTGGGAATCGTTGCTTATCTGGATTTCGTAGTTCCACACCGGGTCCTGCGTGTTCGGGTATATGGTCCCGTCGATGCACCGCATCCAGGTCAGCCGGGGGTCCATGTTGTTGTAAAGGGTGCCGTCCGCCGGTCCCAGCGTTATCGGGATGAGCCTCGGTATGTTCTTCGGCGTCGCGCCGGTGGCCGTGGTGCGGCCCTTGCCGGCCCCGCCGGTCCCGCCGCCCTTCTTGGTCAGCCCGTCGCCCTTCACACCGCCCTTGGCATCGAGGCTGACGGTGTTTGAGGGTATCGAGCCGCGGGCGCAGTAGAGCTCTATCTGGGCGTCCCCGCCGTCGCCCGCCTGGGCGTTGACCGTGCCATCGCCGGCCTGGCCGGAGTTGCCCGCGCCGCCGCTGCCGCTGTAGCCGCCGCCCCCTCCCCCGCCGCCGCTGCCCGACCCGCCCGCGCCCGCGTTCCCTCCGGCCCCGCCGGTCAGGTTCACCTTTGACAGGTTGAGCCAGAGCCTGCCCGTCGCCGCCAGCCGGAAGAGCGTCAGGCCGCCGCGGCCGACGTTCTGGCCACAGGTGCCCGAGCCGGCGGGCGCGTTGTAGTTGTAGTACCCGGCGCCGCCCCCGCCGCCGAAGCCGCCGCCCCCGCCCCCGCCGTAGGTGCCGCCGTTCCCGCCCGTTCCGCCGTTGCCGGCCTTGCCGCCGTCCAGGTCCACCGTGGTGTTTACAACGTTGGCGCCTTCCGTCGCTACGACCATAGTGGCGTTCCCGCCGGAGCCGACGTTGCCGACGACCTGCCCGTTGCCGCCGCCGTTGTAGCCGCTGCCGCCACCGCCCCCGCCGTAGCCCCCGCCGCCCCCGCCCCCGTAGTACCCGTTGCCCCCGGTGCCCCCGTTCTGGGAGTTGCCCCCGGTGCCGTAGAGCGTCAGGCCGTCGAGGGTGAGGTTCGTGCAGACGACCGACATGTTCGCCTCGCCCCCGGCGCCGACGTTGCCGGAGGCCGAGCCGCTGCTGCCGGAGGCGTAGGACGAGGCGCCGCCCCCGCCGCCGAAGCCGCCGGCACCGCCGCCCGGTGAATAGTAGTAGTAGTTGGACATGTAGCCGCCGGTGGCGCCCTTCCCGGGGTTGCCGCCGTTGCCGCCCTTGAGCGTGACCGTGGCCTTCTTGACGGTCACGTTCTGCGCGTTGAGGCTGAAGACGGCATACCCGCCCGCGCCCACGTTCTCCGTGGCCGTGCCGCCCTTGCCGGAGTTCTGCCAGTCGGAGCCGCCGTTGCCCCCCCCGTAGCCGCCGCCGCCACCACCGCCGCAGTAGTAAATGTTCGGGTAGGAGCCGCTGCCGCTTCCCGTGGTGCTCGCATCGCCGCCGTTGCCGGCGTCCCCGCCCTGCCCGCCCGTGCAGGTGACGATGGCGCTGTTGACGACCGCGTTCAGGCCGTTGAGCTCCACGCGCCCTTCGCCGCCGGAGCCGACGAAGCCGCTGACGACGCCGCCGTTGCTGTAGCCGCCTCCGGTGCCGCCGTTGGCACCGCTTCCGGCCTTGCCGTCGGCGGCCCGGCCCCCGTTGGAGCCCGCGGTCAGGAGCTGGGAGGCGCCCGAGACCTCCACGTACGGCGTGGCCGGGCCTCCGAGCGAGATGAGGCCCCTGCCCCCCGCCGAGACAAAGCCGCTCAGGGGCGTCGTGGTCCAGGGGGTGCCGCGGGTATAGCCGACCCCGCCCGAGCACTGGATCCTGGAGCCGCCCGTGACGACGACGGAGGCGGAGGCGTTGACCTGGACAATGGCCTCGCCGCCCTGGCTGGTGTCTATGCTGGAGCTCCCCGAGGGCGCGTTGAGGGTCACGGCGGCCCCTGCGGAGAGGTTGAACTCGACGCAGTCGCCCATGATGACTGCGTCCACGCCCGGGACGGTCTGGGCGACCGTCACCTCGCCGCCGGCGACCCGCATGCTCCCGCCCTGTAGGAATATGGATTTGGCGGCCAGCGAGGCCCCGGACGGGACAGTGAGGGTGCCGCCCGTCTTCACGAACACGAAATCCCAAGCCTCGCTCCCGGAAACGGTGTAGGCCGAATCCACGGTCAGGTTCTGCCCGGCCGGCCGGCCGCCCTCGGCCGCAACGGGAAATGCCGGGGCGCAGGCGGCCAAAATCATTGCGCAGGTCATCAACAACCCTATAAACCTATCCTTCATCATTACGGTCCCCTTTCCCTTCCCTCGCTCACTATAATATAATCCCTTTTTAAGGTTTTGGCATGAGGGAAAATGATTTAAATGGAGGGCCAGGGTCCGGAACCGGTCTTTGTTATATACTACCTGCCCCGCCTGCCTGCCATCCAGCAGGCCCCCGCCGAGCCGGCCACGAGGGCCGCCGCCACCGCCGCGGCAACGGCCAGGGGGAGCAGGTCGAGGGCCGGCTCGTCGGGCGCCGAAGGCCTTGGAGCCGTGACGGCCACCTGGACCGTCCGGTTCGCCGTGTTGCCGTCTAAGTCGCGGACGATGATCTCGAAGGAGGTGGCGGCCGGCCGGCTGCCCAGCGACCTCACGGTGAGCCGCCCGTTGCCGTCTATGCCGGCCTCTATTATCCCCTGGTCGACGCCCGCAACCGAAAGCCGCAGGCCCGAAGGCCCGTCCTCGCGGTCCTGCACGAGGCGCGCCAGTTCCAGCGAGACGGCCTTCCCGGCCCCGACGGTGATGACGCCGATGTCCCCGGTGAAGACCGGGGGAAAGCGGAGGGCCACCGCAACGTCCCCTGAGACGGTGCTCCGGCCGTCGCTCACCGAGATCCGCACCGTCTCGGCGTCAAGCGCCTCGTCCGCGGGATACCTGAACGTGAGGAGCAGGCCGGAGACCGAGGCGTACACCGAGGAGGTCGCCACCCGAAGGTCGGAGACGGCGTTGTCCACGTCGGAGACGAATGGCCGGAGGTCCAGCTGGTGCGTCGTGTTGACCTTCACCGCCTGGACGGGGATTCTGGCAAGCACCGGGGGGTCGTTCACCGGGACCACCCTGATGCTCAGGTTGACCTGGCACTCGGCGTCGCTTCCGTCCCGGAGGACCATCGTCACCACGCAGCTGCCGGAAGCGTCCGGGAGCGGCGAGACCCTCATCAGGCTGCGGCCGTCGATCGTGATTTCCACGAGGCCCGGGGGCACGGGGCCGGCCCTCCACCTGAGGCCGGCCGGCCCGTCCTCCTCGTCCAGGCCGAACGGGGCAAGGTCCAGAAGCAGCGGGCAGTCCTCGTCTGTGCTCAGCTCCGGCAGGGGGAGGGCCCGGGGCGGGTCGTTCACCGGCTTCACCCGGACCTCGAGGACCGCGTGGACCTCGGCCTGGCCGTCCGAGAGGCCGAGGTCGAGGCGGTCGGTGCCGACCTCCGTGGTATAGCGGAACGTGATGACATGGCCCTCGACCTGGGCGTTGGGGGAGTCCAGGAGGATGGAAAGCTGGTCCACGCCGTTGTCGACGTCGTCGATGTAGGGCGTGGCGTCGAACCGCGTGGGGCGGTCCTCCGTGACCTCCACGACCGGCAGCGAGACGAAGCGCGGCGGGTCGTTGACCGGGGAAACGGTCACCGTGAAGGTGTTCGAGAGGGCCGATTTGCCGCCGGCATCCGTGGCCCGGACCGAGAAATTGCAGGAGCCGTGCCAGTCCTGCATCACCGCGAACACGTCCAGCCAGGAGCCGTTGACCGCGGCGTGCACAGCGGCCGGGTCCTGCTCGAAGGCCACCTCGTACGACAGCCTGCCGGGCGAAAGATCGTCGGTGAAGTAGAGGTCCAGGTCCAGGGCCCGGGGCTGGTCCGTGTCCTCGGCCAGGTAGAGAGGCGGGAGGGGCCTTGCAAGCCGCGGCGGCCCGTTCTTGAGGAAACTTCCTGCCGGCGACCAGCCCGGGCTCTTCAAGCCGGAATAGAGCGCCCGGACCCTCCAGAAGTAGTTCCCGCCCGTCAATCCCGCCGGGGTGAAGCTCCGGTTCGCCGCCTTTATGTCGGCCACGTCCACTTCGGGGGAGGCGAACGTGGGGTCGTCGTCTATGGCCACCTCGTAGTTCCGGACCGGGTCCGCCGTGGACGGGAAGATGACGGCGTCCGGGCACCTCATCCAGGCGAGCTGGGGGTCCTGGTCGTTGAAGAACGACCCATCGGGCGGGCCCACCACCACGGGCACCAGCCGGGGCATGTTCAGGAGCAGGCTTCCGTTGGAGGTCGCCCGTCCCTTGCCCGAGCCTCCGAGGCCGCCGCCCCGGTTGGTGAGCCCGTCGCCCTTCGGCCCGCCCCGAAGGTCCTGGAGCAGGCCCTTCTCCGGTATTGAGCCGGCTGAGCAGTAGAGCTCCATCTGAGCGTCCCCGCCGTCGCCGGCGTACTGCCCGGCGCTGCCCTCCCCCCCGCTGCCGTAGTACCCCGCGCCCCCGCTGCCGACATATCCCCCGCCGCCGCCCCCGCCGCCGCCGGCGTTCCCGCCCTCCCCGGCGTTGCCGCCCGCGCCTCCGGTGAGGTTGAGCCGGGAGCCGTTGACCCAGAGGTCCCCGGAGGAGGCCAGCCGGAACAGGGCAAGCCCGCCCCGGCCGACGTTCTGCCCGCACTGGCCCGGGCCGGCAGGGGTGTTGTAGTTGTAGTAGCCGGCGCCCCCTCCTCCGCCGAATCCCCCTCCGCCCCCGCCTCCGTAGGTGCCGCCGTTGCCTCCGCGGCCGCCGTTCCCGGCCGGGCCGCCCCGAAGGTCGGCGGTCAGGTTCAGCACCCTGGCCGACCTGGCCGAGGCGACGAAGGTGGCGTTGCCCCCGGCGCCGACGTTGCCCGAGACCTGGGCCGCCCCCCCTCCGTAGTAAAAGCCCCCGCCGCCGCCGCCGCCGAAGCCTCCCCCGCCCCCCCCGGCGCCGGCGCCGTTCCCTCCGGAGGCGCCCCCCTGCGAACCGCCTCCATTACCCTTGAGCTGGAGACCGTCCAGCGTCAGGTTCCGGCAGGAGAGGGAGAGGTTGGCCTCGCCCCCGGCCCCGACGTTCCCCGAAACGGTCCCGCCGCCCCCGGTGGCATAGGCGGAACCGCCTCCGCCTCCGCCGAAGCCTCCCCCCCCGCCGCCCGGGGAGTAGTAGCCGTACAGGGGATTGGTCCCTCCGGAGCCCCCGGCGCCGGGGGAGCCGCCGTCGCCCCCGACGAGCCTCACGGTCGTGGTCGCCACCGAAAGCTCGGACGCCTCCACGGACAGCGCCGCGGCCCCGCCGGCGCCCACGAAGCCCGAGACCGTGGCGCCCTTTCCCGGGGCCAGGTAGTCGGAGCCGCCGTTGCCTCCGGCGTAGCCGCCGCCCCCGCCCCCTCCTTGGTAATAGTAATTGGGGCCGGCCGTCACGGACCCCGCCCCGCCCCGGCCGGCGTTGCCGCCGCGCCCCCCTGAGCAATCCACGAGCGCGCCGTCCAGGACGGCCCTCTCCCCGGCGAGCTCCACCCTCCCGTCGCCGCCGGCGCCGACGTGACCGCCGACCAATCCGCCGTTGCTGTAGCCCCCGCCGGTTCCGCCGAGGGCGCCCGCGCCCGGCATGCCGTCCGCCGCCCGACCGCCGTTTTGGCCGATCGCAACAAGCCGGGCGCCGCCGGATACCTCGACACGAGGCGTGGCCGGGCCGCCCAGGCGTATGAGTGCCCGGCCGCCGGCCGAAACCCGGCCTCCCAGCGCCCCGCTGGTCCAGGGTGTCTCACGCCCGTGGCCGCTGCCGCCCGTGCAGCGTATCGAAGAGCCGCCGGTGACCACAATGGAATCGGAGGCGTTGACCTGGACGAGCGCTTCGCCGCCCTCGCTCAGTTCCATGGAGGCGTCCGCGTCCGGGGCGGTGAGGGTGACGGAAGCGCCGTTGGTCAGGTTGAACCCGGTGCAGAAGCCTCCCAGAAGGGCGTCCTGGCCGGGCTGGTCCTGGCTGATGGAGACGGCGCCGCCATCGACCTGGAAGCTGCCCCCCTGCAGGAGGATGGACCGGGCGCCAAGGGACGCCCCCGGCGGGACCAGGAGGGTGCCGGAGGGCTTCAGGAAGACGTCGCGCCAGCTCTCGGCGCCCGAGACGATGTAGATCCCGGTCACGACGAGGTCCTCGCCGGGGGCCCGGCCAGGCCCGGCCGCGGCCGGGTCTGCCATGACGGCGTACGGAGCCGCTATCGCGATGACCACGAGGATCGCCCCTACCGGCGCCCTCGGCCCGAAAATAATGCCCACCTTTCCCCACCTGTCGATCTCTAGAAATTTAACCCATTTCAATGTTTTGGCACTGTCGAAAAATATAAGTCGTGAAAGGCGCCCGTTTCACACATTCCATCGCCGTGCATGTCAATCTATATCAATAATATTTATTATACTAGTGGTCAAAAAGGTTATGAGAGGGTTCGCCGATGGCCTTTGTGCCAAAAAAGGGGCAATGGGGGTAAAAGAATGGTAGAAGAGCTGAATCCGTTCAAAATCGCGCAAAAGCAGCTGGAGATGGCCGCGGCCAAGCTGAAGCTGGACGCGGCGACGACCGAATTTTTGAAGTGGCCCATGAAGGAGTTCGTCTACACGATACCGCTCAAGATGGACGACGGCTCCGTCAAGGTGGTCCGGGCATACCGGGTGCAGTACAACAACGCCCGCGGGCCGAACAAGGGCGGCCTCCGGTGGCACCCCGACGAGACCATCGATACGGTCCGGGCGCTCTCGGCCTGGATGACCTGGAAGACCTCCGTCGTGGACATTCCCCTCGGCGGCGGCAAGGGCGGCGTCACCATCGACCCGAAGAAGCTCTCCAACGACGAGAAGCAGAGGCTGGCCCGCGCCTACATGCGCTGCGTGGCCTCCGAGCTCGGCGTCATGAAGGACGTCCCGGCGCCGGACGTGTACACCGACCCGCAGATAATGGCCTGGATGATGGACGAGTACGAGACCATCGTGCGCGTCAGCCACCCGGGCGTCATCACCGGAAAGCCCATCCCGCTGGGCGGCTCCCAGGGCAGGGGCGACGCGACCGCCAGGGGCGGCATCTACATCGTCCGCGAGGCCTGCAAGAAGCTGGGCATGAAGACCCAGGGGGCCACGATGGCCATCCAGGGCTTCGGCAACGCCGGCCAGTTCGCGGCGACGCTGGGCTCCGAGATACTGGGCCTCAAGCTGATAGCTGCCTCCGACAGCCAGGGCGGCGTCGTCAACGAGAAGGGCATCGACCCGAAGGCGCTCATCGAGTACAAGAACAAGACCGGCAAGGTCGGCGGCTTCCCGGGGACCAAGCCCATCTCGAACGAGGACCTCCTGGAGCTGAAGGTGGACGTGCTCTTCCCTTCGGCGCTCGAGAACCAGATCACCGCGAAGAACGCCAAGAACATAAAGGCGAAGATCTCCTGCGAGCTCGCCAACGGCCCGACCACGCCGGACGCGGACGAGATACTGTTCAAGAACGGCGTCCTCGTGCTGCCCGACTTCCTGGCCAATGCCGGCGGCGTCACCGTGAGCTACTTCGAGCAGGTCCAGAACACCTACAACTACTACTGGACGCTCGAGGACGTGCAGAAGCAGCTCGACGCCAAGATGACCAACGCCTTCAACGCCGTCTACGATATGTCGCAGAAGGAGAAGGTCCACATGCGGATGGCCGCCTACATGGTCGCGGTCAAGCGCGTGGCCGACTGCTGCAAGCTCCGCGGCTGGGTGTAAACGGACAACCAATGGCGCCCCTCTTTCGGGGCGCCACGAATATTTTTTTATTTTCTGAGCTTCAACAAATACTTTTTGCGCGCCGCTACCGCGTCGAGAGCGGCGTGGAGCGCCCGCGACCGCCCCTCTAAATCGAGGCCTGCCGGGGCCTTTTCCGCCTCCTCCAGGGCCCCCTCGAGCTCCTCGGGCTCCATTACAGTGGCGGCGATGCTGTAGTAGGTCTTCGAGCGCCCCTCGTTGTAGCCTTCAAGCATCCGCACGAGGAGCGCCTGCCGCTTCTTCTGGACCTTCTCGAACGCGGGGAGGCCGTCCCTGTTGATGTCCCCGATGTTCCGCTCCAGGCGCTGGTAGCAGACGAAGCTGTCGCCCTTTTTGCTGTATGCCCGGTGCTTCGCCCATTTGCCGCAGCCATCGGACTCCCTGCAGTCCCCGCAGAACTCGAGCCCCGGCTTGTCGCGTATGCACCGGATGAAGGTGCACCCGACCTTCATCCTTTCAGGGGACTTGCACCCGCCGCAGCGGCTCTCGCCCTCGCGGTACATGGCCGGGCAGAGCCGGCACGACAGCCCGCAGATGCCTATCTCGGTGAACTTGTACCGGCCCGCCCTCCGTCCCCTTTCACCCTTGTTCCCTTCCACCCTTCCACCCTTTGCCCGGAACGCTATCCCGTCAGCGGCGGCTCTCCGAGCACCATCCGCCCGATGGCATGGAAGGCCATCTCGACGTTCTGGCCGTTCTTGGCGGAGGTCATGTAGAACGGGGCCTTGAAGCGCCGCGCCGCGATGGAGCAGGACTGCTCGTCGACGAGCGCGTTCTCCTTGAGGTCGCTCTTGTTGCCCAGAAGCACCATCGGGACCTCCCCGGAGATCTTTCGCACGTTGCCGACCCAGTCGTCGAGGCTCTTGAGCGTCTCGTCGCGGGTGATGTCGCAAACGGCGAGAACGCCGGCGGCGCCGCGGAAGTAGCTGTCCAGCAATGCGAGGCTTTTCTGGCCGACGATGTCCCAGATGAGCAGGACCGCCCTCGAGCCGAGGTCGGGGAAGTCCAGCACGCGCTTTGTTATCTTCGTCCCGATGGTGTGGATGTACCTGTCGGAGAAGGAGTTCTCGACGAACCGCCGGATGAGGCTGGTCTTGCCGACGCCCGGGTCGCCTATCAGCACGACCTTCTTGTTGAACTCCTGGGCCGCCACGGATTATGTAACGCATTCCAGTATAATAAAACCGGCGAGCCGGGGAGCCGGCTGGCCGGGGAGCCGGTGGGGAAGCCCGGGAGCCGGGGAAAGGATTTTAACCAGCATGCCTTACCCTCGTGCGATGGTGACCGCCCCGATACCGCAGCACAAGCATTGCCAGGTGTGCGGCAAGGCCATCCGCTCCAAGGAGATAATGTGTTCCGACGAGTGCAAGGCCGAATGGGACAGGACGGTCAAGAAGAAGCAATGGTGGCTCGTGGCCTATGTCGGGGCCGCCATGGTGATGGTCGTGGTGATAATCCTGTCGATGGGGGGGACCTGATGGGGACGCGCCCGGGCCGGCACGGGGAGATGCGCATCTGCCTCGGAGGGACGTTCGACCGGCTCCACCGCGCCCACCGCGTGCTCTTGGGGCGCGCCGCCGAGGAAGCCGACCGGATCTTCGTGGGCGTCACCTCGGACAGGATGGCCCGCTCGGCCAAGAACGGCCAGCGCATCCAGCCCTATTCCGCGCGGGTGAAGGCCGTCTCGGGGTTCCTCAAGACCCGCGGCAAGCCGTTCGAGATCTTCCAGCTCAACGACCGCTTCGGGCCGGCGGCCACCGGCCCCTATGACGCCATCCTGGTCTCGCACGACACCCACTCCGCGGCCGAGGAGATCAACAAGCTGCGCCGGACGAGGCATCTCCCGCCCCTGCGCATCATCGAGCAGGACATGATCCTGGCCGAGGACGGGGAGCCGCTCTCGTCGACGCGGGTCCGCAGCGGCGAGGTCGACGGCGAGGGCCGGCTCAAGGTGATCCGGGTGCGCGTGGGCTCCGCAAACCCGGTCAAGGTCGAGGCCGTGCGGACGGTCCTGCGCCAGGCCTTCCGTGGGCGCCGGCTGGAGGTCGAGGGCCGGGACGTGCACTCCGAGGTGCCGGCGGAGCCCTTCGGCAAGGACGTGATAACCGGCGCCATCCACCGGGCGGAGAACGCCATGCTGCTCGACGGGTGGGCCAACCTCGCCGTCGGCATCGAGGCCGGGCTCTTCTGGTGCGAGCACCTTCAGGACTACATCGACGTCCAGTACTGCGCCATCCTCGACCGCGGGGCCCGCATCACGCTCGGGCACGGGCCCGGCTTCCAGTACCCGCCGCCGCTGATGCAGCTCGTGAAGGACGGGCAGACAGTCGGCGAGGCCATGGCCCGGCTGACGGGGATACAGGGCATCGGCCGCAAGAAGGGCGTCGTGGGCTACCTTTCCAAGGGCATACTGGTGCGAAAGAAGCTGACCGAATCGGCGATAATAGCCGCCCTCCTGCCCAGGCTGAACCCGGAGCTTTACCATTTCGGTTGAAGAAACCAAGGCGCAAGGCGCAGGGCGCATGGCACATGGACTGCGCACCGCAAGCGGGATGGCTGATGTATTCTCCATCGCGCCCGCTCTTCACGGAAGGACCGGAGAGGCAGAGGGCGTCCGTCAGCTTTCCTTCTTCCCCTGCGAGCTGTTTATCAGGATGTCCAAAAACCTCTGAAGGTGCTGGGAGAGGCCGGGGTTGTCCGTGAAACCGCAGGCGCTCAGGTCCAGGGACGCGAGGAGGGCCCGCTGGCTGTCGGAGATGACGTCCGTGGCGATGAGGTTCTCGTTGCGGATGACCTTCACCTCCTCCTTGACGCGCTGGAAGGGTGCGGTGATGACGATGACCTCGACGCCGCGCTGGATGGCGTTCGTGAACTTCTTGCCCAGCTCGTCGCGTATTTCGGAGAAGATGGGGGTCGATATCACGAACGAGGAGGCGGACTTGTCCAAAAGCTCCCCTATCTTGGCGAGCACCTTGTCGCGCCCCGTGATGGTGTATATGAGCTGGGGCTCGCCCCTCTCGCCGACTATCTCGTGGAGGAGCTCGAGCTTTTCGAAGGTTTCGCGTATCTGGGCCTCCACCTGCTCCCGCATCTTGGCGGGCGGCTCCGGCTTGTAGATGACGGGCCTGCCGCTCGTGGCGTTGGCGAAGCCCTTCTGCTGGAGGGACTGGAGGACCTTGTACGACGAGGTCCGCGGGATGCCGGCCGTCTCGGCGATGGTCTCGGCGTCGCCGTAGCCGTGGGCGACCAGGGCGATGTAGGTCATGGCCTCGTAGGGCGAAAGGCCTATCATGCCCAGCCGGGCGGAGGCCTCCTTGAACTCCACGGCCAAATCGACCTTCTCGGCCAGCCCGGCGACGCCGTCCGCCTTCAGTATCTCCCTCATCTCCCGGGTTTTCATATTGTGGTAGTAAAGGCTACAATAAATTTAAGGCTTGCCAGTCGTTTCGCGCCCCGGGTTGAGGCCATGACCAAGAAGCCAGCCATCGAACGCGCCTACTGCATGCACTGCGGCGCCTGCGTGGGCGCCTGCCCGGAGAACGCGATGACGCTGCAGGAGGTCTGGATAGAGTTCCTGCCAAACTGCACGAACTGCGGCACCTGCGCGAGGGCATGCCCCGTCGGGGCCATATTCATGGAGGCCTCCAAATGACCCGCAGGCTGGACGTGGACGTCGTTGTGGTCGGCGCCGGGCCGGCCGGCTCCGTGACGGCCAAGCATGCCGCAAGGAACGGGGCCAGGACGCTGATGATAGAGAAAAGGCAGGAGATCGGCTCGCCGGTCCGGTGCGGGGAGGGCATCGCCCGCGCCTGGCTCGACGAGCTTGGCATAGTCCCGGACAGGAAATGGATCTCGCACCAGGTCTCGGGGGCCCGCGTGATATCGCCCGCGGGGCATGTCGTCACGCTGACGGAGAAGATGGCGGGCAACGAGGTCGGCTACGTCATCGAGCGCGACACCTTCGACCGGGCGCTCGCCGAGGAGGCGGCCTCCGCCGGCGCGGAGCTGATGGTGAAGACCAGCGCCGTGGACGTCATCCGCAAGGACGGCCGCATCGCCGGCGTCAGGGCGAAGCACCTGGGCATGGACTTCGAAATCCACGCCAAGGTGGTCATCGCCGCCGACGGCTTCGAGTCCCAGCTGGGCCGGTGGGCCGGCATCGACACCTCGCTCAAACCCTCGGACATCAACGTCTGCTTCGAGTACACTCTCAAGCACGTGGACATCGACCCGAAGTACAACGATTTCTACGTCGGCTCCTGCGCCCCCGGCGGCTACATCTGGGTGTTCATCAAGGGGCCGGATTCCGCCAATGTCGGCATCGGCGTCCAGCTCTCCAAGATAAAGCCGGGCGAGCGCGGCGCGGCCAAGCGCTACCTCGACGCGTTCATCGCGAGGCACCCGGAGCTCGCCAAGGGCAGCCCGATACGGGAAGTGGCCGGGGCGGTCTCGTGCTGCCAGCCCCTCGACAGCGTCGTCGCGGACGGCATAATGCTCGTCGGCGACTCGGCGCGCATGATAGACCCGCTGACGGGCGGCGGCGT